>MTKX01014846.1_pt1 | contig 290518 bp, 241 predicted proteins | sample 1042771 | NCBI WGS metagenome assembly MTKX01 (sample SAMN06212183, study PRJNA360534) | anaerobic digester metagenome | biome: Wastewater treatment plant; material: sludge; isolation source: anaerobic digester fed with sludge from wastewater treatment plant | place: Denmark: WWTP Randers ...
GTCCATCGAGAGCCCCTTTTGTCAACTCACATAGCAAGTTTTGCGGTACTGCGTTTATTCGTTCTTGTTCGTTGACAAGTGGTTGTCGTAACCCGGTCGGGGATGGTGTTCAGGGTTGCTCTGCCGCCGAACTGCAGTGGGCCGTCGCCACACACCGGGTTCGACCCTCAAGGGTGAATCCTCTCCCCGTCGCCGGGCCGAGCCGCCCTTGCCCATGCCGGCCACTTGGTGTACAATCGTGTCCTGCTGTCATCGCTTTCTGGAAAGGAGTGTGTTATGGTTGGCTTGCTCAATCTTGGCAGCCTCGTGCTTGGTCTCATCGCCTGGGCTCTTCCCGTTGTCAATCTCTTGCGCCACAAGAAACACGAACGCAGGAACTGGGTCACTCTTTCGATGATCAGCATCAGTGCCTGTGCGATCGCGCTCTGTTTCCAGATCTTCTATGGCTATCACCTGGTCAGGATCGAGGACTGGTCCGCTCTTATGGACATAACGGATAACGTGGCGTTCGTCGCAGCCGTTCTTGTCATCGTTACCCTCGTTTTAAATGCAATGACCCTGCTGGTCTATCGCGACGGCGCAAAGCCAGGATATCAGGATCTTTGAGCGACGTAACAACACCGAAGGAAGCGACGCAAGCGTTAGAGATTATCCTGGAGCAGCTTGGCAGCGCGGTAGCCGGGGTCTATCTCTTTGGCTCTGCGGTCGTCGGCGGTCTGCGCGCAAACAGTGACGTGGACGTCCTGGCGGTCGTCAATCATGGCCTGTCTGAACCAACCCGGGGAGAGCTGGTCACGAGACTGCTATCTGTCTCCGGAAGGGTTGGGAATGCGGATCGCGTGCGACCGCTGGAGGTCACGGTCGTAAACCGTGCAGACGTCGTACCCTGGCGCTACCCGCCCAAGAAGGAGCTAATCTACGGCGAGTGGCTCAGGGACCAATTCGAGCGAGGGCGAATCCCGGAACCAACGCATGATCCTGATCTGGCCATCGTTCTCAGCCAGGTGAGAGCCACCGGCATTTCTCTCTTTGGCCAGGATGCTTCAGAAATGCTCGACCCTGTGCCGATGGCGGACCTCAGGCGGGCGATGATGGACTCGTTGCCGGCCTTGCTCAAAGACCTCAAGGGCGACGAACGAAACGTCATCTTGACCCTGGCCCGTATGTGGCAGACGGTGGCCACCGGCGAGTTCTCTCCGAAAGATGCGGCCGCGGAATGGGCAATGCCGCTCCTAACCAAAGAACAGGCAACCTTGCTCGATCTGGCCAGAAGGGCCTATCGAGGAGAGACCGTTGACGAGTGGGACGGACTGGACTCGGAGGTGATGGAGCTCGTCAATCACCTGCAAGAGTCGATAACGGCTGCCCTTGCTCGGTGACACTGCCCGGGTGGAAGGCGCTATGAACCTGCCCCGGCATCGTAGCGCCTGTTGACCAGGTTGCAGCCGCGATAGTCGGGGCTGCTGCTGACACACATCTTTGCCGGGTCACCTTTGCTGAACCGCACACATCCCCCACACTGCAAGCCGGCCAGGGTGTACCACTTGCCGTGGTACTTCTGGCGGATCTCGGCGCAGAGCTGAAAAGCGATATCCTTTGGAATTGGGTTCGTCGATGCGGGCTGGGTCATTTGTACGTCTCCTTTGGTGGGTCCCCCACTCACCCCACAAACCCCAGCGCCGCAAAAACCCACCCCAGCACCGCCCCACCCACCACCAGCCACGCCGGATTCACCCGCCACCACACGGCGGCGACGGCCGCGCTGACGGCCAGGACCCAGGCTGGCCAGCCGGTGAGGGTGCTGGCGGCCAGCTCGGCGACGACGGCGACCATGAGGCCGATGGCGCTGACGTTGACGGCGTCCAGGAAGGCGGCGGTCCACGGCCAGCCGCGCAGCCGGGGCACCACGGGGTTCAGGATGGCGACGAACAGGAACGAGGGGGCAAAGATGCCCAGGGTGGCGACGACGGCGCCGGGCACGCCGGCCAGCACGTAGCCGACAAAGGTGGCCGTCGATAGCACGGGCCCGGGCGTGAACTGGCCCAGGGCGATGGCGTCCAGGAGCTGCTGTTGGGTCAGCCAGCCCAGGTCCCGCACCAGGCCGCCTTCGAGAAAGGCGACGAGGACGTAGCCGCTGCCGTAGAGCACGCTGCCGATCTTCAAAAAGAAGAGGGCCAGGTCCCACAGGCGGACGCCGGCCGGCCCGCCGGGCTGCACCAGGGCGGGCAGTGCCGGCAGGGCGAGGAGGGCTGCCATTCCCCCGGAGCCGGTTGCGCCGCCCGCCGCGAGGCGCAGCCAGAACATGCCGAGCACCCCGCCCAGGAGGAGGGCCACGATCTCGTTGACGCCCAGCAGCACGGCGGCGACCACGGCCAGCCCGATGATCAGCAGGCGCCAGCCCTTGACGGCCGACCGGCCCAGCCGCCAGACGGCGCCGAGGATGACGGCCACGACGACGGGCTTGATGCCGTACAGCAGGGGGCTCACCTGGGGCAGGGAGCCATATTCGACGTAAGCCCAGGCAGCAGCGGAGGTGATGAGCACGGCGGGCAGGATAAAGGCGGCGCCGGCCACGAGGAGGCCCGGCCAGCCGGCGCGCACGTAGCCGACGTGGATGGCCATCTCGGTAGAGTTGGGCCCGGGGATGAGGTTCGTGGCGCCCACGAGGTCGAGATAGTGCTCGCGTGTCAGCCAGCCGCGGCGGGCCACGACCTCCTCTTCCATGAGGGCGATGTGGGCCGCGGGCCCGCCAAAGCCGATGGTGCCCAGCTTCAAGAATAGGGCGGCCAGGGCCGGCAGGCGCCCCAGCCTGGTTCCGTCCCTGCCTCGCTCCCCTGGTCCGGCCACACTTGTCTCGTGCCGCCCGGCTCCGACCCTCAGTCCTCTGTCCAGGCGGAGGGCAGGCCGGCGACGGGACGGGCGGCGCGGACGGCGCGCAGGATGGCGCGGGCCACGGCCTCGGCGGCAAAGGAGCCGACGATGTTGACGTCGGCGCGCCGCTTGCCGGTGGCCAGGGCAAAGAGGGTGTCGCCGTCGAGCATGGTGTGGGCCGGGCGGACGGCGCGTGCCAGGCCGTCGTGGGCCATCTGGGCCACCTTGTTGGTCTCTTCTTTGTTCAGCCGGGCGTTGGTGGCCACGACGCCGATGACGGTGTGGCCTCGCCGGGCGATGGCCAGCGTGGTCCGGCCCACCAGGCTGCGCATGACGTGCAGCGTGTCGGCGAAATAGCCGGGCGCGCCGATGGACAGGGGGCCGACATCGGCGCGGCGAGCGCCGGCGACGATCTCGCCGCTGTCCGGGTCGACGACGTCGCCAAAGGCGTTGACGGCGACGATGGCGCCGACCACCAGCCCGTTGCCCACGTCGATGCTGGCCGTGCCCAGGCCGCCCTTCATGGCCTGGCCCAGGCCCAGGATCTTGCCCACGGAGGCGCCCGTGCCGGCCCCGGCGTTGCCCTCGGCCGGCGGCCCCGCGCTCCCGTAGCTCGCGTTCAGGCAGGCGCGGTAGCCCATCTCGGCATCGGGGCGCACGCCGGCCTTGCCCACGTCCAGGTCAAAGAGGATGGCGGCGGGCACGATGGGCACTCGGGCGACGCGGACGTTAAAGCCCACCTTGTGTTCCTCCAGGTAGCGCACGACGCCCGTCGCCGCCTCCAGGCCAAAGGCGGAGCCGCCGGCCAGGAGCACGGCGTGCACGCGCTGCACCAGGTGCGAGGTCCGCATGAGGTCGGTCTCGCGGGTGCCGGGCGCGCCGCCCCGCTGGTCCACGCCGCCCACGGCCCCCGCCTCGCACAGGACGACAGTGCAGCCGGTCAGGGCCTCGTCGTCCTGGGCGTGCCCCACGCGGATGCCGGGTACGTCGGTGATGGCGCCCTCCGCCTTCATGGCTGCCCCTCCTTCTTCTGGTCCGTCCCACCCAGCAGGGCGACGATGCGGGCCACGATGCGCTCGGCCACCTCGGCCTTGGTCATGAGGGGCAGGGTCTCGGTCCCTCCGCCGGCGTCGAGGAGGATGACGCGGTTGGTATCGACGCCAAAGCCCGAGTCGGCGGCGCTGACGTCGTTGGCTGCCAGCAGGTCCAGCTTCTTGGCCCGGAGCTTATGGCGGGCATTGTCCAGCAGGTCCTGGGTCTCGGCGGCAAAGCCGACGACGACGGCCGGCCGGCCGGTCTCCTGGCGTTGCCGGCCCACGGTGGCCAGGATGTCCACCGTGGGCTCCAGGACCAGGACGGGGGTGCCCTCGGCCCGCTTGATCTTTTGGGCGGACTCGTGGGCTGGGCGAAAATCGGCCACGGCGGCGGCCATGATCAGGACGTCGGCCGTGGCGCTGGCCTGCAGCACGGCCTCGGCCATCTCGGCGGCGGTGCCCACCACCTGGTGGCCGGTGCCGGCCGGCGCCCGGGGCACGCTCGGCGTGGCGATGAGGATCACCTCGGCCCCGGCGTCGAGGGCGGCCTGGGCCAGGGCCAGGCCCTGCTTGCCCGACGAGCGGTTGGTGAGATAGCGCACCGGGTCGACGGGCTCCTGGGTGCCGCCGGCGGTGACCAGGACCCGGCGCCCCGCCAGGGGGCCGCCCCGCGACAGGATGTAGCGAACCTGGCCCAGGATCTCCTGGGGCTCGGACATGCGGCCGCGGGCCACCAACCCCGAGGCCAGGTGCCCCTCCTCGGGGCCGACGACGACGGCGCCGCGCCCGGCCAGGGTCTCCAGGTTGGCCTGCGTGGCCGGGTGGGAGAACATGCCGGCGTCCATGGCCGGAGCGACGACGAGGGGACAGGTGGCGGCCAGGGCCGTGAGGCTGAGCAGGTTGTCGGCCAGGCCCAGGGCCAGGCGGGCCAGGGTCTGCGCCGAGGCGGGGGCGATGAGCAGCAGGTCGGCGTGGCGGGCGAGGCCGATGTGGAGCACGTGGGCCTGGGCGCCCCACAGGTCGGCGTCGGTGTAGGCCGGCTGGCCGGTCACCGACTGGAAGGTCAGCGGCGAGATGAACTCGGTCGCGGCCTCGGTCAGGACCGCCTCGACGAGGGCGCCCTCCTGGGCCAGCTTGCTGGCCAGGTCGGCCGCCTTGTAGGCGGCAATGCTGCCCGTCACCCCAAGGACGATCCGTTTGCCCTGGAGCGGGTTCGGTGCCATGGCGATCCTCCTGGACAGGCTGCCGGCCTGTCCTACAGGGCGGGCCGGCCGCGGTTGATGTCGTAGACCATGCGCAGGCCGTCGAGGGTGAGCCAGGGGGCCAGGATCTCGAGGACCGGCGTCTCGCGGGCCAGGACCTCGGCCAGGCCGCCCGTGGCAATCACCTTCATACCCCTGCCCAGCTCCCGGCGAAAGCGGGCGACCATGCCCTCCACCATGCTGACGTAGCCAAAGAGCAGCCCCGACTGCATGGAGTGTACCGTGTTGCGGCCGATGGCCGCCGGCGGGCGCGCCAGCTCGACGCGGGGCAGCTTGGCCGTGCGCTGGAACAGGGCGTCGGCGGCGATGCTGATGCCGGGGGCGATGGCGCCGCCCAGGTAATCGCCGTCGGCCGAAAGGGCGTCGAACGTGGTGGCGGTGCCAAAGTCGACGATGCAGGCCGGGCCGCCGTAGAGCCGGTAGGCGGCCACGGCGTCCACCAGGCGGTCGGCGCCCACGGCCGACGGGTCCTCGTAGAGCACCCGCACGCCGAGGTCGATGCCGGGGCCGATGATGAGCGGGTCCAGGCCGACGCCCTTCTGGCAGACCTCGACCCACTTGCCGGTCAGGGGCGGCACCACGGAGGCGATGACGGCGCCGTCCACGTCGTCGCGCGACAGGCCTCCCAGCGACAGCAGTCCCAGGAGCTGCAGGACAAACTCGTCAGGCATGCGCTCGTGGTTGGTGGCCATGCGCCAGCGGGGTCCCGGGTTCTTGCCCTGGTAGACCCCCAGGGTGATGTTGGTATTGCCGATGTCGATGCAAAGCAGCATGTGGGGCTCTCCTACGTCATGCTTTCGATGTTGGCTGTGTCCGAGTCGAGCTCTTCCAGCACTCCCGTCACCGTGTATACCACGCGCTCGCAGAGGTTGGTCACGCGGTCGGCGGCGCGCTCCAGGTTGTGGGCGGCCCACATCAGCAGGTTGGCCTGCTCGATGGTGTCCGGGTCTCTCACGATAAAGGACACCAGCTCGCGATAGATCGATTGGTAGAGCGCGTCGACTTCGTCGTCTTTCGCGGGGATGGCCCGCGCCCGCTCAATGTCACGGTCGCGAAAGGCCTCAAGCGCGGCGTCGAACATGGCCCGCGCCTTGTCGGCCATGACGGGCAGGTCGATGAGGGGCTTCATGAGGGGCTGCTCGCCGATGGCGATGTTGATGCGGGCGATGCCCTTGGCATAGTCGCCGATGCGCTCCAGCTCGCTGGCAATGTCCAGGATGGCGGCCAGCAGCCGCATGTCGCGGGCCATGGGCTGCTGGGTGGCGATGAGGGTCAGGGCCTGGCTCTCGATGGCAAAACGAGTGGCATTGACCGTGTGATCCTGCTCGATGAGCCGGCGTGACCCGTCAAAGTCGCGCCGCTTGAGCTGGTCGACCGACTCGACCAGGGCGTCGCCAACCATGCGGCCCAGGTCCATGACCATCCCTTGCAGGTCTGCCAATTGCTCGTCGAACGTCTGCCGTACCATGGCTACCCTCCTTCACTACGATTCGACACCTCTATTATACCCCAGGCGGCCAACGGGCGCCAAAAGGCGGTGGGCTCGATCCTTGGACCTGGATCGCCGGACATCGCCCGGGCAAAAGTACCATTTGGCGCGGCGGTGTGGTATAATCCTGCGTCGGGGCCAGCCCTTGGGCGAATCGGGCCCCGAGCGCAGGATATCTTGGGCATTTGCTCGTTCGCTCCTTTGCTCCGTTTCCGGGCGGAAGCATGACGCACCGCGAGGCGGCGATGGGTGCCGCGGGGGAAGGGACCCCGCCCACCACGGGCCAGATGCTGGCCCTGTGGGTGCCCCTGGCGGCCAGCACGGTCATGATGGTCCTGGAGCCCTCCATCATCAACATCGGCCTGGGCAGATCCGCCGATCCCGAGCTGGCCCTGGGGGCCTATGGCGTCGCCTTTAGCCTGGCCCTCGTGGTCGAAGCGCCCATCCTGATGCTCCTGGACGCCGCGGTAGCCCGCGCCGTGGACCGCGACGCCTTTGTCCTCATCCGGCGCTTTACGCTGATGCTGGGCTTGTTTGTCACCCTGGTGGGGCTGGTCTTTTCGCTGACGCCCCTCTACGACATGGTGGTGGTCGACCTGATGAACATTCCCATCGACGTGGCGGCACGGGCGCGGCCCACGCTGCAGATCCTCTCCTTCTGGTCGCTGCCCATCGCCTGGCGCCGCGCCCACCAGGGTGTGTTGATCCGCAAGAACCATACGCGCGTCATCACCGTGGCCACGGGCGTGCGGCTGGTGAGCCTCGCCGGCGCCCTGTTCGGCGGGCTGCTGCTCTTTCCGCAGCGGGGCGCCGTGGTGGCCGGCCTCGCCATGGACTTTTCCGTGTTCGTGGAGGCGGCCGTCGTCACGTGGGCCACGGCGCCCGTGGTGCGCAGCACCGGCTTTCGGGCCGGGCAGGCGGCCGGGGACCAGGAGCCCCTGACCATGCGGGGGCTGTGGCGCTTCTACCAGCCCCTGGCCGTCACGACGGTGCTCCGTCAGTTGACGCGGCCCATGCTCAATGCCGGCATCGCCGCGGCGCTGTTGCCCGCCGCCTCCCTGGCGGCCTGGCCCGTCGCCTGGAGCCTGGTGATCCTCATCGCCGGCCCGGCGTGGAGCCTGCAGCAGTTGACCACGGCCCTGGCCTCCGACGCGCCCAGCTACCGCCGGGTGAGCAACTTTTCCCTGGGGCTCAGCGCCATCTTTACCCTACTCCTGGCACTGGTGGCCTTCACGCCGCTATACGGGCCCGTCATGGGTGGGGTCTATAACCTGTCGCCCGAGCTGCAGGGCCTGGCCCGGCCGGCGGTGCAATGGCTGGCCGCCTACCCCCTGCTGATGGGCATCCAGTCGCTGCTGCGCGGTGTGTTGATCCGGGCGGGCTGCACCGGGACGGTGCGCACGGCCATGGTGGTCAACGTGGCCGTCGTGACGGCCACCCTGGCCCTGGGCGTGCTGTTCCTGTCGACCTCGGGCGCCATCCTCGCCGCCCTGGCCATGCTCACCGGCAACCTGGCCGAATGGGCCTGGCTGGCCTACAAGTCGCGGTGTTGACGGCGGGGGATGGATTCTTTTTGACAGGCCGCCTGTTCGGGACTATACTTCCAGAAACTTGCCCGTGAACCATAGGAAACGATATGAGTAGTGGAGCAAACGCGCGCCGGGGAATTCTCCTGTTTTCGTTTGGCACTGTCATCGGGCTGGCCCTGGCACTGTTCCTGGTCTGGGCCGACCTCGAAGCTCGTCTCTTCGATCCGTCGCTGGCGGGCGAGCGCACCATGGGCATCCGCTGCCCGGCCATGATCGGCAGCGACGAGACCGTGACCGCGTCGGCCACGTTCCACAATCCCCTGGATCGGGAGATCCGCTACGTGATCCGCACCCACGTCAGCGAAGGCCACGTGACGGTCATGAGGCGGCACGACGACCAGCTTCCGCTGGCGCCCGGCGAAAGGCAGAGGCTTACGTGGGAGGTGAGGCCGGAGGACGCGGTCTATGGCCTGTTCGCCCTGGTCAAGGTCCACCTCTTTGGCAACTATCCCCTTCCGGCGCGGGGGGGGTCGTGCGGCATCCTCTTTGTGAACCTTCCTCTGCCCGGGATCGTCATGTTCGGGCTCTGCCTGACCCTGGCGCTGGGGGGCATGATAGGCGGGCAACTCCTCTGGGCGCGGGCGAACCGGCCCATGAGCGAGTCGGCCCTGGACACGGCCCGGGCCATGGTCGTCCTGTCGGCGCTGGTGCTCTTTGGCCTGCTCATGGGGCTCCTGAACATCTGGCTCATTGGCCTCGTCGCCGTGGCCATCAGCGTGTTGCTGATCGTCGTCCTGGTGGGATACAGGGTGGAAAAACGGAAAAAATAGTGGTATAATGGGGCCTCGAACTCTAGTTCTAGACTGAGGTTGCTATGCCCGAGTTCAAGCTCGTTTCTGACTTTCAGGCCACCGGCGATCAGCCACAGGCCATCGAGAAACTGGTGGAGGGCCTGCGCCAGGGTTACCAGCACCAGACGCTGTTGGGGGCCACCGGCACGGGCAAAACCTATACCATCGCCAAGGTCGTGGAGACGGTCCAGCGGCCGACGCTGGTCATGGCCCACAACAAGACGCTGGCGGCGCAGCTCTACTCCGAGTTCTGCGACTTTTTCCCGCACAACGCGGTCGAGTACTTTGTCTCTTACTACGACTACTACCAGCCCGAGGCGTACCTGCCCCGCACCGACACCTACATCGAGAAGGATGCCGACATCAACGAAGAGATCAACAAGCTGCGCCTGGCGGCCACCGAGGCGCTTCTCACCCGCCGCGACGTGATCATTGTCGCCAGCGTGTCGGCCATCTATGGCATCGGCGCGCCCGACGAGTACGGGCGCAGCGTGGTAGAGCTCCAGGTGGGGATGAACCGGCGGCGCGACGGCGTCCTGCGGCACCTGGTGGCCATCTACTATGACCGCAACGACATTGCCTTCAAGCGAGGGACCTTTCGCGTCCGGGGCGACACCCTGGATATCTTTCCCGCCTACCGCGACACGGCGCTGCGCATCGAGTTCTGGGGCGACACCATCGACCGCATCACCGAGATCGACCCCCTCACGGGCGAGATCCTGGAGGAGCGGCAGGCAGCCAGCATCTTTCCGGCCAAGCACTTTGTGACCCGGGCCGAGATCCTGAACGTCGCGCTCCAGGACATCGAGGCCGAGCTGGAGGAGCGCCTGGCCGAGCTGCGGGCCCAGGACCGGCTGTTGGAGGCCCAACGCCTGGAGCAGCGGACGCTCTACGACCTGGAGATGCTGCGCGAGATCGGCTACTGTTCGGGGATCGAGAACTACTCGCGGCACCTGAGCCGGCGGCGACCCGGCGACCCGCCCTGGACGCTCATCGACTACTTTCCCGACGACTACCTGTTGGTTCTCGACGAGAGCCACATGACGGTGCCCCAGATCCGGGGCATGTACAACGGGGACCGGTCGCGCAAGGAGGTCCTGGTCGACTTTGGCTTTCGCCTGCCCTCTGCCCTCGACAACCGCCCGCTGCAATGGCACGAGTTCGAGGAGCGCATCGAGCAGGTGATCTATACCTCGGCGACGCCAGGGCCCTACGAGCGCCAGGTGTCGGCCCAGATCGTGGACCAGGTGATCCGCCCGACAGGCCTCATCGATCCCGAGGTCATCGTGTTGCCCACCCAGGGGCAGGTCGACGACCTCATCGGCCAGATCCGGCGGCGCGTGGAGCGGGGCGAGCGAGCCCTGGTGACCACGCTGACCAAGCGCATGGCCGAGGACCTGTCCGATTACCTGGCGGAGTTGGGCATCAAGGTGCACTACCTCCACTCGGAGATCCAGACCCTGGAGCGGGTCGAGATCCTGCGGGACCTGCGCATGGGGGTGTACGACGTGGTGGTGGGCATCAACCTGCTGCGAGAGGGCCTGGACCTGCCCGAGGTGTCGCTGGTGGCCATCCTCGACGCCGACAAAGAGGGTTTCCTCCGCTCGGAGACGGCGCTGGTGCAGACCATCGGCCGGGCGGCGCGGCACGTCAACGGCCAGGTGATCATGTACGCCGACCGTGTGACCGATTCCATGCAGCGCGCCATCGACGAGACAAACCGCCGCCGGGCGGTCCAGCAAGAGCACAACGAGGAGCACGGCATCGAGCCCCACAGCATTGTCAAGGAGGTCCGCGACCTGACGGACCGGGTGCGCATGGCGGCCGAAAAGCGCGTGGATTACCAGGTGGCGACCGAGCTGCCCAGGGCGGAGGTGGGCTTCCTGGTGGAAGAGCTGGAAAAGCAGATGAAAGAAGCCGCCGCCCAGCTCGAGTTCGAGAAGGCTGCCCTGCTCCGCGACCAGATCTTTGAGCTGCGCAAGCAGCTTGAGAGCGAAGAAGAGGACAAGCCCGAGTGGGAGCGGGTCTGGGAGGAGGGGCACGGCCGGCGCGCCTGAGAGCGCGCGGGCCTGGCCCACCCCCCTGGGAGATCTCCCTGGCGACCGGCCTCAGGCGACGATGGGCGAAAGGGGCTCTTCCGCGGGCTCCGCGAGTTGCTCGGGAAGGATCGCACCCTCCAGCGAGGCGGCCTGGTCCAGTTGGGCCGCGCTGACGATGGCACCTTCCAGATTGGCGCCCGCCAGGTCGGCGCCCAGCAGGAACGCGTCCTGAAGGTTCGCCCCGCGTAGGTCGGCGTTTCGCAGGTTGGTGCGCACGAGGTTGACCTTCTGCAGGTTGGCCCCCGCCAGGTTGGCCCCCTCGGCATCGGCGTCGCGCAGATTGGCCCGCACGTTGATGCCGTTGAGGGTGGTGGGTCCCAGGTTCGCCGCCTTCAGGTTGGCGCCCCGCAGGTTGGCGTTGTTCAGGTTGGTGCCCTGCAAGCTGGCCTCGCGGAGATCCACACCCTCCAGGTTCGCCCCCGAAAGGTAGGCCGTCTCCAGGTAGATCCCGGCAAAGTTGCGCCTGCCGGCGGCATATTCGTCCAGAAAATCAGTCGGTTCCATGCTCGCCTATCCGTGGGACAATAGCTTGTCGACGGCAGCGGTCAGCTCTGCCAGCGTGCTGACCCGGTGCACCGCCTGGAGGTAGGGCAGGTAGGCCGGCATGTCGCTGTCACCCGTGCCCCACAGGTGCGGGTGCTCGGGATTGAGCCACACGATGCGCCTGCAGCGGCGCTGGATCCGCTCCATGAGGTCCAGGCGGGGATCGTTGTAGTTGTTGCGGGCGTCTCCCACCAGGATGACCGTCGTGCGCGAATCCACCGTGCCGGCATACTGCGACATGAGCGTGTCAAGGCTGAAACCCAGGNNTGTTATAGTGGCCGGGCGGCAGCCGGGTCAGGACAGAGCGGACCGCGACGTCGGGCGGGTTCGAGTGCAGGTCCTCGCTGATGTCTTCCAGGTCCGAGATAAAGGCAAAGCTGTGGGCGCTGCTCACCTGGTCCTGCAGCTCGTAGATGAGGCGCAATAGGAAGTCGACGACGGGCCGCATGCTGGTCGAGATGTCGCAGATGAGCAATAGCTTTGGTTTCAGGTGCCGGTTGCGGAAGAGAAGCTCCATGGGCACCCCACCGTAGCGCAGGTTGGTGCGCAACATGCGCTTGACGTCCAGAGTTCCCCGCTTGCCTCGCTTGCGCCGCAGCGCGGCCTTGCTGCGAAGTTGGGCCGCCAGCTTGCGGACCTCCTCGCGGAGGAGATCGGCCTCGCGCTCGCTGAGGTGCTGAAAAGGCCGGTCCATGAGGTCGCTGAGGTCTTGCCTCTGATAGGGATGGGCCTCGGCCTCCACGCGGGCGGCGGAGGCGCCCAGGTGCTGCGCCACCTGCTCGGCCAGGGCCTCGCGGTTGGCCTCCATCCCCTGCATGAGCTGCTCCACGGCCTCCTGGCTCATACCCATCTCTGACAACAGCTCGGCCAGGATCTCCATGAGCTGGTCGAGCTTGTCCATGCCCATCTGGCGCATCATGCGCTCTTGTTTGCGGCGCTGCTGCCTGGGCTCGGTGCTGCTCTGCATGCCCGTCTGCTGGGCCATCTGGTCCAGTTGCTCAGACGTCGGGTTCATGCCGCGCAGCAGCCGCTGCAAGAGCTGCATGAGGGCGTTGATCAGCTCTTGCTGCGCGGCGGACTGGCCGTTTTGCTGCATTTGCTGCTGGCCCGACCCCCCCTCGCCGCGCTGGTTCTCGCCCGGCTCCTGGCCCTGGCGGCGCATCTGCTCCAGGAGGGCGCGCAGTGCCTGGGCCAGCATCTCTCGCTGCTCGGGCGTCAGGTCCTGCGCCAGGTCCTGGAGGGGTGGCCCGCCACTGCCAAAGTAGAGGGGGAACATCCGGTCAAAGGTAGGCCGGTCGTGGTTCTCCTTGACCAGGGTCGTGCGCAACGCGTCCTGGAAGAGCTGTCGTTCTCTCAAGCCCAGGCGCTCGGTCGCGCGAAAGGCATCTTCGCTCTCGGCGATGGATATGCGCACGCCCGCTGCCCGCAGGGCGGCGATAAAGTCGGCGATTCGCTCTTCCATCGTCCACCGCTCCTAGTAGCCGCGACCCGAGCGCCGGAACGGGGTCAGGCTGTCCAGATCAAAGCCCAGGGCGCCCGGCCTGGTGCGGGTGCCGTTGGGCTCGCCCCGGGTCATGGCCTGCTGTGCCTTGGCGAGGTCGGCCTCGTGCTTGAGAAGGACCGTCATCGTGTTGCGCACCGTGTCTTCGTCCAGTTGATCGGCGTTGAGCTTGACCAGGGCGCGGGCCCAGTCCAGCGTCTCGCTGATGGAGGGCGACTTTTTCAGGTCCAGGTTGCGCAGCTCGTGTACCAGCTCCACCGCCTCGCGGGCCAGCTTGGGTGCCAGGTCGGGGACCTTGAGCCGCACGACCTCCAGCTCGGCCTGGACGGTGGGATAGTCCAGGAAGAGGTAGAGGGCGCGGCGCTTGAGGGCCTCGCTCAGCTCCCGGGTGTTGTTGCTGGTCAGGAGCACCAGGGGATGGTGCCGGGCCTTGATGGTCCCCAGCTCGGGCACGCTCACCTGAAAGTCGCTCAGAACCTCCAGGAGAAATGCCTCGAATTCGGTGTCGGCGCGGTCGATCTCGTCGATGAGGAGCACCACGGGGGTCGGGGAGGTCAGGGCCTCCAGCAGCGGGCGGGGCAGAAGGAACCGCTCCGAGAAAAAGACCTGCTCTTCGGCGGCGATCCGATCGACGGCCTCGCCCAGGGTCTCCACGTCGCCGGTGATGTCGCGCAGCTTGTCGCGCAAGAGCTGTGTGTAGAGCATCTGTTTGGCATATTCCCACTCGTAGAGCGCCTTGGTCTCGTCCAGCCCTTCGTAGCACTGTAGACGGATGAGGCGGCGCTCGCGGGCCGCCGCCCAGACCTTGCCCAATTCGGTCTTGCCCACGCCCGCCGGTCCCTCGACCAGGACGGGTTTGCCCAGTTCTTCGGCCAGGTAGACTACGGTAGCGATCTCGTCGGAGGCGATGTAGCGCTGCTCCGCAAGTCGTGCTTTGATGGCATTTGTCGCTTCGGACATTATTCTCTCCTGTTGTAAGGCCAACGCCAATACTCTCCGGCTCCGAAGGCGCGTCTTGGGCTTCACCGGGGGGTGCTGGAACCAGCGCGTAAGTATTGTGTCTATGGTGACCATTATATCGACCCGGTACTCCCCGGTCGGTATAGTTGGTCACGACGAGGGCTAATATTATCATACAATTCTGTCAAAAGCAAGGGTATAAAAGAGCCCGGTTTCAGTCGGAAACCGGGCCCCGGTTGCGACGTGCGATACGGGAGGATCAGGCATAGTGGGCGATGGCTAGCTTTTCCAGGCGGTCCAGGGTCGGAATGCCGTTGGCGTCCCAGCCGCGGGCCGCGTAATAGTCGTCCAGCAGGCGCTCCAGCTCAAAGGTCTCGCCCTTGACGGGGCCGGCGGGCATCGGCTCCGACATGCGCACGGCCAGCGTATCGTCCACCCGGCTCATGCCGGCCTTGGTGAGGAAAAGCCGCTCGAGGGTATAGACCCGCTCCGCGGCCTGCAGGAGGCTGTCGGGTGTGTAGCTGGAACCGGTGGCGTGGTTAAAGATCTCGGTGAGGCGGGTGGGGATGTAGCCGTTGGCCGTATCGAGGGTATAGCGCAGGGCGACAAAGACGCACAGCCCGGCCGAGTCGATGATGGTAAAGACGTCCTGGAAATGCTTGGTCAGCTCGGCCTTGCCCTCGTAGGTCAGCCCGTCGATCTTTTTGCCGACGCCGAACAGCTCGGTGTAGGCCGTGTCGCCGGCCATGTGAGAGGCGCCGATGTTGGAGGTGGCGTACAGTAGCCCCATGCCCTTCAGGCCCCGGGCATCGTAGCTCGGGAATTCCAGCTTCTTGGCGGTGATGGACATCTCGGGGTGGCCATAGCGGGTGGCCAGGCGCCAGCTTCCTTCGGCGAGCTGGTCGCCAAAGCCGCGGCGGTAAGCGGCCAGGGGGAGCATGTCCAGCATGCCGTCGGCATCGCCGAAGGGCAGCGGCTGGCCGATCTCGGCTTCGGTCACGATGCCCTTGGAATACATCTCCATGGCGCAGGCGATGGTCAGCCCCACGGAGATGGTGTCGAGCCCCAGCTCGTTGCAGGTATAGTTGGCCCGGGTGATGGCTGCCAGGTTGTCGATGCCGCACGCACTGCCCAAGGAGCCGATGGTTTCGTATTCGGGGCCCTCGCCCTGGCCGGCATACTTTTCTCCCCAGATCTCGCCCTTGACCTCTGTCAGGCGGGCGCAGGCCAGGGGGCAGGCATAGCAGCCGGTGTGGCTGATGAGAAAGTGCTCTCTGAGGGATGGGCCGTTGATCTTGTGGGCGCCCTCGAACTGGCCGAACTGGAAGTTGTTCGTGGGCAGGATGCCGGCCTCGTTGGTGACGTCGGGCACGTAGGAGGTGCCATAGATGCGCATGGTGGCGCCCTTCTTGATGTCGGCCGCGAGCTGGCCCACGGCCTCGCGGACAACGCCGCGCATGGCCTTCTCGTCGTACAGTTCGGGCTTCAGGTTGCCGCGGGCGGCCACGGCCTTCAGGTTCTTGGCGCCCATCACCGCGCCCACGCCGGAGCGGGCGGCGGCCCGGTGCTTGTCGTTGATGATGGCCGCGATAAGGGCCAGGTTTTCGCCCGCCGGCCCGATGCACGCCACGGCCACGTCCTCGGCCGTCTCGGCCCGAATGATGTCCTCGGTCTCGTGGGTGTTCTTGCCCCACAGGTGGCTCGCGTCGCGCAGCTCGGCCTTGCCCTCGTCGACGTAGAGGTAGACGGGATGGGGAGCCTTGCCCTCAAAGATATAGAGGTCGTAGCCGGAGCGCTTCATCATCGTCGGAAACACGCCGCCCGAGTTCGAGTTTGCCAGGGCACCCGTGAGGGGCGACTTGCAGACGACCATGTAGCGGTTGCCCGTGGGCGCCGGCGTCGAGGTCAGCGGCCCGGTGGCCATGATCAACAGGTTCTCGGGCGAGAGGGCGTCGGCCCTGGGGTCCATGCCCTCCATGAGGTACTTGATGGCCACTCCGCGGCCACCGATGTACTTTTGCGATTCTCCTTCGGGGATGGTTTCTTCGCGGAGCGTCCCCTCGGTGAGGTTGACGCGCAGCAGGCGTCCATGCCAACCATACATAGCCTAATTCCTTTCGCTGTGCAGCATTGCATCTGGACAGGCGCAGGGCCTGTCCCACAGTTCTAGCGCGGGCTGCCGGCCCACCTAGCCGCCACCTACGGCGGGAAAGACCGAAAGCACGTCGCCCTCGCGCAGGACCTGGTCGCGGTCCGCGTGCCGGCCATTGACGAAAAAGGTGTAGCCGTCGCCGGCCGGGATGGGCAGCTCGTGCAGCAACTGGCCGGCCGGGGTGCCGGGGACCACCCGCACGGCATAGCCCGCGCGCTCGTCGTGGTCCGCGGGCAGGTACTGGCGATAGCTGGCCAGCAGGCGCACGGTGATCTCGACCGCCTTGCCGGGCGGGTCTCCCTGCGCGCTGCCGGGCCCACGGTCAGGGCCGGACATGGTTCTCAGGCCAGCAAGGGCTCGACGCATCGCGGGCCCTCGTTGTCCGGGTTGTTGACGTAGCGGCTGATGGGATACGCGTCCATCTCTTCGGCCGGATACGCCTTCAACATCGACTGCAGCGCGTCCACGTCCTCCAGCCCCGGGTTCAGCCACGCCTCGTAATACTCGGGCGACAGGATGACGGGCATGCGGTTGTGAAAGTTCTGGATCAGCTCGTTGGGCTCGGTGGTCAGCAGGGTGCAGGTCTCGATGGCCTGTCCCTCCGCGTCCTTCCAGAACTCCCACAGGCCGGCAAAGCCAAAGGGCTTGCGGTCGCGCAGGTGGATGTAGATCGGCTGCTTGGGACCGTCCTGCTTCTGCCACTCGTAAAAGCCATCGGCCACCACCAGGCAGCGCCGCCGGCGAAAGGCGGCGCGAAAGGCCGGCTTTTCGGCGGCGGTCTCGGCCCGGGCGTTGATCATTCGCGATCCGATCTCCGGATCCTTGGCCCAGGAGGGGATCAGGCCCCAGCGGAGCATGACCAGCTCTCGCTGCCCGCTGCGCGTGTTGAGCCGTACCGCGGCCACCGGCTGCGTCGGCGCGATGTTGTAACGCGGTTGGACGTCGGGCACTTCCGGCAGGTTGAAGTGCACGGCCAGGTCCGCGTCTGGATCGGTCAGGGTAAAGCGTCCACACATCGATGATCTCTCCTCGCACGTGTCGCCTGGCCGGGCAAACGGCAGGCTTGCCGTTCGCACGGGGCGCGTGAACCTTGCAAGCTCCTTTGGTTCGGGTACGCCACGGTGCAAGGGGCCGACACTGCCCGCCATAGTATGGCACAGATCAACGCGAAAGTCAAAAATCGGGCGCCGCAGCCTGTTGCCCCGCCTGGGCGAGGGCCGAGCGGATCAGCTCCTGCTTCAGCTCCCAGAGCCCGGGGGTCAGCGACACGTGATAGATGTGCGGGTTCAGCAGGCGCCGCACGCCGGGATCGAGGCGGGCGACGTCGGCCTCGCGGCGCTGCCGAATCTCCTCGATGGATGGCAACTCGTAGACGAGCCTGCCCTCCCGGAGGACGTCCACCTGGAGCGGCTCGATCTCGGACAGCTCCTCCCGCTTCAAGGTGCGCATGACGTTCGGCTCGGAGGGGTGGTGCAGGACAAAGGTCTCCATTCGATTCGGGTCCTCGTCCTCCAGGCTGAGGAGGTCGGCCGTGGCGTTGCCCCGGGTGTCGTACAGGCGCCAGGCGCGCTTGTGGCCCGGATTCGGCGTTTTGGCCGCGGTTTCCGAAACCTTGATGGCCGGCACCCACCTGCCGCCGTCCCGCACGGCCACCAGCTTGTAGACGCCGCCCAGCGCCGGCTCGCCCCACGAGGTGATGAGCCGCGTGCCGACACCGTAAACCAGCCGGCCGATGAGCTGGTCGGCGTCCAGGCCATAGTTCGGCGCTTCCTGGGTGATCTGGGTGATGATCTGGAGGATGACCATCTCGTCCAGCTCGTTGGAGAGCACGATGGACACGTCGGGGAAGCCGGCGTCGTTGAGCTGCCTGGCGGCCTGGATGGCCAGGTAGGCGAGGTCGCCGGAGTCGAGGCGGATGCCCACCGGCCTGTGGCCCTGGCGCCGCAACTGCTCAAAGACGCGAATGGCGTTGGGCACGCCGCTGTCGAGGGTGTCGACGGTGTCGACCAGGAGCAAGCAGTCGTCGGGATAGACGTCGGCGTAGGCCTGGAAGGCCTCCAGCTCGCCCATGCCCAGGGCCATGTACATCTGCACCATGCTGTGGGCGTGGGTTCCCTTGGGAGGGAAGCCGAGCACGTGAGAGATGCCCACGTTGGACGTGAAGTGGGCCCCGCCGATGAGGGCTGCCCGTGCCCCGGCGTTTGCCCCCCGCTCGTGGCCGCGGCGCAGCCCGAATTCCAGGAGCAACTGGCCCCGGCCGCTGTCGTGGATGCGCGCCGCCTTGGTGGCGATGAGGGTCTGGTAGTTGAGCTGGTTCAGCAGCGCGGTCTCCAGGAGCTGGGCCACGAGCATGGGCCCCTGGACGACGGTCAGCGGGACGTTGGGGTGCACCACCCGCCCCTCGGGAATGGCGCGCATCGTGAGGGCGTCAAAGGTGCCGTTCCGTCCCAGGTAGTCGAGAAAGTCGTCGGCAAAGAGGCGCGTGCCGGCTGCGCCTTTTTGCGCCCGCAGGTAGTCGATGTCCTCATTTCGAAAGCGGGCTTCCTGCATCCAATCGAGGAGCCACTCGAGCCCGGCATTGACGCAGAATCCGGCCTGGTGGGTGTCATAGTTGGGGTAACGCCGGAAAAAGTGATCGAATTGGGCGAGCTTCTCGTGGAGGCCCATGCGGTAGTACAACTGGGCCATGGTGATCTCGTATTCGTCGGTAAAGAGAATGCCCTCTGCCGTCCGGCGCTGTGCCTCGTTCATTTCGATCCTCCCATGCCAATCCTCCCTCGCCGGCCTACGGGCCGGGTGTCGCTTCCTCGGCCCGCAGCAGGTCGATGGTCTCGAAGGCGTGGCGCAGGTGCGGGATGACAATGCTGCCGCCGACGACGAGGGCCACGTTCAGCGCCTCGTACAACTCCTCATCGCCGATGCCGGCGGCCACGCACTGGATGAGGTGATAGTCGATGCAGTCGTCGCAGCGCAGCACGGCCGAAGCGACGAGGCCCAGCAGCTCCTTGGTGCGGGCAGGCAAGGCGCCGTCCTCGTAGGCCTTGGTGTCGAGGTTGAAAAAGCGCTTGATGCCCAGGTGCCCTGCCCCCAGGATGCGCTCGTTCATGTGCTCCCGGTAGGCCCGAAACTCGTCCAATCGCGTCGTCATGCTGGGATCTCCTTTGGTTGGAACACGGGCGGCATGGCCCGCTTGTGAGCCGTGGCGGCCATCATGCCCTGCACCCGCTTCAACAGGTCGGGCAGGACGCATTCGGTCTTGTCCGACTCCATGGCGCGCAGGACCGCCTCGATCTGGTCGTAAGTGACGCCCATCTCGCCCTCGTCGGTCTGCCCCCGCCACAGGCCGGCGGTGGGGGCGCGGTCGATGACGGACTGCGGCACGCCCAGCTCCCGGGCCAGGGCGCGCACCTGCGACTTGTACAGGGCCCCCAACGGCTCGAGGTCGGCGCCGCCGTCTCCCCACTTGGTAAAGTAACCGACCATGATCTCGCTCTTGTTGCCCGTGCCGGCCACCAGGTAGCCCCGGCCCTGGGCCAGGGCGTAGAGCGTCGTCATGCGCAACCGAGGCTTGACGTTGGCCAACGCCAGTGGAGGAAGGTCAGGCGGCAGGGCGGCCACGAGGGCATCGTAGGTCGGGCTCAGGTCGATGGTGATGGTCTCCAGGTCAAAGGCCTCGGCAACCTGCCGGCCAAAGTCCATGTCCTCGGGCAGGCTGTGGCAGGGTAGGATGGCGGCCAGGACCTGGCTGCCCATGGCCCGCCGGCACAGCCCGGCCACAACGGCCGAATCGATGCCGCCGCTCAGCCCCAGTACGTACCCCCTGGCCCTCGCCCCCTCGGCGTAGGCGCGCAGCCAGGCGACGATCTCGTCCGCCAGCCGGCCGGGCTCGCTCATGCTACACCACCTGTTTGACAATCTCGACGCCGTTGCTGGCCATGGCGTGGGCAAACACCAGGTGCAGCAGGTCGGCGTCGTGGGGCATGGCGCCGATGCGCCGCGCCGCTTCCACGGGCAGGTCAAAGGTGTCGATGGTATCCAGGGGCACGACGACCCGCACCTCGCGCAGGTTGCGGGCATTGGCCCGCAGCCGCAGGTACATGGCCAACTGGTAGACGCACAGATCCGTGCAGTCGCCGGTGACGATCAACGTCGTCACCTCGGGATGGCGATCCAGCCACTCTCCCAGGCCGGTGTCGATGTCCGAGCTGATCGAGTTCTTTTCCAGAACGAGGTATTGGTCGGAGAAGGGCAGGTTCCGCAGCTCGTCCACCGTCTGCGATTCCTCGCTGCCGACCTTGCAGTGGGGGGGATAGCTGCCAAACTCGACGGCGTTCTCGGTGTGGGTGTCCTGGGGAAGGATAAAGTGGCGCACCCCGACCTCGTGGGCCTGCCGAAAGACGCGGGTGATGGGCTCCACGATGCGGCCGACGCGCTCGCTGGCGAGGGGGCCCTCGCTGCAAAAGCCGCGGGTCACGTCCACGGCCAGGACCGCGATGCGGCCCGCGTCGCCGCCCATGTCCTGGAGGATTTCGTCCCACGCCAGGGTGGGCAGGCCATCGTGCCACTCCAGCAGCCAGGCCAGGAACGGCCGGCTGTTCTCTACGAGCTGTTCAAGGTTCATGGCATCCTCTATCTTGTTCCGTCGCCCCCAGGGTGGGGGACTGCCTTAGTGTAAAAGTCACACTAATTATACCTGAAAGCCTTTCGTTGTCAAGAAGCGGCCGGCCGGGGACCGCGAGCTCCGCGAGGTGGACATAAAGCAACAGGCCGTCCGCTTTCTCGTGCCCGTAGGGCCCTCACCTGGCTCGCCCGGCAGAGCCGTGGTATAATGTGCCTGCCAGAGGCTCCCCACGAGTGGGAGCGAGCATCCACGATGGGAAGGGGAGAAAAATGTTGCAAGAACTCGTCCGCAAGAACCGCAGTTATCGCCGTTTTGATGAGTCGCACGCTATCTCGCGCCAGACGCTCCTTGAGCTGGTGGACCTGGCCCGGCTCTCGGCTTCGGGTGCCAACCGGCAGCCACTCAAGTACATCCTGGTCAGCGACCCGGAGACGAACGCCCTGGTCTTTCCCCACCTGGCGTGGGCCGGTTACCTGGCCGACTGGCCGGGCCCGGGCGAGGGCGAGCGGCCCTCGGCCTACGTCGTCATCCTGCTGGACACGACCATTGCCAAATCGGCGGGCGTGGATCACGGGATCGCCGCCCAGAGCATCCTCCTGGGGGCCACGGAAAAGGGGTTGGGAGGCTGCATCATTGCCTCCGTGCAGCGCCAGGCCGTGGCCCAGGCCCTCAACGCCGATTCCCGCTACGAGATCCTCCTGGTGCTCGCCCTGGGCAAGCCCGCGGAGCAGGTGTTCGTCGATCCCGTGGGCGACGACGGTGACATCCGCTACTGGCGCGACGAGGCAGGGGGGCACCACGTGCCCAAGCGCTCCCTGGAAGAGATCGTTATCGGCTGATGATATGGGGTGCACCGGGGGGTGCACCCCACCTCGCCCGCAATTCCATTCTGTCAAAATATACCCCAACATATATCTTTAATCTATATCTTGATACCTTGACAGGCCCCTGCTTTTTTGTTATCCTTACGATGGCGGGCGAGCAGGCCCCTGCCCGGGCGTCCTTGTTGCCCTGCCCCGGTATCTTGACGATGCGGACAAGCTTCCTCACCAAAAGAGAAACGAGAGCATTTATGTTGGATCATATTCTGGTACCTTTGGATGGTTCGCGCCTGGCAGAGACGGTGCTACCCCACGCTGCGGCTATGGCCCAGGCCTTTGGCTCGCGGATTACCCTGTTGCGCGCCGTGTCTCGCAGCGAGCAGGTTCCCGGCAGCCGGTCCGTAGACCCCCTGAGCTGGGAGATCCTGAAAGCCGAGTCTCGTGCCTACCTGGACGAGATTCTGGCGCGCATCCAGGAAGTTGGCGTCGAGGCCGACCGCGTCCTGGTGGAAGGGAGCGCGGCGGAACAGATCGTGGAGTTTGCCAGGGCAGAAGGCGTGGATTTGATCATCCTCAGCAGCCACGGGCGCAGCGGCCTCAGCGAGTGGAACATCAGCAGCGTCGTCCAGAAGGTGATCTTTCGAGCCTTTGTGCCCGTGCTTATCGTGCGGGCGTACAAGGGCGTGTCGGATGATCTCGCCGGGTTGCGCTACCGCCGCGTGTTATTGCCCCTGGATGGCTCGCCCCGCGCCGAGTACGTGCTCCCCCTGGCGACCACGCTGGCCAATGCCCACGGGTCCTCCCTGCTCCTGGCACACGTCGTGCACCGGCCAGAGGTACCCCGCGCCATCCCCCTCTCGGAGGAAGAGATGAGCCTGGTGGAGCAACTGACGGCCCTGAACCGGGAGCGGGGAGCGGCGTACCTGCGGAATCTCGAGCCGCGGCTGGGGATGCAGCTCGAAACGCGCTTGTTGGTCAGCCACAACCCGGCCATGGCCTTGCACGAACTTGTGGAGCGAGAAGAGATCGACCTGGTTATGCTCAGTGCCCACGGCTATTCGGGCAGCACCAAGTGGACATTTGGTAGCGTGGCGCTGAATTTCGCCGTCTATGGAACCACGCCCCTCCTCGTCGTTCAGGATATCTCGGAAGAAGAAGCCGAACCCACCGAAGCCCAGAAAGCGGCCAGGGAGATTAAAGGACATTGACCCAGCCGGCAAACGAATCACGGCCCAGGATCGATGGCCAGGAGCAAGCGAACCCCACCTCTCGCCTGAACCGGCTGGCCGTCACCCTTGCCCGGGAACATGATCTCACATCCAGGCCCCCGGCCGGACCTTCGCCCCTGGACCACCTGGAAGAGCTGGAAGTGCTGCTGGAGGCGGCCCATGGGCAGTACGTACTCCTGTCCGAGTCGGAGGAGATGCTTTCGGGGGCGGCCGAGTGGCTGCTGGACAACCACTACGTGGTACGCCAGGCGGCCCGACAGGTGCGGAAGAACATTCCCGCCGGGTACTACCGGCGGCTGCCCAAGCTCGCCAGCCCTCCGTGGGCCGGGGTGGCCCGCGTCTATGCCCTGGCCCGCGCCTTTGTGGCCCACGAAGACGGCATGATCGACACTGCCCGCCTGGCCCGCTTTGTCCAGGCCTACCAGGATGTGGCTCCCCTGACCATGGGCGAGCTGTGGGCCCTGCCGACCATCGTCCGGCTGGTGCTCCTGGAGCTCCTGGCCCAGGCCGTCAGCTCTGATGTGCCGCCGGACGAGCTGCCGGCCGGGCTGCAACCGGTCCTGACCCTCGACGTGTCCGAGAACCTGGCGCAGGTTGCGCTGGTGGGCAACTGCATTCGCGGGCTGCGCACCCTGGGGGCCGAGGACTGGGAGACGTTCTTTGAGAGTGTCAGCCGAGTGGAAGCTGTCCTGCGCCAGGATCCGGCCGGCGTCTATCCCCGCATGGACTTTCCGACGCGCAACGGGTATCGCCAGGTGGTCGAAGACCTGGCGGGCGGTGACCCTGCCGGCGAGGAGGCTGTGGCGGTGCAGGCTGTCGAGATGGCGCGACAGGGGCGCCGGGAGGGAGAGCCGGCATCTCGCCGGGGCCACGTGGGCTACTACCTTCTCGATCGGGGCCTGGCCGAGCTCGAGTCCCAGTCGGGCTTTGGCCCCTCCGCGAGGGCTCGGCTGCGCCGCCGGCTCCTGGACCGCGCCGCCGTCCTGTACCTGGGAAGCATCGCCCTGCTGACATTGGCCATCGTAGCGGCCCTGGTCGCCGCTGCCCGGGCGGCAGGCGGCGATGCCTGGCAATTGGTGGCCGTGGTGCCCGTGGCCTTGTTGCCGGCCCTCCTGGTGGCTGTCAACGTGGTGAACGTGGCCGTGACCCACCTCGTGCCGCCCGGCACGCTGCCCAAGATGGACTTTCGACGGGGAATCCCGACGGCCCACGAAACCATGGTGGTCATTCCTGCCCTGCTGACCGATCCCGACGAGGTCGACTCGCTCCTGGCGCAGCTCGAGCGTCACTACCTGGCCAACCGCGATCCCCGGCTGCACTTTGCCCTCCTGACCGATCCCATGGACGCTCCCGAGGAATCGATGTCCGAAGACGAGGAGCTCGTCGAGCGGGCCCGGGAGGGGATTGCCCAACTGAATGCCAGATACCGCCACACAAACGGTGGCACGGCCCACGAGCCCTTCCACCTGTATCATCGCCACCGCCTCTGGAATCCGGCCGAGGGAGTCTGGATGGGCTGGGAGCGGAAACGAGGCAAGCTGTCCGAGTTCAACCGGCTGCTGGCGGGCCGGGGCGAGACCTCCTACGTCGTCCGCGAGGGCGATCCTGACGTCCTGGGGCGGATTCGTTACGTCGTTACCGTCGACGCCGACACGGTGCTACCCCGCGACAGCGTGCAGCGCCTGGCGGGCACCATGGCCCATCCCCTGAACCGGGCCGAGTTTGCCACCGGCAGCCAGGAGGTGGTGGCCGGCTACACCGTGCTCCAGCCCCGCGTCGAGGTCCTGCCCACCAGCGCCAACCGGTCGCCCTTCTCCCGCATCTTTGCCGGCGACATCGGGCTGGATCTGTACACGCGGGCGGTCTCGGACGTGTACCAGGACCTCTTTGGCGAGGGCATTTTTGTCGGCAAGGGGATCTATGACGTCGAGGCGTTCGAGCGGGCCATGGAAGGCCGGGTACCGGAGAACGCGCTTCTGAGCCACGACCTGTTCGAGGGGATACAGGGACGCGCCGGGCTCGTGACCGACGTAGCCCTTTACGAGGATTATCCGCCCAGCTATTTCGTCTATTCCCAGCGGCTGCATCGATGGTTCCGGGGCGATTGGCAACTGCTTCCCTGGCTGCTGCCCCGGGTGCCCGGGGCAGGCGGCCAGAAGAGGCCCAATCCGCTCTCCTTGCTCGATCGCTGGAAGATCATCGACAATTTGCGACGCAGCCTCCAGGCCCCGGCGATCCTGCTGCTCCTGGCCGCCGGGTGGCTGTTTCTGCCCGGCAGCCCTCTCTTCTGGACGTTGGTGGCGCTGCTGACCCTGGCTGTGCCCCTGGTCACCGGCTTGATCGTCGGCCTGCTCCGCTCGCGGGGAGACGGACTGCTTGAGGGCTTGCGGGCCGAGGCCGCACGCTGGCTCCTGGCGGTCGTCTTGCTCCCTTACGAGGCCATCATTGCCCTGGACGCCATCGCCACGACGATGGTGCGCCTGTTGATTACCCACAAGCGCCTGTTGCAGTGGACCACCCACGCCCACACCGTGCGCCTTTTCCAGCAGGAGCGGCAGGTGGGCGTCGTATGGACGCAGATGGGCAGTGGCGTGGTCCTGGCCCTGGCGCTGGCTTTGGCCATTGGGCTGGTGCGTCCGGCTGCCCTCGTCGTCGCGGGGCCCATTTTTCTGGTTTGGCTGCTGTCGCCCCAGATCGCGCTGCGCATCAGCCAACCCACTGTCCGCGACCGTGCTGACCTCTCGGATCGGGATCGCCGCCGGTTCCAGATCCTGGCGCGGCGCACCTGGCTCTTTTTCGAGCGCTTTGCCGGCCCGGAGGATCGCTGGTTGCCGCCGGACCACTACCAGGAGGACCCACGGGGTGCCGTGGCCCATCGCACCTCTCCGACGAACATCGGGCTCTTTTTGGTAGCGACGCTGGTGGCCCACGAAATGGGCTACATCGGCTCCGTCGAGCTGTTGGTGCGCCTGCGCTCGACCCTGGAAAGCATGCGGCAGTTGGAGCGCTATCGCGGGCACTTCTTGAACTGGTACGAGACCCGTGGGCTCAAGACCCTGTCGCCCCGCTACGTATCGACCGTCGACAGCGGCAACCTGGCAGCGTGTCTGTTGATCCTGGAGCAGGGCGCGCAGACCGTGCCTTCCATGCTCCTCCTCGGCCGCCGCTGGCTGGGCCTGCGCGACACCCTGGACGTCCTGGGCGAGGTCCTGGAACAGATGGAGCGCGAGGGCCTGGGAGAGCCCCTGATGCGCCTGGAAACGTTCCTGGCAAACCTGGGGGAGGAACTGGTAGCCATCCAGGAGGATCCGGCGCAGTGGCCCGAGGCCGTGGGCCACCTGCGCAGCACAACGTGGCCCAAGCTGGAAGGGCTCCTCGGGGACCTGCTGGAGGCGGGCTCGGAGCGCCTGGGACCCAGGACACTTCGCGACCTGCGCCTGTGGTTCGAGCGCGTGCGACATCACATGCGCAGCATGGAGGAAGAGTCGGAGCTTTTGCTCTCCTGGCAGCTTCTGGCGGACGATCCGCCTGCCGTTCTGCGCCGGGACGATCTGGAGCCCAAGGTGGCCGAGGCCTGGCGGGCTGTGCGCGAGGCGCTGCCCCGCCTGACCACGCTGACAGAGTTGTTGGCCGTCAGCCGCGCAGCCCGTCCGCGCCTGCAGGCCCTGGAGGCGTTGCTGGAAGCGATGGCCGGGGAGGAATCCGGCGACGAGTGGCGGGAAGCCCACGACTGGTGCACCCGGCTGGCCGCCAGCCTGGAATCGGCNNTACGGCGGGTCTGACAGCCGGCGGCCTCGCCGCGGGCCTGGAGGAGGTCGGTCGCCAGGCGGAGGCCTACTTCCGCGAGACCGACTTTGCCTTCCTCTACGATCGGCAGCGCGACGTCTTTTACCTGGGTTATGACGTGGCCGCCGAAAAACTCGACGAGAACCACTATGATCTCCTGGCCTCGGAGGCCAGGACCGCCAGCCTTATTGCCATTGCCAAAGGAGACGTGCCCCAGCGCCACTGGCTGCACCTGGACCGTCCTGTGGGCCGTGTGGGCAATACGCGCGTCCTCCTGTCGTGGAACGGCAGCATGTTCGAATACCTGATGCCCGCCCTCTTTACCCGCACCTACGAAGGCCTGATGCTGCACCAGACCCAGCACGGGTCCGTGGAGCAGCAGCGGCGCTATGCCCGGCAGCACAACGTTCCGTGGGGCATTTCGGAGTCGGGTTACTATCGCTTTGACGCCAGCCAGAATTACCAGTACCGCGGCTTTGGCGTGCCGGGCCTGGGGCGCAAGCGTGGCCTGGACGAGGACCTGGTCATCGCATCCTATGCCTCCCTCCTGGCCCTGCCTGTGGACCCCCGCGCCGTGGCCGAGAACCTGGAGCACCTGGTGAGCGAGGGGCTGATGGGCCATTATGGGTTGTACGAGGCCATCGATTTTACGCCGCGGCGCATGCCCCTGGGCCGCGACCGGGCCATCGTGCGCTCGCACATGGCCCATCACCAGGGTATGATCCTCGCCGCCCTGGCCAACACGCTCCTGGACGATCTCCTCGTGGACTATTTTCATGGAGACCCGCGCATCCAGAGCGTCGAGCTGTTGCTGCAGGAGCAGGTGGCCCGCACCGCGCCCCTGGAGGGTGGGACCGAAGAGCCCCTGGGGACGCGCCGCACTGTGGAGGCTCCTACCCTGCTGGAGCCGTGGTTCGTGCCCGTCGATGGCCCCCATCCGCAGGCGCACCTACTCAGCAACGGGCGCTACAACGTGATCATCACCTCCGCCGGGGCGGGCGTGAGCAGTTGGCGCAACCTGGACCTGACCCGCTGGCGGGCCGACACGACCCTCGAAGATTGGGGGACCTGGTTCTATGTCCAGGACCTTGACGCCGAGGGCGGCGAGCTGTGGTCTGCCGGGCTGCAGCCGGTGGGCAGGCTGCCCCAGCAGGCCAGCGCGCGCTTCTCGTCCCACAGCGCCGAGCTCCAGCGCCGGGATCACGACGTGACCGTGCGTGCCGAAGTTGCCGTCGCTCCGGGAGACGACGTCGAGGTGCGGTTGGTGACGCTGACAAATCACGGCTCCCGGCGGCGGCGCCTGCGCCTGGCGAGCTATGGCGAGGTGGTGCTCAATGCCCAGGATGCGGACCGTCGCCATCCGGCCTTTAACAAGCTCTTTATCCAGAGCGAGTACCTGCCCGAGCTGAACGGCCTGTTGTTTTGGCGGCGCCCGAGGTCAGGAGAGGAGTCGCCCGTCTACTTGTTGCATCTCCTGTTGCCGCCCGAGGGCACGCCGGCCACGGGCGCCCACGAGATGGACCGGGCTCGGTTCCTGGGCCGGGGTGGCTCGCCCCGGCAGCCCCTGGCCCTGGAGCGGGATCGAGCCCCGTTGCATGAAGGGGGCGAGCGGGATGGACCGATCGCGACCCTCGATCCCATCTTTTGCATCGCCCAGGACGTGGTGCTCCGGCCCCACGAGAGCGTACGGATGGCGTTCCTGACCCTCGCTGCCCCTTCACGGCGGGAAGCTCTCGACCTGGCCCGGGGCTACCGCTCGCTCCCGGCCGTGGGCCGCGCCCTCGAGCAGGCACTGTCGCAGAACGAGGCCGAGGTGCACAACCTTGGCCTTGATACCCAGGGCCTGCGCCACGCCCAGCAACTGCTCTCGGCGCTGCTCTACCCCAACCGCGTGCTGCGCGCCCCGTCGCAGATCCTGTCGGCCAACCGCCGCGGGCAGCCTGGCCTGTGGGGCTATGCTATCTCGGGCGATTATCCCATCCTGCTGGTGCGCATCAAGGGCCAGGACGACCTGGACCTTGTGCGAGAGCTGCTGCCGATCCACGCTTATTGGCGGCGCAGGCAGCTCAAGATCGACCTGGTCATCCTGAATGCCGAGCCCTCTGGCTATGCCCAGGAGCTGCACGGCCAACTGCTGTCGCTGCTGCGAGCCACCGACGCCGACGCCTGGATCAACAGGCGCGGCGGCATCTTCTTGTTGCAGGCCGGCCAGGTAGACGAAGCCGGGCAGGTGTTGCTCTTCACGGCAGCGCGCGTGGTGCTCGACGCCGAGGGAGGGCCCCTGGCGCGCCAGCTCGAGCCCCTGGGCGAGCGGCCGGTCACCCTGCCTCATTTTGTGCCCACCTTTTCGGAGCCGCCAGACCTGAGCGTCCTGCCCCCGGTGCCCAGGCCCCGGGATCTCCTCTTTGACAACGGCCTGGGCGGCTTCTCGGCCGATGGACGCGAGTACGTCATCTATTTGGAGCCGGGCCAGCACACTCCCGCGCCCTGGGCCAACGTCATCGCCAACGAGCGCTTTGGCTTCCTGGTCTCGGAATCGGGCATGGGCTTTTCCTGGGCGACCAACAGCGGCGAGAACCGGCTCACTCCCTGGGACAACGACCCGGTGCGCGATGTGCCCCACGAGGCCCTCTACCTCCGCGACGAGGAGACGGCCCGCGTCTGGTCGCCTACGCCCCACCCGGCCGGGGCCGACGCGCCCTACCTGGTGCGTCACGGAGCCGGCTACTCGGTCTTTGAGCACCACAGCCACGGGCTCAGGCAGCGGCTCAGCCTCTTTGCCACCCGCCACGACCCTGTCAAGGTCGCGCGCCTGCGCCTGGAGAACACCTGGGATCGGACGCGGCGCATCACGGCGACTTATTATGCCGAGTGGGTGCTGGGGGTGCACCGCGACCAATCGCAGCAGTTCGTCGTGCCGGAGTACGAGGCCGGGCACAGGGCGCTGCTGGCCCGCAATGCCTATCACGAGGAGTTTGGCGAGGCGGTGGCCTTTGTCGCATCCAGCGAGGTCGTCCACGGGCTGACGGCCGACCGGACCGAGTTCCTGGGGCGGAGGGGGAGCTACGAGCAGCCGGCCGCGCTGCGGCGCGTCGGCCTGGGAAGCGGCGTGCGGGCCGGGCTCGACCCCTGCGCCGCCCTGCAGGTGCACCTCAATCTGGAGCCGGGCGCCGTGCAAGAGATCCACTTTCTCCTCGGCCAGGGCACGGACCGCGAGGACAGCCTGGCCCTCATCGACCGTTACACGGACCCCGCCCAGGTGGAGGCTGCCTGGGAGGACGTGACGGGCTTCTGGGAAGAGCTGTTGACCACCATCCAGGTGTCGACACCCGACCCGGCCATGGACTTGCTCCTCAACCGCTGGCTGCTCTACCAGGACCTTTCGTGCCGCATCTGGGGCCGCTCGGCCCTTTACCAGTCGGGCGGCGCCTATGGCTTTCGTGACCAGCTCCAGGACGTGATGGCCGTCCTCCACACCGTCCCGGAGGTGGCGCGGGAGCACATCCTGCGCGCGGCCCGCCACCAGTTCGTCGAGGGCGACGTCCTCCACTGGTGGCATCCGCCTTCGGGGCGGGGCGTGCGTACGCGCATCACCGACGACCTTTTGTGGCTGCCCTTTGTCACGGCCGAATACGTGGAGACCACGGGCGACGAGTCGATCCTGCACGAGGAGGAATCCTTTGTCGTCGGCGACATCCTGGAACCCGAAGAGGCAGAGCGCTATGCCCACTGGGAGAGGACGGCGGAGCGCTTCACGATCTATGAGCACTGCTGCCGGGCCATCGAGAGGGGCACCATCGCGGGCCCCCACGGGCTGCCGCTCATGGGCGGCGGCGACTGGAATGACGGCATGAACCGCGTGGGCATCGAGGGACGGGGAGAAAGCGTCTGGCTCGGCTGGTTCCTGTACACCACCCTGCAGCGCTTTGCGCCCATCTGCGAGAAACTTGGCGACCGGCGGCGGGCAGGCAGGTACCGGGAGCGTGCCCGGGAGCTTCAGGAGGTCCTGGAAACCCACGCCTGGGACGGCGAGTGGTACTTGCGGGCCTATTACGACGACGGCTCACCCCTGGGCTCGGCCCAGAACCGCGAGTGCCAGATTGACTCCCTGGCCCAGTCCTGGGCGGTGCTCTCCGGGGCGGGCGACGCCGGGCGGGCACGGCAGGCAATGGAGGCGGTGGCTCAACGCCTGGTAAGGGCCGAGGACCAGCTTCTGCTGCTCTTCACGCCGCCCTTTGACCGGACGCCCCGCGATCCCGGCTACATCAAGGGCTATCCGCCTGGCATCCGCGAGAACGGCGGCCAGTACACCCACGCCGCCCTGTGGGCCGTGTGGGCCTTTGCCGAACTGGGGGATGGGGACCGGGCCGGCGAGCTGTTTCGCCTGCTCAACCCCATCTATCACAGCGACAGCCCCGAGGCGGCCAGGCACTACCAGGTGGAGCCCTACGTGGTGGCCGCCGACGTTTATGGGGCGCCGCCCCACACCGGGATGGGCGGCTGGACGTGGTACACGGGCTCCGGGGGCTGGACCTACCGCCTGGGATTGGAGGCCATTCTCGGCTTTCATCGCCAGGGAAACACGCTGCGCTTGCGGCCCTGCATCCCGGCGGCGTGGCAGGGCTTTCAACTGATCTACCGCTGGGGTGAGAGCCGCTATCACGTCCGGGTGTCCAGGACCGCCGGCCCGCCGGAGGCGCTCGAGATCCACCTGGACGGCCAGCGCCTGGCCGGCGATGCCATTTCCCTCGTCGACGACGGACAGGAACACGAAGTGCTAGTGTGCCTGAAGGACGGCGCCGCGCCGCAAGGTGTTGGCGAAGTGGGCGAGATGACTGATGGAGTGAAATCGTGAGCAAACTGCTGATAGCAACAGCCCAGGGGCTCATCTACCTGGAGCGAGAGAACGGAGCGTGGAACGAGGCCGGCGGCACGCAGCACGGCCGCAGCTTTACCTGCATCGCCCGATCGGGCGAGAACCTGCTGGCGGGCAGCCGGGACGGCATTCTGCGCTCGGCTGACCTGGGCCAGACCTGGTGGGAGTCGGACGAAGGGCTAACCGAGCGGCATGTGCGCTCGCTGGCCTATGACCCCAACGACGCGGCTCGCGCCTTTGCCGGCACCGAGCCGGCCGCGATCTTGGTCTCGGAAGATGGCGGCCGCACCTGGCGGGAGATGCCCGAAGTGGCCGCCCTGCGCGACGAGAACGGCTGGTACCTTCCCTATTCGCCCCGTGCCGGAGCCATTCGCGGGCTGGCCTTCCAGGGAGGGCGGGGCTATGCCGCCGCCGAGCAGGGAGGCATGCTCCGCTCGGACGATGGCGGGCGCTCGTGGTCCATGGCTGAGGGCAGCACCGGGCGGGTCAGCGGCCCGCTGCCCGATGCCCACATCCATCCCGACGTCCACTCGGTCGTTATCCACCCCTCCTCGGAAGATCAGGTCTTTGCTCCGACCGGTGGGGGACTGTACTATTCAGCCAACGGCGGCCGGAGCTGGGACCGCCTGCACGACAACTACTGCCGGGCGGTGTGGGTCGATCCGCTGCGGCCGGCCCACCTGATCCTCGGCTTTGCCGACGGGCCCGATCGTAACGGGCGCATCGCCGAGAGCTGGAACGGGGGCTCGTCGTGGCTGCCGGTCGAGGAGGGCCTGCCGGTGCCCATGCGCGACCACATGGTCGAGCGCCTGGTGCCCATCGGAGACGAGATCCTGGCCCTCCTGTCCAACGGCCAGATCTTGATCGCCTCGCTGGAGGGCCTCGCCTGGCGTTCCATCCTGGCGCCGGCCTTTGGCGCCCGCGACGTCGCCGTGGTCCTCGAGGATTGATAGAGACGTGGGTTGTAGTGGCAGGGCTTGCCCCTGCCCGATGGCGGGCAACCGCAAGGGTTGCCCCTACCTGGATTGAAAGAGATGGCGGAAGAAAAGCCCGGCAACGAGGAAATTGCTCGTGTCCTGGAGCGCATCGCCGGCCTCCTGGAGGCCCAGGGCGCCAACGTGCATCGCGTGCGGGCCTACCGCGACGGGGCGCAGCGCGTGCGGGAGGCCGGCGAGTCGCTGGCCGGCCTCGTGCGGCGGGGGGAAGAGCGAGCGCTTCTGGAAATTCCGAGGATCGGCGAGAGGCTGGGCGGCCTCATCTTCGAGTACGTGCGCACCGGCCGATCGGGGCTGCTGGAGCGGCTCCAGGGTGAGGTCACGCCCGAATCGCTCTTTACCCAGATCCCGGGCATCGGGCCCGAGCTGGCGCGCGAGATCAGCACCCAACTGGACGTGCACACCTTCCAGGAGCTGGAGCAGGCTGCCCACGACGGGCGGCTTGGCGCGCTGGAGGGGTTCGGCCCCAAGCGCGTCGAGATGGTGCGCGTGTACCTGGCGGGCCTGCTGAGTCGGGCGGCCCAGCGCCGCACCCAGGAGCTAGAGACCCCGGACGTGCAACCCGCCGTCGAGCTGTTGCTGGCCCTCGACGAGGCCTACCGGCGGCAGGCGGAGGCTGGAGAACTGCCGACCATCACGCCGCAGCGCTTTAACCCGGAGAAAAAGGCCTGGCTGCCCGTCCTGGAGGGCCACGCCGGAGGTTGGCAATTCTCGATCATGTATTCGAACACGGCCCGGGCCCACGAGCTGGGCAAGACCCGGGACTGGGTCGTCATCTACTTCCGGCGCGACGGCCAGGAGGATCAGGTGACGGTCGTCACCGAGACGGGCGGGCCGCTGGCCGGCAAGCGCGTGGTGCGCGGCCGCGAGGCGGAATGCCGCGAGTACTATGCAAGGCAATCTCAGGAGGTGATGGGTTGAAAACTCTGTTCTGGCTTTTCCGTGACTATGGCGAGGCGCGCGCGGCAGTGGACGCGCTGCTGGGCCTGGATGCCGATCCGGAAGGCATGAATGCCATTGCGACCGAGGATACGGTCAAGGACGCCGTGGACGTCGATTGGAGCACGGCCGCGGTGCGGGTCAGCGACGAGCAGGATGCGCCTCACTCCGGGCAAAGGCAGCCGCTCCGGGGCCTGGATGGGCTCCTGGCCGGCGAGCAGGCGGTGGTCCTGGACGACGTGGGGCGGGTGTATGCCGGCGGTGAGCTGGCAACCCTGGCGGTCAATGCTGCGGCCTCGCCGGCAAGCGAGGGGCAGGGGCTCTACGAGGCCCTCCTCGACCTGGGCGTGCCGGAAGACGCGGCCAGGGAGAGCGTGGAGGGCATCAAGGCCGGCGGGGTGCTGGTTGCCGCCCGCCTGCCCGACGAGCTGGCCTCGCAGGCCCGCTGGACCGTGGAAAACCTGGAGGGGCAGGCCCGGGCGAGCGCTATCGTGGGCTAGCCGCCGCTGTCCCAGGAAGGCGCGAACTGGAAAAGAGGCAATCAATGGGCACTGACAAGGCTGCCCTGTTGGACGAGCTGGCCGCGGATGTTCGGGACCTGGTCGATTCGCCCCTCTATGCCTACCGCCGCGAGGAGGGCTATCTGCCTGTCGTGGGCGACGGCGACCCCGACGCGCGCGTGATGTTCATTGGTGAGGCGCCCGGCGCAGAAGAAGCCAGGAAGGGCCGGCCCTTTGTCGGCGCGGCGGGCAGGATCCTGGATGATCTCCTGGCGCCCATCGGGCTGGAGCGCGGCGAGGTGTACATCACCAACGTGGTCAAGGACCGGCCGCCCAACAACCGCGATCCGCTCGCGCCGGAGATCAAGCTCTATGGGCCATTTCTTGTGCGCCAGATCGAGATCGTGCAGCCGCGGGTCATCGCCACGCTGGGGCGTTTTGCGCTGGCCTTTGTCCTGACCCACTTTGGCTCGCAGGTGCGCCCCCGGATCACCGACCTGCACGGCAAACCCGTCGATCTCGAGGCTCCCTACGGGCCGGTGTCAGTGGTGCCCCTCTACCACCCGGCTTCGGCCTTTTACGCTGACGGCCGGCTGGAGGTCATGGCCGAGGATTTCCAGGTGCTCAAGCGTTACCTGTAACGCCGGGCGTCCGCACGGGGTACGGACCGGGTATGGGCGCAATGGTGGCGCGCTCACTTCCTACTCTCCCGGTTTGCTGCTCCTACGAATCAGTGTATAATGGCCTTGGCCAATCGCGATGGTGCGCTTACGTCGTCCACCGATCTGCGAAAGGGGGGTTCGGCCGGAATGGGCCGGCCCCAACATCAACCCACGCCCGGAGGAGACGTGAAGAATCGTTTGGCGTTCCGTCGTGTCGTTTTTCTCGGCCAGAGAGCTATGCTTTTGTGGCTTGCCCTTTTGCTCGTCGCCTGCGGCAGCCCCGGCAACCTGCAGGCCACCGCAGCCAGTACCGCTGGAGCGGGCCCCTCGCCGTCAGCCGCTGCTGCCACCGATCCTGTGCTTGCCTCTGCCACCTCGGCCCCCCCATCCGCGCCGACCGCAGCGCCCGAACCGTTATCGTCAGTGACGGCCGTCGCCGGTGCCACGCCGGAGGCCACCGCATCGCCGACCGCTCCGCCGGAGCCGACCGACTTGCCACTCATCCTGGATGCCCAGGAGCTGGCAACGAGTCTCTATGCAGCGCCCGACCCCGAATCTCGATATGAGGCTCTGCTCCAGGTCATGCACGCCCTCAATGTCGGCGTGTATGAGCCTACAGGGAAGGCAATCCTGCGGGGTGCCGAGCAGGGCCCGGACGACTTTTATCTTTACGATTTCGAGCTGCGCGCCCTGGCTGCTGCATTGGAACGCGGCACCATGCGCGACGCGACCTACCTGTCCGACCGCCTGGCCCGGTTCGGCGTCCTTGAGACGGACGGCAGTCCCCTGGAACCGGAAACGCTGCGGCAGGGATTGCTGGCTGCTGCCCAGGATTCGGCGGCCGCGCCCGACGGTCCCACCACGTTGCCCTATCGCCTGGTCCGGGAGCTGGGCCTGCTCCACACGGCGCCCTATGACCTGCTCCAGGACGTGACACTGGAGGAGCTGCAACTGGACGCGCTCCAGGCGTTTCTCGTCGAGGCCGACACCCTGGTTCCGGTGGCCAGAGAACTGGCCGGGCTTGCCGGCACACCCGGAGCCAAGCTGGCCAAACTCCCGTCTCGGACCGCAGGCAGCCATGCCGGCTTGCGGCAGGGCCCTTGCGACGACATGGTCGGGGTGAGCAGCATCTCACCGTGGGCCAAGTGGCTGCTGGGCAAATTGCCGTGGGCCACCATCGCGCTGCTGACCATGGACGCGATCCACGGAGGGGTGCTGGCCTACAGCGTCGACGTCAAGGCGGTCAGCGGGGCGCAGTCAACCCACTATGGCCACGAGGCCCCCGGCGACGAGATGCGATTCGAGATCAAGGTCGAGATGCTGGACGATTATGGGGATTTCCTGGTGAGCTGCGGAGCGCTGGCCGGCTACCAGATCCCGGCCAAGGGTGGCATTCCGGGTATCGGTATCGTCTGGTTTGAGGGGGAGCTGGAGCGCCACGGCACCCTGTCGTACGAGCCATCGTCCAAGAAGACAGGAGATGATGGCGTGGCCGCCCTCGTCTTCAAGCCCAAGGACGAGAGCCGTCCCAACCAGGGGCCCCAGGTGGAGGACAAGGGGGTTGTGGAGGCCCTGGCCACGTACCAGTCGGCCTTTGGCAACGTGCCCGGCAGCATCGCCCAGTACCTCACACCCAAGTCGGACGTCATCGCCTGGACAGTGGCCCGCCACGTCAACCTCACGCTCCAGATCGAGACGGTGGGAAAAATCGACGTGGGCGATGGTGGCTACTGGAACCTTGAGGTGGAGGGCAACACACTAACCATTCCCCTGGAGACAACCGCCGACGGGCTGGGGGGGAGCGGCAGCAAGACGTTTCGGTTCGTCCTGAATGCAGGTGAATGCTCGGGAGACTCTACCTGGGCGACCGAGTTTACCGTCAAGGCGACGGGGATGGACCCTCTCGATTTCAGCGTGTGGACGCCCTTCATGCCCCGGTTCAATATCCAGTGTGAAGGGGGAGGTTCGGGCAGCGGCCCGCAGCAGTCAGTGCCGGCTGTCCGGCCGGCGACCTTTACCCTGCCGGCCAGGGACGGCGCCTCGACCGTGATCGGTGCCTATTGGAAGTTTACGCTGCTGGAGCAGTAGGACTGCCCGCTGCAAGAATGGAGGGCCAGGAGCAAGGCCGCTCCTGGCCCTCCTTGGCTTGTTGGCGGGTTTTGCCCAGAAAGGATCGATCGCCCAGGAGCTATTTGCCAGGCTGTGCCGGCAGCCTGGCATGCTTCACGGCGTGCAGCGCCAAAAGCTCCTCTTTTATCCGCTCCAGGTAGGCGCCGCGCAGCGGGTACCACCGCAGGATGACGGCGCCCAGGAGCATGGCCAGCCCCGGGATGAGGCCCACCAGGACCCGGATGCCGAACAGGGCGCTGGCCGGCTGGTCGAGCAACATCTGGCCCTGATTGGCTTCGCGCGTGACAAATTGTGTCGCCTCCAGGACAAAGGGCATGAGGGCCAGGGCCAACGATTGCGCCGGCTTGGTCAGGAGGGCATTGACGCCAAAGAAGGCGCCTTCCCGCCGCACGCCGGAGCGCAGCTCGTCCTCGTCGGCCACCTGGGCAAAGAGGACGTTGGTCAGCGTCTGAGGACCAGCCAGGCCAAAGCCGGCCAGTGCCAGGCAGAAGGGGATGAGGGACGCGGGCACGACGACGACCAGGAGCAGCGCCACCCCGGCCAGGAGGAGGAGAAGCTGCTGTGCCCCGGCCACCCCCAGCCGCCGGCGGATGACGGTCGTCAGGGGCACGCCCAAAATCAGGGGGCCAAAGAGAAAGGCGATGAGAAGAATGGCGTTCATCTGCAGGACATAATCAGCCAGGTAAAAGATGCCGCCCAGGAGCAATGCTTGCATTAGAATCGACATAAAGTTCTGGGCGACGAGCACCAGGAAGGAGCGGCTGGTAAAGGTGTACTTGATGGCCGCCTTCAGCTTCAGAGGGCGGTCCACCAGGTGGAACTCGGGCCGCTCCTTGACTTTGAGGCTGGTGATGATGACCAGGACGGCGCTCACTATCCCGACGACGATCATGGACATCTGCAACGGGGTGAAGGACGGGGAGGTGCCGGCCTTGGGTCGAAAGAGGTCGGGGATGACAAAGCCGAGGATCATGCCCAGCAGCCCGAAGAGCGAGGCAGAGATCTGGAGCCCGTTGCGCTCGGCATCCGACTCGGTCACCTCGGGCAGGAGCGCGGAGTAGACGAGGCCGATCATGGTGTAGGCGGTGTCGTAGAGGAGCATCGTAACGAGCATCCACCAGAAGATGGCCTCTTTGCCGGCCTGGGCCGGCGCGAACCAGACGAGGATAAAGGTCAGGGCCAGGAAGGGGGCCGTGAAGCGCATGTAGGGGATGCGCCGGCCGTGCCTGGAGCGAGTGCTGTCGGTCAGGTAGCCAAAGAGCGGATCGTTGACGGCGTTCCAGACGGCATAGATGGCAGAGGCGGCGGCGATCCAGCCCGCCTGCAGGCCGAGGTAATCCTGGTAAAAGATCGGCAGCAGGGCGCCATAGGTGCCCGAGATGAGGGCCGTGCCCAGGGCCGCCAGTCCCCAGATGATCTTGTAGCCCAGGCTGAACTGTACGGGCCTGCCCGGGGCGACCGCTTCCGTCCTCTGTGCCATGATCCTTCCCTCCTCGCAAGGCTGGGGCTCGCACACCGAGCCCGTGTTTCACAGGTGCGGTTCCCAGTCCTCATTATATCACACGTGGCACGGGCCTGACAAAATTGAGGCTGTGGAGCTTTCGTGCTATACTGGAGATGTCACGCTTTGCATGCCCCATGACGATCGGGGGAGAAGGAGGATCGCCCATGACGCGCTATGCCGTTTACCTGGAGAGAGCAGAGGGCGGGCTCTGCATGGCCCACGTGCCGGCCCTGCCCGGCTGCATGGTCCGTGCCACGGGCCGCGACGAGGTCCTGGATGCACTGCCCGGCGCCATCCGGGCGTATCACGCCTGGTTGAGGGATCATGGCGAGGCGGCCCCGGGGGAGGCGGAGCCCGTAGAGTTGGAGGTTGCCGGCGAAGTGGAGGGCACCGGCCCCTTTAATCCGGGCGATGCGGCCGCCCTCTTTCCGTCCGACCGGGAGCCGGTGACGCCCAAGGAGTTGGAGGCCCACTTTCGCCTTATGGCCCATGCCCGGGCCGACCTCCGCGCCCTGGCAGGCGGCCTGTGCGACGAGTTCCTGGACTGGGAACCGGGCGGCGGGTGCTTTACCCTGCGCCGCATCCTGCGCCACGTCGGCAACGCCGAGGAGTGGTACGTATCCCGGCTGATGGCGCCCGAAAGCCTGCCAACCGAATGGCAGGACGACGAGGGCATGCCCTTATGGGATTTTCTGGAGATGGAGCGCCGCACGGCGCTGGACCGTCTGCGGTCGCTCTCGGCAGAGGAGCGGGCAGGCGTGTTCTATCCCACGGCCTGGACGAGTCACCCCGACGAGGCCTGGACCTTGCGCAAGGTCCTGCGCCGCTTCCTGGAGCACGAGCGAGAGCACACCGGGCAGGTGCGCGAGGTCCTGGAACTGCGCCGTGGCGCCATCCTGGCGGATCTGCACACTGCCCGGCAGGAGCTGCTGGCCGTGCTGTCGGACCTGGACCCTTCTTGCCCGGACCCGGTCTGCGGAGAGTGGGCGTTGAAGGACGTGCTGGGCCACCTGGCCGACTGGGAGTGGTTCGGGATAGACGGCCTGCGCCTCATGGGTCGGGGCGAGCCGCCCCTGGTGGAACCGATCGAAGACATCGACGCCTGGAACCGGGCACACGCGGCTGCCCGCCGTGGCCAGCCGTGGGAGGTCGCCCTGGCGGACCTGCACGCTGCCCGCGAGGCGCTGTTGGACGCCTTGCAAGCGCTGGCCCCCTGTTTCCTGGGGCAAAAGTATCCCTTTCCCTGGGGCGGCGAGGGCACGCCCGTAGACTGGCTGGCGGTCTATCCGGCCCACGACCGGGAGCACGCGGAGGAACTGGCCGCCCTGGCCGGCCAAAGAGATGGATGACTCGCATCCCGTGGATGCGAACAGAAGTCCTGACCTACACTCTATAGAAGTATCAAAATGTGCAGGGAGCGCATAGCAAGGGCGCGAACCATCACAGGGCACCGGTTTGCGTTTGGGGACAGATGTGCTATACTTGACCCTGTCGCAGCACCACTTTTGGACAACAGTGCGAAGCAGTAGGAAGTAAGACGCGCCGTTCGTCACAGGCAGAGTTTGTTCTTGAGAGCCGTTGATTGTGTTCGTGGCTGACCCTCCTGCCCGGGAGGGAAGGAAGGCCCGACCGGCGGCTGTGGCTCAGAGCAGCATCTCGTTAGAGATTTAGCTTGCCTGGAGAAAGGAGGTGATCGAGCCAGGAAGACCCCGTCGTGTTTGTTTGGCCGTACAGTCCACCTAACGCAATGGAGGAAAAACCAATGTCTCGTATCCTTCAAAGAGTGTTCGTTGTGACCCTGGCACTGTGCCTCGTGTTGAGCAGTTTCTCGTTGGCCTTTGCCGACAAGCAGGCCAGGCCTGTTGCGGCCCCCAATGCCGTGACGGCGACGATCTTGCATACCAACGACTTTCACGGCAACCTGGAGCCGGCCGGCAGCAACCCCGGTGCAGCCCGCGTGGCGAGTGTGATCGAGGGAGTACGCTCTGATCCAACGGCCGGGACGGTTCTCCTGGTCGATGCCGGCGATATTATGCAGGGCTCGCTCCTGTCGAACCTCTTCGACGGAGAATCCACCATCGACGTCTACAACCAGATGGGCTACCAGGTGGCCACCTTTGGCAACCACGAGTTTGACTGGGGGCAGACGGTGCTCGCCGAGCGCGTTGGACAGGCGAGCTTTCCTTTTGTATCGGCCAACATTGTGCAGAACGACACGGGCGATTGCGCTACTGCAGGCTGGACTTCGCCGGCCTGGGCGACACCCTGGACGACCGTGACCGTGGGAGCTGGCGCCGACACGGCCGTGGTCGGTTTCATCGGCGTCACGTCTCAGGAGACGCCGTACATCACCATCGCCTCGGCGACTGAAAACCTGTGCTTCAAGGATCCGGCCGAGTCGATCGTCCACCACTATGACGATCTTGCCGCTGCTGCCGACGTGATCGTGGTCTTGAGCCACCTGGGCTACACCGATGGCGGCTACGGCTACGGACTGGACGTCTATGGCGATCAGAAGCTGGCTCAAAAGCTCATCGATGCGGGCAAGCCGGCGGACCTGATCATCGGCGGCCACAGCCACACGAACCTGGCCGAGGCCACGGTCATCGGCCCGACGACCATTACGCAGGCCTACTATGCGGGGCGCAGGGTCGGGAAGGCCACCCTGACCATTGACCCGGTCGCTGCTACCGTGGATATCGCCTGGACTCCCCTGGTGGTGGACCCGGCGGGCGCGGAAGATCCGGACATCCTGGCCGCCGTCGCCGGCTGGGCCGACGATCCCTGGTACCAGGAGCAGATCAACCGCGTCGTTGGTTATACCAACGTGGACATCGTGCGCAACTACGATGGCGATTCGCTCATGGGCGCCTTTGTCAACGACGCCCTCTACAATGACCTGAACACCGACGCCGAGCCCCTGAACGACGCCGACATTGTCTTTAACAACGCCGGCGGGCTGCGGGCCGACATTGTCATTCCTCCCGATGCCACCCTGCCTTACACGCTGACTCACGGCATCCTCTACAGCGTCCTGCCCTTTGGCAACCAGACCATCGTGGGGACCATGACGGGCGCGCAGATCCTGGACCTGCTCAATCAGAGCGCCACACTGTTCAAGGGCGCGCTGCAGGTGAGCGGTGCGCGTTACAGCTTTTATCGGTACGCAGATGCCCTGCCCAACGGGGCTCCCTGGGCCTGGGGTGCTTTCGACATTCAGGTCAAGAACCCGGCCACGGGCTTCTTTGAGCCATTGGACATGGACCGAGAGTACCGGGTGGCGACCAACGAGTTCCTGGCCCCGGCCGGTCAGGACGGCTTTGTGCCCTTCAAGTACATGACCGACATCAGCTACTGGGGCGACATGCTCGACGGCGTCGAGCGCTGGGTTGCCGCAGCCTACCCCGTCACCAGTCCCTACATGGGTGTCCGCGATGGGCGCATCAACCGGGCGGGCACGAATGCCGGCGGTCCCATCGTGCCGGTCACACTGCTGTTCCACGCCGACTCCCACGGCAACCTGCTCAAGTCGGGCAGCTACCCCGGTTTTACGCAGCTTGCCACCCTGATCAAACAGGAGCGGCAGCACAACCCCGACCGTACCCTGCTGCTCAACGCCGGCGACACCATCCAGGGCGACGCCATGTCCTACTTCTTCAAGTCGGCGGGCCTGGGCTACTCGGCGGACGGCACGCCGCTGGCCCCTGAGCTGCAGATCCAGCCCTCCATCGCGGTCATGAACGCGTTGGGCTACGATGCCATGACCGTGGGCAACCACGAGTACAACTTTGGCCCCGCGGTCTTTACCAGCACCCTCGGCGCCGCGAACTTTGCCATGCTGCAGGCCAACGTCTATGACGATGGAAGCTACGGGCTGGACGAAGTACCGGTGCTGCCCTCCGCCATCTTCACGATGACGGGACCCACGGGTGACATTGATGTGGCCATCCTGGGCATCGGCAACCATCGCGTGCCGAGCTACGAGCTGCCCAGCAACATCCCGGGGTTGACCTTTACGAATCCCATAGACGAAGCGCAGGCCCGCGTACCCTACCTGGCCGTCACCAACGACGTGGTCGTCGCCCTGACCCACATCGGCTTTACGACGAACCCGGACAGCGTCGAAGTGGACGAGAACGTCGATACGAACCTGGCGGCGCAGACCGCCGGCATCGACGCCATCCTCGGCGGCCACAGCCACACCGATCCCACCAAGCAGACCTCCTCCTCCGGCGATTACCTGTACCTGCCGGCCTTTGTGGCAGGCACCGATGGCGAGCCGGTCATCATCCACCACTCCTACCGCTACAACAACTACCTGGGTGAGGTCATCCTCGGCCTCGATCCTTTCGACGCCCGGGGCAGCGTGGACTATGAGGTGGTGACCCGCGTGGGCCGTGCCCTGAAGGTGGACGCTGCGACGGTGGAGGAGGATCCGGAGGTTGTGGGCATCGTTCAGCCGTACGCGGATCTGCTGGCGGCCTACAACGCCACAGAGCTGGGCCAGACCGAGGTGCCCATCACGGCGCTCGCAGCCTACACGGAAGAGACCAACGGTGCCAACCTCCAGGCCGACGCCTCGGTGTGGGAGCTGGAAGTGAGAAACGGCATCGACGTCGACTTTCACCTGTCGGGCGCCATGTCCAACCGCGCTGTGGCCCCAACGGCCACGCCTGCCAACCCACACATGCTCACCGTGGCCGATATGTTCACCCTGATGCCCTACGAGAACTCGCTGGTCGTCATGGAGATGAACGGCCCTCAGATCAAGGAGGTGCTGGAGCGCTCTTACCGCAACTACTACTATTACGAGCACGTTGACGGTTACGGCGGATACTCGTACTACACGACCTGCTTCCTTGACACCAACGCGGGCAACCGGATCGTCTACAACGACACCTTTCCAGCGCTACCGGATGGCAACAACGTCACGGCATTCTATCACTACGGCGTGCCTATCGACTTGACGGACGCCGACACGTACTACCGGGTGTCTACTGTCAACTACCTGGCCGCCGGTGCATGCAACTACAGTGACGGCGGGACCACGCTCTGGCCGCTGGATCAAATCGTCAACGACACGCAGTTCTATGTCCGCGACGCAGTGATCAACTATGTCATGGACCGGACGCCACCGCCCATCGCGCCAAGCGTTGGGGGCCGCATCCTCTTCCAGTTACCGACGTTGATGAACCTGTGGCTGCCCTTCGTCGCCAACCAGTAACCGCCTGATCTAGTTTCGGAGACACACAGAGAGGGAAGGGGCAAACCCTTCCCTCTCTTCTTTTCCAGGAACCCTGCTCAGCGGGTTATTCCTCGTCGTAGGCGGGCGGCGGAGCAGGGGAGGCATAGCCCGGCTGGTAGGAGACGTATTGCTGCTGCAAGATGTAGGCCGTGCGCCGGGAGTTTTCTTCGATAGACAAGAAGACGTAGATGGCCTCCCCGGCGGCATAGAGCGCCAGGAAGTTGAATATGGCGACGATGAGAATGGCGATAAACATGGCAATGGCACCCAGGGGACCGGCCAGGTCCAGGCCCAGGAGCTGCTCCTGCCCGGACAGGCCGAACCCCACCACCAGGCTGGCGATGGCTCCCAGGATGCCAAAGAGGAGCACGATCCAGGCCAGGATCTTGAGCACGGTGCCGATAATGCGCAGGGCGGTAAAACGTCTTTCCATTTGAAGGTCTCCTCTCCTCGCAGTGCGTTTCCAGTCCGATTATACACCAAAGGCCGGTGGCTGACAAGCAGCCTCGAACGGTCGAATGAGAAGAGGTGAGAAGAGGCTCTCCGGTCGTTCCCGGCGACGACTTGCCGCCTGACCTGCTATGATACAATCTCCGCTACTTTTTTCTACTTGTACCGATCTCGGTCTCGCCGCCACACCTTGGCAATGACGCCCTCCAGGCTCTGGCCCAGGTCGATCTCCAGGGCGTTGGCCATGCAGATGATGGCAAAGACGATGTCGGCCAGCTCCTCGCCCATCTCCTGGACGGCTTCCTCCGCCTTCTTGGGCTTGGGGCCGTACTGGTGGTTGATCAGCCGCGCCAGCTCGCCCACCTCTTCGGCGATGCGTGCCAGGTTTTCGTGGGGTGCCCAGTAGCCCCCACCCACGGCCTGGATCCAGGCGTCGACGTCAGACTGGAACTCTTGGACTGTTTTGGACACATTCTCCTCCCGAAGCTCGGCAGCCCGGCCATTATAGCACGAGATCCGTGAAGGCCCAACCTGCGCCAGGCCCGATCCGGGCCTTTGTCGCCCACGCTTCTGGCTTCTGCGCGTTTGCGAGCCCTGCCCTTCTGGGGTATAATGCCCCGGCTTGCGAGTAAGGGGAGGATATCATACAGAGACAACGCCGTTTTCGAGTGGTGCTCGCCCTGTGCCTGGCAGGATTGCTGCTGGCATCGGGCGCCTGGGACTCGAGGATACACGCCGGTGCGCGGAATCCTTGCCAGGAGCCCGGCAATCTGACCCACAACTGCGGCTTTGACGCCTTTGGCGAGCAATTCTACGAGGGCAAGCGCCTTGAGGTGCCGGTGGGCTGGACGCACTTTGTCCTGGGCGGCAACGTAGATTTCCGGTCCTCCATCGACACCTATTGGGGTGCTCCCTCCCTCTGGCTGCTGTCTGACGGTGCCCCGTTTACCGCCGGTATCTTCCAGCAGGTGTCCGTCACGCCCGGTGTCGTCTACCAGGCCGACGCCGGCTGGGCAGCGGTCACCCAGCCCGATTTTGAGCGCAAGATCGGCCTCGACCCCACGGGCGGAACCAACCCCCAGGCCGGCTCGGTTATCTGGGGCCCGGCCGAATGGGGGATCAACTCCTGGCCGGATTTGACGGTCAGCGCCCGGGCGACGGGCCCGACGATGACCGTCTTTGTGTGGGTCAACCACCAGACGACGTACGGCAACGACTGGATCTTTATCGACGCCGTGGGCCTGTGGCCCGATACCAGCCAGCCGGTCTGGACCGTCACGCCGGAGCCCTCGCCGACGCCGACCCGCCGCCCGGCGACCTCCACGCCACGGCCGGCGGCGCCGACGGCCACGGACCTGCCGCCGACCGCCACCGAGACCGCCACGCCCACCGAGACGCCGACGCCGACCCCGACGGACACGCCTACGCCGACGGCTACCCACACGCCCACCGCGACGCCCACCTTTACGCCCACGCCGGGCCCGCCCACGGCCACACCGCTGCCCACGCGCACGCCCCTGCCGACCATCGTACCCGTGGCGCGGGTGATGGGGCAGGCCGGCACGCAGGTCGAGGCCGGCAGCCAGGCGGGGGGCGGGACGCTGATCCTCTTCCTGGCGGGCGGCGCTCTGCTGGTGGCCCTGGCCCTGGGCGGCGTGGTGATCTGGCTGTTGCGCCGCGGACGAGGTGCAGGGGAAAGCGAGGCGTAGCGTGCCAAAGCGCTTCGGCGGGCGGTGGCCCATTCTCGGCCTGCTGGCCCTTCTGCTTCTCGCCGGCTGCGGTCCGGCCGCGACGCCAGCGCAGCCCTTGACCGCCGTCCCGGCAACGGACGCGAGCCGGAGCCTGCCTTCGACCGCCGTCTCATCGGCGACGACGGCCGTGCCCGCCGCGGCCCCGACGTTCGTGGAGTTGCCAGTCTCGCCCCTGCCCACTCCCGGGTCCGCCGCGGACCCTGCCGGTGAGGAGCTGTCGATCTCGCCGTTGGCGACGGCCACGGCTGCCCCGGAAGGACTGCCCGTCGTGGTGCTGCACAGCAACGACAACTGGGGCGAGACCGAACCCTGCGGTTGAGGCCAGAACGCGACCGGCGGGTTCCGCCGGAGGGCCACCTTCGTGGCGCAGGAACGGGCGATGGCCGAGCATCTTCTCCTGCTTGACACGGGCGACTCGCTGGCAGGCGGCGGCCTCGGTAACCTGACAGAGGGGGAGGTCATCGTGGCCGGCATGGGCCTCATGGGCTATGACGCCATGGCCCTCGGCCCGAAGGAGCTGGCCCTGGGCCTCGATACACTGAAGCGGCGCATGGCCGAGGCGACGTTTCCCATTCTCTCGGCCAACGCCGTGCTTGAGCCTGGCGGCGAGCTCCTGGCCCGGCCCTACCACGTCGTGGACGTCGGCACGCATCGCATCGCCATCGTGGGCTTGACGCGGCCTCCTGACCAGCCCGTCGAGGGGATCCGGGTCCTCGATGCGCAGGAGGCGGTATCCGGCTTGATGGCGGAGGTGGCCTCCGGGGCCGACCTGGTCATCCTGCTCACCAACCTGGCGGTCGAACAGGCGCAGGCCCTGGCGGGCGACGTGCCCGGCATCGACCTGGTGGTGGCGGCTCTGCCGCCGCACTCTCCAACGGGGGCGCTGCGGCTGCCCGGCACCGGGACCATCGTGGTGACGGCCGAATACCCGATGCCCGGCCACACGGGACGGCAGATAGGCCGCCTGGCGGTGACGGTGCAGGACGATGGCAGCCTGGCCGGCGAGACGTGGGCCGCGGTGCCCCTCAACCTATTCCTGGACGACGACCCCGAGATGGCAGCGCTCCTGGAACGGTATCGGCCCTAGCCCGCGCGCGGCCCCCGCTAGCGGCGCCGGTTGCGCAGGCGGGGGTCGAGGGCGTCGCGCAGCGCGTCGCCCAGGATGTTGACGGCCAGCACCGTCATGGCGATGGCCATCCCCGGGGCGGCGGTGACCCACGGCGCGTTGCGCAGGTAGCCGCGTCCCTCGTTGAGCATCAGGCCCCATTCAGGCGTCGGTGCCTGGACCCCCAACCCAAGGAAGCTCAGAGCCGAGGCGTTGAGCATTGCCCAGCCGACGTCGAGGGTAGCCAGCACCAGGATGGGCCCAAAGACGTTGGGCAAGATGTGGCGCAGCACGATCCGTGCCGGCGTGGCGCCAACGACCACAGCGGCGCGGACGTAGGGCTGGCGCCGGGCAGAGAGGACCTGCCCGCGCACCAGCCGCGTGTAGTTGGGAATCCCGGCTATGCCCACCGCCAGGACGACGTTCAGCGGCCCGGTGCCGAGGGCGGCGACGATGGTCAGGGCCAGGAGTACGCTGGGAAAGGCAAGCATGACGTCGACCCACCAACTGATGAGCCGGTCGACCCAGCGGCCATAGTAGCCGGCCACCAGCCCCAGCAGCGTGCCCGGCAGCGACGAGATAAGGACCGCTGCCGTGCCTATCCCCAGCGACAGGCGGCCGCCATAGATGATCCGCGTGGCCAGGTCGCGGCCAAAGAGATCGGTTCCGGCCGGATGCTGCGCGCCCGGCGGCAGGAAGCGATCGCCCGCCGTGATCTCGAGCGGATCGTAGGGGCTGATCAAGGGCGCCGCCGCGGCTGCCCCGGCCGAGAGGAGCAGGTAAAAGAGGGCCACGAGGGCCACGGGGTCGCGGAGGGGAGTGGGACGGCGCCGCGGCGGGACCCACTCGTGCCGGGCGACGGTGTGGCGCGTTGGGATCGGAAATCGGCGCCTAGTCATAGCGAATGCGGGGGTCGAGGAGGGCATAGCCCAGGTCGACGGTCAGGTTCACGACGGTGTAGGCGACGGCAGCGAGCAAGGCGATGCCCTGCACCAGGGGCAGGTCCTTCCACTGGATGGCAGTGACCAGCAGGCGCCCGATGCCCGGCCGGGCAAAGATGGTCTCGGTGACCACCGCGCCGCCCAGGAGGAAGCCAAACTGCAGGCCGGCGATGGTCATGACCGGGATGAGGGCGTTCTTTAGCGCATGGCGCAAGAGGACGAGCCCCTCGCCCAGGCCCTTGGCCCGGGCGGTGTTGACGTAATCCTGAGAAAGGACTTCCAGCAGGCTGGCACGCACCAGGCGGGCGATGGCGCCGGCCGACGCAAAGCCAAGGACGAGGGCCGGCAGGACCAGATGGGCAGGGCCGCCGGTGCCCGTGGCCGGCAGCCAGCCCAGGCGCAGGCTGACCAGCCAGATGAGCAGCAGGGCGGTCCAGAAGATGGGCAGCGACACGCCGGCGACGGCCAGGGCCATGGCGAGCCGGTCCCACCACGTGCCCTGCTTGACGGCGGCAGGCACCCCCAACCCGATACCCACAACCAGCGCGACAAACATGGCGGCCAGGGCCAGCTCCAGGGTGCTTGGCAGTTGCTCGGCGATGAGGCTCAGGACGGGGCGCCGGCTAAAGAGGGATGTGCCCAGGTCGCCGCGCAGCAGATTGAGCAGGTAGCGCCCGTATTGCAGCAGCAGCGAATCGTCGAGGCCGAGCTCCTCGCGCAGCTCGGCGATGGCGGCAGCCGAACCACCCGCCTCTGAAAGCATCACCTCGGCAGGGTCGCCGGGCAGCAGGCGAAGCAAGACAAAGACCAACGTCGCCACACCCCACAGCACGGGGATGGCGCCCAGCAGGCGACGGCCGGCGTATTGGATCACGTGGGCGAACTCATGGTTCTTCCAGGTAGACGTCGTGGAGCCACGGGAACCAGCCGCGCCGGTCGTATTGCAGGCCGTGCACGCGGCTGCTGGCAGCGTTGATGTTTACATAGTCGCGTATCGGCAGGATGAGAGCCAGGTCCATGATGCGGATCTGTGCCTGGCTGTAGAGCTCGGCGCGGCGGTTCAGGTCCATGGTGTGCACCGCCTCTGCCAGGTAGCCGGCCAGCTCGGCGTCGTCGGTCTTGCTCCAGTTAAAGCCGGGCTCGCTCGAGGACGGGAAGATGAGGCTGAGGACGCTCGGGTCGCTGCTGGAAAAGACCATGGGCGCCAGGTGGTGCAGCCCCTGGGAAGCGGCTTCCACCGCGGCCGGATAGGCCACGGTCTGCATCTGCATCTCGATGCCCACATCGTGGAGCTGTGACTGAAGGAGCTGCCCGACCTCGGGCAGGTAACCCCAGCCCTGCAGATAAGCCTGCAAGACCAGGGGTTGTCCGTCCTTGTCGCGGACCCCGTCACCGTCCGTGTCAACCCAACCGGCTTCGTCCAGGAGGGCGTTCGCGCGGGCCGGGTCGTGGGCGTAAGTGCCTTCCATCTGCGGCTCGTAGCCCATGGTGGAGGCGGCCAGGGGTCCCCAGGCCACAGGGGAGTAGGCGAGGAACACGGTGTTGACGATGCTCTCGCGGTCGGCGGCATACAGGATGGCCTGGCGCACGCGGAGGTCGTCGGTGGGCGGCCGGGCCGAGTTGATAAAGAACTGGAGGGGATGGCCGGGGACAGGCACAAGGTGCAGGGCGAACCGCTCATCGCCTTCCAGCCGCACGGCGTCCTGGGGCGGAATCTCGCCCATGACGTGGGCCTCGCCCGACTCGAGGGCCAGGGCACGCACGGCCGGGTCGACGTAGAAGCGAAACTCGATCTCGTCCAGGTAGGCCGGCCCGTCGTGATCGTAGACCTCCGGGGCCCAGGCATAGTCCGGGTTTCGCGCCAGGGTCAGGTGGTCGTTGGGCAGGTACTCCTGAAAGATAAAGGGCCCGGTGCCTACCTGGTGAAGCTGGTATTCGCTGCCCCACTGCTGCACCGCTGCCGGAGAGGCCATGCCCAGGTAGACCTGGCTCAGGGAATCCAGGAGTGGGGCATAGGGCTCGGACAGGTGGAGGCGCACGGTATACTCGTCCACCACTTCGGTCCGCGCGTAGGGGCCCAGCATCCCGCCCGCCTTTCGCGAGGCGGCGCCCAGGTCCCGGATGCGGTCCAGGTTGAATTGCACCGCCTGGGCATTAAAGGGCGTGCCGTCGTGAAAGTGGACGTCGCGGCGCAAATTGAAGGTATAGACGAGGCCGTCGTCCGATACCTCCCACCGCTCGGCCAGGCCCGCCACAAAACTGCCATCCAGGTCCTGGTAGACGAGGGTGTCATACACGCTGGTCAAGGGTATGCCCAGCTCCGAAGATGCGTCGACGTGGGGATCGATCCCCGAGGGTGCCAGGGTCAGGCCATATACTAGCCGGCCGCCACCGGGCGGCGCGGGCGTTGGCTCCGGGGCTCCATCGACCGTGGGGGCCGGTTGCGGCGTGGGCCCAGCGCCGCAGCTCACCATCAGCACCCCTGCCACGAGCAGGGCCATCAGGCGCGAGACTGTCATTCGCACTGATCGCATAGGTTTCTCCTCCATCGGATCACGACTCGGTGCGCTCAATCCTGTGTCTGCACGGCCGGCACATCAATATTGCGCACACGCAGGCATTATACTGCAAATCCGGCGGGTAACAAAAAGCCTGGTCCTACCAGGCGTGGAGGGACGAGGGCGCCTGCCGAGTCTCCGCGCTCCGTGCAAGATTCTTGACAATCCTGGTGTCTCGTGGTATGCTCTAAATGGGATTGATCCCGTTTCCCGGCGTGGGGCCGTCGCTCTTTTCACTATCTACAGATGGAGGAAGCCCATGCCATCCCTCAGCCAGGAACAGTGTGTACCCTGCCGTGGCGGCGAGCCGGTGCTCGACCAATTCGAGATCGACGAGCTCAAGCCCAAGGTGCCGGAGTGGCACGTGTTGGAAGAGGAAGGGGTACAGCGCCTGCGCCGGCAGTTCCGGTTCAAGGACTTTCAACAGGCTCTCGACTTTGCCAACGCCGTGGGAGCCGCTGCCGAGGAGCAGGATCACCATCCTGTTCTCGTGACAGAATGGGGCAAGGTGACCGTCACCTGGTGGACCCACGCCATTGGCGGCTTGCACCGCAACGACTTTATCATGGCCGCCAGAACGGACGATCTGTATCGCAGCCGTTCCTAGCCGGTCGCGCGGGGTTCTCTGCCGGGGAGGACCCTGGGTTATAAAACTCTAACCTTATTAAGACGAGATTTTAACGCGGAGTGTGGTATACTGGCTGCGGGGCCGGCCTGCAGGCAGTATGCGCAGAGAGAACGGGCTCGAGAAAAGAGACAAAGGGGCACCCCGCATGGTTTATTGTAGCCTGGCCGATTTTGGCTGCCTGGCAGAGAGCGTGCTGCAGGCGGGCGTCAGCCTGCAGTTTCAAGCACACGGCAGCAGCATGACCCCCGCGATCCGCAATGGGGATACCCTTTTGATCGCTCCCATACAGGCACACGAGCTGCGAATGGGCCAGATCGTACTCTGCCAGACCGAGAACAACAGATATGTAGTTCACAGAATTGTGCGACGGCGCCGGCAACAGGGGGGCGTGTCCTTTCTTCTGAAAGGCGATCAATGCCGGTCTGCTGACGGCTGGGTGGATGGCTCGCGCATCCTGGGACAGGCGATCCAGGCACGCCGGCCAGGTAAGACGGTGCGCTTGGGAGGCGCGGGACAGCGGGTGTGGGGTCCGTTGGCCGCTGCCCTTTCTTTGTGCAACGTATTCAACTCGTCCCTTGTACTGTGGCTGGTTCGAGTGCGGGGCCGGCTGCGACGTACTCAAATTTCGGCGCCGGGAGCTGCCTGATGTCGTCGTTGAGCAGAACATTTCGTAAGTCATCTTCTTTCGTGGGTCGTGCCATTGCAGACGAGCTGATCCTCGTGCCCATCACCCGCCGGGTTGCCGACCTGGACGCGATCTACACGCTGGATGGCATCGGGCCCCGGCTCTGGGATCTCCTGGACGGGAAGAGAACCGTGGGCGAACTGATCTCGCTGGTGGTCGACGAGTACGCTGTCGAGGCTTCCGTGGCCGAAACGGATGTGCTCCAATTCGTGGACCAGCTCGAATCCATGGGGGCCATCGAAGAGGCGTAGCGTGGACTGTCCCTACATTCCAGAGATTTCTGCCAACGAGCTGTTTGGTGGGATGCAGGCCAAGATCCTGAACGAGCGCATTCCGCTCACGGGATCGTTGGAGCTTACCTGGCGCTGCAACCTGCGGTGCGTTCACTGCTACATCACGGCCTCCAGTTCCTATGCCAGGCTAGGAAGGGGTAGGCCCGAGTTGAGCACGTCCGAGTTCTGCCGCGTCGTCGACGAGGTCGCGGCAGAGGGGTGCCTGTCGCTCCTGCTCACCGGCGGCGAGCCACTGCTGAGGAGTGATTTCCTGGACATTTACCGCTACGCCAAGCGCCGGGGAATGCTGCTGGTCCTGTTTACCAATGGGACGTTGCTGAATAGGGAGATTGTCGAGGAGCTGAGGGAGTGGCCGCCGCGGCGGGTCGAGATCACCGTGTACGGGCACAGCCAGGAAACCTACGAGCGGGTGACCGGTATCCCCGGATCCCATGCTCGCTGTATGGCCGGGATTGAGCTCTTGCTCAAGCACGAGGTGCCGGTGCAGCTCAAGACCATGGTCATGACCCTGAACCGGCACGAATTGGGCGCCATGCAAGCCTTTGCTGCCGGCCTCGGCCTCAAATTCCGCTACGACGCGCTCCTCAACGCTTGCCTGGACGGCTCCGATGCTCCGCTACACTATCGCCTATCCCCGGAGGAGGTCGTGGCCCTAGACGTTGCCGACAAGGATCGTCTGAGCCAGTGGTGTGCCTTCTTCGACCGGTACTCGCGTGTGAAGCGGGACCCGGACACGCTGTTCATCTGTGGAGCCGGGCTGCGCAGCTTTCACGTTGATCCGGTGGGGCGTATGAGCATCTGCATGATGGTCAGAAAGTATCAGTATGACCTCCGGGCGGGCTCATTCCGCGACGGTTGGCGGGGCCACGCGCGAGAGGTACGTTTTCGTACCGTGACGGCGGACAACGGCTGCAACCATTGCCGCCTGGCCAACGTCTGCACCCAGTGCCCCGGCTGGTCGCAGCTCGAGTCGGGCGAGGATCTGGCGCCCATCGACTATCTGTGCCAGGTCACGCGGCTCCGGGCGGAGGCCGTTGCCCGGCAGGCTGCGGGAGACGATCGTGCGTAATTTGTGCCATGCGCGGGCTTTTGCTGCGGCGCAGGGTGCCAGACATGGAAAGAGGAGGAAAAGGTGAAACAGGAATACAAGAAGCCCCAGGTGGTCAAGGTCAGCTTGAAGGTCGAGCAAACGGTGATGGGTGGGTGCAAGCTGTCCACAGTCGGCGGCCAAAACGAGAATGACTGTGTGCTTCCGGCCTGCGTAAATACCGACGAACAGAGCTGAACAAGAATGGCATTTGCCATCCTGGCCGCTTTACGGGTTGGCCGTCCGCGGCCCGTTAGATGTCTTCAGCTCATGGTGGGTAGGGCTTGGATGGGATAAGATTGACTGTTGAGATCGGAGGCATCGCCCTGGCCTGTCATCTGACGGGCGAACGGGGCGAGTTCCATGTGCCTCCGAACCATCGTCCTTTTCTTAACCATCGGGACCCGGACTTGGTTCTTGATTGCTGGTATCGCTCGGTACCGGAGCATTTTCTTCGCGGAGAAATGGTTTTTGATACAGCTCCGTTGTGGAGCTTGCACCGGCTCGAGGATGGGCTGGTGTGGCGACATCCGTCCGCAACGGTCGAGGCTGAGGCGCGACGGGCGGTCTTTCTCCCCTCCGCCTGGGGCGTGCCCCGGCTTTTCATGGTCTCCTCCAGGCGAGTGGATGGCCTCCGGAGCTATCCAATCCAACACCCCCTGGACAAGTTCCTCTACTCGCATCTTTTGCCCCGGTGGCAGGGCCTGGGGTGTCATGCTTCCAGCGTCGAGGACAACGGACGCGGCTTCCTGTTTGTCGGCGTTTCGGAGGCGGGCAAGAGCACGATGGCCAGCCTGTGGCACGGGCGAAAAGGGGTGCAGGTGCTCAGCGACGAGCGGACCGTCGTGCGGCTCCAGGATGGCTGGCGGATCTATGGCACTCCCTGGCACGGCACCTTCCCGGTCTACTCGCCTTCGTCCGCGCCCCTGGCCGCTGTCCTGTTTCTGAAGCAGGGACTGGAAAACCGGCTCATTCCCGTCGGCAGGAGCGACGCTGCCAAACGGTTGATGGTCTGCGGCTACCTGCCCTACTGGTCGGTCGAGGGCATGGACGCATCCCTCGATCTCCTGGACAGGCTCACAGTGCAGGTGCCCTGCCTGGAGCTGACCTTTGTGCCGGACGGCCGCGTGGTCGACCTGGTGCGCAGCGCGGCAGAAGGCTAAGGCCGCCGTCTTCGGCGGCCTGGGAAGAAGGCTGGCTATGTGGAAAGGCCGGTGTGCGCCCCCTGTTCTCTCTGTGATCTGCCTGTGTGCCGTCTGCGCCCTGGCCGGTGCTCGGGCAGAGGCAGCAGCGCCTGCCCCCTTGGCTCCCGCCTGGCGCGTCGTGGAATCAAGCGCGACTGCCATCGAGCTCGAGATCTCGTTGCCCGCGGCCGGCGTGCGCCAGGTTGTCGCCGAGGGCAAGAACTATGACCTCCTGGAGATCGAGGGACTGGACCTGACCTTCGACGAGGGAAAGCCGAGGCTGCCCTTCGTGTCCGCCCTCGTGGCGGTGCCCCCCGGCGCCGATGTGAGCCTGGAGGTGGTGGATGCCCCGGCCGAGGTCCTGCCGGGCTCTTTTCGCATCCTGCCCCAGGCAGCCCTGGACGTCGAGGTACCCCTGGTGGAGCCGTCCACGGGGGGCGCGGCCGGGTCGCTGCCCCGCGCCGCCGGGGCGCGGATTGTGGAGGACGAGGCGGTCTATGGCGGCGAGGCCTGGTTCCCGGCCCAGCCCGTAGTGCTCGGCGAGCCGGCGCTCCTGCGCTCGCAGCGCGTCGTCAGCCTGCGGTTCTATCCCGTGCAGTTTAACCCGGCCACAGGGGAGGTGCAGCAGGCTCGCCACGCGCGGATCCGGCTGCTGTTCTCCTACGAGGATGGCGCGGCCCGGTCTGCCCATGCGCCCGCGTCCGCAGAGACTCCGGCCTTTGAGCCGCTGTTACGGTCGGAGGTGGTCAATTACGAGGCAGTCACGAACTGGCGGATTGCGCCGGAGCCGGCAGAGTTAGCACGCACCGCCGCCGGCTGGGTGCCGCCCGTGCCGGGCTGGAGGCTGGCCGTGGACCGGGACGGCATTTACGAGCTGACGTATCCCGCCCTGGCCGGTGCGGGAGTTGCCGTCGACCTGCTGGACCCACGGACGTTCCAGGTTTTCAGCGGGGGCGAGGAGGTTGCCATCCGGGTGGTGGGCGAAGAGGATGGCACTTTCGATGCGCAGGACGTCGTTCTCTTCTGGGGGGAGGGCCCGGACGACAAGTACACCAATCGGAACGTCTACTGGCTCGGATACGGCCAGGCCATGGGCCTGCGGATGGCGACTCGCCCGGCCGGGCCCACGGCAGGGGTACCGGTTCCACCCGCGACGTGGGCGAGGCCCCACTTTGAGGAGAACGTGGGATACTGGAGCCCGATGCCCGGCGATGACGCCCTGGATCGGTTCTACTGGGCGTACGCTTCCGCCGGCGAAAGCATGCTCCAGACCTTTTCTCTCGAAGCGGTCGCCTCTGTGCCAGGCGACGCGGCCCTGCTGGCCGGCCTCGTCGGCTACACGTCGTCTGCTGCCGTGGCTCCCGACCACCACGTGGAGGTGTACATTAACGGCAACCTGGTCGGCGACGCAACATGGGACGGCGTCAGCTACCATACTGTGGCCTTTCCCTTTCCGCAGAACTATCTGCGGTCGGGCGACAACGAGGTCCGATTCCGGCTGCCGGGCGACACCGGGGCAGCGTCAGAGATGGCGTTTTTAGATTGGTTCGATGTTCATTACCAGCGCGACTACGAGGCGACTGGTGATGTGCTCCGCTTTGGCGGCGACGACCCCGGAACTTGGGCCTACCACGTCACAAATTTCTCGGCCGCCGGAGTCGAGTTGTTTGACATCACGGAGCCAGAACGCCCCGAGATCATCCAGGGCGCGTCCGTCTCACCGGCGGCATCGCGGTATACGCTAGCATTCGGGGACTCGTCCGCCGTGCCCCGACAGTACTGGGCGCAGACCCCCGCCCGGCGCCTGTCTCCGCTCTCCATCGCGCCGGACACGCCGTCGGACCTGCATAACCCGGGCAACGGGGTCGATTACCTGGTCATCAGCCATCACGACTTCCTGGCCGCCCTGTCGCCGCTCCTCGACGCCCGCGCCGCGCAGGGCTACCGCGTGGCGGCGGTGGACGTGCAGGACGTCTACGACGAGTTCGCCGGGGGCAGGTTGAGCCCGGAGGCCATCCGCTCTTTCCTGGCGTATGCCTATCACAATTGGACCCCACCCTCAACCAGCTACGTGCTGTTGGTAGGCGACGGGCACTTTGATCCGAAGGACAACCTGGGAAGCGGCATGGGCATCTATATCCCGGCGTACCTCGGCGTCGTGGACCCCTGGCTGGGTGAGACGGCCACCGATAACTGGTACGCCTGCATTGAGGGGGATGACAACCTGCCCGACCTGCACATTGGGCGACTACCGGTGAGTACGGCTGCCCAAGCTGCCGCTGTCGTGGCCAAGATCGTGGCCTATGAGTCCCTCGATCCTGCCGCCTGGATGAGCAACGCCGTGTTCGTGACGGACAATCCCGACGATGCCGGCGACTTTTACGCATATTCGGACGCATTGATCTCGGGCTACCTGCCTCCTCCCTATGCACCGTCCAGGATCTATTTGGGTTCTACCTGTCTGACGGGCTTGTCGTGCCGCTCTCAACTCCTGGAGGCGATCAACAAGGGAACACTGGTGGTGAACTACATCGGGCACGGCTCGGCCCGATTCTGGGCCGGTGAGGCCATTTTTCGTTCCGAGGACGTTGTTGAGCTGAACAACGATGGCAGGTTTCCCCTTTTCGTGCCCATGACCTGCCTGGAAGGCAGCTTTCATTTTCCATATCTCAGTTGGACGGCCGTTGGAGAGGTGGTCGTCGTCACCGCGGGGAGGGGGGGCGTGGCGAGTTGGTCGCCCACGGGATTCGGCGTGAGCCAGGGGCACGACTACCTGAACAAGGGGCTGTTCGAGGCTTTCTTTGACACCGGCTTGCGCCAGCTGGGGCCGGCTACCTACGCGGCCAAGCTGCGACTGGTGGCCTCGGGGAGCAACCTGGATCAGTTGGACACCTATCACATCCTGGGCGATCCTGCCCTGCACGTCAACGCCCTGGACGCCGACGTGGCCCTGACCAAGACCGCCGAATACGAGGGGACGCTGGCGCCCGGAGACCTGCTAACCTACACCCTGTCCTTCAGCAACGCCGGCCCGGGCACGGCCCACAATGTGGTCCTTACCGACGTCCTGCCCATCGAGCTTGTGGACCCGGTAGTAGTCTATGCCAGTCCGGAGGTCCTCGCCCCGCGCCCGGGCGTGGCCCTGGCCTGGGATATCGCGCCGCTGCTGCCGGGCGCCAGCGGCGAGATCCAGATCCGGGGCAGGGTGGACCCCGCGGCCGCGCCCGGCTTTCGCCTGTCCAACGCGGCCGAGATCCGCAGCAGCACGCCCGACACCGACCCGGGAAACAACGCGGCCTTGATCTATACCGGGGTAGGCCTGCCGAATCTCGCGGTGGCAAAGCAGGGCCCCTCGACGGTGGTTTACGGGCAGGTCGTGGACTATACCATCTCCTGGGTCAACGAGGGGCCGGTGAACGCCGTGAGCGTGCGACTGACCGACACCCTGCCCGCGGGCGTCATCTACCTGGTCGACGACAGCGGTTGGGCGCACAGCACGCCCATGCCGGGCACCATCGTCTGGCAGGTGGGGCAGGTGGACGCGGGCGTTTCCGGCAGCTTTCGCCTGACGGTCTCGTTGCCCGCCAGTGAAGCCGTGGCGTCGCCTGTGATCAATCGCGTGTCCATCGGCGCGACCGTGCCCGACGCGGACCCCACCGATAACCAGGCCTCCTGGACCAGCGATCTGCTTCTGCCTGACCTGCACGTGGGGGTGACGGGCACGCCGTCGGCAACCTATGGCCAGCAGGCGAGCTATACCATTACGTGGGGCAACCGCGGGGCGCTGGCGGCCGCCAACGTGCGCCTGACCGACGTCCTGCCCCCGGGCCTGCTCTACGTGGACGACGACGGGCCGGGCGCATCCACGGCGCCTGTACCCGGCACGCGGGTCTGGAACCTGGGCACCCTGGCGCCCGGCGCCTCGGGCAGCCTGAGCCTCACGGCCGAGCTGCCCCTCGACCCGGCCTTGCCGGTCTCGCTGGACAACCGGGTGAGCATCGATGGCGACCTCCTGGATGCGAATCCGGGGGACGACGAGGCCACCTGGTCGACGGAGCTGCTCCTGCCCGACCTGGGCGCGGCCAAGGTGGGCCCGGCATCGGCAACCATGGATAGCACCGTTCGCTACATGATCCACTACCTGAACTCGGGCCTGGGGCTGGCCTTCGGCGCCCTCCTGTCCGACGAGTTGCCCTACGGGCTCGAATACGTCTCTGACGACAGCGGCCTCCCCCACAGCCAGCCGCAGCCCGGCGTCCACGTTTGGACGCTCGACAACCTGCCCGCCGGTGCCCGGGGCCAGTTCGAACTCGTCGTCCGGGTTACCCGCCAGGTCACCGGATCGGTGGTGATCAACAAGGTGCGCATCACCTCGCCGGTGCCCGATGCGCTCCCGGCGAGCAACGAGGGGCAGTGGTCCATGCTGGTCCCCTCGTATCAGGTGTACCTGCCCCTGGTCAGGCGGGCAGCCCCGGTGCCATAGCCCCGCGAGGGAAGCGCGCCGGAGGCCGGCTCCTCGCGGCCAGCGGCCTTTGACAGACCTGGACGGGTATGCTATACTCTCAGCGCCGGGCGATGCATGCCTGGCAGCCCATGGAGGGAGGAGCCGAGAGCGATGTGGACTCCGATCCCACGTCCACTTTTTGAAGCAGGTCTCTGACCCCGCTAGCCCACCGCCGGCGGCCGTGTGCCGCCGCTCATTTCCGTGTCCCTGATCGCGTACAAAACCGAATCGACGATGCAAGCCTGCAAACGCGGGGCCGCGGAGGCAACAGGTCCCTTTGTTTGCCCATTACTATATTTACAGGGAGGAACCATGATTCGACCGAAGTTGGAGTTCCTGTCGCCCGACACGGTAAAGCGGGCGATTGACGAGGCCTACGAGCTGCTCTGGGACCCGGGCGTGCGGGTCCACTATGACGAAGGGCTGCGCCTCCTGGCCGACGCCGGCGCGTCCGTGGACATGCAGTCGCGTGTGGCCCGCATCCCGCGCGAGCTGGCCGAGAAGGCGGTCGAGACGGCGCCAGGCTCCTTCTATCTCTACGACTTTTTCGGGGAGCCAAAGGTGCATTATGGCGGCGACGACATCCACTACGATCCCGGGTCGGCGGCCATCGAGATTGCCGACTACGGGGCCAAGCAGTCTCGCGTGCCGACCACCGTGGACTGCGAAAACTATGTGAAGGTGGCCGATGGCCTGCCCCAGATCGACGCCGTGGCGACGTCCATCGTCTGCGGCGACGTGCCCCAGAGCATGGCCGACTGGTACCGGCTCTACCTGCTCCTGCTCAACGCCCGCAAGCCCATCGTAACCGGCACCTTTGCCATCGAAAGCTTTGCGATCATGCACGAGCTGCTGGTGGCCATGGCCGGCAGCGCCGAGGCCCTGGCTGCCAGGCCGCGGGCCGTGTTCGACGTTTGCCCCTCGCCGCCCCTGCTCTGGAGCGACATCACCTGCGCCAACCTCATCGACGCGGCGCGCGCCGGCGTGCCGGCGGAGTTGGTGTCCATGCCGTTGACGGGTGCCACCGGTCCGGCGACGGTCATCGGCTCGGCGGTGCAGCACGCCGCCGAGTGCTTGAGCGGCATTACCATCCACCAGTTGGCCAAGGCCGGCAGCCCCATCGTCTGGGGCGGCTCGCCGGCCTCCTTTGACATGCGCACCGGCACAACGCCCATGGGCGCCATGGCTACCATGATGCTGGACTGCACCTACACGCAGATCGGCAAGGCCATCAAGCCCGGCGGCCTGCCGACCCACGCCTACCTGGGCATGTCGGACACCAAGATCGTCGACACGCAGACGGGGCTGGAGACGGCCTCAGGCGCCATCCTGGGGGCCCTTGCCGGGGTGAATATGATGTCCGGCCCGGGCATGATGGACTTTGAGAGCTGCTTCAGCTTTGAAAAGCTGGTCATCGACTCCGAGATCGTGGGTATGGCCAAGCGCCTGGTGGCCGGCGTGGACGACACGGCCGAGCCCCTGGCCCTCGACGTAATGCGCGAGATCGGCCACGCGGGGAACTTTCTCAAGAGCAAGCACACCCGCAAGTACTTCCGTCGCGAGGACTATATCCCCACCGACGTCATCGACCGGGACTTTCGCCAGACCTGGTTCGACAAGGGTGCCCTGGATGCCAACGCCCGGGCACACCGCCGGGTGCAGGAGCTCATGGCGTCCTGGGAGCCCCTGGGCCTCGACCAGGCAAAGGTAAAAGAGCTGGAAGCCATCGCCCAGCGCCATGCCCGGGCCAATGGGCTGGACAAACTGCCCGAGCGCAGCATCAAGTAGCGGAGGAGATCCCCATGACAGAAGAGCTGTTCAAGAAAATGGCCCAGGCCGTCATCGACGGCGACGAGGAAAGCGCGGCCGATCTGGCCCAGCAGGCCCTGGACACGGGCATCGACCCATTGGAGGCCATCAACCAGGGGTTCACGCCCGGCATGGACGTGGTCGGCGAGCTGTATTCCTCGGGCGAGTACTTTTTGCCCGACCTGATCCTGGGCGGCGAGGCGATGAAGGCCGCCCTGGCCGTCCTGGAGCCGGCGCTACAGGCCGCGGGCCAGGAGCGCAAGGTGTTGGGCACCGTCGTTCTGGGCACCGTCAAGGGCGACATCCATGAGATTGGCAAAGCCCTGGTGGGCTCTATGCTGTCGGCCAACGGCTTCCTGGTCCACGATGTGGGCATCGACGTGGAGGCCGACGAGTTCGTGGCCCAGGCGCGGGAGCACAACGCCGACATCGTGGCCCTCTCGGCGCTGCTGACGACCACCATGCTCCACCAGCGAGAGGTCATCGAGCACCTGTCCGAGGCCGGGCTGCGGGAGCGGGTGAAGGTCATGGTCGGCGGCTCGCCCGTGACCCAGGCGTGGGCCGACGACATCGGCGCCGATGGTTTTGCCGAGGACGCGGCCAACGCAGCGGTGGTGGCCAAGAGGCTGATGGGTATCCAGGCTTAACGTGACATAACCTTCCCGCACGATGGCCGTGCGGGCAATGCAAGGGCTCTCCTTCAATGGCGCAGGAGAGCCCTCTTTTTTGCATGGGGCCAGGCGCTCGGGCCTGGCCGGCTCGGCCGGCTCGGCGAGCGTTCTTAGCCGGCAGAGCGCTGCGGGGCTTGCCCCGAAGTCAGGCCTTCAACGTGCGGCAGGTCGGACTTGGCTGCCAGGCGCCGCGCGTCGGCGACCGGGTTACGGCCGGTGGCGTTCTTGTAGGCCAGGTAGCCACCGCCGGCCATGAGGCCCAGGCCGCCCAACGAGCGCCGAGAAAGGCCGAACCAGATCAGGGCGACGCCTCCGAGGACCGCCAGCCAGCGCTCGAGGTCGCTAATCCCCAAGGTCTTGGACCATTCCGACTTCACTCGCGTATTCGTGGTATACTCTGACATTCCGTCCTCCAAAGTCTTGTCGACAGGCACGACGCCTTTCGTTGAGACCATTGTAGCACGAAACGTCCTGTACAACCGGCGTGGATAGGTTGGGTTGGGTTGGAAAAGCGTAAGCAAGGCTATCCTCCGGTGTGGGGCTTGATGACCTGGGTGGCCGTCCGGCTGGCCATGCCGGTGGCGATGGCGCCATAGAGCGGGCGGAAGGCAAGCTCTTCGCCCAGCCGCACCGCAGGATCGGCCTCGGTGACGTCCAGGACCAGGTGATCGGAGCTGGCGCCGACGATGATCACCCCAGGCCGGTGCGGCACCAGGCTCTCGATGACCAGGTCCTGCCGGCCGGCGGCGACGATGGCCCTTCGCCGCCGGCCTTTGTCGGGCCACACGGGAACCTCGCCAAAGGCGTTGGGCGCCACCGGCCCCTCGGGCGTCGACGGCTTGGTTTCCACCTCGATGACGGGCGCCCAGACCACAAAGGCGTCCTGGTGGGGCATGGCCGTGGGCCAGTCGCCCGTGCTGTCCACCTCGCCGATGAGGATGGCGCCGCCCACGCGCAGTTGGGTCGCGCGGGCGGGCATCTCGCCGCGCAAGAGCAGTGCCAGGCTGGCCGAGTTGCCGGCCGAGATGGTGGGCAGGCGCAAGCCCAGGGCCCGCTCCACTTCTATGGCCAGGTCGACGGCAAGCTGCGTGTTCTCCCGGGTGGGCAGCACGCCGCCGATGCAGGTGACGTTGACCCCCAGCCCGGCCAGCTCGATGTGGGGCAGGCCGGCCATGGCCCGGGCAACCTCCAACACCCGCTCGGGCATGACCCCCTCGCGCCGGTCGCCGGCCTCCACCATGAGGATGACCCGGTGATCCACGCCCTGGGCCTGTGCTGCGCGCGACAGGGCGCCGACCGTCTCCACCTGCGAGTTTAGGCTGGCCTGGGTCAGGCGCACCACCTCGTCAACCTCATCGAACGACGGCAGGCGAAGCATGAGGATGGGGCAGTCGATGCCCGCCTTGCGCAGGCGACGCACGTTGTCCAGGCGCGACTCGGCCAGAAGGCCGGCGCCGCCGGCCAGCATGGCCCGGGCCACGGCCGGATGGCCGCAGCAGGCCTTGGTCACCCCCGCCAGCTCGATTCCCTGGGGGGCGCACAGCGTGGCCACGGCCTCGGTGTTGCGCCGAATTCGCTCGCAGTCGACCTCGATGCGCATGCTACGGGCCGGCTTATTTGCGCCGCGAATAGGCGGCGACGATGTCGCGCAGTTCTAGCTGCGTAGCCTCGGGCAGGGCCGGTGGCTTGTGGTTGGCCAGGATCTCGCGCACCTTTTGGCGAGCGACCTCGATGCGGTTGTGCTGGCCCTTGTCGAACCATTCATCGTAGCTGTCGCGGTCGCTGATGAGGGGCAGGGACAGGGCCCGGCGCATCTGGCGCACGGTGTGCTGCTGGTCCATGTAGACGCCACCGGCGCCCAGCTCTTTGGTCAGCTCCATGGCAAAGGCCTCGTCGGTCCAGTCGACGCCGCCCAGCAGGCGCCGGAGCATGGCCCCGATCTCGGCGTCGATGATGAGCTGCTCGTAGGTCAGCAGGTTCGAGCCGTCCAGGAGCCCCAGGCCAAAGAGGATGCTGGCGCCGGCCAGGGCCGGGAAGACGTAGGAGAAGGTATTCTCCCAGGCGGCCTGGGCGCCGGGTATCTTGGCGCTGGTGGCGCCGGCGCCGACGATGGAAGGAATGCCGTAAAAGCTCGCCATCTTGGCGATCATGGTGCGTAGCCAGATGGCCTCGGGCGAGGTGGCCGTGTAGGCGCCCGTGCGCAGGTCGATGGTCGCCGGGCCGCCGGAGTAAAAGACCTTGGCGCCGGGCGAGGCGATCTGCAACAGGGCCAGGGCGCTGATAACCTCGGCATTGATGATGGGCAGGGTGCCGGCCAGGGTCACAGGCGAAGTGACGCCCGTGGTGGGCATGGGGTACATGCCCACCGGCACGCCAGCCGCGGCAAACTCCAGGGCCGCCTCGATGCCGCCGTGATCCTGGGTGAGGGGCGAGATGGTGCACACAAAGTTCGAAAAGATGGGCCGCTCCCGGAGCTGTTCCCTGCCACCGGCGATGGCCGCCCCCATCTCGATCTGGCCGCGGGCTTCGCGCGCATCGGTCACCGACTCGGTGAGGACGTGCTTGCCCGAGTTGAGAAAGCAGGCCTCCAGCTCGTGGAGGCAGATACTCAGCGCCGGCACGTCCTGGGCGCTGACCGTGGGGCTGACAATGTCCACCGCCTCCAGGTAGTCGGAGATGAGGGCCATGTGCGCCACGTCGGCCTTGGTGGAGCCGCGGCGCACGCCGGTCTCGAAATCGAGGGTCAGGGCCGCGCAGCCGTCCTGGGAATAGTAGGTATGGCGGCCGTCGATGATCCGGTCATGGCGCGGGTCGCGGGCGTGCAGCGTGAAGGTCGCCGGGGCCTGTTTCAGGGCCGGCTCCACGATACCGGCCGGAATGCGGACCAGGTCGCCGTCAACCCTGGCGCCCGCACCGTGCCAGATCTCCTTGGCGCGGTCGGAATAAAAGCGGACGCCGGTGGTTTCCAGCAGCTCCAGGGAGCGTTGGTGGACCTCTTTCAGCGCCTCGTCGTTCCCAAACAGCAGTTCTTTGATGGTCAGCAAGCTACCCACGTGCGATTCCTCCTCCATATGCTTTGTTTGCTGCCCTCCGGCAGCGAGGTGTGGCTGGTTCTTCTGTCTTTTTGCTCCTGGCTGCTGGCCGGCCGTCACGGCCAGAAGACAGGCTCGATGAGTGCGGGCGCGACGCCCAGGACTTCGGTTAGCTCCTGCGAAAGGTTTCCGATGTGACGGCGCATCTCTTCCTCGGCAGCGCGGGCGTCCCGCGCTTCCAGGGCGGCCACGATGGCCCGATGCTCGTCCAGCTCGCGCGCCAGGCGTGCCGGCGCCAGCGCTTCCTGGCGGCGCATGCCCTCGTACAGCATGACGCTCGGAAACCAGCTCCACAGCGACTCGATCTGATGGACCAGGTAGCGATGCCCGCTGGCACGGCAGATGCTCAGGTGAAACTCGGTGTTCAGCTCGCGGCGGAGGCCCATCTGTTCCTGGCTGTCGCAGCCCTCGGCGCGGCGCAGCAGATCCTTCAGGCGCTGAATCTCGGCCGCGTCGATGGCGGGGGTGGCAAAGCGCACGGCCAGGCTCTCCAGCACCAGGCGGACGGTGAACATGTCCGCGACGTCGGCGGCGGTGAACTCGACCACGCGCACGCCGCGGTAAGCGATGCGCTCCGCCAGGCCCTCGATCACCAGGCGGCGCAAGGCCTCGCGCACCGGCATCTGGCTCATGCCCAGCTCCCGGGCGAGGGCTTCCTGTCGCAGCCACTGGCCCGGCTTCAGGCGGCCATCGATAATGGCATCGCGCAGGCGAAGAAAGGCAACGTCGCTCAGGGAACGATAACCGTCGGGTGCTTCCACAAGACGTCCTTTCGCCTCCTCATTTTGGATATTATATCTAATTTGTGCCGGCTGTCAAGCGGTAGGGCGGGAGTGGCCTCGCCCGACTGGCCACGTGACCAGGAACAGGACTGCCAACGTGTACAGGCACAGGACCGGCCAACAAGCCGGTGCATTGTCAAGGGATATGTGTTACTATCGTGGCGAGTGACAAACGGGCAGGATGTGCGTCACACCGGATTACGAGGAGGTAACCTATCATGGAGTACGGAAAGCTTTTGATTCGGGCCTGGGACATCGTCTGGAAGTACAAGTTCCTGATCATCCTGGGCATCCTGGCCGCCCTGGCCGGCGGATTTGGCAGCGGCGCGTCGGGCTCCAGCGGCGCCACTTTTGAGGGTGACCAGCCGCACTTTGCGTTCGATATGCCCTGGGGGGCGGGCCATCACACGCTGGCCCCGTTATGGGTCCTGGCCATCGTTGCCATCGCCCTGGTGATTGGGCTGGCCCTGTGGGTCGTTTCCATCATCGCCCGCGGCGGACTCGTCGCCGGGGCCGACGCGGCCAGCCGGGAAGAGCCCACGAGCTTTGGCCTGGCGTGGCGGGCCGGGTGGGACCGGGTCTGGACACTGCTGGGCATTGGCCTGATCCCCGGCCTCGTGAGCCTGCTCCCGCTTGTCCTGGCCGTTCTGGGCTGGTTCGCCTACACGAGCAACCCTACAATGCAGATGGGAACCCCGATGGCGCGGAACGTGCTCATCCTTGGAAGCGCCCTGGCCTGTCTCATCGTGCCCGTGGCCATCGCCTTCGAGATGCTGCGGGCCCTGGCCGAGCGGGCATGCATGTTGGAAGGGCTGGGTGTCCTGGCGTCCTATGGCCGCGCCTTCAGGGTCGTGGTCGACAACCTGGGCTCGGCGCTGGTCCTGTTCCTGCTCCAGATCGCGGTGATGGTCGTCGCCTTTGTCCTGCTGATCGTGCCGGGCATCATCTTGCTGCTGTGCTGCCTGTTCTGGCCGGTGATCCTCGTCCTGGAGGGTGCCGTGACGGCCTACTTTTCCACGATGTGGACGCTGGCCTGGCGAGAGTGGACCGGTGATGCACCGGCAGCCAACATCCTACCAGGCGGCGACGTGGCGGGCTAACCGGGGAAAAAGGGCCGGGCAGCAACGGGCAGAGAGGCTTGTACCTGGCCATCTGACCAGGACCAAGACTCCCCAGGTGCCCGGTGTGCCTGGGGAGTTCTTGCTCTATACTGAGACCGGCGCGAGATGCGCGCCAGACATGAATGACGGGTTGAGGAGTTGACATGCGAGTCATATTGGCGGACGATAAGGCAAAGGTGCGCTCGGCGCTGCGGTTGTTGTTGGAGCAGCAGCCAGGTATCGAAATCCTGGGCGAGGCAGTCGATAGTACGGGCTTGCTCGACTGGGTAAAGGTTGTATGCCCCGACCTGGTGCTCCTCGAGTGGGAGCTGCCCGGCCTGCCGGCCGCCGCGTTGCTGCCCCTTATCCAGTATCACTGCCCCGGCGTGCGGCTGATGGCCATGAGCAGCCGCCCCGAGGTTCGCCAGGAAGCCCTGGAGGCCGGAGCCGACGCCTTTATGAGCAAAGGCGACCCGCCAGAGCGGCTCTTGACGGCGCTTGACGAGCTGAGGGCCACCAGGGAGGCCGAAGAAAGGTCCTGACGGTTGGTGCGCTCGACGTAGTAGGGCACCCGTTTCAAAGAGGAGCAGGGACATGATAGAGTTGAACAGCCACAAAGCAATGATTCTGGCCTGGAAGCCTGGCCGGAATGCCGAAACCTCGCGACGGCTCTATCGCCGGGTGCGAAGGCGTGCCTGGCTGGGGCGGCTGTGGAACTCGCTGGTGGGCAAGCCGGCCTGCCTGCTGGATCTGGGGCAGGTCAAGGGCCAGCGGCCGCTGCAGAGCCGCGCCGACGCCGGCCTGCAAACGGTGGCCATCAAGCAGATCCGGGGCAGCGTGGGGCACAGCCACGACTTCGATGCAACGTTCCGGCCCCTGGGCGCCGGCACGGAGCACCGCTGGCTGCGCGTCGCGGCCGAGCTACAAGCGGGCAAGCCCCTGCCGACCGTGTGCCTGATCCGGGTGGGAGATGTCTTCTTTGTCCGGGAGGGGCACTGCGCGGTCTCAGTGGCCCGGGCCTGGGGGCGAGTGTGGATAGATGCGGAAGTCGAGGTCTGGCAGCTTGCCGGGCTGCTGCCCGGGGACGAGAAGGCGACGGCCCATGGCCGCGCGAGCGGCAGCCGGGCCGACGCCACCAGGGCAAAGCAAGCCGGAATTGTGTGATCGCGGCAAGTAGAGTAGAATGACACCGGAGGCCGAGGGATAGATGGCTCGCCGCCGAAAGCCGGCGAGCCGGGAAGAAGGCCGAGGAGGAGTGGACCGTGAGCACGGCCGTGTGGTGGATCCGCCGCGACCTGCGCCTGGGTGACAACCAGGCCCTGGCAGCCGCCCTGGCCCGGGCAGAAGTCGTCATCCCGGCATTTATCCTCGACCCGGCGCTGCTCCACTCGCCCTACGCCGGCGCCAAACGGGTGGCCTTTCTGTTCTCCGGCCTGAGCCAGCTTGACACGGAGCTGCGGGCGCGGGGCAGCCGCCTCGTGGTCCGGAGGGGCGATCCGGTGGCCGAGCTGCGCGCCCTCCTGGCCGAAACCGGCGCGACGGCCATCGTCGCCGAGGAGGACGTGTCGCCATATGCCCGGGCCCGGGACCTGCGCGTGGGTCGGGAACTCCCATTGCACACGACGGAAGGCCTGGTCGTTCACCGGGCCGGCGTCATCTACAGACCGAGTGGCGCTCCCTACACCGTCTTTACCCCCTTTGCCCGTGCCTGGAAGGCGCTGGTGCCCCCGGCGCCGGCCGACCTGCTGGCGCCTCCCCGGGCGCTGTCGCCGGTGCCAGCCGTGGAGAGCCTGCCCATCCCCGATTCCCCGGCCTTACCTGCATCCGTTCCCTTCTTGGCGGGCGAGGCGGAGGCCGCGAGGCGTCTGGATGCCTTTGCCACGGGCGACGACCCGCCCGTCTACCGCTATGCAACGGGCCGCGACCGGCTGGACCTGGCGGGCACCTCCGGGCTATCGCCCTACCTGCGTTTTGGCATGATCTCGGCGCGGCAGGCGGTGGTTGCGGCGATTGAAGCCGCCGGAGCGGCACGGAGCGCCCCGGAACGCCAGGGCGCGGAGACCTGGCTGGATGAGCTGATCTGGCGCGAGTTCTACGTTCACATTCTCTACCACTTTCCCCAGGTGCGAGGATCGAGCTTTCGCCCGGAATACGAAAGCATCGCCTGGGAAAACGATGCCGATGACTTTGCTGCCTGGTGCGAGGGCCGGACCGGCTATCCCGTGGTAGACGCCGCCATGCGGCAGTTGGTCGAGACCGGCTGGATGCACAACCGGGCGCGCATGATCGTCGCCTCGTTCCTGGCCAAGGACCTGCTCATCGACTGGCGACGGGGCGAGCGCTTTTTCATGCAGCACCTGGTGGACGGCGATCCGGCGGCCAACAATGGCGGCTGGCAATGGGTTGCCGGCACGGGCACCGACGCCGCGCCCTACTTTCGCATCTTTAACCCGGTGCTACAGGGCAAAAGGCACGATCCCGACGGCGCCTTCGTGCGGCGCTGGCTGCCCGAGCTGGCTTCCGTGCCGGACCGGTACGTCCACGCGCCGTGGACTATGCCGGAGGACCTCCAGCGCCAGGCCGGCTGCATCATCGGACAGGACTACCCCGACCCCATCGTGGACCATGCCTGGGCCAGGGAGCGAACGCTGGCCGCGTATCGCCAGGCACGGGAGGCCGTGGCCTGATCCGCGCCGGTCCTAACGATACCCCTCCGCCTGCAGGTTGAACAGCCGCGCATAGTTGCCGTCCAGGGCGATGAGCGCGGAGTGGCTGCCCAGCTCGACGATCTTGCCTTCGGACAGGACCGCGATCCGGTCCGCCATGCGGACGGTGGAGAACCGGTGGGAGATGAGCACCGCGATGCGGCTTTCCATCAGCTCGCCGAACCGCCGGAACACCTCGTACTCGGCCTCGGCGTCCAGCGCCGACGTTGGCTCGTCCAATACCAGGACCTCGGCCTTGCGCATGAAGGCGCGGGCCAGGGCGATCTTTTGCCACTGCCCGCCCGACAGCTCCTGGCCCTTTTCCCAGCGCCGCCCGAGCATGGTGTCGTAACCGTGGGGCAGTTCCTCGATGACCGGGCAGGCGGCGCCCCGTTGCGCCGCGTCCTGGATGCGGTCCAGGTCATCGAGGGCATCCACCTGGCCGAAGCCGATGTTCTCCCGGACGGTAAACTGGTAGCGGACATAGTCCTGGAAGATGACGCCGAACCGCTGGTGAAGGGTGGCCAGATCGTACTCGCGCAGATCCACGCCGTCGAGGAGCACCTGGCCCTCGGTGGGGTCGTAGAGGCGCGTGAGCAGCTTGATCAGGGTCGTCTTGCCCGCGCCGTTCAGCCCGACGAGGGCGATGCGCTCGCCGGGGCGAATGTGGAGGTTGATGTCGCGCAGCACGAACACGTCAGAGCCCGGGTAGCGGAACGAAACGTGGCGAAACTCGATCCCCTCCCGGATGGGGGCCGGCGCGACCCGGCCGTTGGGTGGCGAGAGCAACTCCGGCTCAAGCTCCAGGAAGGTTAACAAGTTGTCGAGAAACAGGTTGCTCTCGTAGAGACGATTCAGGCTGTCCAGGAGGGATCGGATCGAGCTCTGGGACTGGCGAAAGATACTCAGAAACATGGTCATATCGCCCAGGGTGATGAGGCCGGCCACGGTGCGCAGGACGATCCAGGCATAGCTGCCATAGTAGACCACGTTGGACAGCAAGCCCCAGGCCAGGCCGGCGACCGTGCGGCGCTCGGCAATGGCCCGGTCTTCGAGATAGAAGCGTGTGAACAGTTCCTGGTATCGCCCGAGGAGAGGCTCGCCCAGCCCGAAGAGCTTGACCTCTTTGACCGAGTCGTTTCCGGTCAGCAGTACCTCCAGGTAGTTCAGAAGGCGCGCTTCGGGTGCGCGGCGGCTCACAGCGCGAAACGCGCGGGTGGCGTGTTGGGATTGAGAAAGAAACGAGGGGATGGCGGCGACAAAGACTATGACCGCCAGCCAGGGACTGAAACGCACCAGGAGGGCGACCAGGGAGATCAGCGTGATGATCTGTTGGACCTGCTGCAGGGTCGAGTTGACAATGTTGAGAGCGCTCACGTCCGCCTGGCGGCGGGCATTCTGCAAGGTGTCGTAAAAGATTGGATCTTCGAAAAAGCGCAGATCCAGGCTGATGGCCTTGCGAATGATCATGCTGTTGACGTAATTGGTGAGTTTTGACTGGAGGGTCCGGTCAAAGAGGCTGCGCACCTGGCTGGTGATGGAACCGGTCACCAGGAGGCCGAACTCCAGCGCGATGTACGGCCCGACGTAGCGGAGCCCATCCATGGGATCCATGCCCTGGGCGATGGCGCTGACGATCGAGTCGATGATCAGCTTGCCGGCCCACGCCTGTCCGGCGGGCAGGACGGCTGCGACGAGCGTGAAGGCAATGCCCGCCAGGGCCGAGTACCGGCCGGCGGCCCACACAAGGCGAAACGCTTCTGGCGTATTGCGCAGCGCCAGCCAGAACTCGCGAACCTGGTTGCTCAGGCGGGCGAGCAAATTACGGGGCTGGCCTGATGGAACGGAATTGGACGTATTCACGGGACCTCCGGGTTAAGAAAAGGAGCACCACCATTGCCCACTTACCCTGGCACTCGCTTTGCGCTGGGGTCGTGCCTGCGGCCGGGCAAGGGCCACGAGGTCATCAACAGTAGTACGCGCCCATTATACCACCTGGGAAGCGGGAGGGCAAAACGGGATGGGCCGGGCAACCGGCTGTTCCGTTGAATGTAAGAAGCCCCACGTGCCGATCCAGCGCGCACACTGCCGGCACCTTGGCGGCCCTGCCCAGTTGTGATACAATGTCCCCAACCCGCAAGGAGGAGGGACATAGGACAACATGGGATACAAATATGCAGTGTTGGGCGCGGGGCGCCAGGGCACGGCCTGCGCCTACGACATGATCAAGCTGGGCGAGGCTGAGAGCGTTCTCCTGGCCGACCAGTCGCTGGCCGCGGCCGAAGCGTCGGCCGGCCGGGTCAACGGGCTGCTGGGCACCGACCGCGCTCGCCCGTGCCAGCTCGACGTGACGGATCACGCCGCCCTGGTGGCGACCCTGAAGGGCATGGACGCCTTTCTCAGCGCCGTGCCCTACTTTTACAACCTGGCCATCACCCGCGCGGCGGTCGAGGCCGGGGCGAGCATGTGCGACCTGGGTGGCAACACCGACGTGGTCCGCCAGCAGCTCGAGCTGGACGAGGCGGCCCGGGCTGCGGGCATTAGCGTCGTGCCCGACTGCGGCCAGGTGCCGGGCATGGGCACCAGCCTGATGGTCTATGCCATGAGCCTGCTGGACGAGACCGACGAGGTGTTCATGTGGGACGGCGGGCTGCCGCAGAATCCACGCCCGCCCTTTAACTACATGACCACCTTTCACATGGCCGGTCTAACCAACGAGTTTGCCGAGCCGGGCCTCTACTTGCGGGAGGGCAAGCCGGTGCTGGTGCCGCCCCTGGAAGAACTGGAGATGGTCGACTTCCCGCCGCCCATCGGCAGGGTGGAGGCTTTCACCAGCAGCGGGGGCGTGTCGACCATGCCGTGGACCTTTGCCGGCAAGCTGCGGACGCTCCAGAACAAGACTATCCGCTACCCGGGTCACCTGGCCCAACTGCGGGCCTTTTATCATCTGGGAATGTGGGACACGGAGCCGGTGCGCGTCGGCGAGCAGGAGGTGGTGCCCCGCGAAGTGTTTCACGCCCTGTTTGCCCCGCGGGTGACCTTTCCCGGCGACCGGGACGTGTGTGCCATCCTCATCCACGCCCTGGGCCGCAAGGATGGCCAGCCGGCGCGGGCTGTGGTGGAGGTCATGGATTTCTACGACGAGGAGACGGGCTTTACCGCCATGGAGCGCAGCACCGGCTGGGATGCGGCCATCGTGGCCGCCATGATGGCCCGCGGGCAGGTCCCCCGCGGCGCCGTCCCCCTGGAGCTGGCCGTGCCGCCGGACCTGTTCGTGACCGAGCTGGCCCGGCGGGGCATCGAGGCCAGGGCGCGGGTCGAAGCGCCTCCATCGGAGTAGCCGGGCCGCGGGGACCTGCTGAAGGAGGGATATGGTCGATCTGCTGAGACAGGTACGGCAGACCATCGACAGGTACGATCTGATCCGGGCCGGCGAGGCGCTGGTGGTCGGTGTGTCGGGCGGGCCCGATTCGCTCTGCCTGCTGCACGTCCTCCGGCGCCTTGCGCCCGAGTACGACCTGTCGTTGCACGCCGCTCACCTGCACCACGGGCTGCGCGGCGCCGACGCGGACGCCGACGCCGAGTTCGTGCGCCGCGTGGCGGCTGCCTGGGGGCTGCCCCTGGCCGTCGAGGCGCTGGACGTACCGGCCCTGGCCCGCGACGAGGGCCTGGCCTTCGAAGAGGCGGCCCGGCNNGAGGCGGCCCGGCGGGCCCGCTACGCCTTCCTGGCCCGCACTGCGGCGGCGGCCGGCGCCCGGACCATTGCCGTGGGCCACAACGCCGACGACCAGGCGGAGACGGTGCTGATGCACTTCTTGCGTGGTTCGGGGCTGGCCGGCCTGCGGGGCATGCTGCCTCGCACCCCCCTCGGCAGCTACCGCCTGCTCTCCAGCGGCGAGGGCGGTGGCACCGGCGGGGAGGGGCTGCCCGGAGCCCTCGACCTCATCCGCCCTCTGCTGGAGGTGCCTCGCACCGAGATCGAGGCTTATTGCGAGGAGCAGGGCCTGGAGCCGCGCTTTGACCGCTCCAACCTGGACACGACCTACTTTCGCAACTGGCTGCGGCTGGAGGTGATCCCTCTCCTGGAGCAGCACAACCCACAACTGCGCGCCGTGCTGGGCCGCACTGCGCGGGTCCTGGCAGGAGACTATGACCTGCTGCGGAATTTGCTGGACGAGGCCTGGCCGCGCGTCGTGCGCCAGGAGGGAGAGGACGAGATTGTCTTTGACCTGGCCGCGTGGCGCGCGCTGCCCACGGGCCTGCAACGCTCGACGATCCGCGAGGCCATCCATCGCCTGCGCCGCTCGCTACGCAATATCAACTTTGTCCACGTCGAAGACGCCCTGCTCGTGGCGCGCGACGGTACCACGGGCGACCGCGCCACCCTGCCCCGGGGCCTGATGCTGGCCGTCGGCTACGACCGCGTGACCGTGGCTGGCGAGGCCCGACTCGGGCCGCTGCCCGACTGGCCGCTCTTGCCCCCGGAAGGCGAGCCCGTGGCCGTCGCCGTGCCGGGCATCACGCCATTGCCGGGTTCCGCCTGGGTGCTGGAGGCGGCCCTGCTGCCCCGCGCCGGCCTGCCCGCCGGCTGGGAGGACAATCCCGATCCCTGGCGCGCATACCTTGACGCCGGAGCGGCCCGCCCGCCCCTGTGGCTGCGCACTCGCCGCCCGGGCGATCGGTTTCAGCCCCTGGGCATGGGCGGGCGGGCGCCAAAGCTGGCCGATTTCCTGACCAACCAGAAGGTGCCCCACGCCGCCCGCGACCGGCTGCCGCTGTTGGTGGCGGCGTGGGGCATCGCCTGGGTGCCCGGCCTTCGCCTGGACGAGCGGGCGAGGGTAGTCGACTCCACGGCCGAGATCCTCGCCCTGCGCTTCTTGCGCCCCTAGGCGCGGCCGGTTACGCCGCAGCGCGCAGTCCGCCAGATTGCGAGCCGAGGGTCTCTTTTAGAAAGGCCTTGACCTCGTGCACCGGCACGGCCAATCCCAGGTCGGGGCCGGCCATCATGGTGTTGATGCCCACCAGGCGGCCCTGGGAGTCGACCAGTGGCCCGCCCGAGTGCCCCGGCCGCAAGTGCAGGCTGACGGCAATCCAGTCGCGGCCGGAGAGGGGCATTTCGGGCAGGTGCCGGCCCGTGCCGGCCACCACCCCTGCCGTCGCGGCCCCGGTCACTCCCCAGGGATGGCCTACGGCCAGTAGCCACTGGCCCGGCCGCAGCCCCCGGGAATCACCCAGCTCGATGACCGGCAGGCCGCGGGCCTCGACCGCCAGGGCGGCAATGTCGCGTTCGGCGTCGCGGGCCAGTACCCGGGCGGGCAGCGTGCGCCCGTCGGGCAGGGTTACCTGCAATCCGCGGCGGCTGGCCACGTGGGCGTTGGTCAAGATCAGCCCGTCGGGGTGCCAGATGGTGCCGGCTCCTGCGCCGGCGCGCCCGTTGCGGATCTGCACCAGCGCCTGCCAGGCCTGCTCCACGGCACGGGCCATGTCGTCGTTCCATCGATTCAAAAGGTCGTTCATCACCAACCACAGCTCCAAGCTAGGGACGAGCGCCGATGACGACCCCGATCTCCTGGATCTGACCGCCGCGCAGCAGGCGGATGCGGGCTTCCTGGCCGATCCGCTCGCCGCCCAGCGAAGCCACCAGGTCGTCCATGTGCCGCAGCGGCTGGCCGTCCAGGGCCACCAGGGTGTCTCCCAGGAGCAACCCCGCCGTGTCGGCCGGTCCCCCGGCATTCACCGAGGCCAGCAGCAGGCCCGTCTCCTGGCCCAACTGCTGGGCGATTGCCTGGGGCAGGCGCACCGGCTGCGCGCCGACGCCCAGGTATCCGCGGCGGACGCGGCCGTGGGTCAGCAGGCTCTCGACTACGCGCTCGAGGGTGGGCACCGGCACGGACAGGCTGACCCCCCGGAGCAGTGCCGAAGTGTTCATCCCTACCAGGCGCCCGCCCACGTCTACCAGGGGGCCACCCGAAAAGCCGGGATACATCACCACGTCGGTTTGCAGGTAGCGGTCCACCAGGCCGCCGGCCGGCGTGCGCCATTCTCCACCCAGGGCGCTGACGATGCCCAGGGTGGCCTGCGCGGTGCGGCCCGGCCGGCCCAGAGCCAGGACCAGGTGGCCCACGTGCAGCTCTTGCCCCGCCGTCCGCTCGACGGCAACGAGCCCGGGCGCGTCGGTGCGGAGCACGGCCAGGTCGGTGCTCGGATCGCGGCCCACCAGCCGCGCCCCGGCGCTATTCCCATCGGGCAGCCCGATGCCGATCTCGTCGTCGGCGTGAACCACGTGGTGGGCCGTCAGGATCACACCCTCGGCCGACCATACGACGCCGCTGGCTGCCAGCCGCCGGCGCCCTTCGACACGCACCACGCTCCGGCCCGCCGACTCGACGATGCCGGCCATGGCGTCCGATAAATTGCGCAAAAAATCACTCATGCTGTCCTCCTGTTAGGTGTCTGCCGACAGCATACCAAAAAACCAAGCCCGGCGCATCCCCCAAAAGCGCAGCTCTGTACCTGGAAAAATGGGTAGGTTTCCCGCAAGGGGTGGGTCAGAGGAGGAGCAGCCCGTCCCTCAGGGCCTGGACGACAGCCTCCGTCCGGCTCTGGGCGCCGAGCTTGCCCAGGATGGCGTTAACGTGGAACTTGACGGTGTGCTCGCTGATGCCCAGCTCCTGGGCGATGGCCCGGTTGGTCAGGCCGGCAGCCAACAATTGCAGGACCTCCAGCTCGCGGGCGGTCAGCGCCTCTGGCAGTCCTGGTGTGGCCTGGCCGAGCGGAGGCGCGGCTCGGGCAGCCAGGCCCGGATCGAGGACCAGCAGGCCCCGGGCCGCGCCCTCCAGGGCGGCGGCGAGGGCGCCGGCGGGGGCGTCGCGCGGCAGCAGGCCCCGCGCACCGGCTGCCCGGACGGCGCCGGCCTGTTCGTCGCCGGGCAAGAGGGCGACGACGGCCAGCCCGACCTCGGACAGGGCGGCCACCTGGTCCAGGGTGTCCTCCAATCCGGCCTCCGGGTCCCAGCCCAGGTCCCAGAGCACGGCCTCGGGCCTGTAGACGGCCGTCTCGGCCGCCAGCTCGGTGCCCGGGGCCGTCTGGCCGGCGATGGTGTAGCCTGCCTGGCGCAAGAGCGTGGCCAGCCCTGCCCTCACCAGGGGATCGGCGGCGACGACCAACACGCGCAGACGTCTTGCCTCGTCGTCCTGTTCCGGGGGGACGCCTTCTTTCTTCATCGACATAATCGCGGAACCCGACGCCTAGAGCGGCTCGATGGACAGGTGCTCCACGTCCATCCATTGCTCGCCGCGCACGCCGAGCCGGCCGTAGCGCAGCCGGCCCCAGGGTGTCGCCACCAGGAACTGGTTGTCCATCCACAGGACAAAGCCCAGTGGACCGCGGGGGGCGGGCGCCACCAGTATCGTCTCCTCGTCCACGCTGAACCGAGCCTGCTCCCGGCCCCATTCCAGGATGTAGGTCTGCCAATCGCGCATCTCCACGTCGAGGAGGGCTTCGCCAACCTTCAGGGCGCGCTGGATGGGCGGCCAGATGCGGCGGTAGAGGGTCGGCACGTTCATGAGGAGCATGGCCGGCGGGGTGGCGGGGGCCAGGAGCAGGCTGGCCGGGCGCCAAGCATCGATCGCCGCCGCTTTCCAGCCATGGCCTGGCACCTGCAAGGCAAGCTTCATGTTGGAGGGCGGCGAGGCGAAAAAGAACCAGGCAGCCCGGGGCAGGGCCGGCAGGCGCAGGCTCGTCATCAGGAAGGGGTCGTTCCAGAAGCCAAAGCCGGCCGTGCCTCGCAGTTCATCGTGGGAATGGGAGAAGCGGGCGCGGACGGTGAGGCGCAACGGCGGGCGCCAGGGAAAGCGGCGGCGGTGCAACCCCTGGTAATCATCGATCTGCGCGTTGGAGTAGGCCCGGCTGGTGGCCCCGGACAGCAGAAAGCGCTGCGCCGATCCGGCCGGCTCCAGCCGGGCCCGGCCCACGACCTGGCGCTGCCAGCGCGGGCCCGGTCCCGAGGTGAAGGATTCGTGTATGGTGTCCATCTCGTTCTCGCGGGTCCATTCTACCACGCGGAGTACGGAAAAGCAAGGGAGCGTCGCGCGACCCGCCGCTTGCGCGATTTGACACAGGTCCGATCCGAGTGTATATTAGATTCAAATTCTCGAATATTCAGAGAGAGCATCGATGGTCAAGATGGCGGGAGGCGCTGGCCTTCCCCCCGCTTCCGCCCGAGACGCTGGCCGGCTGCCCTTGCCCGCGCTGCCAGGGGGAAGCGTAATCGTCTTGACGATCGAGGATAAAATCGAGCAAGGAGGCTGACCGTGGATATATTTGTTCTGGACGAGATCCAGTTTCGGCCCGACGTAGAGGCTTTGAAAAAAAAGCTCCGAGTCCGGGATGGAGGAGAGTGGGGTGGGCGGTTCACGCGCCTGATCCAGGAGGCCGGAGCAGTCGCCCGCCCCCGGGCGCTGTACGGCGTGGCTTACATCGACGACAAGAGCGAGGACAGCGTCGTCGTCGATGGCATCACCTTCAAGAGCAGGGTGTTGAGGGTCAACCTGGAGCAAACCCACCGGGTCTTTCCCTATCTCGCCACGTGCGGGACAGAGCTCCACGAGTGGGCCGCCGCCCAGGACGACGTCTTGCAGCGCTATTATGCCGACGAGATAGCCGAGGCAGCACTGCGCCAGGCAATGGCCTTTCTGCGGGCGCACCTGTACGAGAGGTTTCGCCTGGGCCGCCTATCCACCATGTCGCCCGGATCCCTGCCCGACTGGCCCATCCAGGCGCAGCGACCACTCTTTGCCCTGCTGGACAAGGCGAATGAGCTACTGGGCGTGCACCTCACCGACGGCCTGCTGATGGTCCCGTCCAAAACAGTCTCCGGCATTTGCTTCCCGACGGAGCAAACCTTTGCCAGTTGCCAGCTCTGTCCGCGGGATGGTTGCCCATCGCGGCAGGCGGCCTACGATGCGACCCTATACGACAAGAAGTACCGGGTGGAAAAGGTCGAGTCCTCGCCGTCCTCGACACAAGAGGAGCTTCTGTGAGGGAGAATCGTGCTCATCGAAACGTATGACCTGGAAGTCTTTACTCCGCCGTGTCACCCGGAAACGGATCGGCTAAGCGCCATCGCCCGGCCGGGGGTCGACCTGCGCGAGGCGCTGCCCTATCTGAACGCCATCCTGCCGGGCGCGGTTTACAATGCAGCGGCGGCTGCCTTGCTCTGGAAGAAGGACAGTCACAACGTGGCGTTTCACGCTGACCGCATTGCCGTTGGCAACGTTCCCGATCGCGAGGCGGCGATCGAGGAGCTGGAGAACCTGATCGAGCTGGTGAACAGAACGTGGGAACGCCGTGCCGAGATCGAGCCGAGCCACGAGTCGCGCCGGCGGCCGGGAATGATGGACATCTACAAGCTGTTGCCGCGCACCAACTGCAAGGCTTGTGGCGAGCCTTCCTGTTTCGTCTTTGCCAACAAGCTGGTGGCGGGCCAGGCGCGATTGCCTGACTGCCCGGTGCTCGACGAGGCACGATATGCCGAGCAGCAGGCGGCGCTGTTGGACATGTTGGGATAAGGGAACTCGGAGGTTGCATGAGTCCGAAGAGAGTGTTGTTCCTGTGTACCGGTAACTCGGCGCGCTCGCAGATGGCAGAGGGCATCGTCAATGCCCGTTTTGGCGACGAATGGCAGGCGGTCAGCGCCGGGACCGATCCGGCCGGCTACGTCCATCCCATGGCCCTGCGGGCACTGGCCGAAGTGGGCATCGACCACCAGGGACGCTCCAAGAGCGCCGGTGAGTTCCATGGTCAGCCCTTTGACCTGGTGATCACCGTCTGCGACGACGCGGCCGAAAACTGTCCTTTCTGGCCTGGACTGGGCCGGCAGGCGCATCTGGGCCTGCCGGACCCGGCCCGGGCCACGGGCACGGAGGATCAAGTGCTGGCTGCATTTCGTGCCGTGCGCGACAGGCTCATGGCCGAAATGCCCGCCCTGCTCCGGCAGGCAGACGAGGGTTCCGCCTGGGACCTGAAGCTGACGCCCGGGCAGTAGATCCACCCTCGCTCTCTCCCCTTCTATCTGGCGCTGCGACCTGCTTGCCGCCTATCCGCTTTTCGGTTATAATGCGTGCGTGTCTCGCCCGGCCGGTGCCGGGCATTTTCGACGGATAGGTCACGGAAAGCATGGTCGACGCTCGATCAAAGGCCACGAGGCCTGACAAGCGGCCCTGGGCCGCGGTTGCCGGCCTGTTGATGGTCACGATAGCGCTTGCTTTCGGCCTGGGCGCTTGTGGCCAGCCACGGCCGGTGCGCGTGGCGCTGCACGCCGACGGCCAGGAGCAGATCCTGCGCGTCACAGCGCCCTCCGCCTGGGCCGTGCGCGACCTGCTGGAGGCCGCCGGCGTCAGCCTTGGGCCGCTGGATCGCGTGGAACCGGATCTCTACGTTGGGGTCGCCGACGGGATGGACGTGGTAGTGACCCGAGTGGAGGAGCGGTTCGAGGTCGAGCGCCGGCCCTTGCCCTTTGCCCACAAAACGGTGCGCAACGAGGCGGTGCCCGAGGGAGAGCGGCGCCTGCTCCAGGCCGGCAGCAACGGCGAGGTCGAGATCACCTACCAGCTTACCCTGGAGAACGGCGTGGAGGTGGCCCGCCAGGAGGTGCGCCGCGAGGTAACGGCCCAGCCCGTGGACGAGGTGGTGCTCCTCGGCGTTCAGGGCGAGCTGGCGACGGTTCCCATCTCGGGCACCATCGCCTATCTCTCGGGCGGCAATGCCTGGTTCATGCGCGAGTCGTCCGATCTGCGGCGCAACATCACCGGCTCCGCCGACCTGGATGGCCGTGTTTTTGCCCTCTCGCCCGACGGCAGCCGCCTGCTATTCACGAGGGGTATGGCCGGCGACGAGGGGTCTCCTCTGAACTCCTTCTGGCTGGCACGCACGTCCCTGGTGGGCGAGGATCCGCGGTACATGGGTGTCGTCGGCGTGGTGTGGGCCGAGTGGTCGCCCGATGGCACCCGGGCCGCCTATTCCACGGCCGAGCGCAGTGGCGGCGTGCCGGGCTGGAAGGCCAACAACGACCTGTGGATCATCACCCTGCCCGAGGAGGGCACAGGTGGACAGCCTGCCTTCGAGATGGTCCTCCCGCCTACAGCCGACATTCCCTACGCCTGGTGGGGCCGCAGCTTTGCCTGGTCGCCCGATGGGCGCTACCTGGCCTACGCCCAGGCCGACGAGGTGGGGATCGTGAGCGTCAAGGACAAGGTTCCATTGCCGCTGGCGTCCTTTGTCCCGTACCGCACCCGCAGCCACTGGGCCTGGGTGCCGTCCGTCTCCTGGTCGTCCGATGGCTACCTGGTCTCCTTTGTCGCGCACGAGGGTGACCTGGAGGGCTTGAGCCCCGAGGACAGCCCTATCTTTGGGCTGTGGGCGGCCAGCGTCGACGGCAAGGTCCAGGTGCGGCTGAGGGAGGAGGTGGGCATGTGGTCGGGGCCCCGGTGGGCGCCGGCAGGGGGCGAGGCCGGCGATTTGATGGCCTTTGGCCAGGCCCAGAGCCCGCGCAACTCCGAGGATAGCCGCTACGAGCTGTACGTGAGCGATCGCGACGGCAGCAACGCGCGCCGCCTCTTTCCGCCCCAGGGATTGATGGGGCTCATTGCTCCTGCCGTCGCCTGGTCACCCCGTGGCGACGCGATGCTCGTCGAGTACGAGGGCAATCTCTATCGAATCGACGTAACTTCCGGAAGCCTGGATCAGCTCACGGCGGATGGGCAGAGCACGCAGCCGAGGTGGGCGCCATGAACAGAGCCCACGGGCGGCGTCTGCTTCTCGCAGGCCTGGCGCTCATCCTGTCCCTGGCCCTCGCCGCGGCGGCTCTCCTGTCGTGGTGCGCCCTGGCGCCCCAGCAGGGGGAGGTCCTCGACGTCGTGCCCCTGGCTGCCGACAAGTCGTTGGGTGTCAATGCCGACCTGGGCGGTGTGGATGCCTCGGTCGTGGATGGTCAGATGCGCGTTATGAAGGGGTACGGCTTCCATTGGCTGCGGTACCGCTTCGCCTGGGACGAGATGGAGCCCCGTCGCGGCAGCTACAATTGGGAGGAGAGCGATCGGGTGGTGGAGGCCGCGCGGCGGCAGGGCCTGTCCGTCATCGCCTTGCTCGATGGCGCCCCCGCCTGGGCCCGGGCCTCCGAAGATCGCGGCAGTCGATTTGCCCCTCCTGTCGAGGTCCGCGACTATGGCGACTGGGTGCAGGCGTTCGTCGAGCGCTATGGCGACGTCATCGACCACTACCAGATCTGGAACGAGCCGAACATCGCACCCCATTGGGGCAGCCGCGAGGTGGATCCGGCCGCCTACGCGCGCCTGCTCCGCGAGGGAGCCATCCGGATTCGCGCCGGCGACCCGGAGGCCGTGGTGCTGGCCGCCGCGCTGGCGCCAAACGTCGAGCCGGGCGGCGCCAATATGAGCGACGTCCTCTTCCTCGACCGGCTCTACCAGGCGGGTGCGGCGCCCTGGTTTGACGTGGTCGCCGGCCAGATCTACCCCTTCGATCTACCGCTCGAACACCCGCCCGCGGCCGGGGAGCTGAGCTGGCGCCGCCTGGAGCTGCTGCGCCAGGTGATGCTAGACCACGGCGACGACGAGACGGCCGTGTGGGTTGTGTCGTGGGGCCTACCCCGCCCGCACTCCATGGAGGAATGGGAGCCCGTCGCGGAACAGATCACCCGTGCCGTGCAAGGGGCACGGCTGGACTGGCCCTGGCTCGGGCCGATGCTCTGGGCTGCCTGGACGAGGAACGATCGCCCCGTCGAGTATGCCCTGCTGACGGGTTTCGGCCGCGGAACGACGACGGGGCCGGCCCTGGACGCCTTGAGCGGCCTGGCAGGGGCCCCGCCCGTTGCCTGGCCCGGCGTCTATCCTCCCAACCACGCCAGCGGGCAGTACGAGGGGGCATGGCACGTCACGCCCCTGGCGGCCGACATCGGCGCCACCGGCGATCGCCTGAAGGTGACCTTTCACGGCACGCGCTTTGACCTGCGCCTGCAGCGCGGCCCATACCGCGCCTTTCTGTATGTCACCGTGGATGGAGCGCCGGCCAATGCTCTGCCCCGCGACGAGCTGGGTCGCGCCTACGTGGTGCTCTACGACCCCCTCAACGGCAGCGAGTCGCTCACCGTGGCCCGCGACCTGGCCGACGGCGAGCACACGGTCGAGATCGTCGCCGAAGGGGGATGGGGGCAGTGGGCCATCGCCGGCTGGGGGGTGGCCCGCGAGGCGCCGCCCAGGGGGCCTGCGTGGCTGCCGCCGGCCTTTGCGCTCGCCTCCCTGGCGGCCCTCGGCGCGGCGGTTCTCGGCGTAGTGGCGCCCGGCGCAGGCGCTCCGGCGGCAAGGCGCTGGTGGCGGACGCTGGAGGCCCCGCTGTCCCGGTTGGCGAAGGCATGGCTGGATCTGGCCGCCAGGGCCGAGGCTGTGGGCGACGGCTGGCTGCTGGCGGCGATGGCCGCCGTGGCTTTCCTGCTCTACCTGGTGCCCGGATTGCTTCCCAGCCTGGCCTTGCTGGCCCTTCTGGCCCTGCTCCTCCTCCTGCGGCCCTGGCTGGGACTGCCGCTCGTTGCCCTGGCGCTGCCCTTCTACCAGCCCGGCAAGCCGTTCCTGGGCAAGGTCTTTTCCATGGTCGAGATTCTGACGCTGCTCACCGCCGCCGCGTGGGCCGTGGGGCTCGTCGCGCACCGCCTGGGCGCGGCCGGCCGGCAAGGCCGGGACCAATCGTCCGGGCCGGCCCTATCAGCCCTCGACGTGGGCGTCGCGGCCCTGGCGCTCCTGGGCATCCTGTCGCTGCTGTGGGCCGAGGAGGGCCGCGTTGCAGCGCGAGAACTGCGCACGGTGGTCCTCGAGTCGGCACTCTTTTACGCCCTGTTGCGGGCTCTCATCCGCCACCGCGCGGCTGCCTGGCTCGTGGTCGATGCCTGGGTCCTGGGGGCGAGCATCATCGCCGCCGTGGGCATCGGCCAATGGGTCCTGGGCGAGGGCGTCATCACTGCCGAGGGGGTCTCGCGGGTACGGGGATTTTACGGCTCGCCCAACAACCTCGCCCTTTACCTGGGGCGCGTCTTGCCCCTGGCTCTGGCGCTGGCCGTGGCCGCTTTCTGGCGCGCGGGGCAGCGAGCAGGGGAGGGGGCATCCTCATCCCGGGCAACGGACCGTGAGGGCAGGCGGCGCTGGCTCTACGCCGTGGGCGCTGCCATCATGGGCCTGGCCCTGTTCCTGACCTACTCCCGGGGCGCGTGGCTGGTCGGCGTGCCGGCTGCCCTCGTCTTCCTGGCGGCGCTGCGCGGGCGCCGGACCCTGGCCGTGGCCGTCGTGATGCTGCTTCTGGCAGGGGTGTTGTTGCTGGCCCTGGCCGGCACCGAGCGCCTGACCTCGCTCCTCGAGACGGAGCAGGGCACCACGTTCTTCCGCCTGCAGCTATGGCGCTCCAGCCTGGCCATGGCCGGCGACCACCCCGTCCTGGGCGTGGGCCTGGACAATTTCCTCTACCAGTATCGCAGCCACTATGTCCTGCCCACCGCCTGGGAAGAGTTCAACCTGTCGCATCCCCACAACCTGATCCTCGACTTCTGGCTGCGCCTCGGCCTCGGCGGGCTGGCCGTCCTTGCCTGGCTGCTGGCCGGCTTTTTCCGGCGCGGCCTGCGGCTGCACCGCATCCTGCCGGCGGGGCCCGATTCCCTCCTGGTGGCGGGGCTCATGGCCGGCATGGTCAACTTTGTGGCCCATGGACTGGTCGACAATGCCTTTTTCCTGGTAGATCTGGCGTTCGTTTTCATGCTCATGCTCGCCTTCGTCCAGCTTCCTTTCGCGGCTCCTGAATCAGCGGCCGAGTCGACGAGCACCGATCTCGGGGATCCTGGGTCTCCGAATTTGCATACAGATGGAGGACAAGAAACCGCATGCGTATCCTGATCACCGGCGGCGCCGGCTTTATCGGCTCGCACCTGTGCGATTACCTGCTGGAGAGCGGGCACGAGGTCATTGCCATGGACAACCTCGCCACCGGCTCGACGGACAACATTGCCCACCTGGCGGGCCACGATCGCTTTCGCTTTATCCACCACGACGTGACCAACTATATCTATGTTGAGGGCCCCCTGGATGCCGTGCTGCACCTGGCCTCGTTGCCCAGCCCGGTGGACTATCTCAACTTTCCGATCCAGACGCTCAAGGTCGGCGCCCTGGGCACGCACAAGGCCCTGGGGCTGGCCAAGGCCAAGGGGGCCCGCTTCTTGCTGGCCTCCACGTCAGAGGTCTACGGGGACCCGCTGGAGCATCCCCAGTCGGAGGACTACTGGGGCAACGTCAATCCCGTGGGCCCACGGGGCGTGTACGACGAGTCGAAGCGCTTTGCCGAGGCGCTGGCCATGGCCTACTACCGCTACCACGGGGTCGAGACGCGCATCGCCCGCATATTCAACACCTACGGGCCGCGGATGAGGCTGGACGACGGCCGCGTGGTGCCAAACTTCTTGCGGCAGGCACTCCTGGGCGAGTCCTTGACCGTGTACGACGAGGGCACGCGCACCCGCAGCTTTTGCTACGTGTCCGACCTGGTGGAAGGAATGGTCCGCCTGCTCATGTCGGGCGAGGTCTATCCCGTCAACCTGGGCAACCCCCGGGAGATGACCATCCTGGAGTTTGCCGAGAAGGTTCTGCAGGTCACCGGCAGCCGCTCCGAGATCCTGTTTCTCCAGCCCAAGGACGAGCGCACCAAGGACGATCCCATGGTGCGCCAGCCGTGCATCGACAAGGCGCGGAAGGCGCTGGGCTGGGAGCCTGTCGTCTCGCTGGAAGAAGGGTTGGGCAAGACCGTTGATTGGTTCCGCGTCCGCCTGGGCCAATAGAAGACCGGAGTGGCAGGCCGTCGCCGGCCTGGGCCTGGCCGGGCTGGCGGCCCTGGCCATCGCCCTGCTGCCCCTCACCTGGGCGGTGCTGCTGGTCGTGGGCGCTATCGTGGCCGTTGCCACGCTGCTGCAGCCCATGCTGGGCGTCTTGCTCCTCCTGCCGGCAGTGCCCTTTGGCTCCCTGAGGCAAGTGCGCCTGGGAGTGATGAACGTCGGGCTGGCCGAGGTGCTGCTGGCCCTGGCTCTGGCGGCCTGGCTGTTGCGCCAGGTGGTCCTGCGGCGCACCCGCCGCGAGACGCCGGCGCAGTCCTTGCCGCGGTCCCTGCCCTGGCGCTGGCCGCCCCTGACGTTCCCGCTGGCCCTCTTCCTGGGGGTGGCGCTTCTATCCACGGCCGGCGCCGTCTCGACGCAGCACAGCATCAAGGAGCTGATCAAGTGGATGGAGATCCTGGCCCTCTACCTCGTCGTCTCGTACGAGGTGCGGAGCGAGGCGGGAGGGCGATGGGTCCGGCCGCTGGTTGCGGCGCTGCTGCTGGGCGGTGCCCTGGCGGCCCTGCAGGGCATCTACCAATTCCTGTTCCAGGTGGGGCCCGAGGCCTTTATCCTGCCCGGCGGCTTCATGCGTGCCCATGGCACCTTTGAGCAGCCAAACCCCTATGCCGGTTACCTGGGCCTGACGCTGCCCGTCGCCGTTGGCCTGGCCGCTGCCTGGCTCTTGCGGGTGGATGGTCGCCTGCCTGCCCGCTGGCTGTTCCTGGCCGTGGGCTGCGGGGCGCTCATGCTGGCGGCTCTCATCATGTCCTGGTCGCGGGGTGCCTGGCTGGGCTTTGCGGCAGCCGTAGGGGCCATGATCGTCGCCGTCGCGGCGCGGAGCGGGCGAGGGGCCGTGCTCGCCATCACGCTGTTGGTCATCCTGGTCTACGTCCTCCTGGCGGGGGGAGTGGCTGTGCTGCCACCCTCCATCGTCGCCCGCTTTGCCGATCTGGGACCGCAGCTCGGGCTGGGTGGCTTTGCCGAGGTACGTGGCGCCGAGATCACCGACGCGAACTTTGCCGTCCTGGAGCGCATGGCCCATTGGCAATCGGCACTGGCCATGTGGACGGATCATCCCTGGCTGGGGGTCGGCATCGGCAATTATGAGCCGGCCTATGCCCGCTACGCGCTGCCCCTGTGGCCCCACGCCCTGGGTCACGCCCACAACTACTATCTCAACGTCGCCGCCGAGAGCGGCCTTCTGGGCCTGCTCGCCTATCTCCTCCTCTGGTCGCTGGCTCTCCTGGCTGCGTGGCGAGCGGTGCGCCGGGCGAACGGCTGGTCCTTTGGCCTGGCCCTCGGCGTTCTCGGCGTGCTGGTACACCTGAGCGTGCACAACGTCTTCGACAACCTGTACGTCCACGCCATGTACTTGCAGGTTGCTATCTTGCTCGCTCTGCCTGGAGGTCGTTCTTGGGAAACATCATAACCACCATCGAGTCCCATCCCCGCCTGAACCGTTGCCTGTGCCGCGTGCCCCTCGTGGGCCGCATGTGGCGCAAGCTGTGCGGCAACCCCAAGGAGTTGGATCGGTTCGCCAAATTTGCCATCGTCGGCGCCATCGGGGCGGTGGTCGACTTTGTCGTGTTGAATATCATGAAGGTGGTCTTTGAGAAGCTCGGGCTGGGTGTAGGCTGGGAGCCGTCGGTGGATCCCCATAGTGTTCAGTTGGTGGCCGCCAATGCCATATCCTTCACCATGGCTGTGCTGAGCAACTTTACGTGGAACCGGCTGTGGACCTTTCCCGAATCGCGCGAGCGGCCCCTGGGCTCGCAGCTGGGCCAGTTCGCCGTGGTCAACCTCGTGGGCCTGGGCATTAACACGGTTCTCCTGTTGGTCATGGACCAGTACGTCTTTCAGCACCTGGTCAGCGCGCGACTAAGCTACAACCTGGCCAAGGCATTTGCCATCGCGGTGGTGCTTTTCTGGAACTTTGGGGTGAACCGAATCTGGACGTACCGTGGCATCAAGTAGCGTGCGGGCTTGACGGTGTGAGCACAAGAGGCGGATGGTGATGCGCATCGGCATCGACTACACGGCGGCCGTGCGCCAGGGGGGCGGCATTGGCCGCTACACGCGCAACCTGGTGCAGGCCCTGGCTGCGCAGGATCAGCACAACGAGTACGTGCTTCTGGCGGCCGGCGGTTGGGGGAGCGGCGACAGCCGGGCAGGCTGGCCGCCCAACTTTCGCCTGCGCTCCATCCCGCTGTCCGACCGTTGGCTGAACATAATCTGGCAGCGCGCGCGGCTGCCGCTGCCTGTGCAGCTTGCCAGCGGGCGCCTCGATCTTTACCACTCGCCCGATTTCGTCCTGCCGCCGGTGGGCCGGACGCCCACCGTCCTCACGGTCCACGATCTGTCGTTTCTGCGCGTGCCCCAATTCTTTGTGCCCGCTTTTCGCAGCTACCTGGAGGGGGCCGTGACGCGGGCGGTGCGCCGCGCCAGCCACATCCTGGCCGACTCGGAGAGCACGCGCCGCGACCTGGGGGAGCTTCTGGCCGTGCCCCCAGATAAAGTCTCGGTCCTCTACCCGGGGGTCGAGGAGCGATTCCGGGCCGTGGAGGATGGGGAAATCCTGGCGCAGGTGCGCGCCCGCTACGGCCTGCCGGAGCGTTTTGTGCTGGGCGTGGGCACCCTCCAGCCCCGGAAGAACTTCCAGGGGCTGGTGGAGGGCTTTGGGCGTCTGGTGGCCGCGGGCCACGATCTGCCTGATGGCCTGGGGCTGGTCGTCGCCGGCGGCAAAGGCTGGCTCGAGGAGGATCTGCTGGCAGTGGCGGCGAGCCACGGCGTCCGGGAGCGCGTCGTCCTGACCGGCTTTGTGGACGATAGAGATCTGCCGGCGCTCTACACCCTGGCCTCTGTCCTGGCCTTTCCCTCGTGGTACGAGGGTTTTGGCCTGCCCATCCTGGAGGCCATGGCCTGTGGCACCCCGGTGGTCAGTGCCGGCAATTCGTCGCTTCCCGAGGCGGTGGGCGATGCGGGGTTGCTGGTCGATGCAGGCAGCCCGGACGAGCTGGCCCGCGCACTGGCCAGCCTGCTGTTGGACGAAGGCCTGCGCGCCCGGCTGGTGGAGGCCGGCCGCCGCCAGGCGAGCCGCTTTACCTGGGAACAAGCTGCCCTGCAGCTCCTCGACGTCTATCGCAATGCTTCCAACAGGGCAGGCTCCCGGGTTCATTGCCCACCCGGTAAGGAGAAGGAGTAATTGAACGGCGATGAACGTGTGGGATGACCATCCGGTGCTCAGGCTGTTGGGCGGCGGCCTGGTCCTGGTCGTCTCTCTGTTCCTGGCTGCCTTGCTGGCCTGGCAGCTCGCCCGGGACCTTGCCATCTGGGTCCTGGGCCGCGACGTCGAGGCGGAGGTCGTCGACCTTTGGGTCGAGCAGGTGGGCGCGCAGGACGAAGGTGAGCTGGACTTTCAGTACTACATGACATACCGCTTTGCCACACCCGGTGGAGAGACCATCACTGAAACGACGACCTTGAGCGTGGCCGAATGGGCGGGCGGCTACGAGGAGGGGGGGCGGGTAGGCGTCGTCTATTTCCCGCCCTATCCGAAGCACAACCGCCTGGATCACTCGCGCTTTGTTCCCGCGCTGGCATGCAGCTACGTGCCGGCGATCCTGGTAGCGGTGGCCCTCGTGGTAGCCGGCTGGCAGCTTTTCCGCCCGGCAATCCAGGAGCCGGGAGGGGAGTGGGAGGTAGAGGACGAAAAGGAAAGAGAAAGTGCAAAAAGGATTTAAAGGCTCTTGGATCATCATTTCGCATAGTCAACACACCTAAATACGATGAAACCGAACGCTTGTTCTATTAAGGGGAAATAGGCTATGCGAATGTTTGCTGGCCGGTGGCGTCTCGGCCTGGCCGCCGTCATCGTCTTCAGCCTGTCCCTCAGAGTGTGGGGCAATGGCTTCGGGCTGCCTGCCTTCACTCATTACCACCCGGACGAGCATGCCCTGGTTGATCGGGCAACGGCCATCCTCCAGACGGGTGATTGGGCGCCGGAGCGCTTGAACTATCCTTCGTTCTATGGCTACGTCCAGGTGGGGGGGCTGGCCGCGTCCTATGTTCTGGGCGAGGCCCTGGGCCACTGGAAAGCGATGCCGGATTATCCCTTGCCCCACTATTTCCAGGTCGCCCGCGCCACCACAGCCCTGTTCGGCACCCTCACCGTGGTGGTCGCGTACCTGGCGGGGCGCTCGCTCTTTGGCACCCGGGCCGGGCTCCTGGGAGCGGCACTCCTTGGCGGCAATTATCTTCACATAATCCATTCGCACTACGCGACGCTGGACGTGGCGGCCGGCTTCTGGGCGGCCCTGTGCCTGTTTTTCTCGGTTGCCTGGTGGCGGCGTGGTGGGGCGCTGCCGGGGGTCATCGCCGGGTTGTGCGCTGGGCTTGCCGGAGCGACCAAGTATAACGCTGCCCTGGTCGTGGTGGTGGCGCTGGCCGTCCCGCTCCTGGAGGGCCCGTCAGCCAGGGGCCTGGCCCGCCTGGCGCTGCCGGTAGGGGGCTTGGCCCTCGGCTTTTTCGGTGGCAATCCCTTTGCCCTGGCGCACTGGGACCGTTTCATGGCCGGCCTCTCGTCGGTCCTGGGTCACTATGGCACCGCGCAGCCTGGCTTCGAGGGGCTGGGCAACTGGCGGTGGTACCTCGGCATCCTGTTCACCTCGGCCGACGCAGCCGCGGCTGCCCTCTGCCTGGCCGGCCTGCTGACCCTGGCGGTGCGCGATCCGCGGCGCGGGCTCTTGCTCCTGTCCTTCCCGCTGGTCTATTTTGTGCTGGTGTCGAGCTTTGTGGTGCGCTTTGAGCGAAACCTGATCCCGATCCTGCCCTTCCTGGCGCTGGCGGGGGGCTGGCTCGTGGATACGCTTGCCGACCGCACGATTCGCCACGGCCTGGCCGCGAACGCGGCTGCGGCGGCGGCCGTGCTGCTGGTCCTGGCTGCGCCTCTGCTGGCCGGCATGGCCTTTGATCGGCAGCTTGCGGGCACCGACCATCGCGAGGTGGCCGGCCGCTGGCTGGAGCAGAACGCCGAGCCGGGATGGCGCATCGCCATCGAGCACTATGCCATTCCCTTCGACCACAGCGCTTACGACGTCACCGACGTGGTGCGCATCACGGACCACGACCTGGCCTGGTACCGACAGCACGGCTACGACCTGCTCGTGGTCAGCGACGGCGTCTGGGAGGTTCTGCGCCGCCAGGGCCGGCACTATGGCGAGCGGCTGGCGGCCTACGACCGGCTGGTAGCCGGGACCGATCTCCTGGCCGAGTTCGTGCCAGCACCGCCCGCGCTCGTCGTGGCCGGGTACCCCTCCGTGGGCGTCTATCACTTTGCCCCGGTGCGGATCTATCGTCTTGTAGAGGGAGGATGAGATGTCCCGATCGATACTCCTCGAGATCCTGAAGCAGCGCTCGGCTCGAACGCTCCTGGACAGCACCCAGGCGCCGGAGGTGGTGAGCGCCGATCTGCCGGCCTTTCCCTTCCTGGCCATGGTGGGCCAGGTGGAGATGAAGACGGCGCTCTTGTTGAGCGTCATTAATCCGGCCATCGGTGGCGTGCTGCTCATCGGTCCCCGGGGTACCGGCAAGACCACGGCGGTCCGTGGCCTCGTCGACCTCATGCCGCCGGTGAGGCGCAGCCTGTGTCCCTATGGCTGTGAGGAAGAGGCTGCCGAGACGTGGGGCCTCGACGCCCTGTGTCCCGATTGCGCCGCCCGGATGGCCCGGGGCGAGGAGCTGACCGGGCTGGAGCGCATGCGCTTTGTTGAGCTGCCCCTGAACGCCCGCCTGGAAGACGTGGTGGGGGGTATCAACGAGCGCCTGGCCGTGGAGCAGCAACGCGTGCGCCTGGAGCGGGGCATCCTGGCCCACGCCCATCGCAACCTGCTCTACGTCGACGAGGTCAATCTCCTGGACGACTTTATCGTCGATGCCATCCTCGACGCAGCGGCCCAGGGCCGGGTCGTCGTGCGCCGCGGCCCCCTCAGCGCTCTCTATCCTTCCAGCTTTGTCCTGGTCGGCTCCATGAACCCCGAGGAGGGGCCCCTGCGCCCCCAGATCCAGGATCGCTTCGGGCTGCGCGTCCTGGTCGACGGGCTGGCCGACCCGGGCGAGCGCCTGGAGGTCTATCGCCGGGTACGACTCTTTCGCGAGCATCCCCATCGCCTGGCTGCGAGCCTGGCCGCAGAGACCGTCTCTTTTGCCGAGGGCGTCGGGCGGGCGCGGGACCTGCTGCCGTCCGTCCAGCTCTCCGCCCAGGCCGAGAGCCTGGCGCTGGAGATGGTCCGCAGCCTGCAAATCGCGAGCCATCGCGCCGAGATAACCGCCCTGGAGGCCGCCCGGGCGTGCGCCGCGGCCGACGACCGGGCCGTGGCCACGGTGGAGGACGTGGCCCTCGTGGCGCCGATGGCCATGCGCCAGCGGCGCAGCGACTTCATGGAGCAGTATTTCGAGGCGGCCCGGACCGAGGATCGCGAGATCCAGGAGGCATGCGCGGCTGCCAGGAAGCAGGTGAGCCCATGAGCCTTCCTACGAACCTTGGCGCTGCGCGTCCTGCCGCGCGACCCGGTGGCCTGCTGTTGATTTTGCGCTTGCTCTTGCCCCTGGGCTGGCTCCTGGCCGCCCTTGGCTACTACGGCCCCTGGGTGGCCCACACGACGGCCGCCCTGAGCCTGGGGGGCGTGGACATGGCCGAGTTTGTCAAGTTCCTGCCGCCGGTCCAGGACGGCTCGCTGCCAATCGTGCGCCAGCTCTTTTACCTGCCGCCCCTGGCTGTGGTCGTCTCTGTTGCCCTGTCGGCCTGGTCGCGCACCCTGCGGTATCCCTGGCCCCTACGCTGGCTGTTCCTGGCAGCGGCCCTGCCGGTGAGCCTCCAGCTCTTGCCGCCCGCCTGGTCGCCGTCCAGCCTGCTTGGCTCCGAGTTTCGCCTGCAGACGGCCGCCCTGGGTGGCTGCTGGCTGTTGCTGGCCCTTTCCTGGCTGCTGGGGCGGCTGCCGGTCTGGGTGGGTGGCAGCCTGACCGCCGTCCTGGCCCTGGGCGCCGCGTCGCTGCCGGCCTGGCAGTTCGAGCTGGCCAAGCCGGCCATCAACGCCGTGTACGGCCGGCCGCCGGCCGTGGGCTGGGGTTTCTGGGCCGGGATCGCCGGGTTGGTGGTCCTGGCCGTCGCGGGCGTGGGCCTCGTGGCTTGGGCCTTCCGTGGGGATAGCAAGCTGTGGCGCTCTACGTAGACTTCCCGCCGCCGTCCCGGTACGCGGGGGAGTGAGGGTTCGCCATGCTGGGCATCGACTTCTGGGTACAGGTAGGCCTGTTGGCGTTCGCCCTCGCCGTCACGCTCCTGGCCGACTGGCTGGTTGCTCGCTCGCAAGGTGAGCGCCTGTGGCCCGATCGCAGGCCGCTGCGCCTCCTCGACGATTGGCTGGGGCGCCTGGTGTGGGTGGCCCTCATGTTCGCCTGGGCGGCGATTGCCGTTCGTTACCTGGAGCGCGCCGGACACCCGCTCCCGGGTTACGCTCTGGTAGCCCTGGCGGCATTCCTGCTCTCCCTGGTACGCGCGCTTCTTTACCGGCGGACGGTACAGCCGGTAGGGCAGGGAGATCGCTTCCCGGTTATAAGCCAGCGCCCGCAGTGGCGTGACCTCTTGCACGGCGCCATCTATGTCCTGGCGGCCCTGGTGCTCCTGCTGTTGCTCGTCTGGGTCGCCGGTCAGCGGCTGCAATGGCTGGCACTTCTCGTCCTGGCGCTGGGCGCCTTGTTGCCCGACCTGGACAACCAGGCGTCGCTATTGGGAAGGGCTCTGCCCTTCCTCTCCCGGCCCTTGCAGGATGCGCTGGGCACCCGCCAGGCGTGGCACACGCCCGCCGTGGCCGCCGGCCTGGCCGTTCTCGGGCTGCCCCTGCTGGCCGTGGGTGGCTGGCAGGCCTGGATCGCCCTCCCCCTTGGCTTCCTGGCGCACCTGCTGGTGGACCTGTTCAGCCCGAGGGGTGTGATGCTCCTGTGGCCCCTCAGCCGGGCGCGCCACTCGCTCCTGGGCGGGCCCCTTGCCGAGCCTGGGGGCCGGGTTGAGCGCTGGCTGGGGGCGGTGCTGGGGCTGGCCGGCCTTCTCCTGGCCCTGGTGGTGGGCGTGGGTGCCGAACCACCGCCGCCCATCGTCGCCCCCTCCTACGAGCAAACGCTGGAGCGCTACTATGCCCTGCGCGGCCGGAGCCAGGTCTTTGCCAATGTCCAGGGGACCTGGCAGGCTTCCGGCCGGCGCATGGCCGGCACCTTTGAGGTACTCAACGCCGCGGGCCCGTCCTATATTCTGTTGGATAGGTACACCGGGCAGGTGTTTTCCGCTGGCCGCGCTGCCGGCGACAATCTATACCTCAACGGCATCAGCCTGCAGACCGGGGAGGAGGTGCGCGTCAAGCCCGCCGAGATTCGCCTTGCCGGCGAGCCGCTGGCCAACGCTCTGCCTGTGCTCTACCAGATGCAGGCCGAGCCTGGCGTGCAGCACATCTATGTCTCGGGCGAGCTGGTGCTGGCCGCGGGCTCGCCGGCCCCGCCTGTCGCCCTCGACCAGGCGAGCCTGCGCCGCGTCCACCAGCTTGACGAAGGGCATTACGGCCTGCGCTACCTCACGGCTGCAGAGTTTATCGCCATGGCCGGGGCACTGCAGGTGGAGGCGGCAGACCTGCTCGTGGTCGGCACGTACACGGTCGCGGCCAGCGGGCCGACGGCAACGCCGCTGCCCCTGCCGGCCGGTGGCGGGGAGGTGGCCCCATGACCGGCCCGCCGCCTCGCGGACGGAACCGCCCTTTGCTGCAGTACGGCCTTTTTGTGCTGGCCCTGGCGCTGGTCCTCATCCTGGCGGCGGTGCCCATCGTCGCCAGCGACCTTTTCCGCCAGCCCTATTCGCCGGCCTGGGAGACTGTCAACCAGGCGCTGGACCGGCTGCGCATCGATCCCTATCCCGTCGGCGGTGGGGCGCCGCCGCGGTTTCCCTATTGGCGTGACCCGGCGGACGCCGGCATCTACCATCGGGACGTGACCCTCGTTACGGCTGACGGCCTGGCGCTGGCCGCCTGGTACGTGCCTGCGGTTCGTCCCCCGGGCCCCCAGGGGTCGCCCAGCATCCTCCTGACCCACGGCCTGATGGACCAGAAGTGGACCATGCTCCAGCTCGTACCGTGGCTGCACGAGGCAGGGTACAACGTCATGATGTTCGACTTTCGGGGCCATGGTGAGAGCGACAAGGAGCCCACGACCATCGGCCGCCTGGAGGCCCGGGACGTCCAGGCAGCCCTCGACTGGCTGGAGGCAGAGGGAGTGGGGGACCGGGTCGGCGGGCTGGGCATGAGCCTCGGTGCCGCGGCCCTGGTCAACACCGCTGCGCAGGATCCGCGCCTGGATGCCCTGGTCCTCGATAGCCTCTTTGCCTCCTGGGCCGATACCGATTTTGCCCGGGACTATCGCCTGCCCCCGGAGTGGCTGGTGCCCGGCGTCCCGAGTCCCGTCGAGCTCTTGCCCGGCGTGCACCTGCCTGTGTTTATTATCCACGGCACCGCCGACATCCTGACACAAGAAGCCCACGCGTACCGGCTGTACGAGGTCGCCAACGAGCCCAGGGACGTGTGGATCAACGACTCGGGACACGCCTGGTCCGCCTGGACCTATCCGGAACTCTACCGTGACAAGGTCCTGGCCTTCTTTGGCGAGCACCTCGCCGCGCCCCGCTGACCTCCCCCTGCCCCTGAAAGTTGACATAATCACATGTATGGCCATAGGACGAAGCCAGGAATAGATCCTGTTCCGTGCTCCTGCTCTCCGCTATAGTACACGCAAAGGAGGCCGCCGGCCTGCGGTCTTTTGGCCAACAGGGTAGGGTGGAGCAGAGAATCTGGACTGCTGGGCCCAGGGGACGGCAGGAACGGGACGAGAGGGGAAGGACATGAGGAACGACAAAGCCCTGGGGAAGCCACCGGCGGCGCATCCGAGGATATTTCCCTCAATGGGCGCGGTGATCCGTCAATTCGGCGCTCACAACGGCTCTGAGCCCATCAGCCCATCTGAGGCCTTGACAACCGGCATTCTCCGTGCTATACTATGGTTCGTCTAAGATATGTTATGCGAACCGTCTTTTCAGAGTGTTGCCGATGCCGTATCCAGCTCTCCCGCGGCCGCGTTTTGATCCCTGGAAAGCCCCCTGCCCCGGAGTGTCGGAAAACGGCCGGTCGCTTGAACTGGATACCGCGAGGTCCTGCTGGGCGCATTCTTTGGCCCGGACAGAGTACCAGGAGCTTTGCCATGGGGCTGCTAACCGGCGACGTGCGCGCTTCTCCCCCGCCCTCCCCTGCCGGCACCCAAGAGGTTATGTAGATGCAGATTATGTGTAACCAATTAATCTTTATGTCAATACGTTTGGAATTGAGCCATGACCATCCTTGAGGGCATCGAACAATACCTGGCGTACGTGCGTGCTTCCCAGTCGCGGGGGACGGCGCGAGCCTATGCCACGGGCCTGCGCCATTTCCAGCGCTACCTGCAGGGACTCTCTCTGCCTCCCGAGACCACCGAGATCCACGCCCTGAGCCTGCCCGTAGCCACGGGGTTTATCACCTGGTTGTACGAGTACCTCCTGGAGCACGTTGCAGAGGGCTACCCGGAAAAGATCTCGGAGGCAACCAAGGCCAGCTATTACACTGCCGTCTCTCGTTTTTTCGAATACCTCATCGTCGAGGCCCAGGTCCTGGCCATGACCATGCAGGAGTATGACACCCTGCGCAAGGCCCTCGCCCGCGCCGTCAAGACGCGCCACCGCACCGAGCTGCCGCCCGACAAGCTGCCGTCGCAAGAGATTGTGTCCGCCCTGCTGGCCGAGGCGCACAAGCCCCTCTCCCTGCCGCCCGACCTGCCGCCCGGTGAAGCCAGGCGCCGGGAGCTGGCTCGCCTGCGAAACATTGCCATCGTCGAGGCGCTGTGCAGCTCGGGCATGCGAGTCGGCGAACTCGTGCGCCTGGAGCGCGGCCACCTGCTCCACGAGGTGCGCGGTGCCCTGGTCAAGTACGCCAAGGGCAAGAAGGAGCGCGAGGTCCTTTTCTCGGACCAGGCCTGGAACGCCGTCCAGGCTTACCTGAAGGAGCGCGGTGACGGCGCCCACGCCCGGGTGCTGGCCCGCTTGCCCCTCTTTGCCCGCCACGACCGGGGTGCCGGCTCGCGGGTGCTCTTTTTGTCCACGCGGAGCGTGCAAAACGTGCTGATGGAGCTCGCCTCTCGGGCCGAGATCCTGGAGCGCTTTCACCTGACGCCCCACACACTGCGCCACTTTTTCGCCACCGAGTTCCTGAGTGAGACCGGCGATCTGGCGCTCACCCAGTACGCCCTGGGCCACGCCTCCCCCACCACCACCCGCATCTATGCCCAAACCAAGCGTGAGGATTACCGGCGCGCCCACCGGGAGGTTTTTCGCGAGAATACTCGGAGCGACGGCGAGAATCCACCGGCAGAAGACTGAGTGGCAGAGAATTCGCATAGCCTATTTTACCTTTCAAGGGACATGCGGTCAGTGCTCCCGTTCATGGGCTATGGCTATGCGAAGGCCACCCGTTGGCCGCTTAGAATCCTGTTTGCGGTCGCTCTTGACTGTCTCTGGGATCGCCGGCGCTGCTCGGCAGGCTGCACGCGGAGAAAACGTCGAGCCGGCGCTCGGCGATCCCAGGCGGCGGCACCGACTGCACAACAGTCGTACCGCTTAGAGCTGGTCCTTAACCCCCTGGTCTTGTTGGGTGCATTGGCTATGCGAAGGCTGCTAGCCCGACATTTGTTGGAATCAGAGTTTCCACAAATTGACACGAGCAAGCATTCGTGCTAGAATGCTTTACGCAAACGTGTGTATTGACCGGCTAGGTGGCTGTCCATTTGCATTCTGAGAGCGAGATCGAGTTCTTCGCTCTCCTTACGGAGGTGGCAGGCCCAGTGCCTGGGACCCGTCGCTACATTTGGACAACACAATGGGAGATCCTTCTGCCGGGCCAGCCAGCGCCCGTCTTGCACTCGTGTTATCGCCGCGCGTTGACCCTTCCCTCCCTTCTCGGAGCATCTCTTGCTTTGCAGACTTGGTGCCGGTCTATGGCCGCCTTCCCCGGCGGAGCCAGCGCGGTTCACCCATCCGTAGTCGCGACTTGTTCCCACGCAGAGAATGAAAGGAGGTGTTGCCCCCAGCAACGAACCCGATCGTCGGCAACGACAGTCTGGCCCTTTTGCAAGGGCGCAAATACTTCAGGAGGATAGGATGCGTAAAAGTCGTGGGTTCGAAGCCCTGCTGTTGATCGCAGTGGTTCTTTCGGTGGTGGTTGCCTGTGGCCCTACCGCGGCCCCCTCGGTGGTCAAGGAAACCGTGGTGGTCCAGGTGACGGCGCAGCCAGAGGAAAAGGTGGAGAACGTCAACCTGGTCTATGTCACCGCCGGTGACGTGAACATGCTCGCCCTTGGCCAGAACATGTTGGCCCCCACATTCCAGGAGGCAAACCCTGGCGTCAAGGTGGCCGTGGTCCACACCGGACCGGGCGATGCAGGGTCCCGCACCATCTATGAGAAGCTCCTGGCAGAAAAGCAAGCAGGCAAAGCCGAAGGCGACGTGGACGTAGCCATGGTCCACCAGAAGTTCATGGCATGGGCAATGGCCGATGATCTGCTCCTCGAGTACGCGGAGGATCTGGACACCTGGCAGTACATGTCGGCCGGCGACGTCAAGAACGCGCTGGGAACCAACATCGAGGGCTATGGCATGCCCATGTTCCACAGCCAGACGGCCCTGGCCTACAACCCCGAGTTTGTGCCGGACCCGCCCCAGAGCTACGAAGAGCTGGTGGCGTGGGTGCAGGAAAACCCGGGCAAGTTCGGCTACAACGGCATCAAGGGCGGCATGGCAGGCGTGGCCTTTACCATGGGCTGGAACTACTGGAAGACCGGCAAATACGAGAAGTATGCCATCACCGGCCCCTTCGAGCAGGCCGAAGTCGATAGCTGGGAGCAGGCCTACAAGGACCTGGCCGAGTTCAACAAGTACGTGACCATCACCGCCGGCAACGTGGGCACGCTGGATGCCCTCAACCGTGGGGAGATCTGGATTGGTCCCGTGTGGGTGGACATGTTCTACACCTTCATGGCCGAGGGCAAGCTCGATCCGAACGCCCGCCTGCTTCTGCCCGAGCCCGGCATGCCCGGCCAGCCGATGTACTTTGTCATTCCCAAGAACGCCAGGAACCCCGAAGTGGCGGCCAAGTGGATCGAGTACGTCACCAGCCCCCAGATCCAGGGCGAAGTGATCATCGATCGCTACAACTGGTACCCGGGCATCGACGGCACGTACGTCCAGGACGCCGCACCGCCGGAGGCCTTTGACCGGCTGTACAAGGACATCACACCCGAGATCATGTCCCAGTACGGGTTGATGATGCCCATCGTCGAGTACAACGACGCCATGCTCGAAGCCTACGAGAAGTGGGTTAGCAGTGAGTAGTGTAGGGCAAGCCGCGGACGCCGCACGCCGGCGCGAGCGCGCAGGAAGGGGAGGCCGGGAGTTCCTCCTCCCCTTCCTGTTGTTGCTGCCGGCAGTGGGCATCATGCTGGCCCTGTACGGCTACCCCTTTATCTCGTCCATCTATCGCAGTTTTCTCGTACAGGGTCAGGGAGCGCTGACGCTGGACAATTACGTAAAGGTCGGCGACCTCTACCTGCGCGACGTCTTTTTCTCCATCGAGATTGCCTTCCTGAGCACGGCCCTCGCCGCCGTCCTGAGCATCACCCTGGGCGCCTACGTGCGCCTGGCAGAGGGACGGCTGGCCCGCCTCATCGGCGCCATCTACCGCATTCCCATCTTTATCCCCTTTGTCGTGGTGGCGCAGATGATGACCACCTTCCTGGCGCCCCACGGGCTACTCAACGTGGGGCTCGCCCAGGTGGGGCTGGTCAACCTGGATCAGCCGATGGAGCTGCTGAACTGGAAGGGCCTCACCTTCGGGTTCGTCTGGAAGCAGGCACCATTCATGACCCTCATCATCCTCAGTGGCTTCGAGATGGTCGACAATGCCTACATCGAAGCCGCCCGCAGTTTCGGCGCTCGCCTGCCCCAGGTGATCCTCCGTATCCTGGTGCCCATGAGCCGTGCCAGCCTGTCGGTGGCGCTGATCCTGGCCTTCACTTCCACCGTGGGGACCTTCACCCTGCCCTACATGCTCATCGGCGGCAAAACTCCGACGACGCTGACCGTGGACATTGCCCACCGTGTCACCTACTTTGGGGACTATGGCGTGGCGAATGCCCTTGGCACCGTCGCCTACGTCCTCGTCCTCGTCACCGCCATCTACTACCTGCGATACACGGTCAAGCGCAGTGTCTACGAGGCACAGGGAGGCTGACCCATGGACAGGAACAAGATCCTCAAGAAGTCAGCCGAGGCGGTGGCCCTGGTGCTCCTGTGCTTGGTGATCTTTGGCCCGATGCTTGGCCTGGCCATCTGGTCGGTGGCCCTGCGCTGGTACTGGCCTCACCTGCTGCCCCAGGAGATCGGGTTTGACTACTGGCTGCAGGCGCTGGGCCTGCAAAAGAGCCTGGCCGTCGGTGCCATCAGCATCACCGGCTCTCTGCGCACGAGCCTCATCCTGGCCGTGGTGGTGGTTGCCATCGTTATGCTCCTCTCCACGCCGGTGGGCTTTGTCCTGGCCCGATATCGCATCCCCTTCAAGGGCGCGATCCTGCTCCTCTTCCTGATGCCGCAAGCCTTTCCGCAGCAGCCGGTGTTCGTGAACCTCCTCCTCGTCTTTACCAAACTGGACCTGGCGGGCACCATCGAAGGAGTCCTCATGGTGCACCTGATGGTCTGTCTCGTCTTTGCCGTCTGGATCTCGACCGCGGCTTTCAAGGCAGTGCCGCCCGAGCTGGAAGAAGCGGCCCGCAGCGTCGGAGCGTCGGGGCTGCGGACCTTTTTCCGGATCACCTTGCCCCTGGCCATGCCGGGGCTCCTCGCCAGCTCGGTCTTTGTGTTCCTGACCTCGCTGGACGAGTTCACCGGCACCTTTTTCATCGGCCTGCCCTTCGTCAGCACCCTGCCCATGCTGCTCTATTCGTCGAGCGGCTTTAACCTCCAGTTTGCCTCGGTGATTGCCATCGTGCTGCTGATTCCCAGCATCCTGTTCATGGTCATCATCGAGCGCTTCCTGAAGGCCGAGTACATCGGCGGGATCGGGGTGTGAGGCCATGAAAGGGACGAGCCACAGGCGAAAATCTAACGAAGGGAGGCGTGCCAATGGCTGATCTACGCCTGATGAACCTGGGCAAGCAGTTTGGCAAGACCATGGCCGTGGAAAACCTGGATCTGGAGATCCACGACGGCGAAATCATGACACTCCTGGGCCCCAGCGGCTGCGGCAAAACCACGACGCTGCGCTGCATCGCTGGCCTCCTCAAGCCCGACGAGGGCGAGATCTACCTGGGCGAAAAGCGAATCACCGACCTGCCGCCCGAGAAGCGAGGCGTCGGACTGGTCTTTCAGAACTATGCCCTCTGGCCGCACATGACGGTCTTCCAGAACCTGGGCTTTGGCCTCCAGCTCAAGAAGGTGTCGAAGGAAAAGGCCAAGAAGAGGATCGACGATGCCCTGGCCATGGTCAGGCTGTCGGGGTTCGAGGAGCGATATCCCCGCCAGCTTTCGGGGGGACAGCAACAACGGGTCGCCCTGGCCCGGGCGCTGGTCATCGAGCCCAGCCTGCTCCTCCTGGACGAGCCCCTCAGCAACCTGGACGCCCAACTGCGGGAGGAAATGCGCTTCGAGATCCGCGAGCTGCAGAAAAAACTGGGGGTGACCAGCGTATACGTCACCCACGACCAGGCCGAAGCCCTGGTGCTCTCGGACAGGATCGCCATCCTGCACGAGGGCCAGTTGGTGCAGGTGGGCACGCCCGAGGAGATCTATAACCGTCCGGGCAACAGGTTCGTGGCCGGCTTTATCGGCCTGACCAGCTTTATCGAGGGACAGGTGACGGGCTTCGAGGACGGCCACGCCATCGTGGAGACGCCCGACAACCTGGTGATCCGGGCCAATGCGGCCGGCCTGACCCAGAACCAGAAGCTTACCCTGGCCATCCGCCCGGAGCACATGGAGGTCTATGACGACACCGAGGCCCTGCCAGCCTCGCCGCCGGCCAACCTGTTCCAGGGAACCGTGCTGCGAGGGGCATACCTGGGTGACATCGTCGACTATCGCATCCAGGTAGGAAACTGGACCCTGCGGGCCCATACCCCGACGGATCGAGCGCTGAGCCCCGGCCAATCGGTGTGGCTGGCCTTCTCGCCCGGGCGGGTGACCTGGATCGCGGCCTGAAATACCCTGAGGAGGCCGAGGGGCAGTAGAGAGCCGTTCGTCGTTTGCTGCCCCCCGCATTTTGCAGTACAATGGCCTGGCAGCCAACTGGCTGCCAGGCCGTTTAATTTCACAAGAGCAGCGAGGAACGATGGACGAGCACAGAATCATAGACCTGCGAAGCGACACTGTAACCCTGCCCACGCCGGCCATGCGCCAGGCCATGGCCCAGGCCGCGGTGGGCGACGATGTGTACGGGGAGGATCCAACCGTCAATCAACTGGAGGCCCTGGCGGCCGAGCGCCTGGGTAAAGAGGCGGGCCTGTTCGTGCCCAGCGGCACCATGGCCAACCTGGCCTGCCTGCTGAGCCACTGCGCCCGTGGAGAAGAGGCGATCATGGGCCACGTGGCCCACACGTTTCTCTTCGAGGCCGGTGGCTCGGCGGCCGTCGGCGGCATCCATCCCCGCACCGTGCCCAACCAGCCCGATGGCACCATCGCCCTGGGCGACCTGGAAGCAGCCATCCGCGACCCGCGCAACCACCACAATCCTCCCACCCGCCTCATTTGCCTGGAGAACACCCACAACCGCTGTAGCGGCGCGGTGTTGCGTCCCGACTACATGGCCAGCGTCCGCGCCCTGGCGGACCGCTACGGCCTGGCCGTCCACCTGGACGGCGCCCGCATTTTCAACGCCGCGGTGGCCCTCGGCATCCCGGCATCCGAAATCGCCTGCCACGTCGACTCGGTGAGCTTTTGCCTCTCCAAGGGCCTGGCGGCGCCCGTCGGCTCTGTCGTCTGCGGGACGGGCGAGTTCGTGGAGCGTGCCCGCAGGCAGCGCAAGATGTTGGGCGGCGGCATGCGCCAGGCAGGCATCCTGGCCGCCGCCGGCATAATCGCCCTGGAGGCCATGGTGGACCGCCTGGCCGACGACCACGCCAACGCCCGCCACCTGGCCGATGGCCTGGCTCGCCTGCCGGGCATTATCCTCGACCCGGCGCACATCGAGTCCAACATCGTCATCTTTGACATGGCGCCCGGCGCGCCGTCCACGGCCGAGCTGCTGGCTGCGCTGGCAGAGCACGGTGTCAAGATGAATCCGGTCAGCGCCCGGCGGGTACGGGCCGTGACCCACTATGGGATCGAGGCCGAGGACATCGAGGCGGCGCTGGCTGCCTGCCGGGAAGTGCTGCAATAGCCCGAGGGCCTGGAAGGAGGGCAGCATGCTGTCTAGGATCGTAAGGTGGCGGCACCCCGGCCTAAACCGAAGGTGACAGGCCGGTAAATATATGCTACAATAAATCGCCGGCCTCCTGGCTTCTTGCCTGGCCGAGACCAATCTGGAACAAGGAGGGTACTGTGGAAGAGGATCTTATCCAGAGGCTCAGGATCGCGCCAGACCGACTGGACGAGATAAACGCTCTGCTCCTCGATCCGTCGAGCCGTGTCGTCAAGGATTTTCTGGCCGTGGTCGAAAAACACGGTACGCCAGCAGAGATCAACCAGAGAGCGCATGAAGCCCGGCATCTCCCCAACCTCATGGCCCGCCTGAAGGCCATAAACTCCCCATACCTCTCCGACCTCGAGTGGCTCGTCGAACAGCGGGATCGGGGCGCCTTTATCAGCCTGGCCGACTACCGACGCCAGGTGCTGGGTATCCGCGCCGACTCCATGACCTTCAAGGACGATTTCGCCGTTACCCTGGAGATCAGCGCCCTGCAGTACTTTCCTTTCCTCTGCGCCGAAGCCAAGAAGGCCATCAGCAACCGCGAGCTGATGCCCGGGCGCTACATCCGCGTGCGCAAAATGAAGGAGCAGGAAGCGGACAATGGCGACATCCTCGCCGTAGCCGCGGCCATGCAGATCATCGGCGCTAGTTATGTCGAGACCCTGGATACCAAGGGCACCGACGGCTCCAACGTCCACCTGGACGGGCCGGCGACCATCACCGGCTACTTTGGCGGCATCGGGCAGCCAAACCACTACCCGCTCAAGTGGCTGGACGAGTTCCTGTACTACTATACCCACTATGGCATCCAGCAGGTGCTCAACGTCAATCCCGGCACCGTACTCCTGGCCTACCTGCTGCACAAGCTGGGTGTGGACATCGAGTTCAAGATCTCGGTCTACATGGGCAACGACAATCCCTACGCCGCCCTCTGGACGCTCCTGGGGGCCAGGCTATTTGCCCGCGAGGACGGCACGACCTCCCTCATAGGCTTCAACTGGAGCAACTCGGTGAACAACGAGACCATCGAGATCACCGCCGAGGTGCGCAAGGCCCTGGCCCTGGAGGACATTGTCCGGTTCGAGCACCACATCACCGAGACGTGGAAGAGCATCGTGCGCCAGCCATACGACCGCACGGAGGAACTGGTTGAGCTTGCCGACCACGTGGCCAACATCTCGGCCAAACACGAGGGCGGCATTCCCGAGGTAGACAGCGCCCGTGAACATCCGTCTGACATCCTGGAATACTTCCGCGACAAGTCCGAGATCGAAGAGGCGGGAGACATGGCTGCGCTGGAGCTAAATTTTCTGGACAAGCACGACGCCGTGAACCGCACAGCCCGTGTCCTGACGGAAAAGGGGTTGTCGTTCATCGCCGCGCGCAACCTGCACAGGTAAAGGAGCATCATGGCTGACAAACCGTTCCGCCCGGGCGGCGTGAATCCCGCCCTGGTCACGCCCTTTGCGCCAGATCAGTCGGTGGATGACGAAGCCTTCCGACGCCTCATCAGGCACGTCATCGACCACGTCGACGGACTGGTGCCATGCGGCACCACGGGCGAGTTCAATTACCTCACGCCCGAAGAGAACCGCCGGCTGGTGCGCATCGCCGTGGAAGAGGCCAAGGGCAAGCCGGTCATCGCCGGCACCGGGGCAGCCGGTACCCGGCTGGCCCTGGATCTGGCGCGCAGCGCCCAGGAGGCAGGCGCCACTGCCTGCCTCATCGTCACGCCCTACTTCATGCACCCCTCTGACAAGGGGACCTACCAGCACTTTTACGAGATCGCCCGGGCGCTGCCCGACATGCCCATCATCCTGTACAACATCCCCCAGGTGGTGGACGCCTATTTGCCGCGCCGCGTGGTCGAAGACCTGGCCGACGTCCCGAACATCGTCGGGCTCAAGGACTCGTCGGGCAACCTGACCTACACCATGGAAATCCTGGAATTCGCCGGCGACCGCATCAACGTCCTCGTCGGTCACGATGAGGTTGTGTTGAACGCCCTGGCCGGCGGCGTCAGCGGCATGATCCTCGCCTCGGCCCAGGTGTACCCCGAAGTGTGGCAACAGATCGTACAGGCGATGCGCAGCGGCGACCTGGAGACAGCCCGGGCGCTGCAGCGTCGCGTGCAAAAGCTGTCGCGGATCTTTTGCCGCTACGGCGGTGGCGTGGCCGTCAAGGCGGCCCTGAAGCTGATGGGCATCGACGCCGGCCGGCCCCGCAGCCCCCTCAAGGGCGTCGGGGGTGCCCTCATCCACGAGGACCGGGCCGAAATCCAGTTGGAGCTGGAGAAACTGGGCATGATCGAGCCCCGCGCCGCCGAGGCACGCGTGCCGGCCGGTCCCCTGACCGGGCGCTTTGAAGGGGTCGGCCTGGGCGTGGAGAGCCTGTCCGGGGCAGCCGTCCTGGCGGGAACGGGCAGCGCCGGCGAAGGAGTCGAAGCCGTGCAGATCGACCTCCTCAGCGGGGCAAAGGACGGGCCGGTGGGCGAGGCCTGGGCCTACCAGCTCACCTATCCCCGCCACGGATACGAAGCCCTGACGACCATCCTGGAGCCCAACCTGACGGTGCGGCCCAGCACGCTCATTGTCCCGGTGAACGAGTTGAAGGACCTGCGCCAGGCCAACATGATCTATGGACCCATTCAAAACGGGGTGGCCCAGGCCATCGTGCACAAGCTGGCCCAGGGCATCATCCCCGAGGCGGCGATGCACTCCGAGGTCATGTTCGTCCAGGCGGCCGTGCCTCCCGGCGCGCTGGATCGCCGAGCGGTGCACCACAATGCCTACGAGGCCACCTGCCTGGCCATCGACGGCGCCTTCGCGGAGGGCAAATAGAATGGCCAGCAAAAAGACCGATTGGTTTCGCGGGATCTTTCCCGCCCTGGTAACTCCCTTCACGGCAGACGACGAGCTGGACGAAGAGACCTACCGCCAGCTCATTCGCTTCGTGCTGCCCCACGTCGACGGCCTAGTGCCCTGCGGCACTACGGGCGAGTTTAGCTCCTTGACGTTCGCGGAAAAGCAGCGGGTCATCGAGATCTGCATCGACGAGGTGGCCGGCCGCGTCCCGGTGCTGGCCGGCACCGGCTGCCAGAGCACCATCGAAACAGTGGAGCTTACCGGCTGGGCAAAGGAGGCGGGGGCTACCGGCGCCCTGGTGGTAGCGCCCTACTTCCTGAAGCCCACCTTTAACGAGGTTTACGACCATTACAAGGAGGTCGACAAAGTAGGCCTGCCCCTGGTGTTGTACAACATCCCGCAGACCGCCGGCACGCACTTTCGCTGGTGGACGGCCGAGGGCATGGGCCTGGCTTTTGACAACGTCGTCGGCATGAAGGACTCTTCCGGCGACGTGCCGTTCTTTATGGCCGCCCTCGAGAAGTTGCGGGGCACCATTGGCCTGTTCGTCGGTCACGACGAGGTCGTCGGCGCGGCCCTCCTGGCCGGCGCCGACGGCGCCATCCTGGCCTCCGCCAACCTGGTGCCCGACGTCTGGCAAGAGATCTACCAGGCCGCCCTGCAAGGCGACCTGGAGTTTGTGCGGCAGCGGCAAAAGGACCTCCAGATCCTGACGCGCCTTGTAGTCCGCAAGGGCGGCCCCCAGGCGGTAAAGGAGGGGCTGCGGATGCTCGGCCTGCCGGCCATGAGCAACGCGCGCCTGCCCCTCATCCAGGGCGGCGAGTTCGAGCGCGAGGACTATGAGGACCTGCGCACCCAGCTCGAAAACCTGGGCAAAATCCCGCTGCAGACGGTGACCCTGGGCGGCAAGGAGGTTCTCTACGCCTTGCCGGCCGACGTGCAGCCGCCGCGCGATGACCTCACGATGTGCGTGGGCGAGGGATTTGCCGGCCCGCCCTTTTCCGAGATAGCGCACGTGGACCTTCTCATCGGCCGCATCGACGGGCCCGTGGGCCGGGCCCTGGAGCGTGCCCGAAACGAGCCACGCCCGGGCCACCAAGTCGCCGTGGTGTGCGATCGGCCCCTCACCTTGATGGTGCCGACGGTCACCGTGCGCGGCAACAAGGCCCGGCAACTCGTCTACGAAGAGGCGGCAAACGGCGTGCGGCTGGCCATCGAGCACGCCATCGACCATCACAACCTGCCTGCCGCGATCCTGGGCGACATTTGCATGATCGCCAACGTATTCGTTCACCCGGCGGCGAGCATTCGCCAGCGGGTCAAGATCAACAACTATAAGGCCATGCGCGGCGCGATTCGCAAAGCGCTGGAAGAACGCCCGGTGCTGTCCGAGCTGGTGGCCGAGGGCCAGTCTGCCCGCCACCCGTTCCGCTACGCGCCCTAGGTCGCGCCGGGCTCACGGGCCGGCGGCCTGCCTTGTGGCAGGCCGCCGGTTCAGGGAACCACGGGGTTCAGAACATGAAAGATCGACTACCAACTCGAAATTACACTGCCGCCGGTGGTGTCGTCGTCGATGCCAACGGCCAATACGTCATCGTCCTGGTGCGTCCCGATCGTGCCGGGCCGGATGGTGGGCCCGAAGTCAGGCTGCCCAAAGGTCACGTCGACCCCAGCGAGGGCCGGCACCAGGCCGCCATGCGCGAAATCCGTGAAGAGACGGGCTTGCAGCGCTTGCAACTCATGGCTCCCCTTGGGCAACAGACGGTCGAGTTCAGCTGGAAGGGCTACCGCTATATCCGCGAGGAGTATTATTTTCTGATGTCCGCGCCGGCGGGCAGCGAACCCCATGATCCGGAGGAGCAGTTCGAGCCCAGGTGGATGCCCTGGGAAGAAGCAATGCGACAGATCACCTTCGAGGCCGAGCGAGAATGGCTGCGGCGGGCGCGGGCAGCGTGGCAGCACGTCCGCGGCTATGCTCCACCACCCATCGAAGAAGAGGATGAGAGTCAGCCCATGGACAACGTGGGGTCAACCCCGAGCGCTCCCAGCAGCGCAGGGCCCGACGAGGAGCCGCCTATCGACGTCGAGCCTGAAGAATAGCGGCTGGCCCGCAGGCCAGCTCGCCGCCCCTGGGCGCGAGTCATCGCGCGTGTGGCGTCACAGCACGTCGCCGATGAGAACTCCCAGCAGCCCGACGATGATGCCCAGGTGCAACAACAGGTTACCGTCGGTTAGAAGAAAAAAGACCACCCCCCCGGGCCCTTCGCCAGGAACCAGGAAAAAGATCACCAGCCGCACCAAAAAGTTCAGAAACACCAGCCCTGCGCCGAGGAGCACCGGCAGTCCGCGCACCCTCTCCAGCCGATCGAGGAAATGACTCATCATCGTCGTCTACCTTCCCGCCCTAGTCGGCCATCACGCCCGTCGAAGCCTGGATCTGGCTGCTGAGGGACGGATCCAGCTCTACCGCCTTGTTGAGATCGCGGCTGGCGCGGTCGTATTCGCCCAGGCTGCCGTAGGCCAGGCCGCGGTTGTAGTAGGCAATGGCCAGGTTCGGGTCCAGGGCGACGGCGCGATCCAGGTCGTGGATGGCCTCGGCATACTCCCCGATCTTTTCCCGGGCCGAGCCCCGGCAGGCAAGCGCCCGGGCGTGTCCGGGGTCGAGATCCAGGGCATGCTCGTAATCCTCGATGGCGTGCCGGTACTCGCGCATGGCGGCCCGTGCCTGGCCGCGGGCATAGTATACCGCCGGGTTCTTGGGCTGGAGCTCGATGGCCCGGTCAAAGTCCGCGATGGCCTTGGCATGCTCTCCCATCTGAACGTAGACGTCACCTCGCGCCAGGTACGCCGGACCGAAGGAAGGCTCAAGCTCGATGACCCGCTCCAGGTCCACCAGGGCTTCTTCGTCCATCTGGAGCCGTGCGCGGACCCGCGCGCGTTCGTAAAAGGCCCGGTAGGACGTGGGTGCATGGCTGCACCCCTGGTCCAGGTCGTTGAGGCCCCACTGCGAATCGCCGAGGGCAGCGCGGGCCACGCCCCGGGCGGTAAACGCCGCTGCATTCCGCGGCTGCAGCTCCAGGACCCGGTTCTGGTCCTGGAAGGCCTTGTCGTGCTCTCCCATCTCGGCATAGAGAAGCCCCCGGCGATAGTAGGCCTCCGCCAGGCTCCCATCCATGCGGATGGCTTTCCCATAGTCCTCCTGGGCGCGCTTGGCCTCGCCCAGTTGCTCGCGAACGATCCCGCGATAGAGGTACGCCCACGCGTTCTCGCCCGACTTGAGGGCGCGGTCCAGGTCCTGCAGTGCCGACTGGGGACGGCCCAGCTCCTGGTTCACCACCGCCCGGTTGATGAGGGCCGCAGCGTCGACCGGGGCCAACTCGGCGGCCTTGTTGTAATGCCGCAGGGCACGCTCGTACTGGCCCAGGCGATAGCAGGCCGATCCCAGCCGCAGGAGCTCGTCGGTCCGCTGCTGCGCCTGGAGAGCGCTCTGCGGCTTGCGTCCCGAAACAGAGCTGATGGTGTCGATGCGCTCGAGCTGGGAGATGATCTGCCGCCACTCGCCGCGGAGGTCTGCCGGCAGATCCGTGGCATCGGGCAGCACCTCTCGGCTGCGCAGAACGCCCGAGCTGGGGTCCGTACCCGCCGGCAGCTCCCGCGGCAGGCCGGAAGCTCGCTGCAGGCCCTCAAAGCGGGTCCACAGACGGGCCTTTTCTTCGGAGATGAGATCTTCGCGAAGCTCCAGCTCGCCCCGCAGCGCGCGCCGCTCCTCCTTCAGCAGGGCCACCTCCTGGTTCAGCACCTCCAGCTCGCGGCTGTGCATTCGCTCCAGCCGGGTCCAATGCCGGTCAAAGGCGTTGCTGCGGCGTCCCAGGTTGAGCGCCCATACCAACTCGATGATGGCCACCAACAGCAGCGTGGCTACCGGGCCCCAGCGGGCAATGTTGAGATCGATGACCAGGTACCGGAACCAGGCAGTGATGAGGTTCGGATGGGGCAACCACAGGCGCACCCATGGCCAGAAAACCACGGCCAGGATGACCACCAGGGCAACGGCAACGCCCACGATCAGCAAGGTCCAGCGTCGTTTGTCCATGATGTCACTTGCCTCCACGCCTTGCCGCCTGCCGCGGAGCGGTTGTCGGGCGGGCTGCCGCTTGCTTTGCGCAGCGCGCGCGACCAACCCACTCTCTATGGCAGACTCCTTTCTCCATTCGCCAGTCTCTGTCAGATCAGGTAGGGCCGAACCTCTTCCAGCCAACGCCGGGGCAAATAGCCCTCGATGTTGGTGCCCTCTTCCCCGTGGGACATCTTGACCACGGTCCCCTGTTGGTGAAACAGCGCCGCCAGGTCGCCGCGATCGTAGGGCAGCCGGAGGGTCACGTACACCAGGTTCTCCTTGAGCATGTCCTCGACCTCTTGCAGGAGCTGCTCCAACCCCTGGCCCCGGGTCGCCGAGATGGCAACGCTTCCGGGATACTCCTCCAGCCAGTCGTCGAGAACCTCCCTGTCCTCCAGGCGGTCGATTTTGTTCAGGGCATACAGCATGGGCCGGTCGATAACCTCCAAATCGGCCAGGGTATCCATCACCGCCTCACTCTGCTCCGAGACCTGGGGGTGGGTGATGTCCACGATGTGCAGGAGCAGGTCAGCCTCGTTGATCTCTTCCAGCGTGGCCCGAAAGGCCGCCACGAGCTGCGTCGGCAGCTTCTGGATAAAGCCCACGGTGTCGGAAAAGAGCGCCTCGCGCCCGCTGGGCAACAGCACGCGCCGCGTGGTTGGATCCAGCGTCGCAAAGAGCTTGTCCTCAACCAGCACCCCTGCCCCCGACAAGGCGTTGAGTAGCGTCGACTTGCCGGCGTTCGTGTAGCCGACGATGGCGATCACAGGAATGGCCGTCCTCTGGCGCTGCCGCCGGTGCAATGCCCGGTGGCGCCGCACCTGTTCCAGCTCGCCCTTGATCTGGGCTATCCTCCGGTTGATCTCGCGGCGGTCCGACTCTAGCTGCGTCTCGCCCGGGCCGCGGAGCCCGACGCCCCCGCTGCCACCCCGGGCCGCACCTCCGCCTGCCTGGCGCGCCAGGTGCGTCCAGGCACGCGTCAGGCGCGGGAGCCGATATTGGTACTGGGCCAGCTCCACCTGGAGCTGGCCCTCCCGCGTGCGGGCATGCTGGGCAAAGATATCCAGGATCAGGCTGGTGCGATCCAGCACCTTGAAGTCCTCACCCATGAGCTCTTCCAGGTTGCGCAACTGGCGAGGCGACAGCTCCTCGTCCATGATCAGCACGTCACATGCCAGGTCGCGCCGCAACTCGACCAACTCTTCGGCCTTGCCCGAGCCCACAAGCGTGGCCGAATGATACTGATCCAGGCGCTGCCAGGTCTGGCCGGCCACCTCCAGCCCGGCTGTGCGGGCCAATTGGGCCAGCTCCTGGAGCGAGTCCTGGACGTCCCAGCCACCTTGCTGGCTCTTGAGCTGAACGCCGACCAACAGTGCCCGCTCGGCGGGCGCCTCGGTTTCAATCAAAGGTTTCCGACTTTCCTTTCCTTAAGCATTGACAGGGGCCCGGAGGTCCAGCTTCTTCAGGCGCTCCAGGCCCTCGCGGATCCGATCGGTGTCCGCCCCCAGCGAGATGCGCACGTAGCCTTCGCCCTGCTGGCCAAAGGCGGTGCCCGGGGTAATGCTGATCCCGGCCTCGTCGAGGACGCGGGTTGCCAGTTGGGCCGAGGTGTAGCCCCTGGGCACCCTGGCCCAGATGTACAAGCTGGCCTGCGGTATCTCGGCCTCCATCCCCAGCTCCGGCAGCACGTCCATGATCAGGTCGCGCCGCTCGCGATAGATCCCGTTGCGCTCCGTGAGCCAGCCCTGGTCGCCCGTGAGGGCCAGGACGGCGGCATCCTGGATGGCCCGGAACAGGCCCGAGTCGATGTTGGTCTTGACCCGGGCCAGGGCACCCACGGCCACCGGGTTGCCCACGGCCATGCCCACCCGCCAGCCGGCCATGTTGTAGGTCTTGGACAGGGAGTTGAACTCCAGGGCAACGTCCCTGGCCCCCGGCACCTGCAGCAGGCTGGGTGCATCGTAGCCGTCGAACGTGACGTCGCAGTAGGGATTGTCGTGGCAGACCAACAGATCGTAGCGCCGGGCAAAGGCCACCACCTCTTCGAAAAACTCCAGGGGAGCGATGGCCCCGGTGGGGTTGTTGGGATAGTTCAGCCACAGCACCTTGGCCGCGGAGGCCACCTCGGCGGGGATGGCCTCCAGGTCGGGCAAGAAGCCCCTTTCCGCCGTCAGTGGAAAGCAATAGGGCCTGCCGCCGGCCAGGAACGCGCCCATGGAGTAGGTCGGATAGCCGGGATCGGGCACCAGGACCGTATCGCCGGGATCGACAAAGGCCAGGGCCACGTTGGCGATGCCCTCCTTGGAACCGATGAGGGGCACGACCTCCTTATCGGGGCTCAGGGAAACGTCAAAGCGCTGCTCGTAGTAGCGGGCCATGGCGCGCCGCAGCTCGGGCGTGCCGTAATAGCCCCCATAGCCGTGGTTCGACGCCTTTTGCGCCGAGCGATAAAGGACGTCGGTGATATTGTCCGGGGGCGGCAGGTCGGGGCTGCCAATGTCCAGGCGAATGATGTCCACCCCCTGTGAAGCCAGCTCTTTCAGCCTCTCTCCGAGGCTGGCAAACACGTAGGCCGGCAAGCTTTCGAGGCGAGTTGCTACTTTCATTCCTGTTTACTCTCCGTAAGCGATAGTTTGTTCATAGGGCTCTCGCGCCTGAAAGTCGCCCCAGGCGGAGCGAAGGGGCAAAAGGACGTGGAAATGGCTCCCGGGACAATGCGCCGGGTCGTGCCCGGAGCTCTCCACCCAGATGCGCCCGCCGTGGGCGTCGACGATGCCCTTGGCGATGGTCAGGCCCAGACCGGGCCCCGCCCCCATGAAGCGTGTCTTGCTGCTGGAGTGCAGGTCGGGGCTTTCCACGCGATAGAACTTGTCAAAGATGCGCTCCTGTTCCTCCAGGTCGATGCCGACCCCCGTGTCCGAGACGACGACCTCGATAAAGGCCGGGCGGTCGGGCTGCGCCTCCAGGAGCCGGGCCGTCACGCAGATGCGCCCACCATCCGGGGTATATTTGATGGCGTTCCCGATGAGGTTGCCAAACACCTGGTGGAGCCGCAGGGCATCGCCTTCGATGTAGGGCAAATCCTGGAAGGGAGCGAGCTCGATGGTCTGCCGGCGCTCGCGGGCCGCATCCCTCCAATCGCGAAAGACCATGTCGATGATGTGATAGAGCGACGCCATCTCCATGTTCAGGGCCAGGACCTCGGTGTCGATGAGCGAGACGTCGATGATGTCCTCGACGATGGTCCGCAGGCGATCCACACCCTTGATGATGCCCGTCAACTGGCGCTCGACGGTCTCGGGAGGCAGTTGCTCAAGGCCACCTTCGGCCAGCATCTCGGCATAGCCCTGGATGAGGGTCAGCGGCGTCTTGAGCTCGTGGGCGGCGATGGCCACAAAGTCCGACTTTTTCTTGTTCAGCTTGCCCAGGTCGCGGTTGAGATGGGCCAGCTCTTCGGTCCGCTCTTGAACGCGCTGGTCCAGGTGCCGGTTCAGCTCCACCAGCTCCTCGTAGAGGCGCGCTTTGTGCAACGCCACGCCGGCCTGGTCGACCACCGACTGGGCCATTTCAAGGACGGCCGTCTCCAGGGGCCGGTCCAGCGCCAGGCGATCGAGGGTCACAACGCCCACGGGCCGGTCTTCGCCAGGGATGGGGATGGCCACGATGCTGCGCTTGGGAAACAGGGGGCCCAGGATCTCGTCGCCGGAATCATACTGGCTCATCATCTGCAGCTTGCGCGATCGAAAGGCGCGGCCCAACACCGAGTGGTTCTCCTGGATGGGCAGGTATGCCCCGGTCAAGACCTGGGCATCGATTCCGCCGGCGGCGGCGACCGACAGCTCGTTGGCCTCTCGGTCAGCCAGCCAGACCGCGCACCGATCGATCTGGGGCAGCGACGCCAGGTTCTCTACGATTGCGGCAAACATCTGCTTCAGGTCCAGCGTGGAGCTCATGGCACGGGATACGTTGTACAGCACCCTCAGCCGCGAAAGAGCCCGGTCCGCCTCTTCGGTGGCCATGGCCAGCCGCCGCGCCATGAATTCGGTCTCTACCAACCGATCCGAGAGTAGCTTGCGGCTGGCGCGGGTAAACGCCTGCCCCAGGAGACGCGAGCAGCCGTCAAAGACGGGCTCCAGGGTGCGCAGGTCGATAAGGGCACGCTCGGCAGAGCAGGATCGGATCAGGCGCTCCCAGATGAGCTCCTTCAGCAGAGACAGGATCTCCATCGTCTCGCCGAGCTGGAACTCTTCTTCGACGCGCGTCACGGCAATGCGGTCGATGACCTCCGACATGCGCCCCGGGTCCTCGGCGTCCACCGCCAGGACCAGGGCATGGTAAAAATCGGCAAAAAACTGCCGTTCCAGCTCCTTGGTCGTGAGCTTTCGATCTCGTTCTCCGCCCCGCGAGCGCACGAGCTTGATCCATTCCGGGGCAATGCTTCGCTCGTTCTCCCGCAGCCAGGCTGCCAAGGTCGTTCTCATCGCTCCACCCCGCAGCATCGGGTGGTGGGCACCCAATACACCGCTCAGACCCTCTCGGCTCGACCGTGTCCGGCCAGGACCCGCTCCACGCTACTGATCAACTCCTTTGGCCCAAAGGGCTTGGTGATAAAGTCGTCCATACCGGCGATGTGCAAGCCCAGGACCCGGTCGATACTCTGCGCCTTGGCCGTCACGGCAATGACCGGGACCCCCTTGAGCACTTCGTCGGCCTTGATCTGGCGGTAAACTTCCCAGCCGTCGATGTCGGGCATCATCAGGTCCAGGAGGACGAGGTCAGGGGGGTTATCGCGCATGATCCGCAGGCCCTCCCGGCCGCCGATGGCACCCTCGACCTCAAAGCCCTGCCTGCCCAGGATCAACCGGATCAGTTCGATCATCTCCGGATGATCTTCGATGCACAACACCCGTTTGCTTTCCACTGCTACCTCCCCGCACCGGCCCGTCGATGCCCCTGATGGGCGCGTGAGCCGGCATACCCTCCTCGCACCACGTACGCCGATGCCGGTTATGCTCCATAGGTACGAGTGGCTTCCTCGCCCCGCAACACGCGGAGCGCTCCCTGGGCTAGCGCCAGCATTTCGTCCTCGCCCGGGTACACCAGGATAGGGGCGATCCACGCCACACGGTCCCGGACCCAGCCCAGGAGCACGTCGGAATGGGCCAGGCCCCCCGTAATGACAATGGCGTCGATCTGGCCCATGAGCACGGTGGCCATGGCGCCGATCTCCTTGGCGATCTGGTAGGCCATGGCCTCGTAGACGAGGCGGGCGCGAGAATCGCCCGCCGTGATGCGCCGCTCCACCTCCACGGCGCTGTTGGTGCCCAGGTGGGCCACCAACCCGCCGCGCCCGGCCAGCTTCTTGAACATCTTCTCATACGTCATCTCGAGGCCCTCGTAGGGCGCCACGCCAAAGCACAGGCGCACCACGTCGCCCACCGGCAGCCCCCCCGCGCGCTCCGGGGCAAAGGGACCCGTGCCGTCCAGGGCCTGGTTCACGTCGATCATGCGCCCACGGCGGTGGGCAGTCACCGAGATGCCACCCCCCAGATGCACGACCACCAGCTTCAGCTCGCCGTACGGGCGGCCCAGGTCGGCCGCCGCCCGCCGCGACACCGCCTTCAGGTTCAGGGCGTGCGACAGGCTCTTGCGCTCGATCTCGGGCAGACCCGAGATGCGGGCCACGTCGTCAAACTCGTCAACGCAGACGGGGTCCACGATAAAGGCCGGCACGCCCACGCGCCGGGCGATCTCGTCGGCCAGCAGCGCTCCCAGGTTGGACGCGTGCTCCCGCTCCTTGTCCCGCTGCCTCAGGCGCGCCAGCATCCTGTCGTTGACGCGGTAGGTACCGCTGGGAATGGGCGCCAGCAGCCCGCCGCGGCCGATGACGGCCGCCAGCGACGAAAGGGCAATGCCTCGCTCCTCCAGGAGCTTCAGGACAGCCTCCAGGCGGAACCCATACTGGTCCAGGATGTGCGGGTAGGCGGCGAGATCGTCGCTGGAGTGGCGTAGGCTCTCCACGAACAAAGGCTGCTCGTCCTCGTACACGGCAACCTTGGTAGACGTCGAGCCCGGATTGATGACCAGCAGGCGGTGCATGGAACCCCCCGATATGACCTGAGATTGGCTGCAATGTCCACAGTGTACCACAAAAGCGAGCCGGGCTCAAGTCTGCCTGGCAGGCTGCCAGGCGAGTATAACACAGGCGCCCAAATTGAGCAAGAACTGGGCCGAGGCCAAGCGCCTCTCTTGACAAATGGCCCCAGGCATGGTATACCGTGCCAGGGATGGCGCACGCCGCCCGACATACATCCTGCAGCAAGGAGTTCACCCATGGAGTCCGAGCTTCTGGCCCGATTTCCCGCCGGGTTTCGCTGGGGAGCCGCCACCGCAGCCTACCAGATTGAAGGTGCATGGGACGAGGACGGCAAGGGCGAAAGCATCTGGGACAGGTTCAGCCACACCCCGGGCAAAATCGAGGGCGGCGACACAGGCGACGTGGCCTGCGACCACTACCACCGTTGGCCCGAAGACGTGGCCCTCATGAAAGAGCTGAACCTGGACGCCTACCGCTTTTCCATCTCCTGGCCGCGCCTGCTCCCCATGGGCCGGGGCCAGGTCAATCGCGCCGGGCTCGACTATTACAGCCGCCTGGTGGACGGCCTCCTGGAAGCCGGCATCGAGCCCTTTGCGACTCTATACCATTGGGACCTGCCCCAGGCGCTGCAGGGCTGGGGCGGCTGGCCGGCCAGGGACACGGCCAAGGCCTTTGTCGAGTACGCCGACCTGGCATCGCGGACGCTGGGCGACAGGGTGAAGCAGTGGATGACCCTCAACGAGCCCCAGGTCGTCGCCATCATCGGCCACAAGCACGGCCGCCATGCTCCCGGCCTGGCCGAGGCAGAAAAAGCCCTGGCGGCAGCCCACCACCTTCTCCTGGCCCACGGCTGGACCGTGCCGGTGCTCCGCTCCAACAGCGCCGGCGCCCACGCGGGCATCGCCATGAACATGACCCTCATGACCCCCGCCTCGCCCGACGAGGCCGACGAAGCGGCCGCCCGCCGGCGCGATGGCGAGGTCAACCGCTGGTTCCTGGATCCTCTGGCTGGTCGCGGCTACCCGGAAGACCTGGAAGAGTGGCAGCGCATGGTAGAGCCCGTCGTCGAGGACGGTGACGTGGAGGTTATGGCCACGCCCCTGGACTTTGTGGGCATCAACTACTACATCCGCGAGGTCATCCGCAGCAAGGATGCCCACGCCCGGCAGGAGATTTTCCCCGTCAAGGAGCGGACCGAGATGGGCTGGGAGGTTTATCCCGACGGCCTGTTCGAGATCCTGACGCGGGTGCATGCCGACTATCCCTTTGAGAGGCTGTACGTCACCGAAAACGGCGCCGCCTTTGTCGACCAGGTGGGGCCCGGCAACGTCGTGGACGATCGGCGGCGGGTGGCCTACCTGCAGGGCTATCTCGACGCTGCGGCGCGGGCCATCGAGGCTGGCGTACCCCTCCACGGCTACTTCGTCTGGTCTCTCATGGACAACTTTGAGTGGGCCCACGGCTTTTCCAAGCGGTTCGGGCTCATCTATGTCGATTACCGCACCCAAGAGCGCATCGTCAAGGCCAGCGGGCGGTGGTATGGGGATAGGGGCTAGGGCCAACCAGTCTTGAGGCCACCCGGAGGAGATAGGACCATGCGCTACGGCTTTTTCGACGACGACCACCGCGAGTACATCATCACCCGACCGGACACCCCCCTACCCTGGATCAACTATCTGGGCAGCGAGGAGTACATTGGTCTCATTTCCAACACCGGAGGAGGGTATTCCTTCTACCGCGACGCGCGCCTGCGCCGCCTGACCCGCTATCGCTACAACAACGTGCCCTACGACAGTGGCGGACGTTATGTCTACCTTCGAGACGACGAAGACGGCGACTTCTGGTCGCCCACCTGGCAGCCCGTCCGCCGCGAGCTGGAAGGCTATCGCTGCCGCCACGGCCTGGGCTACACCATCATCGGCTCGACGTACCGGGGCATCCGGGCCGAGATCCGCTATTTTGTGCCCCCCGGCGAGACGCTGGAGATCTGGCACCTGGCCGTGACCAACAACCGCGAGGCTCCGGCCTCCCTGTCCGTCTTTTCGGCCGTCGAGTTCTGCCTGTGGGATGCCCTGGACGATGCCACGAACTTTCAGCGCAACCTCAACGTCGGCGAGGTGGAGGTGGACCAGGGCGGCGCCGTCATCTATCACAAGACCGAGTACCGCGAGCGGCGCAACCACTTTGCCTACTTTGCCTGTTCCGTCCCGCCGGCCGGCTTTGACGCCCAGCGAGCGGCCTTCCTGGGACGCTACCGGGGATGGGATGCCCCGCAGGTCGTGGAAGAGGGGCAGGCGACGGGATCGGTGGCCCACGGCTGGGCCCCTATTGGCTCGCACCACGTTCGCCTGGCCCTGGAGCCGGGGGAGACGCAGGAGATTGTCTTTCTCCTGGGCTATGGCGAAAACCCCGACGACCAGAAGTTCGACCCGCCCGGCTCCCGGTCCCTGGCCAAGGGGGGCGTGGTGCCCATCATCGATCGCTACACGCAGCCCGCCGAAGTTGACGCCGCCTTCGCGGCGCTTCTCGCCTACTGGGCCGATCTGCTGGCCACGCTCCAGGTGGAAACGCCCGACCCCGACACCGATCGCATGGTCAACACCTGGAACGCCTACCAGTGCCTGGTCACCTTTACCCTGTCCAGGTCGGCCTCCTATTTCGAGTCGGGCATCGGCCGGGGAATGGGCTTTCGCGACTCGAACCAGGACATCCACGGTTTTGTGCAGATGGTGCCCGAGCGCGCCCGGCAGCGCATCCTGGACCTGGCGGCTACCCAGTTAGAGACCGGCGGCGCCTACCACCAATACCAGCCTTTGACCAAGAGGGGCAACGACGCCGTGGGCAGCAACTTTAACGACGACCCCCTGTGGCTCGTGCTGAGCGTGGCTGCCTACCTGAAGGAGACGGGCGACCGGAGCATCCTGGACGAGATGGTGCCCTACGACAACCGGCCGGGTTCGGAGACGCCCCTCTACGAGCACCTGCAGCGCTCCCTGGCCTACACCGAGGCGCGGCTGGGCCCCCACGGCCTGCCCCTCATCGGCCGGGCCGACTGGAACGACTGCCTGAACCTCAACACATTTTCCAGCCAGCCGGGCGAGTCGTTCCAGACGGCGACCACGCGAGACGGCCAGGTGGCCGAGTCAGTGTTCATCGGCGGGCTCTACTGCCTGGCCGCCCAGGAGATGGCGGACCTGGCCCGCTGGCTGGGACGCGAGCAAGAGGCCGCCGCCATCCTGGAGCGGGCCGCCGCCATGGCAGCGACGGTGGCCGAGCACGGCTGGGACGGCGACTGGTTCCTGCGCGCCTACGACGCCTTCGGGCATAAGCTGGGCTCCCGCGAGAACCAGGAGGGGCGTATCTTTGTCGAGCCACAGGGCATGTGCGTCATGGCCGGGCTGGGCCTGGAGGATGGCCGGGCCGAGGGCGCCCTGGCCGCGGTGCGCGAGCACCTGGCGACGCCCCACGGCATCGTCCTCCACCAGCCCGCCTTTACCCGCTACTACCTGGAGTATGGCGAGATCTCGTCCTACCCGCCGGGCTACAAGGAGAACGCCGGCATCTTTTGCCACACCAACCCCTGGATCATGATCGCCGCCGCCATGACCGGCGACGGCGACGGCGCCCACGACTACTACCGGCGCATCAACCCCTCGGTGAGAGAGGCCGCCAGCGAGGTTCACGCCTGCGAGCCCTACGTCTATGCCCAGATGATCGCCGGCCGGGACGCGCCCACCCACGGCGAGGCCAAGAACTCCTGGCTGACGGGCACCGCGGCGTGGAATTACGTGGCCATCTCCCAGTGGATCCTGGGCATCCGCCCCACGCTGGAGGGCCTGCGCGTAGCGCCCGTCGTGCCCCGCGGCTGGCCCGGCTTTCGGGCCACTCGCCTGTACCGCGGCACGGCCTACGACATCACCGTCGAGCGCGCCGGCGAGGGCAACGCCGTCTCCCTCACGGTCGACGGCCAGCCCATCGCCGGTGACGTCGTGCCCCTGCCGGCCCCGGGGACAGAAAGGGTGCAGGTGCAGGTAGTCCTGAGGTGATATCTCGCCGGGAACATCATCGGCAGTATTGCGCCCGTATAGCGGGCGGATCGGAACAGGGCCAACCAGCAATCCGGTTGGCCCTGTTTTCTCGAACCGGAGATCGGGTCCGGCCAGCCTGGCTCAGGGATCGACGTCCAACGTCTCAAAGTACTCGTCCCCAAGCTCGTTGGGGTTGAGGGCTTCGCGGACCTTGTGCTGGTAGCGAAAGACGGACGGCTGCGGCGCCGACAGGTGTATTCTGTCACGCTCCTCTTTGGGCGTCGTCCTGCCGTCGGCGCCCCGGCTTTGGGCGTTCCACTTTTCCATGCCCACGCCCCAACCCTTTTCCAGGCCAAAGCACGTGGCCGCGTCGAACAACGCGCGGGTGCCCTCCACCGATTCCCTATCGCTGGGATCAAAGCAGGTAAAGTTTTCCCACAGGCAGGTTCCGCCGCCTCCCTGGCCGCCGATGGGCCCCATCATGCAGTCGCCCCCGGCCTCCACGACAGCGCCCCGCTTCTCCCACTCTTTCTTGAACGCGGCCGCCTCTTCGACGTGCGCCGTCCCAAAGTCGGCGGCGCCCAGCAGCCCGAAACAGCCATCGTACGAGCCGCCGAACACCAGGTTGAGGTTCTTGTGCCCCAGCCGGATCATGTACAGCAACGTCCAATCGGCCACGTCGGGATCGTTCATGGCCTCGACCTTCCAGCCTCCCGTCCGGGCCAGGATCTCGTCGAGGGCCTTCTCCTGCCATTCCAGGTCGCGGGCGGTCATGCCCGCCAGGACGATCTGGAAGTCGCGGATGGACTCCTCGGTGACCCTCTGGACCTCGGGGTCTTCGAGCAGCTCCCCCAGGTCTCCCAGGGTCCTGGTGGGCTCGGTGAGGATCTTGACCATGGCGTACTTCAGATCGCGGCCGAACATGCTGAACTGCCGGTGGGCCAGGTAGCCGATGCCCGTATCCCAGATCAGGTGGGCCGCGTCGGCCCAGGCCTTCCACGACGGGAAGGCGAGGGTGTAGGCCCTGAGCCTATCGGGCAGCGAGACCTTGTAGGCGGGGATGGTCCCTTCCACGGGCAGGGTTGCCGGGCCGGGCCAGGCAAAGAGCTTGATGGCGCACTTGGTAAAGACACCCATGGCGCCCTTGGCCCCGAGGAAACCCCGGGCCACGCCCTTCATGCTGGGGCCGGGGCCTTCGCCGCAGAACCAGCCGCAGCCGGAGCCCAGCGAACCGGTGCGCAGAATCTCGCCCGTGGGCATCACCCACTCCATACCCAGGAGATTATCATAGTACCAGCCACCGTACAGGTTGCCCGGCCCCGAGCCAAAGTAGCTTGTGGCGCTGGCCAGGGGGGAGCAACTGCAGCCGGAGCCGGGAATGTGCGTGTTCAGGCCCACCTTCATGGCCTCGGCCTGCAAGGTCGCGGCGATGACCCCCGGCTCGACGACGGCGTGCATGTTCTTCTCGTCGATCTCCAGGATGCGGTCCATCCGCCTCATGTCCAGTTGGATGGTGTCATCCTCCGACGGGTAGCCCTGGGCCGACCAGAACGTGCTGGACGCCTTGAACTTGATCTTGTAGCGGTTGCACAGCTTGACAATGGCCTGCACCTCCTCGGTGCTGCCCGGCAAGAGCACGGCCGCGCCCCTGGGGGTATGGGTGTCGTAGTAGGGGCCGAGATGGATGGCCGTGTGGGCCAGCGAGTAGCGGTAAGAATCGAGCAGCGCTGGATCGTCCGAGATGTTGGCCGCCCCCACTATGTCCTCCAGGGCCTTGTAAACGTTCTTGGGCAGTGTCATCGGTCCCTCCGCTATAGCGCCTTCTGCACGATCTCGACAATGTCGTAGACCTGCATGGGCTCTCGCTGGACGCGCATGGCATCCAAAAAGTTTCGCTCGCACCAGGGACAGGCGCTGACCAACGCTTCCGCGCCGGTCGCCCTGGCCTCCGCGATCCTCTCGCCGGCGGTCCACTGCGAATAGTCGGGATAGGCCTCCCGGACACCTCCCCCCGCGCCGCAGCACCAGCTATACTCCCGAATGCGCTCCATCTCCACCAGCTCCACGCCCGGGATGCTCCTCAGGATCTCTCGCGGGGCGTCATACACGCCCCACGCCCCGTTGTACCTGGGCCTTTTCGGCTCGTAGACGACGATCTGGCCCTTGATCTTGGTCTCGACGCCATCCCACGGCACGTACGGTTCTCCCTGCCTGCCAAGGTGGCAGGGGTCGTGGTAGGTGACGGTCATGGGCACCCCGGAACGAAAGACGATCTTGTCCTCCTGCACCAGGCGCGCCAGGTATTCCACAGTGTGGAACACCTGCACCTGCGACCCCAGTTTGGGGTACAGGTGCTTGAAGGCGTGATAGCCATCGGCGCACGACGTGACCACCGTCTGCACGCCGGCCCGGTCCCAGGCCGCCAGGTTGGCCCTGGCCAGCCGGACGAACTCGTCTTTGTAACCCATGGCATACACTCTGCCGCCGCAGCACATCTCCCGCTCGCCGAGGATGCCGACGTCTATCCCGGCGTTCTTGAGGAGACCCACGGCCGTCCTGGCCGATGCCTGCAGGTCCGGATCGTAGCTGAACCGGCAGCCCGCGTGGAACAGCACGCTCGCCCTTTCCGTAGCCAGCCGGGGCACGTCCAGGCCGTCGGCCCAGGCGCCCCTCGTGGCCCGGGGCTGGTGCATCGTGTTCCCCTCCTGGCCCAGGCTCTGGACGACGGCCTTGTGTGCATCCAATCCCTGGCCGTCCTCCACCAGCCTGAACTTGAGCTCGCGGACCATGTCCAGGGGCTCCAGGTTGTAGCGGCAGACCTTGCAGCTCACGGCGCACGACCCACACGTCAGGCAGGTAAAGACAATGTCCCGAACCGTATCGGAATACCCGCTCTGCCCCCTCAGGAGGGAACGGGCGACCGCGTAGCGGCCGCGGGCGGAGTAGCTGTTAAAGTTATAGTACGAAATGCTGGGGCAGTTCTTGGCGAACCGCCAGCTCTTCATCTGGTCAAAGGGGATCCACTTGCAATACGAACACTGGCTGCATCGATCCGCCTCTGCTGCGAAATCCTCGAGTGGCATCTCCCATTCTCCTGTGCGCTTAGAAACAGAGCTTTCCCGGATTCATCACGTGGTTGGGATCAAAGATGTCCTTGATCTTTGTCGTGACGTTCGCCGTCGCGGCGTCGGCATTGTAGACCATGCCCGCCCATATCCCGTACGGCCGCGAGAAGTAGGCCTTCTGGTCAAACAGCCGCCGGCTGGCATCGCGGAACAGGGCCGCGGTCCTGAGCGTCTCGGTCTCGCTGTGGCGGTCAAACGGCAGGATGAACTCGCAATGGCAGCCGGCCCCCTGGTGCACCGGCTGAAGATAGACGGCAACCTCCGGGACCGGAAACTGATGCTCGTTGGCCGCCGCGGCCATCGTCGCCACGTACCCGGGCGTTTTGTCGAGCGTGGTCAGGAAAAACAGCTCTTGCGCGCCACCCTTCGGCCGCAGCTTCCAGTAGGGCTCGGCGGAGGGACCCAGGAGACGCTCCAGCAGGTCGCCGCCGCGGCAGCCCGGGACCGCGGGCACCATCTCCAGGCCGAATTCCTGGGCAATGTCCCGTATGTCCTCTTCCTGGGCCTGGACCTTTTCCCTGGCCAGAATCTGCGGGCCCGTGATGCCCACCACCACCGTCCAGGGGGGCAACACGTCCTTCAGAGCAGAGACGCCACTCGCGTCGCGGGCCAGGAGGCAGGCCAGGCAGGCATTGTTCGCGATAAACAGCTCGTCGCCAAATCTGAACTTCAGGAGACGGTAAACCAGGCCGGTCAGGTCCTCCAGCCGGTCCGCGGGGACGAGAAAGAGCTTGCGAAAGCCCGGCTCCACCTCGCACTTGACCGAGGCCCAGGTGACGATGCCCATGCTGCCCTGCGCTGCCGACACGAACTTGTAAAAGTCCAGTTGTGCCGGCCCGGGCCCCACGACGGGCACCAACCCCTGCTGCCAGTCCTCCTCTCTCTCCCCCCGCAAGGTGCCACCGCCGCTGTAGAACTTTTCTCCATTGCCCCACACGATCTCCAGGCTGCGCAGGGGCTCGGCCAGGTTCCACTGGTACCGGGGCGAGGTGACCGGCTCTCGCTCCAGGAGCCCGGCAATGACCGACTTGTCGGCCCGGGGCATGAGGGGCATGATCATGCGCAGGCCCTCTTTCCGCAGCTCGGGCTGGAGCTCGCCGTACGTCACCCCCGGCTGGATGAGCGCCAGCCTGTTTCTGCGGTCGATCTTCAGGATGCGCTTCATCCCCGACAGATCCACGAGGACCGCTTCGGGGGCGGTGGGATGGGTATCGCCGCGCAGGTGTGGCCCGCCCGAGCTGAGCGGCACCAGGGGCGTCCCCGTCTCGTTCGCCCACAGGACGATCTGCTGCACCTCATCCACATCCCTCGGCTTGACCAGGAAGCTGGGGCTCTGGGGCGGGATCAGGTGGTGATCCAGGGAGAGAAACTCTCCCAATCCCGGGCTCTCGAAAACGCCACCCGGGCCGACAATGTCCATAAGTCGTGCTTTTCTTGCATCCATGCGTGTCCCCCGATGGACTGAAGCCGGAACGGCTCGCGGTCGCCGCCGTCCGGCCCCCTACTCCATGCTCTCGATGACGATCTCGACAGCCAGCCGGGCCCCAATGCCCGGCAAAAGGCCGCACTTTTCGAAGCCCTTGGCCCGGGCAAAGGCCTCCATGTTTTCCGGGCTGGCCGCGGGGTCCATGTACCGGCCAAAGACCACGTGCTCGTGGATCTGGGGGCAGAGGACAAAGCCAACCTGCTCTTCAAAGCGGGTCATGAACTGCTGCGCCGCGCCCATCGTCGCCCCCACCGCCTCTTGATCCAACACATCCTCGCTGCCAAAGTACAGCCCCAGGGCAATGAGCCCGCCCGTCACGCCGCCGCACATCCAGCCCGTCCCGCCAAAGCCGGGGAAGGGAGACAGGGCCTTCACGATCTCCATCGAGCCCAGGCCAAGCTCTTCCAGGGCAGCCAGGGCCGTGCCCCGGGCACAGTTGCAGGCCAGGAGATTGTACTCTTCGCCCCGCCGCTGAACGCGCTCCAGGATCTGCGCTTTGTGGGCCACCATCTCTTCCCGGTCGTGGATCTTCCGGGGGATGCCCTCCGCGGCCAGCCTCTTGAGCCTGGCATCAATGGCCGGGAGGTCCCAGTCTCTCTCCGCCAGCTCCTGCACCCTGGCCCGCAACCTCTGATAGTCCGCCATGACTCGCCCTCCTTTTCGCCAGGTGGTCAGCCGCCGCCGGCGGCTAGCATCGATGACGTCGCCGTCTTGCCTACGGCCGGTCCGGCCCCTCGCGAACGTCGAGATCGACGTCGAACAGCTCGGCCAGCCAGCGCCCCTTTTTCTCGCCGGCCCACACTTCGGTCGCGCAGCCAAAGGGGCATTCGAGCGAGACCTCCATCCGGCCACCGTCGATCCAGACCTCAAGGTGGCGGACGGCGTCGGTATGGCTGCGGTCCAGGCCATCGGCCAGGCGCAACAGGGCGCCCAGGACCTCCACAATTTCGCGCTCCTCGGGCTCGAGGCTGGCCAGGCCCGCGTGGCTCGCGCTGGGCCGCGCGCCCCGGTGGTAGCGGGCGACGTTGGCCACGATCCGCTTCTCTCGCTCGCCCAGGCCGGGCAGCCGGGCCTTCATGATGTAGCGATAGGCCGTCTTGTGGTGTCCCTCGTAGCCCTCCACGTAGCCGATGTCGTGCAACAGGCCGGCGCAGATGAGGAGGTCGCGGTAGGCGTCGTCGAGGCCATGCAGGCCCGACGTCTGGTCGAACAGGAGGGCGGCCAGGCGCGCATCCTGCCGCGAATGCTCTTCTTCAAAGCCCAGGCTGCGTCCCAGGGCTATGCATGCGGCAAAGGTCTCTTCCATCTCTCCCCCGAACGGGCTGCCAGCGTACTATGCACCCCAGGGCTCACCACGATACCGCCACAAGATTATATCATTTTTGCGTGCAGATGTCACGCGTGAGCAACGGCCTATCCGTGAGCCCGCCACGTCAGATGAAACAGCAGCCTCAAACTTGCTGCCCCCTCCCATCTATGGTATAGTTCGGCCGCACGAGTTTTTGTATTCACAGTTCCAACAACTATCCGTGCCAGAAACGAAGGGAAAGCATGGCCTTCGATAGCCTGCAAGAGCTGGTCTCGCTGCTGGAGGAGCGGGGAGAATTAAAGCGGGTCAGCGCGCCTGTCAGCGCCGAGCTCGAGATTACCGAGATCGTCGACCGGGTGAGCAAGGGGCCGGCGGCAAGGAACGTCGCCCTGTTCTTCGAGAACGTGAAGGGGCACGACATGCCGGTCCTGGTGAATGCCATGGGCAGCGCCAGGCGCATGGCCTGGGCCCTGGGAGTCGGCGAGCTGGACGACCTCAACCGCAACCTCTCGGCCCTGCTGGATACCCGCCTGCCCCAGGGCCTGGGCGACGCCGCGACGCGCGGGGCCGGGCTGTGGCAGGCTCTGCGCAGCGTCGGGCTGCGCCCGCAGATGGTACGCCGCGCTCCGTGCCAGGAGATCGTGCGCACCGCTGACGCCTCCCTCGACGAGCTGCCCATCCTGAAGTGTTGGCCCAAGGACGGTGGCCGCTACATCACCCTGCCCCAGGTCATCACCCGCGACCCGGTCACCGGCGTCCGCAACGTGGGCATGTACCGCCTGCAGCAGCTCGACGCCCGCACCCTGGCCATGCACTGGCAGCGCCACAAGGGCGGCGCCGAGCACGAGCGCCAGGCCCGCGTCAAGCAGGCGGACCGGATTCCGGCGGCCATCGCCCTCGGCGGAGACCCGGCCGAGACCTGGTGCGCCTCGGCGCCCCTGCCGCCCAACGTCGACGAGTACCTGCTGGCTGGCTGGCTGCGGGGCAAGCCGGTGCGCTTTGTGCGCGCCGTGAGCCAGCCCCTGGAGGTGCCCGCCGGGGCCGACATCGTCATTGAGGGTTATGTCGACCTGGGGGACCGGCGCCTGGAAGGGCCCTTTGGCGATCACACCGGCTACTACACGCCGCCCGACTATTACCCGGCCTTTCACGTCACCGCCATCACGCGCCGGCGCCAGGCCATCTATCCCGCCACCGTCGTCGGCCGGCCACCCATGGAAGATTACTGGATGGGCAAGGCCACCGAGCGCCTCTTCCTGCCCCTCATGCGCCTCTTCCAGGGCGAGATCGTGGACGTGAACATGCCGGCCGAGGGTGTCTTTCATAACCTGGTCATTGTCAGCATTCGCAAGCGCTTCCCGGGCCACGCCCACAAGATCATCTATGGCCTGTGGGGCCTGGGCTTGATGATGCTGGCCAAGGCCATCGTCGTCGTGGACGCCACCGTCGACGTCCAGGACCTGTCAGAGGTCGCGTGGCGGGTGCTGGGCAACGTAGACTGGCGCCGCGACGTGATCATTGCCGACGGCCCGGTAGACGACCTGGACCACTCGGCCCCGCGGGCGGCCTTTGGCGCCAAGATCGGCGTGGACGCCACGTCCAAGGGGCCGGAGGACGGTCACCCCCGGGGCTGGCCCGAAGAGGTATGCAACCTGGACCAGATCCGGGAGCTCGTCGACCGCCGCTGGCAGGAGTACGGCTTATGACGCTCCATTTCGCAGCCCATCAACGGCGAGGCTGCCAACCATGAAGCAAATCCGCACCTTCCTGGAGATGATCCGCTTCGAGCACACCGTCTTTGCCCTGCCCTTTGCCTACCTGGGCATGGTGCTGGCCGCAAACGGCTGGCCGTCGTGGTTCAAATTCGCGTGGATCACGGTGGCCATGGTATCGGCCCGGACCCTGGCCATGACGGTCAACCGGCTGGCGGATCGCGACCTGGACGCCCGCAACCCTCGCACGGCAGGACGGGCCATCCCCGCCGGCCGGCTGAGCCTGGGCAGCGCCCGGGCGGCGGCAGTCATCGCGGCGCTGCTCCTGGCCCTGGCCTCGTGGCTGCTCAATCCCCTCTGCCTCTGGCTGCTGCCCCTGGCCGGCGTCCTGCTCCTGGGCTACCACTACACCAAGCGCTTTACCTGGCTCAGCCATTGGGTGCTGGGTTTCACCGACGGCGCCGCTGCCATGGGCGCCTGGATCGCCATGCAGCCGGGGCCTGATCCGGCCAGCCTGCTCCACCCGGTGCCCTGGCTCCTGTGGCTGGCGGTCACGGCCTGGATCGCCGGCTTTGACCTGCTCTACGCCTGCCAGGACACCGAGTTCGACCGCAGCGCCGGGCTCCACTCCGTGCCGGCTCGCTTTGGCAACGCCGCCGCCCTGCGCCTGGCGCGCGTCAACCACGTGGTGACGGTGGTGCTCCTGGCGGCCACCGCCCTCCTGGCCGGCCTGGGCTGGCCCTTCTGGCTGGGTCTCGCCGCCATCGTCGCCCTCCTGGTCTACGAGCACTCGCTCGTACGGCCCGACGACCTCTCGCGGCTCGACGTGGCCTTTTTCAACGTCAACGGCTATGTCAGTGTCATCGCCTTCGTCGCCGTCCTGGCGGCAGTGTTGCTCCCGTCGTGAGAGCCAATGGTCCAAAGGAGGAAAGCAACAAATGAGCGCCCATAGGCTTCTGGCCCTGATCCTGGTTCTTGTCTTGTTGAGCGCCTGCGGTCCCGTCGCTTCGCCCTTTCCGCCGGCGGCCGAATCCCCCACCGCTTCGGGCGACCAGGGCGACGTGGAGACCCTACGCATCGCCCTGCTGCCCATCCTCGACGTCCTGCCCTTCCACGTGGCCGAGCAGAACGGCTACTTTGAGCAGGTGGGCGTCAAGGTCGAGGGGCTGGCCGTCAAGAGTGCCCAGGAGCGCGACACGCTGATTCAAACCGGCCAGGCGGACGGCATGGTCAGCGACCTCATCGCCGCGGCGGTGTTCAACCAGCACGGCGCCCAGATCAAGGCCGTGCGCACCGCCCGCGCCGTCTATCCTGGCGCGCCGCAGTTTCGCCTGCTGGCCCGGCCCGGCAGCGACTGGACCTCGCCGGCGGACCTGGCCGGCGTGCAGGTGGCCGTCTCCGAGAACACGGTCATCGAGTACATCACCCACCGCATGCTCGAAAAGGCCGGCCTGTCGGGCGACCAGATCGCCGTCCAGGAGGTCACAGCCATCCCGGTACGCTTTGAGTTGCTCATCAACGGCGAGATCGAGGCCGCCACGCTGCCCGATCCCCTGGGCTCGGGGGCCATGGCCGCCGGTGCCGTCCTCCTGATGGACGATACGGCCATCTCGGACCTGTCGCTCTCCATCGTGGCCTTTAGCGTCGAGTCGCTGCAGGCCCGGCCCGAGGCGGTGCGCCGTTTCCTCCGCGCCTGGAGCATGGCCGTTGACGAGATGAACAGCAACCCCGAAGCCTACGACTCGCTCCTCGTCGAGGTCGGCCGCGTGCCCGAGTCGATCCAGGGCAGTTTCCAGATGCCGCCCTTCCCCGAAGACCTGGTGCCGGACCCCGAGCAGGTGGCCGACGCCGTCCAGTGGGCGCTGGGAGCAGGCCTGATAGAAAACGATGTCCCTTACGATGAGATCGTGGATGACAGCTTTTTGCCCTAGGGGCCCGGAAGGGTGGGCCTGACCGTGCCTGTCATGCCCGCCATGCCCGAGATGATCGAGGTTCGCGATCTCACCTTCGCCTATCCCGGCCAGCCCCCCCTTTTCGAGGGGCTGAGCTGGCAGGTGACGGGCGACGAATCGTGGTGTGTCATCGGCCCTTCGGGCTGCGGCAAATCGACGCTCCTCTACCTGCTGGCCGGCCTGCGCCACCCGACGGCGGGCGAGATCCGGATAGGCGGCCAGAAGCTGGCCCGCCCGCGGCCGCAGACCGGCCTCATCTTGCAGGACTATGGCCTGCTGCCCTGGGCCACGGTGGCCGAGAACGCCGCCCTCGGCCTGCGCGTCCGTCGCTTCTACGGGCCCGACGGCCGCCATGCACCCTCGGGCCAGCAGTTGCGCCGGGTCGAGATCGCCGAGCGCGCCGGCTTCTGGCTGGCGCGGCTGGGCATCGCCGAGTTGGCCAACCAGTACCCGGCCCAGATCTCGGGCGGGCAGCGCCAGCGCACCGCCATCGCCCGCACCCTGGCCCTCAACCCGGACCTGCTGCTCATGGACGAGCCCTTCTCGTCGCTGGACGCCCTCACCCGCGAGGACCTGGAGAGGCTGACCCTGGAGCTGCGGGCTGAAACGGGGGTCACCACCCTGGTCGTCACCCACAACATCGAGGAGGCAGTATACCTGGGACAGCGGCTGCTGGTCCTGAGGCGGCCGCCCCACTGCGAGCCCCTGGTGGTAGACAACTGGGAGGCGGGCCAGCCCGGCTATCGCCAGCAGCCCGAGTTCCAGGCGCGCTGCAACCAGTTGCGCGCCCTCCTGGAAGAATCGGCCCATGCGCCGGCGTGATCTCTTGCTCGCCACGGTGGGCGTGCTCCTTGCCTGGCAAGCGGCGGCCCTGGTCATCGACCGCCCCGTGCTGCCGCCGCCCTGGGACGTGCTGCGTGCCTTTGTGCGGGCCCTGCCCCGCGACCTGGGCATCCACACCCTGGTCAGCGCCTGGCGCGTGGTGGCCAGCATCCTGCTGGCGCTGGTCACCGCCGTGCCCGCGGGGCTGGGCCTGGGACTCAGCCCCACCGCCAGCCGGCTGGCGGCGCCCGTCATTTATCTGATCTACCCCATCCCCAAGATCGTCTTCTTGCCTGTGGTGTTGCTCCTCCTGGGCATTGGCAACCTGTCCAAGGTGTTTATCATTGCCCTCATCCTCTTTTTCCAGGTACTCGTCGTCGTCCGCGACGAGGCGGCCAACATCCGGCCCGAGCTGGTCGCCTCGGTGCGCTCCCTCGGGGCCGGGCGGCGGGCCATCTTTCGCTTTGTCTACCTGCCCGCCTGCCTACCGGCCGTGCTCACTGCCCTGCGCCTGAGCATCGGCACGGCCATCGCCGTCCTCTTTTTTGCCGAGTCCTTTGCCACCAGCTCCGGCCTGGGCTACTATATCATCGTCGAGACCTGGGGCCGCCTGGCCTATGCCCAGATGTACGCCGGGGTGATGGCCATGAGCCTGCTCGGCCTGGCCCTCTATTTCGTGGTGGACAACCTGCAAAAGCGCCTTTGCCCCTGGCTGGCGGCAAGCTAGGGTGCGCGCCATGGAGCCCAGGAGATCGAACGGTATGGATGATCTGGAAACCCGGGCGGCCCGCCTGGCCGCCATTCTCACCAGCCTCGGCAGCGTCGCCGTGGCCTACTCGGGCGGCACCGACAGCGCCTTTCTCCTGGCAGCCAGCCTGGAAGCCCTGGGCGCCGGGGCAGTGTTGGCGGTCACGGCCGACTCGCCCCTCATGCCCCGCGCCGAGCTGGCCGAGGCGCGGGCGCTGGCCGCGCGCCTTGGCGCCCGCCACGTGGTCCTACCCCACGACGAACTGGCCCGGGAGGCCATCGTGGCCAACCCGCCCGATCGATGCTACCACTGCAAGTTCGACCGCTTTGACCTGCTGTGGCGGGTGGCCCGCGCCGAGGGCCTGGCGCACCTGGTCCACGGCGAAAATGCCGACGACGCCCACGACTACCGGCCCGGCAGCCGGGCCGCCGAGGAACTGGGCGTGCGCGCGCCCCTGCGGGAGGCGGGCCTGACCAAGGCCGACGTCCGCGCCCTGTCGCGCCGGCGCGGACTGCCCACCTGGGACCGCCCGGCCGACGCCTGCCTGGCCACCCGCTTTCCCTACGGCACGCGCCTGACGGCCGAGGGGCTGGCCCGCGTAGAGGCCGGCGAAGCGGCCCTCCGCCGCATCTGGCAGGTGCGCCAGCTTCGCCTCCGCGACCAGTTTCCCCTGGCCCGCCTGGAGGTGCCCCCGGAGGAGATCGCCCGCCTGGCCGCGCCCGAACTGCGAGCGGCCGCCGTGGAGGCCCTGCGCGCCCTGGGTTATCGTATTATCACACTGGATCTGGAAGGTTATCGAATGGGGAGTTTGAACGATGAGCTGGAATGAGAAAACCGCCGCCGGGGGCGAGGTTGCCCGGCCCGATTTCGAGCGCCACCGGCGCAAAGGTGTGCCGGAGGTGATCCTGGCCGAGCGCAAGAGCGTGGAGCAGTCCCTGACCATCGCCCGCCGCTTCCTGGAGGTCAACGGCCTGGCGATCCTCAGCCGCGTCTCGCCCGAGCTGGAGGAGCGCCTGCGCGACGAATTTGAGGGCCAGGCCGACGTCGACTGGCTGCCCGGTCCCCGGGCCGCCGTCCTGCGCCGGCCGGGCGACGAGCGGCCGCGATGCGGCGGCCGGGTCGGCATCCTCACCGCCGGCACGTCGGACGTGCCCTGGGCCGAGGAGGCGGCCATCCTCTGCCGCGAGATGGGCTGCGACGTCCACACCATCTATGACGTGGGCGTTTCCGGCCTGCACCGCCTCTGGGAGCCGCTTCACCACCTCCTCGACGAGGTAGGGGTGGACGTCATCGTCGTGGCCGCCGGCATGGACGGCGCCCTGCCATCCGTGGTCTCTGGCCTGGTGGACGTGCCCGTCATCGGCCTGCCCACCTCCGTGGGCTATGGCCTGGGCGGCGGCGGAGAGGCCGCCCTCCTGTCGATGCTGCAGACCTGTTCGCCGGGAATGGCCGTGGTGAACATTGACAACGGCATCGGCGCCGGGGCCATGGCAGGCATCATCGCCAGGCGCGCCGCCGAAGGCCGGGAGCGCGCCTGACGGCCGCGTTTGACGGGCGGCGGTGGATCCGCTATACTCGCTGGACAGACCATAACGGGGCAAGGAGGAAAACATGAGCCTGGTGCGGGACGAGAGTGGCCGGCTGCACATCAAGACCAGCCTGATGGCCGAGTCGCTGATGGACAAGGGGCTCCTGGAGGGCACCGAGACCGACAGGGTCTTTCGCCCCATGCCCGACCTGCAGGTCATCAAGCTGGGTGGACAGAGTATTATCGACCGCGGGCGCGAAGTGGTCCTGCCATTGTTGGACGAGATCGTAGCCGCACGCAACCAGCACCAACTGCTGATCATGACCGGCGGCGGGACCCGCAGCCGGCACGCCTACGCCATCGCCCTCGATCTTGGCATGCCCACCGGCGTCCTGGCCAAGCTGGGCGCCAGCATCAGCGAGCAGAACGCCCTGATGATCTCGCTCCTCCTGGCCCCCCACGGCGGCCTCAAAATCGGCCACGACGACGTCGTCAAGCTGCCGGCCTACCTCGCCCTCAAGGCCATCCCCGTCATGCACGCCATGCCGCCCTACAGCCTCTGGGAGCTGCCCGCCGAGAGAGGACGCATCCCACCCCACCGCACCGACGTGGGCACGTTTCTCACCGCCGAGGTGGTCGGCGCCCGGCGCTGCATTCTGGTCAAAGACGAGCCTGGTCTCTTTACCGCCGATCCAAAGAAAGAGCCCGGCGCCCGATTTCTGCCCGAGATCACCCTGGACGACCTCCTGGCCCTCGACCTGGAGGATCTGCCCGTGGAGCGGGCCATGCTCCGCGCCATGGTCCACGCCCGCAGCGTGCACGAGGTGCTCCTGGTCAACGGCCGGGAGCCCGGCAGCCTCACCCGTGCCCTGGCCGGCGAGAACCCGGGCACCCGCATCTACCGCGCCGCTGCCGCCCAGGCGGCGTCAGTGCCGCCAGCGGCCGGGCCAGGCGATTAGGCCTCCGGGCGCCGCCGGCGACGTCGCCCGCCGCCGCCCTCGCTCTGGGGCCCCTCGCCCTCGCCCCGGGGCAGGTAGACGATCTGCGCGCCGGTCTCGGCCGCGATCGTCTCCAGCTCGCCACGGCGCACGTGGCTCTGGAACACCTTCAGGTCCATGCCTTGCACGGCGACGATGGCAAACCGGGGCCGCCCGGTGCCCTCGGCAGCGTCGCGGCGCTGCCGGACAAAGATACGCCCTGTTTCGCTCATTCCGCCTCCTATCCCTTTCAAGCACGCGTCGCACTATCCACTCCCATTCTAGCCCCTTTTGGGCCTTGTGTCAATGTACAAGAATCGAGCATCGATTTGACAGGACTGTGCCTCTGTGCTATCCTCTTGCCCGCATCTCAGAAGGGGGCCGTGAAGCCGGCTTCCGCGCATTACGAAGTTGATAAGGACAGAGGAGGTTGAGTGATGGAAGACCATGTCGTCTCTGAGAGCAATGAAGGCTTTCCGAAGAACCACTACGCATACGGGACGGTCAAGTGGTTCAGCAGAATGAAGGGCTGGGGTTTTATTGAGCCCGACGGTGGCGATAGGGACGTCTTTGTTCACTACGAGAACATCGTAGGCGAGGGGTTCAAGAACCTCGAAAAGGGCGAGCGCGTCCAATTCTACATCGAGAACACTCCCAAGGGGCCGAAGGCACTCGAGGTCGCCGCGACCGAGATGTCCGAGTCCGTCTAACCTGACCAGAAATTCCTCGCCCCGGGCCCCGTCCCGGGGCTTTTTTTTATTCTCACTGCCCGTCTTTGCCCCTGTCTCTGTTATGCAGTATAATACCTGCCACGCGGGCCCGCAGCGCCGTTTCGGGAGCCGCCGGACACCCGGCCCGGCCGGGTAGAAAGCAGGTGCGCGTATGAACAGAGCCGTGCGTATCACATTGCTCCTCCTCAGCCTCGCCTTGCTGGGCCTGGCCGCCCTGCCGGCCCACGCTGCCCCAACCCTGACGCAGGTCGAATCGCAGGTCACCATCCTGCAGGACGGCCGCTACCAGGTGCGCTACCGGCTCACCTTCGTCGACGATGCCAGCCGCCGCTCCATCAATACCATCGGCCCTTTCGATCCCGGCCATTCACAGATCGAAGCCATCCTGGAGCACGAGGGCGGCGAGAGCTCGGTGCGCCTGGTGCCCTTGGGCGACGAGAAGTACCGCGCCGAGTTCGACGTCGACACCCGGCCCGGTGGAACCTACACCCTGCAGGTACGCTACCTGGTGGAGCGCTACCTGGATACCACGGCCATCGACGGGGTGCCCTACCGCGTCGTCGCCTGGGCCCCGCCCCAGTGGTCTCTGCCCATCGAAGAACAGATCGTCACCTTTATCCTGCCCATCGAGCTTCCCGAGGACGTCAGCCAACCCGAGCAGGTCACCCAGGAGCTGGTGGACCAGTCCGCGATTTTCGTCGAGCAGGACGTGGTGCAGAACTTTGACCGGTGGGTCTACTATCCAACCCCCGACCAGGCCACGGGCCGAAACTGGCTTTCGATCTATGTCTCCGAAGGGACCCTGGCCGCCAACGAGGCCATGGTCGTCCGCGGCGTCTACCTGCCGGCACGCTATTTCAGCGCCACGTCCACCCCCGAGCCTTCACCCTTTGCGCCGCCCTCACAGGTGACCTCCGTGGTGCCGGGCGCTACCGCGCAGCCCGAAGGGGCCGAGGGCCGGTCGCCAACCGGCCTGCTGTTGGCCCTGGCCCTGGGTGGCGGCCTGCTCCTGGCCGGCGGCATCGTCGTGGGCGTCATGCGCTGGGTGGCGCCCAAGCCCGCCCCCGAGGGCTACGAGGCGCCCGAGATCGAGATCGAGACCTTTGAGCAGCCCGGCCTGGTGCCCGACCTGGAGGCCATCGAGGCCGCCCTCTACATCGGCGACACGGCCCGAGTGCTGACCCTCGTGGTTCTCGGCCTCGTCCAGCGCGGCGCGGTGACGGTCCTCAACAAGCGGCCGCTGCAGCTCGAGGTCAACGACGAGTCGCTGGCCACGGAGGATTACGAAAAAGCCCTGGTGGCCGGCATCGCCGACGACGGCACCCTGCCCCAGGACACCATCCAGCGCGTCATGCGCCTCATCTCGGCGCGGCTGCAGAAAAAGGTATGGAACGCCGACCCCGAAGAGACGCGCCGCGTTTACCGGCGGCGCGCCGACGACCTGTGGGACGAATGGCAGCACATGCCGCCGGCCCGCCGCGTCGAGGTCGAGCACAACTATATTCCCTGGATCATCCTCTCCGACCACTATCGGCCCGAGCCAACGCCCCGCCCTGCCATGGGACCTGTCGCCGGGCCTGCCGCCGCGCAGCCCGCCCGCGATATCCTGGAGTCGGTTCGCGAGGCGCCCCTGGTCCGCGCCGCGGGCGACCTGGCGGGCATCGCCGAGGGAGCGGCCGGCAGCGTGGCCGGGGGACTCGAGGGCCTGGCGGTACGCACCGCCGGCGGCATCGAGCGCACCATCGCCGGCCTGGCGGGAGAGGTGGCCACCGCCTGCTACGACGCCTGCCACTCGGCGTGCCATAGCGCCTGCCACAGCGCCTGCGTGCACGACGCCTGCCACTCGGCCTGCGTCCATTCCAACTGCCACAGCGCCTGTCACAGCGCCTGCGACTGCCACTCGGCGTGCCACAGCGCCTGCCACAGCGCCTGCGTCAGCAGTTTCTAACCGAAACGTAGGGGCAACCCTTGCGGTTGCCCGCCAACCGAAACGTAGGGGCAACCCTTGCGGTTGCCCGGCGACAAGAATTTGCGTGGAGGACCAATGCAACTGACAGGACTGCACTTGCTCTTGACCTATCAATGCAACTACGAGTGCGATCACTGCTTCGTCTGGGGCGGCCCGAGACAGGCGGGGACCATGACCCTGCGCGACGTGCGGCACATTCTGCGTGAGGGGCTGGACGTGGGCACCGTGACGGGCATCTATTTCGAGGGCGGCGAGCCGTTCCTCTACTATGGCGCCATGCTTGCCGGCATCCGCGAGGCGGCCGCTGCCGGCCTCAAGGTGGGCATTGTCACCAACGCCTACTGGGCCACCAGCGAGGAGGATGCCCTGGAGTGGCTGCGGCCCATGGCCGGCCTCGTCGGAGACCTCACCGTCAGCAGCGACCTGTACCACGCCGACGAGATGTTGAGCCGGCAGGCCCAGGCGGCTTCGGCCGCCGCCCGGCAGCTTGGCATCCCGGCCAGTGTCCTGAGCGTCGCCTGCCCCGAGGCCCTGGACGTCGCGCGGGTTACGGGCCAGCTCCCGCCCGGCGAGTCGGGCGTCATGTACCGGGGGCGGGCGGCCAGCGTCCTCGCTCCGCGGGTTCCGGGGCAACCCTGGCAGCAGTTCCGCTCCTGCCCCCACGAAGACCTCCGCGAGCCGGGCCGGGTGCACGTCGATCCCCTGGGCAACCTGCACATCTGCCACGGCCTGGTCGTGGGGAACCTCTACAACCGCCCCCTGCGTGACATCTGCCGGGAATATGACCCCGAGACGCACCCCATTGCCGGCCCGCTGCTGCGGTCGGGCCCGGCCGGCCTGGTGGAGGAGTACGGCCTGCCCCATGAAGAGGCCTATGCCGACGCCTGCCACCTCTGCGACCACGCCCGCCGGGCACTGCGGGGGCGCTTTCCCGATATCCTCGGGCCAGACCAGATGTACGGGCCTGAGGCCTGAGGGTGATTCTACGACCTGGACAAACTACAGCGAATTGGAGAGGGCGAGTTCAGAGCCCGTTCCTCCTCCAATTCGCTGTAGCTTCCACCAGCTACGCCCCGTGATGGACGTCAAACGGCCAGGCCGTAAAGCCGCCGTCCAGGATCTCCACGTTGTCGTACCCCAGCCCGTTCAGCATGCAGATGGCCTCCCAGGCGCGAAGGCTGGTCTTGCAGTAGGCCACCACGCGCTTGTCGCGCGGGATCTCGCCGGCGCGGTTGCGGACGGCCCCCAGCGGGATCAGGGTGCTGCCGGGAATGCGGCCGCTCTGGTGCTCGTCGGGCGTCCGCACGTCCAGGATCATCAGGTCTTCGCCGGCATCGCAGGCTGCCTTCAACTGCGTGGACGTGACACCCTTCAGCAGGCCGTCGAGCTTGTTGCGAAGGATGTTGGCGCCGTGGATGAGCACGTCCATGGCCTCCGAGTAGGGCGGAGCGTAGGCCAGGTCAAGCTGGGCGACGTCGTCCACGGTCATGTGGGCCGTCATGGCCGTGATGGCCACGTCCACGCGCTTCATCACGTCGCCCAGGCCCACCCCCTCGATGCCGATGAGGCGCCGGTTGGCCTTCTCGGCGACGAGCTTCAGGATGATCGGTTGGTTGCCGGGAAAGTAATGTGGCTTGTCGGGCGCCGCCACCGTGGCCGTGACCACGGGAACGCCCAACTCGGCCGCCTGCTCGGCGCTTAGCCCCGCTCGGCCGACGTTCCAGTCAAAGATCTTGAGCGCCGTGGCCCCCAACACGCCCGGGAAGCGATCGACGTGACCCACGGCGTTGGAGCCGGCCACCCGGCCCTCCTTGTTGGCCACCGAGCCCAGGGGCAGGGCACACCACGTGCCGCGCATGTCGCACGACTTTTCGGCACAGTCGCCGGCGGCATAGATGTTCGGATCGCTCGTCTGCATGTACTCGTTGACGTGGATGCCCCCCGACGGCCCGATGAGCAGTCCCGCTTGCCGGGCCAGCTCCACGTTGGGCCGGATGCCCACGCTCAACAGCACCAACTCGGCGTCAAAGGTACCCTTTGTCGTGACCACGCACCGGGCCATGCCATTCTCGTCGCCCTCGATACGCTCCACCCGGGCGGAAGTGGCCACCATCACCCCCGCGTCTCGCATGCCCTTCTCCAGGAGGTAGGCCACGTCGGCGTCCAGCATGGGCAGAACGTGGGGCAGCATCTCGATGATGGTCACGGCCCCCTTGCACTCCACAACGGCCTCGGTCATCTCCATGCCAATGAGCCCGCCGCCGATGATGGCCACCTTGGGGCAGCAGTCGGTCTGGAGATATGCCCGAAACCGGTCTGCGTCTTCCACCTGCTTCAGCCGCCAGACGTTCTCCAGGTCCTTGCCGGGGATGGGCGGCTCCAGGGGGTCGGCGCCGGTGGCGATGATGAGCTTGTCGTAGGGCAGGCGGCTCACCTCCCCCGTGTCCACGCCCTGGACCTCGACCTCCCGGGCTGCCCGGTCGATGGCCGTCGCCAGCGTCCTGTTCAGCACCTTGATGTTCTTGACCTGCGCGAAAAACTGGGGATCGCGCATCACGCCGATGGGGGTCGCCATCAGCTGCCGCCGGTCCTCGACGAGGCCAGAGATATAGTACGGCAGGCCGCAGCCCGCATAGGAAAGAAGCTCATCCTTCTCCACGATAGTGATCTCGGCGCTGGGATCGAGCCTCCGCGCCCGGGCAGCAGCCTTGGGTCCGGCCGCCACACCGCCAATGACAACGATCTTTTTGCTCACTTTCCAGTCTCCTTTTGCTGCTGGTTTTTCAGGTACGCTTCCATGTACGGCATAAAGTGCGGGATGACCTCCGGCAGCATCTTGGGCATCAGGCTGTCCATGGCCGCAGGCATCAGGTCGGGCATCTGTTCCTCCATCTCGGCCGGCATGGGTATGCGCGCGCTCACCCCTTCCAGCATTGCCGGCATCACCTTGGGCATCATGCCGGGCAGCAGCCGGGGAAACAGGAACGGCATCACCGGCTTCATCATGGCGATCATGCCATCGCGCACCGGTCCGGGCGCGGCCTTGACCATGTGCATCATCCCCCTGAACGGCTGGGGCATGGCCTCGATCATCTCGGGCAGCATGCTGGCCATGAACTCGGCCATGGCCTTGGGCTTCAGCAGGTTGATCATCCCCTCGAACACGCCCCACATGGCCAGGGCATAGGGCGTCGGGTCGGGATGCTCCAGGCCGGCCGCGTCGCATGCCAGGTGCGCCAGGTCGATGATGGGCATGTCGCTGCCCGTCTTGTCGGCCGTCACCCGGAGCTGTACCTCGCAGCAGGGGCACGAGGCGATGAGGGCCTGTGCCCCCGTTGCCCTGGCCTCCTGGAGCCGCAGATCGCCGATGCGCGCGGCGGCCGGGGGATCGGCCACCAGGCTCAGCACCGAGCCGCAGCAATGCGCCTCCTGGCGGTTGTGCTCCATCTCGACCAGCTCGACGCCGGGGATGGCCTGGATCACCTGGCGCGGCGCCTCGTAGATCTTGCCGGCCCGGCCCATGTGGCACGAGTCGTGCCAGGTGACCTTCATGTCCAGGGAGTGGTCGAAGGCCATCTTGCCGGCGGCTATCTGGTCGGCCACCACTTCGCTCCAGTGCCTGGCCTCAAAGGAATAATCGATGCCCAGCTTCGCGGCCCACTCCGGGTAAAGGGTGTGCCACACCAGCCAGCAGGCCGGGCAGGAAGTGACCACGGTCTTGACGCGGCGAGCCTTCATCGCTTCGACGTTGTGGCGCAGGATCTCTTCCCACGCATCCCACAGGCCCGAGACGAGCATGGGGATGCCGCAGCAGGCCTCGTCGTGGCCCAGGTAGGTGAACTCGACCCCAGCCTTTGTCAGCAGGCAGGCCGTCGCCTGGGCGATGTCGTGCTCGACGAAAGAGGCCGTGCAGCCGGGGAAATAGGCCACCTCCGCCCGCTCGGGCAGCGCGCCCTGCTTGTCCTCGGGCATCCACCGGGGGCGGTCGACCCGATAGGCCGCCCAGATGTTCAGCTCTTTGCGCAGCGAAGCGCGCATGATCTCAAAGGGCGGGAAGGTGAGCCGGCCCTCGTCGTGGATGAGCTGGCCGCGCAGCTTGAGCCAGCTCGGCTCGATGGGCAGGTCCAGGCAGCAGCGGACGTTGCACAGCTCGCACGTGGTGCAGGCCATGACCGCGTCGACCATCTTCTGATTCCACCGCGCCCGGCCGGCCATGAACTCGCGCAGGTAATACCACTTGCCCCTCGGCGTCTGGCTCTCCCAGCCCCGGCCGTAATACTGATCGCACTCGTCCACGCAATAGCCGCACTGCGAGCAGGCATAGGCGTACCAGGCCACGTCGTCGGGGATGCTCCGCCGGCCCTGCCCTTCGATCCGCTCGCCGACGGGCGCCCCGGACGCATTGCCCAGGGTGCGGACCACCGGCTCCAGGGCGCCGGCCACGCCCATGAACGCCGACAACAGCGGCCGCCCGGCCAGGACCTTGCCGGGGTTGTAGAGGCCCTGCGGATCGACCCTGGTCTTGAACTCCTGGAGCCGGTCCACCCGGCCGGCACCCAGCACGTTTTTCGCCTCCCGGGCAAAGTAGAGGCCGGTGGAGTACGCCCGGCCGCCGTTCTCCCTGGCGATCTTGAGCACCGTCAGGGCCAGCCCAAAGGCAAAATTGAAGGTGAACTTGCGCTCGTCGTGCAGGATAAAGCCCAGGATCGTCACCTCGCCATTGCCGCTGACCATGCCCTCCATGACCATCGGCAGGGCGATGCGCTCCTCGATGGCCGCCAGCGCCTTATCGAGCCGGTCCAGGGGGACGACCACCTCCGCCGGCGCCAGGCTGGGGCCCAGGCGCTTGACGTGCATCAGGTCAAAGCGCTCGTCCCATTCGTGCTGGGCCAATTCCAGATCAACCATCTGCCCGCCCGCAGCCGTTACCAGGCCGGACAGGCGAGCCTCCACCTCCCCACGGCGCGACTCGGGGGCCACCACCACGGCCACGTAGGCCGCCGGCACTTCCGGCCGGTGCTCGTGCACCGGGTGCCCGTGCTCCAGGCGAGGTGGGAGCTGGTTCTTGAGCTCGGCCATGCGCGGGTTGATAAAGTTGATGGACCACAGGGGCAGCCCGGCGTGGCGGATGGCCCGCAGCGCCTCGCCCAGCGCCTCGGGGGTGTCAAAGCGGGCGCCCCACACCGCTTCGGCCTCCGCGCGCCGCACCGCCAGGGTGACCGAGACGATGAGCCCCGTGATCCCCTCTGCCTCGCTGACGAGGTCCAGTTCTTCGCCGGCAAAGTCGCGCACCTGGCCGTCGGGCAGCACCACCCGGCACGAGATCACGTTGTCGCGAAAGGCCCCATACTCGTAGGCGCCAAAGCCAACCCCTCCCTGCGCCAGCCAGCCGCCCACGGTGGACGACGGGGCGCTGGAGGGATAGGTGCGCAGCGCCAGGCCTTGCTTCTTCAGTGACTTCTCCAGCTTTTCCCATACGACACCCGGCTGAACCGTGACGGTCATGGCCTCGGAGTCGATGGCCCCGATCTGGTTCATGTGCGCGAAATCGACCACCAACCCGCCGCGGACGGGCAGCACGCCGCCATAGCCCGACGTGGACTTGCCCCGCGGCACCAACGGCACGCCGTGGGTCCGCGCCAGCGCCGCCAGGCGCACCACGTCTTGTTCCGAGCGCGGCTGGACGACGCCCGCCGGCCGAGTGTTCCCCACGAGGGGCTTGATGAGGCTCGGCAGCGAGCCGACGTCGTGACTGTAGAACATCCTCTCCACGGGGTCAAAGGTCACGCGTGGCCCGAAAACTTGAACGAGCTCGTCCTGGATCTGGGGCTTGAGCGTCTTCATCGGCCTTTCTCCTTCCAACGTGCTAGAGGTTCGTAATCTCCGCAATGCGGCGGAGCCGGCCCATGAGCCTGGCTCGCTCGTCAATGATCTCGGCAAAAGCGGCAATCACCCGGGGCGCGAGGTGCAACAACCTTGCCTGGCAGTCTTCGTCGGGCACCGGCGCCGCCTTCAGCGCCTGCAGCAGGCTGGCAGGGGGAACATCGTGCGCAGCCTCTTGCAGCGCGGCCATCCTGGCAAGCTGATCCCGGCCCTGTGGGTCGACCGCCGAGTCCACGTACTGCCCGGCAAAGAGGACCGCCTGCGGCCGGCCCTGTACGTCGACACGCCCACAGGCGCAGCGCAACCCCGCGTGGCAGGTAAGCACCTGTACCCGGCCCTTGAGACCCTGGGCCGTCGTTCGCCACCAGTCTACGCAGCGCTGCCGTGCGGCCGAGGCCAGCAGCAGCGAACAGAACGAGTTGGGGTTGCTCGGTTTCGTCAGGAGTTGCCCGTCCGGCGTAACAGTGAGGGCCCCCATCCCCACAGCATCCGCCAGAATGTTCTGAATCGACTGCATGCAGGAGAGGGGCAGGTCCGAGCCTTCAGCCGTGGCCAACCTTGTCGCGCCGGAAGCCTCCACCCGCGACTGCTGATCCTGAAGCCACAGCTCGACGGCCTGCCGCGAGAAGCGCCACTGCCCGCCTACCTTGAAACCCTGTAGGCGGCCATCGTTCAACATGCGATAGATCGTGATCCGATCCACCTGGAGCAGTTCTTGCAATTGTCGCGTCGTGAGCAAGTCGTCCATTTTTGTTGCGTCTCCGTCGGCCGCGCTCGCCTCCGCCGGCCCAGCGCACGATACCACAATTCTGGACATACGTCAAACCAAGTGGCTCGTGATGTAAAAAACTAGCTCAATTTGTAACACGATGTCACACCAGCATGGTGAGGAGGTAGAGACGCTGGCCCTCGCAGTTGCCGGTCTGTCCAAAAGTGTGGTACAATGCGTCTACCAGATCGCGAACCGGAGTTGACTACATGAGCGAACGTGAACCACCGGACATTGGCAGGCATCTGCGGGCTCTACGTCGCCAGCGCAACCTTTCGTTGCGCGGCCTCGCCGAGCTGTGCGACCTGTCGCCTACCACCATCAGCCTCATCGAGCGCGGCGACAGCTCCCCCAGCGTCGCCACACTACATCGCCTGGCCACCGCCCTCGGCGTGCCCATCACCTCCTTCTTCCAGGAGCCGGAGGGCAAGGTTGAGGTCATCCTGACCCGGGCCGGGGAACGTCGCCTCCTCGGCACCGGGAACATCCACATGGAGAGCCTCGGCTCGGGCCTGCAAGACCAGGCCATGGAGCTGTTTGCCGTCACACTGCCGCCAGGCAGCGACAGCGGCACCGGCGCCATCGAGCACGACGGTCACGAAATGGTCTATTGCATTCGGGGCGAGGTCGAGTACCAGATCGCCGGCAAGAGCTACCCGCTCGCTGCGGGCGATGCCCTGCTCTTTGAAGCCCGGCTGCCCCACTGCTGGCAGAATCGGAGCCAGGAGCCCGCCACGTTCTTGCTCGTTTTCCAGAGCGAGATCGCGCGCGATTCTGCGGAGCAACATCTCGTGCCATAGGCCTGCCCGCCGATATGTATCCTTAAATATACCTCCTGGATATACATCGATACATTGACAACTTTCCCCCTTTTATGATATGCTGCTTGCAAGCGGCCCCGCGGTCGTGCCCGCCCCTTCTGCGACGAAAGTTTTGTTATGTCTAGATTTGTCTGACTGAACAGAAAGGAGCGGGGCCAATGACTTTTTTGCGACAGGGCTATCAGCAGGCCACCGGGCGGCCGGTGACCATGGGCACCAGTGGCATGATCGCCACCTCACATTATCTGGCAAGTGCCGCCGGTTTTACCATGTTGCAGCGCGGTGGCTCGGCCGTCGACGCGTGCATCGCCGCCAACGCCACGCTGGCTGTTGTCTACAACCATATGTCGGGGCTGGGCGGCGATCTCTTTGCCCAGGTGTGGGATCCGCGCACGGGAAAGGTACGCGCCCTGAACGGCTCGGGGCGTTCGGGCGAGCGCGTGACCATCGACGTCTACAAGTCCAGGGGATGGACCAAGATCGAGTCCCGGGGCCCCCTCGCCGCCAACACGGTGCCCGGCGTGGTCGATGCCTGGTCCAGGCTCCACGCCGACTACGGCCGTCTGGAGTGGGCCGAGCTCTTGCGGCCGGCCATCGACCACGCGACCAACGGCTTCCCCATCTCGCAAAAGTTCCGCGACTTTATCGCCAGCTATGCCGACGTCTTGCGACAGTTCGACGACACCGCCCGGGTTTACCTGCCCGGCGGAAAGGCTCCCGCTGCGGGCGCGCTCTTTCGCCAGCAGGATCTGGGGCGCTCGCTCAAGCTTGTCGCGGAGCAGGGAGCCGAGGGATTCTATCGGGGCGAGCTGGCCGAGAGGCTGGTCAAGGGCCTGCAGCAGGCCGGCGGCCTGCTGACCGCCGGCGATTTCGGCGCGCACACGTCGGACTGGGTCGAGCCGCTGCGGACCACCTACCGGGGTTACGAGGTCACCGAGTTGCCGCCCAACACCCAGGGCATCGCAACCTTGATGCTCTTGAACCTCCTCGAGGGTCACGATCTCCAGCAGATCGGCGAGGGAACCGCCGACTACTATCACCTCATGACCGAAGCCATCAAGCTTGCCTTTGCCGACCGCGACCGCTGGGTGACGGATCCGACGACACTGGACATTCCCTACGATCAGCTCCTATCCAAGAAGTACGCAGGGCAGCGTCGGAAGCAGATCAACATGGAGCGCGCGCAGCCTCCCTCCGGCATCGACCCCGGCGTGGGCGGCGACACCATCTACATGTGCGCCACCGACAAGGACGGGCTCGCCGTGTCGCTCATCCAGAGCGTCTACTTCGAGTTCGGTTCCGGCTTTATGCCCGAGGGGACGGGCATCCTCCTCCAGAACCGGGGCTCTTTTTTCCAGCTCGACCCGGAGCATCCCAATGCTTTGCAGCCGCGCAAGCGGACGTTCCACACCATCATCCCCGCCATGGCCCTGCGTGACGGCAAGCCGGCGCTCCTGTTTGGCACCATGGGGGGCGAGGGACAGCCCCAAAGCCAGGCCGCGATGCTCACCCGCATCGTCGACTATGGTTTTAACGTGCAGGAAGCCATCGAGGCTCCCCGCTGGCTCTATGGCCGTACCTGGGGCGAAGAGTCCAAGTCGCTCAAGCTCGAGGCCCGCATCCCCGACGGCGTCGCCGCCGAGCTGAGCCGCAGGGGACACGACGTCAGCTACGTGGAGCACTGGTCCCAGACCATGGGCCACGCCCAGGCCATATGGTTCGACCGTGAAAACGGCGTGTTCCATGGCGGCGCCGATCCGCGTGGCGAGGGCATGGCAATCGGCTGGTAACTCGATCTGGCCTCGTTCCACGACGGTGCCGCCGGGCGCGGATGGCACCCACCAGCACAGACAGGAGTCGTTCAGATGCAACCACAGATCGAAGTGTCCTTTTTCCGCTGGCTCGTTGCGCTTCTGCCCCTGGCCGCGATCCTCATCCTGCTCATCGGGCTGCGCTGGAAGGCGGCCTCGGCAGCCCCCGTCGGCTACTTTTTGGCCGTGCTGGCCGCCTTCCTCGTGTTCGATGCCCCTGCCCAGAACGTCGCCCTGCAGACGGCCAAGGGGATGTGGGACGCCATCTTTATCCTGTACGTCATCTTCCCGGCGCTCCTCCTCTACCAGGTCTCCCGCCGGGCCGGTGCCTTCGATCGGCTGCGCATCGGCATCGAGCGCTACACGCCCAACAACCTCCTGCACATCCTGGCCTTTGGCTGGGTCTTTGCCAGCTTTTTGCAAGGCATTACCGGCTTTGGCGCACCCATCGCCGTGACCGCGCCACTGCTGGTCGCCGTGGGCGTCCGACCCTTGTGGGCGGTCATCCTCCCCCTCATCGGCCACGCCTGGGCGAACACCTTTGGCACTCTGGCTGTAGCCTGGCAGGGCCTGGAGCTGGTGACGGCCATGCCCGACCCCACGCAGACGGCCCTCGTCGCCGCCGTCATGCTTCTCCTCGGCAACGTTCTGGCCGGGTTCTTTATTGCGTGGCTCTACGGACGGATGCAGGGCATCCGCGAGGCACTGCCGGCCGTCCTCATCATCGCCGCCATCCACGGCATCGGGCAGCTCGTCCTGGCCCCGCTGGTACCGACCCTCGCCGCCTTTGTGCCCGCCACCCTGTCCGTGGGCGCCGTGTTGTTGCTGGCGCGGACCGGTTGGTACAGCGGGCCCTCGCAGGTCAAGGAGAGCCAGGTGATGGAGGAAGGAGAGCAAGAGTCGCAGGCCAAGGAGGAACGGGAGAACCGCGCCCGGGAGGCCGCCGGCGGCAGCGCAGCCGACGAGGACATGCCCCTCTGGGTCGCGTTTTCCCCCTATATCGTGCTCATCGGCCTGATCGTCATCGTCCTCCTCATCCCGCCGGTCAACGACTTTCTGGGCCAGTTCGAAATCGGGCTCCCCTTCCCCCGCCTCGAGACGGGGATGGGCGTGGTGACCGAGGCGGAAGAGTCCTACAGCGCTTTTTCGCCGCTCACCCATCCGGGCACGTTCCTTCTCCTGGCCACCATCGTCGCCTACGCCATCTTTCGAGCACAGGGCTACATCGGCAAAGGGAAAATAGACGACGTGCTCGTCGACAGTGTCAAGACGAGCATTCCATCCGCCATGGCCCTCTTTGCCCTCGTGCCCCTCGCCCTGGTAATGGAGGGCTCGGGCCAGGTCTTAGAGCTGGCACTGGGCATCGCCAGTGTGGCCAACGGGCCCATCTATGCCTTCCTGGCACCCCTCGTCGGCGGCATCGGTGCCTTCATGACCTCCAGCAACCTGTCGTCGAACATTCTCTTTGGCTCGCTGCAACAGAGCACGGCCGACGCTCTGGGCATAGATGCGGCCGTCACCCTCGGAGGGCAGACGGCCGGAGCCGCCCTGTCCAACAGCATCGCTCCCGGCAACGTGCTCCTCGGCATTGGGGCTGTCGGACTGACGGGCAAGACGGGCGACGTCATCCGCAAGACCATCATCTATGCAGGCACAGGCGTCATCCTTGCCGGTGTCGTCGGCCTGTTAGCCCTTCTCGTCTTCTTCGGAGGCTAACGCCATGGATTGGATCAAGAAGCGCGTGTGGCAGCTCGGCATCGCCATCGTCCTGGCCGTCATCGCCTGGTGGCTCATGTATGCGGGCGGCGCCGGCGATCAGAATCAGGCCCTTCTCTGGATCGGGTTGATCCTCTTTTTCTTGGCCATGCTCATCCCCCTGATATCCAAGGTGTATCTGTGGGCTGAAGAGCAACAGGGGGAGAAAGGGGAAACCTAGCCGTGGCTTCCCGGTCCCCCTCCATCAAACTGACGCCGTGTTCAAACCGACCACGCTTCCATCAGGTGCACACCACACCGGGAAGAAGGTTCCATGCAAGGAAGTGAAAGCAACCTGCCCGTCACCCTGCCCCTGTGGTTGGCTGCGCTGGCCCCCATCGTCGTGCTTTTGCTCTTGCTCGTCTGGCGGCGCTGGTCCACCTCGGCCGCTGCTCCCGTGACCCTGGCGGCGGCCGTGGCCATTGCCATCTGGCTCTTTCGCACGCCGGCTGAAACCCTCGCCGCCGCCTCGGGCAAGGGGATCTGGGATGCCATCTTTATCCTCTATGTGATCTGGCCCGCGCTCATCCTCTATAACGTGGGGAACGACGCCGGCGCCTTCGGAGTCATCCAGCGCGGCATTCGCAGGCTGATGCCCGACCGCTTGTTGGTGGTCCTGACGTTCTCCTGGCTGTTGGCCTCCTTCGTCCAGAGCATCGCCGGCTTTGGCACACCGCTGGCCGTCACCGCGCCCCTGCTCATCGGCCTGGGCGTCAAGCCACTCTATGCCGTGCTCCTGCCCCTCATCGGCCGCGCATGGGGCAACATGTTCGGCTCCCTGGGCGTCACCTGGTTCGCCACGTTGACCATCGTCGACATCGCCGATCCGACGACGACCCTCCTCTACACCGCGGCCCTGCTGTGGATTCCGGATCTCCTGGCCGGGCTGGCCATCGCCTGGATGTACGGCGGCTGGTGGGCCATCAAGCGCGGCGCGCCGGCCATCGCCGTTGTCTCGCTCATCCACGGCGGCGTCCAGATGGGCTTGATTACCTTTCTTCCCGCCCTCGCCAACTTTATCGCCTCGGCCCTTGCCCTGGGCGCCGCCTTTCTCCTGACCCGGTGGAGCTTTTACCGGCAGGAAGACGAGGAGGCCGAGCCCGATCGCATCTTTACTGACGAAGCCAAAAATGCCGCCCTCGAAGAGCGCCAGGGCGAGGGCGAGGCCGGGCAGCAGCCCGCATCGCGCAAGGCTACCGCCCCCGAGATGTCGCTGTTCCTCGCCTTTGCGCCCTATATCGTCCTGACGGTGCTGGCCGTCGTTGCCCTGCTCATCACGCCCGTGCGCGACTTCCTGGAGCAGATCCAGTTGGGGCTGCCCTTTCCGGCAACCACCACCGGCTACGACGTGCAGCGCGAGGCGGTCGACTCGTACGCCAGCTTTGCCCCCCTGACCCACCCCGGCACGCTCCTCCTTATCTCGGCCCTGTCGGGCTATCTTCTCTACCGCGCCCGGGGTCACTATCCGAAGGGGGTCAGCGCCGGCGGCATCCTGGCCCGCGCTGCCAACGACGCGCTGCCGGCCACGACGGCCCTCGTCGGCCTCCTGCTCATCAGCAAGGTGATGGACCACACCGGCATGATCACCGTCCTCGCCCTGGGCGTCGCCGAGGTGGCGCCCACCGTCGTCTTTGTCGCCGCCAGCAATTTCATAGGCATCCTTGGCGCCCTCATCACGTCGTCCAACACGGCGTCCAACCTGCTGTTCGCACCCTTGCAGGCGACGGCCGCCGAGGTGGAGGGCGTTTCAGTCCCGCTTGCCGTTGCCGCCCAGTCGGCCGGCGGCGCGACGGGCAACGCCATCGCCCCGAGCGACGCCCTCATGGGCGCCACCATTGCCGGCATTCCCGAGAGCCTGGGCAACATCCTTGCCAAGGCGCTGCCCTGGACCATCCTTGCCGGACTGCTAATCTCGGCCGCCAGCGTCGCCATCCACTTTCTGTTCTAGAGGAACCATGACCAGAAATCATCTGTACATTGCCGCCAGCCTTTTGAGCCTCGTCGCGCTGGCCCTCATCGTCCTGGGCCTGCCCGACCGCTCGCCCCTGTGGCAGATCGGCCTCGGTCTCGTGGCGCTCGCCATGCTCCTGTCGCTGGCCACGCGCTGGATGGCGAGAAAAGAAGAGCAAAGCAGCACGAATTGATGCCGCTCCCCACAATCGGGCAGCAATTGCACCTGTCATTATCTTGACACAAAGCGCTCGACCATGATACAATCCTGGTCGAGCGCTCGATTGTTGCTCAAGCCTGCCACCAGTCACGGCACGGAACGCTGGTGAGCGTATCAGGAGAAAGAGCTGGTCCTCTGATGGATTCAATAGAACTGCGGACTTTTGCACGAGAATTCATCGAAAGCACCCGCGATTACGTCTTTGTCCGGCCCGAGGACCGGCTTCTCATCCTGCGCCCCAACAAGATCCACCATCTGAACCGCACCGCCACCGACATGCTCACCGCCCTTTATTCCCAGGCGGTGCCCGACGTCGACGCCGTCGTGCGCGAGACCGCCACCCGCTACTCGGTGCCCGAAGAGCAGGTAGCCGCCGACCTGGAACGCCTCTTGCGGTCCCTCTCCCTGGTGTTGCAGGACCGGGAGGGCGCGGCGCCTGCCGTGCGGCGCACACCGTTCGGCAGCCACGCCCGCGAGCTTCCCGTCCTGTCCGAAATCGCCCTCACCTACCGCTGCCAGAACCGCTGCACCTTTTGCTACGCCTCGGCGCCCGAGCGCGGCAGGCAGGTGCCCGAGATGACCACCGCCGAGGTGCGTCGCATCCTCGACACCATCGTCAACGATGCCCGCGTGCCCACCGTTTCCTTTACCGGCGGCGAGCCCACCCTGCGCCCCGACCTGCCCGACCTGATTGCCTATGCGAAGGGGCGCCGCCTGCGCACAAACCTCATCACCAACGGCCGCCGCTGCGCTGCCAATGGCTACGTCGAGCGCCTGGCCGGCGCCGGCCTGGACTCGGCCCAGGTCAGCCTGGAGGCCGCCGACCCGGAAGTACACGACGTTGTCGTCGGCCGGCCGGGCGCCTGGGACGCCACCGTCCGTGGCTTGCGCCGCTTGAAGGCCGCCGGCATCCACGTTCACACCAACACCACCATCAACCACCTCAACCGCGACCACCTCCTCTCCCTTGTCGACTGGCTGGGCGAGATGGGCCAGCCCTACCTGAGCATGAACATGGTCATCCGCACCGGCGACGCCGTGGGCAGCATGGAGATTGGGTATCAGGAGATCGGGGAGCTGGTGCTATCGCTCAAGGAGCGGGCCAACGAGGCGGGCATGAAGTTTGTGTGGTACTCGCCGGTGCCCCTCTGTCTCTTTAACCCCGTGGCCCACGGCCTGGGCAGCCAGTCCTGCTCGGCCGCCGACGGACTGTTGAGCATTGCGCCCGACGGCAGCATCCTGCCCTGCTCCAGCTTTGGGCAGGGCGTGGGCAACCTGCTCCACGAGCCGTTCGAGGTCATCTGGAACCGCCGGGCAGCCCGATATTGGCGCAAAAAAGAGTTCTTGCCTCCCGGCTGCCGTGACTGCGACCTGGCCGACCTATGCTGCGGCGCCTGCCCCCTCTATTGGGACGAGCGGGGCGACCTGTCCGAAATCGCCGGACATCAGGCACCGGCCTCCGCCCTGGCCCACGCCCTATGGCGGGCCAGGCGCCGCTGGCTCGGCCAGGTACGAGGGGTGGGACTCGATCGCCGGGCATGAATGCGTTCCCGTGTTTTCTGGAACACGACGACATGAAGGGCTCGAGGCCATGGCCGAAGGCAGGACCATCATGGGCTCAACGAGGCTATAGCATGCAGAACCGGTTCGCGGCGTCAAGTCCGCTCTCTTGGGCCAGGACTGCCATTCCCGCATTCCTGGTTCTGTTCCTCGTAGCCTGCCGTGGGGCCTCCTGGGGATCGATGACATCCCTCCACGTCGGCACCACCACGAACGAGGTGAATTTGCTCATCCTCATCGCCCAGGACAGGGGTTACTTTGCCGGCAACGGTCTCGACGTGACCCGCACGACCTATCCCTCGGGCGTGGCCGGCCTCGCCGGGCTCCTGGATCACGAAGTGGAGCTGGTTACCGGGTCCGAGTTTGCCTTTGTCGACCATGTTCTGCAGGACGCGGGCGTCTGCGCCCTCGCCGTCATCGACCGGTCGGCCATCGAATACCTCGTGTGCCGCGGCGACCGGGGCATCGAGAGCGTCGCCGACCTCAAAGGCAAGACCGTCGGCGTGCCCCTGGGTTCCCGTCCCGAATTTGCCCTGCACCGCTTTCTCTACCTGGAGGGCATCGACGTCGCGGACGTGCGCCTGGTCGACGTGCCCGTGGACCGGTCGGCGGAGGCCCTGACAAGCGGCGAGGTGGATGCCATTGCCGCCTGGCAGCCTTATACCACCCAGGCGAGTGAGTGGCTGGGAGGCCAGGTGGTCTCCTGGTCAGTGCAGGAAGACCAGCCATCGTATACCTTGCTTATGTCGAGGTCAGGTTGGGCTGCCGACAATCGGGACGTGAGCGTTCGCTTCCTCACGTCGCTGCTGCGTGCGGAAGAGTACGTCGCAGCCAACCCGGAGGATGCTATTGCCTTCATGCACGACATGTGGGATTACGACGAGGCCTATGTGGAGAGCATCTGGCCGGAGCACAGCTTCTCGGTTCTCCTGGACCAGGCCCTCGTCGTCGCCATGGAGGACCAGGCACGGTGGATCATGAGCCACGACCAGGCCGGCAAAAGACAAATGCCCGATTTCCTGGACAGCATCTGCGCTGAGGGCCTGGAAGCGGTCAAGCCGGAGGCCGTGAAGCTTATCCGCTGAGAGAGAGCCTTGAGAATACGGACGCAATTCATCATTACCATGCTCCTGTTCGGTGGTATCCTGGCCGCCATCTCGGCTTCGGCGATCATCACGAACAGGCAGGTGGACAATGCCATAGAACAGGAAGCCATCGCCGATACCATTGTCATGGGCGCCAGCGAGCTGAGCTATCTGGCCAGTGATTATGTCATCTATCGCGAGGCTCAACAACTGGACCGGTGGGAGGCCCGCTTTGCGGCGTTTGCCCACGACGTATCCAGGCTTCAGGCAAACGACCCGGAGCAAGAAGCCCTCGTCCGCAACCTTCAGGTCAACGCCGAACGGCTCCGATCGGTCTTTGACAGCGTGGCGGCCGCCGTGGCCAGCAGGTCCCAGGGTCCGGGCGAAACCCTGGACCCGGTTCTCCTCCAGGTATCGTGGAGTCGCGTGGCGGTCCAGACCCAGGGCCTCGTCCTTGACGCTTCCCGGCTCTCGCAGCTCTGGGACAACCAGGTACACCACTTGCAGTCCAGGAACGTCATCCTTGTAACCACCCTCATCGGCGTGCTGGCCGTCTACTTTGTGGCCAACTACTTCTTGATCCAGCGGCGCATGCTCGGCTCCCTCGCCAGGTTACAGGCAGGCACCGCCGTCATCGGCTCCGGCGACCTGGATTTCCGGATCGAAGTCAAGGAGAACGACGAAGTTGGAGATCTGTCACGCGCCTTTAACAAGATGGCCGATGATTTGAGGGCGGCCGCCGCCGAGATCATGGATGAGCGGCGGCAATATCAAGAGCGGTTCGAAGCAGCGCCCGATGCCTATGTCGTCACCGATGAGGCGGGGATCATCAAGGCGGCGAACCGCGCCATGGGCAAGCTCGTCCAGGTGAGTGCGGCCGAACTCGTGGGGCGGAACCTCGCGGATTTCCTCGTAGCCGCCGATGTCCCCGAATTTCGCGAGCACGTGGCTCGCCTTCATGCGGGTCAAGTGGAGAGCCCGTGGCGATGGGAGACGCGCCTGCAGCCGGACGGCAGCGAAGCCATCGTCGATGCCGCCGTGGCTGCGACCGCGGCCTACACGGTCACAGGTGAGTTCGAGGTCCTGCGCTGGCTGCTGCGCGACGTTACGCGAGAGAAGCAGATGCACGCCGCCCTGGTCCACGCCGGCAAGCTGTCCATCGCCGGGCGACTGGCCGCCTCCCTGGCGCACGAGATAAACAACCCCCTCAGCGCCGCCCTTGGTTGCGCCGATCTGGCCATCGAGTCGTTCAATGCCGGCGAGGATCCGAGCCCCCACCTCCGGGTCCTGTGCGACGCCCTGGGCCGCACGTCGCGCGTCGTAACCCAGCTCCGGGAGCTTCACGGCGAGCAACGGTCGGAGAAAAAGCTCCCGGCCAACCTGAACGAGCTGGTGGAAAAGGTGTTGCTCCTGGCGCGCAAGAAGGCCGACTCTGCCGGCGTCAAGATCTCCTGGGAACCGGTGGCCGACCTACCCCAGCCGGCGATCATGCTGGACAGCATGCAGCAGGTGTTCCTGAACCTCACGCTCAACGCCATCGAGGCCATGGATGGCCATGGCCGTCTCGACGTGCGCCTCCGGCACACCCACCATCCCGAGCGCGTCGGCGTGGCCTTTGCCGACGACGGTCCCGGCATTCCTCCCGAGGTGCTCAAGGTCCTATTCGAGCCGTTCAACACGACCAAGGCTCGCGGGTCGGGCCTGGGTCTCTTTTTCTGCCAGAACATTGTCCAGCAGCACGGCGGTTCCATCGAGGTCGAGACCCTGGCGGGCAAGGGCACCACCTTTACCGTCTGGCTGCCGCTGTGAACCGGATCGGGAAGCAGGAGTGCAATGACGCACGCGGCTGAAACAATACGCTGGTCCACCTTCCTCGTGTTCGTCGTGATCGTACTGGCCCTGGCGTCGTGCGGCTCCGGGCCGGTGGGCCACGCCGAGGCGCGCTGGCAGTCCGCCGGCGTGGAGGCCTATCGCCTGCACCTGCGTGAATTCCAGAGCGTGTGGTGCGTCTACGACGTCGACCTGGAGGTGCAGGCCGATCGCGTATTGAGCGCCACGGTCACGGCGCGCCCCGGTCCGGCCGGAGGCTGCCTGCAGTATACCCAGGGCGTCGTCGACAGCCCCGTTCCCCTGCCCGCGGAAGAGGCGCCCGCCCATTGGACCGTGTCCGGGATGTTCGAGATCGCCCACGAGTGGCAGGAGCAGGCCGGACAGAAGGGCCTGCGGATCGAGCTGGAGTTCGATCCCCAATTGGGTTATCCGCAGCGTATCTACCGCGACGACGAAGCAGTCGTGGACGAGGACTGGGGCCTGTCTATCACCGCCCTGGAGGTCCTGCCCCGAGGAGAAGCAGAATGAAAGGCGACCAAACCCTTCGCTACCTGGAGACCCAAGGGGAGGCCATCGACGCCCTCGTCCGCGAGCTGGACGAGGTGCAGGTGGCCTTCAACGCCCAGTTCGATGACTTCAAGGCACGCCACGACGCCCGCCTGGACGAGCTGACCGAGCAGGTATTCGCCGCGCTGCGCGCCGGCAGCCTTGACCCCGGGCTGCGGGCAGCCATCGAGGCGCTCCTGCCCGCCGAGCGCGCCCGCCTGGAAGAACGGCGCCAAAAGGTGCGCGAGATCTACCTGCCCCAGCGCCGGCAGGCCGCCGACGAGATCCTGCAGCAAGCCCAGGCCGAGATATCCGCGCTGCGCAATCTCAACCCCCGCCTCGACCGGGAAGAAGAGGAGCTAAAGGCTGAAAAGGCGACCCTCGAGGCCCGCCTGGCGGCCCTCAACGACGAGATTCGCACCAAGTCGCGGGGCCTGGGCGTGATGACGAATTTTGTCTCCATCACGCGTGCCGACCGCGAGCGGCAGCGCACCATCGGCAAGCTGGAAGCCCTGGCGAGCTCTCTGCTCAAGGTACGCAAGGAGTGGGACGAGGAGCGCCGGACGGTGGAGGAGCACCAGGCCGAGCTGCAGGACCGGTGGCAATTGGAGAGCATCGCCGTGGCCCGCCTCCAGGCCGAGCTGGACCAGCTCGACGACGACCAGGCCAGGGAGGATCTGGCCCTGCGCCGCGCCATTCGGCAGGTCCTCGACGACCTCAAGGAGCCGGTCCCCGCCCCGGACCCGGCGCTGGCCGCCGCCCTGGAAGATATGACCGTCCTCAACGTGCAGACCGACGCCTACCACCAGGGACTGGCCTCCGTGGGCGGCCTGATAGGGCTGCTGGGGGGCATCAAGAGCGGTCTGGAGGCCATCGCCCGCAGCGTCGAGGGGCTGGTGCGCGAGCAAGAGATGCACAGCGCCTACCTCAAGCCCCTGGACTTTCAGCTCTCGGCCCGCGTCGAGGCCTTTCACAAGCAGTGGGCCACCCTGAAAGGCCAGTTCTCCGACGAAGCCGCCATCGGCGCGCATCCGGCCGCCTTTAGCGCTGCCGTCCGCCCCCTGCTGGAAGAACCCCTTTCCCAGGCCAGCATCGAAGCCATGTTCGGCGACCTGGGCAAGATGATCGAGCGCGCCAGCGCTACCTGGCGGTAGCCAGGGCGTTCAGGGCACACGCTCCCCTGCCCGGCGAGGATCCGACGAGCCTCGCCACGGCTGCCTGGTCTCCGGCCGCTATTCCACCGTCACCCGGTCGCTGGCGCTGCGTCCGAACACCTCGGGCGAATACATCTCCTCGGCCCTTGCCGGCGGCACCACGAACGTCCCCGGCGTCGTGGCCCGGGCCACGTACGAATAGTCGTAGACGCCTTCCCACAGCAGTGGCGCAAAGGCTTCGGCCCGCTCGTCGCGCATGTTCTGGTGCTCGTACCAGGGACCCCACCACCACCAGCCGTAGCGATAGCCCGCGGCGTTCGGGTCCTGCGGCACCGACCCCGAGACGGCCAGCGACGGGTTGACGATCTCGAGCCCGGCGGGCAACGGGTCCACCAGCGCCACGTGGTAGCGTCGGTTGGCGGCCACCATCGACAGCCGCACGCGTACCCGCGCCCCGGCCTTGATGGTCCAGGTCCCGTCCTCGCCCCGCGTCACGTCCTCCGGGTCGTCGACGCCTTCGTAGCTCCGCTGCACCACGAATCCCATGTCCAGCGGCTCCAGGGCCAGGTCGGTGGGCGCGTAGCGCAGCCCCAGGCGGTAATACAGCCGCCCCGGGCCCTCCTTGCCCAGGATCAGATCCCTCGTCGTCCCGCCCCCGTCAGAGTCCGCCAGGTAGGCCATGGGGATGGCGGTCTCGTGCCGCTCCGTGGTGCGTCCCTGGTAGGCGTGCTCGCCCACGTAGGTGTCGCCCAGCCACAGGCGCGCCACAAAGTCGGGCGTCTGCGCTTCGAACGTCTTGAAGTAGCGGTCCAGCGCCAGCAGGACAAACACGTTCTCCTGGGTGTTGTTCCAGCGCCCGGCGGTGCGATGGGCCAGCAGCCCGTTGACCACTTTCGGAATCAGGTCGCTCCGCGGATCGTTGGCGATCATGGCCTCCAGCACGATGGCGTCGGTACGCCGGTCGGAGCGGAGCAGCAGGTAGGCCTGGTCGCTGTACGCCGTGGTAAAGTTGGCCGCCCCGGCCGTCTCCACGGCCCGGTTGGCGAGGTGCCGCTGGATGGCCTCCACGTCGCCGGCAGAGCCGGGGTCGTCGGCCAGGACCTGCCACAGCCAGGCCACAGCCTCCAGCGACAGCGATTCCAGGCCGGCGTCGGCCAGGAGCTGCCGGGCCCTGGCCGCGTCTCCATCGCCCATCAGGTCCCGGACGTAGAGAGCGTACGCGCTCAGGGTCTGGCGCGTGTCCTTGTCGTACCATGCCGGATAGTGGCCCTCGATATCCCGTAGGTAGTCGAGGAGCCGCGCCCGCATCTCGGGCGGCACGAGGAAATCCATCTCCTCTGCCCGCTGCAGGGCGTGGGCCACGTGGATGCTGTTAAAGGGGATCGATTCGCGGCCGCGGCTCCAATAGGGGAACCCGCCATCGTCGTTCTGCACGGCCTGGAGCGCCGCGATGTCGCGCTCTACGGCGGCCTCCATCTCGGCCGGCGAGGGCAGCCCCCCGGCGGAAAAGGCTTCGAGGACGTCCCGCAGGGCAGCCACGGCCAGGATGCGCGACGCCAGTTGCTCCGTGCACTCGAAGCGGTACGACACCAGGTAGAGAACGGCGTCGGTCAGCGCTTGCAGCGCCGTCGACGACGTGCTGATCTCCAGGCCGCCGAACTGGGTGTAAACGCCGTCTCCGATGGCGGCCACCGGCTGGGCCACGGCCCCCTCGTCCACCACGCCATAGGTGGCAAAGGCCTCCGTCGTGGCCGGAGTATAGACCGGCAGCTCTACCGTGGCGGCGTCGGCAAAGGCGCCCGACACCGCCGCGACCTGGAACCGGGCCGTGCCCGCGGTTTCCGTCGTCGCCGGGAACCGGACCTCCACGCGGTCCCGGGCCGGGACCGTCAGGCGCCGGCCTGCGTCGCCGGTCAGCACCAGGTTGCTTGCCCGCAGCGCCACGTCGACGGTCAGGGGCTCGTCGGTCTGGTTCTGCAGCACCACCGGCAGCTCGAATTGGTCGCCAAAGTTGAGAAAGCGCGGCGCCGAGGGCCGGACCATCAACGGCAGCCTAGCCACCAGGTTGGCCTCGGCCGAGCCGAACTCATTGCCGCCGGCCACGGCCACGACCATCACCCGGTAGCGGGTCAGGTTGTCGGGCAGCGCCACCGTCACCTGGGCCCGGCCGCCGGCGTCGGTGCGCACCTCCGGGGCAAACGTCGCCAGGGCGTTGAAATCCGTGCGCAGGTGGATCGGCTCCGCTTCCTGGGCCTGGTCGTAACCCTCCATGGGCGGTGCCGCCGCCGGCACCGGTGCGGCGGTGGACATGAGTTCCCTCGCCGCCTCCTCCTCGACCGCGACGGTCTCGCCCACCTCCTGGCCGTCCCCTACCTCCAGCGCCTGCGGGCTGGCCAGCACGATGCTGGCCCGGCCGTAGCGGCTCTCGACCCAGGCGGCCCGGGCCTGGTAAAAGACCTCCAGCGGGTCGGCCAACTGGTAGTTGGACAGGGCCAGGACGGCCTCGTCTACCACGACCACGGCCAGCTCCGCGCCGGCCACCGGCTGCCCGCCGGCATCGGCCAGGACGACGTCGATCGTGGTCTCACCGCCCGGCTCCAGCTCCTTCTCGCGCGGCGTCGCCGCCAGCGACAGGGTCCGCTTCAGCGGCGGCACGCTCAGCCTGAGCTGGCCCGAGGCATAGGCCGGCCTCAGCGGCATCCCGGCGGCCTGCTCGTCATCACCCCGCGGCGCGGCGCCCACCACGTCGACCTGCACCTCCAGGTTGGGGATGTGCTCCTCCTCGATGGGCACCCGCAAGGTAGCGGCTCCCTCGTCGATGCGAAACTGCTCGGTATACAGGAACCCGCTGCGGCTGACGGTCAGCAGCCCCTCGGCCGGGCTGAACGGCGCCTGCACCAGGATCTCGGCCACGTCGCCCGGCTGGTAGCTCTCCCGGTCGGGGATGAGGGTCACGGTCTCCTGCTCGACCTTGCGCGACGGTGGGCGCTGGCCGCCGCTCACCCAGCGGGTCAGCTGGCTCTCGTTCTCGCGGCCAAAGGCGTCGCTGACCGTCGCCGTGATCTGGTACTCGCCGCCCACCGCCGTCTCGAAGGTGCACGACACCGGCTCCTCGGTCGAGCCGACGGTGCATTCCTGGACGTCGACGGCTTCCTGGCGCCACGCGCCGCGCACGGTCCTCCACTCCAGGCGGGCGACCCGGACATGGATGGGCCGGTCGGGCTCGGGTACGCCGTCCAGGTCGACGACGATGAGGTCGATCTTTAGCGGGTCGCCCCGCTGCACGAACGTGCGCTCGCTGCGCAGCCCGACGTACAGCTCGGCAGGGTGCACCAGCAGGCTGGTGGTGCCCGCCCAGGCCTGGCGGTTGACGTCCATCACCGTCGCCTCGGCCAACACGCTGTGCGGCTGGGGCTCGTCGGGCTGTTCAAAATCCAGGCGCAGGTAGTGGCTCCCCGAGGCATCCGTCATCCCCGAAAGCGTCTCGACGGTCGTCTCCCGCGACGGGTATGGCGGATAGCCTCCCCGGTAGTCCATCGCCTCGTACGCGAACCACCACGGCCGCCACTGGCCAAAGATGAACTCGGGCCAGTTGGGCGGCGCGTAGCTGCTGGGCGAGGTGCTGACCCGCCAGGTCACCTCCGCATTGGGCAGCGGGCCGCCGGCATAGTAGCTGGCCTCGACCGCCACCGTGGCGTGGCCACCGGCGAAATAGGGCCCGCCCGTCTCGTTGCGCGCCACGACCTCGAACTCGGGCCGGCGAAACTCTTGCACCTGCACGCCGTGGCCGTAATCCAGGCCATCCAGCCCGCCCAGGCTGCCCGTGGCCCGGAACTGGAGATAGGCATACCCCAGGTTGGTGTTCTCCGGCACGGTGAAGGCCAGGTCAAAGCCGCCCAGGGCATTGACCGGGGCCTGGCCCGAGAGCAGCTCATTGCCCTGCGGGTCGACAAACTGGTAATCCACGCCTTGCAGTACGTCGCCGGCCAGGCCGACGTCCCCGTCCTGCCGGCCCCCTACCCGCCGCAGCCAGCCCTTGACGTGTACCTCCTCGCCGGGGCGATACATGGCGCGGTCGTCGAAAACGTACCAGCGCAGCTCGTCGCGAACCGGCCTGGCCTGCCAGCCGTCGTCACTCCAGGGGTGCGAGTGCCTGGGCAGAATGGCGAGGTCAGCGCCCCGCCGGGCGACCAGCAGGTGGGTGCGCTGATCGGGCAGGTCGAACCTGGCCGTGCCGTCCTCTCCCGTGACGGCCACCTCCTTGCTCGCCGACCCGGCGCCGCCATAGCTCTCGATGGTCACCCCCGCCAGGGGCGCCCCGTCCGCCAGGGCCGTGGTCCAGACCACCATCTCGCTGTGGTCGGCCAGGGCATCGAGACCGATCTGGGTCGACTGGACCCAGGCATGCACGACGTTCCGATAGCGATCCTCCGGCCGCGGGCGCTTCTCCGGCTCCACGACGACGATCAGTTGCCCCAGGCCGCCCTCCAGTGCCGGGCCCAGGTCCAGGTTCACTTCCGTCAGCGTGTCGGCCGCGGCCTTGGTTGCGACGACCTCGTCCATCACCCGGCGGCCGGGGGGCTCTGCCGGGCTGTTCTCCCGGTAGTAAGCTTGCAGGTAGCCTTTGAAGCCCGGCCAATCGGCGGGCTGCACCTGGTAGGCGCGGACCCGCAGGCGGTCGTGGTTGACGGCATAGATCTGCAGTACCGGCTTTTGCAGGGCCGGGTCCAGCGTGACCAGCCCCTCATCCGGTCCGTAGAGGGCCGGCTCGGCCGGGCCCACTTCAAAGGTGAGCCGGGCGTCCTCGCCCAGAGTCTGCCCAAACGTGTCCTGGATGGACCCGCTGACGGTGACCCGGTAGGTGGTGCGCCCCGCCGTGCTGCCGCGGATCGTGATCGTGTGGCGCGCGACGTCGACCGTCGCGCCCGGCAGCGCCGGCTCGATGCGGATCATCGACTCCTCGTAGGCGTCGACGTCCAGCGGGTTGTTGAACTCGATGCTGAAGGGAGTCAGCGGCGGGCATTCGTTGCGCCACCAGCAGCCGTGATCCACGATGCGCAGGGGCGCGTAGGTGCGAAAGTCGTAGCTCTGCGCCTCCTCGCTGACCAGGGGTCCCTCGGCCGAGGGCGTGCCGGGACCCACCGTCACCTGAATGGCGGCGTCGGCCGGCAGCGGCTCCCGGGCCACGAAGGCCAGCCAGCGCCCCTCGCCGGCATCCTCCGCAATGCGTTTGGCCGCCTTGTCGGCGCTCACCGCTTCCGCGTCCGCCAGCCTGACAGCGACCTCCTGGCCGTCCGCCGTCACCTGGATGGTCTCCAGGACCGCCCCGGGCGTGACTCGCTGGTCGAACGCCACCAGGAACAGCGGCTCCAAAGGCTGCGACTCGCCGGAAGGATAGCTGGCGATCATGCTCGCGGGGGGCGTGCGAAAGGTCCAGCGCACCGCCTCGGCCAGCGTGCCGCCCGTGGCCGAGCGCGTCCCGGCGGGCACCATCACGACGTATTCCGTCGCCATGGGCAGTCGGTCGATGGCCGCCGAGTCGTACTCGAAGCTCAGCGTCCTGGTGCCCAGCCACTTCCAGGTACCGTCCAGGGCCGGCTCCAATTGCACCGGCACGTCCTCGTCCGCCAGCGCGTCTAGCGTCGCCAGGGGCACCATGGGCTGGTTAAAGGTCACGTTGACAAAGGGGGCCAGGGGGATCTCGCCCTCGGGGGCGTAGCGCAGCACCTCCAGGGGACCGGCCTCGACGGCCTCGGGGGTGACCACCGCCGGGGGCGGCGGGAAGGGCTCGTCGACGGTCTCGCCCGTCCGTGGCGGCGGCAGCGACTGGGCCGGCAGGCGAAAGTCAACCTGGTCCTCGGCCCCGGCGGCGAGGGCCGGCAGCCGGGCCAGGATCCCTTCGATCTCGTCCTCGGTCAGCGACTCGCCGCTGGCCACCGGAACGGGCGTCGGCTCCTGGACCTCCGCGCTGCCCTCGCTCAGGCGAATGGGCAGAACCTCGGCGCCGCCCTGGCCCGCCTCCCGGCCGGGAGACGCCGCCGAGACTGCAACCAGAACGCCCCCCGTCGAGCCCGCATCCGCGAGGGCGGGGATGGTGACCCCACCGGCGCCGCCGGTGGCGTCGCCCCGCGACAGAAGGGCCGCCACCACCCCTGCCAACGCGCCCACGGCAAGCAGCACGCCGGCGACGAGAACAAACACGCGATGCCGGCCGATCCAGGTTATCATCCTCTTTGCCATGGCCACGCCCTCCTCTAGCCGCGATGCCCTTGTTTCAGCTTGTTATATGCAAGACGCCCGGAATGGCGCGGAGGTTCCCGTCCGACAACTGCGCCAACAAATGGGCAGGCAAACAGTCGATCAAAGCCCGTGTGTCACCGGAACCGTGCGGCTCGTCCCCAGAAAGTGCCGCCGCGCGGCGAGGATCACCCCCAGGCAGGCCAGCATCGGCAGCCCGACAAAGAGCCCCAGCTCGTAACCCCGCAGCGGAATGCCCGACAGGGCCTCCATCTCTGTGGGGGGCAGGCGCAGCCAGGCCAGCAGCTCGGCGTAGGACGTCTGGGCAAAGGTCACGATCCAGGTCGCCGCCAGCAGGGCATAGTAGACTACCGAGCCCCACCAGGCCCAGGCGTGCTGCTGCCACGTGCCCCACAGCAGCAGGCCCAGGAGCAGCACCGCCGCGTCGATGAGATAGACGCCCTCCATCCCGCCGAGCAGCGTTCCGAAGGCCGGGAACAGGCCGCCGAACAGCAGCAGCGCGTGCAGGGCCACCAGGAAGAACAGGTCCAGGAGGCAGATCACCAGGATGGGCGTGGGCCGGGCTTCGACGGCGGATGGCCGCGCGTCGTGGGCCTCAAAGGTAGCGCGCACGTTCTGCCCCCGGTAAAAGCGGAGCCCCAGCCAGGGCACAACCAGGTAGGAAGCGGCCAAAAGCATGATAAAGACAATGCCTCCACCCGCACTAAATCCCTTGACCGAAACGGTCATGAAGAACAGGATGATCAGCAGCGGCACGCCCAGCAGGAGCCATGTCCAGAGGAGCGCCACGGCCAGCGACCGTGCCCAGCGGCGCAGGCGCAGGTGACCATAGCCCAGAGGTATCAGCAGTGCGGCGGCCAGGTAGTAGGCTGCGACTTGCAGGGCAATGTTGCCGAACATGAACGACCCGAAGCGGAACCCCTCGAAGTAAAAGCGCCCGCCTTCGGAAAAGAGGTAGAAGACGTACATCTCGATGGGGCCCAGAGAGGCACAGGCAATGCCTCCGACGATCAGCGCCAGTCCCAGGGCTACCAAGACAAGACGGCGATCGCGATAATCCTTCACGGCTCTCTCCTCCTTGGCCTGGCCGGCACAGGCCGCGGCCATCCCTGATTATATTAGGCAGAGCGTCCGCTGTCAAATTGGCGAGAGCCTGGCAGTGAAGGCTCGCAGGGGAGCGGTGCAGGGTGGGCGCGGGTCACAGAGCTGCTGCGCTGCCGGCCGCCGCTGCTTGACGACTGCCACCCGCTGTGCTATCATGGCCGCATGGATAGGCTGCGTCGCGACCTGTTGCTCACCGGCCTGGGAGGGCTGCTGCTGGCTGCCCTGCTGGCCGCCGTCGCCGCCTGGCTGGTGACGAGCGGCAACCTGAAGCCGCCGTTGCCCCATCCCCTCATCGCCTCGATCCTGGGAGCGACCTTTGGCGCCTTTTCCCTGGCCGAGATCCCGCTGATGGTCTATGCCCTGCGCCGCCTGGAGATCGAGCGACGGCCCGCGGCGGGCGGCGCCGGGCACGGCAACCGGCCGGCGGTTCTGGGGCTCAACGCCCTTTACGTGTTCTTTGCGGCCGTCTATGGCATCCCGGTGATCATCGCTACCGGGAGCCTGGGCTGGGGGCTGGGCCTGTGCGGCCTGGCCCTGGTGCGGCTGGCGACCAGCCTCCTCTTTGTGGCGAGGCCGGCCCCATGAGCGAACCCCAACCCCTCGATCTCACCGCCGGAGAGGCCGCGGCCCTTGTCCACCGCGAGCTCGAGGCCGCCGGCCGGGCCCTGGAGGCTGCCGACCTGGACCCCGCCCTCGACGCCTACGTCCGCGCCCTGGGCCTGGCGCTCCAACTCGGGCCGGCCGCGGCCGAAGAGGTGTTGCGCGCCATCCTGGACGGCGCCCGTCACCTGGCTCGCGGCGGCCACGCCCTGGGCCTGGCGACGATGGGCCCCGCCGTCGCCGGGCTGGTCGACCAGGTCAGGGACGCCGGCGCCTTGCCCGCGACCCCTGTTATGGAAGCCTGGGCCACCGTCGCTGCCGGCATCGGCGCCTTCCTGGGCCAGTGGGGCGTCGCCCTCTCCCTGCCGGCCGATCACCGCCAGGCCCTGCGCGCCCGGCTCCAGGCCCACGCCGCCATCCTCGACGCCGCCACAGGCTCGCTCTTCTGCCTCGCCGCCTGGCCCGAAGAGCAGCCAAAGGAGTAGATCGATTAGAGCGTGTAGATCGAGTTGGGCCACGCGCCGCTGCACGGCGTGGGAGCGATCCGCATCCTGCAGGGATTTGACAGATCGGCCCTTATATCCTACACTAACCTCTCGTGCGCGAGGCGCACATCACATCTGAAAGGACGAACATAGTGAGCGCTGCCGGTTTTCAATCCGCTCCCGTAACCTGCCCAAACTGCAAGACCCGATTTGCCGCCCCGGTTCTGACCATCGTGGACGCTGCCCAGAACCCGGAGGCCAGGGCCATGCTTCTTTCGGGCCAGCTCAACGTCGCAGTCTGCCCCAATTGTGGGCACGGCGGCGTCCTGAGCACGCCCCTGGTCTACCACGACCCCGATAAGGAACTGCTCTTTACCCACGTGCCCCCCGAGATGGGCATGCCCGAGATCGAGCAGCAGCGCATCGTCGGCGAGATGACCAACCGGGTCATGTCGTCGCTGCCCGCCGAAAAGCGCAAGGCCTACCTCCTGCGACCGCGGAGCTTTATGCGGCTGGACGCCATGATCGAAGCCATCCTGGAGGCCGAGGGTGTCACCCGCGAGATGCTGGAAGCGCAGCGGGCCAGGACGGATCTCCTGGAGCGACTCCTGCGGACACCGGGAGAGGACGCCCGGCGGATCATTGCCCAGGAGAACGACGCCGTCATCGACTACGAGTTCTTGCAGCTCCTGAGTCTCAACCTGCAGATCGCCCAGGCCCAGGGCCAGGAAGGGGCGGTGCAGCAGTTGGCCACGCTCCGGCAGCAGTTGCTGGACTGGACCAGCGCCGGCAAGGAGGTGGCCGCCCGCCAGGAGGCCATCCGCGAGTTGGGCCCCCAGGTCACGCGCGAAGAGCTCCTGGACAAGCTGGTGGCCGCCGAGCAGGCCGGCGACGAGACGCGCATCGAGACCATGGTGGCCGTCGCCCGGCCCCTCGTGGACTATACTTTTTACCAGCAGTTGTCCGAGCGTATCGAGGCCGCGGAAGCGGCAGGCCAGCAGGACGAGGTCGGCAGCCTCAAGTCGCTCCGCCAGAAGGTCCTCGAGCTCACGGCCGAGATCGACGCCGAGATGCAACAGCTCGCCCAGGAAAGCGGCGCCCTCCTGGAAGAGATCGCAGCCAGCGACGACGTGGAGCAGGCGGTGCGCGATAGTCTGCCTCGCCTCGATCAGTTTACCATGGAGCTCCTGGCCGAGAGGATGCACGCCGCCGAACAGGCCGGCGACAGGCAGCGCATGGAGCAATTGCAGAGAGTGGCCGACGCCCTGATGCGGGTCATCGAGGAAAGCCAGCCCCAGGAGATTCGCTTCATCAACGAGCTGCTGTCGACCGACTATCCCGCCGGCACGGGCGCGCTGCTGGAGGAAAGGCGCGCCCTGGTCAGCGAAGAGCTGCTGGGGCTCATGGAGCTTGTGGAGAAGGACCTGGCCGAAGAGAACCGAGCCGAGCTGGCCAGCCGCCTGGCACAGATCCGTCAGCAGGCAGCCGGGTTCCTATCCTGAGCCCGGACCTCAGTCATCTCCTTCCAGATCGTACGGCGACGGTGCCTCGTCCTCGTCGCCGGTAGCCGCCTCCTCGTCCTCGCCCGAGAGGAGATCGACTTCGACGGCAGCCGTGGGCGCCACGCCCACCACCCCCGGTGCGTGGCTCAGCCGCTCGGCCGCCCACGGGGTCGAGGTTATGAATAGGGTGTTAAAGACCGTCGGCTCGCTCACGCGAGCCACGTCGGTCGCCAGCCCGTTCTCGTCGATCCATTCCACCAACCGATCCCGTATCTGCCGCGCGCTCTGCTTCAGGAGCACGTACTTCTGTCCCCGCCCGTGGTGGCGCAATTGCTCCACAGAAGGGCGCTCCAGAGTGAGCATAAAAGTGAGCATGCTCGAGTCGTATCTCGATTCCATCCTTCGCCTCGTCCTTCTTCTGGCCGCCATTCTTATATGAACCTCGCCAATCCGGCCCCAACCCGGCTGCCGCCCTCCTCCAGGCGCAGGGCATTGTCCAGGATGCGGCGGCGCAGCGCCTCTCCCTGGAGCCCCGGGTTGGCCGAAGCCGTGAGGGCCGCAATCCCGGTCACGTAGGGAGCGGCCATGCTCGTGCCGCTCTTTTCGGCATAGATGCTGACCCGGTCCAGATCCCGCTCCAGCGCCGACAACACGGCGACCCCATAGCCGGCGATGTCGGGTTCGGTCTCCTGGGTCACGGGCGACAGTCCGCTCCCGCTGAACCACGGCGGCCGCCGATCCGGCCCCACGGCTCCCACCGACAGGCATTCCGGAAAGTAGCCGGGCGCCCGCACCACGCCGGGTCCGTCGTTGCCGATGGCGGCCACCGGCAGCACGTCGAAATCCATCACCAGCGTCCGCAGCAACAGGTGCATTCCCTCCACCACCGACTGTATCTCGGTCACCCCGATCCACTCGGGCCGAAAGCCCAGTGAGAGGTTGAGGATGAATGGCTTGTCGGCATTCTCCGGGAGCTGGAAGTGTGACAGCATCCAGTCCAGGGCCACCATCACCCGCTCCAGGCTCGTTTTAACCGTCTCACTCTCGATTACCGCCGCCACCAATAGCTCTACGTCGGGCGCCACGCCCACGTTGCGCCCGCCAATGATGCCCGCCACGTGGGTGCCGTGGCCGTTGGTGTCGAAACCCCGCACGCTGCGGATCTGTCCCTCCGTTGGCTGCAGGGGCACGTAGCGAAACGGCAGCCGCCGGTCTCGAAACTCCAGGTGGTCGGCGTCGACGCCGGTATCCAGGACGCCCACCAGCACGCCCTTCCCGGTTATCCCCTGCCTGTGGGCCTCTGCCACCCCGCTCTCGGCGGGCCAGTAGCTCTTGCGGCGCGGGCGGCGGACAAAGCGCTGCGACAGGATAGCCTTGGGCAGCCCCATCTCGATGTCGGGCATGATGTGATAGTCGGGCGTGAGCACTTCCCGCGCCTTGGCGGCCATCACGTCGTTTGCCGTATCCACCACGTAGGCCCCGGCATAGCCCAGGCGCTGAAACTTGTTCACGTCCTTGGGCAACTGCTCGTCGGGCTCCACGCGCGCCAGGCCGATCTCGCGCAGCACCTCGGAGCGCCGGCTCTCCGGTGCGTCCTGGGCAATCCGCATCCGCTTGTCCACCATCGGCCTGGCCTCCAGCCCCAGGAACGTGGTTCGTGGTTCTCTGCGTAGTGCGATGAACTTGGTCATGAGATGACTCCTGTCGGTGTTCGAGCAGCGGGCAGGTCCCGCAATCCATGGAAGGCGCACCACCTGGCGCCAACACCATTATATCATTTTCGCTCCGAAATGGCAATGGCCCAAGGCCGTTGCAAAGTCGGTCCTGTTGCCTGGGATCGCCGAGCGCCGGTTCGGCGTTTCTCCCTACACCCAACTTGCCGAGCCAGTGATCAACGACCCCGCCGACAGTCAGAGACAATGCAATCCCAATCCGTAACCGTTGTCTGCTTGCAGCGCAATCTTGATGCAACGTGCCTGCAATGGCACGCGGCCCGTCAGGTGCTATAATAACAGAGGGCGATTTACCCCACCGTGGCCTTGAATGTACCTCCCTGGCGGTAGGAGGTGAGGCAATGAAAGCCAAGCAAATCCTGATAGTCGAAGACGAGCCGCGCATCGCGCTTGCCTTATGTCGAGCCCTGGAGTTTCCTCTCCGAGAGGACTACAGGGTCGAGATCAGCCCCGTGGCCGAGACCGCTCTCTCGAAACTGAAAAACGAGCACTTTGACCTCCTGGTCACCGATCTGCGTATGCCGGGCATGGGCGGCATGGAGCTGCTGCGGCAGGTCCGCACCGCCAGCCCCCACACACGTGCCATCCTCATCACCGCCTTTGGCTCGCTGGAAGTGGAAGAGGTGGTCAAGCGCCTGGGGGCGCGCTACCTGCCCAAACCTTTCAGCCTGCGAGAATTTGTCGCCCTGGTGGAAGAGATGCTGGAAGAAGACGCCACGCAACGGGAAGCAAACACTGCATGGACAGCTACCTGACCTTCCGGCTGGGAAGCCAGATCTACGGCCTTCCCCTGGAGACCATCCAGCAGATCATCCCCATGCAGACCATCACGCCCCTGCCCGACATCCCGGAGCAGGTGGCCGGCGCCATCAGCGTCCACGGCCAGGCCGTGCCGGTCGTCGACATGCGCCGGCACATCGGGCTGGCGGCGGCGCCCTACCTGCTCTACACACCCATCATCCTGGCCTGCATTGGCGGCAGCCTGGTTGGCCTGGTGGTCGACGAGGTGCTGGACGTGCTCGACTTTCCGGCCGGCGACCTCCAGCCCGCCGGCGAGCTCTTGCCGGCAGAGCTGGGCCAGTCGCCGGTGCTGCGCTCCCTGGCCCGGGTGGCGGGCCGCCTGGCGGTCTTGATCGAGCCGGAGGAGCTCTTTGATCCGGAACAAAGGCAGGCCCTGGCCCTGGCGGCCGAGCTTTTGCCCGGGCTAACGATGGCAGGCCGCGAGCCCGCCGGGGAAGTGCTGTCGTGAACCCCGCAACCGAGCCGCTGCCCGACGAGCGGCTGCAGCGCTTCGCCCGGGCCGTCGAGGAGCGATTTGGCCTGTCGTTTCCTCCCAGGCGCCAGGCCGACCTGGAGCGCGGGCTGCGCCAGGCATTCGCCGCCTCTACCTGTCAGGACCTCGACGAGTACTACTGCCTGATCCAGGATCCGCAGGCGGGCGCCCTGGAGATGGACCGGCTGGTCAACGCGCTGACTGTCGGCGAGACCTACTTTTTCCGCGACGCCGGCCAATTCAATGCCCTCTACGATCACATTCTGCCCGACATCATCGAGCGGCGCCGGTCGGTCCGCGTCCTGCGCCTGTGGAGCGCCGGCTGCGCCAGCGGCGAGGAGCCCTATTCGCTGGCCATGATGGTTCGCGACCTGCTGCCCGACGCGGACGATTGGGTTGTTACCATCCTCGGCAGCGACGTCAACGCCGAGGCCTTGCAGCGCGCCCGCACCGCCGAGTACGGCGAATGGGCCTTTCGCGAAGAGCGGGCCCGGGAAGCACGCTCTCGCTTTTTCGAGCAGAGGGAAAAGCGCTGGATCCTCCGTCCCGAGGTGCAGCGCATGGTGACCTTCCAGCGCCTCAACCTCGCCGGCACCGATTTTCCCAGCTTTGCAACCAACACCGCCCTCATGGACCTCGTGCTCTGCCGCAACGTGACGATCTATTTCAGCCAGGCGGCCACGCGCCGCGTGGTCAACCGCCTGTACGAGGCCCTGGTGGACGGAGGCTGGCTCGTGGTGGGCCACGCGGAGCCTTCGCCAGGCACCTACCACCGCTTCCAGGTCCACACGTTTCCAGATGCAGTCATCTTCCGGCGTCCCTACAACGGGGTGGTGGCGCCCGCTGCCTGGGAGGCCGCGGCGCGGCAACGGCCAGGACAACCGCGGAAAGAGTTCCTGCAGCCCACCCGCACCTCCCAGGCGGCGCTTTCACAGGCGGTCACGCCTGCCCCGGAGACTCCCCCACCGGGGCAGGCACCCGCCGCTCCCCTGCGGCCGGAAAGCGAGGGGGACCCGGTGCAACAGGCCCGCGAGCTCCTGGAGTTCGGCCATGTCGAAGAGGCGCGCAGCCTGCTCTTGCGCGCCGCCAGCAACCGCCCTGGCAGTGCCGAGTGCTGCGTACTTCTCGGCCAGGTCTATGCCAACCTGGGCCACTGGCAAGAGGCCGAACGCTGGTGCGAGGAGGCCATCGACCTGGACTGCCTCACCATCGACGCCTACTATACCCTGGCCCTTGTGCTCCAGCACCAGGGCAGGCTGGACGAGGCCCTGGTGGCCATGAGAAAGGTGGTCTACATTGACCGCCACTCTATCCTGGGCTACTTTGGGCTGGCGGATCTGTATCACAGCCGCGGCGAGCTGCCCCAGGCTCTAAAGGCGCTGGAGAATGCCCGGCGATTGCTCGACCTTCACCCGCCGGACGAGGTCCTGCCCGGCTCGGGGGGCATCACCGCCGCCCGCCTGCGGGAAACGGTCGTGCGCCAGCAACGCCAGTGGCGAGCCCAGGCCAGCCCCGGCAGCATCCGCAAGCACGAAGGAAAGGAACGGTACCCATGAGCAACACCGCCGATGAGCAGACGCTCCAGGCGCTACGATATCGTGTTGCCGAGCTGGAAGCGCTCCTGGAGGGGGCGACGCGGTCCGAACAGGAACAGCGCGCCGAGCGCGAGCGCTCGGAGGCCGAAGGGCTGCGCCTCCAGCAAGAAGTCATCGAGGCGCAGCAGCGGGCTATCCAGGAGCTGTCCACACCCGTTATCCCCATCGTCGACACTCCGAGGGGCGGCGTCCTGGTCATGCCCCTCATCGGCAGCATCGACTCGCTGCGCGCCAAGGACATCATGCGCGTCCTCCTGGCCGGCATCAACCAGCACCGCGCCCGCGTGGTCATCCTGGATATCACCGGGGTGCCCATCGTCGACTCGGGCGTGGCCAACCACCTGAACAAGACCATCAAGGCGGCCCGGCTCAAGGGCACGCAGGTCATTGTCACAGGGATCACCGAGGCGGTGGCCGAAACCATTGTCGACCTCGGAATCGATTGGTCTGGTATCCAGACGCTGGGCGACCTCCACGGTGGGCTGCGAGCAGCCCTGGCCAGCCTGGGCTACCGCATCACTGCCATCTCATAGTAGCAGACACAACAGCACGCAAGGGAGGAAGAAATGGCCAAGCGCCCCAAGAGCGCACCACAGCCCGAGGGCGATGATACACCGGCAATTGCCAGCCTGCAACAGATGATCAAGGAGCTTGAGGAGCAGCGCGCCTTTTTCCGCCAGGTCATCGATATGAACCCCAACCTGATCTTTGTCAAGGATCGGGAGGGCCGTTTTGTGCTGGCCAACGAAGCCCTGGCCCGCATCTATGGCACCACCACCGAAGACGTGGTCGGCAGGACCGACGCCGATTTCGCCCCCGAGGAACAGGCGAAGCAGTTTCATCTGGACGACCTGGAGATCATGGATTCGCTCCAGGAGACGCTCATTCCCGACCGGCCCCTGACCGACTCGGAGGGCAACATCCATTGGATGCAGGCCACCAAGCGGCCCATCATCGACCCCGACGGCGTCGCCCGGCGAGTCCTGGGGGTCTCGGTCGACGTCACCGAGCGCAAGCGAATGGAAGAGAGCATCCGCCAGTCGCTGGCACAGCGCGTGCGCCAGGTCGAGACCGGAACCGAGATTGCCCAGGAGATCGCCATGGCCCCCGCCCTGGACGAGCTCTACCGCCGTGTAGTGACCCTCGTCAAGGAGCGCCTGGGCTACTATCACGTCCAGATCTTTCGCCACGACAAAAGCGCGGGCAGCATGGTCGTCGTGGAGGGCTTTGGCCAGCCCGGCCACAAGATGAAGGCCGCCCAACACCGGCTGCCCTACGGCCGGGGCGTCGTCGGGACGGCGGCGGCCACCGGGAAGCCCGTCCTGGCTACCGATGTGCGCCAGGACCCCAACTGGCTGCCCCACCCCGACCTGCCCGACACCTGCGGAGAGCTTGCCGTCCCCATCAAGATGCGCGACGAGGTGCTGGGCGTCCTGGACGTTCAGAGCGACCGGCCCGGCGCCCTGGGCGAAGAGGACGAGGTCCTGCTCGTGGGGCTGGCCGGCCAGATCGCCATCGCCATCGAGGGCACGCGCCTGGCCGAAGAAACCCAGGCCACCATGGCCGAGCTGCAGCAGTCGCAGCGCTTCCTGGACACCCTCCTCCACAACCTGCCCAACCCGGTGTTTGTCAAGGACAGCAGCGGTGTGTACATCGAGTGCAACCAGGCCTATCTCGACTTCCTGGGGCGCACAAAGGACGAGGTCCTGGGCAAGACGGTCTATGATGTTTTCGACGACGCGGAGCTCGTGGACAAGTATCACGCCATGGACGAGGCCCTCCTCGCCAATCCCGGCGTCCAGACCTATGACGCCACGCTGCGCCACGCCGACGGCACAATGCACGCAGTCATCTTTAACAAGGCGACCTTTGCCGACGCCGACGGCAGCCTGCGGGGGCTCATCGGCGTGGTGCAGGACATCACCGAGCGCAAGCAAGTCGGGATGCGCATCGAGGCCGAGGTCGAGGAACGCACCCGCCAGGCTGTCCACGCCCAGGAAGAGCTGCGGCGGGTCAACCGGGCCCTCACGGTCCTCAGCCGCTGCAACCAGGCCGCCATGCGGGCCAAGAGCGAGGACGAGCTCCTCAACGCCGTCTGCCAGATCGTGGTGGACGCCGGCCAGTACATCATGGCCTGGATCGCCTCCGTGGAACACGATGAGGCCAAATCCATCCACCCCCTGGCCAGGGCCGGCGCCGACGACGGGTACCTGGAGACCATCAAGCTTACCTGGGCCGACGCGCCGATGGGCTCCGACGCATCCCTGGGTCGCGGCCCGGTGGGCAAGAGCATACGCTCGAGGCAGCCCACCATCGTGCGCAACACCAGCCAGGACGCGGACCTCGGGCCCTGGGGCCACGAAGCCCGGAAGCGAGGCTTTAACTCCATCATTGCCCTGCCCTTGCTCTCTGAAGGCGAGCCCTTTGCTGCCCTGACGATCTATGCCCGGGAGATCGACGCCTTTGACGCCCGCGAGGTCGAGCTGCTGGTCGACCTGGCCAACAGCCTGTCCTACGGCGTCCTCGCCCTGCGGAGCAGGCGCGAGACGGAGCGCCTCCAGCAAGAGATCCTCGAGGCCCAGCAGCGGGCCATACAGGAGCTGTCCACGCCCGTCATCCCCATCATGGACCGCATCCTGGTCATGCCCCTCATCGGCAGTATCGACTCGCTGCGCGCCAAGGACATCATGCGCGTCCTCCTGGCCGGCATCAGCCGCCACCGGGCCAGGGTGGTCATCCTGGACATTACCGGCGTGCCCCTGGTGGACTCGGGCGTGGCCAACCACCTCAACAAGACGATCCAGGCCGCCCGCCTGAAGGGTGCCCGGACCATCATCACCGGCGTCTCGGACGCGGTGGCCGAAACCGTGGTCGACCTCGGCATCGACTGGAGCGGTATCGAAACCCTCTCCGACCTCCAGACTGGTCTCATCGCCGCCCTGCAAGGCCTCGGCGTGCGACTGGCCCCGGTGGCCGCGTAGGAGCGCGCTTCATGGAAACGTCGATGATCCAGAAACTGGAAAATCTGCTCCTCGTGTCGGTGCCGCGCGACCTGATGGACAACGAGGTGCTGCAGCTCCGCCGCCAGGTGGCCCAGAGGGTACGCCAGCATCACTCGCGCTGGGTTCTCCTCGACTTTGCCCAGGTCGACATCTGCGACAGCTTCTTTGGGCGCTTTATCCAGAGCATGGCCCACATGACCGCCCTCATGGGAGCCGAGGTCATTGTCTCCGGCCTGCAAGACGCCGTGGTCGAGACCCTGGTGGACCTGGGCATGACCCTTCCCAGTATCCACGCCGTCCTCGACCTGGACGACGCGGTCGAGCTGAGCCGCCAGGCCGATGAGGATAGCCTCGACCACTGGCTCCATGCCCCTGGAACCCAGGAACAGGTGGCCGACTACTCCGATCTTGCCCCCGGCGAGGGGCACGCCATCGGAGACGGGACCATCCCCTGGCAGCTCGAGGTGTAGTATGGCGGGCGACAACTCGGACGAGAAGCGCACCGACCTGCTAATCCGCGACATGGTCGAGGTCGTGAAGGCCCGACGCCGCGGGCTGGAGCTGGCATTGGCCATGGGCTTTAACACGCCAGAGGCGACCAAGATCGCCGTCGTGATCTCGGAGCTGGCCCGCAACATCTTGAACTATGCCGGCCAGGGGACCATCACCCTCATCGTCCACGGCTACCCGGAGCCTTGCTTCGAGATCGTGGCCCGTGATAGGGGGCCCGGCATCGCCGATATTCCCCGGGTGCTGGCCGGCGGCTATTCGACGTCCGGCGGGCTGGGAAAAGGCATCTCCGGCTCCCGCCGGCTCATGGACGTCTTTGTCGTCAATTCTACGCCAGGGTTCGGGACGACCATCAAGGCCGTCAAGAGACTGCGGTGAATGGTGAGTGTGACAGGCTATGAGCACGTTTGAGTGGCCGGCGACGCCGTCGCCCATGGACCAGGGCCTGACGGTCCACGTCGAGCGCGAAAGCGACGTGGTCCTCGCCTGCCAGAAGGGGCGGGGACTGGCTGCCCGCCTTGGTTTTGGCGCCGGCGACCAGGTGGCCATCTCTATTGCCATCTCGGAGGTGGCCCGCAACATTATCGTCCACGCCGGCCAGGGCCACATCTCGTTTTACAGTGCCGAGGGCAACGGCCGCGGGCGCCTCGGCATCGTCGTCGTAGCACGCGACCAGGGGCCGGGCATCGCCGACCTCGAGCGGGCCATGCAAGACGGCTACTCCACCAGCGGCGGCCTGGGGGTGGGCCTTTCGGGCGCCAAACGACTCACCGACGAGTTCCACGTCGTGTCTCGACTTGGGGCGGGCACGACCGTGACCCTGGTCAAGTGGCTGCCATGAACGCCGAAACGAGGGTGCCCTTCGACTGGGCCGCGGCCACGCAGGCGGCAGGCAACGACTCGTTCTCGGGCGATCAGTACCTGGTGCAGCCGGCCGGCGACCGCGTGTTGCTGGCCGTAGTCGACGGATTGGGCCACGGTGAAAAAGCGGCCGAGGTGGCCGAAATGGCAATCGCCGTGCTGCGCGACCACGCCCACGAACCGCCGGAGGCCCTCTTCCAGCGTTGTCACCGCAGACTAATCGGCAGCCGCGGCGTGGTCATGAGCCTGGCCTCCGTGGACGTCGCCGACGGTCGCCTGACCTGGCTGGGTGTCGGCAACGTGGAGGGCATCCTTCTGCGGGCCGATGTCAGCCAACGCCGGGAAGCGATCTTGCTGCGCGGCGGCATCGTCGGCTATCGGCTGCCGGCCCTGCATCCCACGACGCTCTCNNCCTGATCCTCGTCGCCCGCTACCTGGGGGCCGAGCCCGGGGCGCCGTAATCCCATTCGGGGGGACATGATGGAGACCAGGATGATCGATCCAGCCTGCGACGAAATCGAGCAAATCTGGGCGCGCCGGGCCGAGGACATGGCCCGCGTGCCGCCCCAGGAGCCGGCGGGTGGCAAGATCGAGGTCCTGGTCGTTCGCCTGGGCACCGAGAACTATGCCTTTGACGCGCGGCTGGCCCGCGACATACGCCCCCGCGGCCGCATCACCCCGGTTCCCGGCGTGCCCGACTGGGTGGCGGGCGTCACCAGTCGCCGCGGCCAGATCCTCTCCGTCCTGGACCTGGCCCGTTTTCTGGGCTTGCCCGGCGAGGCCAGCGCCAACGAGCGGCCCATGGTGACGGTCAACGCGGCGGACATGGAGCTGGTGCTCCTGATCGACCAGGTCGTGGCCGTCGAAATGCTGCCCCTGGCCCACGTCCGCGAGCCGGTCGGCACCATGGTCGCCCTGCCCGACGAGTACGTCCGGGGTGTCGTCGAGCGGGGCGCGGGACTGCTGGTGCTTCTCGAGCTGCCCACCCTCCTCGCCGACCAACGGCTCATTATTCAGCAGGAGGTTGCCTGATGTCTGACTCAAAACTCATCGCGGCCCTGCGCCCCCCTACCTGGGACGACGAAGACAAGACCCGGGCCGCGGCACTGCTGCACACCGTCTCCCTTGGATTCCTGGGCATCCTGATCATCAGTCTTTTGCCCATCGCCCTCGAGGACACCACCGGGATGACAGCCCTGACCGGTCTCTTTCTGATCTGCCTGATCCTCGTCGTGCAGGTCCTGATGCGCCGGGGCCAGGTGCGCGCCGGCGCGCTCCTCTTTGCCGGCTTGCTGTGGGTGGTCATCACCGCCATCAACCTCCTGGCCGGCGGCCTGATGGCCACGCCCTTGAGCACCTACGTCCTCGTCATCCTCGTCGCCGCGCTCCTGGCGGGCCGCCGCTGGGGATACCTGGCCGCCGTCATCAGCGTCCTGGCAGCCCTCGCCTTCTGGTACGTGGACGTCAACCACTATATCGAGCCCATCTGGGGCATGTCCCGGGCGGTGACCATGATGGTCCACGGCGTCCAATTCCTCCTCGTGGCCTTTCTCATCGACCTCGCCGTGCGCGGCATGGAGGGCGCCCTCCAGCGGGCCCGCCTCAGCAATGCCGACCTGCAGCAGGCCCAGAAAACACTCACCGAACGGATCCGCGTGGAGGAGGAGCAGCGCACCCAGCTCGAGTCCCTGATGCAGAGCGAGCAGGAACAGCGCGCCAGGCTGCAACAGGTGCTCAGGGAGGTCCGCGACGCCGCCGGAAGGCTGAACAGCGCCGTGGCCGAGATCCTGGCCGCCAGCAGCCAGCAGCTTGCGGGCACCAGCGAGCAGTCGGCTGCCATCTCCCAGGCGACGACGACCGTCGACGAGGTCAAGGTCATCGCCGACCAGTCAGTCAGGCGCGCCCAGGAGGTGGCCGAAGCTGCCCAGCGCACTGTCCAGATCTCGCGGGCCGGCCGCCAGACCGTCGACGAGACCGTGGCCAGCATGGGGCGCATCCGCCAGCGCGTCGAGGACATTGCCGACAACATCCTCGCCCTTTCGGGCCACACCCAGCAGATCGGCAAGATCATTGCCACGGTGAACGAGATCGCCGCCCAGTCCAACATGCTGGCCCTCAACGCTGCCGTGGAGGCCGCCCGGGCCGGCGAGCACGGCAAGGGCTTTGCCGTCGTGGCCCAGGAAGTGCGCAGCCTGGCCGAGCAGTCGCGGCAAGCGACGGAGCAGGTGCGGGTAATACTGGAGGATATCCAGCGAGCCACCAACGCCACGGTCATGACCACGGAGGATGGCACCAAGGAGGTGGACGCCGGCGTCAACCTGGCCCGCCAGACGGGCGAGGCCATCGGCCAGTTGACCCTGGTCATCGACGAGTCGTCGCAGGCAGCCATGCAGATGGTGGCCGGCGGGCGGCAGCAAGCCACGGGCATCGAACAGATCGCCCTGGCCATGAAGAACATCAACCAGGCCACGGCCCAGGGCCTGGCCAGCACGCGCCAGACCGAGAGCGCCGCCCGCGACCTGAGCGAGCTGGCGCAGCACCTGGCGTCGACGGTCGAGGAGCATAGGCTCTAGACGGGCCGCGAATCGGAGGAGGACGAACCGGTGGGCCGCAGCGCCAAGATCCGGGAGCAACTTATCAGCACCTTCCGCGCCGAGCTGGTCGAGCACGTCCAGGTGATGACCGACGGCCTGCTCTCGCTGGAGCAGGGCCGCGTCCCGGATCAGGAGCGCGCATCCACCCTGGAGACCATCTTTCGCGCGGCCCACAGCCTGAAAGGTGCCGCCCGGGCCGTAAACGTCACCGTCGTCGAGCAGTTGGCCCATTCGCTGGAGGGTGTCCTCGACGGCATGCAGCGTGAGGTCATCCAGCCCAGCGCCGGGCTGTTCACGGCGTGCTACCGCGCCCTCGACGCCATCCAGGCCGTCCAGGCCGCCTACGAAGCCGGCGAGACGACGCCGCCCCTGGAGTCGGTCATCGCCCTGGCCGACCTGGAGGCCTTTCGCACCCGGCCCCGCACGGCGGCCCTCGCCGACCAGGAAAAGACCGTTGAGGCGCCGCCACCCCCTCCGGCCGCCCCTGGCGGCACTCTCCCCGAAGAGACCGTCCGCGTCAGCGTGGCCAAGCTGGACATCCTCCTGGCCCACATCAGCGAGCTCCTCATGGCCCGCATGCGGGCGATGGAGCGCCTGGAACAGATCCGGCGCATCGAGGCCCTCTCCTCCACCTGGCAGAAGGACTGGCAGACGCCGCGCGGCACCAGCTTTCTGGCCGGCCAGGAGGTGGCCCGCGGCGACAAAGCGTGGAACCAGATGCGGGGCTGTGCGGCCAAAAGCCAGGAACGCGTGCGCCGCATGGCCGATTTGACGGCCGAGCTCGCCCGCCAGTGGTCCGACGACACGCTCCAGCTCTCCCTCGTCGTCGGCGAGCTGGAGGAAGAGGTCAAGCGCGTGCGCATGCTCCCCCTGCACACCATCACCGCGCCCTTTGGCCGCATGGTGCGCGACCTGGCCCAGGCCGCCGGCAAGGAGGCGATCCTCGAGATCGAGGGCGGCGACACCGAGCTCGACAAGCAGGTGTTGGAGCAGATCAAGGACCCCCTGGTCCACCTGCTGCGCAACGCCATCGACCACGGCATCGAGACACCCCAGGAGCGGGAAGCCAGCCAGAAGCCCCGCGTGGGGCGCGTCAAGCTGAGCGCCGGCCAGCAGGGCCAGACCGTCGTCGTGCGGCTCGCCGACGACGGCGCCGGCCTCGATTACCAGGCACTGCGCAATGCCCTCACCCGCCAGGGCCGGCGCGATGCGCCGGACCTCGAGGAGGACGCGCTCCAGGACCTTGCCTTTAGCGCGGGCGTGTCCACCAGCCCCATCATCACCGATATTTCGGGCCGCGGCATCGGCCTGGCCGTCGTCCGCCGCAACGTCGAAGCCCTCCACGGCCGGGTCGAGGTCTCCACCGAAGAGGGCAAGGGCACCCAATTCACCCTGATCCTGCCCCTCACCCTGACCAGCGCCCGCGGGCTCCTGGTGCGCGCCGCCGGCCAGGTGCTGGCCATTCCTGTCAGCGAGGTGGAGCGCATCGTTGCCCTGCGGCCAGGCGACGTCTTTGCGCTGGAGGGGCAGCCCGCCATCCGCGTCGACGGTCGCCCGGTGACCCTGGCACGCCTGGACGAGATCCTGGGGCTGCCGCCACAGTCCGAGGCCGGACAGTGGGACAACACCCCGGCCGTGGTGGTCTCGGCCGCGGAACGCTGGCTGGCTCTGGCCGTCGACGAGCTGCCCGGCGAGCAAGAGATGGTCATCAAGGGTATGGGCCGCCAGCTTTGCCGCGTGGCCGGCATCGCCGGCGCCACGGTCCTGGGCAACGGCGACGTCGTTCTCATTCTCAGCGTTCCCGATCTCTTGAAAATGGCCTCGCGCGCCCACCGGCAGCCCGTCCTTGACCCTCCGTCGACGGAGGAGGCGACGCGACCACGGCGAATCCTCGTCGTGGACGACTCGCTTACCACCCGCACCCTGGAGAAAAACATCCTGGAGGCCGCGGGCTATTACGTCACGCTGGCCACCGACGGCCAGGAGGCGCTGGCGGCCATGGCCGGCGAGGTGCCCGACCTCATCATCTCGGACATTCTCATGCCGCGAGTAGACGGCTTTCAGCTCACCCGGCGCCTCAAGAGCGACGAGCGAACGGCCCACGTGCCCATCATCCTGGTTTCGTCCCTCGACTCGCCGGCGGACAAGGCACGGGGCATCGAGGCCGGCGCCGACGCGTACATCGTCAAGGGACGTTTCGACCAGGGCAACCTGCTCGAGACCATCGAGCAGTTGACGTGAGGGGGCAGGCATAGAGATGAGCCCACCAAAACCCATCGAGGTCATCGTCGTCGACGATTCGCCCACCGTCCGCCAGCTCCTGGTGGCCATTCTGCAAGAGGCCCCCGGCATTCAGGTCGTGGGCGTGGGTACCAATGGCTACGACGCCGTGCGCCTGGCAAAGCGTATGCGTCCCAGCGTCATCACCATGGACGTGCGCATGCCCGGCATGGACGGGCTGGAAGCGACGCGCCAGATCATGCGCCAGGTGCCGACACCCATCGTCATCGTCAGCGGGACACTGCTCCAGCCAGAGGTCGACATCACCTTCGAGGCCCTGCGGGCCGGCGCCCTGACGGTCGTTCACACCCCCGGCCTGGCCGACCCGGCGGGCTGCCAGCGGTTCGTCCAGGCGGTGCGCCTCATGGCCGGGGTTCCGGTGGTGCACCACTGGGGCGAGGAGATGCTCCTCTCTCCTGTACCGCCGGTGCCCCCCGCCCCCTTGCCCCCCAGCAACGGAGAGCGCGACCTGGAGGTGGTGGGCATCGCCGCGTCCACCGGCGGGCCGGCAGCCCTGGCTACCATTCTTGCTTCCCTGCCCGCCGACTTTCCCCTGCCCATCCTGGTCGTGCAGCACGTGGCGCGGGGCTTTGTCGCTGGCCTGGCCGAGTGGCTCAACGGCGAGACGGCGCTTCGGGTCCGCGTGGCCGACCACGGCGACCAGATGCAGCCGGGAACGGTCGTCCTGGCTCCCGACGATTATCACCTCCAGGTGACTTCGGCCGGCGTGTTGGAGCTGTGCCACGAGCCACCATACCACGGCCTGCGTCCCTCGGCCAACGTTCTCTTTCGCTCCCTGGCCTACGCCTACGGCCCCCACGCCCTGGGCATCATCCTTACCGGGATGGGCGATGACGGGGCCGAAGGCTTGAAAGCCCTCAAGCTGGCAGGCGGTGCCACCATCGGCCAGGATGAGGCGAGCTGCGTCGTCTATGGCATGCCCCGCGAAGCGGCAGCCCTGGGTGCCGTCCAGCGGGCCATGGCCCCGGCCGAGATCGGCCGGGCACTGGCCCGCCTGGCACCCATCTGCGAAGGACAAGAGGTGGAAACTGCCTATGAATGACATCCAGTCTCTCGCCATCGAAAACCAACTTGACATCATCGAAGCGCGCATGCGCGTGCGCCTTCTGGCACGCGACAGCGGGCTTGATCTCTTTGACCAGGCGCGGATCTCCCTGGCCACCTCCACCCTGGCAATCATCCTGGGGTTGGAAAAGGCAGGTACGGGCATTATCACCATGCACCGCCTGGTGGAGGCCGGGAGGACGGGGGTCCGGGTAGTTTGTATAAAGCACCGCGCCTCACAGCGCGATCTGGCGGCCGGCGTCCTCGACGACGCCCGGCGCATGGTCGACGAGCTACGGGTGGAAGAACGGCCCGAAGGCAGCGTTCACGTCAGCCTGGTCAAGTGGGCAGGCCGCAGCAGGCGACTGGATTCCCTGGCCGGCGCCCTTCAGGCGGCGAGCCCCCTCCGCGACTGACGAGGCAGCAAAGGAGAAAGATTCGTGGCAGAAGATAGAGAGGGCCAGAAAAGCATTCTTGTCGTCGAAGACAGCACCACCCAGGCGCTCCACCTCCGCGCCCTCCTGGAGCGCGCGGGCCTCCAAGTCCTTTGGGCCAGGGATGGCATGGAAGGCATCCGGCTGGCCCAGGCCGAAAGCCCGGACCTCATCGTCCTCGACATCCAGATGCCCGACATGGATGGGTTCGAGGTTTGCCAGAGATTGAAAGAATCAGACGCCACCGCCCAGATCCCGGTGATTATGTTCACTCGCTGCGACGACGCCAAGTCGGTCCTGTCGGGCTTTGAGAGAGGAGCCGTCGACTACATTCCCAAGGACGCCTTTGCCGAGGCCGTGCTCGTCGAGACCCTGCGGCAGATGGGCTTTCTACCGGGGGGCGAGCCCGAGGAGTGAGGCCGCGGCCTCAGGGCGCCGGAGCAGTCGAAAAGAGATAGCCCTGGCCGCGCAGAGTTCGCACCCAGCGAGGGCGCCCCGGGTCAAACTCGACCTTTTTGCGCAGCCGCGAAATGTGGGGCCGTACGATATCCTGCGCCTCGCGCTCGTCCACGTCGTAGCCCAGGGCCCGGGCCAGTTGTCGACAGGAGAAGGGGCGGTCGGGCCGCTCCATGAGAAAAGCGAGGAGCACCGACTCGTACTCGGTCAGCTCCGCAATCAGGCTGCGCCCTTCTTCCTCGCCATCGAGCCCCTCGCTACCCGCCACGACCACCAGCCGCTTGACGCGATCGAACGAAATGGGGCCGCTCCGCAAAAAGCGCTCGCCGGCCAGGTGCGACGCCCCGGACTTCAGGGCATCCTCGGCTTGAAGGGCGGCCAGCGCCTCGGCCATGACCTGGATGAGGTGCTGCCGGCGCAGGCGCTCTCTCTGCCGCTCCAGGGCGCGCGCCACGGCCGCCTCTATGTCGTGGATGGTCGAGGGCTTGAGCAAATAGTCCACGGCACCTGCCCGCACGGCCTCAACGGCGCTGTGCACCGTGGCGTGGGCCGTGAAGACAATGATCAGCAGGTTGGGATGCCTCTCCTGGACACGGGCCATGACCTCCACGCCGTCCATCCCCGGCATGCGGAGATCCAGGAGCATCAGGTCGTAGGGCCGGGCCGCGAGGAGCTCCAGGGCCTGCGCGCCCGAGGCAGCGGCCTCGGCCTCGTAGCCGCTCAGGCCCAGCGCCCTGGCCACCGCCCGCCTGGTCGTCGGCTCGTCGTCGACCACCAGGATGCGCGCCTTGGGGATGGGCAATGCCTCTGGCCTTGGCATCAAAGCGCCTCCTGCGCGGGTGCCAGCGGCAGCGAGACGGTAAAGACGGCGCCCCCCGCCGGGATGTTGGCAGCCGAAATACTGCCTCCCTGCTGCTGGATGATGTTGTAGCTGACCGCCAATCCGAGTCCCGTGCCATACTCCTTGGTGGTATGGAAGGGCTGGAACAGCGTCGCCAGCGCCGCGGCAGAGAGCCCGGCGCCCGTGTCCGTAAACTCGATCTCCACGGCGTTGCCTGCCCCTCGGGCGGCGATGCGCAACTGCCCGCCGTCTGGCATGGCCTCGATGGCGTTGATGATCAGATTGAGAAAGACCTGCGCCACCTCGCCGTGGGAGGCCTGGACGAGGGGCAGCCCCTCGGGCAGGTCGAGTTGAATGTCAATGTGGCTCTGTTCGAGCTGCTTGTCGGCCAGGGCCAGGGCATAGCGGACCACGTCGGCGGCCGACACCGGCTGCCGCTCGGAGCGCGGCGGACGGGCAAAGTCGAGGACCCGGCCGGTGACGTCCATCAGGCGCCGCACCTCCTGGCGGACCGCCTCCAGGTACTCCTCCTGTTCCCCCGGGCTCAGGGGATAGTCGAGCACCAGCTCGATGCTGCTGCCGATGGATTGCAGGGGATTGTTGATCTCGTGGGCAAGGGCGGCGGCCAACTGGCCCATGGCCGCCAGTCGCTCGGTGTGCAGCAGTCTCTGCTCCATCTGCCGCCGCTCGGTCACGTCGCGAGCGATGGCCAGCACAGCCATGTCGCCCTCGTACTCGATGAGCCGGCTGCTCAGCTCGGTGGGTATCGGCGTTCCGTCGGAACGGAGGTGGACCGTCTCGAAAAAGTGATGTCCGTGCTGGCGCAGCTCCTCCATCCTCTCCTGGAACCAACCGGCGTAGGGCGGCGATTCGAGGTCCGCCGGCGCCATCTGCAGCAGCTCCTTCAGCTCGTAGCCCAGGCGATCGCAGGCCAGGCGGTTGGCGGCCAGGAGGCGGCCGTTCAGGTTATAGATCAGGATGGCGTCGCCGGCGCTCTCAAAGAGGGTCCGATAGCGCGCCTCCGAGCGGCGCAGCGCTTCCTCGGCCGCCTTGCCCTCGCTGATGTCCACCACCTGCCCGATAAAGTACAGGGGGTCGCCCTGGGCATCGCGCGCCAGGCCAACCTGCAGGATGGCATAGACCAGCTCGCCCGACCTTGTCAGAAACCGCTTTTCCAGGCGAAAGCCCGGGATCTCGCCGCGCAGTGTCTTCTGGCGCAGCTCCAGGTTCAAGGGCAGGTCCTGGGGCAGGGTTACGTCCATGAACGACATATTCGCCAGCTCTTCGGAGCTGTAGCCGAGGGTTTTCCGGTGGGCTTCGTTCACGCGCAGGTAGCGCCCCTCCAGGTTCGTGATGGCCATGCCGATGGGCGCCTGCTCGAAGAGCAAGCGGAAGGCGGCCTCGCTGCGCCGCAGCGATTCCTCCGCCTGGCGGCGCTCGGCCAGCTCGCGCTGCACCGCCTCGTACAGGCGGGCATTGTCCACGGCGATGGACGCCAGCTCCGCGAAGCGGCTCAGGAGGGCGATCTCGTCAAAGTGGAAGCCGCCCTTTTCCACCTCGGCGGCCACGCCGAGCACGCCCGCCACCTGGCCCTGGGCCAGGAGGGGCACCGCCACCCGCGATCGGCGCGCTGACCCGCCCGGCGCATCGCGGGCCAAATCGTCGCCGTCGCTGGCTGCCACCAACGAGCGCCCCGTCTGCCACACGTGCCCGGCCAGGCCCTGCCCGCGGCGCAGCCGGCGGCCCCGGTGAGCAGCATAGGCACCCAGCCCCACCTGGAGCTCCATCTCGCCGCCTCCCGGCTCCAGCAGGTAGAGAAACCCGTGGGGCGCGCCCAGCAAGGCTGCGGCCCGCTCCACGATGGTCGTCAGCAGAGCCGGCAGCTCTCGCCGGGCGATGAGGCCCAGGGCCGTTTCGTGCAAGACGGCCAGGTACTCGGTCTGCAGTCGCAGCTCGCCGTCGACGCGCTTGCGCTCGGTCACGTCGTTGATTACCGCCACGATGCGCTTCACAGCACCGTTTTCGATCAGGGGATAGGCGGAACAGCGGTAGAACCCGCACATCGAGGGAATCTCTTGCTCGACGTGCTCCTCGTGGTGACTGCGTAGGGCATAGAAGGCGGGACATCCTTCGGGGGGTGCATCCGTCTTATGGATCAGCTCGAAACAAGGCCGGCCCGTCAGTGCCTCCAGCGACGTACCCAACCACGTAGCGAGCGTGCAGTTCGCGCGCAGCACATTCAGGTTGGCGTCCAGGATCATGATACCGTTGCCAACAGCGTCGAATGCCGCCTGCCAATCGCCGTCAGCGTAGCTGGCCGCAGCGGGTTCCTGCATCGTGCCATCTCTCCAGTGAGGAAGCTGCAATAGGGCGATTATACCACCGGCTCTCGAATTGGGCAAGCCGGAGCACACTCGGCGGGACAGCCAGCCCCATCATCCTCCCCGTGTCGTCCTTGCCCGAGCCCAGGCCGTTCCTCGCCCGAACAGGTACTATATATAGTACTTTACAATAGCTGCTGCTCTACATCTCGTATCTGCCACTTGACAATTTCCGCAAATCGCGCTATCATCCTTCCGCCACGCACTGCTCGTTACCTGACAAGCAGTAGGACGACGACCCATGCGTCTGGCAGCAGGGTTCCGGTTACCCGGAAGCCGGAGGTAGGACCCGCCAGGCTCTCCTCCGCGCCTCTCTTGAACGTCTGCTCTGGCTCCGGGCTTTGCCTATCGAGTCGCCATGGGCGGCGACGATTGTCGTGAGCGATGCGCAAGCTCCTGTACTTTGTTGTTCTTCTTCTGCTGGCACCGTTGTTCTGGACCTTTGGACGCGAAGGGGTCCGGTTCCTCAAGGCGGTGTTCTCTTTCGACGCGACCCAGTGGTTCCTCGCCGGCGCCTTTCTGTCTTTGCTAATTTGCCTCCTGCTCCTGCGTGACAGATTGGGATTCCTTCAGTTACTGTTGCACGAGCTGGAGCACGCCGTCGTATTCTTTCTTTTCACCTTCCGCTGGCCGGACAGCATGGAGATTAGACCTCCCGCAGGACGAACCGGATGGGTCAGCGCCAATCGGTGGCTCATGTTCTTGTTTGACCCCTTGCTGTCCTTGGCGCCTTATTACTTTCCTCTGCTCACGATTCCCTTTCTCCTGCTCAAGGCACTGGCCGCCATGGCCTTCGCCCTGCTGGAGATGCCCTTCCCGGGATTTCTGGCAGCGGCTCTCGATCTGCTCATCGGCTTGACGCTGATGCTCCACATCCTGTGCACGCTCAAAGAGTTCCGTGCCCCTCAGCCCGACATCCGCGATTTGGGACTCATAGTCTCCTTCGTCACAACCCTTTTCCTGAACTTTCTGTTCGTGTTGCTCAGCATCACAGTCGTCACCGGCCGCTATGCCGAGTTCCTGGCATACGTGAAGTCCACCTTCCCGGTGGCGGTAGACGCCTACAAAGCATCATTCGCGTGGCTGAAAGAGCACGTGCCCCCTGCGCTCCAGGCACTGCGGCAGGTCATCAAGGGCCTGCTGTAACACACCTAACCCCCCAGCCCCCTTCCCGACACGGGAAGGGGGAGCAACTCCCCTCCCCTCGCAGGCACCCGTCCTGCACCGTCCCGACACTTGCACCTGCGCGCAGTGCAGGTGTGGCCCGGCGTCGGGAACGGCGGACGGTGTCGGGAGGAGGGGCCGGGGGAGAGGTCACACCTGCGCCCAGCCGTTGCGGCGAGCGCTGCGCATGACGGCCTCGATGGCTTCCATGTTGGCCACGGCGTCCGCCAGCGGTGTCGGCACCGGCCGGTCCTCCAGGACCGCCAGGGAAAAGGCGTCGCCCTGGAGAGTATAGTGGTCCACCGGGTCAAAGACGATCTCTTGCACCCCGCCCTCTCGCTGGTGCCAGATCCGCGTGGGCTTGTCCGGTGAGGGGTTGAACGGGATCTCGAGCTCGATCCGCCCCTCCGTGCCCATGACCTGAACGCGCTGGTAATAGCCCAACTGCGTGGCGCACGTAAAGGCCGAGGAGCGGCCGCCAAAGTCCAGGATGCCCGTGGTGAGGCGATCCACCTGGAACTGCGGATCGATCTCCATGAGGCCCACCACCCGTTCGGGCTCGCCGTCGAACAACCAGCGCGCCAGCGAGATGCAGTAGCAACCGATGTCCATGAGGGCGCCCCCGCCCACGTCTGCCCGGTTGCGAATGTTGTTCGGATCGACGTTATAGTAGGCAAACACCGAGTCGATGGAGCGCAGCTCTCCGATGTCGCCTTCCTGCACAACCTGCCTGGTCCGCTGCCACTGGGGATGCAGGCGGTACATGAAGGCCTCCATGACCTTCAGCTCGGGTGCCTGTCGCGCGGCCTCCAGCAGCTCCTCGGCCTCGGCGGCGCTCAGGCCGATGGGCTTCTCGCACAACACGTGCTTGCCCGCCGCCAGCGCCTTCAGCGACCAGGGCACGTGCAGGTGGTTGGGCAGCGGGATGTAGACGGCGTCTACCTCCGCGTCGGCCAGCAGCTCCTCGTACGAGCCATAGGCCCGGGCAATGCCCAGCTTATCGGCCACCTGCTTGGCCTGCGCCAGGTCCCGCGAGGCGATGGCCTCTACGCGGGAATAGCGGCCCTTTTGCATGGCGGGGATCACCTTCTCCACGCCGATCTTGGCCGTGCTCAGAATCCCCCATCGAACGTTCATCGGCAAACTCCTTTCGAGTGCCAGGCGCAAAGCCCCGTCAGGTGCCCGCGCCTACGGTGCGAACAGCTCGCGGGCAGGCAGGTCGGCCAGAGATTCGATGACCAGGGAAACACCCGGCAGCGCGGCCAGGGCGGCGTGCTTGCCGGGCGGACCCAGGGCGACGACCAGGCCGGCGCCGGCCGCCCGGGCGGCCTCCAGGCCCGACACCGAATCTTCGACGACCACGCAGCCGGCCGGCGCCAGGCCCAGCGCCCCTGCGGCGCGCAAGTAGAGGTCAGGCGCCGGCTTGCCCGGCAGGGTGCCGTCGTCGTAGACGAGGGCCTGGTCGAACCAGCGATCCAGGCCCAGGTGCTCCCGAAAAAAGTCGACGTTCACCCGGCCCGAGGCCGTAGCGATGGCCCGCGGAACGCCGTGTGCCGCCAGCCAGTCGAGCAACGAGGCAGCGCCCGGCGAGAGGCGAAACCCTGCCCGCCCCTGGGCCAGGCAGAGCCGGCGGTAGTGCTCTTCCTTTTCCTCCGACAGCCGCTCGATTTCGTCCCCCGACAGGGGGCGAGAGAGAAGATACTCGAGGGTGTAGCGGTTGTTGCGACCGTGGACGTGGACGGCCATCTCCTCGGGCGACAGGGCCCGGCCGCGGACGGCGGCCGAGAACCGCGCCCACGCCTCCTCCTGCAGCGCGCCGTCCCACAACAGCACCCCGTTCAGGTCAAAGACGATGCCCTGCCAGGCCACGACATCACCCCTCGCGGCGCATCGCGCGCCGCAAGCGTCCTCAATCCTGAAAGACGTCGATGCTGCCCGAGCCGGTCTGGGCCCGGATGGTGGCCTCCTCGCCGCTGCCAATGACCCCTTGCACCCGCCCGCGCCGCGTCTCGCCCTCGACAGGGAACTGGACATCGATGCTTCCCGAGCCGGTCTGGAGGTCCACGCGGCCATCCAGATCGGCGGGCAGGTAGAGCACGATGCTGCCGCTGCCCGTTTCGAACCGGCAGTCGCCGGCGGGCGTCCCCCTGTACTCCACGCTGCCGCTGCCCGTGTCGAGGCGTACCTGGCCGGTGGCTCCCTCCACCAGGATGCTGCCCGTACTGGTGTGCGCCGTCAGGTCTCCGTCGATACCCCGCAAGGTCACGTTGCCCGAGCCCGTCTCGACGGCGACGTCGCCCACGACGTCTCGCAGTTCCACACTGCCGGAGCCACTGCCAAGATCGACGTCGCCCGCCAGCCCCTGCGCCTGTACGTTGCCCGATCCGGTCTCGGCCCGCACTCCCTCCGTCACGCCGCGCACCTCCAGGTTGCCCGCCCCGGTTTCCACCTCCACCGGCGTGCCCGGCGGCACCTGGATCTCGAGGTCAACGCGGGCATTGAGGACGCCCGCCGGCCTCACGGTGCGGATATGCAGTCCGCCGGCAGTCTCCTGGAACTGGACCTGGATACGGTTGCGGCTGGCGCTGGTCGCCGCCCTGCGCACCGCGCGGACCTGGAACTGCCCCTCACCGCCGGCCCGCACCGTCACACTGCCGGCAAAATTGTCCACCGCCAGGGACGCGCCCGGCTCCACGGGAATGGTGCGGCTTTCTTCAGCACTCATCGAGGTGCCCGGCCCGAAGGTCCGAGCGTCCGAGATGATAAAGCTGCTCAGGGCCAGGACGGCAGCCACGGCCAGGCACAAACACAGGAGGACGACAAAGGCCACGACGACAATGACCACGTTCCTGTTTCTCGGTTCCATCTCACTCTCCCTTTCCCATCCCGAGGCAGGCGATTCACACTGTTACAGCCGATTATAGCACCGATCCCCGCCCGGCACAAGGCCCCAGGCCGGGCCACGGGCGGCTGCCCCTGTCATGGCGGGCCGGCCTGTCGGCTATTCGTCCTCGACCCGGGTGCCACACTCGGGGCAGAACCGGACACCAGGCCGCAAAGGGTTGCCGCAGTTGGGGCACGCGCTGCCCTGGGGCGCCGTCGCGGCCGGCTGCGGTCCCGGTGCCGTCGTGGCCGTGGGCGGCGCCTGCGGTGTTGGCGCCGGCGGCCGGACCGGCTCGGGCATCTCGGCTGCTGCCTCGTCCTCGGGCGGCGCAGACGACTCGGGCGGCTGTTCCTGGCGGATCCGCTCCACCTCGGACTCCAGCGCCGACACGTGCTGCCGCATCCCGTCGATCTTTTCGCAGATGGCCAGCAGCTCGGGTTGGACCAGCACGCCGCCATCGTAAAGGGCCAATGCCTCCCGGCCCAGGGCCGTCATTTCGGCCTCCAGCTCGCGCTGCGCCGTCCTGACGGTGGCCTGCGCCTGGTTCACGCGCACCAGGCGATCCGCCTCGAAGGCTGCCTTGTCCGCTCCACTCTTTAGCTTGTCCAGAAAGCTCGGCATGACGTTCTCCTTTCCTCTTGTGTACACTCCAGGTGCAATGGTCTTGCCGGTGAGTGATTATAGCAGCCTTGGCGGAGAACTGCAAGCCCGGTTCGCCCCATCTGTTCACCGTTCCACCCATCTGGCCGCCAATTGGCGCGGGGATGGGGATGTGGTATAATGGCTCCATCTCCTGCACGCCTGCTCATCCTCAAGGGGGGAGGGAGAAGACCAGCCATGCCTGACGAGCACGCAGAAAGCACGGGCCCCGCCGAGAGCGAGCCGGCGCTGGAAGCCCTGGAGCCTCGCCTGCGCGAGGCCGCCGCCTGGCTCGGCCTGCTGCCACCCGGCACTGCCCTCACCCCCGCTGCCGCCGCCACCATGTGGGGCCTGGCGGACGAGGCGGAGGTCCACGCCCTGCTGCGCCATCTCCTCGCCCGGGGGCTCGTGGAGGCGGCGCCCGTACGCGGTGCCGGCGGAGAAGAGATGCCTGCCTACCGCCCCCTGCCGGCCCTGGAAGCCGCCGCCCCCGCGTCGCACGAGGCGCTCCTGGACCGCTACCGGGCCCGGACGCGCGGCGGCGCCTGGCACACCCTGCCCGACGATGGGACCATCCACGGCGCCCTGGCCTGGCACCTGGAGCAGGCCGGCCGCCACGACGAGTTGCGGGCGCTCTTCGCCGAGGAGACGGCCACGGGCCGCAACGCCTGGCACGAGGCTCGCGAGCGGTTGGGGCAGGTGCCCGGTTACCTGCAAGACCTGGAACGCGCCAGGCTGCGGGCCGGCCGGGACCTGGCCGCCGGCGGCCCCGGCGCCGGTGCCGCCCTTGCCCACCAGTGCCGCTATGCCCTCATGGCGAGCTGCATCCACAGCCTGGCGCCCGAGATCCCGCCGGCTCTCCTCTGCGCCCTGGTCCGCGAGGGCTACTGGAGCCCGGCCCAGGGGCTGGCTGCTGCCCGCCGCATCCCCGACCCGGCGCAGCGCGGCGACGCACTGGTCGGCCTGGCAGCCGAGCCCGCCATGCCCGCCGCCATGACCGCGGGCCTCATCGCCGCCGCCCTGGCCATCGACGACGAAGAGCAGCGTGGCCGCGCCCTCCTTGCCCTGGCCCGCCGCCTGCCCGAGGACCAGTTGGGCCTGGCGCTGGACGCCATCCGTCTCCTGCCGGCCGAGGAGCAGCGCGCCCGGGCCCTCGTTGGGCTCGCCACGCCCCTGGCGCCATCCGGCTCCGCCGGCCCGGACCGGGGTCCGCCGCGTGACAGTCAAGAGCAGCCGGCACCTCAACTCCCTGCCCCCGTCCTGGAGCAAGCCCTGGCCGCGGCCCTTGCCCTCCAGGATTCAGCCTGCCGCGTCGAGGCGGTGGCCGGCCTGGCGCCGCATCTGCCCGCGGCGCTTTTGCCCCGGGCACTGGCGGCCGTCGTCGAGATCGAGGACGAGTCTCGCCGCGCCACCGCTCTGGGTCGCCTCGCGCCCCACCTGCCCGAAGCGCTGTGCCGCCAGGCGCTGGCTGCGACCTGGCGCATGCGCGATTCGGCGGCGCGTTGCCGGTCCCAGGCCGGCGTGGCGCCTCACCTGCCACCTTATTGGCGGGACAAGGCCCTGAGCGCCGCCCTGGACTGCCTGGGACGGGTTCACCACGCCCGCGTCACCCCTCTCCTGGCAGCCATGGCTCCCCATTTGCCGCCGGTCCTGCAGCCGCGGGCCCTGGCCCTGGCCGAAAGCCAACCCGACAGCCTGTCGCGGGTCAATGCCCTGGCCGCCCTCCTGCCCCACCTCGCCGTCGAGCACCGCGAGCCGGCAACCGACCTGGCCCTGCGCGCCACGCTGCTCATTCGCGGCGAGCCCGGCCGCGCCGAGGCCATCGCCCGGTTGCTCTCGCTCCTGCCACCCCGGCCTGGACGGCAGGATGAAGCGCAGGCCGCGCCCTTCCTGCCTGCCGGCGTTATGGAAAGCGCCTTGTCCATGGTCTCGGCCATGGCCGATGGCAGCGCCCGGGGCACGGCCCTGTCGGCCATGGCCCCCTTCCTCGACCGCCGGCTCGCCGGCGAGGCCCTGTCGGCGGCGCGGACCATCCAGGACGAGCGCGCCTGTGCCACNNCAAAGGTCCCTGGCGATGGCCCTCGCCGGGGTGGCACCGGCCTTTGACGAGGCCGGCCGGGCCGGCATCCTCGCGGTGGCGGCCGACGTGGCCGACCCGGCCATGCGCCTCGATGCCCTCCTGGGCGTGCTGCCCTGCCTGTCGGCCACCCAGCGGGTCGGGGCCATAGAAGCGGCATGGCGGGCCATCCAGGCCCTCGGCAACGAGCAGGCACGGGTGGCGGCCATGACCCGCCTCGCACCCCACCTGGCGCTGCCCGGGGACGAGGAGGGAGATGGGGTCACGGCCCGGCACGGCCAGGTCCTGGACGAGGCCCTGGCGAGCCTCGCTGCCATCCGGGACCCCGAGCGCCGTTGCCAGGCCCTCCTCGCGCTGATGCCCCACCTGCCCGCGTCGCGGCGCGACGAGGCCCTGGCCGCCCTGCCCCTCGACGGGCAACTGCCGGCGGCTGCCGTTCTGGCCCTCATCCCGCACCTGCCCGCTTCGCTCCAGGCAGCGGCCGCCGGCCAGGCGCTGGCCGCTGCGGGCCGCCTGCCGGGCCCGGCCCGCCTGCGCGTCATCGACGGCCTGGTGCCCTACCTGGACGGCGCACAACTGGGCGAGGCCCTGGCCGCCGCCCGATCCATCGCCGACGAGGAGGAGCAGGTCCAGGCGTTGGTCGCCCTCGCCCCGGCCCTGGACACGCCCGGCCGCCGCGAGGTGCTGCGGGCCGTGGGCCGGCTCCCCGAGGCCTGGAAGCGCGCGGCCATCCTGGCCGCCCTCGTGCCACACCTGCCCGGGGCGCTCCGCAGCGAGGCCGTTGCCCTGGTGCGAGAGCCCGACCGGGCCGCCGCCCTGGTCGCGCTCGTCGCGCCCGCGCCCCCGCGGCAGGCCGGCTCGGGGGAGGGCAAGCAGGCGCCCGGAGCGGCCGGCCTGCCCGGGGTCGTGCCCCACGTCCTCCGGTCGGCCCGCCGGGCGGGCGACTGCTGGGCCGGGGCGCTGGCCCTCACCACACTGGTCCGCCTGGCCGGCGACGACGAGCGCCCGGCCATCCTGCGGGAGGCCGTCGAGGCTGCCCGAGGCCTGGACGACGCCTGCTGCCGCGCGCAAACCCTGGCCCGCCTTGCCCCCCACCTGGCCGGTGAGGCCCGGCAAGAAGTGGCTGCCCGGGTGCTGCAAGCCGTGCAGGCCTGCGCAGCCGGACCCGGGGCCCGGCTGCTGGGCCAGGCATTGGCGGCGGTCGCCCCCTTCCTGCCCGCGGGGCAGGTACCGGCGGCCCTGGCCGAGGCGCGGCGACTGGCCGTGCCCCGGGCCTGGCCGCGCCGGCCGGAGGAGAATGCCCTGGCCGCCCTGGCCCGGCGACTGCCCCAGGAGACCGTGCGCCAGGAGCTGGCCGCCGCCGGCACCATCCGCGGCCTGCACCTGCGGGCCCAGACCCTATCGGCCCTGGCCGTGCGCCTGGCCGAGCTGGGCCACGGCCAGGAAGCGCTCTCCGCGGCGCGGCCCATCGAGCCGCTGACCTACCAGGTGGATGCCTTGTTGTCCCTGGCGCCTCACCTCTCCCTGCCCTGGCCGCGGGAGGCCCTGGACGTAGCCGCCGAGCTGGGCCGCCACGGCGCCCCCGTTGCGGCACGCATGGCCCTGCGCCTGGCCGAGTTGGGCGAAGCCGAAGAAGGATGGCGCGCCGCCCTCGGGATCGAAGGGGAGCGCTGGCAAGTGGAGGCGATGGTGGGCCTGGCGCCCTACCTGCCGGCGGGGCGTCGTGAGGCCGCCTACGCCCGCGCCCTGGATGTGGCCCGCGGGCTCTCGAATGCGGGGGAGCGGCTGGGGGTCCTGGCCGGGATGGCGGGCCAACTGCCCGGCGATCTTGGGTCCGCTGCGCTGCGAGAGGCCCTCGGCGCGGCCGTCGAGCTAAAGGAGCGGTCCGACGGCGCTCCACGGCGTCCCGGCCAGCGAGCGTCGGCCACGCCCCTGGCCATCCTGGCGGAGCCCCTTGCCACCCTGGCCGCCGGCCCCGACGCCGCCCGCGCCCTCCGCGAGATCTGGCTGGCGAATGGGCAGGGCGAGCGCCTGCTCGGCCTCATGGGCCGCCAGCCCCGCCCCACGACGCTCCTCGAGTTGGCCGTCCTGGCCCCGCTCCTTGCCCGCCTGGGCGGCCCCGCTGCCCCCGGCGAAATCCTGGACGCAGTGCAGCAGGTGGCGCGCTGGTGGAGGTGAGGGCTAGGCCTCGCGCCGCACGGCAACGATCGTGATGTCGTCGAACTGGGGCAGGCTGCCGGCGAACTGCTGCAGTTCTCCGAGAAGCCGCTCCTCCACCTCGCCGGCCGGCCGGCCAGCCAGCTCGCGGAGCAGGTCCACCATGCGCGCGACGCCAAAGCGCTCGCCCGTGGGGCCCAGGGCATCGGGAACGCCATCGGTGTAGAGGAGCAGCAGCCCGCCACGGGGCACCTTGAGGATGGTGTGCTCCCAGCCGGGGTCGGGCACCACGCCCAGGGCGATCCCCCGCCCCGACAGGGGTTCTGCCTGAACCTCTCCCCCGGCGCCCTGGATCAGATAGGGGGGCGGGTGCCCGGCGTTGCAGTAGGCCAGGGTGCCCCGCTCCGGGTCCAGGATGCCGTAAAAGAGCGTGACAAAGAGCCCCGAGTCGCTGTCGGCCAGCAGGCGCTCGTTGACCGCCCGCAGGGCCAGGTCCGGCCGCCCGGGATAGTCGGCGGCATAGGTCCGCAGCAGGGTGCGGGTCAAGGTCATGTACAGGGCCGCGGCCAGTCCCTTGTCCGTCACGTCGGCGATGACCACGCCGAGCTGCCCGCCCGGTAGCGGGATCAGGTCATAGAAATCGCCCGACGTCTCCCGGGCCGGCTGGAGCCGGGCCGCGATCTCCCAGCCGGGCAGCTCGGGGACAGAAGCGGGCAGCAGGCTGGTCTGCATGCTGCCAGCCAGGGCCAATTCCTGCCGGCGCACGCCCACGGCCTGCAGGGCACGCGCGGCCTGGGTAAGATAGCCGGCGAGCTGCAGCTCGCGCTCGCGCTGGTGCACCGCGCGCCCGTCCATCAGGTCGGTGCACAGCATGACCACGCCCACCGGATGACCGCCCGCCGCCAGGAGGGGCATCGCCCGCCAGACGTAGCGCCCACCCTCCGGCCCTCGCAGGGCGCGTGCCTGCCGGAAGGCGCGCGCCTCCAGCCGGTCGGCCTGCATGGGCATCTCGGCGCTGAGCAGCGACTGGCTGTCGGGCCGTTGGCCCACCTGGGCCACCAGCCGCAGCCGGTTCTCCTGTACCTGGGCAACCCACACCCGGGCCTCCACGACGCCAAAGGCCGCCGTCAGCCCGCGGGTCATGAAATGGGCAGCCCGGGCCACGTCCTCGGCCGCGTACATCGAGTTGATGGTCGCCGGCAGCAGGTCCTCTCGCGAGTGCTCGTTTCCCTGGCGAATCCCGGCCTCCAGGTAATCGAGGGCCAGGTCCCAGCGGCCCGACATGGCCAACAGATGGCCCACCCGGCCGGGGTGAAAGTGCCTCTCCAGGAAGCGCTGGTAGACCTGGTTCTTGACGCGATAGCTGTGCCCGCCCACCGGTTCCACCACGCCGGTCAGGTGCAGGGGATCGACGTCCGGCGACAGGGGCAAGGGCAGGTCGGAGCGCAGCACCGTGCCGTGGGCCAGGAGTAGCAAAATGCAGCGCAGCAGGTCGGGGTCGTCTTCGATGACGTGGACCGCTTCTTGCAGGGGCGCATAGTGATAGACGTCGTCGCGCAGGAACTCGGCCACCACTTGCTGCACCTGCGCGGCGCGCAGCCGCGACGGCGAGAGGTTCAGGCTCAGGTCGACGCACCGCTGGCACAGGCGGCGGATCAGGTACGGATCGCCGTTGGCTGCCAGCAGCAGGCGGCGCCGGGCCTTGCGCGACACCAGGACGCGGGCCGCGGCCAGCTCCTCGGCAATGATCGCCGCGCTTCGCGCGCCGTTGAGGTCGGCCAGAAAGATGCGGCGCGCGATCCCTCGAAAGGGCGACGATTCGCCCACCGTCAGCGCCGCCAGGCTCAGGGCACCGGACACGACGGCGACCACTCTCTGATCCTGGTCCTGCTGGTCCATGAACGCGGCACGCAGCGAGGTCAACAACGCCTCCACCAGGTCGGTGGGCAGTGCTTCCAGGTGCTCGAGGATCAGCACGAGGTCGCGCTCCAACCTGTGGACCCCCTCGGCCAGGAAGGCGCGAAAGACGGCGCTGCTGGCCGTGCCTACGGGCGGCAGCTCCAGCGCCAGCCCGGTGAGGGGCTCGACGCGCCCGGCAATAATGCGCATCAGCGCGCCGAAAAAGCCGCTCAGCGTCGACGTCTCGACGGCGTATAGATCGACGTACACACAGGTCCAGCGCAGCGGCCCCGAGAGCATCTGCTCCACGTAGCGCAGCAGCACCGTCTTGCCCGACAACCGCGTGCCCAGGAGCGCGCAAAAGCTCCCTTCCTGGACGGTCCGCACGATTTCGTTGACGGCCTCCAGGTTGTGCCGGACGACGGCGGGAGCCTCCGGCGGGACCTCCAACCAGGTCATAGACCTTCCTCTTTGACCTTTCGGAACAGGTAATCGAGATCGTAGGATTGATGGAGGACCTTGGTAAAGACCGGCGAGGTGAAAAAGAACTCCCGGCCCTTCTGGTGCAGGACGCCCGCCAGGGCCAGAACGCTCGTCGCCTGGTCGATCTCGTCCTGGGGCAAGACGATACCCCGCTTGCGCAGCGCGGCGTCGAGAAAGGCCGGCGAAAAGCCCTTGCGCGGCTCCTCCGAGGCCATGAGCACGGCGTAGACCAGGGCCTTTTCCCGGTTTTCGGTATTCTGCATGAACGAGGTGAGCAGGTGGCTCTTGAAGCCTTCGTCGCCGTAGACGTCGATGAGGCTCTCCGGGCCGATCTCGCGCTTGCCGACGAGATCGAGCTGGCGGAGCAGGATGGTGCAATAGTACTGGATCAGGTTGGGCTGGCCGGCCGTCTCCTCGTAGATGCGGGCCACCACCTCTTCCTTGTTCCGAATGCGTACCCGCAGGTTTTCCATGGGGGTCTGGATCAGGTCCTGGGCCTGGCGCCGGGTGAACTCGCTGAGGCGGATCTCCTGGGCAAAGTTGTAAAAGGGCGAGTCGAGGAGATATTGCTCGCGCATCGCCTCGCGAAAGCCGGCCATGATGTACTGGCACGCCCCCTTGTTGGCCGAGGCGCGCAGCATGCGGAACAGCTCCCAACTGCCCCGCTGCATGATGACCAGGTTGTCGATCTCGTCGAGGAGAAAGATGATCTTGCCCTTGGATGCCCGGGCCATGCGCTCCAGGAAGTCGGGAAAGAAGAACACGTATTTCTGCATGTGCAGCCGCGGCAGCTCCCGCGGGTTCAACTTGCGCACCACCTCGCGCACGTAATCCTCGGTGCTCAACAGGTCGCTGCACTCCAGGTAAACCACCTGCGTCGGGTCCTGGGCTTGGCGTAGCAGGCGCTCCACCTCGCGCAGCAGCGAGGTCTTGCCGATGCGCCGGATGCCGAGGATGGCGTGGTTCGTGTCGGGGTTGCTCACCACCCGCGAGATCTCGTACTCGCGACCGAAGAAGCGGCTGCCGGTGACAGGTGCCCGCGTCTCGTAGGGCGCCAGGTTCGAGATGGGCACCTGGGCCGAGATCAGGTCCAGCAGCTCGCCGCTGGGCCGCCGGGAGCCCACGATTCGCTCCTGGTCTTCCTTACCGCAGACCACCAGGTTGTGGAGGGGGCTTTCCACGTAGCGACGCAGGGGCTCGCCCTCGCCTTCCAGCAGCACAAGGACGATCTGCCGGCTCAGGTTGCGCTCGCGCATGACGTCGGTCAGGCTCTGGACCAGGTGCTGCGGCGTCGTGTCTTCCAGGTCGGCGCGCTTGACCCACACCACGGGCGTGTTGTCTGTCAGGCGCAATTTCCACGACGAGAGGTCGACACTGAACAGCTCGTAACCCAGCGCCGGCTTGCCCTGGCGCACGCTATAGCCCAGGTCCTCGCTCAACAGGCGCAGAAGTGGAGGCCAATCTTTCATGTCGGTTCCTACCGGGCCATGACCAGGTCGTAATCAGCCATGATGTGCAACACCCGCCGGGCCACGCCGGCCGACATCCCGGCTCGCGAGGCCAGGCGATCGATCGCCACCCACTCGCCGGTGGGCGGCAGCCAGTCGTACAGATCCCGGGCCAGGAGGGCAGTCTTTTGCTCGCCCACAAAGCACGCCGACACCCGGCCCGGTTGCGAGCGCAACAGGCGTTGCAGCCTGCCGTCGGGCGCCGCCACGGCCTGGATGCCCGAGCGGGCCACCTGTCGCGCGGAGAACCAGGGGCTGCTCGCCACCGGCACGTTCTTGTAGTGCTCGTGCCAGTCGCCCTCCGAATAGGCCAGCCTGCCCCCCTCCACGACGGTCTTGCCGTCGACGAGGAGCCCCGCGCCGCGCGTCACCAGGTCGCAGTGGATGCTGGCCTGCACCGTGCCGCCCAGGAAAAAGCTGGATCCGAGGGCCACGTGCGCTGTGCCCGCCGCCTTTTCGTCCAGGAGCATGTTGCCTGTCAGGCTCTCGACGGCGGGGTTCAGCCCCACCCCGATCTCGGCCAGGTTGCCCCAGTCCAGGTCGCCCACGGCCTTCGCGTGGCGGATCTGGGTCTCGGCCAGGTGCCGGGCCACCGGGCCGTCCTCCGGCTCCATGCGCGACAGGCGCCCATACTGAAAATGGAGGATGATCTCCTGGCCCGGCCCGATGACGAGGCCCGGAATGGAGCCGTCGACGACGATGCTGCCCGTCGCCGTACCCTCCAGGGGGGCGATGTAGGTTTCGCCCGAGGGCACGTTGCCCCAGGCCCCGTCGGTGATGATCCCGTCGCTGGCCACGGGCAGCCGCTGCCAGCCCCCGATGTCCGCCTCCAGCCGGTGGGTGGCGCCGGCGGCTGTCCGGGTGATGAGCTCCAGGGTCTGCCCGCGGGCCAGGGCCACTTCCAGGTCGTGGCAGTCGCTCACCAGCCTGTCGCAATCCACCTCGGCCAGCTTGAGCGCGTCCAGGTTGGCCCCGGGCATATGGCCGATGCGTGTCCGCGCCGTCCAGTTGGTCTCCAGGAACCACTCGCGGAACGGCTGGCAGTCGGGCGCACCGTTCACGCACACGAGAATGGCGCGGGCCTCGCGCACAGCACCCTGGGCGAGCAAGCTGAGGTCGCTCTGCAGCGGAATGCGCCGCTGCACGGCTGCGGGCACCAGGATGGTCGTGTGGGGAACGAGCAGGCTTTCGGCCGCCGCGGCGATGGCCATCGCCGCCTCGACCGTCGTTTCGTCCGCCAGGATCACGAGCTGCTGCCCGGGCTCCAGGCCCAGGCAACGCCGCACGAGCTGGCGGGCACCGGCGTGGCTGTCAGGATCGCCAGACACAGGTCTCCTTTCGATCAGGCCCCGGCGCCCATCCGCGGGCGTCCCACCCCCCAAGGCCTCCGGCACCTCTGCCGGTGCCAGGCCGGACCTGAGCATCATTCTGGCCTGGTATTATATCATCATGTTCGCTCTTTTGACAACTGCAAGTTCGTTGACAGTATCGCGGCCCTGTGATATCATGATCGCGCGCCTTGTATAGGAGAGTGGCATGAATTCAATAGCCTTCGAGTTGTTTGTCCTCGCGCTGCTGATCTTGGCCAACGGGCTCTTTGCCATGTCCGAGATTGCCGTCGTTTCAGCCCGCAAGACCCGCCTGCAGCAGCAGGCCGAGGAGGGCGACAGGCGAGCCCGCGTCGCCCTGGACCTGGCCAACGCACCCAACCAGTTTCTGGCCACCATCCAGATCGGCATCAGCCTCGTGGGCGTCCTGGCCGGAGCCTTTGGTGGGGCCACTATCGCCGCCAAGCTGAGCGGGGCCCTGGACGACGTGCCGTCGTTGGCACCCTACAGCGACGCCATCGGCGTCGGCGTGGTCGTCCTGGCCATCACCTACCTGTCCCTCGTCATCGGCGAATTGGTGCCCAAGCGCCTGGGCCTGAACAACGCCGAGCGCGTCGCGGCCGCCGTCGCGCCTGCCATGCGCGGCCTCTCGCGCCTGGCATCGCCCATCGTCCGCCTCCTCGACTGGTCCACCAGCCTGGTGCTGCGGCTGCTGAGGGTGCGCACCGAGGAAGAGGAGCCCGTGAGCGAAGAAGAGATCAAGCTCATGATGCGCCAGGGCACAAAGGTGGGCGTCTTTGAGCCCGAAGAGCACGAGATGGTGATGCAGGTCTTTCGCCTGGCCGATCAGACCATCAATGCCATCATGACGCCCCGGCCGGAGGTGGTCTGGCTCGATCTGGATGATCCGCCCGAGGAGACGCGGCAGTTGATCGCTGGCGGCGGGCATTCGCGCTTTCCCGTGGCCCGGGGCGACCTGGACCACGTCCTCGGCCTGGTGTATGCCCAGGATCTTCTGGCCCGTGCCATCGAGGGCGCCCCCCTGGACCTGGAGGGGTTGGTGCGGCCGGCCCTCTTTTTGCCCGAGAGTGTCACCGCGCTGGACGCCGTGGGGCGCCTGAGGGAGACGCGCTCCGACGCCGCCCTGGTCATCGACGAATTCGGCGGCTTCCAGGGCGTGGTGACCACGTACGACATCCTGGAGGCCATCGTCGGCGACCTGCCGGGGGCCGGAGAGGAGACCGAGTCAGAGGCCGTGCAGCGCGAGGACGGGTCGTGGCTGCTGGACGGCATGCTCTCCGTCGACGAGCTTCGCGACGTCCTGGCCCTGGCGCAACTCCCCTACGAGGGCAAGGCTCACTACCAGACCCTCGGCGGCCTCGCCATGGTTGCCCTGGGCCGCATCCCCAGCACCGGCGACCGCTTTGATTGCTGCGGCTGGCGCTTCGAGGTCCTGGACATGGACGGGCACCGCGTGGACAAGGTGCTTGCCAGCCCGCAGGAAGAAACCTGACCCCCCGGCCCCTTTCCCGACACGGCAAGGGGGAGTCGCGTGCCGAGTTGCCCCCCTCTCCTCCGCCNNGGTGAGGGGGTTGCAGCGAGGTAAGGGGGTCGCCGTGGGGCGACGTCTTACAGCCCGCGCAGCAGGCGTACCGCCGGGCCCACGGCCGCCTCGGGCAGGTTGTGGAGCAATAGCGGGCCGCCAAATCCGGCGGCACGCAGAGCGGCGACGAAATGCCGATAGTCCAGGCGCCAGCCGGCGCCGCCGGGGAACAGCTCCTTGGCGTGGGCCGCCACCAGGTCCGGGCCCAGCAGGTCCAGGGCTTCGTCCACCAGGGCGCGCACCCGGTCCGCGTCGCCCCCGGCCTGCAGGTTGACCGGGTCCAGTATGACCTTCAGGCGGGGCGAGCGCATCTCGTCCAGGAGGCGCCGGGCAGCCGCCGGCGAGTCGACGACGTTCGCCTGCTCCGGCTCGATCCCCAGGACAAGGTCGTGCTCGTCGGCGATGGCAAGGGCGCGCTCCATCGCCCCACGCAGATCCTGCCAGGCGTCCGGCAGCGCGTTGCCCGGGTGCCAGCGCCATTTGTCGTCGGGGTCTCGCGTTCCGGTGCACAGGGTGATGGTCGAGGTGCCCATGGGGCGGCACGCGGCGGCCAGGACCGCCAGGCGCCGCAGCCCTTCCTCACGGCGCCGCGGATCGGGATGGATCATGTTAAAGGTGCCCGACACGGCGGCCATCTCCAGGCCCCGGGCCTCCAGGGCAGCCCGGATGCGCACCAGCAGCCCCGGTTCGATCTCGTCGGGCATGGAAGGCAGCCCGGCGCTGGCCGTGTTGAACTGCACGGCCCGCAGGCCGTGGGCCTGCACCGCGTCCAGCACCCCCTCCAGCGAGGGCCGCTTGAACGTCCGGGCAAAGATCCCCAGGATCACCGCTCACCCGCGCCGCGTGCCCGGGGCGCACCGTCATCCGGCAGGCCGAGGAGAGCAGGGAGGTCCCGGATCGAGTCGAGGATGTGGTCCGGGCGCACCCCGCCGTTCAGCTCCGCCTCGTCGAACTCGCCCGTGCGCAGCAGGACCGAGGGTATGCCAAAGTCGTTGGCGCCGCGGATGTCCGTCGACACCTTGTCGCCGACCATGACGACCTGGCGCCGGCCGAGGCCCATCGTCTTGAGCACCAGGGCAAAGGCATAGGCCTCCGGCTTGCCAATGTAGGTCGCCTCGACACCCGCCGCCTGCTCCAGCATCCTGGCCCAGGCGCCGACGTTCAACTGCTCGTCCTCGGCACCGCTCAAATCCAGGAGCTCGGACTGCATGCCCACCAGGCGCGCGCCGCGCAACACCAGGCGCAGGGCCCGGTTCATGTTCGCCCAGTTCAGCCCCTGGCGATAGTCGCCCACCACCACGTACTCCGGATCCTCCTCGTCCTGGGGCAGCCCGTCGAACTCGCGGCGCCCCTCCCCGTCGACGAGGACCCAGCAACTGCGCACCCCCTGCTCGCGCAGGTACGTGGCCGTGGCATACGACGCCGTCACCACCTCCGACTCGCGCGCCTCGAACCCCCGGCGCTGCAGCTTCTCGGCGCAAGAGGCCCGGCTTTTCAGCGTGCTGTTGGTCAGAAACCGGATCAGCAGCCCTCTCTCTCGAAGGGCCGCCAGCGTCTCCACGGCCCCGGGATACACCTTGCCCTGGAACTCCAGGACGCCATCGATGTCGAAAATCACCCCGGCAATGGGGGCCTCGCCCGCCTTGCCATGCTCTGCTTGGCTCATGGTTAGCTGCCTCACATTTCAGCCCTCGGGCTCGGTCTCCTCGGCCGCAATTATAGTCCAGGACCGCTCGCCGGTCAACATCCCTGACGGCGTCCGGCACGTTTTGGCAGCCGCAGCCAGGTGTGATACAATGACAGCAGCACTGCGATGGAAAGGAGTTTCCGGCATGGACATCCGCGTCTATGACTGGCAGGGCAACGAGCGCAACGTGGACTACCTGCGCGCGAGGTATGGGGATTTCATCATCCACCCGGCGCCGCCGGGTGAGGGCCCCGTTTACAAGATCGCGGCGCTGCGGGAAAAGATCTATACCGCCGCCACGCTCGTCGTGCGCGTCACCAACAAGGACGGCGCCCCCATCGAAGGATTGCAGGTGGCCTGGTATTGGCCCGACGCGCCCGACGATCCCTACGCCGGGCCCCAGGGAGGCCTTCCCCCGCAGATGCGGCCCCAGCGCGCGGTGACCGGCTTTACCAACATCAACGGCGACACGGGTTTTGGCATGGGCCGCGGGGCGTACTTTTTCCCGAGCCAGGGCCAGATCGGCCCCCACGCCACCTGGATCTATGGCCAGGCCACGCGCTCGGACGTGATCCTGGGCCTCGGCATGTTGGGACAGACCAACCACGACCACTATGACGTCGAGTTTGTCAGCGTAACCCACGAGGGAACGCCGCCACCGCCCGACTTTCCCCGGGAAGAGATCCTGGCCGAGCTGGCACGCGTAGAGGAGGCTATCGGGGCCATCCGCACCATGATCGGCTGAGGCCCGCTCAGGGCTTGTGCGTGTTCTCCAGCCGAAAGCCGTGGCCGCGCACGGTCACGACGTACTGGGTGCCCGGGTCCACCTCGGCCAGCCGCTCTCGCAAGCGACGGGCCAGGGCGTCGATGGCCTGCTCCGAGATGCCATCGCGGTCGTCTTCCGGCCAGACGGCCTCTACGATCTCGTCGCGACTGTAGACACGGCCCGGCTCGTCGTACAGGAGCGCCAGGAGGCGGTACTGGGCCAGGGACAGGGGCGGTTCCAGCTCCTGGCCGGCCACCCACACCCGCTTGCTCTCGGGGTCCAGGCGCAGCCCCTGCTCCGGCGTCTCCAGGAGCACGGGCGCCGTCGAGTCGGCAGCCACGAAGGCCATCTTGCAGCAGTAGGCAATCTGGATCTCGTCGCCGTCCTTGAGCATGTAGGCGCTCTGCACCTCCTGGCCGTTAATAAACGTGCCGTTCTTTGAATCCAGGTCGCGCAGGACGTATTGCTCGTTTTCACGGGTGATGGACGCGTGCCGCCGCGATACCTGCCGGTCGACGATCACCAGGTCGCAGTCCTCGTCGCGACCCACCAGCAGAACCGGCTGGTCCATGTAGAGTCGTTTGCCCGGGTTCGGTCCTTCAAGGACCAGCAGCATGGCAGTCTCTGCGGACACGGACGCACCTCCCTGTCAACAACCTTGACAACTTGACCATTCTACGATAATCTAAAGGCGGCGGGAGGGGATGCACGATCCGGCCCCCTCTCGCCAATGATGCCGGGAGCGAACCATTGACGCGCAGTCTATCACCGGGAACCGTTCTACGCGAACGCTACCGAATCGTCGAGCTCGTCGGGCGCGGTGGCATGGGTGCCACGTATCGCGCCGATGACCTGCGCCTCAAGGGGCGCGTCTGCGCCGTCAAGGAAGCGCTGCCCGATCCCGACGCCACTCCCGAAGAGCTGCGCCAATCTCGCGAGCAGTTCTACCAGGAGGCCAGCACCCTGGCCCGCCTGGACCATCCCAACCTGCCCAAGGTCTCGGATTACTTTACCTTCCAGGACCGGGATTACCTGGTCATGGACTTTGTGCCCGGCCAGGACCTGAAAGAGCTGCTGGCCGCGTCCATGCGCCAGGGCCATCCCCTGCCCGAGCGACAGGTCCTGAGCTGGGCCGCGCAATTGTGCGACGCCCTGGACTACATGCACAGCCAGGACCCGCCCGTGCTCCACCGCGACATCAAGCCCAGCAACATCAAGGTCACGCCCGCCGGCAACGTCAAGCTGGTGGACTTTGGGCTGGTCAAGGTGGTGCTGCCCGACGACCAGCGAACCATCACCGTCGTGCAGGGCCGGGGCACGGTGCAATACATCCCCCTCGAACAGTATGGCGGCGACACCGGCCACACCGACGCCCGCTCCGACATCTATTCCCTGGGCGCTACCCTCTACCATCTCCTCACCGGGCAGCCGCCCCTGGATGCCAAGCGACGTTTTTTGCGGCCCAATTCGCTGCCCACGCCCCGCAACCTGGTGCCCGATATCTCGCCCCAGACAGAGCACGCCGTGCTCTGGTGCCTGGCCATGCACCCCGACGAGCGCCCGGAGACCGTCGCCGAGGTGCGCCAGGCCCTGCTGGCCCCCAGCATTATCAGCCGCGCGGCCGCCCGCGTCCTCGAACGAGATTGGCCGGTGGCCCAGTTCGTGCGCGCCAACCGGCGCGTCCTGGCCATCCTGGGCGCCCTGCTCCTGGCAGCCATCCTGCTCACCGCCAATCCCGGCGAGCTGCCCGCCGCTTCGTCGCCCACGCCCGCGCCCACCGAGACCCCCGCCAGCCTCCGGATGGACACCCCCGAGGCCGACGGCGGGTACGACCCGTCGACCACTGTTAACCAGCCCGATCGTTAGCTTGCCGCTCGCGCAACGACACCACGGCCACGTAGCCCAGGGGCAGCAATCCCCAGGCAAAGCCGACGATGAGGCCCCGCAGGCCGGGCGCCACCTGTTCCACGACGCTGCTGCCGGGCAGCCCCAGCCCGTAGAATAGATAACCCACCAGGCCGGTCACGCCGCTCCACAGCGCCAGGCGGACGAGGGAGCCCATGCCCAGCGCCCTGGTGACGGCCATCACTGCCCCGCCGGCCAGGCCCATTCCCGCCAGCGCCAAAAAGAGATCCACCCAGCGCACCCGTGGCTCGGGCGGGGGCGGAGGCTCGGTCACCGCCGGCGCCGTCGGCGAAGGCGTGGCGCTGGGCCTGGGTGTCGGCGAAGCGGTCATGGTCGGCGTCGGCGAGGGCGTGAGCGTGGGCGTCGCCGTCGGCGTCTGGCTGGGTGTCGGCGTCAAAAAGACCGTCGTCTCGCCCATGATGACAAACAGGGGCCGGGAGCTGGTCGCCGGCTCGCTGGTGGCCCGGATCTCGATCTCGCCCGCCATCTCCAGGGTAATGGTCGCCTGGGCCACCCCGTCTACCGTCGTCGTTTCGTAGCGCCACTCCAACAACTCGGGGAGGTAGCGCGCCTGGAACGTCACCGGCGTGCCGTCGGGCACGGGGTTGCCGTTCTGGTCCACGATGACGCCCGTCCGGACCTGGAGCGAGTCCCCCTCCTCCAGCTTGATGGGGCCCGGCGTGCCTCCCCCGGGGGACGGATCGTCGGCGCGATCGACCGAGATCTCCTGGCGCGGATCGGGCGACAGGACGGACGCCAGCTCGTAGCCCACGCCCTTGACGGTCACCGGCGGCCGGCCGGTTGGTGCGTACTCGAAAAAGAGGGCCCGTACCGCGGCCTCCACAAAGGGCTCGGTCTTGTCATAGACGCCGTAATAGGCGGCCAGCTTGCTGACCTCCGTCGTGTCCAGGTAATAGGGCGCGCCAAAGGCCATGACGACCACGTTCTGCGTTTCGCGGGTGGCCGTCCATTCGCGCAAGAACTGCTTCAGCGCCGCCGAGCTGGGGTAGGCATCGGGGGCATAATCCAGCATGGCAAAGATAATCCAATCCGCCTCGCGCAGCAGCGCCTCCATATCGGGATTGCCAAAGGTCAGGAGGTTTTGCAGGTCGTCGAACGTTCGGGACACGATGCGGTCGGGATTGATCTGCCCGCTGCCCTCCGGCCCGTACATGCGCAGGATCACGTCGCGCAGCAGCTCCGGGTCCAGCATGTAAAAGGGGGCACACAGCTCGCACTCGCGCGCCTCGCGCACGTCGGTAAAGATCAGGACGCGCTCGTCGCGGCGCGGCGGGCGGGTCAGCCCCAGGGGCAGCTCCTGCGCGCGGGGATAGAGCAGGGTCACCGCATCCTGGGCAATCTGGGCCACGGTACCCCCACCGCTGCCCACCCGACCGGGGAGAAAATCGCCAGCCACGCAGTTCTCCAGGCGAAAGCCGGAGGCGAGCACCGCCTCGGCTTCCTCCGCCCCTTCCTCGCCCCGCTCCGCCGCGCCCGCCTGGCAAAGCCCGCGCTTCATGCTCAGGACGCGCCGCACCGACTGGTCGACCCGGGCGCGAAAGTTATTGTCGAGCTCGTAACGCGACTGGAAAAAGAGGATCGTGTCCTCGATGTTCTGCATCTGCTCTTCCCAGGTATCGCCCAGCGAAAACCGGGAGAGGGTGAGGATGTCGTTGCCCGCCTGGAAGGCGTCAAGGGCAATCTGCCGGTGCGGAAAGGCATCCAGCTCCGGGCTGTAGTGACGCCGCACCGCCGGCACGCCCAGCGAGTCGCTGACGAGAACGCCGCCCCCGTCGCGCCAGGCAGCCAGCTCGGGCTGGGAGAGGATCTGCTGCAGGGCCTGGGGATTGAGGCTGATGGGCTTGGTGACGATACGGATGTTGCCCTGGAATCCCCGGTAGCGGATGTGGGCCGTCATCAAGGCCTCGGTAGTGTCGGTTGGCACGCTGCTACCCGTGATGGCGAAAAATGGCGGCAGGTCCAGGATCTGCAGCTCCTGGAGCGACTTGTCGACGGTGGCGATCTCTTGCTCCAGGCTGCGGTCGCTGGCCCCCAGGCCGGGCAGGTGCTTGGCCACCGTCGCCACACGGCCGTCGCTGCCCAGGTGTACACCACGCACGTAGGCCTTGCCCAGGCGGCCGACCCAATAGGGATCACCGCCCAGGACCCGCGTCCCCAGGTCTCCGCTCTGCCCCGGGCGCGGCTCGCTGAGCACGTCCAGCGACGGCCCCAGGAGCAGGTTCACGCCCACGGCGCTCAGCTCGCGGCCGGCCAGCTCCCCCGTCAGCCGCGCATACGTGTCATTCCATGTGGCGCCCAGGGCCATGAGGCTCGGCAGAGGGGTGAACCCGCTTCTCAGGTCGGTGTAGGGATAGCCGTTGCCCTCCTGGCTGGAGGCGATGAGCAGCGGAATGCTTTGCGCCGGCTGGGTGACTACCTCATTGACCGTGACCTGCGTCGTGGCGGTCACCAGCCGCGACGTCGAGGGCTCCAGCGTCTGCGTCATGGGTAGGCTCACGGTCACCGGCACGGAATGCGTCAGCGTCACGGGCAGCGAGGGGCTGAACGCCAGCTCCTGCAGGCCCGTCGTCAAGGCGCGGACGTCCTGGGCCGTAGTGGTCGAGTTGATGAAATTGCCGTTGGCGGGCGAGATGATGACGCCCCCCACGCGCAAGAACTGCACCAGGTGCGCCACATCCGACGTGGCTGACACGTCGCTGCCCGGAAAGGTGACCAGGAACAACTGCCCGACCTTGTCGGCCGTGCTCATCTCTGCCATCAACTCGTCCAGCCAGGCCTCGTCGGCCTGGGCCACCGCGGCACTCGTGGCCGGTTCCTGGGCCAGGAGGGGGGCCGGCGGCAGCGAGGAAAGCAGCAGGCACAGGAGCAGCAGGCGACCGGCCAGGTCCATCCTGGACAACCCCTTGGTTATCTCCTGCCTCATGGCTGGTTCCCTTCTCCGTTCATACCACAATCGGGCCTAGTATACCCTCGAACGCCCCTGTCGTCAAACCCTGCGGCCGGTTCTCCCGCCGCCCCGTCATCCCCGTCGCGCCAGAAGCCGTGCAAAAGCATCATCCCGCCCGTGCCTGGAGGCCACAGCCCGGTCGCGAGTTGGCCGCCCAAAGGCCATCCTCCCGGAAAACAGTGCCTTCTTTTGAAAATGTCCAACTTGCTGGACACCCCGCCAGCGTTTTTTCGCAGGCCCGCATGGCCTGTCTTGTCAACTGGTAGCCTTCGCACAAGAACCGGAATAGGGCTGTGTATCTTTTGCTTCTTGATTCTTCTATATCCTTTCACCAGGGCTGGGAGCGCCCTTCCGGGCGCCGTTTGGAGGGCTCGACCTGCCCGAAACGAAAAATATTTCAGATGTGAAATACTTTGCACCGTCGATCACCAAATTTGACACTTGTATCAAACGAGTGTACATTGAGCGCGGCAGTAACCAATATCAAGGACGCCAGCCAGGTGGATGGCCAAGAGAAAGGAGCAGAGGACAAGATGAGCACAGCAAGTCAGGCCGTCGAGTCTACCAGGAGCCTCCAGGTACGCTCTGCAATCAGGCGGATCACCGCCTGGCGCGAGTTCAACGTCGTGCTGGCCGTGATCGCGCTATCGGCGATTCTGGCCGTGAGCTCCCCGGCGTTCCTCACCACAGCCAACCTCTTTAGCGTGATGCGCGCCTTTTCCCTCACGGCGATCATGGCCGTCGGCCAGACCATGGTCATCCTCACCGGGGGCATCGACCTTTCCGTAGGCTCGACCATGGGGCTGGCAGGCTTGCTCACAGCCATGATGATCCGGGATGGCTACCCGGTCAACCTCGCCGTGGCGGGTGGGCTGCTGACCGGGTGTGCCGTGGGCCTCGCCAATGGCTTGATGGTCGCCAAGCTCCAGTTGCCGCCCTTTATTGCCACCCTGGGCACCCTCAGCATGGGCCGCGGCTTGATGTACTGGATCACCCACGGCTGGCCGATCACGCTGTCCTTTGAGCACCCCTTCCTGGCATTGGGCCAGGGCTACGTCGGCCCCGTACCCGTCCCCGTGATCGTCATGTTGCTGCTGATGATAACCGCCTCCTTCTTCCTGTCCCGCACCTCCACCGGTCGCTACGTCTATGCCGTGGGCTGCAACGAACAGGCTGCCCGCTTTAGCGGCATCCGCGTGAATGGGATCAAGATCCTGGTATACACCCTCTCCGGACTCTGCTGCGCTGTGTCGGGCCTGATCCTGCTGGCCCGCATGGTTTCTGCGCAGCCCATGGCCGGCCTGGGCTACGAGCTGCCGGTAATTGCCGCGGCCGCCATCGGCGGCACCAGCCTCATGGGCGGCGAAGGAACGATCCTCGGCACCCTGATGGGGGCAGCGTTGATGGGCATCCTGCAGAATGGCATGGTGCTGGTGGGCATCGACACCTATGCCCAGCAGGCGATCACGGGAGCCGTGATCGTTATCGCCGTTACCCTCGATCAGTGGCGCAAGCGGCGGTCTGTTCCCTGCTAGCCGGCTGCGTCCACCTGCACCGGGGGGCGGGAGAAAGGAGGTCAATATTGCACGAGTCCCAGGCGATCTTGTTCTCGTGCGTCACAGTGGCCCATAGCGCCACGGGGTGATGCCAGTACGAGCGGTCCGCGTTGATGGAACCCGGTCTTGGCCGGCCAAGAACCACACAGAGGAGAAAAGGAGCAAGTGATGAAATTTCGTGCAAAGAACCTGTGGACAATCGTCTCTATCCTGACGCTCGTGGCCCTGGTGGCGACCGCTTGTGGCCCTGGGCCAGAGCCAACGGCGTTGCAGCCCACGGAACCGCCTCCGTCCGCGCCGACAGCGGAGGCCGGGCAGGCCAATCCCGAGGCTGCGTCCGGAAAGCTGGTCTTTGGCGTCGTGCCCAAGATCACCCACCCCTTCTACGACGACGTCCTGGCCGGGCTGGAGGAAAAGGTTGGCCAGTTGGAGGGCGTGGAGTACCAGTGGATCGCACCGCCGACGGGCAACCCCGCCGAGCAGGTCCAGATCCTGGAGGACCTCATCAACAAGGGCGTGAACGGCATCGGCCTGGCGCCCCTGGAGGCCGCCTCCGTCGAGCCGGTCATCGCCCAGGCCAGGGCAGCGGGCATCCCCGTCGTCACCTTTGACTCCGACGCGCCCAACTCAGAACGGGTGGCGTACTATGGCACCGACAACCGGGCGGCCGGCCGCCAGCAGGCCGAGGTGATGGCCGAAGCCCTGGGCGGCAAGGGCAAGGTCGCCATCGTCACCGGCTCCCTGGTCATGGCCAACCTCAACGAGCGCATCGAGGGCGTCGAGGAAGCCATCGCCGAAAAGTACCCCGACATCGAGCTCGTGGACACCATCGCCACCGACGACGACTTTGCCAAGGGCCTGGACGTGTGCGAGGCCATGCTGCGGGCGCACCCCGACCTCAACGGCGTCATCGCCGTCAGCATGACCGGCTCCGTGGCCATGCCCAAGGTGCTGGCCGACCCGGCCTTTGCCGACCGCGACGACCTGGTGGTCGTCGGCTTTGACGACTTTGAGGATACCCTGAAGGGCATCCGTGACGGCTACATCCTGGCCACCATGGTGCAGCGCCCCAAGCAAATGGGCATCTATGTCATCGAGGGCCTGTTCGGCCTCAACACCGGCGGCGCGGCCGAGAGCGTCGACACCGGCATCACCGTCGTCACCCTGGACAACATTGATACGTACAAGTAGGAACAGGGAGATAGGCTGGTGGAAGGGACTGGTCCCCCTTCCACCAGCCTCCGGGGCCCTGGAGACCCGATAACGCCAGATGGAGGGCGCGACAGGACAGGCAGCCCCATACCGCCTGGGCGAAAGGGCGATGGCTGGCGGCCAGGACAGGTCTCTGGTTGAGGGAGGCGAACCATGACTGAACCTTTGTTGGAAATGCGTGACGTGTGCAAGGGTTTCCCTGGGGTCCAGGCGCTTGCCAGTGCCCACCTCACGGTGGAACGCGGCGAGGTTATGGCACTGGTTGGCGAGAACGGCGCGGGCAAGAGCACCATGATGAAGATCCTTGCCGGTGTCTATGCGCCCGATTCCGGCACCATCCTGATGAACGGCCAGGAGGTCCATCCCCGGGACCCGATGTACGCCCGCGATCACCTGGGCGTCAGCATCATCTACCAGGAGTTCAACCTGGCGATGAATCTCTCCGTGGCGGAAAACATCTACCTGGGCCGCCTGCCCACCCGGCGGGGGCTCATCCGCTATGACCTGCTCTACCGCCAGGCGGGCGAGTTCCTGGACATGCTGGGAACCGATCTCGATCCACGCGCACCCGTCGCTCGCCTCAGCGTGGCGGAGCAACAGATGGTCGAGATTGCCAAGGCCATTTCCTACCAGGCATCACTGCTCATCATGGACGAGCCGACCGCCGCCCTGACCACGCGCGAGACCGAAGCTCTGTTCAAGGTCACCCGGGCGCTGCGCGACAAGGGAGTGGGCATCATCTTTATCACCCATCGCCTGGACGAGATCTTTGGCATCGCCGACCGCGTCACGGTCATGCGCGACGGCAAGACCGTCGGCACGCGCCCCATCGGCGAGATTGACCGCGGCGCAGTGGTTCGAATGATGGTCGGCCGCGAGTTGAGCGAGATCTATGCCGCCAAAGAGCGGCAGCCCGGTGAGCCCGTGTTGGAAGTAAGCCAGTTGTGCATCCCCAGCCAGCTCGACGACATCTCGTTCCAACTGCGGGCCGGACAGATCCTCGGCCTCTTTGGCCTCCTGGGATCGGGGCGCACGGAGCTGGCCCGCGCTCTGTTTGGGATCGGCCGGCCTTCCCGGGGACGGATCAACGTCAACGGCCACTCGGCCCTCGTCCGCTCGCCGGCCGACGCCACGCGACTGGGCCTGGCGTACGCGCCCGAGGATCGGAAGCAGCATGGGCTGATCCTGCCCATGTCGGTGCGCGAGAACACGACCTTGGCCATCCTGGGGGGACTGACGCGCATGACCCTGGTGCGCCGGGGCCTGGAGCAAGAGATTGCCGATCGCTTCATAGAGGAGCTGGACATTCGGACTCCCAGCCGGGAACAGCCGGTCAACAACCTCAGCGGTGGCAACCAGCAAAAGGTCGTGCTGGCCAAGTGGCTGGCAAGCAATCCGAAGGTCCTTATCCTGGACGAGCCGACCCGGGGCATCGACGTGGGAGCCAAGGCCGAAGTCCATTCCATTATGGTCGACCTGGCCCAGCAGGGGGTGGGCATCCTGATGATCTCCTCCGACCTGCTGGAAGTGCTGGCCATGAGCGACCGAATCCTGGTGATGCACGAAGGCCAGTTGACAGGCGACTTTGCCAGGGAGGAAGCAACGGAAGAGCTTGTGATGCTGGCTGCCACCGGTTCAGAGCTGCCGCCGGGCGTCGGCAGACCTGCCCGGTGACGGCCGGCAGCCTGTGCCGTAAAGCCCGAATTGAACTGCTTACGACTTGACAAACACCGGGAGCCGTGATATCAATGTGCATGACTGAAAATAATTTCACGCCGGGCCGCCAAAGAGCACGGAGATCGGTGCACCCCCGTTTCATCCGCGCCGCGCGTCGCCCGGAAGAAGGCAAGAGCATGCCATGAAGGACAGGCAGCGCGAGCAGTTGGCTGCAGGCACGGTAAATCCCGTGCCATAAGGATGGAGCATGACGCTATCGAGACACGAGTTGATGAGCCGCGTCCTGAGTCTGTATTATGTCGAACAGATGACACAAGCCAAGGTCGCCAAGAAGCTTGGCCTGTCCACCGCCAAGGTCAACCGGCTACTGCAGCAGGCGCGGCGGCAGGGTATGGTCGAGATCACGATCCGCACCCCCTTCCAGCATCTCTTTGAGCTGGAGCACCGCCTGCGAGCGATCTTTGGCATCCCGGAGGCAGTGGTCATCCCTCGCGTTGGCGAAGATGTCAGCGCCTTTGTCTACACCCTGGGACAGGCAGGAGCGAGCTACCTGCTGGATCACCTGCACGACGGCGACATCATAGGCATCGGGGGTGGAGCGGGCGTCTATTCGGTCGTCCAGGCATTGGAACCTTCGCGCAGTTACGACGTGCGGGTGGCCCCTGTCCTGGGCGCGGTTCAGGGACGCGTGACGACGGACGTCAATTACCTGGCCGTTGAATTGGCGGAGCGACTTGGCGGCAAGGCGTATCAGCTCCACGCGCCGGCCTTTGTGGATACAGGCGAGCAGCGCGACGTGCTCCTTTCCATGGGGCCCATCAAAGAGATCCTGGACATCGCCCGGCGGGCCAACGTCGCCCTCGTGGGCGTGGGCACCGTGGAGGCCGAGCGCTCGCGATTCGTGGAGTTTAGCGCGCTGTCGGCCGAGGAAATGCGCCAGATTGCCGAATTGCACGGTGGGGTCGGCGAGATCGGGGCGCACATCTATGATATGGAGGGGCGCACGTGCGCCAGCAAGTATGCCGATCGAGTGATTGGTCTGACGCTCCACGAGCTAAAGCAGATCCCGCACGTCATCGGCGTTGCCGCGACCGAGTCCAAGGCCATGCCCCTTTATGGGGCGCTGCGCGGCGGCTATCTGCACACCCTCATTACCGATGAGGCCGCTGCCAACGGCGTACTCCGGCTCTTCGAGCAGCATTTCCACGGGTACAGCGAAGAACCGAGCTAGGCATGCCGCGCATCCACCCGCAGGCCCTGGCACTGAGAGGATAGCATGACCGCGACACCCTTTGCCCGGCTGGCCGAGCTGGGCGAGCAGTTGGAGGCGACGAGCAAGCGGGGCGAGCTGGCGGCGCTGCTGGCAGCCTTCCTGCGAGAGCTGGCGCCCGAAGAGGTGCCACCCGCGGTGCGCCTGACCATCGGCCACGTCTTTCCCGAGTGGGACGAGCGGACGCTGAACGTGAGCTGGAAGGCCCTCACGGGCATCGTCGACGCCATGGTCGACGCCGGGCCCGAGGTCCGCGACGCCGCCTCGGCGCGCGCCGTGGACGGCGGGCAATACGTCCAGCGCTTGCTGGAGGCAGGCCGCCGGGAGCCACCCGCGGCTCCCCCCTTGACCATCCTGGAGGTGTTTCGCACCTTCGAAGAGATTGCCGCCACCGGAGGCCGCGGATCGCGGGATCGCAAGGAGGCACTGCTGGCGGGCCTGTTCCGGCGCGCCCCGGCCCTGGAGGCCAAGGTCCTGGCCAAGATCATCTACCAGGACATGCGCCACGGCGTGAGCGAGGGCATCATGCTCGACGGCATCGCCCAGGCGGCCGGCGTCTCCACCCGGCTGGTGCGCCGCGCCAACCAGTTGTGGGGCGACCTGGGCGAGGTGGCGCTGGTCGCCTTGAGCGAGGGGCAAGAGGGGCTGAAGCGCGCCACCATCCGCCTCTTCCGCCCCCTCAAGCCCATGCTGGCCCAGACGGCCCAGACGCTGGACGAGGCCTTTGCGCGCTATGGCCGCGGCCTGGCCCTGGAGTACAAGCTGGACGGCGCCCGCGTGCAGATCCACCGCCAGGGCGACGAGGTGCGCATCTACTCGCGGAACCTGGCCGAGGTCACCGGCAGCCTGCCCGACGTGGCCGACGAGGTCCGGCGGCGCCTGGCGGCCCGCGAGGCAGTTCTGGACGGCGAGGCCATCGCCGTGGATGCCGCCGGCCGGCCGCTGCCCTTTCAGCACCTCATGCGCCGCTTCCGGCGCAAGCACGCCCTGGCCGACACCGTCGCCGGCATCCCGGTGCGCCTGCACCTCTTTGACGCCCTCTACCTCGACGGCCGGCCCCTCGTCGACCAGCCCTACGAGGAACGCTGGGCGGCCCTGGGGCAGGCCGCCGGTGGGCTGTCCCTCGTGCCGCGACTCGTCCCCACCTCCGAGGACGAGGGCCGGGCCTTTGCCGAGGCCGCCCGCCTGGAGGGGCACGAGGGCCTCATGGCCAAGGAGCTGGGCAGCAGCTACAACCCGGGCGTGCGCGGCAAGGCCTGGCTCAAGCTCAAGCACGTCCTCAGCCTGGACCTGGCCATCGTCGCCGCCGAGTGGGGCTACGGCCGCCGCCACGGCTGGCTGTCCAACTATCACCTGGCCGCCCGCGACGAGTCCAGCGGCGAGTTCCTGGTGGTGGGCAAGACCTTCAAGGGGCTGACGGACGTCCAGTTCCGGGAGATGACAGAGCGCCTCCTGGAACTGGAGCGCGCGCGGCGCGGCAACGTCGTATTCGTCCGGCCCCATGTGGTCGTAGAGGTGCTGTTCAACGAGATCCAGGAAAGCAGCCTCTACCCCTCGGGGCTGGCCCTGCGATTTGCGCGCATCGCCCACCTGCGCGAGGACAAGACAGCGGAAGAGGCCGACACCATCCAGGCGTTGCGCGGCCTGTACGAGCAGCAGTTCGAGTTCAAGGGGCGGCTGAAAGCCGGCTAGCCCCCGTTGCCCTCCGGGGCGATGTGTGGTATACTGCCCCTACACACCGCACGAAAGGACGCGAACGGGAGGTTTGAGATGGTCGCGGATCTGCTGCTGAGCCTGGTTCAACTCGTGGTGGCCGTCTTCTTGAGCGCCATCACCGCCTACATGGCCTTCTACCTCTTTCAGTGGTTCACCCGGGGCATGGACGAGTGGGCCGAGCTGCGCCGGGGCAACCCCGCCATCGGCGTGGTCCTGGGCAGCATCGTCGTGGCCGTCGCCATCGTCCTGCGCCCCGCTCTGTCGGTGGACACCGCCGCGTGGGACGTGGGGGGCGACCTGTTCTTCCGGGTGCTGCTGGCCGAAGCCCTCCAGTTGGCCGTCGGCCTGGTGCTCGCCATCGTAACCCTCACCCTGGCGCTCTACCTCTTTGCGGCCCTGACGCGGGGTATCGACGAGATCGAGGAGCTGCAAAAGGGCAACCTGGCCATCGCCGGCCTGCTGGCCGGCGTCGTCCTGGGCATCAGCCTCCTGGTCAGCCAGGCAGTGGCTCAGATCCTGGGCCTCATCTCCTCGATCCTGTTCTAATTCAGGGAGGAATCCGCGTGGAAGAGGAAAACGAGCTGGTTCGCGTCCACACCGCCCAGGGCTGGCACCTGGCCCAGATCTACAAGAGCAAGCTGGAAGCGGCCGAGATCCCGGTCCTGCTCAAGTACGACGCCGTGGGCATCGTCTATGGCATCACCGTCGACGGCCTGGGCGCCGTCGACGTCCTGGTGCCTGCCCGCTACGCCGACGACGCCCGAATGCTGCTCGAGGATCTGGCAGGGCCCTTTGATGAGCCGGACGAAACCGAGCCGGAGGCAGGCGAAACAGGCGAGGGCAAAGCGCCCGAAGACAACTAGCGCACATCACCCTCCGCCGGCTCCCCCTATCTCGTCCAACGCATCAACCCCCTGGTAACCCGGATCGAGCACGGTTGCCAACCCCCGCCCATAGGCCCCCAGCGCCTCGCCGATCCCGCCATAAAACGTAGGAAAGGCATAGATCATGCTGCGAAGCTTTGCCAGCGGAACGCGGGCGTGTACGGCGAGGGTGAGCATCCCCAGCATCTCTGCGCCATGCGGCCCCACGGCCGTGGCGCCGACCAGGGCGCCGGTCCCCCGGTCCGCGACCAGCTTGAGGATGCCACCGCCTGACGCGTGAAGCCAGCCCCGGAAGGTTGCCGGCACCTGCTTCACGGCCACGACCACGTCGTGGCCCGCGGCCCGGGCGTCCGCCGCGGTCATGCCGACGGCGCCCACTTCGGGATCGGTGAACGTCACCCGGGGCACGGCGTCGTACCGTGCCGGCGGATGCTCCTCGCCCAGGAGCTCGGCGGCAACGATGGCGGCCTGGTGCAAGGCAACGTGAGTGGCCATTGCCTTGCCGGTAACGTCGCCCATGGCCCAGATCCCATCGTCGGCACGCATTCTTTCGTCGACCGCGATGAACCGCGCCGTGCCGTCGAGACCTGCCGATTCCAGTCCCAGGCCCCTCAGGTCGACCTTCCGGCCGGTGGCGACAAGCAACCGCTCACTGGACAGGCTCACACCCCCCGGCAGCGCAACCGAGATCGCCCCGTCGCGCGAGCCCACTCGCTGTACCTCTGCTTTCGTGTACACGTCGATGCCCTCGGCGGCAAACGCAGCCTGTATCACTTCCGACGCCTCCGGCTCTTCGCCGGGCAGCAGGCGGTCGCCTGCCTCCACAATGGTGACCTTGACCCCGAACCGCTCCAGCACCTGTCCCAACTCGCAGCCAGCGACGCCGCCGCCGATGATAACCATCGACTCGGGCAGCCTTTCGGCCTGGATGACGTTGTGCGTTGTCCAGAAGCCCACGTCGGCGAGGCCCGGGATGGGAGGAATGGCTGGCTTGGACCCCGTGGCGATCACGATACCTCTCCTGGCCCTGAAACTCCTGTTGCCGACGGCCACCGTGCGCGTGCCGGTCAGCTTGCCGTGCCCGTGCACGAGCCGGCCGCCGCGGTCCTCGAAACGCTTGACGGCGATGGAGTCATCCCAGCCACCTGTCGCCTCGTTTCGAACCCGCTCTGCGACGGGTGCCCAATCGGGGGTGATCTCGACGTGCCCGGCCATGCCCTCCACCCGCCGGGCTTCCTGCAGGGCGTTGGCCGCCCGAATCATCATCTTGGAGGGGAGACAGGCCCAATACGGACACTCACCTCCCACGAGGGCAGCCTCGATCCCGATCACGTCGAGGCCAGCGCCCAACAGCCGCAGCGAGAGGTCTTCACCGCAGGTTCCAACTCCCAGGACGATCACATCAGCATCGCCGGAATGATCCTCGTCTCTGGTTCTTCTTCTGGCTTCGCCCATCCTTGTTCCTTTCACGAAAGAAGTGGGAGCTCATTGAGCCATTATAGGGTCTCAAACGCCCGTAGTCAATTAAAAGAATATTAAAGAGCGCAATCTCCCTGATCGGGAGGCGTCCATCAGATGGCCAAAATGCTCGATGATCCCCTTGACAGCGTGGCCGGTTCGTGGTATAATCTGGAAAGGATACCGGGAATGATACCGGTATTGTTACCGGCAAGCGCATTTGCGTGCAGCGAGGGCTCTATGAGTCGCAGCAGATTTCCAGTAACCATCCGTGACGTGGCCGAACAGGCGGGCGTTTCCATCTCGACCGTTTCTCGCGTCCTGAACGACAAGGACGACGTCGCCTCTGACACGTACGAGAAGGTCCAGAGCGTCATCCGTGAGCTGGGCTACACCTCCAGCCTGGCAGCCAGGAGCATGCGCAGCCGCCGCACCAACGTCATCGGCCTCATCGTGCCCGACGTCGAAGACTCGTTCACCATCCAGGTCATGAAGGGCGTGAACCGCGAGATCATGGAGCGCGACTACGACCTGCTGATCTATACCAGCGGCAGCATCAAGAAACAGTCGGCAGCGGATCGAGAGCGGCACTTTGTCGCACTGCTCAACGGCAGCATCACCGATGGCATCATCATGGTGACCCCGGCCGCCACCAGCTTTTCCACCGCCGCTCCCGTGGTGGCCGTAGATCCCAACAACCAGAGCCCCGATTGTCCGGCGGTCATCGCCGCGAACCATGCCGGCGTTGTGACGGCCATGGAGTACTTGCTAGAGCTGGGGCACCGGCGCATCGGTTTTATCGGGGGCCGTCCCGATCTGCAGAGTGCCCAGCAGCGGTTCGAAGGGTACCAGGACGCCCTGGCCAGGGCAGGACTCCCACAGGACCCGGACCTCATCGTCGTCGGCGACTTTACCCCCGAAACCGGCCACGAATGTGCTCGCCAGCTACTCCACCTTGATGAGCGGCCGACGGCCATCCTTGCCGCCAACGATCAGTCGGCCTTCGGGGCGATGGCGGCGGCCCGCGAGCTGGGCCTGCGCATCCCCAAAGATCTGTCTGTCGTTGGCTTTGACAACATTCCCGAGGCCGCCCACTGCGATCCGCCCCTGACCACCATCGATCAGTTTGTGGATAGGATGGGCATCGTGGCCGTCGAGATGGTCATCGACCTGGTCCAGGGCCAGCATCTCGACGGTTTCCTGTACACCATGCCCACCAAGCTTGTCATCCGAGATTCTTGCCGGGCCGTGGAGGCCAGCGCCTGACCGGTTGGTGACAAGGCCGAAGGGACGTAAGCCATTGGTAACAGAGGTCGCGTACCTGGAAGTGGAGTTCTGAGGCGGTCAGGCTCCCTTTTTGCCCGGACCGGTATCGTTACCGGCAACGTTCTCAGATCGGAAAGGAGGTGGTGCGGAGCCTGAAGAGGTGCGGTGGAATGATAGTACGGGCCTTTCCCCTTTTGACGGTGAGGCATGGCACCAGCCCTGAATCAACTGCCGGAAAGGGGGGCCTGCACGAGCGTGGGGGGCCCTGTCCCTCCAGTGAACAGTGTACCAGACCATTTCCATTATTCAAGGAGGAAAAGCGAGATGCGTAGATCAACCCTTTTGGCCGTGAGCCTGTTGATCGTTGTCAGCATGGTACTGGCTACCTGTGGCCCAACGCCGGCACCCCAGGTGATCGAGAAAGAGGTGGCTGTTGAGGTCACCCGCGTCGTCGTCGAGACGCAGATGGTCGAGGGGGCGGCCGTCGAAGTCACCAAGATCGTCAAGGAAGAGGTGCAGGTCGTCGTTACCGCCACCCCCGAGCCCGTCGTCAAGGAAGAGGCGCCCGACGTGCTGGGCCTGCCCCGGGAGGAAACCCTCATCGTCGGCGTTCTCACGGGTCGCGTCGGAACGCCCAGCAACTTTAACAACTGGGTCGGCTGGAAGTGGCGCGACCGCGGCATGCAGAACCTGGCCAACGAGCCGCTGTGGTCCATCGACTATGCCACCGGCGAGATCATCCCCGGCCTCGCCTCCGGTGACCCCATCTACAACGATGACTTTACCCAGGTCGAGATTCCCCTTCGCGAGGGCGTCGCCTGGGCCGACGGCGAGCCGTTCACCGCGGCCGACGTGGTCTTTACCGTTGAGACGAACCTGGCCTACGAGGGCCTGAACGACCACAACTATGCAGTGGAGAACGTCGCCTCTGTCAGCGCCCCCGACGACTATACCGTCGTGTTCGAGCTGAAACAGCCCAACTCCCGGTTCCACACGCACTATCTCGACCGCTGGGGCTGCGCCTGGATCATGCCCAAGCACATTTTCGAGGCGGTCGAAGACCCCGTGACGTTCGAGTTCAACCCCTTCGTCGGCACGGGCCCTTACAAGCTGCACAGCTTTGATCCCAACGGTTACTGGACCATCTGGGAAAAGCGCGAGGATTGGGACAAGAGCCCGACGGGTATCCTCTACGGCGAGCCCAAGCCCAGGTTCGTGGTCTTCCAGGCGTTTGCCAACGAGGGTGCCAAGATCCTCGCCCAGTTGACGCACCAGCTCGACGCCGTCGACCTCTCGGCGGAGGGCCTGAAGGCGGCCCTGGCCCAGGGAGAGACCATCCGCGCCTATCAGCCCAGCTTCCCCTGGGTTGTCAACAACGACCCGGCCCTCACCGGACTCACCTTTAACGTGGCCCGGCCTCCCTACGACAACCCCGACGTCCGCTGGGCCCTGCTGCTGGCCATCGACATTGCCGAGTACGTGGGCCAGGCCGTGGACGGCACGGGCACCCTCAGCCCGGTCCACATCCCGTCCCTGGGCTCCTACCCGAAGGACTATATCGAGCCGATGCAGGACTGGCTGGCAGACCTCGAGCTGGACCTGGGCGACGGCGAGATGTTCAAGCCCTACGATCCCGAAGCGCCGCAGCGGGTCGCGGACTATGCCACGGAGCGGGGTTACGTCTTCCCCACCGACGAGGCGTACATCCAGCAGGCCTTCGGCCTTGGCTGGTACAAGTACGCCCCCGACGAGGCGGCCAAGCTGCTGGAGAAGAACGGCTTCAGCCAGGATGATGAGGGAATGTGGCTTCTGCCCGACGGCACCCCGTGGAAGATCGAGGTCCTGTGCCGCTCCGACATGTCGCACCTGGAGTTCAAGAACGCCGCCGCCGCCGTTCAGCAGTGGAAGCAGTTTGGCATCGACGCCATCCAGGTCCCGTCGGACAACCTGTCGGCCCTGACCCAGAACGGCGATTACGACATCTCGGGTGCCTGGCCTGCCCAGGAGCCGTGGGGGGCCGGCCCCGACCTGTACCGCGTCCTCGACTTTTACAACTCGGCCTACATCGAGCCGGTGGGCACCATCACCAAGGGGCACACCTCCCGCTGGGCATCGCCCGAGATGGACGAAGTCGTGAAGCGGCTGCGCGAGACCGATCCGGCCAACGCCGAAGAGGTCATCGCCATCGGCACCGAGGGCCTGCAGATCGTCGCCGAGGCCATGCCCGGCATCCCGACCTTTGGCTACATCGGCTTTGTCACCTGGGACGAATACTACTGGACCAACTGGCCCGGCAGTGAAAACCCGTACTCCCAGCCTTACGCCCACTGGGGGCCCTTCAAGTACATGATGCCTTTCCTGGAGCCCACCGGGAACTAGTTCCTACGGGCTCGACCTGATTCCCCCCGGGGCGCGCTGCCGCGTCCCGGGGGGATCTCTAACGACACAACGGCAGGTAGGAACGCAGAGGAGGAAACTGCCTTGGCGTTTATAAAACGATATCTCATTCCACGGCTGATCCAATATTTCCTGGTGATCTTTCTCGGGATCACGGCCGTGTTTCTGATCCCCCGTCTGTCGCCCTCGGACCCCGTGCAGCATACCATCAGCCAACTCCGCGCCATGGGCTCGTGGTTGGACCCGGCCACCATGGATGATTTCATGGACGACCTCACCGAGATGTACGGGCTGGAGGGCTCGACGCTCGACCAGTATGGCAAGCTATGGGTCAGGTTGTTCCACGGCGACTTTGGGGTCTCTTTCTTCCAGTTCCCGACGCCCGTGAGCCAGTTGATCGCGACGGCCCTCCCCTGGACCGCGGGCCTGCTGCTGGTTACGACGGCCCTGTCCTGGACCATCGGGAACTTTGTCGGGGGACTGGCCGGCTATTTTGCCCGCAAGAGGTGGTCACGCATTCTCGACACCACGGCCATGATCGTCCGGCCGCTGCCCTACTATATCCTGGCCTTTGCCCTTCTCGTCCTGTTGGCCTACGTCGTCAGGTGGTTTCCGGTTTCGGGCGGGACCGACATCGGGAGAAAGGTTGGGTTCAACTGGCCCTTTATCAAGGACGTGCTGCGACACTCCTTCCTCCCGGCCCTGTCCCTTGTCCTCCTCGGCGGAGCGGTCAACTTTCAGACCATGAAGCTTATCGTGCAGAACGTCAACTCCGAGGACTTTGTCCAGTACGCCAAGCTCGGCGGCGTCAAAGAAGGCCGGATTGTCACCAGGTACGTGCTGCGCAACGCGTGGATGCCACAGATCACGGGGCTGGCGCTGTCGTTTGGCCAGGTCTTTTCCGGCGCGCTCATCACCGAGATTGTCTTTTCCTATCCGGGGCTCGGATCCCTTCTTTACAACGCCATCATCACCGGCGACTATAACCTGATCATGGGCATCACGCTCCTTTCCATCGTGGGCATCACGACCGCAATCCTCGTCATCGACCTGCTCTATCCCCTCTTTGACCCACGGGTCAGATACGTGTGAAGGGGCCATCGTGAAAGTACTACGAGATCTGCTCAGGGATTACCGTTTCGCCTTCAGCTTTTGCGTTTTGTGCGTCCTCCTGTTCCTTGCCGTCCTATCCTTCTTTGCCAAGGATGACCCAACCCTGTGGGGCGTCGTGCCCCGCGATCTGAGGCCTTCGTGGCCCACCTATCCGCTGGGCACCAGCTCCAAGGGGCAGGACGTGTTCTGGCAGGCGACCTTTGCCGTGCGCAACTCCCTGACCATCGCCATCATCGCAGGCGTGGTATCGAGGGTCATTGCCGTCCTCGTCGGCATGGTCGCCGGCTACAAGAGGGGGCTCGCCGACACGGTGCTCATGTTTTTCAGCGACAGCCTGCTGGTCATCCCCCTCTTTCTCATCATCGTGATGCTGGCCCTGTTGATACGCGACAGGTTGAATCTCGTGACGCTGGGTCTGCTCCTCGCCTTCTTTGGCTGGGCCTGGGACGCCCGGGTCATCCGCTCGCAGATCCTCAGCCTGCGAGAGCGCGAGTTCACGCAGACGGCCATCCTTTCCGGGACGAGCACCGTCTCACTGGTGCTGAAAGAGTACATGCCCTTTGCCACGCCCCTGGTGTTCTCGACCCTCATCAACAACATGTCCTGGGCCATCGGGATGGAGATCACCCTGGCCATCCTGGGCCTGGTTAACATGGACGTCCCCACCCTGGGTACGACGCTCCAGTGGGCCATCAGCTATCAGGCCATGCTCCTGGGGTACTGGTGGTGGCTCCTGACGCCCGTCGTCCTGTCGGTACTCCTGTTCGTGGCCCTCTACTGGCTCTCGGTCAGCATCAGCGAATACCTGGATCCACGAACACGGATCCAGCGCGTCGGGACGTAGGAGGAAGCCATGAACAATCCCATCCTCCGCACCGAGGATCTCAAAACGTACTATGTCCTGGACGTGCACGGCAAGCAGAAAGTGGTGAAAGCGGTCGACGGCGTCAACCTGAACATCCGGGCGGATGAGGTCTATGGCATTGCCGGCGAAAGCGGCTGCGGGAAGACGACGCTCCTGAAGGCCCTTGCCGCCGCCATCGATCCGCCCTTGCGCCTGGTGGGCGGCAGGGTCTTCTATCGGGTGACCGGCGCTGAGCTGGACGATGCCTCCCTCAATATCCTGTCCATGCCCAACAGCGACGCTGACCGCTACATGGCAAGCGAGGAAATCGACGTCGCTTCCCTGGGCGTGGAGGCCAAGCGACGGCTGCGCTGGAAGTTTGTTTCCTACGTCCCCCAGGGCTCCATGAGCGTCCTGAATCCCGTGACCAAGCTCAAGGAAACCGCCCGGGATTTCATCGAGAGCCACGTGACGGGCAAGTCGCGGGACGAGATGTTTGACAGCGCCAGGCAACACATCGTCGAACTGGGCCTTCCCGCCAACATCCTGGACGCCTACCCCCACCAGTTGTCGGGGGGCATGAGACAGCGGGTGACCATCGCCCTGGCGACGGTCCTCAAGCCCCGGATCATCATCGGCGACGAGCCGACCACGGCCCTGGACGTCGTCGTCCAGAGGGGCGTGGTGCAGCTCCTCAAGGAAATTCAGAAAAAGCTGCGAAACACCATCATCCTCGTGACCCACGACATGGGCGTGCACGCCAACATTGCCGATCGCATCGGGATCATGTACGCCGGCAAGATCGTCGAAGAGGCGACCACCGAAACCATCTTTGGCGGGCCGCGCCATCCCTACACCCGATACCTCATCAACTCCTTGCCCAGGTTCGGTGACAAGAGCACCCGAGAGAGTGTGCCCGGCTTCCCACCATCGCTCGTGAACCCACCCCCCGGCTGTCCGTTCCACCCCCGGTGCCCGCACGCCATGGACGTTTGTACCACCCAGATGCCGGCTCTTGCCAGGATTAGCCTCAATCACAGGGTTGCCTGCTGGCTGGTCGGAGAAGAAGACTATGAACGTTCTTGAGCTTCAGCACTTGACCAAGGTCTTTTCCCTGGGCAGCCTGTTTTCCAGGATCAGAATCACGGCGGCCGACAACGTGTCGTTCCACATCAAGCCCGCCGAGATATTCTCCCTGGCAGGCGAGAGCGGCTGCGGGAAAACTACTACCGCCAGGATGGTCCTGGGCTTCGAGGAGCCCACCTCTGGCGAGATCATGTACAACGGCAAAAAGGCCGAAAGGCACGAAAAGGTGTGGCGCACCCAGGGGATACAGGCAATCTTCCAGGACCCCTTCGGCACCTTTAATCCGTTGCGAACGGTCGACAGCTATTTCTTCGAGACGGTCCGGAACTACAAGCTGGCCGAGAACAAAAAAGACGCCATTGCGTACATCGATGTCAAATTGCAGGAGGTCGGCCTGGACTTTTTCGAGTTCGCCGGCAAGTACCCGAGCGAGTTTTCCGGCGGGCAACTGCAAAGGATCTCTATCGCCCGGTCCCTGCTGACCAACCCCATGTTGCTCATCGCCGACGAGCCCGTGTCCATGGTGGACGCCTCCCTGAGAATGTCCATCGTGAACCTCTTCAAGAAGCTCAAAGAAGACCTGGGCGTGAGTGTCCTCTATATCACCCACGACCTGGCGACGGCCTACTATGTCAGCGATCGGATCGCCATCATGTTCCGGGGGAGCATCGTGGAGATGGGGCCTGTGGAGCAGGTGTTGATGCAGCCCAGGCACCCCTACACCCGCCTCCTTCGCGAATCGATCCCTGAAGCCGACCCGAGCAAGCGGTGGCGGGGCGAGGTCAAGCTGTCGGATGCGGACCACGAAGAATATCTGAGGCAGGGCTGCAGGTTCGCGGGCAGGTGCCCCCGCGTGATGGACGTCTGCAAGTCGGTCGTGCCGCCCGATTTCGACGTCGACGGCGTGCTCGTCAAGTGTCACCTCTACGAAGGATGCGACCGCATGAGCGAGCCCTGCCTGGAGGAGCCACTCGCAGTACAAACCGGACCCGATGCCGTCCAGGCCCTTGACAGGCATACCGGCGTATGATATAATCTGGAAAGGATACCGGTAAGGATACCGGTATTGTTACCGGAAAGCAGCACCAGCCAAAATTCAAGGTCAACCGGCTGTTTTTGACCACAGATCACCGTTTGGGAGCGAGCACTCGTGTACAAAGACACGTCACGACCGCTGCAAGAGCGCGTAGCCGACCTCGTCTCGCGCATGACCCTCGAGGAAAAGATCTCGCAGATGGGATTCGAGGCACCCGCCATCGAGCGCCTGGGCATTCCCGCCTACAACTGGTGGAACGAGTGCCTCCATGGCGTGGGCCGGGCGGGCGTGGCTACCGTCTTTCCCCAGGCCATCGGCCTGGCCGCCACCTGGAATCCCGACCTGCTCCACCGAGTCGCCACGGCCACCTCCGACGAGGCGCGGGCCAAACACCACGAGGCCCTGCGCCGGGACATCCACCGGCACTACAGCGGCCTGACCCATTGGACGCCAAACGTCAACATCTTTCGCGATCCCCGCTGGGGACGTGGCCAGGAGACCTATGGCGAAGATCCCTTTCTCACCGCCCGCCTGGGCGTGGCCTTTGTCCGGGGCATGCAGGGCGACGACCCCGACTACCTGAAGCTGGTCGCCACGCCCAAGCACTTTGCCGTGCACAGCGGCCCCGAGTCGATCCGCCACGCCTTTGACGTCCACCCCGGCGAGCGAGATGTGCGCGAGACCTACCTGCCCGCCTTCGAAGCCTGCATCCGCGAAGGCGGCGCCGCCTCCATCATGGGCGCCTACAACCGCCTCAACGGCGAGCCGTGCTGCGCCAGCCCCCTCCTCCTGGACAAGATCCTGCGCGATGAGTGGGGCTTTGATGGGTTCGTCGTCTCGGACTGCGGGGCCATCACGGATATCTATGCCTTCCACCGGGTGGTGGACACCCCCGAGGAAGCCACGGCCCTGGCCGTCCGTCACGGCTGCGACCTGGAGTGCGGCACGGTCTACCCGGCCCTCCTGGAAGCCGTGGAGCAGGGGCTCATCTCCACCGAAGAAATCGACCGCGCCGTGGAACGCCTCTTCACCGCGCGCTTTCGCCTGGGCATGTTCGATCCTCCGGAATGGGTGCCCTACACGCAGATACCCTACGAGGTAGTCGACTCGCCCGAGCACCGGGCCCTGGCCCTCCAGGCCGCCCGCGAGTCCATCGTCCTCCTCAAGAACGAGGGTAGGCTGCTGCCCTTGCCCACCGACCTGACCTCCATCGCCGTCGTGGGCCCCAACGCCGACGAGCTCACCGTGCTCCTGGGCAACTATAACGGGACGCCCGCCGCGGTGACCACGCCCCTGGCGGGCATCCGACGGAAGGTCTCGCCTGCGACCCGGGTCTATTTCGCCCCCGGCTCTCCCTGGGCCGAGGGCGCCCCTCGCCTGTGGCCCATCCCCCCGGCCTGCCTGGTTCCCGCCGGCGGCGGCGAGGCGGGGCTGGTGGGCGAATATTATGACAACTCGCATTTCGAAGGCCAGCCGGTTCTGACCCGCGTTGACCGCCTGGTGGACTTTATCTGGAAGGGCACGTCGCCCCTGTCCGGCGCCTGGGGCGATCCGTTTTCCGTGCGGTGGACCGGCAGCCTCATACCGCAGGCCGATGGCACTTACCGCCTGGGCGTCTTTGGCCACAGCGGCTACAAGCTCTACGTCGACGGCGAGCTCCTGGTCGAGTCCGAGTCCATTCACCACCCCCTGCTCAGGGCCCGGGAAGTCAGCCTGGAAGCCGGGCGGCTTTACGACGTCCGTCTCGAATACGCCAGCTTCGGGCTGGACCCGCAGGTGCAGTTGCTGTGGGCCCCGCCTGCCGGCGATCTCGCGGGGCCGGCCCTGGAGGCGGCAGCCAAAGCCGACGTCGTCGTCGCCGTCATGGGCCTGTCGCCGCGCCTGGAGGGCGAGGAGATGCCCGTGGAGCTCGAGGGTTTTGCCCGCGGCGACCGGACGGACATTGCCCTGCCCGCGCCCCAGGAGGCGCTCCTCAGAAAGCTGGGGTCCCTGGGCAAGCCACTGGTGCTGGTGCTGCTCGGCGGCAGCGCCCTGGCCATTCCCTGGGCGGCGGAGCACGTGCCGGCCATCGTCGAGGCCTGGTATCCCGGCCAGGCCGGGGGCGAGGCGCTGGCCGAAGTCCTGTTTGGCGAATACAACCCCGCCGGGCGGCTGCCGGTTACCTTTTACCGGTCGGTCGACGACCTGCCGCCCTTTGAGGATTATAGCATGGAGGGCCGCACCTACCGCTACTTCCGGGGCAAGCCCCTCTACCCCTTCGGTCACGGCCTGAGCTACTCGACCTTTCACTACGATAACCTGCGCATCAGCCCGGCACAGGCCTCCGTAGGCGAGCAAGTGACGGTCAGCGCCGACGTGACCAACACCGGCGAACGGGCCGGCGACGAGGTGGTACAGTTGTACGTTCGCCACCCCGGGGCCCCGGAGCCGCGCCCCATCCAGGAGCTGAAAGCCTTCTCCCGCATCAGCCTCGAGCCCGGCGAATGCCGGACCGCCACCCTGGTGCTGGACGTCGACCAGCTCGGCCTCTATGACGACAGCGGGCGTTACGTGGTCCGGCCGGGCAGCATCGAGGTGATGGTCGGCGGCTCGTCGCAGCACCTGCCCCTGGCCGGCAGCCTCCAGATCGCCGGCCGGCAGCCGGATTGAGGCCGCCGGCCATCGTCGAGATCTGGCGGCCACGTGCCGGGCCCTGTGGCCACGGCAAGGAGCAATGAGCATACGACAGGAGAGAGTGCCATGACTGACCAGTATCAACCCAAACCGGAGCAAAAGTTCACCTTTGGGTTGTGGACGGTGAACAACCCCGGCTCCGACGCCTTCGGCCAGGCGGTTCGACCCAAGATGCCGCCCGCCGACGTCGTCTATCTCCTGGCCGAGGTGGGCGCCTACGGAGTCAACCTACACGACAACGACCTCATCCCCATCGACGCCACGCCCGGCGAGGCCGAGACCATCCTCAGGGCTTTCAAGAAGGCGCTGGCCGACACCGGCCTCGTCGTGCCCATGGCCACCACCAACCTCTTTGCCGATCCCGTCTTCAAGGACGGCGCCTTCACGGCCAACGACCCGCAGGTGCGGGCCTATGCCCTGCAAAAGACGCTGCGTGCCATGGACCTGGGCGTCGAGCTGGGGGCGGAGGTGTACGTCTTCTGGGGTGGCCGGGAGGGCATCGAGGTCGACGCCGCCAAGGACCCCGTGGAGGGCATCAAGCGCTTTCGCGACGCCCTTGACTTCTTGTGCGAGTACGTCCTGGACCAGGGTTGGAACTTGAAGTTCGCCCTGGAGGCCAAGCCCAACGAGCCGCGCGGCGACCTGTACTTCCCGACCACCGGCGCCTACCTGGGCTTTATTCAGACGCTGGCCCATCCCGAAATGGTGGGCGTCAACCCCGAGGTGGCTCACGAGCACATGGCCGGCCTGAACTTTATGCACGCAGTGGCCCAGGCGTGGGAGGCGGGCAAGCTGTTCCACATCGACCTGAACGACCAGAACTATGCCCGCTTTGACCAGGACTGGCGCTTTGGCGCACAGAACCTGAAACAGGCCTTCTACCTGGTCAAGTTCCTGGAGGAAGTCGGTTACCAGGGCAGCCGCCACTTTGACGCCCACGCCTTCCGCACCGAAGACGTCGAGGGTGTGAAGGACTTTGCCCGGGGCTGCATGCGGACCTACCTCATCCTCAAGGAAAAGGCGGCGCGATTTGCCGCCGACGGCGAGATCCAGGGGCTGCTGGCCGAGATCCGCACCGACGATGGCTCCATGGACGCCTTCCGGGGCGCCTACAGCGCCGAAAAGGCCGCCGCCCTCAAGGCTCACGCCTTTGACCGGGTGGCTCTTGCCGCGCGGGGCATGCAGTACGAGAAGCTGGATCAGTTGGTCAACGAACTGTTGATGGGAGTGCGCTGAGATGTCCTATTTCCTGGGGATCGATACGTCGACCACGGCCACCAAGGCCCTGCTGGTGGACGCCAGGGGCCAGGTGGTGTCCGTCGCCTCGTCGGAATACACCTACGAAACGCCCCGGCCGCTGTGGGCCGAGCAGCATCCCGACCTGTGGTGGCAGGGGACGCTCGCCAGCGTGCGACAGGCCCTGGCCCAGGCGGGCATCGATCCCGCCGAGGTCGAGGGCGTGGGGCTCACCGGCCAGATGCACGGCCTCGTGCTGCTGGACGAGGCCGGCGTCCTGCGACCCGCGATCCTGTGGAACGACCAGCGCACGGCGGCCGAGTGCGACGAGATCCGGGCGCTCGTGGGCCGGGAGCGCCTCATCCAGATCACCGGCAACGACGCGCTGACCGGCTTTACCGCGCCCAAGATCCTGTGGGTCAAGAACCACGAGCCCGAGATTTTCCACCGGGTGCGCCACATCCTGTTGCCCAAGGATTACGTCCGGCTGAGGCTGACCGGCGCCCATGCCACCGACAAGGCCGGCGCCGCGGGCACCATCCTTTTTGACCTCAAGCGGCGCGACTGGTCGCCGGAGGTGGTGTCGGCCCTGGGCATCGATCCCGCCTGGCTGCCGCCCACCTACGAGGGCCCCGCCGTGACCGGCAACCTCACCGACGAGGCGGCCGAGGCCACGGGGCTGCGGGCGGGCACGCCCGTGGTTGGGGGCGGCGGCGATCAGGCCGCCGGGGCTGTGGGCACGGGCGCCGTCGTCGAAGGAGTGGTGTCCCTCAGCCTGGGCACTTCGGGCGTGGTCTTTGCCGCCGTCGACCGGCCCATGGTCGAGCCGCAGGGACGGCTCCATGCCTTCTGCCACGCCTTGCCGGACCGGTGGCACCTCATGGGCGTCATGCTCTCGGCGGCGGGCAGCCTGCGCTGGTATCGCGACACCGTGGCGCCCGGCGCCGGCTTTGACGCCCTCCTGGCGCCGGCTGCGGACGTCGCTCCCGGCAGCGAGGGACTGCTCTTCCTGCCCTACCTGACGGGCGAGCGCACCCCGCACCCCGATCCCCTGGCCCGGGGCGCCTTTGTGGGGCTCACCGTGCGCCACACCTTGCCCCACATGACCCGGGCCCTGCTGGAGGGCGTGGCCTTTGGCCTGCGCGACAGCTTTGAGCTGATGCGCGCCACCGGGCTGGCCGGCATCAGCCAGGTGCGCATCACCGGGGGCGGGGCCCGCAGCCCGTTGTGGTGCCAGATCCTGGCCGACGTCCTGGGCGTCGAGTTGGCGACGGTCAACACCACCGAGGGCGCGGCCTACGGCGCCGCCCTGCTGGCCGCCACCGGCGCCGGTGCGTTTGCCACCGTGGAGGAGGCCTGCGCCGCCACCATCCAGGTCACCGGCAGCACCACGCCCGGCCCGGCCTGCGCCGCCTACGACGAGCTCTATCCCCTGTATCGGGATCTCTACCCGGCGCTGTGCCCGACCTTTAACGGCCTGGCCGGCTGCCAGGCATAAAGTAGCCGGCCTCCCACGCCGCCCACTTGTTTTCCGCCCGGCCTCAGTCCACCCTCCTGGCCGGTGCCCATCGCGCCTCCCACCAGCTCTGGCGCGCCCGGGGGTCCATGAAGGTGCCGGTGTCGCGGATGGCGACGCCGACCTCGCCGCCCATGGCGCGCCCGAAGGGTTGCAGGCCGCGCAGCGCCGGCAGCCGGCCGCGCCCGGCCGCGTTCCACTCCCGGTAGAGGGCCAGCAGCCTCGGCTCAACGCACACGCCCTCGACGTGGATGGTATAGCCCCGCACGACGTTGTCTTCACAGGTGTACTTGAGCGTGATCCGATCTTCCGCCGCGTATAGGACCAGCGCCTCAAAGCCCCCGCCGATGTCATAGCCCGAGTCGGGCAGGCGGAGCACCTCGCCGGGCGTCACCGCCATGCCGGCCAGCGTCACCTCCGGATAGGCCAGCAGACCGGCGCGGCAGTTGCAGTCCCAGTCCCAATCGTACACCCGGTAGGCCCGGGCAAAGACCGGCACGCGCGCGTCGAGAAAGAGCGTGTGAAGTTGGGGAGCCCTGGAGTCGTCGTGCCCGTCATAGTCCACCAGCCCCAGGTAGGCGGTGGTGGGCTCGTATCCGCGCAGGGCCAGGTTGAGGTCGGCGTGCTGTTCGGCCGGCCGGTCCGTGGGATCGCCCCCGACCTCCAGCGTGCGATACTCCACGCCCGGGATGGGCGCGCAGTCCGAAGGCTGCGCCACGGTGAGGGGCAGAAAGACATGGTAGCTGATCGTCTGCGAGGCGGCGACGGCCGGGCCGCCCGTCCCGCGGAAATCCAGGGCAAGCGGCGCGACCGCGGCCGCCGGCCAGGACACCTGGTCGTCCCACTGGGGTAAGGAAGCGTGGGTCGAGTTGCCCTCCAGGAGGGCAAACAGCAGCAAAATGGTTGCCATCATGGCGTTCTTCAGCTCCTTGCTGATCGAGTTTTGGGGGCGCCGGGGTCACTGCTCTTGCAGGAACCGCAGCACCTCGCCCGCAAACAGCTCGGGGCTCGTGTCCATGGCGATGTGCTGCTGGCCGGGAAGGATCGCGACCCGGCTGTTGGGCAAGGCCGCGTCGACGATCTCGGTCGCCCGCCGGACGTGGGGCGGGCTATCGCCGCCGAGCAAGAGCAGCGTGGGCACCCGCAGGTGGGCAAACCGCCCCGCGTCGAACCGGTAGGTCTTGGCCACCGATAGTTCCCTGGCAATGGTCGGCGCCAGCGCGATGCGCACCTTCCACATGGGCAACTGCCGGTAGGCCGCCAGCTCGTGGGGCGGCATCTTCACCACGTCCACCATCATTACCTCCAGGGCGGCCTCCAGCTCGCCCCGATCCGCCAGCGCCTGGATCCGCTCGATAGCGTCGAGCGGGACAGCGGGAGCGTCGCCGGGCACCGGCGGCTCGTAGAGCACCAGGCGGTGCATCCGGGAGGTCAGCAGCGCCGCCTCCAGGCTGCACAGGGCCCCGTAAGAGTGCGCCAGGACCGAGACCGGCTCCCCGATGGAATCGACCACTGCCGCCACGTCTTCCGCCTCGCGGGCCACGTGATAGGCCGGGCCGTCGCCGCTCATGCCCCGCCCGCGCCGGTCCATGGCATACATCCTGAAGCCTTCCTCAAAGCGCGGCGAGATGGGAGTCCAGCGCTGGTGATCCGCCGTGGCGCCGTGGACCAGCAGCAGGGGCGGCCCCGCTCCCCTCTTTACGTATCCGATGGCCGTGCCATCCTTCGAAACAACCTGTTCCATGTTCACCTTTCCAGCCGGCCGGTGCGTCGTGGGGGCACCCCGGGTATGCTCCTCCGTGCCGGTGAAGGCAGCAGTATACCATCACAGGGGTCGCCTGGCAAGGAAGGCGAAACAAACAGAAATACAGCGAGACCTTTGCTGGACAAAAGGCCGTCGCTGAAACTACTGCCGGGGGTTGTGAGAAAACAGGAGTGATCTAGCTCCGCGCCTGCCGGATCCAGCCCAGGACCTGTCTCACCTGGTTGCTAATGGCCGCCCAGTCGCCGGCCGCCACCCATTCCTTGCGCACCAGGTTCGAGCCCAGGCCCACGCACGCGACGCCGGCCGAAAACCAGGCCCGGATGCTCTCCTCTGAGGCGTCCACGCCGCCGGTGGGCATGATGGACGTCCAGGGGCAGGGGCCGAGGACCGACTTGACAAACTCGGGGCCGCCCACCGAGCGGCCGGGAAAGACCTTGACGATCTCGACGCCCAGCTCTTCCGCCTGGGAGATCTCGGTCACGCTGCCGCACCCGGGCGAATAGGCGATCTTGTGCCGGTTGCACAGGCGGGCCACCTCGGGGTTGAGGAGCGGCCCGACCACGAAATTCGCGCCGTAGGCGATGTACAGGGCCGCCGTGGGCGCGTCCACCACCGAGCCCACTCCCAGGATGATCTCCCGGTGCTCCCGCGCCAGGTACCGCGACAGCTCCTTGAAGACCTCGGGCGCCATGTCGCCCCGATTGGTGAACTCGAGGACCTGCGCCCCGCCGGCGGCGCACGCCTCCGCGACCTTGACCGCCACTGCCGCGTCCGCGTGGTAAAAAACGGGCACCAGGCCATCCTCGAGGATGGCATTCAACACCTGCATCCTGGTAAAACGAGCCATGCTCCCCTCCTTGTGTCTTGTTGTCTCTAGCGCGACACGCGCCCCGAGCGATCGCCGCCCATCAGCTTTTCCACTTCGGCGGCGGTCACCAGGTTGAAATCACCCGGGACCGAGTGCTTGAGGCAAGAAGCGGCCACGGCAAACTCGAGCGCCCGCTGCCGGTCCTGCGGCCACGTGCACAGGCCGTGGATGAGGCCGGCGCAGAAGGCGTCGCCCCCGCCAACACGGTCCACGATGTGGGTCACGTCGTAGGCCGGGGCCACGCAGAACCCGTCCGGCGTCCACAACACGCCCGACCAGGTGTTGTGGCTGGCCGAAATGCTGCCGCGCAGGGTAATGGCCACGGTTCCCAGGTTGGGAAAGCGCCCGGCCAGCGCCTCGCAGACGTGACAGTACTTGGCGGCCTCCACCTGGCCGGAGGTCACGTCGGTATCGGGCGCCTTGACGCCAAACACTTTGTCCGCGTCCTCCTCGTTGCCCACGGCCACGTCGCAGTAGGCCACCAGCTCGGGCATCACCTCGCCGGCCGCCTTGCCCCACTTCCACAGGTTCTTGCGATAGTTCAGGTCGCAAGACACGGTCAGGCCCATCTCCCTGGCCGTTTGCACGGCCTCCAGGCAGACGGCAGCGGCCCCGGCCGAGATGGCCGGCGTGATGCCCGTCCAATGGAACCAATCCGCGCCATCCAGGACGCTGCGCCAGTCGATCATGCCCGGCTCTATGGTGGCGATGGCCGAGCCGGCCCGGTCATAGACCACCTTGCTGCCGCGCTGCATGGCGCCCATCTCCAGGAAATAGATGCCCAGGCGCCGACCGCCGCGCACGACCCTGTCCACGCCCACGCCGTACTGGCGCAGGAACTGGAGGCACGCTTCTCCCAGATCGTTGTCGGGCAGCCTCGTGACATAGTCTACGGGCGTGCCCAGCAGGGCCAGGGAGACGGCCACGTTGGCCTCGCCGCCGCCATAGACCACGTCGAAGGAGCGCGCCTGGCCGAAACGGAGGAACCCGGGCGGCGACAGCCGCATCATGATCTCGCCAAAGGTAACGACACGTTTCATGGAATCTTACCTCCTGCGTTGAGTCTGAAAGCGGCCGCGTCCATTGCCTCTGGATTGACCACAGACGGCGGCCAGCGGCCGTGTAACACGTCCAGGACGACGTTGCAGCCGGTGCGATACAGGTCTTGCACGCTCTCTTCCGAGTTGGCGGCCACGTGTGGCGTCAGGATAACATTGTCAAAGCCACGCAGGGGCGAATCGGCGGGCAGTGGCTCCGTCTCAAAGACGTCCAGGCCCGCGCCCCACACCTTGCCACTGGCCAGGGCCCTGGCCAGCGCATCGTTGTCGATGATGGGGCCGCGGCTCGTGTTCACCACAAACACCCCGTCGCGAGCAAGGGCAAACTCCCGGTCGCCCAGTAGATGATGCGTTTCGGCGGTCAGGGGGCAGTGGACCGAGATGAAATCGGCACCCGCGAGCAAGTCGTCCAGCTCGCACTTGATCGCCCCCAGCGACAGGATCTGCTCGGCAGCGATGAAAGGATCGTAGGCCAGGATCGACAGGTCAAAGCCGGCCATCCGGCGCGCCACGGCCTGGGCAATGCGGCCAAAGCCGACGAGCCCCAGGGTGTGGCCCTTGAGCCGGCGAGCGGGCCGCGCGCCGGTCCGGTCCCAGCGGCCGTCGCGGATCCAGCGGTCCTGCCGGCCCAGGTGGCGCACACAGCCCAACAGCAGGGCCACGCTGTGGTCCGCCACGTCGTCGACGCAGTAGGTCGGCGCGTTGCACACCACGATGCCCCGCCGCGTCGCGGCCGCCACGTCAACGCTGTCGTAGCCGATCCCCAGGCGGACGATGCAACGACAGCGTTCCAGTTGATCGATGATCCCGGCCGACAGCAGGGGACGTACCGACTGTACCAACACCACGTCCGCCCGGCGGGTGGCCTCCAGCACGGCTTCCGACGAACGGTGCTGGCCCTGCACCCATTCAACCCCGGCAGCGGCCATCTCACCCGCGATCCAACCCGGAGGTGGAAAGAGGTCGTCATCGAAATCTACGAGCACTGCCTGAAAATGCGCCATTGCTTCCCCCGTGTGGAATGTCTCGCCGGTTGCCGCGCCTCAGTCCATAAATCGGAGCGAATACAGGTCAGCGTCCTGGAGGACGAGGCGCAGGCGCACCTGCCTCCCCGCCAACCGGCTCACGTCGGTACTGCCCCGCCATCTCACCAGCCCCGCGATCTCGTCGCCGATCATCGGCCGGCAGTCGGCGAGCCCGTAGCCCGGCAGAGGGCGGCGGTCGGGCCCCTGGATTTCGACGGCCACGCTGCCCGCGGCTGACGTGGCATAATTCAGGGCCAACGCCCTGCCCGAAAAACAGAGCGGCCTGGTCCTCGCCTGCCCCTGGAGGTAGCCCGCGTGCAGCGAGGCCAGCCCGTCGGTCCGCAGCGTGTAACGCCGGCCGGCCGGTCCGTGATAGATGGACATCTCGGCGGGGCCGGTGGGGACGAGGCCCCACGCCAGGTAGTTCGACCGGTTCCCCCAGCGCTCCGGGTCCGGGCCGGGACGCAGGAATGCCTCTCGAAAGTGCCGGTCGTAGCGCGCCCCACCGCGCGACGTCATGAGCAGAATGTCGGTCAGGTTGTCCCTCTCGGGCAAGAAACGCGTGGGCAGCGCGATATAGGTGTGCGGCGCCCGAAAGTAGGGCTGCGTGTTGTTGGAGTAGAGCTGCTCGCCGGGCACGACCGGCTCCATGAGGGCCGGCGCCGACCAATGAAAAAAGTCGGGCGATGTGCGCCGGGAGATGGCCCGCACCTCGCCCAGCCAGGTCCGGTAATAGCAGGCGTAGCAGCCCTCCGCCTCGGACCAGAAGGCAACGTTCCCCGAGTCGAACGCCCGCTCCTCGGACCGGATCACCGGCTCGTCGCCCATTTTCCGCCAGCGCAGGCCGTCGGCCGAGACCAGGGCCACCAGGCCGCTGACAGGGCCTTCGTACAGCCCGCCCAGGGCCTTGTAGCGCTCGCCGGCGGGCACGCCCGGCCGCGTATCCAGGAAGGGTGTCATGTTGTGCGTGCAGGGCGCCGCGTGCGCCAGGACCACGTTGTTGCCGTGGGCCCCATTCACGTCGAACAGCCCGAGCTGCGGATAGGTCCAGGTATGGCCGTCACGGCTCTCGGCGTAGCAGGTGATCTCGCCCGCGTTTCCGTTGCCAAAGGGGCCTTCGTAGCCTGCCGCCAGGTCGCGGTAGTAGGCCCGGTACAGGTCGCCGTCCTTGATGACGGTCATATAATAGCCCCTGAGGGGAGACGCCGATGGCGGGGCCGGCTGGGGATGGTGCATGACCAGATCCGCCCCGCGCCGCTCGTCAAAGAGCCAGGAATCAACCATGAGTTCCAGACGCGAACCGATGTCCATAGCAGAGGATTGTACCTTGAACCCTGGCTGACGGCAAATTGCGGCCGCTGCCTGTCGCCGGGCCTCCGCCTCGGGCGCGCCCGGGCAGCGCGCCTTGTTCGGGGCAATTCACAGCAGCGCACAAAAAGGGGCTTGACTTCTCGGCAGAGATCTGGTATACTGGTACTATCATAGTACCAGTTCTTTTGAAGACAAACCAGGCAGCAAAGCTGCGCCAGAAGTGCGGCGGCCCGTGGAGCCGCCAGATGGTGGGAAAACGATGCCCAGGAAACGCGCCCGAGCCGGATTCGAGATACTACGTCCGATGACCCGCGATTCCCTGTCGCTCCAGGTATGCATGGCCCTGAAAGCCTACATCGTCAGCGAGAATCTGGAACCGGGCAGCCAGTTGCCCTCCGAGCGCGAGCTAAGCGAGGTGCTGTCCGTCAGTCGCAACGTGGTGCGTGAGGGGCTCAGCGTGCTCGTCGCCGAGGGCATCATCACCAAAAAGCCCGGCAAGGGCATCTTTCTCCGCGACATCACGGGGCTGGCGGCTAACGGAGGCGGCCACGAGATCCTGGATCAGGAAAGGGCGCGCTACGAGGCCATCCGCGAAGCCCGCGCTGCCGTCGAGCTGGGGGCCATCGGCCTCATCGTCAGCCGCATCAGCGACGCCGAGCTGGACCAACTGGAGCAGTCGGTGGTGGACCTGGAGCACAAGCTGCAACAAGGCGAATCGTTTATCAAAGAAGACCTCCAGTTCCACCTGACCCTCCTCCAGGCCGCGCGCAACGAGCTGCTCTTGCAGTGGAGCCCCATGGTCGAAGAGGTCATGCGCGTCTGGGTTTACCACCCCGATGCGTTGGCCAGCGCCATCCGTCCCCGCGCATCGCGCCAGGATGCTGCCCGTGTCGCTGCTGAACACCGGGCGATCCTGGATGCGGTCCGCAGGCGCGACGTGGAGCAAGCCAGGACGCTCCTGAAAAAGCACCTCCTGGTGCCCGATTTGTAACCTGACCGGCCGGGCATCTCGCCCTGTCCGGTGTTTGACCTGACGAAAGGAGGAGGATGAGCAAAACGCACCGGCAGACTGTTCCTGTTCGCTGGCTGGCGCTCGGCGCCGCGTGTAGTCCCCATCTCACATTGAAGTGAAGGAGGAATGAAGGTGAAACGGCTCAACTTGATCCTGGCAATCTGCGTTATCCTGGCCCTGGTGTCCGCCTGTGGCCCGACACCCGAGCCCGTAGTCGTCCGCGAGACCGTTGTCGTCAGAGAAACGGTCGCTCCCGCGGTCGTCGAGGCCACGGTGGTCGTCCGCGAAACCATCGAGGTAGAGAAGGTTGTCGAGGTGACCCCCACCCCGATTCCCCCGCCCATCAAGCAGGGCGGTCCCGTGTTTATCGGCACCGGTGGCATGACCGGCAAGCACTTTAACCCCATCTGGATGACGTCCAACCCGCAGTTCGTGTCCTTCCCCCTGATCCTGCCGGCCCTCACCTGGTTCGACGACCAGGTGCAACCGATCCTGGACCTGGCAACCGACGTGCAGGCTAACGAGGACGCGACCGAGTACACCTTCACGCTGCCTGCCGAGGCGACGTGGAGCGACGGCGAGCCCCTGACGGCCGAGGACGTGCTCTATACCTACAAGGCGGCCATCCATCCCGTCGTCGGGCAGTCGGTGTGGGCGCAGAACTTTACAAGCATCATCGGTGCCGTCGAGTACCAGGCGGGCGACGCGGACGAGATCGAGGGCATCGAGGTCGTCGACGACCACACGATCACCTTCCACCTGAAAGAGCCCAACGCGTCGTTCCTGTACGGCACCTACCTGGGCATCCTGCCCGCGCACGTTCTGGCCGACACTCCCTGGGAAGATCTGGAGCAGCACCCCTACATGGACGCTCCCACGGTCACTTCGGGTCCCTACGACTTTGTCGAGTTCGTGCCCGAGCAGTATATCCACATGAAAAAGAAGGCCGACTATTGGGGCAAAGAGGTCACCATCGACGAGGTGTACGTCAAGCTCTTCGAGTCGACCGCCACGTCCCTGGCCCAGTTGGAAGCCGGCGAGATCGATCTGACCACCGTCTCTCCCGACGAGGTGGAGCGCTTCGAGATGGTGGCGCACACCGACATACTGCGCGCCACGGGCATCGGCTATTACGTCACACACTTTGATTTCCGCACATCCGAGCAGATCGCCACGCTGAACCTGCCCGCCGAGGAAGGCGGTAAGGGGTACAGCATCGTTAAGGAGCCCAAGCCCTACCTCCAGGACAAGCGGTTCCGCCAGGCCCTGGCCTATGCCATCGACAACAACGCGGTGATGCAGGTTGTGGCCGGCGGCGAGGCAACGCCCATCTACAGCTCCATTTTCGGGCCCGAGTGGGCCATCAACCCTGACCTGGAGACCTACGACCAGGACGTGGACAAGGCCAAGGAGCTCATGCAAGAGGTCGGGGTTACCTTTACCGAGGATGGCATCGCCCAGTGGGAGGGCCAGCCCATCAACCTGGTCTACCTGTCCAACACCAGTGAAGAAGCCCGCATGTTGGGCGAGGTTCTCCAGCAGCAGTTTACCGCGGTGGGCATCCGGCTGGACATCAAGCTGGTCACCAGCTCGGCCTTCTTGACCTCCGCCATCAACGGCGAAGCCGATCTGATCCGCAACGCCGGTGGCCGCTTTGGCGCCGACCCCAGCGTCACCAAGCTGTACTACACCTGCACGGCCGGCTGGTCCGATCTGGTCATCGGCTACTGCAACCCGGAGTTCGACGAGCTCATGGCCGCCGGAGCGGCCACGAGCGACGTCGACGAGCGTCAGAAGATCTACTGGCAGGCCAGCGCCATGCTCAACGACGAGCTGCCCAGCCTCTTCTTCTACACGCCCAATGTCTTTTTCGGAGTGAACAAGGGCCTGAAGGGCCTGGCACCCAGTGCCGATCCCGGCTACATCACCTGGAACATCGAGAACTGGTACCTGGAACAGTAGGGCATCGACACAGACAGATCGCGGTGCGGCAGGTCGGGGGCCTGCCGCACCCGATCCCTTTACCCGACCATGACCAAGTACATCATCAACCGTTTTCTGGTCTCTATACCGGTGCTCCTGGGCATAACCCTGGTTACGTTTGCCCTGATTCACCTCGCCCCTGGTGACCCGGTTACGGGCATGATCGATCCCACCCTGGGCGATTTCAGCCCCGAGCTCATCGCCCGCGAGCGGGCCAAGCTCGGCCTCGACCAGCCCCTGCCGGTGCAGTACGTGCTCTGGCTGGGCCGCATCGTCCGGGGCGACCTGGGATATTCCCTCATCAACCGCCAGCCCGTCTCCGAGCTCATCGGCCAGCGCATCTGGTCGACGCTGCAGCTCACCATCTCGGCACTGGTCGTCGGCGTGATCATCGGCATCGTGATCGGCGTCCTGTCGGCCGTCAAACAGTACTCGGTCCTCGACTATTTGACCACCCTCTTCTCCTTTGCCGCCGTGAGCATCCCGGGCTTTTTTCTGTCGCTGGGCCTCATCTATATCCTGGCCCTTAAGCTCAAGTGGCTGCCCACGTCCGGCATGCGCACCCTGGGCGCGGACAAATCGGTGTGGGACCAGCTCGTACACATGATCATGCCCGTCACCGTCCTGGCAGTGAGCATCACCGCGCCCATTGCCCGTTACGCCCGCTCGTCCATGCTGGAGGTCCTGGGCCAGCCCTACATCAACACGGCCCGGGCCAAGGGGTTTCGCGAGTGGGCGGTCATCGCGCGGCACGCCTTCCCCAACGCCCTCATCCCCCTGGTGACCGTCATCGGGCTGCGCCTGCCCAACCTCTTTGCCGGCTCGGTCATCGTCGAGCAGATCTTTCACTGGCAGGGCATGGGCACCCTCAACATCTCGTCGGTGCTCAACCAGGACTATACTGTGCTCATGGGCCTCAACATGATCTCGGCCACGCTGGTGCTGATCGCCAACCAACTGGCCGATATCGCCTACGCCATCGTAGACCCGCGGATCAGCTATGATTAGCACCCAGACCGAACACGAAGGATTGATCCCCGGCACGCAGGCGCGTGCCGGGAAACAGGCCGAGATGCCCGCTCCTGCGGCCCGTCCGACCCGGCACCAGAGCATGTCTCACCGAGCCCTGCGGCGCTTCACGCATCACCGCCTCGCCGTTCTGGGCGCGGCCGTCCTCCTGCTGCTCATCGCCACGGCCGTCCTGGCCCCCATCATCGGCGGCCAGGATCCCTACTACCAGGACTATTCGGCCATCAAGGCGCCGCCGAGCCGCGGCCACATCCTGGGCACCGATGCCCTGGGTCGGGACGTCTGGGCGCGGATCGTGTTTGCCACGCGCATCTCGCTCTCGGTCGGCCTCGTCGCCGTGAGCATCTCTACCTTGATCGGCACAATCCTCGGCGCCATCGCCGGCTTCTATGGCGGCCTCGTCGACTCGGTCATCATGCGCATCACCGACGTGGTCATGTCCTTCCCGCTGCTCATCATCATCATTACCGTCGTGGCGCTCATCGGTCCCAGCCTGTTCAACATCATGACCGTCATCGGCCTCATCGCCTGGCCCAGCATCTGCCGCCTGGTGCGCGGCCAGTTCCTCAGCCTGCGCGAGCAAGAGTTTGTCACCGCCGCCGAGTGCCTGGGGGTGCCATCGTGGCGCATCATCTTTAGCCACCTGCTGCCCAATTGCGTCGGTGCCATCACCGTGGCCGCCACCTTTGGCATGGCCGGCGCCATCCTGACCGAAGCCAGCCTCAGCTTCCTGGGGCTCGGCGTTCCGCCCCCCGAGCCAAGCTGGGGCCAGATGCTCACCGAAGCCCAAAAACTGTCCATCCTGGCCGACATGCCCTGGCTCTGGATTCCGCCCGGCGTGATGATTGCCCTGACGGTGCTCGCGGTCAATTTCGTCGGCGACGGGCTGCGCGATGCCCTGGACCCCCAATCGCGCCTGGGATAGAACCATGAATGACCTGCAACATACCATCGTCTATTATGATCCCCAGGCCTATTCCTGCTTTCCCGACATCCTGCGCGCCACCGGCGGCAGCCTGTGGGTGACCTTTCGCCGCGCCGGAGGCTTTAGCCTGGAGGCGCTGCGCCGCGGCAAGTACGACCACGTGGACAAGGGAGCCCGCATCGGCCTGGCCCGCTCGACCGACGGCGGGCAGACCTGGGCGCTGGACCGCATCTTCCCGCCCTTTGATCCCGAATGCGGCGAGCAGGACCCTTCCATTGCCGAGGTCGCCCCGGGGACGCTGCTCGTCAACTTTTTCCGGTGGCGGGTCGTACCCGCCGGCCAGGAGGGCCGCCTGGGCTATCCCGCCCGCCAGCAGTACGATGGCTCCTGGTCCGACGTGGAGGGCCCGTGGGCGATTCGCTCCTTCGACGGGGGCAGCACCTGGGAGAGCCGGCCCCACCTGGTGGACAGCAGTCCGCTGCCCCGCGCCGGCACATCCGACGCGGTGCTGGCTCTGCCGGACGGCACGCTGCTGATGGGCATCTATGGCGCCGATTACGGCTCCCACGCGTGCCGCGCCTACACCGTCCGCTCGGAAGACGGCGGCGCGACCTGGGGCCGGCCGGCCCTCATCGCCGCCGACCCTGCCGGCCGCCTCAGCTTTGAGGAGCCGGCCCTGGCCGCGGCCGGGTCGGGCGAGCTGCTGGCCATGCTCCGCTGCGGCGAGCCGGGCCGCTACGAATATCTGTACCAGGCGCGCTCTGCCGATGGCGGCCACACCTGGACCGACCTGCGACAGACGCCCTTGTGGGGCCACCCGGCCCACCTCCTGCGCCTGGCCGATGGCCGCCTGCTGTGCAGCTATGGCTATCGCCGGCCGCCCTACGGCGTGCGCGCCTGCCTCAGCCACGACGGCGGCGCCTCGTGGGACACTGAGCGCGAGTACGTCCTGCGCGACGACGGCGCCTCCCGCGACGTCGGATACCCGTCGTCGGCTCAACTTGCCGATGGCAGCCTGGTTACGGTATACTATATCCACNNCGCCGCCACCCACTGGCGGGCGGACTAGGCAGCCCGGGGAGCAGATCGCGTGGACCTCATCATCGACAGCGCAACCTTGGCGGATGGCAGCGGCGGGCCCGCGTCCCAGGCCACGGTGGGCATAGTCGCCGGCCGCATCGAGGCCATCGGCGACCTGGACGGGGTGGACGCCGGCCGGCGCATCGACGCCCGTGGCTTCCTGGTGTGCCCCGGCTTTGTCGACCCCCACAGTCACGCCGAGCTGGCGCTGCTCACCGGCCGCGAGATGCCCGGCCGCCTGGCACAGGGCATCACCACCGAAGTCGTGGGCCAGGATGGGTTGTCGTTCGCACCCGCGGACCCTACGAACCTCCAGGACTGGCGCCGCTACCTGCGCTGCCTCTACGGCGACGGGCCGGACGAGATGTGGAGCTGGCGTTCGGTGGGCGATTTCGTGGCCAGCCTGGACGGGCGGGCAAGCAACGCCGTCTACCTGGTGCCCCACGGCGCGCTGCGCGTGGAGGTCATGGGCTGGGCACCGCGGCCCGCCACCGGCGACGAGCTGGCGGCCATGGCCGGGCTGCTGCGCCGTGGCCTGGACGAAGGGGCTGCCGGCCTGTCCACCGGGCTGAACTATGTGCCCTGTTCCCACGCCACAACCGACGAGATGGTGGCCCTATGCCGGGTCGTCGCCCGGGCGGGCGGTGTCTATGTCACCCACCTGCGCTCCTATGGCGCCCAGGTGCTGGCGGCCATCGACGAGGCCATCGACATCGGGCGGCGCAGCGGCGTGGCAGTGCACATCTCGCACCTGCGCGTGGCCGACCCTTCGAACCACGGCCTGGCGCCGGCCATGCTGGAGCGCATTGACCGCGCCCGGGCCGGCGGCGTGGACGTCACCTTTGACCTCTATCCCTATACCTGGGGCTGCGCCCCTCTGCTGGTGGTGCTACCCCCCTGGGCCCAGGAAGGAGGCCCGGCGCCGATCCTGGAACGGCTGGGGGACCCGGCGACGGTGGCGCGCATGGACGCCGAAATGTCGGCCGCGGGCGTCGATTGGAGCGCCTGCAACGTCTCGAACCTGCCACCACTGCCCTGCGGCGACTGGGATGGCGCCTCGCTGCCCCAGGTGGCGGCTGCCCTGGGCCTGCCGCCCTCTCGCGCAGTTTTGCGCCTCCTGCTGGAGAGCGAGCTGGATGCCACCTTTGTGGCCGGCGGAGGCAGCGAGGAGGACAATGCCCTCCTTCTGGCCCATCCCGCCGCCATGATCGGCAGTGATGGAGTGCTGGTAGGCCGCCATCCCCATCCCCGGGGCTATGGCTGCTTTCCGCGCGTGCTGGCTCGCTGCGTGCGGGAGTCGCGCTTGATGTCGTGGGAGGCCGCCATCGCCAAGATGACCGCCCTTCCCGCGGCCCGCTTTGGCCTGGAGGACCGTGGCCGGCTTCGTGCCAGCGCCGCAGCCGACCTGGTAGTCCTCTCACCTGAGCGGGTTGCCGACACGGCCACGTTCGAGGAAGGCCGGCGGCCGCCCGGCGGCATCGAGTGGGTGGTGCTCAACGGCCAGGTCGTGGTACAAAACGGAACCTACACCGGGGGCAACTATGGCCGGGCGCTGCGCCCCCTACAATCAAACTGGAGGCACGCTGATGCGTCGTCCTGAAACCTACGTGGGCCATCCGCTCGAGGAACTTGACACGCCGGCCCTGGTGCTCGACCTGCCCGCCTTTGAGCGCAACGTGGCCGCCCTGGCCGCCTTTTTCGCCGGGCGACCCGCCGCCCTGCGGCCCCACAGCAAAACCCACAAGTGCCCGCAGATCGCGCTGCGACAGTTGGCCGCCGGCGCCATCGGCATCACCTGTGCCAAGCTCAGCGAAGCCGAGGTGATGGCCGCCGCCGGCGTGGACGATATCTTGGTGGCCAATCAGGTGACCGGCGCCGTCAAGGTCGAGCGCCTGGCCGAGCTGGCCGGCCGCTGCCACCTGATGGTGGCCGTCGACGACGCCGAAAACGTGGACCACCTGTCGCGGGCCTGCGCCGCCCGGGGTGTCTCGCTACGGGTTTTGGTGGAGGTTGACGTCGGCATGGGCCGCTGCGGCGTGGCGCCCGGCCGGCCCGCCCTGGAGCTGGCCCGCCGCGTGGCCGAGGCCCCCGCCCTGAAGCTGGCCGGCCTCATGGGCTACGAGGGCCACCTGGTGACCACCGCCGACCCTCAGGAGCGCGCCGCCAGCGTGCGGGCCGCCTTTGCCCCCCTGGGCGAAACGGTGGACCTGTTGCAGGCGAACGGGCTCCCGGTGCACATCGTCAGCGGCGGGGGCACCGGCACCTACGACGTCACCGGCGCCCTGCCCTTTATCACCGAGGTGCAGTGCGGCTCCTACGTGTTCATGGATCTCACCTACGGCCGCGTCCGGCCCGAGTTCGAGCCCTCGCTGTCTCTGCTGTCCACCGTGGTCAGCCGGCCGGCACCCGGTCGCGTCGTCGTCGACGCCGGCCTGAAGGCCATGAGCAGCGAGTTTGGCTGGCCGGCGCCCCTGGAGGCCGAGGGGTTGCAGGTCCGCTACCTGTCGGAGGAGCACGGCGTCCTGGACCTGGCCGAAGGTGCCAGCTTCGAGGGACGGCCCGGTTCGCGGCTCCGCTTCCGGCCCAGCCATTGCTGCACCACCGTCAACCTGCACGATTGGCTGTACGTGGTACGGAACGGCATTGTCGTCGACGCCTGGCCCATCGCTGCCCGGGGCTGCGCCCAATAATCCCAATCTCGTCAGGAGGATCGATCTTGTTATCGGGTGTTTTCGCTGCCTTGTTGACCCCACTGTCCGCGGGACTGACCGTCGATACGCGGGCCCTGTGCGCCCTGGCCGAGTTCCTGCTGGACCACGGCATCAACGGCTTTTACCTGTGCGGCACCACGGGCGAAGGCCTGCTGCTCGACAAAGGAGAACGACACCTGGTGGTCGAAACCGTCGTCCGCCAGGTTCGCGGGCGCGTGCCCATCGTCGTCCACGTCGGTGCGCTGTCCACTGCCGAGTGCACCGGCCTGGCTGCCCATGCCCGCGAGGCCGGCGCCGATGCTGTGGCTGCCATCCCACCGTTTTACTATGCTGTCGGCCGCGAGGGGATCCTGGCCCATTACCAGCGCATCTCGGCCGCGTCCGGCCTCCCTGTTTATGTCTATAACATTCCCAGCGCCACCCAGGTTAGCCTCGGCGCGGTCCTGGTCCGCGAGCTGATGGACGAGGGCGCCGTCCAGGGCGTCAAGTATACGTCCTACGACCAGCTCGGCTTTCGGGAGATCATCGAGAGCTGCGGTCCCCGGCTCAACGTCATGGCCGGCCCCGACGAGATGCTGCTGCCCTTTTTGATCATGGGGGCCCACGGCGGCATCGGCACCACCTACAACCTGGCACCCGAGCTCTTTGTGTCGCTGTACGGCGCCTGGAAGGCCGGCGACCTGGCCACGGCACAGGAGCTCCAGTACCAGATCGACCGACTCATCCTGGCCATCCGCGATTTTGGGGTGGTGCCTGCCATCAAGGCGGCCATGAGCCTGCGGGGCATCGACTGCGGCCAGCCCCGGGCACCCCTGATGCCCCTGGCCGGCCAGGAAAGGGAACGACTGGCCGAGGCCCTGTCCCGGCTCGGCCTGCCGGGCATCGGAGGGCAGGCATGACCGGCAGGGAGCGCCTGCTGGCGGCGCTGGCGCACCGCCAGCCAGACCGGCCCCCGCGAGACCTGGGCAGCACGACTGCCACCGGCATTCACCCCGCCGCGTACGGCGCCCTGAAGGCCCACCTGGGCCTGGAGCCCGGCTGGTCCTACCTCAGCGCGCGGGCCCAGCTCGCCCGCGTCGAGCCCGCCGTGCTGGACCGATTCGGGGTCGACTGCCTGCCCCTCATCGATCCCGCCGCCGCCGAGCCGCCGGTCCTGGACGAGGAGCGCTGTTACGTCGACCGTTGGGGCGTCGAGCGCCGCCTGCCCCGCGATGGCGGCCACTACTATGTCAGCCGCCCACCCCTGGCCCGGGCCACCGGCTCCGCCGACCTGCGAGCGTTTCCCTGGCCGGAGCCCCGGACCGACTGGGCCGGGCTGGTGGGGGAGGCGGCCCGGCTGCGAGCCACCAGTGACCGGGCGCTCGTCCTGAACCTGGAGGTCGGCTTTCTGCACCAGGCCCAGTTCATGCGCGGCTTTGACCTGTGGCTCATGGACCTGGCTTCCGATCCCGGCCTGGCGGCCGGTCTCATGGACGCCATCCTGGACGTGTGGCTGGCCGAAACGCAGATCGTCCTGGACGCTGTCGGTCCCTTTGCCGACGTGGTGGTCTATGCCGACGATGTGGCCTTCCAGGACCGGCCGATGTTTTCGCCGCGCATGTACGGCGCCCTCATCAAGCCCCGCCAACGGCGCGTGTTCGACCTGCTGCGAGCGTCAGGGATCAAGATCTTTTACCATAGCTGCGGCAACGTCTGGCCCCTCATCCCCGACCTGGTCGACATGGGCGTCGACGCCCTGAACCCGGTGCAGGTGTCGGCCGGCCTCATGGCCGACACGGCCTCCCTCAAGGCCGAGTGGGGCCGCGAGATCACCTTCTGGGGCGGCATCGACACCCAGGCGGTACTGCCCCGCGGCAGCGCCGGCGACGTGCGCCGCGAGGTGTGGCGGCGGCTGGACGACCTGGCCGCCGGGGGCGGCTACGTCCTGGCCGCTGTCCACGACGTCCAACCCGAGGTGCCCGCCGCCAACCTGTGCGCCCTGTTCGACGCCGCCGGCGAATGGCCCGGCCCGGGGGCCGGAAGGGAGGAGTGACCGTGGAAGACGCACTGGCACGCAAGGCCAGGGCCTGGGCCGCCATCGACGCCCTGCGCGACCGCCTGGAAGCCCTTGCCCTGCGCATCCTGGCCCATCCCGAGCTGGGCTACGAGGAGGTGCAGGCCAGCGCCTGGCTGTGCGAGCTCCTGGCCGGGGAGGGCATGGCGGTCACCGCTCCCCTGGGCAGCCTGCCCACCGCCTTTCAGGCGCGCCGCGATGGCGCGGGACCGGGCCCCCATGTCGCTTTCCTGGCCGAGTACGACGCCCTGCCCGAGGTCGGCCACGGCTGCGGACACAACCTCATCGCCGCGGCGGCGACCGGGGCGGCCCTGGGCGTGGCTGCGGCCCTGGACGGCCTGCCCGGCGCCGTGTCCGTCATCGGCACGCCCGCCGAAGAGTTCCTGGGCCAGGTGGAGGGCAAGGTGCGGCTCCTGGAGGCCGGCGCCTTTGACGGCGTGGACGTGGCCCTCATGGTCCATCCCCAATACGCCAACCGGGTGCTGGGCAGCGATCTCGGATTCATCGCCTGCGAGCTGTCCTTCGCCGGGCGCCCGGCCCACGCGGCAGCCGATCCCTGGAATGGGGCCAACGCCCTGGACGGCCTGATCCTGACCTTTAACAACATCAATGCCCTGCGCCAGCAGCTCCAGCCCGAGATCCGCGTCCACGGCATCATCACCGACGGCGGCCAGGCGCCAAACTGCATCCCCGAGCGGGCCGCGGCGCGGCTCATGGTGCGCGCCGATACCCCCGCCAGGCTGGACGCCGCCTTTGCCCGCGTCGAGGACTGTGCCCGGGCCGGGGCACTGGCCTCGGCCACCGAGGTGACCATCAGCCGCACCACCACGGTCTATAACAGCCGCATCAACGCCAGCCTCAACCGCCTGGCCTTGTACAACTGGGCCCTGCTCGGCGAGCCGGCCGACCCGGAGCCCTTCCACATGGCCGGCTCGTCCGATTTCGGAAACGTAAGCCAGGTGCTGCCGGCGGCCATGTTCCTGGTGCGAACCCATCCCGAGGGCATCCCGTGGCACTCGGCCGAAGTGGCCCGGCTCTCGGGCGAGCCGCTGGCCCTGGCGGGCATGATGGCCGGTGCCAGGCTGCTTGCCGGGGTCGCCCTGGACCTCCTCGCCGGCGATGGTGCCCTGGCCGCCGTCCGGGAGGACTTTCGATGAGACCTGACCAACCTGCCCGGCCAGGCACGCCCCTTGCGGGCCCGGCCGGGGAGCCCGAGATCCCCCTCGAGCCCGACTTCCGGCGGCTGCGGCGCGTCTTGATGCTGGAGGGTGAGCCCGACCGCGTGCCCAACGTCGAGCTCCACGTCGATTGGCAGATCAAGCAGGCGTTCCTGGGCCGTCCGGTCAAGACGGTAGAGGACGACGTCGACTTCTGGCACCGGGCCGGCTACGACTATATCTATCTGCGGGCCAACTACGAGTACCGCATGGTGGGCGATGGGCTGCGCGACGAGGATCATATCTATGCCGGCGACATGCAGGTCACCCGCTGGAGCGGCGAGGAGACCAGCCTGGTAAGCAACTGGGCCGAGTACGAGGCCTACCCCTGGCCACAGCTCGAGACCATCGACTACAGCAACCTGGCCGCCTGCGCCCGGGCACTCGTGCCGGGCATGAAGATCATCTCCGGGGTGGGTGGTATCTTTACCCGCGTGTGGCGTATCATGGGCTTTGAGCCCTTTTGCTACGCCCTGGTCGACCAGCCCGACCTGGTGGCCGAGCTGTTCCGCCGGGTGGGAGAGACCCAGCTCGCCGTCTTTCGGCGCATCGTCGACATGGACGAGATCGCGGGCATGTGGTACGGCGACGACCTGGCCTACCACTCAGGGACGATGGTCAGTCCCCGGGTCCTGCGCCGGTTTCTCTTTCCCTACCTGGAAGAGATGGGCGCCATCTGCCGCCAGCGCGACCTGCCCTTCATCCTTCATTCCGACGGCAACCTGTGGCAGGTGCTGCCCGACCTGATGGCGTGTGGCTTGAACGCGCTGCACCCGGTGGAGCCCAAGGCCATGGATGCCCGCGAGCTCAAGGCGCGCTATGGCCATCGTTTGTGCCTGCTGGGCAACGTGGAGATCGGCGAGACGCTGACCCTGGGCACGCCCGCCGACGTGGAGGCCGAGGTGCGTCGCCGCATCCGCGACCTGGCCCCCGGTGGAGGCTATGCCGTCGGCTCCAGCAATACGGTGGCCCATTACGTCAAGCTGGAGAACTTTCGGGCCATGATCCGGGCGACCCGGCAGTTTGGCCGCTACCCGATAGCCGTTTGACGGCAGCGTTGGAGGCCCGGCCAGGAGTTACGACCATGACCATGACTGCGCGAGAACGTGTGATGTGCGCCCTTTCCGGGGATCAGCCGGATCGGGTTCCATTCTGCGAAGGGAACATCGCGGCCAACGTGGCCCGCGCCCTGGCCGGCAGCGACCGCGACCTCTCGGAGCGCGAGATCTCGGAGCTGACCGGGCGCGACGTGGTGGTGCCCATCCTTTTTCCGCCCTATTTCGCCGACACGGCCCCTGGGGTCGACGGCATTTCTTACGTGACCACCGGTTGGCTGCGGACGCGGGCCGACCTGGAGCGGATGGTCTTTCCCGATCCCGACGATCCGGCCCTCTACGCGGCTGCCCGTCGCGTACTGGACGATCGGGGCGAGCACGCCTGCGCCGCGGCGGTCAAGCTGGGCGTGGCCCCCACCCTGGTGAGCATGGGCATCGACAGCTTTTCCTTTGCCCTGAAAGACGATCCGTGGCTCATCCGCGAGGTGCTGCGCCGCTACGTCGATTGGCAGGTGGTGGTCACCGGCCACCTCATCGCCATGGGCTTTGACTTCCTGTGGTTCTACGACGACATTGCCTACAAGTCCGGCCCCTTTTGCTCTCCGGCGGCGTTCCGCGAGCTGCTGTTGCCCGCCATGCGGCGCTCGGCCGAAGCCATCACCATCCCCTGGGTGTTTCACAGCGACGGCAACCTCATGCCCATCCTCGACGACATCCTCAGCCTGGGGTCGTGGGGCCTGCACCCCATCGAACCCGGCCCCATGGACCTGGCCGAGGTCAAGGCCCGCTGCGGAGACCGGGTGTGCATCATCGGCAACGTCTCGGTCGACACCCTCAGCGCCGGCACGCCGGCCCAGGTACGCGAGGAGGTGCGGCAGTGCATCGCCGCCGGCGGCCCCGGCGGCGGCTACATGATCTCGTCGTCGAACAGCATCCCATCCTACGCCCGCCCCGAGAACGTCCAGGCCATGGTCGACGCCATCCGCGACTATGCGCCCTACCCGCTCCGGGTGTAGCGCCGTGGAGCCACCCGCCGTGCGGCTCGGTTTTTTCGCCTATCCCTGGGATCTGGCCGACGAGGGCCCCGAAGAGGCCGTGGCGGCCATGGCCGCGCGCTGCGGCTGCAACGCCCTGGCCGTCAACGCCGTCTACCATCACGCCCGCCTGCTGCGGCCCCGCCGGCCGGGCCCGAAAGTCTTCGAGCTGCCGGGCGCGGTGGCCGCCTTCCAGCCCCAGGCCGCCCTCTATCCCCCGGGCGGCCCCGTGCCCCTGCCCCACGCGCCCCTGGTGCAAGCCGGTGTCCTGGCCCGCACCTGCGACGCTTGTGCCCGCCACGGCATGGATCTGGGCCTGTGGATCGTGGGCCTTCACAACTCGAGCCTGGGCGAGCTGTTTCCCGGCCTGTGCATGCTCAACTGCTTTGGCGATCGCTACACCTACAATCTCTGCCCCGCTGCCGCCGGCGACTATCTCACGGCCCTGGCCGGCGACCTTTGCGCCCAGTTCCGGCCCCGGCGACTCATCCTGGAGGCAACCGGCTACCTGGGCCTGCGCCACGGCGTGCACCACGAGCTTTTTTTCGGCGCCTGGGACAAAGCCCTGGAGCTGCTGCTGTCCCTGTGCTTCTGCCCCGCCTGCCAGGCCCGCGCCCGGGCGGCGGACCTCGACGTCGAGGCGTTGCGCGGGCAGGTGGCCCTGTGGGCCGGCCGCCTGCTGAACAGCCAGCCGGGGGCCGCCCCCTTTGACCCGGCCGATGGGCGCCTGTCCTGCCTCCTGGCCCAGGTCCCGGACCTGGCCGCCTACCAGGCGCTGCGCGCCGGCGCCGTCACCGATCTTGTCCGGCGCGTGCAGGCCGTGGCCGCCGCGGCCGGCGCCGAGCTGGACGTCATCCCGGCCAGCTTTCACCGGCCGGTTTCTCGTGCCTGGCTGGAGGGCGCGCACCTGCCCGGCCTGGCAACGGCTTGCAGCCACCTGCTCGTCCCGGCCTACTGGCCCGACGCCGGACAGGTTGCCGGCGACCTGGGGTGGGCCCACTGGCTCGCACCGGCGGCCGGCCTGGCGGCCGGCCTCAACGCCTGCGAGCCGGCCCTGGCCGGTGCCCCGGCCCTGGCCGCCCAGGCAGCCGCCTGCCGGAGGGCCGGCTGTCGCGGCATCTATTACTACAACTATGGCCTTTTGCCCGAGGCGCGACTGGAGTGGGTGGCCCGGGCCAACGCGGAGGTGAGCTGATGGCGCAGCCGCTGCAGGGACGGGTGGCGCTGGTGACCGGCGCTTCGCGGGGCATCGGCCGGGGCGTGGCCCTCTGCCTGGCAGAGCGCGGCGCCGCCGTCGTGGTCAACTATCGCTCCCACGCGGCCGAGGCTCAAGAGGTGGTGCAGGCCATCGGCTCGGCGGGCGGCCGCGCCCTCGCCTGGCAGGCCGACGTGGCCGTCCGCGACGAGGTGGACGCCCTGGTCCAGGGTGCTGTGGAGGCCTTTGGCCGGCTGGACATTGCCGTGGCCAACGCGGCCCATTCCATCCGAGGGCCGGTGGTTTCGGCGGACTGGGAGGACGTGCTCCGCGTGCTGGAAGTGAGCCAATTCGGCGTCTTTCACACCTGCCAGTTCGCCGCCCGCCAGATGCTGGCCCAGGAGCCGAGCGGCTCCAGTCGCGGCAAGATCGTCATCGTCAGCTCTATTCTCGAAGAGCTGCCGGCGCCGCACAGCGGCCCGTATAACATGGCCAAGGCGGCCGTTAACCACCTGGGGCGCACCCTGGCCGCCGAGCTGGCCCGTGACCGGGTGAACGTGAACATGGTCAACCCCGGCTGGATCGACACCCCCGGCGAGCGGCAGTTTGCCAGCGAAGAGGCGCTGCAATCCGGCGGCAGCCGCATCCCCTGGGGCCGGCTGGGCACGCCCGATGACATCGCCCGTGCTGTCGCCTTCCTGGCCAGCGACGACGCCGACTATATCACCGGCGCCACGCTGCGCGTGGATGGCGGCTTCTTGCTGGGACTGAGCCTGCCCGGCTAGCACCGGCAATCTCCTGGAGGTAGCACATGCCCTTTGGTTATACTGGCAAGGTTCTGAAGGTGGATCTGACGACGGGCTCCATGACCTACGAGTCGCCACCGCCCGACGTGTACCGGCGCTACGCCGGCGGCAGTTGCCTGGCCATGACCTACATGCTGCGCGACGTGCCGCCCGGCCTGGATGCCTTTGACCCTCGAAACGTGCTCGTCCTGGCCGCCAGCGTCGTCACCGGCGCGCCCCTCTCGGGGCTGTCGCGCTTTAACGTCACCGCCCTGTCCCCGCTCACTGGCACCATCGGCGACAGCCAGGCCGGCGGATACTGGGGGGCCGAGCTGAAAATGGCCGGCCTGGATGCCATCGTTGTCACCGGCCGGGCCGCCGAGCCGGTCTACCTCTGGGTCCACGATGGGCACGCCGAGATCCGGCCCGCCGGGCACCTGTGGGGCCTGGACACCGGCCCGGCCCAGGCGCGCATCCGGGAGGAGCTGGCCGACGCCCGCGTTCGCGTCGCACAGATCGGCCCGGGCGGTGAGAACCTGGTGCGTTATGCCGCCATCGTCAACGAGCTGCACCACTTTAACGGGCGCACGGGCATGGGCGCCGTCATGGGCGCCAAGAACCTCAAAGCCATTGCCGTCCGCGGTCGCGGCAAGGTGCAGGTCCACGACCCGGCGGCGCTGCAAGCTCTGGCCCGCTCCGTGCCGGAGCGGATCAAGGCCAACGGCGGCAGCCAGCTCCTTGGCAGCCGGGGCACGGCCGGCTTTGTGGCCGCCACCAGCGCGGGCGGCGGGCTGCCCACCCGCAACTTCCGGAGCGGTGTCTTTGAGGGAGCCGCCGCCATCGACGGCGAAGCCATGCACCAGGCCCTGGGCCACGGCAGCACCACCTGCTACGCCTGCGCTGTACGCTGCAAGCAGGTCATCGCCGCCCACGAGCCCTACGAGATCGATCCCCAATACGGCGGCCCCGAGTACGAGGGCCTGGCTGCGCTGGGCGCCTACACCGGCGTCTCGGACCTGGCGGCGGTGTGCAAGGCCAACGAGCTGTGCAACCGCTACACCCTCGACGTCATCTCCACGGGGGCCATGATCGCCTGGGCCACGGACTGTTACGAACAGGGGCTCATCGGCCCGCAACAGACCGGCGGCCTGACTCTGCGCTTTGGCGACGGCGAGATGCTGGTGCGCCTGGTGGAGATGATTGCCCGGCGGGAGGACCTGGGAGACCTGCTGGCCGAGGGCCCGCTGCGCGCCGGGCAGGCCTGGGGCCCCGAAGCCGCTGCCCTGGCGATCCACACCAAGGGCCAGCCCTATCCGGCACACATGGCCCGGGCCAAGGGCTCGCTGCCGGTGGTCTATGCCGTCAACCCCTACGGCGCCGACCACATGTGCACCGAGCACGACGCCTTCCTGCTGCCCGACATGCCCGATTCGTTCCAGGAGCGCATGCGCGCCCTGGGCATCCTGGGCACCGCCCCGATGGACGCAACCGGCCCCCTGAAGGTGCGCCTGGCGACCATCACCCAGCGCTACATGAGCCTGCTGGACAGCCTGGAGCTGTGCGCCTTCTGTTTCGCCAACGCCTGGTTCTTTGACGGCGAGGACATTGTGGCGGCGGTGCGCGCCATCACCGGCTGGCAGACGACCCTGTGGGAGCTGATGCTCGTAGGCGAGCGGCGCATCCAGCTCATGCGCGCCTTTAACGCCCGCGAGGGCCTGGATGCCCGCCACGACGTTCTGCCGGCGCGCATGGTCGAGCCACTGGTGGGCGGGCCGACCAATGGCTGGCGGGTGGACATGGACGCCTGGCAGCGCGACCGGGCCCTCTACTATGCCGCCATGGGTTGGGACCCCGAGAGCGGCCTGCCGGGCCGGGCCAGGCTGCACGAGCTGGACCTGGATTGGGTGGTCGACGAGCTGGAGCGCCACGGCGCCCTGGCCGGTTGACGGTGTCGGCGCCCCGCCAGGGGGCCGCGGGAGGGGTCGTGAACGTCACGTATGCCATCAGCCTCTGGAATTTCAGCCACTATGCCGGGCCCGGCGACCTGGAGGGCGAGCTTGCCGCGGTGCGGGCCCAGGGCTATGGCATCGAGCTGTGGCCCCACTGGCCCGGCGAGCCGGATCTCTACAGCCCGGCCATGCGCGATCGCCTCGTTTCGGCGCTGGCCGGAATGCCAGTCAGCCTCCATTCCGCCCTGGTGCGCGGATTTGCCGCCCAGGCGGCCCAGGTGGACGCCGCCGCCGAGCTGGGGGCCAACGTGCTGGTGACGCACTCGGACGAGTTCTTCCAGGAGGGTACCCGTCGCCTGGACGCGCCCCTCTGCCGCGACGTGGTCGCCTATGCCGCTGAGCGCGGCGTGCGCGTGGCCCTGGAAAACGGCCAGTTGCCCTTTCTCGCCGCGGCCATCGGCGCCGTGGAGGGTCTCCACGTCTGTCTCGACGTGGGGCACGTCTATCTTACCGACGCCCCCCTGTGCGACTTTCTCGACGCCCTGGGCCCGCGCATCATCCACCTCCACCTCCAGGACATGGGCCTGCCGGGCGAGGCCGAGATGCCCCACGCCCTGCGGGACCACTACACGCCGGGCACCGGCAGCATCCCGGCCGGCGATTGGCATCTGCTGGCCCGGACCCTGCGTGCCCTGGACTTTCGGGGGATGGCCGTTTTCGAGGTCCGTCCCCGCAACCCCTATCACACCGCCCGGCTGGGCAGGCAGTTCTTCCAGGAGGTTCTGGCCTCAGCGTAGTTCCTCTCGCATCCGCTCGTACTCCTCGCGGCTGATCTCACCCTGGGCGTAGCGCCGCCGAAGCTCCTGCAGCGGGTCCTTATCCGTGTCGGGCGGCGTTGGGGGGCCGCCCATGTTGAGCCCCGGCCCGCGCCTCATGTACCACACGCCGGCAAAGACGATCCCGGCGACCACCAACACGAACAGGAAAAGAGCCAGAAGGACCAGCAGGCCCACATTCATCATCTCCATCGTTCTCCTCGTCTACAGATCGATCTTGTGCCGTCGCAGCAGTTGGGCATTGACCGCCACGATGACCGTGCTCAGCGACATGAGCAGCGCGCCCACCGCCGGCGACAGCAGGATGCCCACGGGCGCCAGGATCCCGGCCGCCAGAGGCAGCGCCACGATGTTGTAGCCGGCGGCCCACCACAGGTTCTGGATCATCTTGCGGTAGCTGGCCCGGCTCAGGTCGATGGCCTTGACGACGTCCAGAGGGTTGCTCTGCACCAGGATGATCCCCGCCGACTCGACGGCCACGTCGGTGCCGCTGCCGATGGCAATGCCCACGTCGGCCCGGATCAGGGCCGGGGCATCGTTCACGCCGTCGCCCACCATGGCCACCCGCTTGCCCTGGTCCTGCAATTCCTGGACCTTCTCGTCCTTGTGCTCGGGCAGCACCTCGGCAAAGTAGGTGCCGATGCCCAGCTCCTGGGCCACGGCCCGGGCCACGGTCTCGCTATCGCCGGTGAGCATGGCCACCTCGATGCCCATGTCGCGCAGGCGATCCACCGCCTGCCGGCTCTCGGGACGGATCACGTCGGCCAGGGCAAAGGCGGCCGTCACCGCCTCGTCCTGGACGAGATAGACGACGCTCTGCCCTTTGGCGCCGGCCTCCTCCGCGAAACGCGCCAGGGGCTCCGGCCGCTCCAGCTCCAGCATTTCCAGCAGGCGGGGGCCGCCGACGTGGACCGTGCTGCCGTTGCGACTGGCGCGCACCCCCCGCCCCTTGAGAGCCTCAAAGCCGGTGACGGACGGCAGCGACAGCCCGCGCTCCTCGGCGGCCCGGCGGATCCCCCGGGCGATGGTATGCTCCGAGTCGCCCTCCACGGCCGCCGTCAGGGCCAGGGCCTCCTCCTCGGGCAGGCCGTCGGCCGTGGACATGCCCACGACGCCAAACCGGCCCTCGGTCAGCGTGCCGGTCTTGTCCAGGATGACCGTGTCGACGTCGCGCACTCGCTCCAACGCCAGGCGGTCGCGGACCAGGATGCCGTTGCGCGCCGACAGGGACGTGGTGATGGCCACGACGAGCGGTACGGCCAGCCCCAGGGCATGGGGACAGGCGATGACCAGCACGGTTGCCACGCGGGCAATGACGTCCACGTTGAATCCCACGGCCAGGATCCAGGCCACGGCGGTGATGGCCGCCACGCCCAGGGCGACGTAGAACAGCCAGCCGGCCGCACGGTCGGCCAGAACCTGCGTCCGCGATTTGCTCTGCTGCGCCTGCTCCACGAGGCGCATGATGCCGGCCAAAGCCGTCTGGTCGCCCGTGGCCGTCACCTTGACCCTCAGGCTGCCGTCGCCGTTGATCGTCCCGCCGATGGCCCGGTCGCCAGGACGCTTGTCCACCGGCCTGGACTCGCCGGTGATCATCGATTCGTCGGCCTCCGACTCGCCCTCCACCACCTCCCCGTCGGCCGGCACGCTGGTGCCGGGGCGGACCAGGACCACGTCGCCCTGGCGCAGCCTGCCCACCGGCACCTCCTCCGTTCGCCCGTCGGGCAGCAGGCGCTCGGCCGTGTCGGGCATCAGCCGTGCCAGCTCGCCCAGGGCGCCGGAAGCCTGCCGCACGCTGCGCATCTCGATCCAGTGGCCCAGGAGCATGATGTCGATGAGGGTCACCAGCTCCCAGAAAAAGCCCATCTGCCCCGGCAAGAACAGGGCGGCCACGCTGTAGACAAAGGCCACCGTGATGGCCAGGGAGATGAGGGTCATCATCCCCGGCTCCCGGTTGCGCAGTTCGGGCACGGCCATTTGCAGGAACGGAAGGCCGCCGTACAGAAAGACAATGACCGAGAACACGGGCGCGATCCAGTCGCTGCCCGGGAACGCGGGCGCGGTGAATCCCAGCCACTCCTGGAGGGCGGGGCTGTAGATCAGGACCGGGACAGACAGCAGCAGCGAGACCCAAAAGCGCCGGCGGAACATCTCCTCGTGGCCGGTGTGATCCACGTGGGCGCCGTGGCCGCCATGCCCCTCGTCGCCCTCATGGCCATCGTGTTCGCCGCGCCCCTCGCCGTCGACGTCCCGCCCGTGCAGGGCGTGATCCATCGCCTCGTGCTCCAGCGGCTCGTCGCGCGGCGGGCCGTGGCGTGCCGCGTGGGCGCCGGCGGCTTGTTTCAGATTCTCGGCACCCTCGTCGCCGTGCCCTTTTTCGTGCGAGCCGTGATCGTGCACGCCATTACCTCCTACAGAGTGGGGTTCGCCCGCCGGCCTGGTCCGCGTAGAATATTGTGCACACCCCCATGACGATCCCAAACGCGGCGTTCCATTCGTCCTCCTTATTGCGACGCCTTGGCAGCGTTCTCCTGTACCCTGAACTCGACCATCCGGCGGATGAGGTCCCACGGAATGGGCTTTTTGAGGGGAAACTGAACCGAGCCTTTACCCTGCTTGTAGGGCTCTAGCTCTTCCTTGAAGGCCTCCTCGTAACCGCCCGGCACCGGGTAGAAGCCGATGTGGTTCTTGAAGGCGGCAAAATGCACCAGGTGACGCCCATACAGGTCGAACGTGGGGATGGCGTAGCTGATGGTCTCGGTCGCACCGGGTGCCGCCCCCTTGATAACCGCCCGCATCTCTTCCAGCAGCTCTTGTGTCTCGGGCGGGAATTCCGCGATGTACTCGTCGATGGTGGTAACTTTCGATCGATTCGCCATGTCGTGTACCGGCCTTTCGTTACTGTTCTGGAGCCCCGGGACTTTTGAGGCGAAGGTCGTCCGTACCAGATCCTTTGCACAGCAAACGTTGCGGCAGAACGGGCGCTTTCGGCGGGTCTGCCCGGGTCCCAAGCCGGATGCGCCTGGTAAAGGCACATTCCGGCGCCTGTCCATGTTCGGTTTCGATTGGGTTATTCAGGGCCTGACGGGGCCAAGCTGCAAGACGGTGCAGGCTGGAAGCAAGGGCCATGATACACTGCAACCACCTTCTTGTCAAGTCGCCACCGGCCGCCACGGTTCAGCTCGCAGCAGCTCCTGTGCTGGCGACAGCGCCGTCTCTGCGTCCTGGTTGGAATCGTGAGCCTCGGGCGTGAGACCTACGTGGGACCAGGAGGCCGAACCAGCACGGTAAAGGCTCGCCCCAGGGGATTTTGAAAGGTTGCAACCGGCGCAAATCCAAGGCGCTGCACGGTGCTCAGGGCCCGCTTGTTCCACGTGGCGACCGTGACGCGCAGGCTCCTCTGCCCCACCTGCGACTGGACGAACCGGAAGGCTTGCGCCAGAAAATCGGCGCCCCGTCCCTGCCCCGTCAGGTCCGGCCTCATTCCCGCGCCGACGTCCACCGCCGAGGGGTCATACTCCCAGCCGGGCACCTGGCCGTCGGGGCCGATGGAGCAAAAGCCCACCAGCTCGGACCCACGGTAGGCCCCAAAGTAGCCGTTGGCCGGATCGAGCATGTACTCGATGGACGTCTCGCGATCCTCGGGCGGGATGTCATAGATGGCATATTCGCCCGGGTACTGCCAGGACGCGATTTCCTCGGCGTCGTCCCGTGCAAGAAACCGAAACTCGTAAAAGTCGTCGCTCATTTTCACCTAAATTACACCCGCTTTCGTTGTCGATCAAAGAGAGAACCAGGCCCGGTTCATTTAAGCTGTGCCAGGAGGGTCCCGGCATCGACCAGGTCCGCCGTATCAAAGCCCTCCACGAACCAGGCATAGATGGGGGCCAGCAGCTCGCGGGCCTCGCCGCGCCTGCCCTGCGCCTGCCACAGCCGCGCCAGGTCCGCCGCCGCCCGCAGCTCCAGCCAGCGCGCCTGCTGCTCCCGCGCCAGCTCCAGGGCGCGCCGCAAGCAGGCCTCGGCCGCGGAAAGCGAGGCCGGCGCGTCCGCGGCTTGCGCCCGCAAGAACTGGCCGCGCATGCGCCACGCTTCCGCTTCCATCAAGCGCACGCCGGTGCGCTCGATCCAGGCCAGGGCCTCATCCATAATCTCGGCGGCCGCCGCAGGCCGCCCGGCCCGCACGAGCGCCTGGGCGCGCAGCATCAGTTGGCCCACGTGCCCCACGCCCGCNNACCTGCAAAGCGGCTCCCGCCTCGGCCATCCGGGCCTGGCTCCCGTGCCGGCCGGGCTGCCCGGCGCCGCCCCTGCCATGCACCAACAGCTCGGCCCAGGCGCCATAGAACAGGCCCGTGCCCTCCAGGGACCGCAGCACCTGGGCATGTGCCAGGGCCGCGGACGAATCTCGGCCCAGGAACCAGTGTACCATCCCCGCCATGAGGTGGGCAAAGGCGGTGCTCGACGGCTGCTCGAGGACCTCGGCCTGCGCCACAGCCCTTTGGAGGCAGTCGCGGGCCTGATCCGGGTAACCCAGCAGCCACAGCACGAAACCCAGCACGGCCCGCGCCGTCACGCCCGGCGCCACCAGGAACAGGTGGCCCTGGGCGTCTCCGGCTTGCGGGCGGCTGAGGGCCAGCGCTACTTCCAGCCGCTCGCGGGCGGCGACAAGCCGGCCCTTCAGCCACTCGCTGTGGCCCAGCACCCAGTGCGCCTGCAAGCAGGCACGCGCATCGCCGGCCTCGCCCATCCTCAGGAGCTGCTCGCCAACCCGCCTCCCCCTCTCGGGGTCGGCCGACCAGCCCGTCGCCAGCGCCAGCACGCTCAGCGCGTCGCGCCGCTGCGGCTCGTCCCGCAGGTCGGGATGCTGGACCAGGACGGAGAGGCGCTCCAGCGCGCGCGTCGCAGCGGGCGTCTGCCAACCGCTCCGCAGCGACACGGGCATGATCAGTGCCAGGTGCAGGCCCAGCTCCAGGCGCAGCCCCTCGGGTGACGGCGACAGGTCCTCCAGCAGCGCCAGCCCGCGCTCCAGGTGGGCGACGGCCTCGTCGTAGGCCACCAGCCGGATCGCCCACTGCCCGGCCGCCAGCCGCCAGCGGGCCGCTTCCAGGGGCATGGCCGCCGCCTCGTAGTGCCGCGCCAGCTCCGGTGCGAGGGCCTGGGCAGCCGCACCGGGCGGCACCTCGCCCGCTCCCGGGAGCCCCGCCCCTGCGGCCTGCCCGGCGGGCGAGGCATAGAGCGATTCCATGGCCCGCGCCGTCGCCTCGTGCAGCCCGGACCCCTCGACGGGGTCCAGGCTCCGGTACACGCTCCGCTGGACGAGGGCGTGACGGAAGCGGTAACGCGACAACCGCTGCCCATTCCACGCCAACCGCTCCAAGCTGACGGCCTCGACCAGGCGGTGTCGGATCCGCAGGGGGCCGCTCAGCCGCCGGGCCGTGGCTTCCTCGCTCCAGCCCAGGGCCCGCGCGGCCGCCTCGGCGGTGAACTGCTCGCCCTGGACGCTCGCAGCCCGCAACAGCGTCCGGTCCTCGTCCGGGAGGGCGGCCAGGTGCCCGGCAATAACCGCCTCCACCTGCGGGGGCCAGCGCTCCCAATCGGGCACGCCCGCTGCGATCCACCGCCCGGCCCCATCCTGCACCACCGTTCCATCGCGCTCAAAGCTGTTGAGCAGCTCGACGGTGAACAACGGGTTGCCACCGGTGTGGTCGTATAGTGCCTGCCGGAACGCCGCGCCCAGGCGGTTTGGCGCGCCGTCGACGTACGCCTCGACAAAGGCGCGACCATCCGCTCCGTCGAGGTCAACCACCACCTCCCCCCACTCGCGGACCAGCTCCCGGAGGATCTCTCCAACGCCCGGCACAGCCTGGGCACCTTCCGCATGGGCCACCGCCTCGGGACGGTAGGCGCCCAGGAGCAGGATGCGGCTGCCGGCCAGGCGGCGCCCGAGGTGAAAGAGCAGCGCCGCCGTGCCGCCATCGGCCCATTGCAGATCGTCGACGGCCAGGAGCAGGGGTCTATCCATGGAGACCACGTGCAGCACCTGGGTCACCTGGCCGAACAGGTCGGGCTGCAGCGCCCACCGCCCTCGCTCCCCGGACCCGCGGATCGAGGAGGACAGGTTGCTGGCAGCGGGGGACGCGCCGCCCGATCCGGGCGGCGTTCCCTCTCCGGCACGCCGCAGCGCCTCCCATAGCCTTGCCTGCCACGCCTGTCCGCCCCTCCTCCCGGAGCCTGCCGTCGGACCGGGGGCCGGGAATGCCTCGGCCCGCCGCAGCAGCGGCTCGCCCGGCACAAAGCGGTCGATGAGGTCGGGGCCGTGTTCCACCAGCGCGGCACCCACGGCCGGCAGTGCCTCCCAGGCACGCCTCGCCTGCTCGGGCGAGAGCGTGCCGCCCGCCCGCTTGCCCTCCACGTCCCCGGCCAGGGTCTGGAGCATCTCGCGAAAGGGTAGGTGGGGGTCTCCTGCCCCGGCGTGGGCGTTGCACTTGCCCCGCAGGACGATGAGGTCGCCATGCGCCGCGGCGGCCCGGTGCGCGAATTCGTCCAGCAATGCCGTCTTGCCGCTGCCCGCCTCGCCCGCGATCAGGCCCACTCCGCCCTGGTCGGCCAGCGCCCCGTCGAGAAGGGCGCCCAGCCGTGCCAGCTCGCCCTCGCGCGCCACGAACCGGGTCCGGGACCGAGGCCGAAGGCCAACGGACCTGGGAGCCGGCCCTTCTGCCCTCGGAGCGTCGAGCACGCCCGGAGGGAGCGGCGGCCGCGGGAGCGCCCCGTTACGGATCTGATCGGCCAGGGCCTGTGTCTCATCTTCGGGCCCGCAGCCCAGCTCCCGCTCCAGCAGCCGGCTGCACGCCGCATAGTGCGCCAGGGCGGCAGAGCGCTCGCCGCCCAGCGCCAGCGCGGCCATCAACTGGCGGTGCGCCTGCTCGTGGTACGGTTCCAGCTCGAGCTGCCGCCGCGCCCAACGGTCCGCCTCGCCGGTCTCTCCCCGCTGTAGCTGGAGTGCAGTCAGGCGCCAGAGCGCCGACATCGCGCCGCGCCGCAGCTCCTCGCCCTTTAGCAGCATCCACTCGTCAAAGGCCGGGCTGTCGGCCACCGACAGCCCTTCCAGAAAGAGGCCCCGATACAGCGCCGCCGCCCGCTCCAGGCCCGGCACGTCCGGCCGGCCCACCAGGCCCTGGAACTCGGCCACGTCGAGCCAGTGATCGCTGGCCGTGTTGAACTGCAAGGTGCGGCGGGTGACAAGCAGGAAGGGGGAATGTGCCGGGAGATCGCCCAGGGCGTGGCGCAGATTGGAGAGGGCATAGCGCAGGGCGCTGAGCGCTTCCCGGTCGGGCCGCTCGGGCCACAACAAGGAGGCCAACCCCTCGCGGCTGTGCTCCCGCTCTCTCTCTACGGCCAGGTAGGCCAGCAGCGCGCGCAGCCGATCGGAGCCAAGGTTCTCGGTTGCTTGCCCGTTCAGGGTCGCCTCAAAAGGACCCATCAAGGCCAGTGCCAAATGAGCCGCCATCGCCTCTTCTCTCCCGGGCAGTATACCATGGATCGTCGAATCGCGCCAATGGTTTTCGCCAGGACACCTTTGCCGCACGATCCGCGCACGTTCCCGGCACGTCGGGGAGGTATACTGGCGCAAAGGACCAGAGGAGTGAGCATGAACGACGAGCCCGACGACTATCAGACCTACATCCTCCGCATGTGGCGCGTGCAGCGCCAAGGCGAATGGCACTGGCATGCGTCCATCGAGAGCCGGCGTACGGCTGAGCGCCAGTGGTTTGCCAGCCTGGACCAGTTGTTCGCCTTCCTCAACGAGCTACCTGCCAACCCGCCATCCGGCACGCCAGGGACGTTGAACGGCAAATGAGAAGAAGGAGGTGCCCCCCACCAAAAGTCCCCGGCCGCCTTTAGGACAAACAGGAATCACAAGGATGTGAAACGAGGAAGACGCAATGAAGCCCAACATGGTACTCTGTCTGTTTTTTGTTATGAGTCTGGTGCTCTGCCTGGTGCCGGCCTCAAGTGTGCAGCCCGCGGCGGCAGCCGCCCTTGCCAGGAGCGTCGATGGGGCGAGCGGGTCGTACGTCGCCTTTGACCCGAGCGCCGGAGGCGAGTCCTGCTACGTGCCGCACCGGGCTCAAACCTTCTGCTTCAAGGCCGAATCGTTCACCACCGAGGGCCACGTTTCTTCAGGCGTGATCCAGCGCTTCCCGTCCGATTGGACGGTGACCCGCAGCTACCTGGCCGGCACGCCGGCCTGCACGGGCGGTGGGGCCTTTGCCGCAGAATACGATACCTTTGCGATATCACCGAACGAAGCCGGGAATTATCACCTACGCTACCCGGCAATGGTTGACAACTGCGTCGCCCACTACTGCTACGAAGTGGTGACCGGCGCAGGCATATCGGACGCGAGCGTGTCCTGGTTCTGGACCGGTGCCATGGACGGCCCAGCCCCCTTGTTTCCCTGCTCCTCCGACGGTTACCAGCCGGCCGGGTTCTCTGCCTGCGACGAGAGTATCAAGCCCCCGTCCAGCGTGCCGGTGTGCACATCGCCGGATCCCTACCTCTCGGTTAGCCCGCCTTCCCTCGCCGTGGAGCAGTGCCCGGGCCAGGTGAGCGCGCAGCCGATGCGAGTCTGCAACCTGGGCGCCGAACCCCTGACCTGGAGCCTTGGCGAAGGTGCCGAAACCGACTGGCTGAGCGAGGACCTGGCGAGCGGCACGCTGGAGATGCTAGAATGCCAGGACTTGAGCGTCACCTTTGATGCGACAAAGCTGCCGCCGGGCACCTATAGCGCCGAGCTGCACTTTGACAGCAACGACCCCACCTCTCCCAGGGTGACCGTGCCGGGAAGCCTGGTCGTGCCCGAACCGGTCCACGACGTCTCCTTTTCCTGGGAGCCATCGAATCCCTATGCCGGGAACAGGATGGTCTTTCGCGCCGCGGCCCAGGGCGTCGAGCCCATCTCTTACGCCTGGGACTTCCAGGAGGGCACTGCCTCCTCAGGGGCCGTGGTGTCGCAGCTCTATGCCACACCGGGAGAGTACCTGGTGACGCTGACCGCCACCAACGCCTGCGGCCAGGAGAGCGCGCAGCGCACGGTAACGGTCGTCACCGGGCCTGTCCTTGAACTCGAGCCACCCGCGCTGTCGCCGCGGCAGTGCGGCGGCGCGCAGACCGAGCAGACGCTGCGCGTGTGCAACGCCGGCTCGGTGCCCCTCACCTGGAGCCTGGGCGAGTGGCCCACCTTCTCTTCGTCTGGCGGCCGCCAGCGGTCGGAGCAGATGGCCCAGAGCCCGGCCACCAGGCAGGCGGGTGAGCAACTCGTCCTACGCGCTGGCAGCCTTCAGCTCCCGACCTTGCAGCTCCCGGCGCCCCCTGTGCCGGCTGCCAGCCCCCTCGAGGCCGGCGCGGTGTTGTGGGACCAGACTTCCGACTATACCGATGCGAGTCTGTCGAGCTCCTGGCCGAGCCTTGGGCCCGAACTCTATTCCGCCGACGACTTTCAGAACACGATGCTCTGGGCCATCGACACCATCTTTGTTGCCGGCGTGGCGGGCATGACCTCCCTGGAGAGCGCCACCGCCTTACACTGGTGTATCTACCCCGACGCGGCGGGCGTGCCCGCCGGCTACCCGGGGGCCGGCGGCGAGACCTGGTGCTGGAGCACGCTGCCCGACGACCCGGCAGTGACCCACAGCGGCGGCCCCCTGGCGGGCGACGTCGTGCTCGACGTGACCGCCGCCCTTGGCGAACCCCTCTTTCTGACGCCCGGCCATTGGTGGCTCCTGGTCTATCCCGATTGGGCCATCTTTCCCGACGGCATCTGGGGCATGGCGAACGCAACGACGACGAACCTGAACAAGTCCCAGTGGATCGACCCGACCGACATGCTCGGCGTTGGCCTGACCGCGTGGACGCCCCCCCTCGACGCCGGGATTGTAGCCCACTGGGATCTCGGCTTTCGCCTGGAGGGCCAGGCGATTGCCCCTGGTATCGCCTGGCTGAACGAGGATACGGCCTCAGGCACGGTGGCACCCGGCACCTGCCAGGACGTGACCGTGACGGTGGACTCGGCCGGGCTGGCGGTGGGCGAGTATCAAGCCCAATTGCTCATCAGCAGCGACGATCCCGCCTTGCCCCTTGCCTTCGTACCCGTCGACCTCACCGTGGCCCGGTCGATCCGTAACGCCGGCTTTGTCTGGACGCCCCCCGACCCGGCAGCGGGAACCCCCATCACCTTCGAGGCCACGGCCGAGGATGGCGCAAATGTCAGCTTCGAGTGGGATTTTGGCGATGAGGAAAGCGGGACAGGGGCGGTGGCGAGTCACAGCTATGCCGCAGCGGGTGACTACCTGGTCTGGCTGACAGCCTCGGATGACACTTGCGGCGTGGCGCAGGCACAGCACACCGTGACGGTGCTCGAAGCGCAGCGCTACCGGATCTATTTGCCCATCGTGACCGGCGGGGACTGAGCAAGCCGAGCCGCGGATCGGGCCAGGGGGCGCCTGCCTCCCGGCCCGTCTTTTTTCCCGCCCCGGCTCGCCGCCCGGGTGCCTCCAACACGGCCGCCGGCGGTCCCTGGCCGTGCGCTACTTGACCAATCCCCCGCCTGTCATGTATAATGCCCCGCATGTAACCGGGGGCCTCAAACTTCAGGTCAGAAAACAAGGACTAGGGGTAAGACGAGGCAGATCCACTATATGTAGTACCCGTGAGGGGAGGCAGAGATGCAGCATCGCATTGAAGTCTTTTGGTCGAACGATCTGCCCGATGGGCGGGCATCGAGCCTGCTTGCCCAACTCCAGCGCCTTGGCATCCGCACCGTCACCCGGGTCCGCGTCAGCGACCTCTATTTCGTCCAGGGCCATCTGCCGGCCGCCGACCTGGAGCGCCTGGCCGTCGAGCTGCTGGTGGATCCCATCGTGGAGGGCTATCACCTGGAGCCCATCGACGTCGCCCGGCGGCGCGGCCCGGATGACGACCTGGCCATCGAAGTGGGCTACCATCCCGGTGTGACCGACCCCGTCGCCGACAACCTGCTGCGCCGCGCGCACCTCGTGGGCATCCACGGCCTGGCGGCGGCGGCCACCGGCAGGCGCTATGCCTTCGAGGGCACGCTCTCCCCCGCCGAGCTGCACACCATTGCCCGCGAGCTGCTGTGCAACGGCGTCATCCAATCGTATGCCCTGGGACCCATCAGCCCTGCGTTCCTGCCGGCCGCCGAGCCGTGCGACCTCGTGGAGCAGGTGCCCCTGTCCGGACTCGACGACGACGCCCTGGCCCGGCTCAGCGTCGAGCGCGTGCTCTTTCTGTCGGCGGCCGAGATGCGCGCCATCCGCGACGAGTTTGCCCGCCTGGGGCGGGACCCCACCGACGTCGAGCTGGAGACCCTCGGCCAGACCTGGTCCGAGCACTGCCAGCACAAGACCTTCAAGGCGCCCATCGACTATACCTGCCACGGCGGCGTGCGCCGCGTGCTGCCTGCCGGCGAGGAGCCGGCGGCGCCCTACCGCGAATCCATCGACGGCCTGCTGCGCTCCTACATCCGTGCCGCTACCGACGCCCTGGCCCGCCCCTGGGTCCGCTCGGCCTTTGTCGACAATGCCGGCGTCGTCGAATTCGACGGGGAGCACGAGGTGTCCTTCAAGGTCGAGACGCACAACCACCCGTCGGCCCTCGAGCCCTTTGGCGGGGCCAACACGGGCATCGGCGGCGTCATCCGCGACGTCATCGGCGTGTCCCACCGGCCCATCGCCGCCACCGACGTGTTGTGCTTCGCGCCCCCCGATCTGCCGCCGGCCGAGATCCCCGACGGAACCCTTCACCCGCAGCGCATCGCCGAGGGCGTGGTGGCAGGCATCGAGGATTATGGCAACAAGATGGGCATCCCCACCGTCTCGGGGGCGGTGCTCTACGACCCGGATTATGCCGCCAACCCCCTGGTCTACTGCGGCTGCGTGGGGCTGGCGCCCAGGGGCTCGCACCGCCGCGATCCGCGCCCCGGCGACCTTTGCGTCTCCCTTGGCGGGCGCACGGGCCGCGACGGGCTCCACGGCGCGACCTTTTCCTCGGCCGAGCTTTGCCACGACACCGGCACGACCGTGGGCAGCGTGGTACAGATCGGCGATCCCATCGTCGAAAAGGCCGTCCTCGAAGCGGTCATGATCGCCCGCGACGAGGGCCTCTACACGGCCATCACCGACTGTGGCGCCGGCGGCTTTTCGTCGGCCGTCGGCGAAATGGGCCGCGACCTGGGCGTGGACGTGGACCTGGAGGGCGTCAGGTGCAAATATCCCGGCCTGCGGCCCTGGGAGATCTGGCTGTCGGAGGCACAGGAGCGCATGGTCATCGCCGTGCCCGAGCGCCACCTGCCGCGGCTCCAGGCCATTTGCGACGGCCTCGACGTGGAGTGGAACGTCATCGGCCGCCTGGCCGGGCACGGGCGGCTGCGCGTGCATTATGGCGGCCGGCAGGTAGCCGACCTCGACATGGACTTCTTGCACGACGGCTGGTCGGCGGGCGGCATGCGTGCCGAGTGGGCCCCGCCACGCCTGCCCGCGCCGGACCTGCCGCCCCCGTCAGACGCCACCGGGCTGTTGCTGCGCCTCCTGGCCCATCCCGACGTGGCGAGCAAAGAGCCCATCATCCGCCGCTACGACCACGAGGTGCAAGGCGCCACCGTCGTCAAGCCCCTCGCCGGCCCAGCGGCCGACGGACCGTCGGACGCCACCGTGCTCAAGCCCCTGGGGACGCGGGGGCCGGCGGGCATTGCCCTCGGCTGTGGCATCAACCCCCACTATGGCCGCCTCGACCCCTACGCCATGGCCTGGGCCGCCATCGACGAGGCGCTGCGCAACGTCGTCTGCACCGGCGCCGATCCCGACCGCGTTGCCCTGCTGGATAACTTTTGCTGGGGCAATCCCCACCTGCCCGACCGCCTGGGCGGGCTGGTGCGCGCCGTCCAGGGCTGTCACGACGCCGCCCTGGCCTATGGCGCGCCTTTTATCAGCGGCAAGGACAGCCTCAACAACGAGTACGTGGACCCCCACGGCGAAAAGCGCGCCATCCCGCCGACGCTCCTGATCTCGTCCCTCGGCATCGTTCCCGACGTGGAGCGCGCCGTTACCATGGACCTGAAGGACGCCGGCAATTTGCTCTACGTCCTGGGCGAGACGCGGGCCGAGCTGGGCGGCTCCCTCTACCACCGGCTGCACGGCATCCCGGGCGGCGACGTCCCGGCGCCGGTGCCCGACGCCGCCGAGACGATGCGCGCCCTCCACGCCGCCATGGACGCCGGGCTGGTGCGCGCCTGCCACGACGCCAGCGAGGGCGGGCTGGCGGTGGCGGCCGCCGAGATGGCCCTGGCCGGCCGCCTGGGCCTGGAGTTGAGCCTGGCCGACCTGCCCTGCGCCTCCGGCGTGGACCGCGACGACGTGGCGCTCTTTGCCGAAAGCTCCGGCCGCTTCCTGGTGGAGGTAGCGCCCGCCGGCGCCGTGGCCTTTGAGCAGGTCATGGCCGGCCGGCCCCACGCACCCCTGGGGCGCGTCGTGGCGGCAGAGGCAGGCGACGGCGCCCGGTTGCACATCGCCGGCCTGCGCGGCGCGCCGGTCGTCGATTGCCCCGTTTCGCAATTGGTGTCGGCCTTCACCCGGTCCGAAGGGGCCTGAGGACGTTGGCGCGAGCTGGAATGGAGGAAGGGACGTGACGAACGCTGAACGACGGAATCGCAACGACGCCCGCCGCGCAGGTGGCCTGCCATGAGCCGGCCCCGCGTCCTCGTTTTGCACGCCACGGGCACCAACCGCGACCGGGAGGCGGCCTGGGCGGTGAGCGCGGCCGGCGGCGACGCCGAGATCGTGCACGTCAACGCCCTGCGGGCCAACCCCGGGCGCCTGCACGCTGCTCAAATGCTCATTCTGCCCGGCGGCTTTTCCTACGGCGATAGCCTGGGCGCCGGCCGCCTGTGGGCCATCGACCTGCGCTGGCTCTTTCACGACGCCCTGGCGCGGTTCATCGAAGCGAGCAAGCCCGTCCTCGGCATTTGCAACGGCTTCCAGGCCCTCGTCAAGAGTGGCTGGCTGCCCGGCCCGCCCGGCGACGGCGCCCGCGCCACCCTGACGCGCAACGCGTCGAACCGCTTCGAGTGTCGCTGGGTGTCGCTCCGGCCCACGCCCGGCAGCCCGTGCGTCTTTACCCGCGACCTGGAAGAGGCCATCTACTGCCCCGTAGCCCACGGTGAGGGGCGCTTTGTGCCGACCGACGGCGCCGCCTTGCAGCGGCTGGTGGTCAGCAAGCAGGTGGCCCTGACCTACGTCGACGGGCACGGCCGGCCCGCGTCCTATCCCCACAATCCCAACGGCTCGGTGGCGGGCATTGCCGGCATCTGCAACGAGAAGGGCAACGTCCTGGGCCTGATGCCCCACCCGGAAGACCACGTCCACCCAACGCAACACCCGTCCTGGACCCGAGGCCGGGGCGGCGGCCTGGGCCTGCCCCTCTTCCGGCGGGGCATCGACTATGCGCGGCAGTGCTAGCAGCGGGGAAGAGGAGCGCACCGTGATGGATGAGATGGATCGAGACACGTGGCGGGAGTACGTCCCCCTGGCCCTGGCGGGCCTCGAGCTGGCGTGGCCCCACGAGCGGACGCGGGGCAAGGTGCGCGAGATGTTCGCGCTGTCCGGCGGCCGGCGCCTCATTGTCACCACCGACCGGCTATCGGCCTTTGACCGGGTGCTGGCCGCCGTGCCGTTCAAGGGCCAGGTGCTCAACCAGCTCAGCGCCTTCTGGTTCGAGGGCACTGCCGGGCTGATCCCCAACCACCTCCTGGCCGTGCCCGACCCCAACGTCAGCCTGGTCCGCGACTGCACGCCGCTGCCCATCGAGGTCATTGTGCGCGGTTATATCAGCGGCACCACCCACACGGCCCTCTGGTATCGTTACTCCCTGGGCGAGCGGCGGATCTACGGCTACGACCTGCCCGACGGCCTGGTCAAGAACCAGCAGCTCCCGGCCCCCATCATCACCCCCACCACCAAGGCCCGCGCCGGCGAGCACGACGAGCGCATCGACTGCTCCGAGGTCGTGTCCCGCGGCCTCCTCGACGCGGCAACCTGGGAGCGCGTCCAGGAGGCGGCCCTGGCCCTGTTCCGCCACGGCCAGGAAGTGGCGCGCCGCGGCGGTCTCATCCTCGTCGATACCAAGTACGAGTTTGGCCGCGATGCCGGCGGCAACCTGGTGCTCATCGACGAGGTTCACACGCCCGACAGCAGCCGCTTCTGGGTGGCCGCCAGCTACGAGGAGCGCCTGGCCGCCGGGCTGGAGCCCGAGAACCTGGACAAGGAGTTCGTCCGCCTGTGGTACGCGGAGCAGGGCTACCGCGGTGACGGCGAGCCACCCGCTCCCCCGCCCGAGCTCCTCGCCCGAATGGCGGAGCGCTACGTGCGGCTCTACGAAATGCTGACGGGCCGGGCATTTGTGCCCGCGCCCTATCCCGCCGAGCCTCGCATCGCCGCCGCGCTGCGAGGCTACCTGTAGACACGGGAGGGTTCGATGCTGGCAGTGATTATCATGGGATCGCCCGGCGACGAGCCGGTGGCCCGGCGCGCCTCCGCCGTCCTGGACGAGTTCGGCATCCCGTGGGAGATGCGCGTCGCCTCGGCCCACAAGACGCCCGGCCACGTCCTGGCCATGCTGGAAGCGTACGAAGCGGACCCGCGCCCCAAGGTCTATGTCACCATTGCCGGGCGGAGCAACGCCCTCAGCGGCCTGGTGGACGCCCAGGTGGCCGCCCCGGTCATTGCCTGCCCGCCCTACTGCGAGGCCTTTGCGGGCGGCGACGTCCTGTCGTCGCTGCGCGTGCCCTCCGGCGTCGCGCCCGCCGTGGTCCTGGAGCCGGAGGCCGCCGGCCTCCTCGCCGCCAAGATGCTCGGCCTGGCCGTGCCGTCCTTGCGCCGGGGGCTGGTCGCCGCCCGCGATGCCCAGCGCCGCCGGCTGTTGGACGCCGACGCCGCCCTGCACGGCGCCTAGCGCGTGAAAGTGTTGGTGAGCCAAGATGCTCGATAAGCCCCAGGAAGCATGTGGAATCTGTGGCATCTATGCCCCGGGCAACCAGGTGGCCCGCCTGGCCTTTTTCGCCCTCTATGCCCTCCAGCATCGAGGCCAGGAGAGCGCCGGCATCGCCACGTCCGACGGGCGCGTGGCCCACATTCACAAGGGACAGGGCCTCGTCTCCCTGGTGTTCAACGAGGAGAACCTGCATCACCTGAAGGGGCACCTGGCCATCGGCCACAACCGCTACTCTACCACGGGCGCATCGCAGTTGCGCAACGCGCAGCCCTATCTCATCGAGACCGCCCTGGGCCCGCTGGGCATCGCCCACAACGGCAACCTGACCAACGCGCCGGCCCTGCGCCGGGATCTCCTCGACCACGGCGTCGGCCTCGTCTCCTCGTCCGACAGCGAGGTCATCACCCAGATGCTCGCCGGCGCGCCGGGCCGGACCTGGGAGGAGCGCATTGCGGCCTTCATGGCCCAGGCTCAGGGGGCCTACTCCCTTACCATCCTCACGCGCCACGCCGTCTATGCCGTGCGCGACCCGTGGGGCTTTCGTCCCCTGTGCCTCGGCCGGCTCGACGACGGCACCGACGGTCGCGTCGTCGCCTCCGAGTCGTGCGCCCTGGCGACCATCGGCGCCACGTTCGAGCGCGAGCTCGCCCCGGGCGAGATCGTGCGCCTCGACGAGGATGGCGTCGCGACGTGGCAAGGCGCGCCCGCCAACACGCCCGCCCTGTGCGTCTTCGAGTACATCTATTTCGCCCGCCCCGACTCGCTCCTGGAGGGCCGTTCCGTTCACCGCGTGCGCCGCCACCAGGGCGAGCGGCTGGCCCAGGAGCACCCGGTGGATGCCGACATGGTCATCGCCATCCCCGACTCGGCCATCGCCCACGCCATCGGCTATGCCCACGAGAGCCGCATCCCCTTTGGCGAGGGGCTCATCAAGAACCGCTACATCGGCCGCACCTTTATCCAGCCCGACGACCGGCTGCGCCGCCTGGGCGTGGCACTGAAGTTCAACCCCCTGCCCGATTCGCTCCACGGCAAGCGGATCGTCGTCGTCGACGATTCCATCGTCCGCGGCACGACCTCGGGGCCCCTCGTCGGCCTCTTGCGCCAGGCCGGCGCGGCGGAGGTTCACCTGCGCGTCGCCTCGCCGCCCATCCGGCACCCCTGCTTCATGGGCGTGGACATGGCCACGCGCGAGGAGCTCATCGCCCACCGCATGACCGTGGACGAGATCGCTCAACACGTGGGCGTCGACAGCCTCGGCTACCTGTCGCTGGAGGGGCTGCTCGACGTGGTGGACTGCGGCAGCGGGCAGCATTGCCAGGCCTGTTTCACCGGCGACTATCCCGTGCCCGCTCTGGCGTGCACGGGCAAGGAGATGTTCGAGGGAAAGGGGTTAGCACCGTGCGCGTAATGGTGGTGGGTTCCGGAGGGCGAGAGCACGCCCTGGCCTGGGCGCTGTCCCGGTCGCCCCGGGTGGAGGCGGTCTTCCTGGCGCCGGGCAACGGTAGCACCCAAGCCCTGGCGACGAACGTGGCAGTCGACGCCGGCGACGTGGCCGGCCTCGTGGCGGTTGCCCGCCGCGAGCGCATCGACCTGACGGTGGTGGGGCCCGAGGCGCCGCTGGTGACCGGCCTGGTCGACGCGCTGCACGCCGCCGGGCTGCGGGCCTTTGGGCCGGTGGCGGCCGCCGCCCGCTTGGAGGGCTCCAAGGCCTTTGCCAAGCGGTTCATGATCGAGGAAGGCATCCCCACGGGCGTGGGGGCCATCTTTGACGACCATGGCGCGGCCCGCGCCTACCTGGCCCGGCACCCCGAGCCCGTCGTCGTCAAGGCCAGCGGCCTGGCGGCCGGCAAGGGCGTCATGGTCTGCGCCACGCGCGACGAGGCGGAAGAGGCGCTCCGCCGCATCATGGTCGAGCGCGCCTTTGGCGCCGCCGGCGACGAGGTCCTCGTAGAGGAATGCCTGGCCGGCGAAGAGGCGTCGCTCCTGGCCTTCAGCGACGGGCGCACCGTCGTGCCGATGCTCCCCGCCCGCGACTACAAGCGGGCCGGCGAGGGCGACAGGGGGCCCAACACCGGCGGCATGGGCTGCTACGCGCCGTCGCCCCACCTCCCCCCGGCCCTCGTCGACGAGGTGCTGGCGCGGGTCCTGCAGCCCGCCGTCGACGCCATGCGCCGCCGCGGCACGCCCTACGTGGGCGTCCTGTACGCCGGCCTGATGCTCACCGGCGCCGGGCCCCGCGTCCTGGAGTTTAACTGCCGCTTTGGCGACCCGGAGACACAGGTGCTCTTGCCCCTCCTCGAAACCGACCTGGCAGAGATTCTGCTGGCCTGCGTCGAGGGCTGCCTGCACGCCGTGGACGTCCGCTGGAAGGAGGCCCACGCCGTCACCGTCGTCATGGCCGCCCGGGGCTATCCCGGCGCCTACGAGCGCGGCCAGGCCATCGCCGGCGTCGACGACGCCGCGGCCGTCGAGGGCGCCGTCGTCTTCGGCGCGGGCACCGCCTCGGTGGATGGCCGGCTCGTGACCAACGGCGGGCGCATCCTGGCCGTGACCGCCGTCGCTCCCGACCACGCGGCCGCCCGCGAGCGGGCGTACCGCGCCGTCGACCGGATCGACTTTGCCGGCGCCCAGCTCCGGCGCGACATTGGCGCCGGCATTGCCGTGGCGCCCGCGGCCCCTGCCGGGAAGGAACCGGCGGCCGGTGCGTACGCCGGCGCCGGCGTCGACATAGACGCCGGCAACCGCGCCGTCGCCCTCATGCGCGACGCGGTGCGCAGCACCCACACGCCGGCCGTCCTGTCCGACGTTGGCCTCTTTGGCGGGCTCTTTGCCCTCCACGACGCGGTGACGACCCGCGACCCGGTGCTCGTCGCCTCCACCGACAGCGTCGGCACCAAGACCATCATCGCCGCGGCCACCGGCCGCTTCGAGGGCATCGGCCACGACCTGGTGAACCACTGCGCCAACGACGTCCTGGTGCAGGGCGCGCGGCCCCTCTTTTTCCTCGACTATTTCGCCTCAAGCAGGCTCGACCCCGAGCAGGTGGCGGCCGCTGTCGGCGGATGCGCCGCGGCCTGCCGCGCCCTGGGCTGCGCCCTCGTCGGCGGCGAGACCGCCGAGCTGCCCGGCGTCTACCGGCCGGGCGAGTTCGACCTGGTGGGCGCCATCGTCGGCTGGGTGGAGCGCGAGGCCATCGTCGACGGGCGAGGCGTGCGCCCCGGCCACGTCTGCCTCGGGCTGCCTTCGTCGGGGCTGCACACCAACGGCTATTCCCTCGCCCGCCGGGTCCTGGGCGGCCTCGGTTGGGACACGGTGCTACCCGACCTGGGCGAATCGCTGGCCGATTGCCTGCTGCGCCCCCACCGGGCCTACCTGCGCGAGGTCGAGGCGCTGTGGGACGCCGGGGTGGCCATCAACGCCATGGCCCACATCACCGGGGGCGGGTTCGTGGAAAACCTGCCCCGCGTCCTGCCCGCCGGCGTCGGCGTCGAGATCGACCGCGCCGCGTGGCAGGTGCCGGCGATCTTTCGCCTCATCCGGCGCCTGGGCCGCGTGAGCGACGGCGAGATGTTCCGCGTGTTCAACATGGGCATCGGCATGGTCCTCATCCTGCCGCCCGACCAGGCGCACCGGGCCCTGGCAGTTCTGCCCGAGGCCATGGTCGTCGGCCGGGCCATGGGCTGGGATGGCCATGGGCCGCGGGTTCGCATCTAGCACGGTGGGACGGCTCGTGGCAAGGCGCCCCGTGGAGGACGGACGATGACGCGCATCGCGATCCTGGTTTCCGGCTTTGGCTCCAACCAGCAGGCCATCCTCGACGCCGTCGAGGCGGGAGGCCTGCCCGGCGTCGAGGTGGCCCTCGTCGTCTCGAACCGGAGAAACGCCCGCGGCATCGACCGCGCCATCCGCCACGGCGTGCCCGTGGTCTATTTTCCGCTGGTGCCCTACACCCGGGCCGGGCAGCCGCGCGACGCCTACGACGCCCGCCTGGCGCGCATCTTGAAGGCGTTCGAGGTCCAATGGGTGGTCCTGGCCGGCTGGATGCACGTCCTGGGCGCCGCGTTCCTGGACCACTTTCCGGCCCGCGTCGTCAACCTCCACCCGGCGCTGCCCGGGACCTTTCCCGGCACCCACGCCATCCAGCGCGCCTACGACGCGTACGCCCGCGGCGAGATCGAGGACACCGGCGTTATGGTNNCCCCGGCCGTGGACGCCGGCCCCGTCGTCGCCCAGAGGGCGGTGCCCATCCATCCCGGCGACACCGTCGACGAGCTGGAGGCGCGGATCCACGCCGTGGAGCACGAGCTGCTGGTGGCGGCGCTCCACGACCTGCTGTGCGGCGTTTCGGCCGGCGATGGCGGGCCGGCCGAAGCATAATCACCTGAGCAGAGTGAAACGAGGGTAAGCTTGTGACCAAGAATGTTGTCGAGCGAGTCGACGATTGGGTCAGGATCCGGCACGTGCTGGTGAGCGTCTCGGACAAGACGGGGCTCGACGCCCTGGTGCCGGCGCTGGTCGAGGTCAACCCCGGCGTGCGCCTGTACTCGACGGGCGGCACCCACCGGCACCTCGCCGAGATCCTGGGCCCGGCCGGCGCGGCGCGCCACCTGCAGCAGGTATCCGACTACACGGGGCAGCCCGAGACCCAGGGTGGGCTCGTCAAGACGCTGGATTTCAGGATCTACCTGGGGCTGCTCACCGAGACCTACAACGACGCCCACCAGGGCGACCTGGCCCGCACGGGAGCGGTGCCCCTCGACATGGTCGTCTGCAACCTCTACCCCTTTGCCGAGACCGTGGCGCGGGAGGGAGTGACGGTGGAGGAGGCGCGGGCCAACGTCGACATCGGCGGGCCGTGCATGATCCGCGCCGCGGCCAAGAACTATTTGCGGGTCGCGGCCGTGGTCGAGCCGGCGGACTACCAGGGCATCGCCGGCTTCCTGCGGGCCCACGGCGGCACGCTGAACCTCAGCCTGCGTTTCGCCCTGGCGGCCAAGGCTTTTGCCCACACCGCCGCCTACGACACCGCCATCAGCCACTACTTTGGCCGGCAAGAGCCCGGCGCTGTGCCCGTGGCCTATACCCTGGCGGATGGAGAGTGAGGAGAGGGGTCCGATGTCTCGAGATCTGAAGCAGGCGTACCGCACCATGGCCGGCGATCCGTTTCCCGATCGCATGGAGATCGCCTTCGTGTGGGAGGACACGCGGTCGACCCTTGTGTACGAGAAGGTGTCGTGGGTCGTCGACGGCGAGCGGCGGGGGCTGCGCTATGGCGAGAACCCGGGCCAGCCGGCGGCCCTCTACAAGCTGGTCAACGGCAACCTGGCGCTGGGCGAGGTGGAGACCATCGCTCCCGGCCGCTACCTCGTCTCCGACGTCGAGCTGCTCCAGTCGGGCAAGCACCCGGGCAAGATCAACATGACCGACGCCGACAATGCGCTGAACATCCTGCGCTTACTGGGCGAGGTGCCGGCGGCGGCTATCATGAAGCACAACAACCCCTCCGGGGTGGCCCTGGGCGACAGCCTGGTGGAGGCCTACCTGAAGGCCGACCTGGCCGACCACGTGGCCGCCTTTGGCGGCTGCATCGCCCTCAACCGCCCGGTGGACGTGGCCACCGCCGAAGCCATCGCGGCCCGCTACGCCGAGGTCGTGGTGGCGCCCGAGTACGAGGCCGGCGCCGTCGAGATCCTGGCCCGGCGCCAGAACCTGCGCATCATGCGCGTGGGCAACATGGCGCGCCTGTCCGAGTTCGCCGCCGAGCGGTTCGTAGATCTGAAAAGCCTGGTCGACGGGGCCGTCATCGCCCAGCTCTCCTACCTGCCCCAGGTGCGCACCCCCGCCGACCTGAAGCCCGCCGAGACGGTTCACGGCGGCCGCACCTATCGCATCGAGCGCCCGCCGACGGAGCGCGAGGTGCAGGACATGCTCTTCGGCTGGCTGGTGGAGGCCGGCGTCACCTCCAACTCGGTTATTTATGTCAAAGACCGGGCCACGGTGGGCATCGGCACCGGCGAGCAGGACCGCGTCGGCGTGGCCGAGATCGCCCGCGACAAGGCCTACCGCAAGCTGGCCGACAGGCTGGCCTTCGAGCGGCACGGCGTGATCTACAGCTCGCTGGCCGACGAGGCAGCCCGCCGCGCCATCGACGCCGAGGTGGCCGCGGAGCACGGCGGCCTGCGCGGCGCCGTCATGGTCTCCGACGCCTTCTTCCCCTTCCGCGACGGCGTGGAGGTGGGCCTGAAAGAGGGCGTCACCGCCGTCATCCAGCCCGGCGGCGCGCTGAACGATCACCAGGTCATCGAGGCCTGCAACGAGGCCGGGGCCACGATGGTCTTTACCGGGGAGCGGAGCTTCAAGCACTAGGGTCCATATTTGACAAAAACCGGCTTGTGTTATAAAGTTATAGCGCACCGCCACAACCGCGGTGTGGAGGGCAGAGCGATGGACGTTTCGATCCAGGTCGATCAAAAGAGTGGCATTCCAATCTATATGCAGATCGTGGATCAGGTCAAGCATCTGATCGCGACTGGCTGCCTCCAGCCAGGGGACCAACTGCCCACCATTCGCGAGCTGGCCGTCAGCCTGGCCGTTAACCTGCACACCGTGGCCCACGCCTATTCCGAGCTGGAAAAGGAGGGGTTCCTGTCCATCCAGCGCGGACGCGGCACCTTTATCTGCAATGGGAAGAGCGACGAGACCCTCGACGATCTGAGGGCGGAAAAGCTCGACTTGCTGGTCAGCACCATGCTGGCCGACGCCCTCAACCTGGGCTACGAACCGGACGAGATCCTGGAAACCCTCATAGACATGATCCGGGCGCGGGAACGAGCCATCGCCCGGGCGGCAGCACACAAGGAACCTGAGGAAAGGGAACCCGTGGCCCATGGACGACGAAAGGTCGCAACAGCGTTTTGCTGAAGGTGCCGAGTTTCAACTCAAAGCCTTTAACTCCATCTCGGTTGTGATGTCCCTGGCGGCCGCCGTCCTGGGCGTCGTCGTCGCCCGGAGCGCCGGCAGCGCCTACTGGGGTACGCCGTTCTTCCTGGCATCCATCGTCGTCCTTTTCTCCTTCAAGGTGGCCCTCCACTGGGAACGGGCCATCATCCTGCGGCTGGGCCGCTTTCACAAGGTCGCCGGCCCGGGCAGCTTCTGGGTCTTTCCCCTCATCGACCGCATCCCGGCCTGGATCGACCATCGCATGATGGTCACCCCCTTCGGAGCCGAGAAAACCCTGACGCGCGACACGGTGCCCGTGAACGTCGACGCCGTGCTCTTCTGGGTCGTGTGGGATAGCCGCAAGGCGGCCCTGGAGGTCAAGCACTACAGGCAAGCCATCTACTGGGCCGCCCAGACGGCCCTGCGCGACATCATCGGCAAGATGGAGCTGGCCGATATCCTGGTGGGCCGCGAAAAGATCGACGACGAGCTGCAGCAGATCATCGACCGGCGCACCACCCCATGGGGCATCACCGTCGAGTCGGTCGAGATCCGCGACATTGTCATCCCCGAGGGGCTGGAAGATGCCATGTCGCGCCAGGCCCAGGCCGAGCGCGAGCGGCAGGCGCGCATCATCCTCGGCCAGGCGGAGCAGCAGATCGCCGAGAGCTTTTTGCAGGCCGCCCGCGTCTATCACGACGAGCCCGTGGCCCTGCGCCTGCGCTCGCTCAACATGATCATGGAAGGAGTCAAGGAGCGCGGATCGCTGGTCGTCGTGCCCTACGAGGATGCCCACGACGTGGGCAATCTCATGGGCCTGGTCGCCAGTGCCCGCGAGGACAAGGACCCCTAGGCTCGCTTCGACAACCCACCCCATCACAACGAATCGGTGATCGCTACGTGACCACTTATGCCGAGCGCGGCGGCTCGCTGCGCCGCACGCTGTCGCGCTCTCCTTTCTCATCCACATTTCCCCTCTCCCAGCTCCTTCTGGGACAGCAGCCTGAAAATTTGCTTGTCCCAAATGGCACAAAGGGCTTGACACGTGACGCACTTTCGGGTATAATGCCCATTGTTCTAGTCATCTATAACTTTGCACATTGCAAGCAGGTTCGTAAGGAGGAGGTCCAATGGCGGAAGAGCCAAGCCATGTCTCTCGTCGCAAGTTTCTTCGCTCCGCCCTGGGGGCAGGCACCGTCCTGGCCGTAGGCGGCGCCGCCCTTGGAGCGCGCCGGCTCGCCGCTGCGCTGCCACTCGCGCCCGAAGTGCTGGCCCGCTATGCCCTCGTCATCGATACAACCAAGTGCGTGGGCTGCGGGGCCTGCAAGAAGGCTTGCCAGATTCGCAACGACCTGCCGGAAGGCAGCAGCTACATCCACTTTGTCACGCAGGGCGACCCTGCCCAGCCGACGTTCCTGCCCGTGCAGTGCCAGCACTGCGCCAACCCGCCCTGCGCCAGCGTGTGCCCCGCCCGGGCCACCCACCACAGCGACGAGGGAGTAGTCCTGGTCAAGGAAAAAAAGTGCGTCGGCTGCAAGTACTGCCAGGTGGCCTGCCCCTACCAGGCACGCATCTTTGACGAGGAGCGAGGCGTGGCCGACAAGTGCTGGCTGTGCCTCGACGACGTTCGGGCCGGCAAGAACCCGGCCTGCGTCAATGCCTGCGTCATGGGCGCCAGGATCTTTGGCCGGCGGGACGACCCGGGCAGCGAGGTGGCCAGGCTCATCGCTTCGGGCCGGGCCCAGCCGCTGCATCCCGAATTCGGCACCGAGCCGGGCGTTCTCTACTACATCCTGTGAGGGGAAGCTAATGGGACAGACAACTTGGCATTGGTTGGTCATCATCTATCTCTTTCTCGGAGGTCTGGGCGCCGGAGCGTTTCTGGTCGCGGCTGTTTTCGAGCTGAGTGGCCGCCACGACAGGGAAAAGTTCTGCCCCACGACGCTGACCGGGGCCACCATCAGCGGCCCGGCCGTGGCCCTGGGCAGCCTGCTGCTCATCCTGGACCTGGGGGCCGGCAAGGTACAACCGTGGCGCATGATCTACCTGTTCACCAACTTTTCCTCGGTCATGACCTGGGGCATCTGGATCCTGTGCCTGTTCATTCCCATTGCCCTGCTGTACGGGCTCCTTCACGTCATGGAAGTCGAGCCCTTCCTGAAGGGGCTCATCTGGGCGCGCCTGCCCAGGCTCGTGGACAACAGCCGCCTCTACCGGCGGCGCCTGGCACGGGTGGGCAGCGTATTGGCCGTGGGCACCGCCCTCTACACCGGGGTCCTGGTCAGCGCCGTGGGCCCGGCCATTCCATTGTGGAGCCAGCCACTGTTGCCCTTCCTGCGCATCCCCCTGGTGCCCATCCTGTTCCTGGTGTCGGCCGTGTCCACGGGCCTGGGGCTGACCTTTGACCTGGCCATTACCCTGGCGACGCCCCACGCCCACCACGAAATCCGGAACATGCCCCTGATTCACGTCATCCTCATCGGCCTGGAGAACGTGCTCATCGGCATGTTGCTCATCTCGGCCCTCCACACCGGCGGCGCGGCGGCCGAGTCGGCGCGCATGGTAATGACCGGCCCGTTGAGCGCCATCTTCTGGATCGGCGTGGTGGTCATCGGCCTGATCTATCCCATGGTGGTCCACATTTACGCCATCGGCGCCCGGCACCACACCCTGCTCTCGGGGATCAGTTCGGGCGTGGGCATCGTCCTGGCGGGGCTGTTCCTCCGCTATCTCATCGTCACCGCCGGCATTCCGGCCAGCCTGTAGCGACCTATAGCGAAACGAGGGAACGCGCATGATCCCACCCCATTGGCCCAAGTGGATGCTCTTTTTCATCGCCTTCGGCGCGGCCCTGGCCATCATCGTGGCCGGCCTTATCCTGGAGCCCATCGGGCTCGCCCTGTCGCCGACCATCACGCCCGAGTCCGAACTGCCGGTCATCAATTACGCCCGGCCCCTGTCGCTGGAGTGCGAAGCGTGCCACTTTGATCCACAGGCTCTCCTCGACAGTGGCGCCGCGCCCGAAGCCCTGGACGCGCTGACCATCGAGCGCACCTCCCTCGAAACGCCCCACGGCAGCCTGGGCTGCGTCACCTGCCACGATGGCACGCCCGGCACCGCCGACAAGGACGCCGCCCACGAGGGGCTCAACCTGGACCTGGCCGTCACCCACCCCCAGGACTGCGTGCTCTGCCATCGCGACCTGCCCGACGAGATCCCGGAAGATCACATGCGCACGCCCCACGGCACCATCACCAACGCCGTGTGGGAGGGCTCGGCCTGCGGCGTCCAGTGCATCGACTGCCACGGGCAGGTCGGCCACGGCTTTGACCCGGTCACCGGCAGCAACATCTGCCCCATGTCGGTCTGCCAGGACTGCCACCAGACCAAGAACATGGAGGCGTCGCTGACCCAGTGCAGCACCTGCCACGTGGGGCCCCACACCCTGCCCGACGAGACCACGGCCTGCGAGACGTGCCACGCCTCGACCGAAGGCTGGCACGAGATTGCCCTGGCCGAGCACGAGGTGGAGCTGACGGGCAAGCACGGCGAGCTGGACTGCTTTGCCTGCCACCGCTGGCCCAACTTTTCCGGGCTGGAGGCGACGTGCAGCAACTGCCACACCCGTACCCACGAACAGGGCAACGACAACTGCGCCGTGTGCCACAGCCCCGATGGCTGGGACACCTCTGTCGGGCTGCTGCTGGCCCTGGCCATGGACGCCCCCCACCCCTCCGAAGGCGTGGAGGCCTGCCGCGACTGTCACGGGCTGGAGGGCGAAAACGCCACCCCCGATGGCCACCAGGAGATGACCGAGGACACCTGCCAGGCGTGTCACGCGCCCCAGTCGGCCCCGGCCATCCAACATCCGGTGGAGCAGCGCGAAGCGTGCCTGGAATGCCATGCCACGAACGCCCTGGCTCCCTACCCCTCCGGCAGCCACGCCACCTACGAGGAGGACATCTGCGGCACCTGCCACCAGCCGTCCGGCCTGGAGCCGCCCGCCGTGACCCACACCCTGGAGCGCCGCCGGGAATGCGCCGCGTGCCACGGCCCGGTGCGGCCCTTCCCCTTCCCGGCCAGTCACGCGGGGCGCGGCGACGAGCTGTGCCTGGCGTGCCACACAGCGGAAGACGTGCCCACGGCCATGCTGCACCTGTTTCCCATCGATCACAGCGGCGCATCCGAAAACTGCGAGCTGTGCCACCGCGATTTCCGGTTCGAAACGTTCAGCTGCGAGACGTGCCATTCGGGTGACACGATCCGGGTCATCCACGACGAGCGGGGCATCAAGCTCGAAGAGGACTGCACCATCTGTCACCCACAGGGCAAGAAACCGCAACCCGGCGGCTAGGAAAAAGGATTCAATGGCGAATTTTGAGCGCACATACTACTGGAGCGAGGAACGAAAGGAGCAGACAATGAACGACAGGGAAAGAGAGCAGGTTGGCGGCCCTGACAAAGCTTCGGCGAACGCCTTGGTTTCGCTCGTCTGGACGCCGACCACGCGCCGCAAATTCCTGAAGCTGACAGGGGTCGGTGGCGCTTCGCTCGTGGCCCTCGGCTACGCCGGCAACCTGGCCTCGGCCCTGCAAGGCCGGCAGGTCTACACGGCCAACGCCGATGGCCTGGTGGTCGCCGACCCGACGCGCTGCGTCGGCTGCCGGCGCTGCGAGCTGGCCTGCACCGAGTTCAACGAAGGCAAGGCCCAGCCTTCGATGGCTCGCATCAAGGTCGCCCGCAACTGGAACTTTGGCCCCGAGGGACTGGCCGCCGGCTTTTACGCGGGTGCGGGCCGGTTCGGCAATCACGTCGTCGTCCAGGACACCTGCAAGCAGTGTCCGCACCCGGTGCCCTGCCAGACGGCCTGCCCGAACGGCGCCATCGAGGTGGTCACGCCCGTAAACGCCCGGGTGGTGAACCCGGAAAAATGCGTGGGCTGCCGCATTTGCCAGCGGGCCTGCCCCTGGGGAATGACCTCCTTCGACGAGGAGGCGCAAAAGGCGACCAAGTGCCACCTGTGCGCGGGCAACCCGGAATGCGTCCAGGCCTGCCCGGTGGGCGCCCTGCAATACATCCCCTGGGTCGACACGACGGAGGACGAGCCGGCGCGGTTCGTCGTGCCAGGTTACATCTCTCTGCCGGCCGATGCGCAGGCTACCTGCGCCCAGTGCCACTAAGATCGAGGAACGGAGGCGACAAATGGCAACGTATGGCGGATGGACAGGCAAGATCCTGCGGGTCGATCTGACCAGGGGCAAGATCGAGGCGGAAGATACCCTGCCCAAGTACAAGGACTGGATGGGCGGCTCGGGCCTGGCCTACAAGATCATATGGGATGAAGTGCCGGTTGGCACACAAGCGTACGATCCGGAAAATATCATCGTCCTGGGCGGCGGCCCGCTGACGGGCACCGGCGCGCCCACGGGCGGCCGCTGCACCATCACGTCGCTCTTTCCCAGCACGCCCGGCCACCTGGTGGCCAGCGGCCACATGGGCGGAAGCTGGGCTCCGGAGCTCAAATTCGCCGGCTGGGACGCTGTCGTGGTCACCGGCAGGTCGGAAAAGCCGGTTTGGCTCTGCATCGAAGACGACAAGGTGACCCTGCGCGACGCCAGCCGCATGTGGGGCAACGGCATCTTTCGTACCACGGCCGAGATCTGCGAGATGATGGGTAACGACGCTCACGTGGCCGCCATCGGCCAGTCGGGCGAGAACATGGTCAACCAGTCGGTCATCATGTGCGACCGCTCCCATTCGGCCGGCGGCCTCGGCGGCGTCATGGGCTCGAAGAACCTCAAGGCCATCGGCGTGCGCGGCACGGGCAGCGTGCGCATGGCCGCCTCGCCCGCGGAGTGGAAGGCCCTGGTTCGCGAGATGCTGGCCCTCCTGGGCGCCAACAACCAGGGCGTGGTGCCCAACACGCCCCAGGCATGGTCCGAGTATTACGACCGCGGCACGCGCTGGACGGCGCGCAAGGGCCTGTTCTGGGGAGCCGCCGAGCCGCCCATCGAGGTGGGCGAGTGCCCGGGCGACGACCTGAACAAGATCGGCTATCGCACCCACAAGGGCGTCCTCGACTTCCGTACCGCCGACCCCGCGACAGGCCGGCCCATTGGCGAGCTGATCACGGTGCGCATGGGCGGCTGCCACTCGTGCCCCATCCGCTGCCACATCCTCATCGACCTGCCGTCCATGGAGACCAAGTACGGGCTGCCCCGCTACTCGTCCAACACCTGCTCGGGCTGGCAGGGCGGGCAGATGTACCCCAAGAACTCGGGCGATCCGTGGATCGATACCGAGACCAAGGTCCTGGGCTCCATCCTGGCCGACGACTACGGAGTCTGGAACAACTACTCGCAGATGGGCAGTGACTTTGCCTACGCCTATGAAAACGGCCTCATCAAGGAAGCCCTGAGCGAAGAAGAGTACGAATCCATCCCCTGGGATCTCCTCGACGCCGGCGACCCCCGCTTCCAGTTCGAGTTCTTCCGGCGCATTGCCTACAAGGAAGGTGACATGGGCAAGGCACTGGGCGAGGGCTCGGCCTATCTCCAGGAAGCCTGGAAGTTCCCGGAGGAGTGGAGGCTCCACAAGAAGCACTGGAAGATGGGCCATCCCTACCACCACTCCACGGAAAACGCCGGGCAGGTGGGCGCCCTCATCAACCTGGTCTACAACCGCGACCCCAACTGCCACACCCACAGCAACTTTTACGGATGCGGCCTGCCCATCGAGATCAAAAAAGAGATCTCTGCCGAGATCTTTGGCTCGCCCGACGCCGTCGACGTGCTTCACGAGTGGACGCCCATGAACGAGGGCAAGGCCGTCTTTGGCAAGCTGACCTACGCCTACCTGGAGCTGCACAACTCTATGACCTTGTGCAACTATACCCTGCCGGCCTGGACCTCGCCCAGCAAGGAGAACAACTACCGGGGCGACCCCGACATGGACGCCAAGGTCTACTCGGCGGTCACCGGCGACACGAAAACCCGCGAGGAGCTGGAAGAGATCGGCGTCAAGCACCTGACCCTGCTGCGGGCGTTGACCATGCGCCAGATGGGCACCCTGGACATGCGCAACGAGCACGACATGATCCCCGACTGGGTCTTTGACTATCCCGACTGGGCCGACAAGGAGCCCTTCACCCCGGGCCACGACAAAATGGACCGGGAGGACATGGAGTTGGCCAAGGACATGTTCTACGAGCAGCTCGGCTGGGACAAGGCAAGCGGCGCGCCCACGCGCCAGACCCTGGAAAAGCTGGGCATGCAGGACGTGGCCGACGGCCTGGCCAAGCAGTCCCTGCTTCCCGGCTAGCCTGCCGGCCGAAGCCGGAGAACGATAACCCGGAGGAGGCGAGGCCCGGCGGGCCTCGCCTCCACGGCTGCACAGACGAGGTGAACGATGGAAGAAAACGCACCCCTGGCCCCCGCCGAGGCCGAGGAGGACGAAATGGCCGAGCTGCGTGCCCAGATCGCGGCCCTCATCCGGCACGACTCGCAGGAGTTGGGCCAGGTCACGCCGAGCGAAGCCCTGGGCCCGTTCTTTGCCGGCCTGGGGCGGGACCAGGTTGAGGCGGTCCTCGCCGACCTGTTCCTGGACGAGCAGAACCAGGATCTGAAGGCCCTGCGCACCAGCGAGGCCACCTACTTTTTCTATTCGGAGCAGTACCTGGCCCTGCCCCAGGCCGAGGAGCAGGCCCTTACGGAAGAAGCCAAGGCCCGCATCGCGGCCAGGGTGCGGCAGGAATCGAAAGAGCTGAACCGCCTCACGGCCGCAACGTCGCTGGCCCTCATCCTCTCCGAGCTGGAGCTGGAGGCGGACGTCCTGGCCATCGTGCCCCGCCTGGAAGCCGACGAGGCCTACGGCGACGTGCGCGCCCTCACCCTCTCCGATGGCAGCGTCTACCTCTACTCCGAGCGGCACATCACGGCCAACTATGCCGCCCTCCTGGCCCGCATGGAAGAGGACGACCCCCTGGCAGCCATTGCCGAGACCGTGCGCGAAGAGTCGCGGGTCTATCCGCGGCCGACGAACGTCTCACTGTTCACCGTCACGCCCTTTGACATGGACCCCAGCGACGTCGAGCAGCGCGTGGCCGCCCTGCTCCAGGACCCGGGCTACGACGACATTCGCCAGATTCGCGCCTCCACCGGCGCCGTGTACCTCTACTCGGAGCAGTACCTGAAAGGCGACCTGGCCCGCTCCCTGGTGGACTGGCAGGAGGTGGGCCAGTACGAGAACCCGTAAGCCTTCATTGATGGACGGTGTGTTTGCTACTGGCCCGGCTCGGCCGGCGACTCTTGACCACGCGGGTTGGGGCCGGTGACGACGGGCAGATCGGAGCGGTTGCCCCACTCGGCCCAGGAACCGTCGTAGCCCCGCACGCCCTCAAACCCCATCAAGCGCAGCAGGTAATAGACGTGGGCGCCGCGCCACAGGGTGTGGCAGTAGGTGATGACCTCCTGCTCCGGCGTGAGGCCCAGGTCGTCCAGCAGCACCTGGATCTCGTCCGCCGGCTTGAGCAGCTCCACGTCCTCGTCCTCCAGCTCGGCGCGCCAGCGGGGATCGACGGTATAGACCGTGTCGCCGCCGGTCAGTGCCTCCAGCCACACCAGGTTGACGGCCCCTGGAATGTGGCCGCCTCGCTCGGCCAGGGCGACCTCGCCGGTGTACTCCTGGGGCGAGCGGGCATCGACGATTGTCACGCCCGGCTCGTGCAGGCGGGCCAGGACCTCGTCCGCGGTCGCGAGCTTGTCCGCGTCCACGCGCAGGGGATACGTCGTCGGCTCTACCTCGGGCGTCTCTGTCTCGGTCGGGAGGCCGCTGGCCTGCCAGGCATTCCAACCGCCATCCACCAGCCGCACGTCGCCGTGGCCCACGTACTCCAGCGTCCAGAAAAAGCGGGCGGCGTCCATCATGCCCAGGTTGTCATAGATGACCACCGTCGTTTCCGGGCCAATCCCTGCCCGATTCAGGGTGTCCTGCACCTTGTCGTGGTCAAACTCCAGGGGTATGCCGTCGACCGTGGACGCAATCTGGCCCACCGGGACGTTGACGGCGCCGGGTACGTGCCCGCGGGCATAGGCGTCGGCGCTGCGCATGTCCACGACGCGCAGGCCGGGCTCGTCCAGGTTCTCGGCCAGCCAGTGGACGTCCACCAACAAGCGCGCGTTGGGATAGCCCGAGCCCGGGTCGGGCATCAGGTCGGCGGGCTGTTGCTGGCCTGCCTGGCAGGCCAGCAGCGCCGTGAGCAGCAGCAGCGCGCCGGCCCGGCTCAGGCGGCGGGCCACCCCTCTCCGGCCCATGCCTCAGTCCTCCGGCTCTGGCGAGGCGGCAAAGGACAGGTCATCGGCGCGGCGAAGCACGGTGCCGTTGTACAGTGACGACACCTGGCGGAGCGTGAGCGCCTGGTCGAACTCGGTGAGAGCCGACATCCCATCGGCGGGCAGGACGACGTGGTACCAGCGCAGCCCGGCCGAGGCCGCTGTGTGGGCCACGCAGATGTTGGACACGGTCCCGACGATGACCACGTTGTTGACCTTCCAGATGTTGGACAGAAAATGGTCGAGCCAGGTTCCGTAAAAGCCGTCGTAGCGGTTCTTGCGGCAAATGAGGTCGCCGGGAAGGGGGGCAAGCTCGTCGACGATCTGCCAGCCCCAGGTATCGATCAGGCAGTGTGGTGGCCAGATGTCGAATTCCGGATCGTCTTCCACCTGTGTGTCCTGCGTGTAGGCAATGCGGACCCCCGCATCCCGCGCGTCGCGCAGCAGGCGGCGGATGGTGGGCACGGTTTCGATGGCGGCCGGGACCACCAGGCTGCCGCCCTCCTTGACAAAGTCGTTTTGCATATCGACCACGACCAGGGCCGTGTCGCCGGCGGGCAGCTCGACGGCCGCCCGATATGGTATATCGGGCACCTGGACGCTGCTCCCCGGAATAAACCGAAAGGCCATCGTTTCCTCCTTTTCGTCAGCCCACCCTTTCTCAGGCGGACGAGCGCCAATGGCTGTCCGCAACATTGTACCACGGAGGAATGACCCCCTGTTGTTGGCAAGGGTTGGGATCGCCTTTGCCTTTGGTTGGAGGAAGGTTGGGGATGGGTTGAAGCGAAACGGTACCAGACTTCATTCACATCTATCTCGGCCTTTTGGCCGATGACAATGAACCTGGTAGCGGGTATACTGGCAACGGCGGCTCGAACACGGCCATCACGGGCGGCGGCCATGGATGGAGGAGAAGGAGGGGATCCGATGCGTGACAGGGGTTGCTATTGTTCCGGGATTCATCTCTCGATTGGCGGTGGGCCTGGCCCCGCATCCAGAACCAGGGCGAGGATGGCTGTGATACTCTTCTCGTCGCTGATCGTGCTCGCCCTCGTGCTGGCCTGCACATCTGCTCCCCGGAACGCCACGCCGGTGATGCCGGCGCCCACCACCGCCGCCCCGGCTCCCATGGCGACGGTCGTATCTCCCACGGCCCGTCCTGCCGCCTCGCCCACCACCGGGGTGCCCAGCCAGGAACCTCCACCCACTCCCACGCCGGCCGCGACAGAGCAGGGCAAGGGTCTGAGCGAGGGTGCCATCGCCTTCTATTCCGACCGGGATGGAAACCCCGAGATTTACGTGATGAATGCCGGCGGGAGCGGCCCGGCACGGTTGACGAACGACCCCGGCTTTGACGACAGCCCGGCGCTCTCGCCCGACGGCCAAAAGATTGCCTTTTTGACCTCGCGGCACGACCCCCATCCCCAATTCCCCAACCTGAAGTACGAGATCTATGTCATGGCGGTGGATGGCAGCGATGCCCAACGGCTGACGACCACCGATGCCGCCGAGGGCCATCCGGCCTGGTCGCCGGACAGCCAAAAGATTCTCTTTGACGCCGATTACGACGGCGACGGCCTTTACGAGATTTATGTCATGAACGCCGATGGCGCGGGTGTCACGCGCCTCACGGCCAGCGCGGCCAACGACCAGTTTGCCGACTGGTCGCCGGATGGGACGCGGATCGCCTTTTCGTCTGACCGCAACGGCAACTGGGACCTGTTCGTGATGGACGCCGACGGCGGCAACCAGCAGGCGTTGACCAGTAGCCCCGATTGGGAGCTGTTCCCGGCCTGGTCGCCGGATGGCCGCCAGATCGCTTTCAACCGGCTGCAGCCCAGATCAAGAAACACGGACATTTTCGTGATGAACGCCGATGGCAGCCAGGTGCGCCAGCTCACCGACACGCCGCGCTTTGACGAAAACCCAACCTGGTCGCCTGACGGCCGTCGGATCGCCTTTCAGACGCAGAGGGATGGCGATTTCGAGATCTATGTCATGAACGACGACGGCAGCGAGCAGCATGCCCTGGCTGCCCATGCCGGAGATGAGCTGTGGCCCTCCTGGAGCCGGGCCGCAGATCACACGGCCAGGGTGATGCTCTTTGAGAAGAGCGAGCAGACCTTTGCCTCTGTGCCCACCTGGAAGAAAGGATGCCTTCCACGGCGATATCGGGTACAGCCTTGAGCTGTTGGACATCGACGGAGATCGCGATCTCGACGCTGTGGGGGAGAACGCGGGTGCGACCCAGGTTTATGCCAATGACGGTACGGGAGCCTTTGCCCCACGTGGGGTCTCGCTGCCGCAAGCCACCGTGTGGGGCGACCTGGACTCTGACGGCGACGTGGACCTGTTCTCCAAAGAGGAAGGCGTGGGCTACTCGGTGCAGTTGAACGACGGCGCGGGCAATTTCAGCCCGCACTGGAATCTGCCGGATATGGCGGCCATGCTCCTGGGCGACATGGCTCCAGGAGACGTGGATGGCGATGGTGACCTGGATATCTTTCTAGCAACTTTTGGGATGGACGGCGGCCCGAATGAAATCTGGTTCAATCAGTAGATCAAGACCCAGGCGAAATCGCTGAGGATCTGGCGAATGGAGCGAAATCCGGTTGGGAGATGACCTGATTGCCGAGGTACTGAGGTTGGCAGGCGAACGCTAACGGGTAGGTTCCTGGCCGCATAGCCAGCGATCCCACGTCGCCCAGTCCTCTGCCGTTGCTTCCCACGCGGCATAGACCGCCACCCCGCCTGCATGGCTTCCAGCCTTCAGGGCTGCACACAACCCGGCCAGGCCGTTCGCCACGTCCTCAGCCCCCGGATGGTGAGTGTCCGTCTTTTCTCGCGACGCCGAAACCCCGACCAATAGCTCGACGTCCGTGTCTTCCAGGCTCCTGGAAATTCCACTGACCTGCTCACGCATCCAGACCCTGTAGAGCGCGGGGTAAGGCATCACGCTGTCATAGGTCATGGCTGCGATCTGATCCACGCGCGCTGCCACTTCTCGATAGTAGTGTTTGTTTTTGATAAACTAAAAGAGGG
>MTKX01000089.1_pt2 | contig 278333 bp, 190 predicted proteins | sample 1042771 | NCBI WGS metagenome assembly MTKX01 (sample SAMN06212183, study PRJNA360534) | anaerobic digester metagenome | biome: Wastewater treatment plant; material: sludge; isolation source: anaerobic digester fed with sludge from wastewater treatment plant | place: Denmark: WWTP Randers ...
AAAGAAAAAAAGCAGGCACTTTCGGAATGGTTCCAGAATAAGGATGAGATATGTACGGGAGCTGAAACTGAAGGCGATTTTGATTATTTCAACGGCTGCCACATGAGAGTGCTTGACAACCTGATTTACGATATATTCTATCGTTTAAGGGATCTGCCCGAGGTAGAGTATGTCCACACGGTACCTATTCGCAGAGCAATAAGGGATCTGTACACCAATATGCCAGATGCGCTGAACGATTACCGGAAATTCTTCCTGGATGATGATACAATCAAAAGATTGGCAAAAATGCAGGACAAGATGGATTTAACGGATTTACGAATCTTTAAGGCCTTGAATACCAAGCGTCCAATGGAGGAGGTCTATGATTTTAAGGTTCTGCACGAAATATCCGGGTTAAATCCTGACGAAATGCTTATGGGGATTAAAGCTGTGATTGAAAATAACCGCATGCTTGTTCCGGTCTTCCATTTTAACACAAGAAAAATGGGATTGAAGAGTCGTCTGTTTCTGATTAAACTATTCCAGATGACACCCAGTTACAGAAAAGCTGAAATTGCCGATGAGATTGCCACTATCCCGGAGTTTAATATGATAAATGAGTTTACCGATTCATTTTATGATATCGGAGCAGCTGCTTACGCTGATTTGACAGATACGGATGCATTATTTGAAAAAATCAATTCTTTCAGTGAGGTTGAAGATGTCAAAGTAGCTGATTTTACACGGGAATTCAGAAGATTCACATGCAGGCTTGATGCAGAAAACGGAATGTGGGAAGAGTGCGTACTTACTGACGATTTTTTATGGGATATAACACAGAAAGCTATGCCGGCAATCAATTTAAACATTAATAAAGAGGAGGAAAAATAATGAAAATAGATAAACCACGTCAATATGTAGTTGACAATCTGAAATATGTTTTGAATCCTTCTTCCATTGCTGTTGTCGGAGCTTCACGTTATCCTGTCAAAGTTGGTTATAAAGCAGTCGAAGGATTAATAACCTGGGGCTATAAAGGGAAAATATATCCCGTTAATCCGAGAGCCGACGAAATACAGGGATTGAAAGCCTATAAAACGGTGAAGGACATCCCTTATCCGGTAGATCTCGTTTACATTGCTGTTCCGGCGCATCTTGTAAAAATGGTGCTGGAAGATGTGGTGGAGAAGAAGGCCAAGGTGGTTGTAATATCCACCAGTGCATTCAAGGAAATAGGAAGAGGGGATCTTCAGGACCAGTTGACAGAGTTTTGCAGGAAAAACAAATTGCCGCTCGTGGGACCCAATCTGGTTGGAATGGGAAGTCCTTATCTGGACTTTGATTGCGGTTTTGTTCCTTATCTGCCGGTAGCTGGTCCAATAGGTATGATTTCCCAGTCAGGAGCAAACCTGGTTGCAGCAATCGGATCATCAGAAGCAATGCATCTGGGAATGAGCTTCTTTGTAGGACTTGGCAATAAGGCGGATGTCGACTTTTCGGAGTTTATCCTGTACGGGAAAGAGGATAAATACACGAAATGTCTGGCTACTTATATTGAAGGACTAGACAGCCCCGAGGCATTTATTGAAGCTTGCCGTGACACGGTACCGCACAAACCCGTGGTTGCAATAAAGGTTGGAGGGTCAAAAATAGGCATTAAAGCAGCATTTGCCCATACGGCATCCGAAAACGAAGGCACCGATGATGCTCATTATGATAAAATATTTGAAAAAGCAGGGGCAATACGGGCTACCACCTGGCAGGAATTCCTGGATATTGCTTTGGCCCTCGGCACCCAACCGCCTTTAAAAGGAGACAATATTGTTATGATCACTAACGGAGGCGGCTCAGGCCTGTTATCCTGCGACCATTTTGAAAGGATGGGGATGCCGATGAAAGAACTGAACGAAATATCGCCTATGCTTGGCTTTAAGATCAGGGCATATATGCCAATGTTTGGTTCTCCGCTTAATCCTGTTGACATTTCCGGTACGGCAAACGCAATACAGTACAAAGGAGCTATAACACAGGCCATCCGTGATGCAAATGTAGATGCTTTGTATGTTTCAATCTGTCCCACTGCCATGACAAGTATTGAGGAAATTACAGATGTGATACTGGAGGTTTACAATACTCATAAGCATTTGGGCAAACCCTTCGTGATGGAGTGTCAGGGCGGCAACGAATGTTACGATGCAATCCGCAAATTCCGTGATGCAGGAGTCCCGGCATATCCCACGGCCGAACAAGGCGTTAATGCTTTGATAGCTTTAAGAAAATATGCACGCATCAAGGAAAAGTTTTCCAAACAGAAATGATTTTAAGTGTTGGATTAGCTGTTTTTTGATTGTCTGTTTATTTCGTGAACTATTTTGCCGTGCCGGGTTCAAAACCCGACACGGCAAAATACTTTAAATGACGGGGAAACCCGAATAAGTGTTATCTGAGGTAGTAAGACACTTCAGAAAGGGAGGTTTGTGCGATTCGCACAAAGTTTCAAACGCTTCGTATTCCAACATACTGTCAATCTTAACCAAGTACCTAATCATCTGCAATATAGTATAGTAGATCAGTAAATAGTTTCAGGCGGAGAAAAAAGTGTTGACAAAATAGATTTAATTACTACTGATGCTACAGGTCGATGTCACTGGCTTTCTGCACCGCGAGAATCTTCTGGCTAAAGAGGAACGTTAAGTGGTCGGCGGTGCGGCCTGCCCCGGCTACCGCCGGGGACTCCTCCTCGTGTCATGGGTTTTTGCCAACGCGAGAATAAAGCAATAACAGCATATCCCTGCATCGCACCACGAGTGCAAAAACACGCGCCACCGCGACTCGACGCCAACAAAACATACCGCCCAACCGTTACCACACAGTTAAAAATATCCAGGAAGAATTGGAAAAATTAAATAATGTACATATATTTGTACGCTAACATGTACTAGTTTATTGATGCCATGATAACAACAACAATATCAGACTTCAGAAAAGATATCAAGAAATATCTTGATAACGTTACCCAGAATTTTGAAACTCTAATAATCAATAGAGGCAAAGATACAGGTGTCGTTATCATGTCTATTGATGAATATAATTCGTTGGCTGCAACCCAGCATGAACTTTCATCAAAAGCTAATGAGAAACGACTAGATTCTGCTATAGAAAAATTGAAAAGTAAAAAGGCATTTCAAAAGGAACTGCTCGAACAATGAAATACATTTTCGTTGATGAGTCTTGGGAAGACTATCTCTATTGGCAGAAGACCGATAAGAAAACCTTGAAAAGAATTAATGAGCTTTTGAAGGATATTTCCAGAAGCCCCCATACAGGTATTGGAAAACCAGAGCCACTGAAATTTAAGTATAAAGGATTCTGGTCTCGTAGAATTGACGGAGAACATAGGCTAATATACCAGGTTAAAAAGGACGAGATATGGATCGCTAAGTGCAGATTCCATTATGATTAATAATAACCGTGTGATAACAGGTCGGTATATGTCATTGGCGCTTCGCACCACGAGTGCAAAAACACGCGCCACTGCGACTCGGCACCAACGCCACATACCGCCCAACCGTTAGGTGCAAGTTTGACGCAATCTAAAGAGCAATAAAATCATCTAATAATTAATGAAAAGCTATGAGAAAATATATTTTAATATTTATCGGACTGATACTCTTTGTTACGTGTGAAAAAGAATGAATTCAGTCAAACCTAAAATTATGTTCGGATGAATATTTTTATTATTCCGGAGGTTCAAAAATATTTCTAAAACATTCATTAAATGAAGTCTGGATTGTATTTAAACAAAAAGACTTAACAGGAGAATTGGCAAAATCAATTTTAGAAAAGTATTCCTTCATAAGCACAGACAATCTCTCCTCTGACAGTTACTATGATCAAATTCGGGCAATTATTAATGAAAATTGGGATTGTTCAGACTTCAAAAATTACTTAAAAGAATTAAATAAGGATATTGAAATATCCTCTGCTACACCAGTTTTTTATTTATCCGACGATGATCCTATGACTTATTGGATTTTATTAAGTGAAGTGCTTACTGAATATGACAACGAAAAAATAACTGAATCCGAATTTATAAAGTATGCAGAAACATTAAATTTAGAATTAATTGAATCAAAATATTTAATACAACACTTTAAAGTTAAGGATGTAGAAACAGGATTTGAAGCGTTAGAGATAGCTAATGAGATTTACGAAAGTGGAAAAATTCATTATTCACATCCAAATTTTATTACATACAGGACATTACATTAAAACTAGCGCCCAATAAATAGGAATATGAGCAGTCTGCATCCCGAATGAATCGGGACAGCGATTATTCCATGCTGCCGGATATAGCTTTCCCGGTTGCGAGAGAATCGCACATCAAAATAGCTAACAACAACGAGGTGATAATTCTCTTTGCAGGAACGATTCCGGAGATCGTATCCGGGGCAGTTTCCTGACCATTACCATCCGGCCTGTTTTGCACACGGAACAAATACAAGGGCCTGTTCAACAAAAGTAAAACCCGATTTCTTTCTCATAACCAGAAATTTTAATGTGAAACGATTTCAAATTATGAAAAGAATCGGGTACTTTTGAAAGGCTATCCCGCCAAAGCGGGATTTAGTTCAACAAGCGGTCATACGCAATTGCCGGGTTTGAGGGGTTGCCAATGCTGGTTCTTTTAGTTATCTTTCCGGTAACTCGAAAAGCGAGCGCTCCGAAGCGGCAACTGCGTATACCGCCGACCGTTAGCAAACATGGTAATGCAGTAGCCCAAAAGATGACAATAAACTATTAATAAGTGATTTATGATTGGTGATAAAACATATATATCTATAGGAGATTTCATAGATTTATATTATAAAGTTAAGCAAAAAGGATATAATGAATTATTGTCAAAATTTCATTTGTCAAATAAAGGTCGAACATTATCAAAATGGAATACAATTTCATCGTCATCTGATTTTTGGATAATTCCTGAAATTCGTTGTCGTTGGAATGAAAAATGCACAGGTAATCCTAACATAGAATATGAGGATTATGTTGTTTCAAAATATTTTTCAAAGTCAAAAGGTCTCAAAATGCTATCTGTTGGTTGCGGGACAGGTGCCCGAGAACGGAAATTTGCAAAGTATCCAAACTTCAATTTGATTGAAGGAGTTGACATGTCAGAAAAACAGATTGATGAAGCAAGAAATCATGCTTCTGATTTAAAATTGAATAATATAAAATATATTGTTGGAGATTTTACAACTCATATATTTGAGCATAGTACTTATGATGTTATTCTCTTTAATTCTAGCTTACATCATTTTAAAGATATTCATAACATATTACAAACAAAAGTATTGCCATTATTGAAAGATGGAGGGTATCTTTTGATATTTGAATATGTTGGTCCTAAAAGACTTCAATGGACAAAGCAACAATTAGAGTTTGCAAATAAATTATTGACTGATTTACCATTAAAATATAAAATTCGATTTAATAGCAAATCAATAAAACGTCGTATTTATCGACCTGGACTTTTCAGGATGCTGCTTGTTGACCCATCAGAAGCAATTGATTCTGATTCAATCATACCTTCAATACATAATCATTTTAAGATAATTGAAGAAAGGAAAATAGGATGGGATATTTCTCACCTTTTATTTAAAGATATTGCGCATAATTTTCTAAATAATGACAAGGAAACTCAAAAGTTGCTATCGTATTTATTTGATAAAGAGGACGAGTATTTGTCAATGACAGGAGGTAGCGATGCTGTATTTGGAGTTTATCAAAAATAAAAAAGCACGTTTGCTAATAAATAGGAATATGAGCGATCTGCATCCCGAATGAATCGGGACAAGCGATTATTCCTTTTTGCCGGATATAGCTTTCCCGGTTGCGAAAGAGTCGCAAATCAAAATGGCTAACAACAACGAGGTGATAATTCTCTTTGCAGGAACGATTCCGGAGATCGTATCCGGGGCAGTTCCCTGACCATTACCATCCGGCCTGTTTTGCACACGGGGCAAATACAATTGCCTGTTCAACAAAAGTAAAACCCGATTTCTTTCTCATAACCAGAAATTTTAATGTGAAACGATTTCAAATTATGAAAAGAATCGGGTACTTTTGAAAGGCTATCCCGCCAAAGCGGGATTTAGTTCAATATCGTGTATAAAGCATTGGGGTTTAAGTGGTTGAATTAAGCGTTCTGCCCCGCATCAAAGTTCGTTATCGGGGGATAGTGACGTTGCCCGCAATCCCCAACGATTTCATACCGCCGAACGTTGGTGACAGAATGGAAATCAGCCTTTAATCTTCAACTCTGAAAAGCAAAGGTAGACAGGCTCAGAATCCTGTCAAGGGTATATAAACGGTTCCTAAGGTCGCCGCCCTTGACAGAACCCTGATCCTGTTCAAAAAAGCTTTTAAGAGTTGAATCTATGAGAAAAAAAGTTACATTTGAAATGAAAGAAAAAATGACCGGACAGAGTTCAATTTACAGACCCTAAAATAAGCTTCCTCATCATCTCCAAATCAGAAACAGAAAAGGTATTAACCGGACAGAGTTCTGCTTACACACCCCGATAATTCCGGACAAACGCGAATATTATCTCTATGGCGCTTCCTCCTCCCGGCACCTGGTTTTTCTTCCGGAAGAAAAATTGTAAACTTGTAATAAAAAACAACATGCACAAGTTTACGCCTTCTCTTTTCCTCCTGATGTCCGTCTTTTCCCTGTCGGCCGGTACTCCGGAAAAATTTTCAGGGGAGAAATCAGATCCTGCAATCCCTGCTATATTCCCACAGGAGGATCCTTCGGAAAAGGAGGTTTATCTCTTTTCTTATTTCACCGGGAAAAACAACAACCGCAACGGGCTTCATTTTGCCTGGAGTGAGGATGGCTACCGGTGGACGGCCATTGGTCCCGAGCACAGTTTCCTGAAATCGGATTACGGATCATGGAGTACGGAAAAGAAGATGCGGGATCCTTTCATCATGCAAGGCCCCGATGGGGTATGGCACTGCCTTTGGACCATCAACTGGGACGCCGATGTGATCGGCCATGCCTCAACCCGCGATTTCATCCACTGGAGCCGCCAATCCTACATCAAAGTGATGAAAGGATATGAGGCCCGCAACATCTGGGCCCCTGAGATGATCTGGGATGAGGAAAAGGGGCAGTTCGTGATTTTCTGGGCAAGTACCATCAAGGTGAACGGGGAATGGAAAACAGAGCCGGGATACAAATATGATCACCGGATGTATTGCACCACCACCAAAGATTTCAGGACCTTTTCCCCTGCAAGGCTTTTCTTTGACCCCGGGCACAACGTGATTGACGCCACCATCCGGAAAGCGGGGGGACGATACATCATGATTTACAAGGATGAGCGGGAGTTGCCGGTTCCGCAGAAAAACCTCCTGGTTGCCGTCAGCGATCATGCGGAAGGGCCCTATGAACGGATCAGTGAAAAACCCATTACGAGGAACTGGGTGGAGGGACCTGCCATCTGTCACCTCCCCGACAGCAGTTACCTGGTCTATTTTGAGGCGTACAGGGATCATTTTTACGAAGCCCTTCGGACCCATGACTTTGTTACTTTTGAAGATGCGACGTCCCTGATTTCGATGCCTTCCGGTGCCAAACACGGGTCGATTGCCAGGGTGCCCCGCAAAATGGCAGATGCCCTCATTAAGGAGGCTGAGCGGGCTGCCGTCCGTGAACGGGAGAACAGCGGCCGCGAGGGGGTGCTGGCCCCGAAACCGGTTTACCGAGATCCTGTCTATGACGGCGCTGCCGATCCCATGGTGGTGTGGAACCCTCATGCGGACAAGTGGTGGATGTTTTATACCAACCGGCGGGCCAATGTGGAGGGATTGCCGGGTGTTAGCTGGGTCTTCGGCACCCCGGTGGGCATTGCCGAGTCGGCCGACGGGGCAAACTGGAGCTATGCGGGAACCGCGGAATTCCCCGATCTCCCTGTATCATGCGGCGGTGATTCGGCTACCTTCTGGGCTCCCGATGTGGTGAAGGGCGACGACGGGAAGTGGCACATGTACCTGAGCATACAGCCCGGGATCGATGTGAAGTGGGGTTTGCCAGGATTTATCGCCCACCTGACCAGCAATGACCTCCGTACATGGAAATATGAGAGCCGGCTTGAAAACCTGGGTGTCCGGGTGATCGATGCCGATATCCTGCGCATGGCCGATGGTACCTGGCGGATGTATTACAAGGGGCAGAACGGCTATTCCCATATCGGCATGACGGAAAGCCGCGACCTTTATAACTGGTCCGATCCCGTGGAGGTAATGCGAATCAGCGGCGAAGGGCCTGCCGTTTTTCTCTGGAAAGGGAATTACTGGATGCTCCTCGACACCTGGAAAGGACAGCAGGTATTCCGTTCACAGGATGGGAAGGCGTGGGAGAGGCAGCCGGGGGATCCTCTCCTGGGTTACGGAACCGGCACGGGAACCGATGACGTCCCCAATGCCCTTCATGCCAACGTGGTGATCAGCAATGACCGCCTCTACCTTTACTATTTCACCCATCCGGGGCGAATCGGGGAAGATCGCGCCAAAGACGGCTATGAGCAGCGGCGCACCTCCATCCAGGTGGTGGAACTGGAGTTGAACAGCGAAGGATGGATCACCGCCGACAGGAACCGCCCCACCTATGTGCTGCTCTTCCCGGAAGAACCCGTCAGGGCTGCACTTGCCATCGATGCAAGGCACAGCAGACCCATCAGCGAGGAGCTCTTCGGTATTTTCTTTGAAGATATCAACTATGCCGCCGATGGAGGTTTGTATGCCGAGTTGGTGCAGAACCGCTCCTTTGAATATTCCCCTGAAGATCTGGCAGGACGCGACTCCGCCTGGAATCCCAAACACAGCTGGCGAATGATCACGGAAGAAGAACCGGGTCCTTCCGCTGGGGGTCCGCCTCCTTCGGGTGAGGCGGAGTCTTCTTTCGTTGTCGCCGACGATCACCCGCTCCATGCCAACAATCCCCGGTATGCCTTGCTCACCAATTCCCGCAAAGGCAGGATGACCGGATTGTCGAACGGCGGGTTTGATGGAATTGTGCTGAAAAAGGGGGAACGGTACGATTTTTCGCTGTTTGCCCGGGTAATCTCCGGAAAACCGGGAAAAATAGCAGTCAGGCTGTCGGGGGACAACGGAGAAGTATTAGCAGAGGCAAAGACCGGCAAGACCACCGGCCAGTGGAAGAAACATACGGTTGAACTGATCTCCTCGGGTGATGCCGCGTATGCCCGGCTGGAGATTCTCTTTGCTGGCAAAGGCGCGCTGGCCGTGGATATGGTCTCCCTTTTCCCGCGGAAGACCTTCCGGAACAGGCCCAATGGCCTGCGTGCCGACCTGGCGGAGACCATTGCCGCCCTGAAACCCCGGTTCGTCAGGTTCCCGGGGGGCTGCCTGGTCCACGGGGACGGACTGGGCAACATGTACCGCTGGAAGAATACGGTAGGTCCCGTGGAACAGCGTAAAGGGCAGCGGAACATCTGGAATTACCACCAGACGGGCGGATTGGGATTTTTCGAATTTTTTCAGTTTTGTGAGGATATCGGCGCTGAACCGCTGCCTGTGCTTCCGGCAGCCGTCAGCTGCCAGAATTCCCGTGACGGGGGACAGCAGGCACTTCCGATGGAAGAAATGGATGATTATGTTCAGGAAGTCCTCGACCTGGCAGAATTTGCCAATGGTGCGGCTACCACCCCGTGGGGCAGGGTGCGTGCCGTGGCCGGCCACCCGGAACCTTTCGGCCTTAAATACCTGGGCATCGGCAACGAAGAGCTTATCAGCGACGCTTTTGAAGAACGGTTTGAATTGATTTATAATGCCCTCAGGGAAAAACATCCGGAGATCACCGTGATCGGAACCGTGGGACCCTTTTCAGGCGGCACCGATTATGAGGAAGGGTGGAAAATCGCAGACCGGTTGGTCATCCCGGTGGTCGACGAACATTACTATCAATCCCCCGGATGGTTTATCCATAACCAGGATTTTTATGACGGTTACCGGCGCGACAAATCAAAGGTTTACCTGGGAGAGTACGCCTCCTGGGGGAATACCCTTTACAACGCATTGGCCGAGGCAGCTTACATGACTTCCTTGGAGCGCAATGGCGACGTGGTCGTGCTGGCCTCCTATGCCCCCATGCTGGCCAAAGAAGGTCACACCCAGTGGAATCCCGATCTGATCTATTTCAACAATACGGAGGTAAAGCCCACCGTCAACTACCACGTACAGCAACTTTTCAGCCTGAATTCTGGCCATGCCTGGGTGCAGAACACCCTGGCAGTTGAATCCCGGCAAGAATCAGTTGCCAGGAGGATCGCCTGTTCTGTGGTGACTGACAGGAAGGGTGACCTGGTGGTCAAACTGGTCAACTTACTCCCTGTGACCGTATCCATGCAAGTAAAGACCGAAGGGATGTCAGACTTACTTCCGTCAGGTGAAAAAACCGTACTTGCCGGAATGCCCGGAGACAGGGATCTTAGGCCGGAAACCACAGAAATAAACGCCGCACCTTTCTTTTCCGTTGAGCTCCCGGCTTGGTCATTTACCCTGATCAGGTTAAAAAAACAGTAGATATACTTCAGGACCGGGTCCTAAAGAACATGCGTGTTACTGTCTTAATGTCTGCTTCGTTGAATTCCGGTGAATGCATTTCCCAGCTGCTCGGCGGTGGGGATTCCGGTTCCTTAACGGATCAGAATCCACCGGGGCTACCCACGCGGGTCATGGCGCAACGGAACCCCAGGTCATTCTGGGATTTGGTTTCCTGGAGGTACCGGCGTGTGCCGGGTGTCAGCCAGTAAGGGCGGTCTTTCCAGGAGCCTCCCTTATAGACACGGACATCGTCCCCCATCAAGGAAGAGAAGGATCCCTGGCGGTCATCCTGGATATACATGTCCTCGGTCCTGTTGTTGCTGAAATCTGTCCATTGGTTCCCCTCGATGATTTGCGAGTTGGGATCTCCGTCTTTGAAGTTTCTGAAATCAGCCAGGGTATCCAGTCGCATTACGCCATATTCATCGCGTATCACGCTGCCGTCAGCATCCTTGGAGGGCACGGTGAAGATATTTCCGCGGAAAGGCTGGAATTCGGCAACATCCCGGTTGGAGAGGGGGCGGTAGACGTCATATACCCATTCGTTTACATTTCCTGCCATGCAGTAAAGGCCGTAATCGTTGGGTTCATAGGATTTGATGGTTGAGGCAATGTCAGCCCTGTCATTCAGCGCTCCGGCCATCCCCATGAGGTCACCTCTTCCTCTGGTGAAATTGGCCAGCATCCGTCCTTTGTTTTTCTTGTTGGCCTCGCGCAGGTAGGTTCCGTTCCACGGAAACATTTTTCTGTCGGTAAGCAATTCATTGTCAGCATTCCCGATCAGTCCCAGGGCGGCATATTCCCATTCCGCCTCAGTGGGGAGGCGGTAGGTAGGAAGAAGGATTCCGTCTTCCCAACGGACGCTTCGAGCGGTGCCGTCGGAAAGTTTCTGGGGTTTCTTACCAGCAGTGCCCTGATATAGTCCGGCCAGATATGTGTCAGTGGTAAAAACGTTCTGGCCGCTCTGCCCCGGATCGTGGGTCAGGATGCCCTTGCTGACCAAAATCTGCTCATTCACCCGGTCGGTACGCCAGGCACAGTATGCATTGGCCTGAATCCAGCTCACCCCGACAACGGGATAATCGGCATAGGCAGGATGCCTGAAATAATTCTGAATGTAAGGCTCGTTATAGGCAAGTTCCTTACGCCACGTCAGCGTGTCGGGTAAAACAGACTCCTTCTTGGCCCGGTCCGTAGGATATACCCGTTCAATCCAGTATACATATTCCCGGTAATCCTGGTTGGAGACCTCCGTCTCATCCATATAAAAAGAGGCAACCGTCACCCTCCTCGGAGTATTGTCCCATTTTGACATGACATCTTCCTCCACCCTTCCCATGGTAAAGGTACCCCCTTCAATGAAAATCAACCCGGGGCCCGCCTTTTGCTCATATCCTGAAATATAGGGTATGTTGCCTGTTTCAGGATCATTGTAAGCCCAGCCGGTGGTACGCGATTTGCCGGTATTCTTCGAACAACCCATTATTCCTGCAGCCAATAGGAGCAGAACCAGTATTCTAAACTTCATATTTAAAATAAATTTTTGAATGATCAATTAAATCAATGCTAATTTCGTCACAAATATAACTATTTGGGTCGTTCAATATTGTTCATGATGTGGATTATTTCATGGATATCCTCCCGATAACTTTTATTTTTGCGGTAATTTTACCTGGTAATTACGGATGAAGTTCCGGCAATATTCGTTGTGAATTTCCGTTTGCTAGCTGATATTTGATGCCAATGTACAGATTTTTACTTTTGGTTTTGTTTATGGGAATGTCCTGTTTTCGGGCGGAAGGTGCGGAAAGCAGGGGATCTTTCATTGAATGGAAGGGTAATTCTGTTCTGAGTGACGGCAAATGGGTAAAAGTTAAAACCACCGGGAAGGGAATTCACAAAATTCCTTATGACAAACTAAAATCATGGGGATTTGCCAGGCCTGAGGCAGTCAATGTATATGGCAACGGAGGATACAAATTAACGGAGTTGCTCGATGAGATCCCCGTTGATGATCTGACGAAGAATCGCAGCTGGCATGGACGCGATGGTTCGGGAAAGGATTGTCTTTTTTTCCTCTCCATGGGGGTAACGGAATGGAAATGGAATGGTTCGGCGTCGGTTTTCAAACATACGGTAAATCCCTATTCCGTGGATTGTTTTTATTTCCTGAGCGATGCCGGAAATTCGGCTTACACGGTGGAGACAGCCCCCCCGGCAGATCTTCCTGCGACGCATGATGTCACTTCTTTTGATGATTTCACCAGCCATGAAACGGAGCAGTACAATCTGATCGAGTCGGGACAACACTGGTATGGCGAGAAGTTCAGCCGCTTCAGTGTTCGTGCATTTTCCCTGACCTGTGAAGATCCGGTTCCCGGTATACCGGCAAAAATTCTGATCAAAGGGGCCGGGCGTTCCCAGTTGCTCTCTTCTCTTGAGGTGACGATTAACAAGGTGAAGCAGGACCCGCTTCAGTTCAGTGGGGTAAGCATGGATAATGAAACCTCCATGTATGCCGATGACAGGGTCAGGGTTTATATGGTTAATTTATCCTCTTCTTCCGTGGAGATATCCATGAGCTATTCCGCCGCCAATACGCTTTCTGAAGCGTGGCTCGACCACATCACCGTCAACTGGCGCCGTGCGTTGAAGATGAGCGGGGATGAGCTCTTTTTCAGGGACACGCAACACCTTGGCGCCGGTAATACCGGACGCTTCCTTATCGAAAATGGCACAACAGGAATGAAAGTGCTGGATATCACCCTTCCTGCGGAACCTTTTGAAATTCCGGCAGCGCTGCAGGGAAGCCAGCTGGTGTTTACCCGGTCTACCGGCCAGCTTAGGGAATACCTGGCTTTTAAGCCCACCGGGAACTTTCCGGAACCGCTTTTCGTGGGAGAGGTCCCCAACCAGAACCTGCATGCACTCCCGACTCCCGAACTGCTTGTCATCTCCCATCCCGACTTTTTATCCTCGGCACACAAGGTAGCCGATTTTCACCGGACCACCGACGGAATGGATGTGGCGGTGGTTACCACTTCCCAGGTGTACAACGAATTCGGTTCCGGAAGTCCGGATGCTTCCGCCTTACGCAATTTTATTAGAATGCTGTACGACCGGAGTAAAAAAATCAGATATGTGCTCCTTTTCGGTGACGGCAGTTTTGACAACAGAAACCTGACGGCAGCAAACAGGGCTTTTATCCCCACCTTTCAATCCGATAATTCATTGGTGCCGACGTCCTCCTTTGTTTCTGACGACTATTTTGTGATTCTCGGGGCAGGGGAGAGTGTTTACAACGGACAGGTGGACCTGGGAATTGGCAGGCTGCCGGTTTCTTCGACTTATGAAGCCGGAATTGTTACCGAAAAGATATTGAATTACTATTCTCCCGCATCCATGGGGATCTGGAGAACCAACTTATGCTTTATCGGGGATGATGGAGACGGAAACCTCCACATGTCCGATTCCGAAGCCCTGGCTCTTCAGGTGAATGCTTTTCACCGGGAGTTCCAGACTGAAAAAATCTATTTCGATGCCTGGAAGCAGGAAACCACGCCGGGAGGCAAGCGCTATCCTGGAGTTGTGGATGCCATCAACCAACAGGTGAAAAACGGGGTTTTGATTCTGAATTACGTGGGCCATGCCAATGCGCGTTTTCTGGCAGACGAAAGGGTGCTTGACGTTTCCAATATCAATTCCTGGTCCAACAAAAACAACCTGCCGATCTTTGTTACGGCAACCTGTGAATTCAGCCGCTTCGATGCCAATGAAACTTCTGCCGGAGAATATATCCTGCTCAACCCCAACGGAGGCGGCATCGGTTTGTTCTCCACCACCCGGGTCGTCTTTGCCTATTCCAACTACCTGCTAAGCAAGAATTTCTACCAATATGCTTTTGAGAAAGATGAAAACGGGGAGAATTTCAGGATGGGTGACATCATGCGGCTGGCAAAGATTAACACCCTGAACACGTTGAACAAGCGTAATTTCTCCCTTTTGGCCGATCCCGCGCTCCGGCTTTCCTATCCGAAACACCGGGTGGTGACCCGGAGCGTCAATCAGAAGGATGCCGAATTGGTAACCGACACCTTGAAAGCCCTGACAAAAGTGACGGTTGCCGGGGAGATCAATGACCATTCCGGGAAAAAACTTATTGGTTTTAATGGGCAGGTTACCGCGGTCGTATACGACAAGGCCGCTACCCGGAAAACACTCGGAAATGCGGGTGCCACACCTTTCTCCTACAAGCTTCAGAACAGCGTAATTTACAAAGGTGAAGCCACAGTCACGGGAGGTGATTTTGAATTCAGCTTCGTCATTCCCAAAGACATCTCTTATAATCTGGGTTACGGAAAGATCCTTTACTATGCACAGAATGGCGAAACAGACGCTCATGGGGCCTTTGAGAATTTTGTTATCGGGGGGTCCGCAGGAGATCAGGTGACTGACACCCGTGGACCTGAAATTAAGCTGTACCTCGACGACGTTTCTTTTAAAGATGGTGACGAAACCAGCCAAAACCCCCTGCTGATCGCGGAAGTGTCGGATGAGAACGGCATAAGCACCGTGGGTACGGGGGTTGGTCACGACATCACTGCAATTCTTGATGACAATTATTCCGATGTATTGATTTTAAATGAATATTACAAAGCTGCCAAGGACGATTACACCCGCGGAATCATCCAGTTTCCCCTCCGTAATCTGGCCTGGGGCAAACATACCCTTCGCCTCAAGGTTTGGGACGTGGCGAATAATTCCTCTGAAGCCATCGTGAATTTCAGGGTGACCGGTGATTTTTACATTGACGAAATCAGGAATTCTCCAAATCCCGTGGTTCAGTATACCGATTTTTCATTCACGCACAACCAGCCTGATGCCGTGTTCAAAACGCTGGTTGAAATTTTTGACGTAACGGGAACACGTATCGATGCATTCCAGACCAACGTTTCTTCCGTGGGGAGTGTATCCAACCCCCTGAGGTGGAACCCCGGAGAGCGAAATGTCAGCCTTCGCAGCGGAATTTATCTTTACCGGATTACCATCCGCTCCGAAAGCGGTCAACTGGCTGCCAAAACCGGTAAGATGTTCGTGCATCGCTAATTTTTCCGAACAGAATAATTTTTTAGCCTGTAAACCGTTTTGATATTAATCAGAATGAATATAGAAAAGTTTTATCTTTGCACCCTTTGAAAATTAATGATATGACCAGATTTTTCCGATTAATGGCAGTTGCCTTTCTTTTTATTTTTGCAGCTCAGTCCTTATACGCGCAGTCAACGCTGTCGGGCGCCAACGTAATCACCACCGGTGTGCCATTTCTTACCATAGCTCCTGATTCCCGGGCAGCGGGTATCGGGGATGCGGGAGTCGCTACTTCGCCTGATGTGAACGCACAGCACTGGAATCCGGCAAAATATGCATTCTTAGAAAGTGATATGGGGGTCGCCCTTTCCTATTCACCCTGGCTGCGGGCCCTGGTGAATGACATCAACCTTGCATACCTGGCCGGTTACAAGAAACTCGACGAATACCAAACCCTCAGTGCTTCCCTGCGCTATTTCTCCCTGGGCGACATTCTCTTTTATAACGAATTGGCAGAATTTACGGGCCAGCAAAAACCGAACGAATTCGCCATTGACTTTGGGTATACCCGTCTTCTCTCCGATTATTGGTCAGGTGCCGTGGCCATCCGGTACATCAGGTCAGACCTGACCGGCGGACAGATGATCAACAATACGCCTTCCTATGCCGGCAACTCTTATGCAGCTGATGTGGCCTTTTATTACCGGAACCAATTTCAGATGAGAAGGGCCGAAAATGTTTTTTCGGCCGGGATCAACATCCAGAATATCGGCGCAAAAATAAGTTATACCGATGGTGAAGTCAAAGACTTTATTCCCACCAACATGAAACTGGGGATTGCATACACCACCGAACTCGATGATTACAACACCTTTACCTTTGCTTTCGATGCCAACAAATTGCTGGTGCCTACTCCTCCGGAAATAACAGATCCATATTATAATGCTGATTCCACCCTCTTCACGGGAGGCATCAACTCAGACAAATCGGTGGTGGAGGGAATTTTCACCTCTTTCGGCGACGCTCCGGGGGGATTTAAGGAGGAGTTGCAGGAAATCACCCTCTCGGCAGGGGTGGAATATTGGTACAACCAACAGTTCGCGCTCCGTGCCGGGTACTTTCATGAACATGAAAACAAGGGAAACAGGAAATTCATGACTGCTGGCGCAGGTTTTAAATTGAATGTTTTTTCACTGGATTTTGCATACCTGTTCCCCCTGGCCCATAATCATCCGTTGGCCAATACGCTCCGGTTTACGCTTTCCTTTGATGTGGACGCCTTTAGCGGGCAAAACAAGTGACCTCGTTCAGGATAGGCTTCGGGATGGATGTTCACCGTTTGGCCGAAGGAGAAACCTTATGGCTGGGGGGTGTTCTGATCCCTTTTGACAAAGGAACCGTAGCCCATTCCGACGGCGATGTACTGATCCATGCCATTTGTGATGCTCTCCTTGGCGCCTTAAAACTGGGCGATATCGGAAAGAACTTTCCGGATACTTCCGCGGAATTTAAAAATATCGATTCCAAAATCCTGTTGTCGCGTACCTGCCAGTTGGTCCAAAACAAAGGGTACTCCATCGTGAACATAGATGCTTCCGTATGTGTACAGCAGCCCAGACTCTCCCCTTATATCGCCTCGATGGAAAACACCCTGGCCGGGGTAATGGGGATCGATGCCGGGCAGGTCTCCGTGAAGGCCACGACTACCGAACAGCTTGGTTTTGAAGGTAGAGGAGAGGGAATATCGGCCTATGCGGTGGTCCTGGTCACCAAAAAGCAGAACCATGACTGAGATAATCCCGGGATAACAGCGGCCAACACATGGCAGACTTTATTCCATGATGTTTTGAAGTGTACCGGTCCATACCCCCTCGACGGAATGTGTCTGACCACCCTGTCGCATTGTTCCTATGGCGGGACTCAGGACATCCTTGCCCCGGGGAAGGTTTTGAATTGAAAGAGGTTATTCCCCGTAGACCGCAACCTTTTCATTTTCCGCGGGTGGATGAGTCAGGATCCGGTCCCTTTCTTCAAGCCCGTCAAGGATAACTATGAAGTCATCATTTTCAGGACCCGTTTCCACGGATTTTTCCCAAATCCTGCCATCTTTCTTCAGATAGACATATCGCCGGAGGGAATCACTGAAGAGGCATTTCCTCGGGATGATCAGCTGTTCCGGAATTTTCTCGATGATGATCTGGTTGCTGCTTGTCATTCCCGGCAGCAAACTTTCGTCCTTTTCGAGGAGTTCGATGGTAATGGCAAACACCTTGGAATCCACCCCCTGGAGCTCCTGCCCGATATTGGCGATGGTAATGATTTTCCCTGGGAATTGTAATCCGGGTATCGCATCGACAGTCACACGCGCACTGTCACCGGTTTTGATCTTTGCAATGTCGATTTCTTCAACAAAGGTTTCGGAGATGAGTACCGACAAGTCGGGCAGAGTGGCAATCACCGGACGCCAGGGTCCTACTTCATCCCCCACTCTGATCTTCCGCTTTCCACTGATCCTAGCATAGATGAGCATCCCCGGTTCAGGAGCTGTGATATTGGTGGCTTCCAGCGCCTGCTCCAGTTTTTTCTGAATTTCCTTGTGATAGTTGTACCTGTTCTCATTTCTTTTGGTACGGTTCTCCAGATGCATTTTACGGAGTTCATAATCCCGTTTTCTCCTATCGATCTGCCTGACGGTCTGGTTATAGGCGGTTTGCATTTTGCGCTGGTAGGCGGGGGATTCGAATTTTGACTGTTCCAGGTCCAACTGGCGGTACTGCAGGTTGAACTCCAACTCATTAATTTGCTGACGGATCGAAGAGAGGTCAATGGCTGAGTCGATCATGGCATCGTTGAGCTGGGCCTCTCTGAGCTCCATTTCGTCCTTGTTGAACTGGATCCTTTGATTCAGGTTGAGCTGGTCGAGGGTAGCCACCCAATCCCCTTTTTTTACAATGGTCCCTTCAGGAGCCAGGTCCTTGATTTTAAACTCCCATACCTGAAGGTCAGGATCCTTGAAAATTTCGGGCAAGGTGATGTTGATGGCGTTTTTGCCATGGATTTCTCCTTTCGTTTCAATGATTTTTTCGAATGTCATTCGTTTGACCACATGGATGGATTGCTGAATCTGTGAATGTCTCACCCACCACACCACGGGAAGAGCCAGAACTGCCAACGCAACTGCTGCTATCCACTTATGTTTTTTGAGAAATTTTTTCATGGTCACTTGTTCAGCAGGTAGTCAAAATCTTCCGACAACGTGATTCTCTTTTCAAAGTCAAAAAGGGTCAGTTCCCGCAGGGTGTAATAGTAAGTCCAGTACGAGCGGAGCGCGTTGATGTATGCCCGGCGCGCCTGTTCCTGGTCATTCCGGGCGAGATTCAGCTTTGTGACGTCGAGTTTTCCGATCAAAAACCGCTGTTTGGTAACTTCAAAGCCCATTTTCGCAATGGTGTCAGCCTTGGCGGTATTTCTGACCTGTTCTCCCTGGAGGTTGAACTCCATGACATTCATGATGACATTCTGTTCGAAATCAATCCTTTCCTGGTTGATACTGGTTTTGACCACCTCACGGTTTGATTTGGCCATTGAGAGTGCCCCCTTTCTCCTTCCCCAGTCCAGGATGGGAACGCTGACGCCTACGCGAAGACGCTGTCTCTCGAGGGGGTCGAGATAAACCTTGCTGAATTCCTCAGCATTCTGATTCAGTCCATACAGCGCATACAGTTCAGCGTTAAAGCCGTTCTGGGCTCCCGCCTGCTTGACTTTCCGGTCTTCTTCGAGCAGACGTTGCCGGTGATTCAGGATGTTGGGATTGTTTTCAAGGGCCAGTGCGAGGGCTTCGGCCGCTTCTACATGGATGGCTGACAGATTGTCGGGGACGACACACTCAATCCGGGTTTCTTTTTCAAATCCCAGAAAGGAATTGAGGTCGGCGCGGGCTCTTTCGAGTTCAAGGTTGGACCTGTTCAGCGCGAGTTTGGCATTCATGAAGCCCAGTTCTAAATTGAGCAGTTCATCCTGGGTGACGGTACCGGCCTGGAATCTGCCGATACCGATCCTGTACAGGGTATCGGCATTGTACAGATTTGTGTTGGCTATCGATACTTCTATCTGTGCATCGACAAGGTCGAAAAACCGGCGCGTGGCTTTGATGGAAAGTTCTTCCTTCGACTGGATATATTCCTTTTTCGCCTGTTCGAATTTGACAGGTTCTATTTTTGCCCTCCATTTCAGTTGGTTATAACCGTTCAACGACTGGCTGTACCCGATACTTACCGGCGTACTGCTGTAGGAGGTCAGGCTTTCGCCCCCCCAATTGCGGGTGAGGTTGAGTTCCGACTGGGCGAAGATCCTTCCTCCGGTGAAAACCACATTCTGGCTGAGTGACAAGGCCATATCGGAATCCAGGAATTCGCGGGGTTTGTATTCATCGCGGTTTTCATCGAAGTTGTATACTTTTTGCATCGACCGGTTGAAGTCAAAAGGAGTGGCCTGAAAAGTAAGGGCTGGGAGCCTGTCGGCTTTCCAGTTGCGGAATTCCCAGTAACTCGCCAGGTACATGTTTTTATTCCGGAAAGCGTCAAGCGACTGCCTCGACGCTATGTCGATCACTTCCTGCAAGGTCAGGGCTCTTACACCCTGTTGCGCATGTGCCTGCAACAGGGCCGCCAGCACGAAGCTCACCAATAAAATCCTTTTTCTCATCTGTACTTAAAAATTACTGTCGTAACGATTCCACAGGGTCCTGGTCGGAAGCACGTTTGGCGGGCAGGTATCCAAAGGTAATCCCCACCAGGGCAGATACGCCGAAGGCGATGACGATGGAAAAGAGGGACACGATGGTTTTGATTTCAAAAAAAGCCGTAATGATCTTCGACAGGGTGATCCCCAGGATAATTCCTGCAAATCCCCCCACCACACTGATCAGTGTTGATTCGGCCAGAAACTGAACGATGATATCGTTCCGCGAAGCCCCGATGGCCTGCCGGAGACCAATTTCCCGGATCCGCTCCATCACACTCGACAGCATGATGTTCATGATGCCGATGCCACCCACGATCAGCGATATTCCGGCAATAACCCCCAATACGATATTGAAAATATTCTTGGTGCGTTGCTGCTGCTTCAGCAGCAACTCAGGGATGGTGATCTCAAAATCGTACAGGTCGTTATGACGTCTGAGCAACAGACGGCTCAGAATTTCGGAAGTGACGGTAAGCTGTTCCGTTTCTTTCACCTGGACAATAATTTTGTCGAGCTGGTTCAGGTTTTCACCAGTCGCAGATCCCGACTGGTAACTCATTCTTTCTATCTCATCGGCCCTGACCAGGGAACGGTTTCTGAAACGGAGAAGCATGGTTTTCACGGGAATGAAAATTTTGTTGTCGGTACTGCTGATTCCCATTTCATCGCTTGCTGAAGCTGTAAAGTCGCGCCGTTCCACCACACCGATCACCCGGAGCCATATTTCGCCGGTTTTTATGTATTTGCCGATGGGGTCTTCCTGTCCGAAAAAGAGATTTTTTATGTTGTCTCCGATGATGCAAACGGGATAGCCTTTCTCCTGCTGCCTCTCGTTGAATACGGTTCCGTCCTGAAGGGAGATGTTAAACAGGTCAAAATAGTGGTTGTTCGTTCCCTCCAGGGTCACCGGTTTGCTGCGTCCGTTCAGGATCGCCGAGTAGTTGATGGATATCAGCGGGCAAACTCTTGCTACCGTCGGGAGGACTTCTTCGATGGCTTCCGCATCGAGCAAAGTAAGGCCTTTGGAAAATTTCTTTTTGCTAACGCCGTTTTCTTCCCCTGAAGCCTGGTTCTGGCTCTCTTCTCCGGCGACAACGGTACCCGAGGGCGAAATGATGATGTTATTGACCCCCACCATTTTGATCTGCTCCAGGATCTCATGCTCTGCGCCGTTTCCGATGGCAAGCATGCTGATGACGGCCGCCACCCCGAAAATGATTCCCAGGGCGGTGAGCAACGACTTGATCTTATTGGTCTGAATGGCTTCAATGCCAATCAGGATGTCGTGGAGATATCGCTGGAACATCCTCTTCATCGGCCCGTTCCGTTTTGACCGTGAACAGCTTCCCCGTTACCCCCTTGCTGTGGTATCTCCTGCTCCGTTTTCATGCCCTTCTCCTCCGTCTCATTTTCCAGGGCTTCCTGCCGTTTCATCTCATAATAGATCTCCATACCTTCCAGGGGAAGTTCCTTTTCGTGTGCCGGACGCTCCAGCAATACTTTTTCCCCGGGTTCCAACCCCTTTTTGATGATGGTGAAATTTTCATTCTCCTCGCCGGTCTCCACCACCTGCCTCACGATGGTCTTCCCTGCCACAAAAACAAATTCGAGGGTGTCGTCGTGGAAAATCGCATCGGTTGGAATGAAGGTCTCCTCCCTGAAAATGCCGGTCTGAATCACGTTACTGGTCGTCATGGCCGGACGCAGGTCAGTATCGCTGCCGAAAATCCTGATTTTCACCTCAAAAACTTTGGCATCGCTCCGGGGGAGGGGTTGCCCGATATTGGCCACCGTGATCACTTCCCCTTCCAGTTTTTTCTCCGGAAAGGCATCGGTTCCCAACGTGACCTTTTGTCCGGTTTTTACTTTGGAAATGTCAATTTCGTTGACCCAGGTCACCGAGATCATTTTCGACAAATCGGGAAGGGTAGCGATGACAGGCATCCATCGGCTGATGGTCGACCCTGACTTGATCTTATCTCCGAATCGGTCTTTGGCATATATGACCATCCCCGGTTTCTGGGCGTGGATGTTCAGGACACGGTAAGCATTTTCCAGTTCCTTAACCCTGTTCTGACGCTGGTTGAGCACAACCACCCGGCGGTTGACCCGCGCTTCGGCCTGCTGGACTCTGAGCTTATAGGCTTCCTGTTCCTGTTGCAATGTGCGTTTGGCCTTTTCCAGGTCCATTTCAGCCTTTCTGATGACGGAAGGAGATTCGTAAACCGATTCGTCGAGGATGATCCTGGCAGCTTCCACATTTTCGCGGGCATTGATGATCTGGTCACGGTTGTTGCTCAGGTTCAGATTGGAGTCCATGCGGGCATCCTCATACTCGTTGAGGGCCTGTTCCAGTTCTTCCCGGGCCTGTACCAAAACCTCCTCCACGGCTTTATGGTCGAGCGATGCCACATAATCCCCCTTCTCCACGACGGTTCCCTCCTCCACAATATCAGAAATCTTGATTTCATAAATCCTGACATTCCGGCTGCTCAACTCCTCAGGAATCGTTATTTTTTCAGAATTCTCAGCTTCCAGGGTTCCGCTCGTGTAAACCAACACCTCAAACGTCCCTTTCTGCGCTTCTGCGGTGACCGGAGGTTCTGTCTCTTTGGTGCCGGTCAGGAGAATCGTGACAATTGCTATGGCTGCAACGGCAATTAAAATGTAAAGCAGTTTTCTGTTCATCCGTCCAAATAAAAAGTAACCCGCCCGTATAATGACGGGGAAAGAATTTCAAATACCCGGTAAAAACTCCACAATCAGATCAAGGCTCCAGAAGAGCAGGAGCGCCAACAGCGTCGCCGATCATAATGCCATTCATGGGTTTCATCTCATCGGAATATTTAAATGATCTGAACTCCTTCCCCTTGCGAACGACAGCGGTTTTCAGGCCCCTGATGTGATCGGTACATGCTTTCAGCAAGGGTTCCTCAGGGTCAGCGAAAGGTTTCATATCCAATGGATATTCCTTGAGTTGGATGACAGGTTTCAGCCCGGTCGTGTAATCAGAATAGTCCTGTGAATTGGCAATCTTAAGTGTGATGGGCTGCATGGCCCAGGTGTGGTTCGGATTCACTTCCTCAGTGTCTCCTATATAATCCCTGATGGTCCAGGAACCGACATTCTTCCCGGCAGTGTTCTCTCCCACCTGGATGACGTCCATATAAGGCTTTAGTCCGTTGATCAGTAATTCGGGGGCTGATGCCGTTTCAGAAGAGGTGATGATGTATATGGAATTAATTCCCAATGAGTTAATTTGCGATGCCGCTGTTCGTTCCGTTTTACTAATATTGTCGGTGAAATAGAGATTAAAATAATTGGATCCGTAGTTTTTCTGGTAATAATCCTGCAGATTTTTGTTAAACTGGTATTTTGCAAATATTTTAAATCGATCGGCTGAATGGATCATGCTTGCAAGGTAAACGGCCGATGATATGTAACCCCCGCCATTGTACCGCATGTCCAGGATAAGTTTTTGTATTCCCGCATCTTTGAATTCCCCGAAAATCCTGTTCAGTTCCAGGTCATAGTTGGTGTTGATCAGGGAATCGTAAGCATTGCTGAAACTGTTGTAAACCAGGTATCCGACCTTCGTGTCATTCACCGTAAGGATGGTGTCCATGTGAATGGGATTTTCCTGCAGGATGACGGCGGTCATGGTAACCGATTTTCCACTGGAAACAAAATCGCTGCCTGTAAAAGTGGCGAGTCCCATGGTGTAAGTCTTTTTTGTGAACAAGAGTTCCCTGTAATTGGCATCGGTCAGTTTCTGGCCGTCGATGGTTGTGAAGATGTCACCCCGTTTAAGACCCGCTTTCTCGGCCGGTGAATTCCCGAATACATAGCGGATAAATCCCACCAGTTCATTGCTGTTTTCCCTGATGTAATACAATTTGATGTCAATACCCATGCTTTCCGAAATTCCGGCAAGCCAATCGTCAATTATTCTGGAATCATCCACAATCAGCGACCATTTGTCCACTTCTCCACGCTTGTAAAGCAGGCTTTCGAAAAGTTCTTCCGGATCGGTGTATTTATTCAGAAAAGCGTTGAGACTGTCCCTGACCTTGTATTTGGAATTGTTCAGGGCGGGAATATTGTCCTCCCAATAATAGTAGGTGGCCAGTCCGTTGTAAATAAACTTGTTGACATCAGTGGCTTCTTTGATCTTTTCAGGTTCCGGAACAGGGTCGTCTTTCCGGCAACCGGTGAACAGTATCATCATTGCTGCCAGCCCTATGAGAATCCTGGCATTTACGCTTACCGTCTTCATGCGTGTACTTATTTTTTATTTTTCCGCAAATTTAATATAAAAACGGTTAGATTTGGTTTTTGTTTTGATGGTGAAAATGATATTAACAAGATAGTACAATGATAAATTCTAATTCTTCCAAAATCCCTGTATATTTTATGTTGTTTTTGATAATTGTATCGGGTTGCTGTGCAATGAAGCAGGGGAAAAGCGATCCGTTCAGGATAGCCGATGCATTTTATTACGCATGGTTTGTGGATGAGACTGAAAGGGGAACCCGGATAGAACTGACCATCGATAGGGTTCGTGAAGAAATTTGTTTTGAATCCCTGGTTTTCCGGAACCGCAGAATTCCGGTCACCGCGTATGTGGGGCCGGGATTCGTCAGGCTGGAAGCATTCCTTAATTTTCCCGGGTCGGTTTTACAGGACCGTTCGGAGCCGGCGGAAGGAGAGGACCGTTTGTATTTCCTCAGGAACGGACAGGAATCTTCGATGGCAATTGATTCCTTCCGCAGGGAAGAAACGAAATATATCAAAAGAGAGTAGGGAGCGTTACTGAATTCCGGCGAGCGCATTGACTACATCGGTTCTTTGTGCCAGGTAAGCATTAATGCCTGGTCTCTGCTTATGGCTGATCCGGTGCTGAAACCCGTCGAACTCATCCCGGTTTTCCAGGATTCGTTTCCCTGTCCGCTTTGCGCCGGGGAGTTTCAATTGGCTCTCGTCCTGTTCCGGGGAGATCTCCCGCTATTGTTTCCCGGCAGGAGGTATGATTTATTTCGTTTCCTGGGGGTATTCAATCCTGACATGGTAGATGTTGACCAGTTTCCGCAGCAGGATCTCCTTGATTTTATCCAATTCGGCGAACGTCAGCTCTGAGTTGTCAAGTTGACGTTCCCGCATCTTTTGGTCTATCATATTGTCAATCAGGATTTTCAGGTTATCATAGGTTTTTTCCTTCATGCTCCTTGAGGCGGCTTCGATTCCGTCGACCAGCATGACCACGGCAGCTTCGCGCGAACGGGGAAGAGGCCCGGGATAGGCAAAATCTTTTTCGTTCAATGCTTCAGCGGGATTCTCCTGTTGCTGTTTTAAATAGAAATATTTTGCTTTTGACGTTCCGTGGTGACTGGCGATAAATTCCATGATGCTTTCGGGCAACCTGTATTTCTTGGCGGTCCTGATGCCATTACGGACGTGGTCGATAATAATTTCGGCGCTTTTCACATAACTCATCTGGTCATGCGGATTCATGCCGATCTCCTGATTTTCGATAAAAAAGTTGGGTTGTGCGGCTTTGCCGATGTCGTGGTACAGAGCTCCAGCACGTACCAGGAATGGATTGCCGCCGATTTTCAGGATAACCTCCTCGGCAAGGTTTGCGATTTGCAGGGAATGCTGCAGGGTGCCGGGTGCTTCTTCTGCAAGCTTTCTCAAAAGGGGCTGGTTGGTGTTGGACAGTTCGATCAGCGTAACATCGGAAACAAAACCGAAAAGTTTTTCAAAAATAAAAATAAGCGGGTAAACGACCAGGACTAGGATGCTGCTCCATGCGAACCACTGCAGCATTCTGACATTGTAATTGGCCAGTGTCCCTTCCTGGATCAGGGTGACCACTGTAAAAACCACGGCATAGGTGAGAGCTACCAGCAGGGAGGCCACCACCACATGAACCCGCCGGTGCATTTTGTTCAGGCTGAAAACGGCGATCATCCCGGCCGATACTTCCAGAAGGACGAACTCATAGTTGTTCGGGGCATAAAACCCAATAAGCAAAGACGTCACGATCAGTGTGAAGATCGCCGTCCGTGGATCATAAAAAGTGCGTATCACGACGGGAAGAATGGCCAGGGGAAACATGTAGATGTGCAATCCTTCGAATGAATTGATCACCATGGCCAGAAAAACGACCAGGACAATAAACATGATCAGGAAGGTGAGTTTCCGGGAATCCTTGAGGATGAAATTCTTATAGGTGTACATGTAGCTGAAAAGCAAGGTAAGGAACACCAGTATTAGCCCCATTTTACCGATGGAAACCAACCGGCTGTTGATCCCTTCCCCTTTTCTTATCTCATAGCTATTTTTCAGGGATTCCAGAACCTGGAATCTGGCATCGTCAATAATTTCACCTTCCAGGATGATCTTTTCCCCTTCCTGGATCATTCCCCGTGCCCCTGAAACACTGGCCTCGAGTTGTTGCAACTCCTCACGGGTGTAATTCTCATCGTACCTCAGATTGCTCCTGATGTATTTTCCCGGATCAAGGTTACTCAGGTAATGTGCGATCCCGGGATACTTCTCCCTGATTCCGTCAACCTCGGCGGCAAATAAATTATATGCGTTTTTTTCTGAGAAAAGTGTACTTACGGGGATTTTTTCAACCAGGTTGCCGGTAACCTGCGAAATGTCGGACTTTCCTGTTAAGATGCTGATCGATTGGGGTGAAGAGGTGAGAATACCCGCTGAATAAATCTTGTCAATGGCGTTGGTCAAATTTACGGTCACCTCCTCCCGCCTGGAGTAGTCGGCAGGAATGAGCGATTCCAGATCAGTCAACAGTCCAGAGACCATCCTGGATGCAACCATGGTGTCCCTGATGAAATAGGGGGCAAAATTCCTGGTGATCTCTTTCTTCTCCGTTTCTATTTCGCTGCTGGATTTCAAAACAGCAAAGTCAAAGGGAGCCACCAGGTTGTCGTGTTTCCACGGGGCGCCCAACTGATACTCATATTTAAACCGGGGTTCTGACGGAAGAATCTGATGAAGCAGGATGGCTGCCACCACAAAAACAATCACCCGGTAAATGATTTGAGAATAATCAGCTACCTTTTGTCTAAAAGTTTTCATAATTTCCGGATTCAATAATCATTAGCGCAGCAGAATCAAATCAGGAAACCCTATATTTGATTTCCTAAAATAACTATTTTTTCATGAACTTTGGAATTTCGGGATTAAGTTTAATTCCTGTCCGCACTGAACCATCGGAGAGAAGCGAAATGGTAACGCAGATTCTGTACGGAGAGCTTTACGAGGTATTGGAGTATCTTCCTGGATGGCAGCACGTTGAACTGGCTTTTGATGGTTATCGGGGTTGGATAGACCAAAAAATGGGAACTCCTGTTTCGCAAAGGCGTTATGAAAAACTCAGAAATGCCCCTTGTGCGGTCACGACTGATATTTTCAGCCTGGTTCCCGTAACCCGGGAACAAAACCTTATGCTGGTGGCAGGAAGCACCCTTCCGCTATGGCGTCCTTATCTCCGGCAGTTTTCACTGGATGATCAGGTGTTGAGGATGACCGGGGCCGTAAGCTATGGGAAGATAAAAGATATCAGGGGATTCGTTATCAACCAGGCGCTGAAATTTTTCAATGCCCCCTATCTTTGGGGAGGAAGAAGTCCGTTCGGCATTGACTGCAGCGGTTTTACGCAGATCATTTATAAAATGGCGGGCATCTCCATCCCACGGGATGCCAGTCAGCAGGTGTTGCTGGGAACAGCCCTCAGTTTCGTTGAGGAAACCCAACCCGGCGACCTGGCTTTCTTTGACGATGACGAGGGAAACATCATCCATGTCGGCATTATGTGGAAAAGAAATAAAATAATCCATGCCTCGGGAAAAGTCAGGATTGACAATGTCGACCAGTTTGGTATCTTTAACGTGGATACCCGACGATATACGCACAAAATGAGGGTGATGAAAAAAATTCTGCCATGATTGAACGGACCGAACTGTTGATTTTCCTACTGATTGTGGCCGCTTTGGTGATCGTGATGCTGCGTTACTGGAACAAAAAGGAGAAATAGACGGTCATGCTTTTTTCGTATACATATCCCCGTCCGGCGCTCACCGTCGATGCTCTCGTGATGTCGGGGACTGCTGCGGAACGTCAGCTTCTGCTGGTGCGCAGGGGGAAGGATCCTTTCAAGGGTTGGTGGGCCTTGCCAGGCGGATTTGTAGATATGGAGGAGACTCTTCAGACTGCCTGTCTCAGGGAACTGGAGGAGGAGACCGGACTGCGGTTGCCTGCCATGGAGCAGTTCCGGGTGTTTGACGCTCCCGATAGGGACCCGCGTCACCGGACCATCAGCGTGGTGTTTTACGCCCTGATCCCTGAAGCGGAAACTGCCCGCGGCGGGGACGATGCTGCTGAAGCCCGCTGGTTCCCGGTAAGCGACCTTCCCCGGCTGGCGTTCGACCACCGGGAAATCGTCGATCTATTCCTCTCAAAACAAGGCAAAGGCTGAGGTTGTCTCAGGCTGTTCTATTGTATTTTCCGGTGATTTCCCTGAGGAACCTGCGGTGTTTGCCCCTGATCTGATCCCAGCGGAAGCGCCATCCCCAGTTGCCCTGTGCGATTCCGGGGATGTTCATGCGGGATTCAGCGCCAAGTTCCAGAAGGTCCTGAAGGGGAGTCACCGCCTTGCAGGCCACTGATGCCCAGGCCATCTCAATGAGTCCCCAAACCGGTCGCCACGGATAATTCTTAAGGTATTTCATAGCGAATTTCTTCTCCTTTTCCGGGGCGGCATGGAGCCATCCCCAGGCGGTGTCGTTATCGTGGGTTCCCGTGTAGACCACGGCATTGACCGGGAAATTATGGGGAAGGTGTTCGTTGGCTTCATCGGAGTTGAAGGCGAACTGGAGGACCTTCATTCCCGGCATGTTGAAGCGGTCGCGGAGCTGTTCCACTTCCGGGGTGATGGTTCCCAGGTCTTCGGCGATCAGGGGGAAGGATCCCAGTTGTTTCCGGAGGATTTCGAGCATTTCAGATCCTTTTGCGGTGACCCATTCTCCGTGGATGGCTGTTTCTTCTCCTACAGGTACCGACCAAAAGGCTTCCAGTCCGCGGAAATGGTCGATTCTGACCTGGTCGAACATCCGGAGGTTGAAATGGATCCGCGCCAGCCACCAGTGGTATTCCTGCCGGCGGAGGCTCTCCCAGTCATATACGGGAGAACCCCATAACTGTCCCGTGGTGCTGAAATAGTCGGGGGGAACACCCGCGACTTTCAGCGGATTGAGATCCCTGTCGAGGAGGAAAATTCCGGTGTTGGCCCACACGTCGACGCTGTTGCCGGCCACATAAAGCGGCACGTCGCCGATGATCGTGACGCCGTTTTGCCGGGCATACTCACGCAGGGCATACCACTGGCGGAAGAAGAAAAATTGCAGAAAATAATGAAAAGCCACGGTGTCGCCCAGCTCTTCACGATAACGATTCATGGCCGCAGGTTCCCTTCGTTTGATCCCTTCAGGCCAGTTGTTCCAGGGTTGTCCTTCTAATGCTTCCCTGATAGCCATGAAGAGGGCGTAGTCAGCGAGCCACCAGTTGTGTTCGTCGCAAAAGCGGGCATATTCCCCTTCATAGCGTTTCCTTTCGTCGTCGCGGAACCCCAGGAAAGCCTTTTTCAGCAGGGGCATCTTCCAGCGGGTGACCTTGCCAAAATCCACCTGGCGGATGTCAAAGCGGGGGATATTCTGAAGATCCGTTTTTTCCAGAACGCCTTCCTCGCCGAGCTGGTGAAGGTCAATCAGCAGGGGGTTTCCGGCGAAAGCCGAATAACACTGGTAGGGGCAGTTGCCGTAGGCCACGGGACCCAGGGGGAGGATCTGCCACAACTGCTGGCTTGTCTCCCTGAGGAAGTCGATCCAGGCAAAGGCGTTTTTGCCCATGGTGCCTATGCCTTCACGTCCCGGCAGGGAGGTGATGTGAAGGAGAATGCCGCTGTTTCTTTTGATCATTTCCGCAGGATTTGTCTGTATTTTTCAAGATGAATTGCTGTTTCGCGTACCAACCGCTGAACTTCGAGGCCGTGCCCAAGGGTGGGGATAAAGGCACCGGGGTCGTCTCCCCCCAGGAAGAGGTAATGGGCATGGACCAGGGAGCGGAGCCATCCCGCAGGCACATGTCCCGAGGGAAAGGAGGAAATTCCCGGGTAGTTGCTGCCCACAGGCCGGCGAACCCAGGCTCCTTCCGCCTCCGTATAATATTCAAAAAAGTCGGGAGTTTGGGAAGAGTAGCGGAGAGCGCCCTTTTCGGCAAAGATCTCAAGGTAAACGAGGTCTCCCGAACCAGAGGTGATTCGGCTTGCCGACAGGTGCCCGGCTGCACGTGTCCGGGGATCGACCAGCGACACCGAGGAGAAGAGGTCTGATCCTTCAGGTACTTCGTGAAAACTGCCCGCCTGCAGGGCATGAACCATTTGAAGTCCTTCCCCCAAAAAGGCAGTGAGCAGGCTTAGCCCATGCGATCCCAGGTCGGCCATTGCCCCTCCGTCGGGAGCCGCTGTGAGCCGGCTTTTCCGTTTGTCGCGGTAACTCTTGTGAAGATAGTCGCCGTGGTAGTATTTCAGGTCAAAATGGATTGGTGAACCCAACACTCCTGATCTCCAGAAGGAGAGGGCTTCTCTGACCGCCGGGGTCTGCAGATACTGAAAACCCACCTGTACCTGCTTGTCCGATCCTGCGGCAATCTGTGCCATCTCCTTCTCCTCTGCTAGTGAAGAACATACCGGTTTCTCAAGGTATATTCTTTTAACCTCGGGCCTACCTAGGGCTGCCTTAAAATGGGCGAAATGGGTGTGGTTGGGACCCAGGATAAAGAGGGTATCGATGTCGGCGGCTGCGTTGAACGCTTCGAACGATTCTGCCCTGGCAAAGCCATACGCCCCGGCAAAAGCCTCCCGGCTTTCTTTCCGTGCCGAACAGACGGAAACCAGCCTGATTTCAGGGGTATCAGGATAGTAAAACCGGAGCGACTGAAGGGCATATACATGGGCGCGGGCGATTCCCCCGGCCCCCAAAAAACCGACATTCACCGGGTTCATAAGATTATATCGTTTTATTTTTGATGTTTATGTTGTGCGCTATTAAACCTTTCCTTTTGGCTTCTCCTTCAGGGAACTCTCTTTGTCTGCCTTGCCGCTCCCGGGTCAGGGATTCTGTATCGTAATTCCCGGCTGACCAGGCGGGGATAGGATTATTCCACTTTTTCCAGGATATCGACCAGGTGTTTCCAGAATTTCTCCGTGGTTTCGATGTTGATCCTTTCTCCGGGGGAGTGGGCTCCCTTGATGGTAGGCCCGATGGAGATCATGTCGAGGTCGGGATATTTCTCCAGGAAGAGGCCGCATTCGAGGCCTGCGTGGATGGATCGGACGATGGGTTCCGTGTTGAAAAGCCTGCGGTAGGAGTCTACGGAGATTTTCAGGATGTCAGACTCCGGATTGGGAGCCCATCCGGGATACCCGTCGGAATGGGTGACTGTGGCACCTGCCAGTTCGAATACCGACTCAACCATAGCGGCAGCCATGGCCTTGCGGCTGTCGATCTCACTGCGCTGGCTGGTGGTGACCACGATTTCCCTGTTGCCGGGGAATTTCACCGAGGCCAGGTTGGTGGAGGTTTCCACCATGCCGGGCATGCGGGTACTCCATTCCAGGACGCCGTGCGGGCAGGCCGTCAGCGCATTCAGCAGGTTGTGTAAAGTCGGGGAGTCGATCACCGACCGCGGTGGGGGTATACTCTCCCAGGTTAGCGACAGGGCAGGTTCCGTTTTTTCAAATTCGAACTTTACCAAGTCGGCGTAGGCTTCGAAATCGGCCGTAAGCTGGCTTTTGAGGTTCGCAGGGAGGGTGATGACGGCGTGGGCTTCCCGGGCAATGGCATTCCGCAAATTGCCCCCATCGAATTCAGCCAGGGAAATCCCCTGTTTTGCGCGGGCCTGCCAAAGAAAACGGGACAGGATCTTGTTGGCATTCCCCAGTCCCTTGTGGATGTCATCACCTGAGTGGCCCCCGGTCAGCCCCGACACCTTAAGTTTCAGCGCCAGGTGTCCGTCAGGTACGCTTTCTTCAGAATAGCGGAATACCGCCAGGGTATCGATGCCCCCGGCACATCCGATAAAGATCTCGCCTTCATCTTCCGAGTCAAGGTTCAGCAGGATCCTGCCGGTGAGAAATCCCGGTTGCAGGGCGTTGGCCCCGGTAAGTCCGGTCTCCTCGTCGACGGTAATCAGGCATTCGAGGGCGCCGTGCCTGATCTCTGCGGAAGTCAGCACGGCCAGCTGGGCGGCAATGCCAATGCCATCGTCGGCCCCCAACGTGGTCCCATTGGCCGAAACCCATTCCCTGCCGATCACCCCTTCGATGGGATCCTTGTCGAAATCAAACGCCGTGTCGCTGTTTTTTTCACACACCATGTCCATGTGGGTCTGGAGGACCACCACGGGAGCCTTTTCCCTCCCTGGAACTGCCGGCTTGGAAATCAATACGTTGCCGGCATCATCCCGTTTGGCTTCCAGTCCATGGGAAGCGGCAAACTCCAGCAGCCAGGCGATCATCCGCTCTTCTTTTTTGGAAGGACGGGGGACTTTCAGAATTTCAGAAAAATAGTTCCACAGAGGCTGTGGAGCTAAATCGGAAAATGAACGCATGTTGAAATATTTAGTAGTTGATAGGGAACCTAAAGATCAGATCTTGCTATTGTCCAAAACGGCCTTCCATGATGCCAACAATTGAAAGGTCTTCATCAAGTTCAGGCCAGTGTAATCCTGTTCCGCCGCAAATAATTTCTATATTTTCCAGTTGTGACCTGGAGGCATTTTTAAGTCTTTTATTTAAAGTGGAAGGAAACCTGATTTCGCGTCCATCCTGAATGAGAATACAGACCATACCATTCTCATACCATACTTTTTTTGCGGTTACCAGCAACTCAGCAACCATGTACTTCATACCATCTGGTTTTAATTAAGTCCAAATTTTCGTTAATCAATTCTTACGGTTTCTTCAAGTCGTTTATTTTTAATCCTTGTGAAAACTCAAGTTCAACAGGTTCTATCCAAACTTGCAAATCCACCTGCCTTTCGCATATGGATATTCATAGGTTCCTGACTTTCATTGGTGTAAAAGAAGAACACGAATTCCAGTTTTCTGAAAACTTCAGGCATATCAGTTTCTTTTTAATATTGACAAAAATAGCATATTTTTACGGACATGGAATCAATCAGGGAGATATACAGGATCGGGAAGGGGCCTTCGAGCAGCCACACGATGGGCCCCACGCGGGCTTCGGAGATGTTTCTGGAGCGTTTTCCCCAGGCTGACCATTACCGGATCACCCTGTATGGCAGTCTGGCCGCTACGGGGAAGGGCCATTTGACCGATGAGGCGGTGATGCAGGTTTTCGAAGGGCGGAAGTCAAATCTGGTATGGGAGCCTTTACTGTTTCTGCCGCGTCATCCCAACGCCATGAAATTCGAAGCCTTTGATGCAGCGGAGACCCTCCTGGGGGAGTGGACGGCTTATAGCATCGGCGGTGGGGCCGTAGTGGACGACCAGAGCGAAAAGGAGATGGTTCATCTCTATCCTCATAAGAGCATGGATGAAATCCTGGCCTGGTGTCACGCCAACGGATTGCGTTTCTGGGAATATGTGGAAAAATATGAAGGTCAGGAGATATGGGGTTTTCTGGAGGAAGTCTGGAAGGTGATGCAGGAGAGCATCAAACGGGGTCTGAAGGCCCAGGGGACCCTGCCGGGGGGGTTAATGCTTCCGCGAAAGGCGGGGGAGATCAAGGCCAAGGCAGGCCACTATTCCGGCCTCTTCAAGCGGCAGTCGCAGATCTTTGCCTATGCCCTTGCGGTTTCCGAGGAGAATGCCTCGGGCGGCATCATCGTCACGGCTCCCACCTGCGGGGCCAGCGGCGTGCTTCCTGCCGTCCTCTACTACCACAAAAGAATTTATAAGATCACGGAGGATGTGATCCTCAGGGCGCTGGCCACGGCCGGACTGATTGGCATGCTGGTGAAAACCAACGCTTCCATTTCGGGGGCCGAGGTGGGATGCCAGGGGGAAGTGGGTACCGCCTGCGCCATGGCGTCAGCCGCCGCCAGCCAGATGATGGGTGGCTCCATCAACCAGATTGAATATGCAGCCGAAATGGGTCTGGAGCACCACCTGGGGCTCACCTGTGACCCGGTGGCCGGTCTGGTGCAGATTCCCTGCATTGAGCGGAATGCCTTCGGGGCACAAAGGGCGCTGGCGCACAATACCTACGCCCTCATGTCGGACGGCCGCCACCGCATCAGCTTCGACGAGGTGGTCCTGACCATGTATGAGACCGGGATCAGCCTCCAGAGCAAATACCGCGAGACATCCCTGGGCGGGCTCGCCCTGCGCGATGCCATGCCGTAAAAGAAGAGTGAGAGACTAAGGGACTGAGAGACTGAAGGACGGGATCACCGGATCACGGAATCAGAGGAAAAGGTAATCGGTGACAGGTTAATTTGTTGTCGGGTGTCAGTTTCAGAATCTGCTTTCCTCCTTCCTCCTTCCGTAATCCTCCCTCCGCCCACCGCAGTCCGCCCTCCGCAATCAGTAATCTGCCTTCCTCCTTCCGTAATCCGCAATCCTCCCTCCGTATTCCGCAATCCTCCCTCCGCAATTAGTTAAAAGAGGTAGTTCAGACCGATGTACATCCCCGATTTGCCGTCCTGTTTGTTGAGGGCACGGCCGTAGTCGACGGCAATCACGAAATTTTCATTCATAACAATGCGTAATCCGGCACCCACGGAAGTATGCAGTTTCTCAGCCTCGGACTTGAAAAAATCAGTTTTTTGAGATGAACCGAAATTTGCAGGCATTGTAAAGTCGATCTTTTTGGTGACCCTTCCGAAGTCGGCAAAAGCGTTGAGACCAAGGTAGAAGTTGTTCTTGATGAAGTTAAAACGGACGAATTTCCAGCGGGCTTCCACATTCCCGTAAAAGAAGCCGTCACCCACCACGCGGTTACGGAGTACCCCGCGAAGGGTCTTGCTTCCGCCCAGTCCTTCCGAGAGGGCCCCCGTGAGAATCGAGGTAATCACCTGCGACTGGTAATAAAAGGGTACATCGCCGGCAAGGGTGGTTTGATAAGCCAACCGGTAAACGAGGGAAAGGTTGCGGGGAACCAGCGTGAAATACTGACGGTGGATCAGTGCAAGTTTGGCAAAGGAACTTTCTGCACCCAGAATCTCCGGGGAGGCTTCCACCACCGCTTCCGTCCAGACTCCTTTCATGGGGTTTGGCCGGTTGTCACGGGAGTCGAAAACCACTCCTCCCTTGAAAGTGGGAACAAAGCCGCCGTCCACTTCATCGCCGCTGATAATCCCCCAATCCTTGTAGTGCTGGAATAACCCCGGAACTTCCGGCAGCCTGTCGTTACCTTCTTTGTTCTTGTTCAACTTTTCGAGGTTGACATCGGCGATTTTAAAATTCTGAAAATTCCAGCCGGTGATCCAGCGGAGGTGGTCTCCGGCCAGTTACCCCTGCAGGTCGACCTTAAAGCGGAACAATTTCCGGTCGTATTTGTAGAACATCCTGGTTTTATAAATGTGGGCGGGTTGTTCATCGTCGATCCAGTCAGCATTGTAAAACGCATCATAACCGTTGAATCCATAGAAATCGTAGGCCTGGTCGGAGAGGTAGCTCATGTCGACCGAAGTTTGCAACCCTTTGATCAGCCTGTCGGAATCGTAGTAGAATCGGTTGATGCCACTTCCCTTGGTGAACCGGGATACTTCAAAATAGAGGGAGTGGTTGTAGGAGGGAAACCGGCTGCCGTCACCGTAATTGTAAAGGTTGACCAGTGCCCCGTACTGGAATCCCAGGTCAGTGTCGAAGGTGATGGTGGGAAGGGCTCCGAAATTCCAGCCTGTTTTGGTTACCATCTCTTTTTCCTGGGCTCCTGCCAGCAGGATTGTGAGGATCATTATCGAAAAAACGACTGCTTTTTTCATAATTTTTACGATTTAGTGACGTGACTGTTCTGATGATGCGTTTTTATTCCTGAAAAATACGGATGAACTAAGTAAGAAAAAAAAAGAATACACAAAACACCCTACTGCAAAAACATCATTCCGGAAATAAAAAGAGGATGAAGCCCGCTGATTAGTAATTTCCCGTCAGCACCCCCGACACACACCAGGCGCTGAAGCTGCCTCCTTCGGGTTGTCCCTGGGGGATAGCCACTTTCATCACATGTTTGCCGGGCTGCAGATCATCAAGGGGGATAAAAACGGGATCGGTGGCACTACCGGGGCACCATCCCGAGCGGCTGTAATCGCTGGAGGTGAGCCCGTTCCAGAAATTCCCCGAAGAGGGGTTGTATTTCCGCCAGGTGCCGCAGTCGGTCCGCCAGGGGGTAAAGGAATAGACTACCTGGTTGTCGATGATGATGCGGTTTTCCTTTGGGTTGAATTCATCGCCGCCGCCCCAGCCCCCATGACCGGTGGTCAGATAGCGGAGCTTCAGATTCTTAACCCCTTCAGGAAGGTCGAATTCCACGGTGAGGGAGTCGGTATCGAAGAGGGTTCCGTAGTTCTGTCCAGCCATTTCCATGATGTTCAGGGTGTTAAAGAGAGGCATCGCAAAAGCGGCGGGTTCCGTCCGCTCGCTGACCGTTTGAGATCCCGGATAGTATTTCAGTTGAAGAGTGACGCTATGGCCTCCCTTGTCATAGTTGCCGATAAAGGCTCCGATCCAGACCTCTCCCCGGAGCAGCGGTATCAGGTCGGTGATTTCCTGTTTGTAAAAAGCTGCATTTTCCCAGGTTTGTCCGTACACTTTGACCTGTTCGTTGAAGTGCCTGACACCGAAAGGGGTGAAAAAGCGGAGCAGTTCCACAGCGGGATCGTAACCAGGGGTGGCCGTCATGCCCTGGTAGCTTTTACCATTGCGTGCTGTGAAGAAAGGGACCTGGTCGATTCCTTTTGTCAGGGCGTTCAAAAAGTTCCGCTGTTTTCCGGTGGGAATCACGAAAACCGTGCCGGTGCGGTCATAAGCATCCCCTTTGGAATATTGCGTCAGCTCTATGAAGAGCTGGTCACCTGCCCGTGTCCCGGGGAGTTTTACCTTTTTCAGGATGACGGTTCCCCCGGCATATTTATAGGTCTGGTTCAGAAACTCTCCCTGCGGATTGTCGAATGTATTGCCCCAGCTGATCTGTTCATCAGTAAAAATGTCGATCGTGGTGATGTAGTTTTCGGTGATCAGGTGCCGGTACAGGGCCTGGTCCACCGGATCCCCGAGGTCGGCAGGGATGAAGGGGGCCTGGTCTTTCGTAAGTGCGATGACCGAATCGGCCATGATTTCAAAGTTGTTGTTGCGGACGATCTTCAACACCAGGCCGTCGGGAATTCCATACGCCATCTGCGGGGTTCCCCGGCAGGGCACATCCCGGGTGAACCAGATTTCTATGGCGTTGCTGCGCAGGCTGGCGGTGGCTTTCTCACAGGAATAGCCCAGAATGGTCTGCCTTTCTCCGGTTAAGGTGAGCGGCGGAAATTCACTGAAGGGGGTCTTGACATGAAAGGCATTGCCTTTCGCCAGCCGGGCAGTCTGGAAAGCATTCCGCGCCTGAAAATCGAGAATTTCTTTTTCCTCAGGGGTTTGCGGTAACAGGGGCTCTCCCCGGCGATCGGCCCGGGCGACTGAAACCTCGGGCGAGGCCTCCAGAATGAAGCTCCCTCCCCGCCGTGTCTCCTGACCGTTAACCATTTGCCGGTATGTCACCTTTACCGCCTGAGGTTTTTGGTTTGCCTCTGTCAAAGCACTTCCCCAGCAGAGGATCAGTGCCAGCAGGAAAACTTTCTTCATCATGACAATGTGGACTTTCAATGGGTTTAAAATTTTCAAAAACCGCGTTAATATAGTGATTTTTTTTACGCAACGCACAGGCTTTCTGCCTTTGCCGGTACATCTAAATTTACTATTTTTATTCCCTGAAACCAATTGAAAGAATATGAAAATCAGATTTTTTTCACTTCTTCTGGTAATATCCGTTTTTGCCGGAAAACTGTTTGCCGGACCGTTGGACCTTGTGCCGCTTCCCGCTTCCATTCAGAAAGGGGAAGGGGAATTTGAATTTTTCCCGCAGACCGCCTTTTTTGGGGAACCCGGCCTGACATCGCTCATGGAGTACGGAGGTAGAATGGTGGCATCCAAGCTGGGTTTTGTTCCCGGCATTGTTCCCGCCGGGGCGATTCCCGGCAGTGCGATGATCCGTTTACAGCTCAGCGCACCATTTGACGGTCAGCTGGGCACCGAGGGGTATCTGTTGAAGATCATGCCGCGTGAGATTCTTATCAGGGCCAACCTGCCGGCAGGTGTTTTTTACGGTTTACAGACCCTGGGGCAGATGCTTGACGGCGCTGAAGGGGGTAAACTACCGGCGGTAACCATCACCGACCATCCCCGATTTTCCTACCGCGGAATGCATATCGATGTGGCCCGCCACTTCATGCCCATTGAATCGTTGTACCGGTTTGTGGATTATCTGGCCATGCACAAGATGAATGTCCTGCACTGGCATCTCGTCGATGACCAGGGATGGCGTCTGGAGATCAAAAAATACCCGAAGCTCACAGAGGTGGGGGCCTGGCGTGTCGACAGGGAAGAGCTCCACTGGAACAGCCGTCCGCTGATCCGGCCGGGAGAAAAGACTACCTACGGGGGCTTTTATACCCAGGAAGAGGTCAAAGCACTGGTTCAATATGCCAGGGAGCGGTATGTGACCATCATTCCCGAAATCGAGATGCCCGCCCATGCAATGGCCGCGTTGGCTGCTTATCCTGAACTCTCCTGCACCGGTATTTACCAGGGAGTAGCTCCCGGCGGGGTCTGGCCCATCACTCACATCTTCTGCGCCGGGAAAGAAGAGACCTTTGGCTTCCTGGAAGATGTGCTGACGGAAACCATGGCGCTCTTCCCCTCGACTTTCATCCATGTGGGGGGCGATGAAGCCGACAAGACGGAATGGAAGAAGTGTCCGTTGTGCCAGAAAAGAATTAAAGAGGAGGGACTGAAGGAGGAGCACGAACTGCAGAGTTACTTTATCACCCGGGTTGAGAAATTCCTGAGCGCTCACGGCAGGAAGCTGCTGGGATGGGATGAGATCCTGGAAGGGGGACTGGCCCCGGAAGCGTCCGTGATGTCGTGGAGGGGCGAAGAAGGAGGCATTGCAGCGGCAAAAATGGGGCATACGGTGGTTATGACCCCCGGCTCGCATTGCTATTTCGATTATTACCAGGGGGATCCCTCCCTGGAACCTTTGGCCATAGGCGGTCTGACCACACTGAAGAAGGTCTATTCCTTCGAACCGGTACCGGCTGTGCTCACTGAAAATGAGGGAAAGATGATCCTGGGAGCCCAGGGCAATCACTGGACAGAGTATATTTCAACGCCTGAACATTTGGAATACATGGCCTTCCCCCGACTGGCGGCACTTGCCGAGGTGGTGTGGTCACCCAAAGAAAGCCGCAACTGGGATGATTTCTCACGGCGGATGAACAGCCAGTACCTCAGATATGAAAAGGCAGGCATCCGGTATGCCCGGAGCGCCTTCCAGGTGTGGTCCCATCCGCGGCTCCTCCCGGAAACAAAAACCCTGGAGGTCGCCTTTACCACCGAGGTGAGCAATCCGGAAATCAGGTATACCCTTGACGGAACCGACCCGACCGTATCATCCCCCCTTTATACGGCACCCGTGGCCATTGATCGGAGCGTGGTGGCCAAAGCGGCTGTTTTTGTCGATGGGAAAAGCGTGACCGCCCCCCTGAGCCGCCAGTTCTATCTGCATAAGGCGGTGGCCTGTCCTGTGACCCTGAAATACCCCAACAGCCTGAAATATGACGGCAGCGGCGAGTATACCCTGGTCGACGGCGTGAAGGGTTCTGCTAATTTCAACGACGGAAACTGGAAAGGTTTTTATGAAAACGACCTGGTGGCCACCATTGACCTGGGAAAAGCGGTCGGCATCCAATCGGTGGAGACCCATGCCATTCAGGATGTAGGTTCCTGGATATTCATGCCCAAAGAGGTGGTTGTGGAGGTCTCTGCCGACGGACAGAACTTCCGGAAGCTGGGATCGGTGACCCACAAGATCCCGGTGACAGCCGCTGAAAAGCTCACCCATGATTTCCTGGTGAAAAAGAGCGCTAAAAAGGTGAGGTATGTGCGGGTTACCGCCCGCAACCTGGGGATATGCCCTCCGGGTCATGCCGGGGCCGGCAAGGGGGCTCACCTCTTTGTAAGTGAGATTGTTGTTGACTAAGGATGTGCCATGCCACAAAAGAAAGAGGCTGCCTTTTTGAGACAGCCTCTTTTTTGTGATTTTGACGATTTTTATTTTTTAGCCCACCATAAGGGGGTCAGGATCGCATCGGGACCGCCGAGCAAACTGACGGCCTGGGTATACCCTTCCGGGTTGCTGTTGGCCAGACTGGCAGGATATTTCAACCTTTGCGGGAAGTTCTTCACACTGGAAGTCATATAATTGGACTGGGTCAAATTGGGAAGATCGGTCAGGGGAAGGTCCACCGCAGGATTGTCGAAGAAGGGGAGTCCCAGACGGCGGTGATCGCTCCAGGCTTCCATGGGGGCCCAGGGCAGTTGCGCAATGTATTTCTGGGTGATAACCTTGGTCAGAAGGTCGTTCTTTACCGTTCCGTTTTTATACAGGTGATTCTCGGGATATTTGAAGGTCATGGTTCCCGGTTCATTGGTATAGCCATTGACATAGTTCATGACAACCGTTGCAGGAGGTTCTGCCTGGTGGTCCCATTTCACGGATGTTCCGGTACGGTTATAGCTCTCCGATTGCAGGTATTCGTTAGCAAACTGACTGACACCCCAATAGTCAAAGCTAGCCTTGATGCCGTTTTCGTAGGCTGTTTTGCCGTTGACGGGAGTTTTCCATCCGCGTACCGCACCTTCCGCCAGCAGGAAATAGGTTTCCCAGGGAGCGAAGAAAATCCTCTTGGAGGCACTGCCCCTGAATTGCTGGCTCAAGCGAGGTATTGTCCCTGTGTAAAAAGAGATCTGATTCTGTGCGGATTTGGTTCCCCAGTTGCCCAACGAAGCTGCATTCCAGGTGTAAGTGCCGTCAAAGGTCAGCACCACATTGCCTGATGCGTCGACCAGGTTTCTCTTTACGGTCCTGGCATCGTTGGTCCAGGATGGGTAGAATGAGAAGTTTGGGTTAGTGAAATCACCCGGTATGATAAAGGCTTTGTATGCCCGTGGATCAATCACTCCCGGCAGTCCGTCCAACCAATACCCCGCTGAAGGATCATTGGTCATGCTGGTCAGGTGCTGGTCCCATTTGAGGCCGATGTAATTGGAGGGTTTGATTTTTGGGAGGAATTCCGGTGCCAGTTGGTCCGAAGAGTTAATGCCCCCCAATCCGATATAAAGATTGTTCAGCGTTGCCGACAAGGGTTGGGCATTCCATTCGCGGCTCATTACCCCTGAAAGGGCATCCCAGCCGGATCTTTCTGCGACCTGAAATATGTCGGCTGCCGACAGGATCAGTTCCTTGGATGCGGCATCCTCAAATTCTGTCTTGGCTTTGCCGGCATCGACTTCGCTTAATCGCATAGCCAATCTTAAACGCATGGAATTGGCATATTTCTTCCATTTGAGGTAATCATAGCCGTAGGCCTGGTCATACTTTGCCAGGGTTGTGGGATTCACCACCGATACGTCCAGTTTTTCAGCGGCATCTTTCAGTTCGCTGAGCATGTGGTAATATACATCCTTGACATCGTTGAACTGGGGATTGACCCCGCTGAAAGCGTCCACGGGCATGGGGCCGAAGTTATCGGTAAACTCGCTCATCAGGTAAACCCTCCAGATCCTTGCCACCTGTTTAAGGTTTTCAGTGTAAGGCATGGCAACGCCGGCGGCGATTTTCTCGTCAGCAACGGTAATGGCCAGATTGGCCGATTTTAACCATCCTGAGAGGTAACTGTAATAGTCGGCTGTCCATCCCTCGTTGTAACCGCCTATGGCCAGGGCACCATTGTACCTGTGCTGGCGTGAAGCGGTTTTCCAGTAAAGGACATAGGCCCTTTCGGCCACATGGGGGTCCTGCTGCGCAGAGATGATGGCGTTGTTGATGATATATTCCACCTGTACCTGTTCTACGCTGGCAGCTTTTGGATCAACATTGATTTCTTCGAAATCGGAGCATGCTGCAAGTGCAAACCCTCCAAGCATCGCTATTAAAAAGTATTTAAATAATGTCTTCATAGTGAACGATTTTTAAAATCCTAAGGTGATGTTGAGTAAAAAGGTTCTGGATGTGGGAGGAGCCGCATTTTCAAAGCCTACCGCATTGGTGCCGGTAGCAAAGACTGACTCGGGATCGACGCCATTCAGGTGGCTGGTAATCAGCCAAACATTATTGGCGGAAAGACCAAATTTCGCCCTGGTAAGCGGCAGGTTGTTCAGCATCTTTTTGGGAAGGTCATAGTTGAGTTGGATGGTCCTGAGACGGATGTTGGTGGCATCATAAATATTGGCTTCCACGATACCCATGTTTCCGGAGCCTGCTGCCACCCTTTCCCAGTATTGCTGAACAGTGACGGATTTATCGTTTGCTTTGTAACTATTGCCGTCAGCGATGACTCCGTCGAGTACCATGTCATCGCGCTTGCCATCGGTGACGGTCACATTTGATGTTCCGGAAAGTTGCATCGCCCTGTTGGTGCCTGAGAAAATCTCACCGCCAAAACGGCCGTCGATCAGGAAGCTTAAGGACAATCCCCGGTAGGAAAGGGTGTTGGTGATTCCCATCAGTGCCTGGGGTTGCTGGTTGCCCAGTTTCACCCGCTCGGTATTCCACTGCGGCAGCCCGTTGGCATCAAGCAGAAGCTTACCGAAATGAGGACTTCCTTTTTCGGTTACTCTCTTGAAGGAGGTTCCGTAAATCTCTCCGTAATTGCCCCCGACTTCCGCCAGGATACGCAGGTCATCAAAGCCCCCGATCTGGTATTGTTCCACGTTGTCGGCCAGTGCTTCGATGGTATTGCGGTTAAAGGAGTAGTTGAATTGGACATCCCAGCGAAGTCCACGGTTCAGGCCGGGCAGAACTACGCCGGTCATCTCAAGCTCAACTCCTGTGTTCTGGATATCTCCGGCATTGATTTTTCTGTTGCTGTATCCACTCATGGGATCCATGGGCAGGTTAATCAACTGCCTGGTGGCGTTGGATTTGTACCAGGCAAAATCAAAACTCAGACGGTTGTTAAAGAAGCGTGCTTCTAGACCTGCTTCGTAAGATTTGATCAGCTCGCTTCTGACGGAAGAGTCAAACAGGGTGCTGCCCAGCCCAGCAGTGGTGTTCCCAAGCGGGTCCTTGCCGATCCAGTAAGTGTTGTAAAGCTGGTAAGGCCCCAGGTCATTCCCCACTTCAGCATAGGAAGCCCGCACTTTACCGAAGGTGAACCATGCAGGTAACTCACTGTTCTTATCAATCATGTCGGAAACCACCCAGGACAGGTTTACGGACGGATAAAAATAAGAACGGTTGTCGGGATGGAGGGTTGTTGACCAGTCGTTCCTGAAAGTTCCGTCAAGGAAGAGGTACCCGTCATAATTGACCTGCACCGTCCCGTAAACCGAGTTGATTTTTTTCCGGCTGAAGGATTCACCTACCGAAGGATTGCTTTTGCTGTTGTTGATGGCAAAAAGGTTGGGAACTTCCAATTCTCCGGCACTTCCGCTGATCCCTTCACTTTGTTGTTCCATCAGGTTTCCGCCCAGGGTCATGGCTCCGCCGAATTTGCCCGCGATATTATCCTTCTTTGCCATGATCAGGGTGCTGAAATTATTTTCAAAATGGGTCTGTTTCCCCAGTCCGTACCGACCCGTGGCCGACAGCGGACTTCCCGCATACAGTTTGTTTTCGGTGTTGGTGGTGTACATGTCGGATCCTCCCCTTATTTCGGCATTCAGCCAGTCGGTGAACTGGTATTTCACCGATCCGTGTAAAATAAAACGGTCACGGCTGTCCATGTTAAGACTATTCTCCGACATCCAGTAAGGATTCATCTGGTTGCTGCCTCCGTACCAGATCATTTGTCCCAGGTCGTTGACAGAATTCCTGAAATCCCTGATGTCCAGGGAACGTGGCAACAGGTACATGGTATAAAAAGTGTTACTGTAGTTAACGCCGAGCAACGGACGGTTGGTGGCCGTGGCGTTGATGTACTGGATCTTGGTGTCGATGGTCCATTTTTTCGTAGGGCCGAAATTTGAGACGGCCCGGGCGAGTAAGTTGGTTCTTTTCAGGTCGGCGCCGGGGATGATGCTTTGGTCATCGGTGCGGGTCAGTGAGGTGTAGACCGAAGTGTTCTCAAATTGTTGCTGAAAGGAGAGGTTGTTGGTCAGGTTAAGCCCTTTCTTTTCAAAATAGTTGGCAACATTGTCATAGGCTTCCATGTTAACGCTTTTCCCATCCCAGCGGGTGATGCTCTGTCCCGTAATTTCAGGTCCCCAGCTGCCGTTGGACCTGTTGTCAAAAATGCCGTTGGATCCTTGTCCGAACTGATTCTGCATTTTGGGATTCGTAAAAATGGATTCCACGCCCACCGAGGAGGAAATGCTTATTCCAAGGCCTTCCTTCTTGTTCCCCGATTTGGTGGTGATGAGAATCACCCCGTTACCGGCGCGTGATCCGTAAAGAGCTGCCGCGGAGGCTCCTTTCAGGACGCTCATGCTTTCAATGTCTTCCGGATTGATGTCTCCCAGGCCATTTCCCATATCCGTCGACGGATTCCAGTAGTCGTTATTACTGGCCCCGGTAAAGTTGTCGATGGGGATGCCATCCACCACAATCAACGGCTGGTTATCGCCGGTTAGCGAACTGTAACCCCTTAAGACAATTTTGGAAGAGCCGGCCGGACCGTTGCTTGAACGGATCACCTGCAACCCGGAGACCTTTCCGGAGAGGGCATTGGCCAGATTAGGCTCCCTGGCCTCCAGAAGTACATCCCCCTTTACCTCCTGCATGGAGTACCCCAGGGATTTGCGCTCTCTCTTGATGCCCAGAGCGGTTACGACCACTTCATCGATGCCGATGGCGGAGGTGGCCAGAACGACATTAACCGTGGAACTTCCTTCCAGGGCAATTTCCCGGGAAGTCATCCCGACAAACGAAAACATCAGCACAGCATTGCCGGAACTTACCCTTAAGGAAAAAACCCCGTCGAAGTTGGTTATCGTTCCGTTGGTCGTTCCTTTTTCCAGGACTGCCGCCCCGGGTATAGGTAACCCATCTTCACCCGTAACTGTTCCCGTTACGGTAAACTGCGCCATGGCACTCACTGAGAAGGCCAGGCACAAAGTCAGCAAAAACAAAACCTTTCGCATAGATAATTTAATTAGTGTTGATTAGATTGAAAAGTAAAAAATCCATTTTCTTTTTATTCCGTTTTATGGTTTTCACTGAAGATTTGATCATACAACATTGCGGTTGTTCCGAGGAGCCCCGACTGTTCATCGATCTCGGAAGTGACAATGGTTGTGTTCTGCAAAATCTGTTCGAGACAATACCGGTTCAGCGACTGCTGAATGGGGGTCAGGATGAACTGGTTGGCCTTTGCCACCGGACCTCCCAGGACGATTATTTCGGGATTCAGCAGTTGGATCAGGTAGGAGAGACCTTTCCCGAACATCATCCCGGTTTTGCTCAGGACCGATATGGAAAATTCGTCACCCGAGCGGGCTGCCGCAATGACATGTTCCGGTGTCATTTGGGAAGGATCTTTATCAAACTGACGGGTAAGTTGGGAGACCTTCCCCTCTCTGATTCCCTCCCGCGCAAGGCGCAGAATGGCAATGGAGGAGGCAGCCGTTTCCAGACAACCCCGCTTTCCACAAATGCAAAGCTCACCGCCTTCTTCCATCTGAATATGGGAAAATTCACCGGCAAATCCAGTGGTGCCTCCGTACAACCGGCCGTCCAGAATCATCCCCAATCCCAAACCCCAGCTCCAGTTGATGATTACTGCATTCCGCGTATCCCGGGCCTTCCCGAAAATGTATTCCCCGTATGCCTGCATCCGGGCATCATTGTCCACATAAACAAGCATGTCGAATTTCTCCCTCAGAAGCTCCCTGACCGGTTGGTTTTTCGTTTCTTTGATGGTGTAATTGATGCCCGTATTGGCATCCACCAATCCCGGCATGTCCACCCCAAAACCGATGACCTTGTCTGGGTTAATTTTATAATCGAGCATCAAAGAGTGTGCTGCCTCATACAATTTGTCGACAAGTTCCGGATCGTCAATATGGGTGTCAATCGTGATGAGGGACGTCAACTGCTCATTACGGCTGTTGAAAATCGCCATCTTGGCCGCATACCTTCCCATATCACAGGAAATGACGAAGTTGGTTTTGTCAAACAAGCCATATAACGAAGGCTTTCGGCCCCCGGTCGATTGCCCGGTCCCCAGGGAAACTACCTGACGCTCATCTATCAGATCATTTAAGAACAGAAGAGCCGTAGGCATACTGACTCCCAACTTTTTGCTTAATTCGGGAGCAGAGCAGGAACCTTCCTTGTAAAGAATCCTTAATATACTCTTCTTGAGCCGATACTTCTTCATCTCACTTCCCGACAATTTGGCATCATAATTCAAGCCAGTGGACTTCATACCTGTTTGGTAATTTTAAAAAGCAAAGTTGTGAAATTTATTTCTTAAATCATGCGAAATGTTAAAAAAATTTAATAAGTATGTTATAAAACAGTTAAAATTTTAGTAATTGTACTGCGTACAATATTGGATGGGGACCTGACTGGAGTGCCGTCAGCAGTGACGGCACTCCTTATAATAATATTATTCACGGAAGAATCCGCGGAGGAATTGTTAGATTTGCATTTTTACATTAAATAGCAGGTAAGATGAACAATTCCAGAAGAGCATTTCTGGGCCGGGCGGGGGTTGCCGCCGCGGCCATGGCCATGGTGCCGTCGATCGTCGATGCGGCATTTCCCGCACCAAAAAAGAAAAAACCTTTTGCGTTATCTGAACAGGAAGTCGTGTTGTTTCAGGGGGATTCGATCACCGATGCCGGACGGGAAAAGAGCAAAGAACTTCCCAACAATGGTCCCTCCTTTGGCGGGGGATATGCCTTCATTGCCGCTTCGGCCATCCTGGATCACTTTTCGGCCTTCGATCCCGTGGTGTACAACCGGGGGATCAGCGGCAACAAGGTTTATCAGTTGGCAGACCGGTGGCAGAAGGATTGTCTTGACCTGAAGCCCGGTCTGGTGAGCATCCTGATCGGCATCAACGACTACTGGCACATGCGGAACGGTCGTTATGACGGTACGGTGGAGAAATATGAGGCGGATTACCGGCAGTTGATCCTCACCACCAGGGAGGCATTGCCACATGTCAGGCTGGTCATCTGTCAACCTTTTGCCCTTCCGGGTACGACGGCAGTGGACGAGAGTTGGGTGCAGCCCCTGAAGGCTTATCAGGAGGCAGCCCGGAGGCTGAGCCGGGAATTCAAAACGATCTGGATCCCCTTCCAGGAATTGTTCGATGAGGCCATCCGCCATGCACCGGCATCCCATTGGGCCGCTGACGGGGTTCATCCCTCCATGGCCGGCAGCCACCTGATGGCCGCAGCCTGGCTGAAAAACGTTTTCGGGATTTAAAGGGAAGATCCGGAATCGCTATTTGCCCACCTCGGACAGGCTATCCTCCTTGTTGATCCTGAGACAGGGAACCTCGTCCAGATCGGACGTTTTACTGAATTGCAAATTCAAGGTATCGGCGCCAACCACCTGGCCCGGCCTGAGATGCAAGGCTTCTGCCCTTACCGAACTTTCACGCGATATTACCATACTATTGCGGTTGCCGACCGTCACTCCCGTGCCGGGGTTTGCAATGATCTGAGAATCCTTGTAGCTGATGGTGTCTTCCAAGCTTTGAATCGAGATGTCCGCTGATTCAGAGGTGCTTCCATTCCTGAAAGGAATAATATTATTCCTGTAGCAGAAGGCATATGCCAGAATGCCTGCCAAAAAAATGGAAATGACTTTGTCTTTAAACTTCATATCCTTTTTGAAAAACGGCGGCAAATGTATACCATTTTTTTATTCGGGAGTTTTTTCCGGAAATCATTTAAGACTGGTTTAACATACCGCGGATTTGAAACTCCCCGCCGCAGAGCGGACAGGGAAACGAATCCCGGAAAACCGGGATGAGTTCGACGGGTTTCAGCACCGGATCAGCCATAAGCAGAGACCAGGCATTAATGCTTACCTGGCACAAAGAACGGATGTAGTCAATGCGTTCGCCGGAATTCAAAAAAAACAGGGTATGAAGCTGTTGACTGCTTAACACCCTGTCTGTCTATTGCTTATTCCGTCTTATTGACTAATCTCTGTTTGTCAGAAGTCTACTGAGCCACAATCTCTCTGTCTGACTCTTTCCTGCTGAAATCTTCTGATTTTTATTCTCTTATTCTTTTCCCAGAAGTTTGATTACCTGCTGATAGACATTTTCCCCGTTGAATCCCAGTTTTTCATCCAGCACTTTGTATGGGGCGGAATATCCGAAGGAGTTCATGCCCCAGACAGCTCCATTTTCTCCCACGAGCCCGGCCAGGGTCACGGAGAGGCCAGCGGTCATCCCGAAACGGGGAATTTTGCAGGGGAGGACGCTTCTCTGATATTCCGGGTTCTGGTTTCTGAAGAGGCCTTCGGAAGGAACACTTACTACTCTGGCCTTCAGTTGTTTGCGTTGCCTGAGAAGGGCAGCTCCTTCAATCAGGGTAGCGACTTCGGAACCGCTGGCCAGCAAGACGATGTCAGGAGTTCCTCCGTCGTCTTCAACGATATAAGCACCGCGGGCGGCCTGCAGGGCGGTTTCGAACCCTTTCCCGGGCAGGTTGGTGATATTCTGCCGGGAGAGGATAAGGGCAGTGGGGGAAGTGGTGTTCTCCAAAGCCAGTTTCCAGGCCGCGGTAGTTTCGTGGACGTCGGCGGGGCGCAGCACCAGCATGCTGTTGTGTCCCTTGTGGTTCTGGAGTTTTTCCATAAGCCTAATTTGGGCCTCCTGTTCCACAGGCTGGTGGGTCGGGCCATCCTCCCCGACCCGGAAGGCATCGTGTGTCCAGACATATTTGACGGGGAGTTCCATCAGGGCGGCCAGCCTGACGGCAGGCTTCATATAATCGGAGAAGACGAAGAAGGTTCCGCAAACGGGGATGACCCCTCCGTGGAGGGCCATGCCGTTCATCAGGCAGGCCATGGTCAGTTCCGCCACCCCGGCCTGGAGGAAGGATCCTGAAAAGTCACCCTTTTTAAAGGCAGTGGTCTTTTTCAGGAAACCGTCGGTCTTGTCTGAATTGGAGAGGTCGGCCGATGCCACCACCAGGTTTTCTATCTTCCCGGCAAAGGCGGCTAATACGGCACTTGAAGCGGCACGGGTAGCCTGGTGGTCTTTCTGGACCACCCCGGCAAAATCGAAATCCGGAGCTTTCCCCGAGAAAAACAATTTCAGTTTTGCAGCCAGATCAGGATTACGGGTGGCCCATTCCTGCTCTTCTTTTTTCCGTTTCCGGGCTTGGGAGAGCAGTTCCTTTTTCCTTCCGGCATATTTTTCCGCTACATCTTCAAAGATAACAAAGGGATTCTCGGGATTGCCTCCCAGGTTGATGATCGTCCTGCTGAAAGAAGCGCCTGCATCTCCCAGCGGCATCCCATGGGTGGATATCTGCATCTCGAAACTGCTCCCGTCCTCTTTTACAGCTCCCTTCCCCATAATGGTTCTGCCGATAATCAGGGTGGGCTTCTCCTTCTCCTGATGCGCCTTTTTCAGTGCTGCACGGATCTCTTCAGCGCTGTTCCCGTTGATGGTCATCACATTCCAGCCCCAGGCCTCATATTTCTTCGCCGTTTCTTCTGAGGTGACCTCCGTGGTCTTGGTGGAGAGCTGAATGTCGTTGGAATCATAAAACATGATCAGGTTATGGAGCCCAAGGTGCCCGGCAATCCTTCCAGCACCCTGTGAAATCTCCTCCTGAACACCCCCGTCGGAAATGAAAGTATAGGTCTTGTGCGCCATCCATTCCCCGAAACGCGCTACCAGGAACCGCTCGGCGATGGCGGCCCCGACAGCCATGACATGTCCCTGCCCCAACGGCCCCGACGTGTTTTCAACCCCCCTGAGAACATCCACCTCGGGATGACCGGGAGTAGTGCTTCCCCATTGACGGAAACTTTTCAGATCATTCATGGTGTAAAAGCCCGCCAGGGACAAAACAGCATAAAGCATGGGCGACATATGCCCGGGATCCAGGAAAAAACGGTCGCGGTTCTTCCAATCCATATCTTCCGGATCATAGTTTAAAAACTCACTGTATAATATATGGATAAAATCGGCTCCTCCCATGGCTCCCCCGGGATGCCCCGACCTGGCTTTTTCAACCATGGCGGCAGCTAATATCCTGATGTTGTCTGCTGACTTTGATGCAATTGTTTCTCCCATTTTCCTTTGCTTTAATTTATTAACTGATGATTCTTGCCATAAATACCCCGTCGATGGACCTGATGTTCTGTTCCACTGAAGGGCTTAACTCCTGCTTGTCGATATCAATGATGTTGTAAGCAATTTCATTCCTGTTTTTGTTGAGCATATTAAGGATATTGACACCTTCATTTGCCAAAACCGATGCGATTTGGTTAACCATATTGGGCACGTTCCTGTTGGCCACCACGATTCGGAGGCCTCCGGTCCGGTCCATTTCAACGTTGGGGAAGTTCACCGAGTTGACGATATTCCCTTTTTCGAAATACTCCCTGATCTGTTCCACGGCCATAATGGCGCAATTTGTCTCCGACTCTTCCGTCGAAGCCCCCAGATGGGGAATACAGATGGTATTTTTCATCTTCAGGGTATTTTCATTCGGGAAATCGGTGATGTACCTCGATACTTTTCCATATTCCAGGGCTTCGGCCATGTCGGTGTTGTTGACCAGTTCCCCGCGGGCGAAGTTGAGGATGCGAACACCGTTTTTCATGATCATAATCTTCCCTTTGTCGATGTATTCTTTTGTCCCGGAAGTCAGCGGAATGTTGAGGGTGACGTAATCGGCGCCTGAAAGGGCTGATTCGAGGCTGCGGGCGAGATGGATCTTGTCGCTCAGTTTCTGGGCTTGGGTGACCGAGATGTAAGGATCATAACCCACGACGTTCATCCCCAGCAATTGGGCAGCATTAGCCACAAGAACCCCGATGGCCCCCAGGCCGATGACGGCGAGGGTCTTCCCCAGAATTTCACTCCCCGCAAAATTCTTTTTCCCCTTTTCAATGAGGGGAGGTACCTGGTCTCCCTGACCAACCAGCGTATTTACCCATGTGATCCCGCCGCTGATATCCCTGGATGCCAGCAGCAATCCTGCCAGAACAAGCTCTTTAACCCCGTTGGCATTGGCCCCGGGCGTGTTGAAAACCACAATGCCCCTTTCGGCGCAACGGTCCACCGGTATGTTATTGTACCCGGCACCAGCCCTGGCAATGGCGCGCGTGGCAGGTGAAAATTCCATCGCATGAAGATTAGAACTCCTCAGAATAATGGCATCGGGATCAGTATATCCGGTGCCGGTTTCGTATCTTTCGGATGGGAAATGATCCAGTCCTTGTGGATTGATTTTGTCAAGTGTCAGAATTTTATACATGATTCAAAATATTTATTTTAAATTTCATTTTGATTAAATTCTGCAAATATTAGAATAATTTTTAATTTTTTCTCCGGTTAATAATTACTATCTTGAATCGTTTTAATTCATAAATAATATTACTCACTATGAAAATTTTCTGTAGAATCTGTTCCTCTGGTTTGGAGAGGGCTGCCTCACCAAAGGGGAGGCTTTTCCTGACAGTCATGAGTTTCCTGGTTTTGTCAGGATGCGGAATAAAGCAGAAGGAGATACTTCCCGATCCGGCATTTTCAAAGTACATCTCTTCCTTCACTTCCGGGGAAGTATCCGTGGAATCTCCGGTTAAAATACAACTTGCGGAGTCTCCTCCCGGCTTTGTTTCCGGGGATGTGTTGCCTCCGGCTATTCTGCGGCTCGACCCCGCCACCGTTGGAAGTACGGTCCTTGAACCGGGAGGTGTGGTCCGGTTCATCCCTGAAAGAAATCTCTCCCCCGGTGTAACTTACGTGGTCAGTTTTTCCCTGGGGAAACTCCTGGAGGTGCCCAGTACCTTCGATAAGTTTCGTTTTAGTTTCAGGACCATGCCCCAGGACTTCACCATTTCGGGGGATGGCCTGGTATCGGGTGCCGCACTGGGTTCCGCAGGCTATTTGTATACCGGAATCGTGAGTACCGCCGATGCTGCCGATCCCGGAAGCGTGGAAAAGGTCGTGGAGGTCACCCATCAGGGCAGACCAAAAAAACTTACCTGGATTCATTCCCCTGACCGGCGGCTCCATACCTTTACCGCCGACAGCCTGATGCGGGAGAAATCGACCTCGTCGGAGCTGATGATCCGGTGGAACGGCCAGCCGCTCTCAGTTCAGAAAAAAGGAAACAAAACCATCAGGGTGCCGGCGGAAGATGAGTTCACCGTACTGAGCGTGAATGCAGTGACTTCTCCTGAACAACAGGTGGTCATTCTTTTTTCCGATCCCCTGGAAATGGGGCAGCCCATTGAAGGGATGGCTGAATTGTCCAATTCGGTGAAAACTTCCTGGCAGATCGATGGCAACCGTTTGGTATTGTGGCCTTCCGAAAAAATTACGGGGGAAAGCGCCGTGACAATATTCCGTGGTTTGCGGAGTGCGGGGGGCAGATCCTTGCCGGAAACAACCCAATACGACTTGTTTTTCAAAAACCTGAATCCGGAGGTCCGCCTGCTGGGAAGTGGGGTGATTGTCCCGGAAGAGGGAACCCTTTCCCTTCCTTTTGAAGCGGTGAGCCTGAAATCAGTCGACCTGCGGGTCATCAAAATTTTCCCTTCCAATATCCGGCAGTTTTTGCAGGAAAACCAGGTCGACGGGGAATCGGACCTCATGAAGGTCGGCCGTCTGGTATACAGCGGAAAGGTGGACCTGAATCCCGGAGATCCTGAAAAATTCCACCGGTGGAATACCTACCGGGTTGACCTGAACCGTTACCTCACCCCCGAACAGGGAGCGATGTACCGGGTGGAACTCCGTTTCCGCCGTGCATACGCCCTCACCGATTGCGGCGAGGTGGCCGTCGAAGAGGAACCTTTCGAAAATGCCGGGGAAGACGAAGACTGGGATTCCCCGGGGTGGTACAGCATGTATTACTGGCCCGAGGGATACCGCTGGGGAGAAAAAGATAATCCCTGTCATAATTCCTATTACAATTCATCGCGGTTTGTGGCGCGTAACATTCTGGCCTCTGACCTGGGCATGCTTGCCAAGGAAGGGAAAGGGTTCCGCTTTACTTTCGTAATTACCAACCTGAAGACCGCCCTTCCCGAGGATGAGGCCGAGATTTTGCTATACAGTTACCAGCACCAGCTGCTGGGAAAGACTTTCACCGGCAAGGACGGAACGGCTACCATCACTCTGGAACAAAAACCCTTCATAGCCCTGGCCCGGAAAGGAGGGCAGACAGGCTATCTGAGGCTCGACGACGGGTCGTCGCTTTCTCTCAGCAATTTTGACGTGTCGGGGGAAGAAGTTCTAGAGGGCGTTAAGGGATTCTTATACGGAGAACGGGGCGTCTGGCGTCCCGGTGACAAAATCTTTATGACCTTTGTCTTGGATGATCCCGATGACCGGATGCCTGCCAATATCCCGGTGATCTTCAGGCTGGTCAATTCGCGGGGACAAGAGGCGGTGCGGCTTGTTTCCACCGTCTCAGAAAACGGGTTTTATCATTTCCCGGTCACCACCCGCAGTGATGACCCGACAGGGAACTGGTATGCCCAGGTGAGGGTGGGGGGAGCACTCTTCGAAAAACGAATTAAGATAGAAGCTGTTAAACCCAACCGGCTCAAAATTGACCTTCAGCTTCCCGATCCCATCCGGGCAGGGATCAGGCAGGATGCCCGGCTGAAATCGTCATGGCTGCACGGCGCCGTTGCCCGTTCGCTGAAAGCAGTGGTGGAAGCTGAAATGGTACCGGTAAAGACTCTCTTTAAAGGATATGAAAAATATAGTTTTGACAACCCGGGGGCCGTTTACTTCCCCTCGAAAAGGGTGATCTTTGAGGAAAATCTCAATGAGGAAGGCCAGGCGAGCATACCCCTGGAATTTCCGGCGATCACCAATGCCCCCGGAATGATGAAAGCATGGTTTACCTCCCGGGTTTTTGAGCAAGGGGGTGACTTCAGCATTTTTGTCAAGGAAGCCCGCTTTTCTCCCTATGGCAAATACCTGGGCATCAGAATGCCCGATGAAGACGACGGGTGGTTCACCACGGGTGAAACCTACCGCCCCGAACTGGTTGCCCTCTCCCCGGAAGGGAAACCGCTCCCATTGGGAAAAACAGAAGTCAGCCTCTATAAAATCGACTGGCGCTGGTGGTGGGAGTCGGGGGAAGACCATCTGGCCCGGTATGTCAGCGGGCGTCACTACCAGCCCCTGAAGACATGGCAGCTGAAGTCGGGGGAATCCCGTGTACAATTTGATCTCCGGGTGGATTTCCGTGACTGGCATGACAACGGACGCTATCTGCTCTATGCCCGCGATATGGAAAACGGACATGCCACAGGCGTCACGTTTTACATGTCCCAATGGGGGGGGTGGCGTTCCGATGCCGTACCTGAGGGTGCCACCATGCTGGCGGTGACCACTGACAAGGAAAAATATTCCCCGGGAGAGAAGATCAGGGTCACCCTGCCCTCTTCAGCGGGCGGAAGGGCGTTGGTAAGCCTTGAAGACGGGAAACAGGTGAGGGATATTTTCTGGGTAAAAACCGGAGAAAACCAAACCCGTTTCGACGTTGAGGTAAAGCCGGGAATGGCCCCGACACTTTACATCCATGTGACGCTGATCCAGCCCTACGGAACGTTGAAAAATGATGCGCCCATCCGGTTGTATGGAATACAGGCGGTGGAAATCACGGACCCGGGTACCCTGCTCGACCCCGTCATTGCGATGAAGGAGGAACTGGAACCGGAAAAGGATTTCACGGTTACCGTCAAAGAATCACAAGGGAAGGGGATGACTTATACCCTGGCCATCGTTGATGAAGGCCTGCTTGATTTGACGGGATTCAAAACACCGGATCCCCATGCTCATTTTTTTGCTAGGGAAGCCTTGGGAGTGAAGACCTACGATCTTTTCGACAAGGTGGCGGGGGCTTATGGAGCTCATCTGGAGAAGGCTTTTGCGGTAGGGGGTGATGAAGAACTCAAGGTTACGGGACACAGGCAGGCGAACCGTTTCCAGCCTGTGGTGCTTTTTGCCGGTCCCTTCACTCTCGCGAAAAGAGAGACCAAATCACATCAGTTCAGGATGCCCAATTATGTAGGGTCGGTAAAAGCCATGGTCATTGCCGGGGACGGGCGAGCCTACGGAAGCACCTCAAAAAGTGCCAGCGTCCGCAAAGCGGTGATGCTGTTAGCCACCCTTCCCCGTGTGGCGGGTCCGGGGGAAGAGATCTCACTTCCCGTGGAGGTGTTTGCCATGAAAGAGGGCGCCCGGGAAGTGACCCTCAGGGTCGAAACCAACGATTTGATTTCCGTGGTCGGAGAAGCAAGCGACCGGGTGACCTTTGCCGGACCGGGGGATAAGATGGTGTGGTTCCGGCTGCGAACCGCCGAGAAAACCGGAATCGCCCGGGTGAAGGTGTCCGCGGTCAGCGGAGGGGAGACAGCCTACGCCGAAACGGAACTGCAACTCAGGAATCCGAATCCGCCGTTAGTAAGGCAGCAGGGCAGGCTCCTTGACCCCGGAACCCAATGGGATGCTGAACTCCCACTCCCGGGCATGGCAGGCACAAACGAGGCCTTCGTTGAAATATCCTCCATCCCGGGGATGCATCTCTCGAAGCACCTCGATGCCCTGATCAGCTATCCCCACGGGTGTTCTGAACAGACGGTATCGGCGGGATTCTGCCAACTGTACCTGGAGAATCTGGTTCAGCTCACCGAAGCTGAAAAAGCGCGTACCGGGGAGAACATCCGGAAGACGATACAGCAGTTGACGCACCTTCAGACTGCCGGCGGCGGGATTGCTTACTGGCCGGGTCAAAATGCTTCCGATGACTGGAGTACCAGTTATGCTGGACATTTTATGACGCTGGCGGCTCGCAAAGGGTATGCCGTGCCGGCAGCGTGGAGAAGCGGATGGCTCTCCTTTCAGCAGTCCCGCGCCCGGATCTGGAAGCCAGCCACGGATGCCGATCCCTTTGTTCAAAAGCAGGAAGCGCTGATTCAGGCTTACCGGCTGTATACCATGGCCCTGGCAGGTAGTCCTGACCATGGCGTCATGAATCGCTTCCGGGAGGAGGTGAAGTCCTATCCCCAAGCCCGATGGCGGCTGGCTGCGGCCTACCTGATTGCCGGGCACCCCACTGCGGCAGACCAGCTTCTGCAGCAACTCCAGCCCGGAGCGGAACCCTATCCCTACCATGGTGCCACCTTCGGAAGCCACCTGCGTGACAAAGCCATGATCCTGGAAACCCTCCTGCTGAAAAACGATAGACCCCGCGCTTTTGCCCTGCTGACAGAAATCGCCGGAGAGATCGGAAAATCAGAATGGCTCAGCACCCAGACGGCTGCATGGTGTTTTTATTCGGCAGCCCGGTTTTTCGACGATTTACCCCCCGAAGGAATGATGGATGCCTCCGTCACCATAGCGGGAAAAGAGGAGAAAATCCTTTCGGCCCTGCCCATGGTGAAACTTCAAATCCCTGAAAACAAGGTAGCAAAAGCTTCCGCAACGGTAAAAAACAACGGAAAATCCCCGCTTTTCGCCCGCTTGGCGGTTAGGGGTACCCCCATGCAGGACACTGCCGGCACCATCATGAATGACCTCAGGATCAAGGCGCTCTTTACCGACAGGAAAGGGGCGGTGGTCAACCCGGCATCTCTGACCCGGGGGACGGACCTGTTCCTGGAGGTGACGGTTACCCATCCCGGATTCCGGGGACCATACCGTGAACTGGCCCTGACGGCCATCTTTCCCCCGGGATGGGAAATCCTGAATAGCAGGCTGAACGATATTCCTGCCGGACCATCGCAGAATTTCGATTACCAGGATATACGCGATGACAGGATATATACCTATTTCAGCCTTGACAACGGAACAGGCAAAACCTTCCGGTTTGCGCTGAATGCCTCATATGAGGGGCGTTTTTTCCTCCCTGCCATTGTCTGTGAGGGGATGTACGACCAAACGGTCTATGCCCGTTTGCCCGGACAATGGGTTACGGTGTTGAAATAAAAGGCCTGGGCCGATGACCGGGCATTTTTTCAGGAAAAGGCTGACTCGGGGGCCTGCGGCAGTACTTATTGTCGCAGGAGCAAGCCTGCTGACGTGGTTTTTTTTCTGCGTTCCCCGGCCTCTCTTTCCCGAAATTTATTCGCCGGTTCTGGAGAGCAGTGACGGTCAGCTATTGGGAGCCCGGATCGCTTCTGACGGCCAATGGAGGTTTCCTTCCCCCGGTTCTCCTGCTCCGCGTTTTGAAACCTCTCTTCTGACTTTTGAAGACCGCTGGTTTTATTACCATCCCGGCATCAACCCCGTCAGCCTGATGCGGGCGTTGGTGCAGAATGTCACGCAGGGAAAGATTGTCAGCGGAGGAAGTACCCTGACCATGCAGGTTGCGCGGCTGGCAAGGCCGGGGAAAGCCAGAACCCTGGCGAACAAACTTCTGGAAATGATATGGGCGCTCAATTTGGAGCTCCGTTTTTCAAAGGCTGACATTCTGAAGATGTACGTCAGCCAGGCCCCCTTCGGCGGCAATGTGGTGGGCCTGGAAGCTGCCGCCTGGAGGTATTACCAGCGGCCGCCCCACCAGCTCTCCTGGGCTGAATCAGCGACACTTGCCGTCCTCCCCAATGCACCCTCCCTGATTTTCCCGGGAAAAAACGACCGGCTGCTGCGTGAAAAAAGAAATCTCCTGCTCGGAAAAATGCACCGAAGGGGATTCATCGATTCCCTGACCTATGAATTGTCACTGGAGGAACCTCTCCCCGGAAAGGTATTTACCATTCCTGACCATTGTTACCACCTGCTGGAATTCAGCAACAGGGAAAAACCCGGGACACGGGTGAGGACAACCCTCGACTATCATCTGCAACAGCTTGTGAACGAAGCTCTTCTGTCACATGAGCGTCAGCTGTCGGCAAACCATATCTACAACTGCTGTGCCCTGGTTGCCGAAGTCGGAACAAGCAGGGTGCTTGCCTATGCGGGAAATGTCCCCCGTTTCGACGACCCTTCTCACGGCAACCACGTCGATGTGATCAGGTCGCCCCGGAGCAGCGGCAGCATCCTGAAACCCTTTTTGTATGCCGCCATGACCGATGGAGGGATGGTTGCACCCAATCAGCTCATTGCGGATATTCCGGTGCGTTTCACAGGATTTTCGCCCGTTAATTTCAGCGGCAGCTATGACGGAGCCGTGCCGGCATCGGAAGCGCTGGCCCGCTCCCTGAACGTTCCTGCCGTCGTCATGCTGCAGAAATACGGAGTCGAGCCCTTTTACCACTTTCTGAAAAAGGCGGGAATGACGACCCTGACAAAGCCGGCAGGTCATTATGGATTATCCCTGATTCTGGGGGGTGCCGAAACCACTCTCTGGGATCTGGCAGGGATGTATGCTTCCCTGGCCCGGATAGTTACGGTGTATGCCGCAGAAGACGGCTTTTACCCTGTGAATCCCTTTGCTCCCCTGGTATGGAAGGAAGGGGAGACGGCCGACCGGGGACCGGAAGCCGTGCAGCCTTTTCTGAGAGCTTCGGCGGCCTGGTTAACCCTGGAAGCCCTCCAGAAGGTCAATCGTCCGGAAGAGGAAACCGGATGGGAAGCCTTTGCTGATGTAAACCGGATTGCCTGGAAGACAGGTACAAGCATCGGTTTCCGGGATGGCTGGGCAGTGGGTGTGACCCCCCGGCATGTCGTGGCTGTGTGGGCGGGGAATGGCGATGGGGAGGGACGGCCTGGACTAACCGGTACCGCAGCTGCCGCTCCCCTGATGTTCGAAATCTTTGGTTTCCTCTCTGGAGGCGGGAGTTTCGCTCCTCCTTCTGAAGAACTGGTCCCCGTTGCGTTTTGCCGGCAAAGCGGATACCTGCCCTCCCCCCTGTGTGACGAAACCGATACCATCTTGGTCCCGGCAGGAATCCGTATCCCCCAATGCCCTTATCACCGGCAGATCTATCTCGATAAAACAAGACAATTCCGGGTGTCGGAGGATTGCTTTCCGGTGTCTGAAATGATAACCAGGCGTTGGTTTGTTCTTCCACCCGCCATGGACTATTTCTACCGCAGAAGCCATCCCGCCTATCAGCCGCTTCCTCCCGTGATGCCGGGCTGCCAGGTCCCCGACGCGCCCATGGAACTCATATATCCCCGTGAAATGGAAAGAATCTTCATCCCCCGTCAACTGGACGGCACGCCGGGTCAGGTAATTTTTGAAATGGCCCATCGTGATCCTGCCGCCCGCCTGTTCTGGTACGTCGACAGGAGTTTCGCCGCGGAAACTGTCACCTTTCACCAACTGAGCCTGCACCCCGAAGCGGGATGGCATACGGTGACCGTTACCGATCACCTGGGAAATCTCCTGGAAAAACGGTTTTTCGTCGTGGACAGGGAGGATGAACAAGATCGGGAGAGCCGGGGAATGCGAGCGGGAGGGTAACTTTTTTTACTACTTTTGGAGAACTTTTAGATCAATATGATGACCATTGCAGAGAACATACAGGCCATCACGGGTACCCTTCCCGAAGGCATAAGGCTGGTGGCCGTTTCCAAAACCAGACCCGTCAGGGACATTCTTGAGGCTTATCATGCGGGGCAGCGGATTTTCGGGGAGAACAAAGCCCGGGAAATGGCGGAAAAATTTCCGCTCCTCCCCGCTGACACGGAGTGGCATTTCGTCGGTCACCTGCAAACCAACAAGGTCAGGATGATTGCACCTTTTGTCGCCATGATCCAATCGGTTGATTCGCTGAGACTTCTTAAGGTCATCAACAAGGAGGCCCTGGCATGTGACCGGGTGATACGGTGCCTGCTGGAATTTTACATCGCCGAAGAGGAGACCAAATTCGGACTCTCGGAGGAGGAAGCTGTGGAACTGCTGGAATCACCCGAATACCGTCAGATGAAGAATATCAGAATCTGCGGCGTGATGGGAATGGCTACCTTTACCGATGAAACAACTGTGGTAAGAAGCGAGTTCCGGAGGCTGAAAACTATTTTTGAAAAGATGAAAGCAACCTTTTTCAAGGACGACCCGGAATTCAGAGAGGTTTCTATGGGGATGTCATCCGATTACCTTGTGGCGGCAGAAGAGGGGAGTACCATGGTGAGAATTGGCAGCAGCCTCTTCGGTGAAAGAATTAGTCGGAAAGGGTAGGTTTTTACTGTAGAGTTTTTTTATTTTTGAGGAACATAATATCCGAATTACTATGGCAAATCTGGAAACCACGTATCTGGGCATACAGTTGAAGAATCCGCTGGTAGCGGCAAGTTCGGGATTAACGGGGTCACCCGCGAAGATTATAGAGCTGGCGCAGGCCGGTATCGGGGCGGTGGTGCTCAAATCGGTCTTTGAGGAACAGATTAACGGCGAGGTGGGTGATATGCTGTCGCGCAGCAGCGGTTCTGGTGCCGATTATCCTGAAGCTGATTATTATATTCAGCATTATGTAAGAAACAATTCCCTGAAGAAGCATACCGACCTGGTTTCGGAGGTAAAGCGGACCACCGGTTTGCCGGTCATTGCCAGTATTAACTGTGTCTCTTCGGCCGAATGGCCCTCCTTTGCCAGAGACCTTGAAGAGGCAGGGGCCGATGCCATTGAGCTGAATGTGTTTCACCTGCCGGTTAACCGGAATGTGGAGGCAGCAGCGGTTGAAAAAATTTATACCGATGTTTTGATGGCGGTGACGGCTGTGGCTAAAATACCCGTTTCGGTAAAGATCGGAAGCCATTTCAGCAACATCGTGGGGATGGCGGAAAAACTCAAGGCAAACGGGGCCCGTGGGTTGGTCATGTTCAACCGGTTTTACGAACCGGATATAGATCTGGAAAAGCTGGAACTGTCAGCTTCGGAAGTTCTCAGCTCCCCGGCGGAATTGCGTCATACCCTCCGCTGGGTCGGACTGGTATCCTCACAGGTGAGTCACCTCGATCTGGCTGCCTCCACGGGGATCCATACCGGGGAAGCCGTGATCAAACAACTCTTGGCGGGAGCGGCCGTGACCCAGCTTTGCTCAGCACTCTATCTGCACGGCCCCGCTATTATCGGAGAAATGCTGCAAGAGCTCCGGAGATTTATGGAAAAATGGAATTTCAACACCGTGGACGATTTCAGGGGAAGGCTTTCCTACAGCAAGATCAGTGACCCGATGCTCTATGAAAGGTCCCAGTTTATGAAATACTATTCCAACAGGAAGGATCAACCTTAATTCCGCAGAAGGGTTACCCGGAAGCCGGTTTTGCATCAACGATTTTTTGGTATTTTTGCAACCGGTTGTACCAAGTTGATTTTCCCGGTGGAAAAAGGAAGGATCCTGGCGATAGATTATGGAAAGAAGCGGGTTGGACTGGCAGTTACCGATCCTGGGCAAATGATCGCTACCCGTTTGGCAACGGTAGCATCAGATGGTATCTGGCGGTTCCTGGATGACTATTTCCGGAAGGAGAAAGTGATCCTGGTTCTGGTGGGCTATCCGGTGACCCTCAGCAATGAGCCATCGGAAGCAATCACCTGGATCAACCCTTTCATCAGGGCTTTTGTCAAAAGGTACCCCGCGATCAGGATGGAACAGGCTGATGAACGGTTTACCTCCCGCCTGGCTCAGCGGGCTATGATTGATAGCGGGCTGAAGAAAAAAGAACGGCAGAACAAAGCACTCGTCGATGCTGTGAGCGCAACCATTCTTTTACAATCTTATCTTGAACAACAAAAATTCAGATCATGATATTTCCTGTTACAGTATATGGAGATCCCGTTCTCCGGAGGGTTGCCGAACCCATCAAACCTGATTATCCCGGGTTTGATGAATTCCTGGAGAGTTTCTGGGAAACCATGTATCATGCCGACGGGGTAGGTCTGGCGGCACCCCAGGTGGGAAGGTCCATACGGCTCTTTGTGGTTGACACTTCCGCCCTTGCGAAGGAAGATCCCTCTCTGAAAAGTTTCAGAAAGGTGTTCATTAATCCCGAAATCCTGGAATACGCCGGCGACCCCTGGGTGATGGAGGAGGGGTGCCTCAGCCTGCCGGAAATCAGGGAAAATGTTTCCCGCCCCGACAGCATCAGAATCAGGTATCAGGATGAGAATTTCGAACCCCATGAGGATACCTTCACCGGATACCCCGCACGTGTGATACAACATGAATATGACCATCTCCAGGGGAAACTGTTCGTGGATTACCTGAGTCCCCTCAAACGGAAAATCCTGAGGGGCAGATTGATGGCCATCACCAAAGGAAAAGTGACTCCCCATTACCAGATCAGGGTTCCTGCTTAACTTTTTTTTGTATATTTATCTTTCAGGACGCTAATTTCTGTCAGATAAATGATCGATTATCTCCTCAGGGTTCCTTTTCTGAGGATCCTGCTGCCTTATGTCGCCGGGGTGGTTCTTGCCAGTTCATTCCCAGGCCTCCCGGGAGGATGGATCATGATGATCCTCCCTCTTCTCTGGGCATCGGCAGTGGTTCTGTTCCGCGAGCCGGGATTTCGCAGGGAAATTGCCGGGGGAATCACCCTGACACTTTTTTTCCTTTTCCTGGGATATGTTTCTACCCTTCAAAGGAACAAACCTCCCGGTCCGTTCCCTTCGGGATTGCATGTCGCCACCCTGCTGGAAAAACCGGTCCTGAAAAACAGGAGTTACCGGGCCGAAACGCTTATCACACTGGTGTTTAAAAATGACAGCGCTCTGAAGGTCAAAGAGAGAATTCTTGTCTATCTCGCAGAAAGTGAGGCTGTTGATACACTGTGTGCGGGTGACAGGATTGTTTTCAGCCGTGATCCTGAGGAGATCAGAAACCGGGGAAATCCCTATGAATTTGATTACAAGCGCTACATCGGAAGGAAAGGCATTTACAGGCAGGTCTACCTGAAGCCGGGAAGTTGGTGGTACGCCGGGGCCGATCCTGTTTTCAGGTTCAGAGTTTCGGCTGAAAAGACCCGAGATTTCCTGCTGGGGATTTACCGGACGAACGGACTTTCGGGAGATGAATTTGAAATCCTGGCAGCCTTGACCCTAGGGTACAAAAAATCCATGGATTCCGAAATCAGGCAGGTTTTTGCCGCTACCGGCGCAGCGCATGTACTGGCGGTATCGGGGCTTCATGTCGGGATTGTGTACATGATTTTCAATTTTCTCTTTGGTTTTCTGCGACGCAGAAAAAGTATGCGGCTCCTTTTCCTGGCACTGTCGGTCGTTATGCTCTGGGGTTTTGCCTTTATAACCGGGTTAAGTCCGTCGGTGCAGCGGTCAGCGCTTATGTTCACCGTTGTCCTCGCCGGGGAGCATCTCAGACGCCCCGCAAATATTTACAATACGCTGGCTTTGTCAGCCTTCCTCCTGATGGCTGTCAATCCAAACCTGTTGTTCGACGCCGGATTCCAGCTTTCCTACGCCGCAGTCCTCGGAATCGTCTACTTCCAGCCGATGCTGGCTGCCCTCTGGGACATCCGGAACCGCCCGGGGAAATACCTCTGGGGACTCATCACCGTTTCCCTGGCCTCACAAATCACCACCTTTCCCTTGTCGGGCTTTTATTTTCACCAGTTCCCGGTCTATTTCTGGATTTCCAATTTCATAGTCATCCCGGCAGCGTTCCTCTTTGTCTTTCTGGGCATCCTCATCCTGGTGACATCTCCCGTCCATGCGGCGGCAGGATTCCTGGCCCGGGTGGCCGCATTCCTTATCAAGTTGGTGTATGCCGGCCTGGTCGGGATCGAAAAACTGCCGGGTTCGCTGATAGAAGGTTTCGGATTCCAGGCTTCTTCTGCGGCCGTTGCTTTTCTGATCCTTTTCTTCACCGCTCTCTTTATCGAATCGAAAAAAGTGCGGTTTCTCTTCTGCGCCCTCTGCGGAGTTGTCCTGCTCAACCTCTCAGGAACCCTTACTCGCGTCTGGTACAACCACCGGAAGGAGATGATCCTGTACAACTGTGAGGAACCCGTGATCCACCTGATCTATGGCAGCTGTAACTACATCGTGGCATCACGGAAACTCCTGGAAGAGGATTTCCCGGAAATGGTGGTCAAACCTGTCGCGTTGCATTTCAGACTGCAAAATCCTGTTTTGATTCCCCTGGAGTCGGATTATGAGGATGCTGTGCTCATTAAACATGGAAGATACCTCTTTTTTGACGGGGAGGTGGTTGGTGTGGACCCGGATGGCAAGCCGTGGGACATAACATTCCCTCCGGCCATTCTCGTCGCGGATGCCGGTGCCGGGAACAGGACGGAATATCCACCGGGAAGCAAGGTGGTGAGCTATGCCGTTTTATATCAGGCAGGAGACTTAAAGGTTCATTCGGTCAAAGAACAGGGTGCTTTCCGGCACAGGATCCGGCAACACGGGGATCTGAAAAAAAGAAATTCCCCATGATAAGATAATGGTATTCTTCGTTACTTTGCATTTCCTTAAAGCAAGCGTATACGCAGATGAAACGAGCATGTAACGGTTTATACATAAGAGCATGTTTGTTGTCTCCATGCGAAACGAAGTTCGGCGGAGCATGGCGAAGCCAATTCCTGGGGCATGAAGAGCGAATAAGGCATGACTATGATATGTAATTGAAGAACAATACATAATACAACATATATTTATAAGTGAAAGTTGTTATTGCAGGGGCAGGAGAGGTGGGTACGCATCTGGCACGGATGCTCAGCCACGAAAACCACGACATCGTTTTGATGGACAATGATCCGGAAAAACTGGCTCAGATCAGCCGGGAGGTGGATCTGATGACGGTTACGGGGTCGGCGCATTCTTTTGTGGATCTCAAGGAGACAGGGTTGAACAAAGCTGATTTGTTCATCGCGGTGACGACCTCGGAAGAACGCAATGTGCTCGCCTGTGCGATGGCCAGTTACCTGGGTGTGGCGCGTACCATCGCCAGGATTAACAATTCGGAGTATCTTCAGGCGAGGTACCGTGAGAAGCTTAAAAATATGGGTATTCATGAGTTCATCTATCCCGAGAGCCTGGCCGCCAAGGAGATTGTTTCCTCGGTCAAGTTGACGGGTACCCGCCAGTATTTTGAATTCTCAGGAGGAAAGCTGATCCTGATGGGCATCAAGATCAGGGGAAATGCACCCATCGTGAATCGTCCGCTCGAAGAACTGGGATCCCTGCTCAAGGATATCGTGGCTGTATCGATCTCCAGGGGAAATGAAAACATTATCCCCAGCGGGAAAGATATGATCCTCAGCGGCGATGTTGTCTATTTTGTAACCAATAGGTCTACCCAGCAACGCCTTTTTGAGCTTACGGGCAAGGAACTTTTTGAAGTGAAAAACATCATGTTTTTGGGGGGAAGCAGGATTGCCCAGAAAACCATCGAAAAACTGGGCGACAATTACCGCATCAAGGTGATTGAAGTGAACAGGGAACGTTGCAGCATGATTGCCGACCAGTTTGAAAATGTGCTGGTGATCAACGGGGATGGCCGGAATCTGGATTTGTTGCAGGAAGAAGGACTCGCCAAGATGGATGCGTTTATCGCCACAACGGGGAGTTCCGAGGTTAACCTGTTGTCATGCCACCTGGCAAAGTCGATAGGGATTAAACGGACTGTTGCCGAAGTGGAAAATTTTGCCCTGATCAATACAGCAGAAAATATGGATATCGGCACCATCGTGAACAAGAAGCTGATTGCCGCTAGCTATATTTACCGCTTTACCCTCAATGCCGAGATATCGAATGTGAAATGCCTGACATCTTCGGAAGCGGAAGTCTTTGAATTCATCGCCAAGCCGGGTACCCGTATTACCGAGAAACCAGTGAGGGAGCTTGATTTTCCCAGTGAAGCGAAACTGGGAGGGATCATCCGGGGCGATCAGGGTTTTGTGGCTTCAGGGAATATGCAGGTTCAGGAGGGGGATAAGGTCGTGGTGTTCACCGTGCCGTCAGGGATGAAGAAGCTTGAGAAATTCTTTAAATGATTGCCCGACAGGGAATGCTGACCAAACTGAATGAATTACAAAACTATTTTCCGAATCGTCGGCCTTATGCTGCTTGTTGAAGGAGCCGCCCTCTTGATCAGCCTTTTGATAGCCTGGCTTGCCGGGGGTTCCGATGTGATGGCGTTTGCCTGGTCTTCTCTGGCTTGTCTGGTCCCCGGACTTCTCCTGGTGATGGCCACCAGGAAATCTTCAATGATGATTTCTCGCACGGAGGGATTTCTTATCGTGACGCTGGTATGGCTGATCTTTTCCCTCTTCGGAACGCTCCCTTATATTTTCAGCCGGACCATCCCCGGCTTTGCCGATGCCTTCTTCGAGACCATGTCGGGTTTTACCACCACAGGTGCCAGCGTCGTTGACAACCTCGAAACCTTCCCGAAGGGAATCCTCTTTTGGAGGGCCCTCACTCACTGGTTGGGGGGAATGGGAATCATCGTGCTCTTCCTGACCATGATGCCGGCTTTCGGTATTGGGGGAATGCAACTCTATAGTGCGGAAGTGCCGGGAATGACAGTGGAAAAGATCAGCCCCCGGATTTACCAGACCGCCAGGATTGTCTGGGGCGTATACGTATTGCTGACTCTGGTGGAAGTCATTTTGCTGATGTTCGGCGGCATGTCCCTTTTCGACAGTGTCTGCCACGCATTTGCCACCATGGCCACCGGCGGATTCTCCACAAAACAGGCCAGTATCGCCTTTTGGCCTTCCCCGTATATCCAGTATGTCATCACCCTTTTCATGTTTCTGGCGGGAACAAACTTCACCCTTCTCTATTTCGCCGGCAGGGGAAAATTCTCCCGCCTGTTCCGGGATGAGGAATTCCGCTATTATTTCCTGTTTGTACTTGGCTTCACTATTTTGATATTCAGTGGTTTGCTGATATCTACGAAACTGCCTGCAGAACAGGCTTTCAGGGATTCGCTTTTTACGGTGGTTTCTGTCATCACCACCACCGGATTTGTAACTGCCGATTATCTGATGTGGAGGCCTGTTCTCTATATGCTTGTTTTCATCCTTTTCTTCTTCGGGGGTTCTACCGGGTCGACCGGAGGAGGGGTCAAAATCATGCGGATCGTCCTGCTCCTTAAAAACAGCTATTATGAGCTGCGGCGAATTATTCACCCCAGTGGGGTGATCCCTGTAAAGTTCAACAAGCATGCCATTGAACCCCGCGTGATCTCCAATGTGCTGGCCTTTTTCATGTTTTACCTGATGGTATTTTTCGTCAGTACCGTCATCCTGATGATTTTTGTGGGTGATATGGATACCTCCATGGGGGCTGTAGCCTCCTGCCTCGGAAATATCGGTCCGGGCCTGGGAAGTGTGGGCCCGGTTTTCACCTATTCTGCTGTTCCCGATGCCGGAAAGGTGTTTCTCTCGCTTTTGATGATGCTGGGGCGCCTGGAACTCTTCACCGTGCTTGTAATTTTTTCACCTTCCTTCTGGACTGATCAATAACCCTTTTTTGTTGACCTGGCACATCCCCGGGAGTTGAATCCAGTGAAACAGCCGGCTTTCCCGAAAAGGGGCGGTCATTTATTTTATTATTTTCGTCAGGTTTTATCCAAAAGCTGAAGAAACCGGCCCAGGCCCGGAGGGTCCCTTTGGGCCGGGAGAGGTACATCGTTATGAACTATAGGTTGATACTCAGGGTAATAGGACTTTTGCTGATTGTAGAAGCGACTGCCATGATGTTAAGCATGCTGGTTGCCCTGATGACCGACGGAAGAGATACACTGGCATTTGCCCTCGCAGCAGGGGTTACCCTGAGCATGGGATCCTTCCTCTTTTTCCGGAATTTCAGGGAGGGGGGATCCATTACCCGCAGGGAGGGATTTCTGGTGGTTTCCCTGGTATGGCTGATCATCTCTCTTTGCGGAACCCTTCCCTATCTGATCAGTGGAGAGATTCCCCGGTTTACCGATGCGTTCTATGAGTCGGTATCGGGATTCACCACCACGGGTTCCACAGTAATCTCCAACATAGAATCCCAATCGGCGGGGATGCTTTTCTGGAGGGCACTCACCCAGTGGCTTGGGGGTATGGGAATCATCATGTTCACCCTCTCCTTCATGAAATCTTTCGGGATCGGAGGCATGCAGCTTTTCAGTGCGGAAGTCCCGGGGGTGACCCACGAACGGGTCAGCTCCAGGATCCAACTGGTGGCACGCAACATCTGGTTGATATACCTGTCACTGACTGCATTGGCAGTCCTTTTGCTCTTCCTGGGGGGAATGCCCCTCTTTGACAGTATCTGCCATGCCCTCTCCACCATGTCGTCGAGTGGATTCTCCACCAAACAGGCAGGACTCTCTTTCTGGCCTTCCCTTTATATTCACGGGGTGATTATTTTCTTTATGATCATCGCCGGTACCAACTTCAACCTCATCTTTCTGCTCGTTAACGGCAAATTCCGAAAAGTGTTTCACGACGAGGAGTTCCGGTCTTATCTCTTTTTTATCCTGGGATTTACCATCCTGGTATTTTCAGGCTTGCTGGTTACCACTTCCCTTCCCGCCGGAAGAGTGGTGCAGGATGCCCTTTTCATGGTTGTCTCTGTCATTACCACCACGGGCTACGTCACCAGTGATTATACCTCCTGGGCTCCGGCAGTGACCATGCTTCTCTTTTGTCTCTTTTTCTTCGGAGGAATGACAGGGTCTACAGGCGGCGGAATGAAGATCATGCGAATCATCATCCTGCTGAAGAACGCCTGGCATGAACTTTGGCGGCTCCTCCATCCCAATGCGGTCATGGAGGTGAAGTTCAACGGCCGGACGGTTGATCCCAGGATAATTACCAATGTTCTGGCGTTTTTTGTCTTTTACATGATGGTATTTGTTGTGGGAAGCCTGGTCATGATATTATTCCTGGGTGACCTGGACAGCAGTATCGGGGTGGTGGCCTCCAGCCTGGGAAATATAGGCCCCGGTCTGGGTAGCCTGGGACCTGCCGGTTCCTTCGCAACGATTCCCGATGCCGGCAAGGTCGTTCTGACTTTTCTGATGCTCCTAGGTCGCCTTGAGTTCTTCACCATCCTGGTGATCCTGACCCCCTCCTTCTGGCGGGAGTGACCCCTGAAAACCGCCGGTTCACTACCAAACGGCCAGTTTCCCCTTGCCTTCCCTGATAATCAAAGGCTTCCCGGAGGTAAGATCTACGATCGTGGAGGGGATGATCGCACCGGTTCCCCCGTCAACCACCAGATCGGTCACATCACTGTATTTCTCATGGATCAGCTCAGGATCAATGGAGTATTCCAAAATTTCATCCTCATCATGAATGGAGGTGGAAACAATCGGGTTTCCGAGTTCCCTGACAATCTCGCAAATGATGTTGTTGTCGGGAATCCTGATCCCCACGGTCTTCTTTTTGCCCTTGAAATATTTGGGCACATTGCCGCTGGCTTCCAGAATGAAGGTGAAAGGCCCCGGGACATTCCTCCTGATGATTTTAAAAACATAGCTGGAAATCGGCCGCGTGTACAGGGAGAGATGATGCAGGTCACTACAGATAAAGGAGAAATTGGATTTCTCGATGTCAACCCCTTTCAGACGGGCTACCTTTTCCACAGCTTTTGAATTGGTGATATCACACCCCATGCCGTAAACGGTATCGGTCGGATAAATGATGATTCCTCCGTTTTGCAGCACTTCAACCACTTTGCGGATATCGCGCGGATTCGGATTTTCGTTGTACAATCTTATTAACATCGGTGATCCTGTTTTGACGGCTAAAATTATAATTTTAGTTTTAAAACCTGAAATCAATTATACATCGACATGTACAACACCGAAATTATGGTGACGGCCGACGGGTCGCACTCCCTTTATGTGCCTGCCCTGAAGGAACATTTTCATTCCGTCAACGGTGCCCTGTCAGAATCATTGCACGTGTTTATCGGCAACGGTTTCAATTTTCTCACTGACAGGGAAGAGATTTTCGTGCTGGAAATTGGTTTCGGCACCGGGCTGAATTGTCTGCTTACCTTGATGGAAGCCTGCCGCCGGGGAATTTCCACCCGCTATTACGCATTGGAATTGAATCCTTTGAACGCCAAAACCATCGCTGCACTGAATTATCCTGACATCACAGGATGCAAAGAGGAGACCTGGTTCAGGGATATGCATGCTTCGCCATGGGGGGAACCTGTGAAGCTGACCCCGGGATTTGAACTCGTCAAGATTCAGGCCGATTTTATCAGTTGTGGGGCGGAAATTATTCCTCCCTGCCACCTGGTCTATTATGATGCCTTTGGTCCGGAAAAGCAACCCGGGATGTGGACCCCGGAATTGTTCCGGAAACTCAGCAGCCGGATGGAGCCCGGAACGCTTTTGGTGACCTATTGTGCGCGCGGTAAGGTCAGAAGGGACCTCACGGCTGCCGGATTCGTGATGGAAAGGTTACCTGGTCCGAAAGGCAAGAGAGAAATGTTGAGGGGAATCAGGGGTGAATCATAATTAAAAACAAAAAATGAATTATCTTCGCAGATCTTTTTAATCAGACAGATATCCTAATATTAATTTTTTAAAATCAAGTAATTCAAATGAAAATTAAATCTGTTCTTCTATTATTTGCCGTTGTTTCATTTATGGCTACCAGTTGCCAGAATGGTGGCTTAGGTAAAAAAGTCAGTCTGAAAACTGATGTGGATTCCACAAGTTATGCGCTTGGCGTGTTGATTGCCCAGCAAAACAAGCAGAGCCTTGACATGGTCCCCGGTGGAGACCAGATCAATATTGATCTGCTGACTGCCGCCTTCCGTCAGGTGCTGAAGGGAGATTCCACACAGGTGTCTCCTGCCGAAGCCAATGAATTGGTATCGGGCTTTTTCCAGAAAATGGCAGAAAAATTAGCCCAGGAAAACCTTGAGAAGGGAAATGAATTTCTGGAGAAAAACAAAACCCGCGAGGGAATTGTAGTCACGGAATCGGGACTTCAGTATGAAATTATCAAAGAGGGAACCGGACCGAAACCGACAACCGAAGATGTGGTGAAAGTGCATTATCACGGGACCCTGATTGACGGCAAGGTGTTTGACAGCTCAGTGGATCGCGGCGAGCCTGCCGAGTTTCCCGTGGGCGGAGTAATTCAAGGATGGGTGGAAGCCCTTCAGCTGATGCCTGTCGGTTCGAAATGGAAAATCTACCTTCCTGCTTCACTTGCTTATGGTGAAAGGGGAACCGGCGGAGGCATCGACCCCAATTCAGTGCTGATCTTCGAAGTCGAGCTGCTGGAAATCGTTCAGGATAAAAACGGAGAATAACCGTTCATTCCCGGGAATGTCCTGATTGCATGCCGATGTTTTCAGGACATTCCTGTTAATAAGAATTGTCATGAGTTTGTCGATCAAAGGAAAATTAATCAAAATCCTGCCCGTGGAATCAGGTGTTGCCCGGTCGGGAAATCCCTGGAAAAAGCAGGAATTTGTTATTGAAACCCAGGACCAGTTTCCCCGGAAGGTTTGCTTTACCCTTTTCAATGACAAAGTTTCCCTGTTGAACGGAATCAATGCCGGCGATGATCTCGAGGTGTCGTTCGATATAGAATCCAGGGAATTTAACAACAAGTGGTATCATAATATCAATGCCTGGAAGGTGGAAAAGACCGGAAAGGGTGCAGGAGACGATTTTCCGCCTCCGGAGGCTCCTGCCGTTGATCCCGGGGATCTACCCTTCTGACCAGCAGGGCAATGTTTTCTACATGATGGGTGTGGGGAAACATGTCCAGCGGCTGAATTTTTTCCACCCTGTAATACGGATCCAGGAGCGCCATGTCACGGGCCTGGGTGGCGGGATTACAACTGACATAGACAATCCTGGCAGGCAACGCACCGGCAATCGCCATGACCACATCTTCATGCATGCCTGACCGCGGAGGATCGGTGATGACCACCTCCGGAGATCCCTCCTGCTCCGGAAATCCCGCTTTCAGAAACGTCTTAATGTCCCCTGTATAAAAGGATGCATTGTTGATGCCGTTGAACCTGGCATTTGACCAGGCGTCTTCGGTGGCTTCCTTCACATATTCAAGCCCGATTACCTTTTTGCAATGCCGGGCCAGAAAAAGGGAAATGGTCCCGGTCCCCGAATAGAGGTCATATACCGTCTCATCCCCCTTCAGGCTAGAAAATTCCCTGACCTTGCGGTATAGCTCCAAGGCCTGCCTGCTGTTGGTCTGGAAAAAACTCTTCGGGCCTATCCTGAAACGAAGCCCTTCCATGTTCTCCGTGATGTGGTCCTTCCCGCTGTAAAGACATACCTCCCTGTCGGTAATGGTGTCATTCCCCTTGTTATTGATCACATACATCAGAGAAGTGATCTCAGGGAACCGTTCACGGAGAGCGTTCAGCACTCTTTCCCGTTCCTCCCGCTGATCCCGGAAGAAGGAGAGAATCACCATCACCTCTCCTTCCGTGGAGTTCCTGATGATCAACGACCTCAAAAATCCCTCTCCGCCCCGGATGTCATAAAAAGCATACCCTTCTTCCCGGGCAAAATGAAAAATGAAATTCCGGATGGCATTGGAAGGTTCCGGTTGAAGCCAGCATTTCTCCACCCTGAAGACTTTGTCAAACATCCCGGGAACATGAAATCCCAGCGCATCCCGGTCCGAAGCCGCCCGGGGATCTTCCATCTCCTCCCGCGAAAGCCAGCGATTATTGGAAAAGGAAAATTCCAGCTTGTTGCGGTAAAAAAGGGTGTCTGACGAGCCCAGGATGGGCATCAGGGGAGGCAGTTCCAATTTCCCGATCCGCCGGAGCTGGTCTTCCACCTGCTTCTGCTTGTAAAACAACTGCTTTTCATAGGGCAGGTTCTGCCATTTGCAACCTCCGCACAAGCCGAAATGGTCACAAAAAGGTTCCGCCCGCACTGCGGAATAACGGTGATACCTGACCACCCTGGCCTCCTCATATCTTCTCCGGCAGACCGTAACCTGCAAATCCACCACGTCACCCGGAACCGCATGGTCGGTAAATACGACTTTTTCCCCAACCTTGGCCAAAGATTTTCCCTCGGCCCCTAAATCACTTATCGTGATATTCTCGTATAAGGGTTTGTTCCGGTTCCTGCTCACTTTTTTTTGAGCAAAGATAACAGTTTGCCGGTATACGAGTAGATCAGGGGATCGGAGAATTCCATTTTGAACCAGGTATTCCCATAATGGGACAAAATGTTTAAGAGTTTAATTATTAACAATATGGTTATGAATATTTTATTTATTTGGCACGATTTTGGTTCAATAATGTGTACAAATGTGATACGTTCTTGATTTGACATATTGGGGAAAGCATCTTCTGTATTTTATATGATTGGTTTTGTGTTTAGGGGTTTGTAAATCATCAATCATCTTCAAAAAAGCGTCCATACTGCTTTCCCCATATTTTATATATAGAGCCCGGGATTCCCGGGCTTTTTCATTTTGGGCGCCAGGGTACGGGCCCATCAAGGTATGCTGTGCGGATGGGTGCCTTCCCGCCTCTGAAAAGCCGCATATCTTTTCATGACCGGAAGTTTGGTCATTGGCCGGAGAATACTATTTTTATCATCTCATTTGAAAGACTAAGGGATGCATCAACTGAATGATTTTATCAGCCGGATTGATGGTTACATTGGCGGATCGCAGTGGTTTGTTTTTCTTCTGCTCGGCACTGGACTTTTTTTCACCATCTATCTGAAATTTCCGCAATTCAGGTATCTTAAGCATTCGCTGAGGATTGTGCGAGGCAAATTTGATAAGGCGGGCGATGTAGGCGACACCACACATTTTCAGGCGCTGGCCACGGCATTGTCAGGGACGGTGGGAACAGGCAACATTGCCGGGGTGGCTCTGGCGGTTCATCTGGGGGGTCCTGCCGCCCTTTTCTGGATGCTGATGACGGCCGCCGTGGGGATGACCACAAAATTCGTGGAGGTGACGCTTTCCCACAAATACCGCGAAATTACCGAGGACGGAAGCATCGCTGGAGGCCCCATGTATTACATGAAGAACCGGCTGAAAATGCGGTGGCTCGCTGCGATTTTTTCCGGGGCTGCCATCCTCTGCTCCTTCGGAACCGGAAATCTTCCCCAGATCAACAGCATTTCCAATGCTGTATTCACCACTTTCGGAATTCAGCATTATATTACCGGGGGAGTGCTGGCAGGTTTTCTGGCTGCGGTCATCCTGGGGGGCATCAAGCGTATCGCCAGGGTCACCTCCCTGCTGGTCCCCTTTATGGCCATATTCTATTTCCTGGGCGCTATGGCAGTGATTTTTTATAATTACCAGAATATCCTTCCTTCTCTCTATTCCGTCGTTCATGACGTTTTTACCGGAACAGCCGCCACAGGTGGTTTCCTGGGGGCCGGACTGGCATTTGCCTTTAACCGGGGGGTAAATAGGGGGTTGTTCTCCAATGAGGCGGGTCAGGGGTCGGCGCCCATCGCCCATGCCGCAGCCCGCGCCCATGAACCGGTGTCGGAAGGACTGGTCGCCTTGCTGGAACCCTTCATCGATACCATCATCATCTGTATGATTACCGGGATGGTCCTTCTGGCTTCGGGAGTCTGGAACGAAAAATTTGAAAACCAGTTCCAGAGCGCTGACATTGTTGCGCTGGCAGGCTCCTACCATGAGTCGGACCCGCAGCAGGCTGCAGCACTCTATGACTGGATCAGCGGCGATCGGGAACCCCCGCTTTTCGAAGGGAAGATGAAGGTCACCGAAGGCAGGATCTCCGATGCAGTAACTCTCCTCCACGCCCGTTCAGTTGCCGAAGAGGTGATGATTTTCCTGAAAGGGGTCCCCTATACCGGGGAAGTCGCCTTTTCACAGGGGAAACTGATCCCCGCCGACGGCGTGACGATCACCGGAAAATCACTCGTCCACAGCGCTCCACTCACAAACTTCGCCTTCAGCAAGAGCTGGCTGGGTAAATACGGCAGTTACATCGTCACCTTCAGCCTCCTGCTCTTTGCCTTTTCTACGGCGATCAGCTGGTCCTATTACGGCGACAGGGCGGTCACCTACCTCGTAGGCACACGAGGGGTGATATGGTTCCGCATAATTTATATTGCCGGCTTTTTTATCGCTTCCTTCACCGATACCACCATCATCTGGACTATCTCCGGCATAGCCATCGCCCTGATGACCATTCCCAACCTCTTCGGAATCCTTATACTGCACAAGGAGATGAAGAACGAGGTGAGACTTTTCTGGAAAGAATATGCATTGCGTTATCCCGATGAAAAAGTACCCAGAGACTGACCCACATCCTTCGCCCCGGCCAGGGAGCGGGATCTATCCCGACAATTTTGAAAGCAAGATCGGGTTTGACCGGATCAGGGAAATGCTGAAAACCCATTGTCTGAGCCCTTTGGGAGAAGAGTGGGCCGACAGGATGCATTTTAATACCAATCATGCCGTTCTGGATATTCTTTTGGGAGAAACTGCGGAATTCCGGAGAATTCTTTCGGAATTCCCCAATTTCCCGTTAACGGGTTATTTTGATCTCAGGAGTGCCCTGAACAACATCAGGATGGAAGGTCGTTTCCTGGAGGTGGAGGAGCTGTTCGATCTAAAACGGTCGCTGGAGACTCTGCTGGCCATCGTCAAATTCTTTGGAAAGGAAAAAGAGTCGGCTTTGCCCCTGCTGGTCCGTAAAACCCTGAAAGTACGGGTATATCCCTTTATTTATGAACGGATCGACCTGGTAATCAATAAATTCGGCAGGATTAGGGACAATGCTTCCCCGGAGCTTGCCATGATCAGGAAAGAGATGGTCTCCCTGCAGTCAGGGATTTCACGCAAGTTGCAGGCCATTCTTAAGCAGGCTCAGAAAGAGGGGTGGGTGGAGGAAGGCTCCTCCGTGTCGATCCGCGACGGCCGGGCGGTGATACCGGTCGCCTCGGCTTACAAAAGGAAATTGAAGGGAATCGTGTATGATGAGTCGGCCACCGGAAAAACGGCATATGTGGAGCCTGCGGAGATTGTGGAAATGAATAATGAGATCAGGGAACTGGAAAACCGCGAACGACGGGAAATCATCCGCATCCTGGTCTGCTTCAGTGACGACATCAGGCCTTATATCGATGATCTGATTTTCTCACACGAATTTTTGGGTGAAATTGATTTTTTGAGGGCAAAAGCTTTGCTGGCACAGCAATTCGGAGCCCTGAAACCCGATTTTTTCCCATACCCCTGCCTGGAATGGAAGCAGGCGGTTCACCCCTTGCTGATGATTTCCCTCACCCGTGAAAACCGGAAAATCGTGCCCCTTGATATTTCCCTGACTGCGGAACACCACATCCTGCTCATTTCAGGTCCCAACGCCGGCGGAAAGTCGGTATGCCTGAAAACCGTCGGTTTGCTACAGTACATGTTGCAGAACGGTTTGCTGATCCCCATGCAGGAAGGGAGCAGAACCGGCATTTTTGAAAGGATATTCATCGATATCGGGGATGAGCAGTCTATTGAAAATGACCTGAGCACTTACAGTTCCCATTTGCTGAACATGAAGTTTTTCCTGCGGAACTGTGATGACAAGAGCCTGGTCCTGATTGATGAATTCGGAACCGGAACGGAACCCATGCTTGGCGGGGCCATTGCAGAAGCCATACTGGACCAGCTGAACCAACAGAAAACCTATGGGGTGATGACCACCCATTATACCAATCTGAAACATTTTGCCTCCTCGGCAACGGGCATTGTGAACGGAGCCATGCTTTATGATTCTCAAAGAATGGATCCCCTTTTCCTGCTGGAAATCGGAAAACCCGGAAGTTCCTTTGCCTTTGAGATTGCCCGGAAAATCGGTCTTCCCGAAGGAATCCTGCAGGCAGCAACGGAAAAGGTGGGGAAGAAACAGATCGATTTTGACCGGAACCTCCGCTCCATCACTCGGGATAAATTTTATTGGGAGACCAAACGACAGAAAATCAGACAAGTGGAGAAGAGGGTTGACGAACTGTCTGAAACCTATAAAACGGAGCTTGAGGAAATCAGGAAGGAGCGGAAGGAGATTCTCAGGGTTGCAAGGGAAGAGGCAAAACAACTGCTGGCAGGCGTGAACCGGCAGATTGAAAATGCCGTCCGGGAAATCAGGGAGGTACAGGCTGATAAAGAAAAAACCAGGATGATCAGGAACCGTATAGATTCCTTGAGAAATGAGCTTTCCGGGGAAGAAATCAAGGATAGTCCCGGCATCACTGTGAAACTTGACAAACTCAGAAATGTGGAGAAACGGAGGAAGAAAACGGAAGAAAAGGCCGCAACTCCGGAAACCGCATTGCCGGAAGGCGGAAAGGAGGCGTGGAAGGAAGGGGACCGGGTCAGGATCAAAGGACAGGAGATGACCGGAGAACTTGTCAGTTTCGGGGAAAAGAACGGCGTTGTCATCTTCGGGCAGCTCTATTCCACCATTCCCCTGAAGAACCTTGAAAAGGTGGGGCGAGCCTCGCCGGAGGCGAAAGAAAAGGCCAGGGGAAGGTCAGGAGTGGCCATGACGCTGGACTACAGCGAACGGCGCATGAATTTTAAGACGGAAATCGACCTAAGGGGAGAGCGGACCGAAGATGCCCTGTCCAGGATCAGAAACTGGATGGATGAAGCTGTAATGTTTGAAATCAGGAATTTACGGATTCTTCACGGAAAAGGGGAGGGAATCCTGAAAGAGATGATCCGTAACTTTCTCCGGTCGGAACCTCTGGTGAAATCCTTCCGCGACGAAGATGTCAGGTTTGGCGGCGCAGGGATCACCCTCCTGGAACTCGATATATGATACAATAATTGATAAAATTGCCCCTTCCGGGCAGACTTACCAAAAAAACAGTACATTTGTTTTATCATTAAAAAAATAAGCAATGCTGCCAAAATTCCTTTTAGCCGACAACTCACAAGAGGCACCGGAAACGATTTATGTGGTCCATAATGAAAATCCGAGGTTTATTATCGAAAGCGACATTGATGATTTCTGGAACAACCAGCAGATCCACTGGATTGATGATGAGCCGCAGAATGAAGATCTCATTGCCCAGCTCGTGGAAGAGGCGGAAGAATTCCTGGAGATTGAGTTCTCGCAGGATTATGACGAAGGCGAGGAAGACGACGAGGAATAACCCTTGTCTCCCTGGCAGTGTGTCGTCCTTCAACTAAACTCCCGGTTTGGGGATGGCCTGTTTCAGGGATAATTGTATCCTCTTGCGGGCATAATCGATTTCCAGCACTTTCACCTCCACGTGCTGGTGAAGTTTGACAATTTCTCCGGGGTCGCTGATAAAATGATCTGCCATTTCCGAAATGTGAACCAGCCCCGATTGTTTGACCCCGATATCCACAAAAGCTCCGAAACGCGTTATATTGTTCACGATTCCGGGGAGGATCATCCCGGGGTGCAGGTCTTCGATCCGGAAGATTCCTTTGGCAAATTCGAATACCTGGATGTTTTTCCTGGGATCCCGCCCGGGTTTGGCCAGTTCATTCCGAATATCGGTCAGGGTAGGTAATCCTGTTTCTTCCGTCACATACTTCTGAAGGTCTATTTTTTCAATCATCTTTTCCTGACCGATCAGTTCCGGGAGGCTGCAATTCAGGTCAGCCGCCATTTTTTCGGCGATGGGATAGGATTCGGGGTGGACGGCGGAATCGTCAAGCGGATTTTCTGAACCGGGTACCCTGAGGAACCCGGCTGACTGTTCAAAAGCCCTGGCTCCCATCCTTGGGACATTCAGCAACGCTTTTCTTGAGGGGAAAGGTCCGGTTTCCCTGCGATAGTCGACGATATTACGGGCCAGTTGGGGCCCCAGTCCCGAAATGTAGGAAAGGATCTGGCTGCTGGCGGTATTGACGTTCACCCCGACGTTGTTCACCACCGACTGGACCACGGTATCCAGGCTTTTTTTCAGCAGTTTCTGGTCAACATCGTGTTGGTATTGGCCGACACCGATGCTTTTCGGATCTATCTTCACCAGTTCTGCCAGGGGGTCCATCAGCCGGCGCCCGATGGAGACGGCACCTCTTACCGTCACGTCATAATCGGGGAATTCCTCGCGCGCCAAAGGGGAGGCGGAATATACCGAGGCTCCGTCTTCGCTGACTACAAAGAGTTTCAGCGCGCGGTTAAAGGGAAGGTTTCTGACAAAGGTTTCGGTTTCGCGGCTGGCGGTGCCGTTCCCGATGGCAATGGCTTCTATCTGGTAAGACTCCACCAGGGAAATCAGCTTCTTCCCTGCCATCTTTTTCTCATCCTTCGGAGGATGCGGGAAAATGGTCTCATTGTGGAGGAGGTTTCCCTGTTCGTCAAGGCATACCACTTTGCATCCGGTACGATAGGCGGGATCGATGGCCAGGGTGCGGCGCGGGCCCAGCGGCGGAGCCAGTAGCAGTTGCCGGAGATTCCCGGCAAAAACCCCGATGGCTTCCCTGTCGGCTTTCTCTTTTGAGAGGTTGGCAAATTCAGTCTCTATGGATGGGGATATCAACCGGGAGAAACTCTCTTTCACGGCCAGGGCCACCTGCTCCGAGGAGGCACCCTCCCCTTTGACAAAAAAGCGGTTCAGCCGTTCTATCGCCTTTTGTTCATCTGGAACTATCGATACCCGCAGATAACCTTCGTGTTCCCCCCTGCGCATGGCCAGCAACCGGTGCGACGGGCATCGCCCGAGAGGTTCTTCCCACATAAAATAATCCTTGTATTTGATCCCCTCCTCTTCCTTCCCCTTGATGACCACAGAACGCAGAATCCCCGATTTTTCAAAACTCTGCCGGACGATGTTGCGGGCTTTTTCATTTTCATTGACCCATTCAGATATGATATCCCGGGCTCCGGCAAGGGCATCTCTCACGGAAGGAATATTTTCGTTCAGAAAACGGGAAGCCCTGCCTTCCACATCTTTTTCAAACTGAGCCATGATGATCCTTGCCAGGGGTTCCAATCCTTTCTCCCGGGCTACGGAAGCCCGGGTCTTCCGCCTGGGTTTGTAGGGCAGGTAAATATCCTCCAGTTGCGTGGAACTGTAACACTCTTCAATCCTGGTTTTTAGTTCCGGGGTGAGCTTGTCCTGCTCCCCGATGGTTTTCAGAATGGTCTCCTTGCGTTTCTCCAACTCGGTAAATTTCTCATGCAGATCCCTGATTTGCTGAATTGTGATTTCATCAAGGCTTCCAGTAAGTTCTTTCCGGTAGCGGGCAATAAAGGGAATGGTGGCCCCGCCGGTCAACAGGTCAATGGTGTTTTGCACCTTTACAGGCCTGATTTTTAAATCGCCGGCTATAAGTTCCGTTATCTTCTGGCTCATGATCTCTTTGTGTTACCGACGCAAAGTTAAAAATATAGGTTCAATTTCCGCCTGGCGTGCCGGCGTATGGGAATGCTCCGCCACGTAATGATCCCGTTTGAAGGTCCTGATCCGGATCATGTAGGAATAGGTACATTTTTTTGTATTTTTACGCAGTTTAATAAAACAGGGAATGTTTGAAAATCTGAGTGAAAAGCTGGAAAGGTCCTTTAAACTTCTGAAGGGACAGGGTAGGATTACCGAGATCAATATTGCGGAAACGCTGAAGGAAATCAGACGGGCGCTTTTGGATGCCGATGTGAATTTCAAAACGGCAAAGACATTTACCGATGCGGTTAAGGAGAAAGCCATCGGTATGGACGTTCTTACATCGGTAAAACCAGGCCAGCTGATGGTGAAGCTGGTGCATGATGAACTGGCCCTGCTGATGGGAGGTAAGTTCACCGATATCAACCTGAAGGGGAGTCCTTCGGTGATCCTGATGGCAGGGTTGCAGGGATCGGGAAAGACTACGTTCTCCGGAAAACTTGCCAATTTGCTGAAGCATAAGAAAGGTCGCCACCCCCTTCTTGTGGCTGGTGACGTCTATCGTCCGGCCGCCATAGAACAGCTGAAGGTGGTAGGGTCCCAGATTGAGGTGCCTGTTTATACGGAAGAGGGAAACATGAACCCGGTCCAAATTGCCGTGAATTCCGTCAAACATGCAAAAGCCAACGGATTTGACATTGTCATCATCGACACCGCTGGCCGGCTCGCGATCGATGAACAGATGATGAAAGAAATTTCGTCTATCAAGGCCGAGGTCAAACCCGATGAGATCCTGTTCGTTGTCGATGCCATGACCGGCCAGGACGCTGTCAATACCGCCAAAGAGTTTAACGAAAGACTCGATTTCGACGGGGTGATCCTTACCAAACTCGACGGGGATGCCCGGGGCGGGGCTGCCCTGTCCATTCGTTCCGTGGTGGACAAACCCATCAAATTCGTGGGAACCGGTGAAAAAATGGAAGCCATTGAGGTGTTCCATCCCGACCGGATGGCTGACCGCATCCTTGGCATGGGTGATATTGTCTCGCTGGTGGAAAAAGCCCAGGAACAATTTGATGCCGAAGAGGCAAAGCGGATCCAGCAAAAACTGGCAAAAGACCAGTTCAATTTCAACGACTTCCTGAAACAGATTCAGCAGATCAAGAAAATGGGAAATCTCAAGGATGTGGCCAGCATGATTCCCGGAATGGGGAAAGCCCTCAGGAATATTGACCTTGACAACGATTCTTTCAAACATATCGAAGCCATCATTCATTCGATGACCCCTGCCGAACGCGAAAATCCGGGATTGATGAACGGTAGCAGGCGTAAACGGATTGCCGACGGATCGGGAACATCCGTTCAGGAAGTGAACCGGCTGCTGAAGCAGTTCACCGAAACCAGCAAGATGATGAAAATGGTGGCACAGGGGAAAAATATGCAGCACATGATGGGAAATATGCGGCAGGGGAGAAGATAACGGAGGATTCCTAGCAGGCTCTGCCGGGAGAAGTTTCAATATCAAAACGGGGTAAACCAATGAAAATTATTGACGGTAAGAAAATTGCTGCCGACATCAAAGCGGAGATTGCGGCGGAAGTCGGCAAAATCAAGACGGCGGGTAGACGGCCTCCTCATCTGGCAGCCATTCTCGTAGGGCATGACGGGGGGAGTGAGTCCTATGTAGCCCACAAGATCAGGGATTGTGAGGAGGTGGGGTTCACCTCTACACTGATCCGCTTCGAAGAGGATGTTCGGGAGGAGGTTCTGCTGGAAGCCGTTGATCGTTTGAACCGGGATCGGGAGATTGACGGTTTTATCGTGCAATTGCCGCTTCCCCCGCACATCGACGAACAGAAGGTGATAGAAGCCATTGACCCCGCCAGGGATGTGGATGGTTTCCATCCCGTTAACGTGGGAAGGATGGTATTGGGGATTCCCTCCTTTGTGTCAGCCACCCCTTTCGGAATTGTGGAGATGCTCACCCGGAGCGGGATTGAAACCAGTGGAAAGAACTGCGTGATCATCGGTCGCAGCAACATTGTGGGAAGACCATTGAGCATCCTGATGTCGCAAAAGAAAATCAATGCCACCGTCACCGTCGCCCACAGCCGGACGCAAAACCTGGAAAAACTGTGTGCAGGGGCCGATATTCTGGTGGCGGCCATGGGGATGCCGGGATTTGTAACCGAATCCATGGTGAAGGAGGGTGCTGTGGTCATTGACGTCGGAACTACCCGCGTGCCCGACCCGGCCACAAAATCGGGATTCCGGCTCAAAGGAGATGTTAACTTCGAAGAGGTGGCTCCTAAATGTTCTTTTATTACCCCGGTGCCAGGAGGCGTGGGGCCCATGACCAGGGTTTCACTCCTGTTAAACACACTGAAGGCCGCCTCAAAGTGACCGGAAGAATCTTTTTCGTGAATAATTTCCTTTGTCAGGTAAAATATCCGGTTTTTTTGTGAAATTTGAATGCTTAACTGAATTGCAGATTATTGACATTATGAAAGATTTGGACAGACACGACCTGACGGATGATCCGGGCAGTAATTTCAATCAGGACATCCATTCCAAGGTCATCAGGGCGGGGAAAAGAACTTACTTTTTCGATGTCAAGCGGACTAGAAGCAATGAATTATACCTCATTATTACTGAAAGCAAAAAGCGGTTTGAAAGCGACGGGAATTTCTTTTACGAGAAGCACAAAATATTCCTGTACCAGGAAGATTTCCTGAATTTTTCGACCACTTTGCAGGAGATGAAGGATTATATCGCGGAAAACCAGGTTCCCATGCTCGATAATGCAGTTACTGATGCCGGGGATGAGACCGGGGCGTAAGATAGGGGATGACACGGCGCCCAATCCCGTTTCCAGGGCTTTCCCCGTAAGACTTCCGCACCCCGTTGTGCATGTCAGTTCATGTTACGTTCTTTCTTGATGGTTTTGTAAGCTTCATTGACACTCCTGAATTTTTCCTGCGCTGCCTTCTGAAATTCTTCGCCCAGGTGTGCAATTTTATCGGGGTGGTATTTCATGGCCATCCGTCGGTATGCTTTTTTCACTTCGTCGTCGGTGGCGCTTGTTTCAATTTCCAGAATTTTATAGGCAGAGTCCGTATTTTTGATGAACATCGCTTTAATAGACTCCAGGTCTCTGTCGGAAATGCCTATTTTCCTTCCGATGTTTTCGATCGTGGTTTGTTCTGATGGCGTGACCGCTGTGTCGGCTTCGGCAATGCCATAGAGGAAATGAAGGAGTTGCAGCCTGGCAGAATAATGCATATTTTGTTCGATCTGGCGGCAGACGTCGTTCAGGGGAATGGTTTGTTTCAGGAGATCGCGAAGGAAGATGATGGCTTCGGAAGCTGACTCTTCCCCGAAATTCTGTCTCAGGAAGCTCTTCACATAATCGAGTTCCGATCGCAGGACTTTGCCGTCGGCTTTCATGGTGGCGGCGATCAGTACGAGCAGGCTCATCATGTAACCCCCTGAGGTGGTCCGGCTTCGGGAGGGCTGACTTTGGATCGTGATGTTACTTGCACCATCGACCACCGAACCGATGATAAAACCAAGCAAGGCACCTATCGGTCCTCCGACCGCCCATCCCAGTCCTCCTCCGATCCATTTAGCAAAATTTCCCATGGCTTCTTATTTTTTTATCCGTTTCCAATATTTGTTCCAATAATAAATGCTCTTCGTCATTCCGGATGACGAAATCGGCATGTGCGAGCTTTTTCTGTTCGTCCCACTGGTTTCTGATCCTTGCCAGCACCTGTTCCCTGCTGACATGGTCACGCTCCATGACCCTTTTGATCCTTAACTCCTCAGGAGCGGTAACGACCACGGTGAAGCCGGTTTCCCTGTAATAGCCGCTTTCAAACAGAATGGCCGCTTCATAAACCACATAGTCGCTGTTTTGTTCTTGTCTCCAAAGGGCAAAGGCATCGCGTACCAGGGGATGGATCAGCCTGTTGACACGCAGCAGGGCTTCCTTGTCATTGAAAATGAGTGAGGCCAGGTAACTCCTGTTGATCTCTCCTCCGGGCAGATATACCCCGGGCCCGAACATGCTGATCATCTCTTCCTTTACCTTCGTATTGCCGGTATAGAGCGACCTGCCCACCCGGTCGGCTTCGAAAACAGGAATGCCCAAAATAGCGAAGACCTTGCATACCAAAGACTTCCCACTGCCGATCCCTCCTGTCAGCCCAACGACGAAAGGCCTGTCAGTTTTTTTCAATGAGGTATTCAACATATTCCGGAATGATTTTTACCGAGGTGACTCCCGCCGGAAGTTTTTTGATCCGGATCTTCAGATGTTGCTGTTTTTGAACAATATCATCCCATGAAACGAACAAACTGATATGGTCGGGTTTGACGAGGGCGAAATGGGAGAGCGCCACCGTCATGGTAATTTCCGCATCATACGGGAACAACCTTATTTTAACATCCTCAGGTTGGCCCTCAATCCAGATGGGGACATGCAGTGTTTTTTCCGTGAATTCGCCTATGGAAGCCGTCATCAATACCCGGGAAGGTTCAACGATCAGCTGGAGAGGGATTTCTAGTCCTATCTCCTGCGTAAAGGAAGTTTCGAGGTTTTTGAAATTTTTGGGAAGGGTGAAAATGGTATCGGTCTTTGCCACCATTTCCCGGGGACCCGATACCGTTACCCGGGAAGGAAAAAATTCAAGCGGTGAAACCAACCCGAACCTTGGCTTAAATCCCATTTGCACCGCCGGGGCTACCAGAACTTGTTTTACACAGAGACTGTCAAATACCAGGGTGAATACTCCCGGTGAAATATCAACCAGGTTGAGTTCTGGGTTAAGCTGCCCCGAGAGACCATCCTTCAGTCCGGAGGTCGGTATCACAAATAGCCCCGTGGACCCTCCCGAAGAATTTTCCAGCAGATGTGAAACATTCACCTCCAGCGGAGAAAAAGCAGACCCGATTTTATGCCGCAACAGGGCAAACCCGTGGGCGCTGATCCTGAGATTCAGCTTTTCGGGCGGATTGTTGACAATAAATTTGTTCTTCGGCAGGTTGACATATTCCACCGGATGGGAAATTGTCGTCGTGTAATTCTTACTGAGAGCGTTCAGAAACCAGAGTGTGGTGGCGATGATCAGGCAAATCAGAAATATGGTCAGGTTGCGGTTGGTAAATAAAGATGGGGATGGACTCACCCCCGGAACCTTAACCATCGCTTTATCTTCAGACGTATCCATTTGTTTCCGTCATAACAAAAAAGGCCGGTATTCAGCCAGCCTCCGTTTCTCATCTCCTTTAACGCTGCTGCGGTGCATCACTCATGTCCTTGATGATGGCAGCCTTATCCACCTTGATATTTACATTGTCGTCAACCTGCATGATCACGGCGTTTTCTTTGATCTCCACTACTTTCCCGTATATCCCCCCGGTGGTCACCACTTTGTCTCCCTTGGCAAGGCTGTTCCTGAAAGCAGTCAACTCCTTCTGCCTTTTAACCTGGGGACGAATCATGAAGAAATAGAATATTGCAAAAATCACCAGCATCGGCAAAAGCATGCTAGTCAGCGGATTCGCATCCGAACCGCTGGGTGCCATTAACAAATAATTCATTGTTCCTGATTTTTTAGTTATTGATATGATGAATTACAAACGTTTTTTTCTCCCTGAAAGAAAAATCAAAAATAGATATTCCCGGTTGATATTCAAAAATATTTCAATCTGTTTCACCGATCAGTCCTCTTCCTGTTTTGTGCACCCGCTGGCTGGCTTTCAGCTCTTTCAGGGCTTTGTCAAGGATCCCGTTGATGAAGTTACGGCTTTTGTCGGTGCTGTAATATTTTGAAAGCTCTATATATTCATTTAGGGTTACCTTGGTCGGGATGGAAGGGAAATAAAGAAATTCGGAAAGGGCAAGCTGCAGGATCAGGATATCCATGAATGCGATCCTGTCCAGATCCCAGTTTGAGGAATGAAATTCGATCAGTTCCAGCAGAACATCATGGTTTAAGATGGTTTTTCTGAAGAGATCACGGGCGAACTGTTCATCCTCCTTATCCTTGAATTTGGGCAGGAGCGGATGGTATTCGTCTGTGTGTTCATCAAATCCCCTGAGGGTTTTGATAATCATGGCTACAACCAGGTCTATGTCGTCGTTCCAGTAGATGCTCTCTTCTTCAAGTACGATATGAAGATCCTCGGAGATCAGGATGATATTCTGAAAGACTTTTTCCACAAACTTCCGGTCTTCAAAAAAAGATGATTCCGGATTGGCCATGTATTCGTTGAAAAAAACTGATTCCGCAAGAAAGTTGTAAAGCTCTTTGATCAGTTCGGGGTGATTGTTCCAGGAGGGTTTGGATTGATTGAGATAGGCCTGTAACCTCCGGTTATTGCGCAGCATGTGGATGATCCTGTTGTCGACAAACCGGGTGTTGGGGTTCAGATCTTCGGGGGAGGGAACCAATTTGGAGCGGTTGGTATCTATTTTTCGCTGGGCATAATCAGCAATCTCGATGAACAGGGCGAAAAGGTAATTATACAGATCGTACGATTTGGACAGGGAAAAGAAGAGCTCTTTTTCGCTGTTGTTCATGGACTTGTCGGGCGAAGCGTAATAGGCGTACAAAACCTGGAGTACCTTGATCCTTATGGTCCGTCTGCTTATCATAGAACTGGCGTTGTTTTCGTTAACGGCCGCAAATGTAAGATTTTTTTGGAATCACCCCTCCAGGCCTTCTTTTTTTTCAGAAAGGGGAGGTGCTTCCCGGGCATCATCCTTCAGGAGGAAATCACCGGTTGATGTGGAGTCGGAGAAAGGGGAGGGGATGCCGGTCGTTGACAGGGAATCCGGTTCTCCCTCTTCGGTTTCGGGCTCCTCTTCCCAGCTGAATTTTCTCCTTCTGATGGTGTATCTTTTGTAAAAAAAGGCTAGGAGGAGCCCTGAAATTCCACCCCACAGATGAGATTCCCATGAAATTTCAGGTTTTATGGGCATCATTCCCCATACCATTCCGCCATAGAGAAACACCACTACGATGGAAATGACAAGGAGGCGAAGGTCATTGCGGATTACCCCGCTGGTGAAGTGAAATGCTGCCAGGCCGTAAACAACCCCGCTGGCCCCGATATGCCAGGCTTCCCTTCCGGCCAACCAGACACAGAGCCCGCTGAGGAGGTAAATCTGAATAAAAATCCGGTAAGAGAGACTCCGGTAATAATAAACCAGAAAAAACAAAAGCAGGGCAAAGGGTACCGAATTGGAAATCAAATGTCCGAATCCGGAATGGATGAACGGGGAGGTGATGATCCCGGGGATCCCCTTGAGGTGGAGCGGATAAATACCTCCTTTGTAGAGGCTGAGATCGAAGACCTCTTCCAGGATGCGCACCAGCCAGAACAGGAGAACGAAGAATAAGGCAAAGGCAATACTGTGCCGGATGATTTTTTTATCCAGGTCATGGTCATGGGCTGAATGATCATCGGGGTAATACCTGAAGATGCCCATCAGGAGACAAGTTTTTTGATCAACCGGGTAAAATCACGTATCTCTTCTTCGGTGGTGTCGAAGGAGGTCATCCAGCGCACCTCTGACGTCAGTTCATCCCATACGTAAAAGAAATATTCCTCCTGCAGGGGTCGGATAATTTCCCGGGGAACGATGGCAAAGACGCCGTTTGCTTCCACTTTCTGTGTGATTCTTACCTGCGGTATTCTCCTGATTTCGGCTTCCAGGATTTTGGCCATCTGGTTGGCATGGCTGGCATTGTTTTTCCAAAGGTCATCCCTGAAATAGGCCAGAAACTGGGCCGATATGAACCTCATCTTGGAAAAAAGCTGCATGCTCTGTTTTCGCAGATATTTTGTTTCGCGGCACAACCCGGGATTGAAGAAAAGGACGGCTTCTCCCGACATCATGCCGTTTTTTGTTCCTCCGAAAGAGAGGACATCCACACCGCAATCCCTCGTGAATTCCCTGAAGGAGATCCCCAAGGCTGCGGCCGCGTTGCTGATACGGGCTCCGTCCATGTGGAGGTACATGTTGTGATGGTGGGCCAGATCGGCCAACGCCCTGATCTCTTCGGGCCTGTAAACGGTTCCCATTTCCGTAACCTGTGAGATCGAGATGATCCGGGGCTGCGCGTGATGTTCGAAGTCAAATCCGTGAAGATGCGGCCTGACTGATTCCGGGGTGATTTTCCCGTCGGGGGTTTCAACAGCCAGCAACTTGCACCCTGTAAATTTCTCGGGCGCTCCACATTCATCGGTATGTATATGTGCGGTGCCGGCACAAATAACCGAGTGGTAACTCCTCGTCAGGGAGGAGAGCCCCAGTACATTGGCGCCCGTCCCGTTGAAAACAAAAAAAACTTCCGTATCGCTGCCGAATTCCTTTCTGAAAAGATCAACCGCTTCTGCGGTATACGGGTCATCCCCGTATCCTTTTTCATGTCCCGTGTTAACATCCCCGATGGATTTCAGAATAGCAGGATGGATACCGGCATTGTTATCGCTCGCAAATCCTTTTCGCATCTTTTTTTCCCAAAAATAACTTTTTTGTCAGTACGGTGATTATTTTTCCCGGCAATCGGGGATTAAGACGATTTAGACATTAACTTTATCCTATGGAAAAACAGCTTGCCTTAGGTGAAAGATTGCTCTTGATGGCCATCAGGCCTGAAAAAGGCGGGATTTCTTCCTTTTCCACGGCAATCGACCTGGTGGTTGCAGGTGCTGCCTTTCTGGAAATGACGATGGCCGGGAACGTCTGCCTAACAAACGGACGGGTGGAAATCTTACAGATGGAAACCAGGGTCCCCCTGTATCAATACCTGCTCGGAAAAATGGCCGCCGCACAAAATCCGCGTAAGATCGACCACTGGCTCAATTCGTTCAGGATATCCATGAACAAGGTGAAAGGTGAAGTATACCAATCGCTGGTCAGGAGGCGTGAAATCAGGATGGTAGAGCGGAGATTTCTTTGTTTCAGGTGGAAGAAGCCTTTCCTGGCTCCCGGGAACCATGTCAGCCAGGTTATTGACAAGGTGAAAAGAGAACTCAGTCAGCCGGGAGGGAGCCAGGAGGGGATTTATCTTTTGTTGCTGCTGGAACCTGCCGGGCTCTTGCGGCGAATTTACCCTGATAAGGTCATGCGTAAATCTGCAAAAGCGAAAATCAGGCAATTCAGGGAGAACAATCTGTCATCTGAAACTGTCGTGCAGGCCATTTGCGTTGTCAAAGCCATATACAGGGCCATCGCTGCCAGAAGGGCAGCCCGCAGTGCAGCCTGATAAAGAAAATGATTATGGCAAGGAGCTTATTCATTTTTTACTGATTTTAAGTTCACTTAAAGAAAGTAATTGAAAAAATAATGTTCATAACCTTTGACCGGGGCGGCAATTTTTTTACGGCAGCTTGACTGAAATCGTTATCTTTGGCCTTTCAGGAAGCATCATCGGAAGATATGGAGAATTTTGTGGTTTCAGCCCGGAAATACAGACCCGATTCATTCAGGACGGTGGTGGCGCAGGACGCCATTACATCGACCCTGAAAAATGCCATCAAGACCAGGCAACTGGCACATTCGTACCTTTTCTGCGGACCGCGTGGAGTGGGGAAGACCACCTGTGCCCGCATTTTTGCCAAGACTATCAATTGCAGCAACCTCACGCCCGACCATGAAGCCTGTAACGAATGTGAATCGTGCAAAGCTTTCGATTCCAACCGTTCCTATAACATCCACGAACTGGATGCGGCCTCCAACAATTCGGTGGATGACATCCGCAACCTGATTGACCAGGTGCGCATACCGCCCCAGATCGGCAGTTACAGCGTTTATATCATTGACGAGGTGCACATGTTATCGGCCAGTGCCTTCAACGCCTTTCTGAAAACCCTGGAAGAACCTCCCCGGCATGCGATTTTCGTTTTGGCAACCACCGAAAAGCACAAAATCATACCTACCATTCTTTCGCGGTGTCAGATTTTTGATTTCAACCGTATCAGCATCAGTGATATAGCAGGATATCTCGATTTTGTTGCCCGTGAAGAAGGGGTGACGGCCGAGCCTTCAGCGGTGAACATGATTGCCCGGAAAGCCGACGGAGCCATGCGAGATGCCTTGTCGATCTTTGACCAGCTTGTAAGCTTCTCGGGAAGAAACATCACTTATCAGGATGTCATCACCCACCTCAATGTTCTGGACTATGAATATTACTTCCGCCTGGTGGATTCTTTCCTGAAAAACCAGGTGACCGAAGCTTTGTTGATTTTCAACGAAGTTCTCGGGAAAGGATTTGAAGGGCAGCATTTCATCAGCGGATTGAGTTCGCATTTGCGTGACTTGATGGTTTCGCGCGATCCCGTTACCATCCAGTTGCTGGAGGTTGGCGGGGACATCCGCGAACGGTACAAGGTACAGGCTGACGCCGCTTCCCATGAGTTCCTCCTGGAAGCTTTACAACTGGCCAATGAATGTGATTACCAGTATAAAACCAGCCAGAACAAACGGCTCTCCGTTGAACTGACGCTTGCCAGGATTGCCCAGCTGACCTTAAAAAAAAAATAGCTGACGATACCGATTCCCTGGAAGCTATCTTCAGTGAAGTTCCCCTGCCAGGAGAAACGGGTAGCGCTACGTCAAAGGAACCTCCGAAAGCTGAAAAAAAACATTTGCGCAAGATTTCCTATGAGATTTCAGGGCCCTCCATCAAATCGGCCATGGAAGGAAAAGAGATGCCGGGCGGAAAGGAACCGGTCGATGAGCAGCATGAACTGCTCAATCCTGTGAATGGTGAAGAACCCGTGACAGAACAAAATTTGTCGGAGAAGTGGGTGCAATTTACCGAGACGCTGTCAGACCGGCCCAGCCTGAAGTCATCTCTGGAGCGGATACCGGTTCTTTTGCCTGGTGGAAAATTGGTGTTGACGCTGGATAACCTGCTCCAGGAAGAGTTGATCAGGGAGATCAAACCCCGGTTGGTGAACTGGCTCCGCCGGGAACTGAACAACTCCTCCATAGATTTGGTTACCCAAGTCATTCATGAACCCACCCGCAAAGTAGCTTATACCGACAGCGAGAAATTTGACGAAATGGTAGGTAAAAATGCGAACCTTGCCCTTATGAAGCAGAAATTTAACCTTGATTTTGACACCTGAAACACCGGGGGATTTTAACAGGGTGTTCCCCTATGAGTCGCCACAGCGCCTGTCAAAAAAAGCAGATGTTCACATCGTTTCAATGCCGGGGGTTTTGTTTTTCTTTTCCCATTTTTCCCTGAATTCCTTCATTTCCTTATGCTGTTTTTCAATCAGCTGATCCCATTCTTTCTGTTGATCAGGATCCATGAAACGTCGGTAGGGATTTTCTTCTTCACCCGGGACGGTGAATTCGTCAGGATTAAAATATCTGAGTTGATCGTCAAAATGTTTTCTCAATTCCTCCAAACCCCTCCTGTCAGGGAAGAAGAATCCCGGAGGCAGGTAAAATGAGGAATTGGGCCCCATGAACAGGGAGGTGTCGTTATGAAAGAGAAAACTTCCGAAAAAGGAAGAGTCATTGCTGAATTCCGGAAAGCCTCTGAAGAACTCTTCCTCGTCGAAGAAAAAGAAGGGAGATTTTCCGGGCGTCAGGGGAAAGGAGAAGAGGGAATTTCCGGGAAACGGATGCCCCGGGTTGTGGTCGAAAAAATCCTTTCCGAAGAAACTCTCCCATCCCTGACCGGAGGGAACCTGGAAAAGGGAGTCGGATGACCAGCGAAAGACCCGTAAGGAGTCGAAACGGATCAGGTTGCCATTTTCGTCATATTCCTTTTCCACTTTAATCTGTTCTTCGGGGATATTTTTCTGTTTTTCCGTTTTCTGGGCAGTGGCGGTGAAGACAATAACCGCCACGAGCAACAAAGCTGCAATTATGTTTTTCATGACTTTTTTTGGACAAAAATAAATGCAGGATGGCTGAAATAGTATTAAAAAAACCTAAAATGTCTTAAACCCTGATGTTTAGTCGTAGCGGTGCTGTTCTTCTTCCCCATCGTTGCCGGGGCAGTTCATTCTCAGATTTTCACCAGGCAGGAATCTTTCATCCACCCTTTGTTGCCGTCGCTGAGCTGCACTTCCTTCCACGAATCCAGGCTGTCGGTGATCTGAACCTTTAATCCTTCGTGGATCAGGAAGAGATCGGTGCCTGTAGCAGATGGGGCGCTTTTAACGGTGACCCTGGGGCAGCGGATCAGGGCTGCATTCCTGTTTTTGATCATGCTGTGCTGGTGCCAGGCGAGGGAAAAAGAGAGCAGGGTCAACAGCGCCAGGGGGAGGGCTACATAAAAGGCCAGTTTTTTCAGGCGGATGGAACGGCTGAAGAAATAGCTTCCCAGGAGCACCAGGAAAAACAGAAAAGCCGCTATGCTGACCTTTGCCCATCCGTCGGTTGAGGAGCTATTGGCCAGATTGCCCCACCAGCGGGAGAAAAAAGGTCGCGGAAGCCTTTCCGGGTTATCGACGACGAACTGATTGGCTACCTTGAGGTTGAAGTCGATGTCTTCATTCCTCGGATCGAGCAGTTTCGCCCTTTCATAATTCAGAATGGCTTGTACATGATCTCCCGTTTTAAAATAGGCATTTCCGAGGTTGAAGTAAACCTCCGCCGATTCTTTGCCTGAAGCCAGGATTTGTTCATATTTTTCGGCTGCCCGGTCGAATTCCTGGTCTGTATAGTGTTTATTGGCCTCTTCCAGCAGGAGATTCTCACCGGAGGCCCCTGAAATCAAGGGAACCAGTATGAGGAGTATGGAAATTGTTCTTCTCATCATTTTACCGTTTGATTTGTTTTTCCATTTTGCTGATGACATCTTCGGCTTTTTCATAGAGTTCATGCATCACCTGTGCACCTCCTGAAGGTGCAAACCGGGCATATTCGCACTGGTCGACCACAGCAAGAAAATCGCTGATCAATCCGGGATCCACCTTTCTGACCTCAAGTCCTTCGACTGCTGTTTCACGTCTGAGGTCGGCCAACGGAATACTCAGTTTATCACTGAGGTAACCCCAGAATGCCTTTAATAAGGCGTCATAAAAAGCCTCGCCTTGCTGCTTTTTGAGATGGTCGGAGGCCACCTTCAGGTGTTTGCGGGCCACCCGGTTGGCTTTTTTGTTGCGTACGAGGGCAATGTTTGAGTTCTCCTCCATTTTTTTCCGGTAGACCACGAAGAAAACTGCAAAAGCTGCGGTTCCCAACAGATAAATGGCCCAGAACAAGGTACTCCCGAAAAAGGAGGATCCTTTTTCTTTCAAGGGAACCTGTTTCTGGCTGATAAAACGGATATCCTGGCCGATGGTCTGAATGTCTTGTTTCCGGAGGGAACGCACGACCCCCGTTCCCTGATCACCCTCCCCTTTGGTGACTTTCAGATCATATTCAGGAGTGGATTGTTGTTCATATTTGCCGGAGGCCGGATTGAACCAGGCGAACTGAACGGAAGGGATTTTAAAATCACCTGCATAGCGGGGCTGGAAGAGGTATTCGATGCTCTTTGACCCGCTGACCCCGCCGTCGGAGGCCCTGACGTTATCGGCCGAACTCGGGTCATATTGTTCAAAGTCCCCGGGGAGCGCCAGTTTCGGAGCCTGTATTAACCGGATGTTTCCCGTACCCGAGATGGTTAGTTTCAGGGTTACGGCATCGTTGGTGGTAACTTCCTGCTGACTGATTTCGGACGAGATCCTGAAATCACCTACCCCGCCCGAAAAACCGGCGGGTGCCGGCGGCAAATCCCTGACGGATACCGATACCGCATCACTGGTCAGCTTTGCTCTGACGGTCTGAATGCCGGTGAAAAAGTCATCGAAGAAACTGCGCTGCCGCACCCGCTGCTGCACCAGCGTAGTGATGCTGAAGGGTTTTATGGTGATGCTTCCGGTCTGCTGCGGGAAAAGAACAGTCTTTTTCAACACCCCTACCTGGTAAATCCTGTCGTTGAAAACTTCCCTTTTGAAGTTGATCTGCTGGGGAATATCAATATCCTGGGTATAAAATCCTTCGTATGTGGGGAGGTTGACCTCTTCAAATCCTGCCAGGGGCATGTTGGGATTGGCGTACAACTTAACGGTGGCGATGATTTGCTGTCCTTTGTATGCCTGATGCCTGGAGAGTTCCAGCCTGATGAAGAGGTCATTCCGGCTGATCGATCCTGATGGGGTGGTTTCGCTGCCCCTTTCCTGCTGCTGCCCCTGCTGCTGCCCCTGCTGCTGCGCCGGGGCCGCCTGTGATTGTCCGGTTACCACCTGGATGGTCAGGGAATTCGACTGGTATACCTTCCCGTCAACCTCTATCGAGCCGGGACGGATCGTAAAGGTGCCGGCTTCCCGGGCCCTCAGGATGTAAGTGTAGGAGAAATCCCTGCTTTGGGTGGTTTTCCCGTTGATGATCTGGAAACTGGTGCTGGAGGAAAAACTGGGGCCCATCAGTACATCGAAATTGCCCAGGTCGGGGAGGGTGAGATTCTCCCCCCGCTCATTGATGTTGAAAGTCAGTCTGAACTGATCACCTGCCGCCACGGCATTGGGGGCTGACATCACCAGCCTGATGTCCTGTGCCTGGGACTGAAAACCCACCAACAACACCCCGATGTAAAGAATTACTTTTTTCAACATATTTGTTTTCTCATTTCGGAAAAATCATCCAAAGTTACCAGTCTTTTTCCACTCTGGCAGGCTTTGCCTCCCTTGCTTTTGCCTGCTGTACTTTTTCCTGGATCTTCTTCTCATCATTCTGCAACGCCTGCAACAACTGTTCCGCATTTTGTTTCGATATTTTCGGAGGTGGCTGTTGCTGCTGGTCCTTGTTCTGGTCTTTGTTCTGATCCTTGTTCTGGTCCTTATTCTGGTCTTTGTTCTGATCCTTGTTCTGGTCCTTATTTTGATCCTTGTTCTGATCCTGATTTTGCTGTTGCTGCTTCAGCCGCTGGGCATAGGCAAGGTTGTATTTGGTTTCTATGTCGTCAGGATTATTGCGGAGCGCTTTTTTGTAAGCTTCTATACTTTCATCGATCTGTGATTGGACGAGGAGGCTGTTCCCCAGGTTATGGTAAGCGCGTGCTTTTTCTTCGGGATGCGTGGCCTGGTTTGCCAACTGTTCAAAGCCAGTGGCGGCATCGCCGAACCGGGTCTGTTTGTAAACCGCGTTGTTCAGGTTGAAATTCCACATCGGGTCCGTGGGTTTCTTGTCAAGGGCTTTCCGGTAGGCTGTTTCCGCCTTGCCGAAATTTATCGTATCAAGCCGGGTGGTATCCCTAACACCCTCTATGTAAAAACGGTTGCCCTGGCGCACAAACTTGCGCTCATTCTGTCCGCCGGCTCCCAAAACAACACCGGCAGTTAAAATGATCATGAGCAAGAATTTCATAGCTGTATCATTTAAAAAGTTGAATTTTTCTCAAGTATTTGTTTTTCCTTTCCAGGATGAGGAATTCCAGGAGAAGGAGGATCAGTCCCGCTGCGAAAAAATAGAAGAATTGTTCTTCGTATTCTGAAAACATACGGGCTTCCATTTCCGTTTTCTGCATTTTGTTGATTTCATCAAAGAGTTCGTCGAGACCGACCTGGGCGGTGTTTGCGCGGAGGTAGATGCCGCCGCCGGCGGCGCTTATTCTCTCCAGCGTAACTTCATCAAGACGGGAGATGACGATTTTCCCTTCCCTGTCACGGCGGTATTCTCCCTGGCTTTTGCCTTCGGCGGGGATGGGAGCGCCCTGGGGCAGTCCCATGCCAATGGTATGCACCACAATTCCATTTTTGGAAGCTTCTTCAGCTGCAGCTACAGCATCATCTTCGTGGTTTTCTCCGTCGGTGATTATGATGATGGCCTTGCTGGATTCCGGATTGGGGGTGAAAGAGCGCATGGCCATGCTGATGGCTGCCCCAATGGCGGTTCCTTGTTTCGGGACGATCTGAGGACTTACCGATGCCAAGAACAACTGGGCCGAATTGTAGTCCGATGTGATGGGCAACTGGGTATAGGCGTCTCCGGCAAAGACGATCAACCCGATTTTGTCGTCCTTTAACTTGCTGATCAACCGGTCGATTGCCCGCTTGGCCCTTTCAAGCCGGTTGGGTTTGATATCCTCGGCCATCATGCTGTTCGATACGTCAAGGGCAATGACAATCTCCACTCCCTGTCTTTTAACTTGCTTTAACTTGGACCCGAATTGAGGCCGAGCAGTCCCCGCAATTAATAATGAGAGGGCCAGCATGAGGAGTATGAATTTGAAAACGGGACGGATCCCCGAAACACTGGGCATCAGGATTTTCATTATTTCCGGTTCGCCGAATTTCTTCAATGCCCTTTTCCGCATCACCCTCGAAAAGATGAACAAAGCCGTTAGAAAGGGAATCAGCAGAAGTCCCCAAAAATATTCCGGATGTGCAAATCTGAACATTTCCATACCATTACCATTGTTAAGGAATACCTCGGAAGAAGGTGATCCTGAGAAAAATACCGGTGATCAGCAAGAGGATGCCTGCCAATGCAAAGGGCAGGAATTCTTCTGTCCTGCGGCTGAATTCTTTAATATCGATCTTTGATTTTTCAAGCTGGTCTATTTCCTGGTAAATTTCCGCCAGTTTCAGGTTACTGGTAGCCCTGAAATAACGGCCGTCGGTAATCTGGGAAATTTGTTTGAGCATTCCCTCATCAATCCTGACTTCTATATTCTGTATCTGGGTTCCGAAGGGGGTTGGTGCGGGGTAAGGGGCTGTTCCGATGGATCCCACGCCAACCGTGTACACCCTGATGCCGTAATTTTTGGCAATTTCTGCAGCCGTAAGGGGAGCTACTTCCCCGCGGTTGTTTTCCCCGTCGGTGAGCAGAATGATGACCCTGCTGAGTGCGACACTCTCCTTCAACCGTGCGACAGCTGTGGCCAGCCCATTTCCGATGGCAGTGCCATCTTCGATCAATCCGGTTTTGATACCACGGAAGAGATTCAGCAGGATAGCCCGGTCCGTCGTCAGCGGGCACTGAGTAAAGGCTTCACCGGCGAAAACCACCAGGCCCATGCGGTCGTGTTCCCTGCCAGAAATGAATTCCATGGCTACTTTTTTTGCCGCTTCCAGCCGGTTTGGGGAAAAATCCATGGCCAGCATACTGGTGGAGATATCGAGGGCTACGACGATATCGATCCCTTCTGTGGTCACGTTTTCCCAGCTGGTGGTGGACTGAGGCCGGGCCAGGACAATGATAAACAGGGAAACTGCTGCCATCTCAAGCAGGAAAGGAAGGTGTCTCAGCCAGTGCCGAAGGGTGACCGGAGCTTTGCTGACAGCCTCTGTGGAGGAAACCTGAATGCTGGCGGTATTCTTTTTGTGCCACAGGAAATACCATGCCGCCCAGGGTATTAACACCAGCAAGAGGTACAATAATCCCGGATTCTTAAAAATTATTTCGTCAAACATTGTTTTCCTGATTTAAGGTTCTTTCATGAACAGTCTCCGGAACCTGCTCCTTACTTTCCTGTTCTTCAGCCTTCCCGGCGTTCACCGTTTCTTCGATCTTTGTCTCATTGACGAAGAAATAGGCGTTGATCAGCGTCAGGTTGTGATCGTCGGGAAGCGGTTGGTATTTGGCGAACTTCACCAGGTCGGCGGTGGGGAGTATCTGCTGAAGATAACCCAGCGTTTTCTCCTGAATCAGGTCACCCCGGGTGTTGAAAGATGCGATGATTTCCCCGGTGGTCTGTTCCATGGCGTGAATGCCAAACCTGTTTTCTATGTAAGTCCGCAAAACGGCGGTAACCTCGCTGTAAAATGCTTTGACCTTGTCCTTCTGCCAAAGTTTCTCCTCTTTGATCCTGTCGAGTTCCCGTAAGGCGATGATATGTGGCGGTTCCTTCGGTTTTTCGGGCTTGATAAAGAGCGGCAGGTTTCTTTTTTTCCTCCTGACGGAATAGAGGATAAGGAAGAGCAGGGTGGCGGCAAGGATGATCCCCATGATATAGGGAATGACCTCCTTAAGGGTCAGCGGGGCATCGTACGGCATCTTGATATCGGCAGGCCCCCGGGTGGTATCGATTTCCAGGGTCAGCACCTTTAACACCAGATCATTGGTAAATATGGAGTCCAGACGATCGGGCAACAGCAGGTCAACGCGGAGCGGGGGAATCCGGTATTCTCCGCTGTCAAAGCAGGTGATCCGGAAATTCTGCACCAGTCTGATGCTTTTGTCATCGAGAAAGGTGGTGTCAATGGGCGACCTTTCCAGAATTTCAATTTTCCCGGAAAGGGTATCCGGCACCTGGATAAACCCGGATTGCAGTGTGGATGGCTTTTCCAGTTCGACCCTGAGGTTGACCTGATCCCCGATCAGAATCCGGGAGGAATCGATCAGTGCCGTAGCTTTTACAGGCTGTCCCGTCACACGGACCGTGGCTAGGATTGCTGACAGCAGTATCAAAAAGATGGCTGTGTGTCGTCTTTTCATATTCACCTCCGTGCTCCCCTTTTCTTAAAAAGGTTCATCAATGATCTTACATAATCTTCCCGGGTGTTTATCCAGGCAGAGTCAACTCCGCAACGCGTGAAGACAGCTTTCAGCTGCGCTGTCCTGTTGCGCCATCCGTCCCGGTAAATCCGGCGGGTGGTTTCGTCATTGCTGTTCACCCAGGTGTACTGTCCGGTTTCCGCGTCCTTCAGTTTCATCATTCCGATAGGGGGCAATTCCTCTTCCCGGTTATCATAAATCCGGATGGCGACCACATCATGCTTGTTGTTGGCCACGGAAAGAGCCTGCTCCAGATCGGGATGGTTATCGAGGAAATCGGAAATGACAAATACCGTGCATTTTTTCTTGATGGCGTTGGTGAGATACCTTAACGCTTCCGGAATATTGGTCCCCCGATTCTGCGGGGTGAATTCAATCATTTCCCTGATAATCCTTAAAATATGGGTTTTCCCTTTTTTCGGGGGGATAAACTTCTCAATGGTATCGGAGAAGAAGATCACCCCGGTCTTATCGTTGTTCTGGATGGCGCTGAAGGCGAGGATGGCCCCGACTTCGGTGATGATGTTCTTTTTAAGCTTGCGAAAAGTCCCGAACTCACGGGAGCCGCTGACGTCGATCAGCAGCATCACCGTCAATTCCCGTTCTTCCTCGAAGATTTTCACGTAAGGATGGCTGTACCGGGCCGTAACATTCCAATCGATGTTGCGGATGTCATCACCGAACTGGTACTCCCTGACTTCTGAAAACGCCATTCCACGCCCCTTGAAAGCACTGTGGTACTCTCCGGCAAAGATGTTGCGCGTCAACCCGCGGGTCTTTATTTCAATCTGCCTTACCCGTTTTAACAGGTCGGTTGTTTCCATAATAATAAGTATTTATGGAACTTCCACGGTATTGAGGATGTCGGTGATGATTTCCTCCGAGGTAATGTTGTTGGCTTCTGCTTCGTAGCTGAGACCGATACGGTGGCGCATCACGTCGGGACAAACGGAACGGACATCTTCAGGGATGACATAGCCGCGCCGTTTGATGAAGGCATAGGCTTTGGAGGCCTGGGCCATACTGATGCTGGCTCTGGGGGATGCTCCCCAGGTGATCATGTCACGGTATTTTTCCAGTTTGTACTCCTCGGGTTCACGGGTGGCAAAGACAATATCTACAATGTATTTCTGGATTTTTTCGTCGATATACACCTCTTTCACCACATCACGCGCTTTCATGATGTCGGCAGGTTTCATGATGCTGTTGGTTTCCGGGAAGGTTTTCAGCAGGTTTTGCTGGATGATCAGTTTCTCTTCCTCCTTTTTGGGGTAGTTAATCACAACTTTCAACATAAAACGGTCTACCTGGGCTTCGGGGAGCGGGTAGGTCCCTTCCTGTTCGATAGGATTCTGCGTTGCCATCACCAGAAAGGGTTTGTCGAGGGCATAGGTGTTCTCCCCGATGGTGATCTGCCGTTCCTGCATGGCTTCGAGCAATGCCGACTGAACTTTCGCAGGAGCCCTGTTGATTTCATCAGCCAGAATGAAATTGGCAAAAATGGGGCCTTTCTTGACCGAGAACTCTTCCCTTTTCTGGCTGTAGATCATGGTCCCGATCAGGTCGGCAGGCAACAGGTCGGGCGTGAACTGAATCCTGGCGAACTTGGCATCAATGGTGTGCGCAAGGGACTTGATGGCCAGCGTTTTTGCCAAACCGGGCACCCCTTCCAATAGAATATGCCCGTCGGAAAGCAATCCGATCAGCAAACTCTCGATAAGATGTTTCTGCCCGACAATCACCTTGTTCATTTCAATGGAAATTAGATCGACAAATGAACTCTCACGCTGAATGCGTTCATTGAGTTCTCGTATATCAACTGCCTGATTCATAAGGAAAAATTTACGTGAAAATGTTGGTTATTTTTAAACTCACGAAAATAGAGGTTTGATCTTTATAAAAAATGAATTTTTTGTTAAAAAAATTAAACCAGGCCCTCTCATAAGGACCTGGTTTGTGCTGTGATTTACTGGATCGAAATCTCGCGGGCCGGTTTCGGTTTTACCTCCTCCTTTTTGGGAAGTGTAATGCAAAGAATGCCTTCGCAATATTTTGCCGTGATCTTATCCCCTTCAACAACCGTCTCCGGAACGGTGAAACTCCGCTGGAACGACTGATAACTGAATTCACGGCGGGTGAAACGACCCTTTTCTTCTTCTTCTTCTTTCTCTTCCTTCTTCTCTGACGTAATCGTCAACAGGTTGTTTTCCAGGTTGACCTTAAAATCATTCTTGTTCATCCCGGGTGCAGCCACCTCAATTTCAAATGCATCGTCGGTCTCTTTCACATTTAAAGCCGGCAATGTGGTGTTGGTACTTGAAAAATTGGAACTGCCCCAATCCATCAGATCCCGGGTGAATAAGTTGTCCCAGAACGACGGAAGATACATGTTCGATCTTTTAATTAGTGTCATGGCTAAATCCTCCTTTGATTTAAATTATTAATTCTGTTTTCTTGAAAAATTCATGTTCCCGGTATTTTACCCATCAAAATAGATACCAGCCTGCCGGATCATATCAATTCATTGTCATAGTAAATTGCTGTCATACAGCGATATGGAGGTTTTTATCATCTATTGTTGATTATTATGTTAATTAAAAAAAATGTCAGAATGTCCTGTTTTTTATAAAAAGTTGACAAAATTACAGGCAGAATGGTAGCTTTTTTGTTAATTTCGGCCGGAAAGTAACATCAGATGCAGCGATACCGGGTGGAGCTCAGATTTAAGGGGAGCCGTTATTTCGGATGGCAGGTTCAGCCGGGCCGGCCGACGGTACAGGGGGTTCTGGAGGAGTGTTTTTCTCTCTTTTTACGCATGCCGGTTGTCATCACCGGTGCCGGCCGCACCGATACCGGGGTACATGCCTCCTTTTATACGGCCCATTTCGATGCCGGGGATCTTCCCTTTTCCTCAGACGATGTTGTATACAAGCTGAACCGTTTTCTTCCCGATGATATTTCCCTATTGTCCATCCTGCCGGTTCCGGAGGATTTCCATGCCCGCTTCAGTGCACTTTCCCGGACTTACCGTTACTGCATCAATACGGTGAAGGATCCTTTTTCGGTGGATACTGCCTGGTATTTTCCCCGGCCGCTCGATGTGGAAAAAATGAATGAAGCTGCTGGCCTTCTACTGAAGTATGACGATTTTACCAGTTTCAGCAAGTTGCACACCGATGTGAAGACCAACCGCTGCCTGATAGAGAAGGCGGTCTGGGAGAGAGAGGGTCCCCTGTTGTTTTTTACTATCACCGCGGATCGTTTTTTGCGCAACATGGTGCGGGCGATTGTGGGCACCCTCCTGGAGGTGGGGAAAGGCAGGCTTACGGTGGCAGGTTTTGAAAGTGTCATTATAAAAAAGGATCGCGGTGCCGCGGGGAGCAGCGCTCCGGCCCACGGACTATTCCTTACCGGAATCCGTTATCCCGGCGATCCGGCTTAACTTGATGAATAAAGTGCTCCGGGCCACCGGACCAAAGGAAACCCTCCAAACACACGTTCGTGAATCAGTGTCTCGCCCGACGGAAAATCCGCATTTTCCCTTCACAGTATACCTGACGACACATTTCCTGAACTAGCAACCCGCGATCCTGCGATTCCGCGCCTCCTCCTCTCTGAAGGCTTCTTCAGCTTTTTATCTGTCCAGCGGTATCCAGACGGTCATTTCCGAATTTCCGCGATTGTTCCAGGCAAAATAGGGAATCAGCGTAACTGAAACGGGTTCCGGTTTTTCGGGGGTACGAATCCTGTAGAGGTTATTATTCCAGGTTCCTCCCTTTTCTTTCAGGAATTGGCCATTAAGGGCCACAATGCAGGCATCCCCGATGAACTGTTGAAAAGGTTCCAGGGTGGCCGTAACCGGGATGGAAAAGTCAAAAATCCTGCTTCCTTCCGGGATGTCGGGCGATTCCAGACAGTAGACCACGGGGCCGCGCCTGACGGCCACCTGGTTGCGGGTTTCTTCCACGAGGGGATGGGCTTCTACCAGCACCGGTCGCATGGGAAGGATCACTTCCACACGGTCTCCTGTTTGCCAGGCGCGTGAAATTTGCACATACCTTCCGGGTTCCGGGATGATCCCGGCGGACTGCCCGTTTATCAGGACTGTAGCCGTATCGGCCCACCCGGGGATCCGCAGGTAAAGTTTCGCCGTCTCCGGAAATTTGCTGATCAGCAGGGTGATGCTGCCCTCCCAGGGATATCCGGTGACCTGTTCCAGGCTCACGTCCTTCCCGTTCCAGGTCGTGTGCAGCTGGCTGCCCCCGTAAAAGTTGACATACATCCCGTCGTCAGATTTGGAATAGAAGTATTCCTGTATTTCGGCGATAGTCCGGATGGTATTGGGGGGACAGCAGTTGCAATAGGAGATGTATTCCTCCCGGTTTTTGGACCAGCGGAGGTCGTGGCTTAATTCGTCAGCCACGCAGAGGGGGTTGGTATAGAAATATCCTGTGCCGTCGAGGCTGACGGCGGCAAGGAGGCTGTTGTACATGACCGTTTCCATGATGTCGGCATAGGCGGCATTCCCTGATATGAGGAGCATCCGCCAGTTCCAGAGCAGGTTCCCGATGTTGGCGCACGATTCGTTATGGGCGTTGAGGTTGGGAAGCTGGTAGGACCGGCCGTAAGCCTGGTGGACCTGTTGGATCGAAGGCTGGTCATAGGTGGTCCCGTCGGGAGAAACACCATCGTAGAGAGCTCCGCAGGCCCCTGTGATGTATAATTTGCCGCCGACCACATCGTTCCCGATTTTTCCAGGGCTGTCAGCAACGAATCATCCCCGGTTTCGGCATAGAGATCGGCGGCGCCGGCATAGAGGTAGTTAGCCCTGACGGCATGTCCCACTGCCGTAGTCTGTTGTTTGAAAGGAATCCGGTCCTGGTTGTGGTCGGTTCCCTCCTTCACCAGGCTCCGGATCTCCATCAGTTTTTTTGCCAGTTCCAGAAAGGCGGGATCGCCCGTAGTCCGGTACATCTCCGCCACCCCCATGTAATGGGAGGGACAGATGGTATTTCCGGCCAGTTCCTCCGGCGCCGTCCGCGAAAATTCCACCAGGAAACGGGTAGCCTTCCGGGCAATCTCCAGCAGGGTGTTTTTCCCTGTCACCCGGTGATGAATACAGGCTGCTGTCATCAGGTGGCCCAGGTTGTAGGTTTCAAAATCGAGCCTTCTCGTAAATTCATACCTGGATCCCGGATTTTTGGCCGCTTTGATCAGCGCGGGTGTATGGAGGTACCCGTCGGCACGCTGGGCTTTCCCGATAACGGCGATGATCCGGTCAATCTCTGTTTCCAGCTTCTGGTCCCGTGATGCGGCCCATACCATGATCTCCGCTTCCAGCATTTTATAAAAATCACCGTCGTGGAAAGCAGGCCCCTGATGATCCCCCTCTGCCAGTCCGGCAGCAATTTCAAAATTCCGGAAGGCATGGCTTACTTCAGGGTTGAGGTAGCAACCCATCATGCGGGGGACCATCACCCCGCTGCACACCCGGAACCGCTCGGCCCAGAAACCATCGGTCCAGGTGACATCCCCGATGTTTACACTCCGAAGTCTTAAATGAGGACTCGTTCCCGTAGCGGTAAGCCCCCGCTCCTGACCCCCGAGGTGAACCGGGAGGTGAAGGCACAGCAGAAGTGCCGGCAAGATAAAACAGCGGAATAACGGCTTCTTCTCTTTGGTGTATTTCATTGGTCTGGTTAATTCTGTGATACTAAAATGATGACCATGTCGTGGTTTATATGCGCAGTGACCTCCGGCATCAGGCACTCAGGTTTTATCATCCGATGGCAGACAGGTCTCAAAATGGTAAATCCCGGAACCGCACTCCACCACCCGGCATCCGCCGGAGGTTCCTTTGTTTTCCAGTTCCCCCGACTTTTCTATGGGGATTCCATGTTCGGTGACCGCGGCTTCACACGAGGCGGGAATATGGATTTGCGCCGTTGCATTGGCAGGGATGGTCACCCGGAGGATCAGTTTCGTTCCGTTCACCTCCCACCCTGAAGTAATTTCCCCGTACATGGATTGGTAGGTTGCGCAGGCATGGGTAAGTGGGGGAGAGATGACCGGGCGGATGATGATTTTTTTGTATCCGGCACTCTGCAGGTCGGATTGTATTCCCGCCACCCTGGAATAAAGCCAGTTGCCCACGGCCCCATAGGCGTAGTGGTTGAAGGAATTCATGCCGGGATCCTGGAAGGAGCCGTCGGGCCGGATGCCGTCCCACCGTTCCCAGATGGTGGTGGCGCCCCGGGTGACGGGATAGAGCCACGAAGGATAGGAGGTATTCAGCAGCAGCTGATAGGCCAGGCCGGGGTATCCGGCATCGGTGAGAGCATCCAGCAATAGCGGGGTTCCCAGGAATCCGGTGGTCAGATGCCGGAAACGAGTCACGTTGGCGGCAAGACTTGCAGCGGCTGTGCGGACCATTTCCTGCGGAAGTATTCCGAAGGCCAGGGCCAGAGCGTATGCCGTCTGGGTATCGGAAACCAACCTGCCGTTGGGGGTGATGAATTCCTCCCGGAAGGCTTTTTGTATGCGGGGAAGAAGGGAGGAGTAAAATGCGGCATCCTCCACTTTGCCAAGAATGGAAGCGATTCTTGCCAACAGGTCCGTGGAGCGGTAAAAGAATACCGTGGCGATCAGCTCTTTTTCCGTATGGGCGCCGGCAAAACCGTAATCGGGGGCGTTGTATACCTGGCTGTAGTATTCCGCAAATGAGAGCCAGTCGCCGAAGTGAAATCCTGAGGTAAAGAGGCAGCTCTCCCCGGCTTCCCGGACCATGAAGTCCACCCATCCTTTCATGGAGGAGTACTGCTCCATAAGAATGCGTTCATCACCGTACTGCTGGTAGAGTACCCAGGGGATCATCACGGCGGCATCGGCCCATCCGGCGGCACCGTAACCGTCGGACCATCCCGTGCCTCCCCCGTCGGTAAGCATCATGGGAACCACCCAGGGAACCGCACCATCCTGACGCTGGTCGGCATAAAGGTCTTTCAGCCATTTGGAGAAAAACGGGGCGGCATTCACATTGAAGCAGGCGGTGGGGGCGAATACCAGCGCATCACCGGTCCATCCCAGCCGTTCGTCACGCTGGGGACAGTCGGTGGGCACATCCAGGAAATTGCCGCGCAGGCTCCACAGAATGTTGTGTTGCAGCTGATTCACCAACGGAGAGGAACATTCAAAGGTGCCGGTTAACTCCATGCCGGAGTGAAGCACCCGGGCCGTGAACCGGTCAGGATCGATGACGCCTGCATAATCCGCCACCTTTACGTACCTGAAACCCATCCATGTGAAATGAGGTTCGTAGGTTTCCGCTTCCCTTCCTTTGAAAATGTATTCCACTTTCTGACGGGCAGCACGCAGATTTTCCGTGTAAAAATTACCATCCTTGTCCAGAACTTCCGCATGAAGGAGGGTGATTTTGCCGCCCGGAATACCGAGAAGCTGAAACTGGATCCGGCCTGCCAGGTTCTGCCCGAAATCGAGCACCCGCTCCCCCAAGGGGGTGGTTATGAAAGCCGTCGGTTTGATTTCACGGGTCACCCTGACCGGGGGACCCACCGTTGCGGTGAGGGAATCATAGCCATACTCCCGGGTCAAAACCCCGGCCCAATCCGAATCGTCATACCCCGGAAGGTCCCATCCCCTCTTTTCAAGCCGTGCATCATAGACCTCGCCATGGTAGATTTCGGAGGAGAGGATGGGACCTGTGGAGCTTTTCCAACTGCCGTCGGAGAAAACCAGCAGGGCGGATCCGTCGTAAAAGGTGATTTTCAACTGAAGCAGCAAAGCTGTTTTGTCCCCGTAGAGGTTCCTTTCCCCCTGCCATCCTATATTTCCGCGGTACCATCCGTCGCCGAGGATGACGCCGATGGCGTTGTCCCCGTTTTTTACCATTCCGGTAACATCATAAACCTGGTACTGCAAGCGTTTGTGGTAGCTGGTCCATCCCGGGGTAAACTCCTGGTCGCCCGCCCTGACGCCATTGAGGTGCACCCGGTACAATCCGCGGGCCGTAACATAAAGGATTGCTTTAATGACCATTTTTTGGGTACGGAATTCTTTCCGCAGTAAAGGCGCGGGATTGGCACGGTCGGGATCCTCCAGCAGGTCAGCTTCGATCCACTGGGCTTTCCATGCGGAGGCATCCATCAGTCCGGTTTCCCAAAAGGCAGGTTCGCTCCATCCGGAATGGCGATCTCCTGCCGAAGCTTTTACTTTCCAATAGATGCGCTCTCCGGGGCCGGGGGGCAACCCCTCGTATTCCACATGCACCGACCGGTCCGATGCCACTTCCCCGGAATCCCAGACCAGGGGAAATCCCCGGTTCAGCGCTTCCGGAGATCGGGCACATCGGATGTGATATGAGGTTTGAAGAATGTTTCGGGCTCCTTCAGCATCCATTTTCCAACTCAGCCGGGGTGCCGGGATATCCACACCGATGGGGTTGACGTGGTATTCGGTACGCAGATCCTTGATTGTCAGCACTCCGGTCAATTTTTTGGTGATTCCTTCCCGTCATTCTGCCGGTCGGGGGATTTGCTTTTCATCCAGAAGGGGGCGGTGGCAAACCACAAAACCATGCCGACAGTCATGAGCAGATAATGGTCCTTTAATTCCAGGATCCCTTTGAGTACCAGCAAGGAAGGGACCAGGGTCAGTGCCAGCCCGAGAAATGAAAGGGTGATCAGGATTTTTTTCATAAGAGGCCTCCTTTCCCGGCGAACTGCGGATGGGGGGTTGACTTTTGCTGAATGAAGACCGTGATGAGGTAAAAAATGGCGGCGAGGATCCATTCTGGTCCCACCAGGAAGGTGATATCCAGGTGAAGCTTGTCGATCCACCCGGGCAACCTGCCGTTTACCATCTTGCTGAGGAATGGGTAATTATCCTTTCCGTAGAAGAAGAGGGAGATGAGGAAGGGTGTGAACCAGGAGACAGCGGCGGGCCAGCTGAAGCTTAAGCCTGATTTTTCGATGAAGTTGCTGATAAGTCCGATTTTCGGGAAAAGCCATACTTCGAGGATAATGAAGGCTCCCACGGGGGCGAAGAACAAGCCATAATAGGCGACGATACGGTCGAGATTGGCGTTTACCGCCGGGATACAGGCAGTGATGATCATAAAAATGCCGGCGGCGAAGGTGACTTTCCACCGTCTCCAGTTGGGAGTGACCACCTGAATGGCCAATCCGGCCCTGTAAAGGGTGGGATTTGCGGTGGTCCATCCGGCGATGACCACACACACCGCTCCCGCCAGTCCGGCTCCGAACAGGGCAATGGTCCCCGGCTGGGGATTGGTGAATCCGTCGGCCAGGTATGCGGCGCATAAAATCCCCGAAGCGATCCAGGCTCCGAAATGGCCCAGAAACATGCCGAAGGCCGAGGCGAATCCCTGGGTCCACCGTTTGGCATACCGGAAAATGGTGATGTCGGCCATGCCCATGTGCTGGGTGGCGTTGCACAACCAGGCAAATCCCGCCACATGCCAGAAGGTATACTTCGAATTGTTCCCGAGGGGTTGCCCGGTGAAAATTTTCGTTGACAGGATCTCCCAAAAACTCCCTTCCGTCCCCGACCTGAGTTTGGCCAGCATGGCGATGGCGGCGGCAAAGAAGACCAGGATCATCCAGGGAGCGCAGATCTTTGAGAAATGGGCGATTTTTTCGAATCCCAGCACCGCCAGCACCGCAATTACGGCACCTACCACCAGGGCGATCCCCATCCAGGGAAGGGAAGGAAGCAAATCCCCGGCGAGGTAGTCAGGATTGGGAATCCCAAAGGGAATGGAAATGGAAGTCACCGCCACATTCACCATGGCTCCTGCCATCAGACATAAGATGAAGGCATAAAAAGCACTGTAGGCAAAGGTAAGCCACGGCCCGACCACCTTTTTCAACTGCCAGTAAATGGTAAGCCGGGTTTTGACCGCCACCGGGGCGGTCAGAAATGCCCAACTCAACACCGCCATGGTATTCCCGGCCAGCAAGCCCCAGATGAAATCCCCCGCCGAAACCCCGTGCATCACCATCAAAGGCCCCAGCACAAATTCCGTCCCCGCAATATGCTCCCCGGAAAACATCGCGATGAAGTTCTTCCATCCATGCAGCCTATTCTCCGAAACAGGCTCCCGGTCATATTCATACAACGCATCCAGACGCTTTATCAAAGATGATCTCTCTCTTTCCGTATCTCGCGGTTGGCTTGAATCCATGGTCTCAATCAGGATGAGGTGACAGGGTAACCCTTCATGGGCAAAACTACTGGAATAAATTGATTTCTGCAATAAAACGTTTGCAAAATTTTGTCATTTCTAAGTGCTAAATTTGTTAATAATAAAAGGTTTGTTGTTATGTAAACGTTCACATTTATTTTAAATTTGTGGAATGAAACCTTGTGGAATGAAACCTTGTGGAATGAAATCTTATGGAATGAAATCTTATGGAATGAGCACTTACCTGGCTTTTTCCCGGTACCATTTTTTTCTGGGGATTTTTTTCGTGCTCACCCGGGCACTCTTTTCCTGCTCTCCGGGCGATGTCTCCCTGGTGGTTTGTCATGAGGGAGATGCGGCGCAGTATGGTATCGCACGGCTGCAGGAGGCACTTGGGGAGGCGGGTTATCGTGTGGTCATTTCCCGGGAACCTGAAGATCAAGGCAAGGCGCTGGTCATTGTTGCCGGTTTGGAGAGCGATAGTTATTTCGCTGACAATCCGGGGTTTACCATGGGTGATGCGGTGAAGGAGGGATTCCGGATCAGATCGGAAGGCAGGAGAGTTTCCATTGCTGGCAGCGATGAAAACGGTCTTTTGTATGGTTGTCTGGAACTGGCTGAACAGATAAGCCGTTCGGGAGGGATTCCCGGAAGCCTTGATTTTTCGGATCATCCTGAAATGGTATTGCGGGGGACCTGCATCGGGCTTCAGAAAACGGAATACCTTCCTGGCCGGGCGGTTTATGAATATCCGCTGACGCGTGAGAACTTCCCCTGGTTTTACGATAAGGAGCAATGGATTGCCTACCTCGACATGATGGCGGAGAACCGTTTCAACGCTCTCTTCCTGTGGAACGGCCATCCTTTTGCATCCCTGGTGCGGCTGGAGGATTATCCTTTTGCCGTGGAGGTGGATGAGGAAACCTTCGGGCTGAATGAGGAGATTTATGGTTTTCTGACCCGGGAAGCAGGAAGGCGGGGCATCTGGGTGATCCAGATGTTTTACAATATCATCGTATCCAAGCCCTTTGCGGATCATTACGGATTAGCGACCCAGGACCGCAACCGGCCGATCATGCCTGTCATTTCCGACTACACCCGTCAATCGGTGGCTGCTTTTATTGGGAAATACCCCCATGTCGGGCTGATGGTTTGTCTGGGGGAAGCCATCAACACCATTGAGGATGATGTGGAATGGTTTACGCAGACTATCATCCCGGGGGTGAAGGATGGATTGGCAACGCTGGGCGTGATGGAGGAGCCTCCCCTGGTGCTCAGGGGACATGATACCGATGCCCGCCGGGTGATGGAAGCGGCACTGCCGCTTTACCGGAATCTGTATACCGTCCACAAATACAACGGTGAATCGCTGACCACGTATGAACCCCGGGATTCATGGGCGACCATTCATCAGGAGTTGAGCAGGCTGGCTCCGGTCCACATTTCCAACGTGCATATTCTGGCCAATCTGGAGCCTTTCCGTTACGGATCGCCCGTTTTCATTCAGAAGAGTGTTCAGGCGATGCATGATATCCAGGGGGCCAACGGACTGCACCTCTACCCGCAGGCCTCATACTGGGACTGGCCTTATACGGCCGACAACACCACCCCCCGCATGATGCAAGCCTGCCGCGACCGGATCTGGTACAGCGCCTGGGGCCGTTACGCCTGGAACTGCCGGCGGGATCGGGACGAGGAAGTAGCCTACTGGGCAACCTGGCTCGGGGATTTTTACGGTTGCGGTGCCCGGGGAAAGGAGATCCTGGAAGCCTATGAGCAAAGCGGGGAAATCGCACCCAAACTCCTGCGGAGGTTTGGAATTTCAGACGGAAACCGGCAGACGTTGCTGCTGGGCATGTTCATGAGTCAGCTGGTTAATCCATACAAGTGGAATGTATACAGCAATTTCTACGCCTCAAGCGGCCCTCCGGGAGAAATCCTGGCGGATTACGCCCGCAAGGAGTGGTTTGGGGAATCCCATGCCGGGGAACTCCCCCTGCAAATCATTGCTGAGACCGTGGAACACGGAGAGAAGGCCGCGGAAGCCATCGAAAGGGCGGCACCTCATGTAAAATCCAATACCGCGGAGTTTGAACGGCTGAAAAACGACATGTACTGCTACCGGGCTTTCTCCGGGTATTTCGCGGAAAGGGTCAGGGCCGCCGAACGGGTTCTCCGTTATAAATATTCAGGCGACTTCTCCGACCTGGAAACAGCGGTTCCCTTTCTGGAAAAAAGCGTGGCCTATTATCAGGAACTTGTTGACCTGACGAGCGAAACCTACCTGTATGCCAACAGCATGCAAACCCAACAACGCCGCATTCCCGCACCGGGGACTGGCGGCATTAACAAAACGTGGGGGGAATTGCTGCCCCAGTACCAAAGGGAGTTGGAGAATTTCAGACACAACATCGCCATGCTGAAGAGCGCTGGCGGTGACACAGCGTCCGCTGCCAGAATCCTGGAACCGGCACAGGTCACCCTCCTGAACCAGGGAGTATCTCTTTTCCCGCTGAAAAAGGGAGAAAAGGTCTACCGTGACCATCCCGCGGTCATTGAGGAGGCGGCTCCGGAACTGCAGCGGCTTTCAGGGATCCTCCTTTCGGACAAGGCCCAGCAGGAATCGGGAACCATGATTCATTTCAGGAATGAGAAAGCGGTCAAGGTTTTGGTGGGGTATTTCAATACGAATAGTTATTCCGTGCTTCAGCCGCCCACCCTGGAAACCGATGCATCGGCAAACGACCGCGGTCAGGCCGATATCAAAATTGCCAACGCCCTGAAGTTGAACAGTCTCTATCCGGTCAATATTTACAGTTACCATTTCGAAGCGGGTGAAAACAGGCTTGTGTTGGGAAAAGGGCGTGTGCTGGTGCTGGGATTTATTGACGGAAGCGAAGAGATAGAAATTCATGATGCCGGTCTGACCGATAAAACCGATGGAATTCCGGTGGACTGGCTCTTTTATTAAATATCAGGAATGATGAGGGGATTTCGGTATAGCTTGTTATGGATCAGCCTGGGGGTTGTTTTGGTTTCTTCCTGTTCTCCGCGGGTAAGCAGGGTTCCGGTTTCCGTTCCGGAGGAAAAAATGAGGGAGGTATTTGAAGAGGTCAAAACTCCCTTTAAATATGGTCTGGTGCTGGTTCCCGGCGATCCTTCCCTGAAAGTCGACTGTCCGACGGTGTTTCGCCATAAAGGAACCTGGTGGATGACTTTTTTGGTTTTCGACGGCCGTGGTTATGAAACCTGGCTGGCGAAAAGCGGTGATTTACTCCATTGGGAGCAGTTGGGGAGGATCATGGCTTTCAGTGACAGCACCGACTGGGATGGCAACCAGAAGGCGGGATTCCCGGGGCTGCAGGATCCTATCTGGGGAGGGTCTTATAAATTGCGGACATTCAACGGCAAATACTGGATGCCGTACTTCGGGGGGAACAGTCGGGGTTATGAAAAGGGACTCCTTTCCTTTTCCATGGCTTTTACCCGCTTCTCTCCGGCGTCGGCCCATCGCTGGGAGCGACTCGGGAAGCCCATTTTAAAAGCTGACGATGCTGATGTCCGCTGGTGGGAAAACAGCACCATTTACAAAACCTGGGTCCTGCATGATAAGTCGGAAGCGACGGGGTATCCCTTTGTCCTTTTTTACAATGCCCGCGGCGACAGCCTCCTGCCGGAGCGGGGGGCGGAACGGATAGGCATGGCGGTTTCGCGTGATATGATCCACTGGACCCGCTACGGAAGGGATCCCGTCATCAACCACCACATGGGCATTTCGGGCGATGCGGTGGTTCAGAAAATGGGCGACCTGTGGGTGATGTTTTATTTCGGCGCTTTCTGGCCCGATCGCAAAGACCATGACGCTTTTAACCGGTTTGCCTGTTCCCGGGATCTGGTCCACTGGACCGAATGGAGCGGTGAAGACCTCATCGCCCCTTCGGAACCCTATGACGACTGGTTTGCCCACAAATCGTGCGTTGTCAAATACAGGGGCATCGTCTACCACTTCTATTGTGCCGTCAACCGGGGAGGAGAACGCGGCATCGCCCTGGCAACCTCCGCAGGCATTGGGAAAAGCACCCTCCGCTTTCCGTTGTCCACCTCTGAAAACCGATAAGTATGAAACAAGCCCTTTTATTTTTGTGGTTGATTTTGGTGATTCTGTTATCCTGCTCCAGGGAAAGGGAGAGGGTACGGGAAACCCAACTGTTCACCGCGGAATGGAAATTCGCCTCAGGTGATCATGCCGGGGCTGAGGAACCCGGCTATGATGATGGGGCGTGGAGGGTCTTAACGCTGCCTCATGACTGGAGCATTGAAGGGAAGTTCAGCCCTGACCATCCTGCCGGAACCGCAGGAGGCGCCCTTCCTGCCGGTGTTGGCTGGTACCGGAAGACCTTCCGCCTCGGGGACCCGGACCGGCGGAAGCAGGTCTATCTTGAATTCGGTGGGATTTACCGGAACGGGGAGGTATGGATCAACGGCCACTACCTGGGAAAACGACCCTACGGGTACAGCTCCTTCGTATTTGATATTTCAGAGCATGTCAGGTTCGGGGAGGAATCCAACACCCTGGCCGTTAAGGTGGATAATTCCCTTCAGCCAGGCTCACGCTGGTATACCGGGTCGGGAATTTACCGCGATGTGTGGCTGATCACCACCGGAAAAATTCACATAGCGCCTTGGGGAACCTATGTCACAACTCCTGACGTAAAACCTGATCATGCCGGGGTTGTCCTGGAAGTGACCCTCCTGAACCGGGAGGAGCGGCCGGAATCCCTCCGGATTAATACGGAAATCACCGCTCCTGACGGCCGGGTGGTGGCTGCCGTCACCTCCACAATGGCTATGAAGGAGACATCGGGGATTGTACGGCAAACTTTTGACATCAGGGACCCGCAGTTGTGGTCGGTGGAAACCCCGCAGCTTTACCGGGCCAAGACACTCCTTTATGCCGACGGGGAGCTGACCGATGACGTGGATACCCCTTTCGGCATCCGGTATTATGAATTCCATGCCACCCGGGGGTTTTCCCTGAACGGAAATCCTTTGAAGATCAAAGGGGTTAACCTGCACCATGACCTGGGAGCGCTGGGGAGTGCCTTTCACCGGCGGGCAGCGGAACGGCAGCTGGAGATCCTCAAAGGGATGGGGTGTAACGCCATCCGTACCGCCCACAACCCGCCGGCATCCGAATTCCTGGAGCTGTGCGACAGGATGGGATTCCTGGTCGTGAATGAGATTTTCGACATGTGGGCCAAAAAGAAAAATAAATACGATTACGCCATGCACTGGGAGGAGTGGCATGAAAGGGACCTCCTCGACTGGGTCAGGCGCGACCGCAACCATCCCAGCGTTATCGCCTGGTCCATCGGGAATGAAATCAGGGAACAGTTCGATTCCACAGGGCTGGTCATCGCCCGTGAACTTGCCGGATTGGTGAAAAGCCTCGACACCACCCGACCGGTTACCTGTGCCCTGACGGAACAGGATCCGGCAAAAAATTTCATCTTCCAATCGGGAGCCCTCGACCTGATCAGCTTCAATTACAAGCATACGCAATATCCTGATTTTCCGGGTAATTATCCTGGGAAGCCGATGGTAGCCTCCGAGAATGTTTCGGCCATAGCCACCCGGGGAAGTTATCTGATGCCTTCCGACAGCATCAGGGTATGGCCGGCCGCCCATGGAGCTCCCCTCGAAGGGGTGCCGTCCGATTTTACCGGTTCAGCCTACGACAACGTGCATGCCTACTGGGGGGCAACGCACCGGGAGACATGGAATACGGTGGCCAATTACGATTTTATTGCAGGCATGTTTGTCTGGTCGGGATTTGATTATCTGGGGGAGCCCTATCCCTTCCCCTGGCCGGCAAGGAGTTCCTATTTCGGTGTGGTCGACCTGTGCGGTTTCCCGAAAGACAGCTACTACTTTTACCAAAGTCTCTGGAGCGACATACCGGTGCTGCACCTCTTCCCCCCCTGGAACTGGCAGGAGGGCGAAACCGTCGATGTGTGGGCTTACTACAACCAGGCCGATTCCGTGGAGCTTTTCCTCAACGGGGTATCTCAGGGAACCCGGGCCAAAGAAAGCGGACAAGCCGGTGTGATGTGGCGGGTGACCTATGAACCCGGTACCTTAAGGGCGGTATCACTGAAAAACGGGATCACGGTGCTGGAGAAGGAGGTCCACAGCGCGGGGAAAGCGGTGCGGATTGAAATGGAAGCCGACAGGCAGCACCTCCTTGCGGGAGGACGGGACCTGGCTTTTGTCAAGGTAAAAATCACCGACGCAAGAGGAATCACGGTGCCTGATGCCGCCAACAGGGTGAATTTTGAAGTTAAGGGTGCTGGTTCCGTTGCTGCCGTGGATAACGGATATCCCGCAGGTCTGGAATCCTTCAGGGGAAACGGGATCAAAGCCTTTAACGGCCTTTGCTTGCTGGTCGTCAGAACAGGTCAGGAAGCCGGTTCCATCCATGTTACGGCCCATGCCGAAGGATTGTCACCGGCATCCCTGGAACTCGACGTAAAAAAGTAAGACATGAAGCAAACCAACCATACCCTTTTCGATTTCCTCGATTTTGATCCGGGAAACAGCGGCGGACGCTCCTTGTGGATTGCTGGCCCACCCGCCGGCATCGACAGGGAGGGGGGAGATATCGTGGTGACCCTTCCCCTTCAGAAACAGAAGTCAGGGGTGGAAATCGCTCCCGACAGGAGCGTCGAACGGAAAAAGATAACTTTGCGGATACGGAGTTATGGCTTCCGGGTCCTCCGGATGTGCACAGGAGAGCATGGGGCCCCCATGTCAGGATCGGAGATGCTCGACATTTCGCCGGAATTGGAAGTCATACCCCTGGATTTCCGGAAGGAGAACCGGCAATGGATCATTTTTGACTCCCGGGGTGTCAGGAGGGCGGTGTTTGACTTTTCGAAACCGCAAACCAGGTACTGGAGCGATCTGATCCCTCCCCCCGAAGAACAGCTTGTGGCCTCTTTTTACCCCGATGGCATCCGGGAAGTCGGGATCAGCAGCTACGATCAGTTTTTTCCTGCCCGTCAGGATGCTTTTCCCCTGGCGTTTCTGGAAGAGGGGCAACGGTTCCAGCAGGCGACCCTTTCTTTTCATTCCGAAGCCGGTGAGGTTTTCTGCGGCACCGGGGAACGTTTTGCCAAAATGGATCTGGCGGGGCGTACAGTACAGCTGAAAAACCAGGATGGCCAGGGGGTCAACAGCCGCCGTACCTACAAAAATATTCCCTTTTACCTCTCCAGCCGGATGTATGGTTGCTTTCTGCATACTTCTGCGTTTTCAAAATTTTCCCTGGCGGATCATTCCAGCCGTTCCGTTCAGATCTATACCGAAGAGCCGCTACTGGACTTGTTCCTGTTTGGCGGGGATTCCCCGGAACAAATCCTCAGGGGGTACCGGATGATCACCGGATTTCCCGCGATGCCCCCCCTGTGGAGTTTCGGCATCTGGATGAGCCGGATGAGCTATTTCTCGGCAGAAGAGGTAGAAGGGATCTGCCTTCGGCTGCGGGACGAGGGATTCCCCTGCGATGTGATTCACCTCGATACCGGGTGGTTCCGGACTGACTGGCTGTGTGAATGGAAGTTCAACCCGGAGCGTTTCCCCGATCCTGAGGGATTTGTAAAACGGCTAAGGGAGCGGGGGTACCGGGTCAGCCTCTGGCAGCTTCCCTATATCTCCGCCGGAGCGGAGCAACTGGAGGAGGCCGTCGCCAACCGGTATACCGGGCAGGTCCGGGAATCGGAAAAGCGGGGAGGGTCCGACTTCAGTGCCCTGGATTATGCGGGGACCATTGACTTTACCAATCCACAGGCCGTTGTCTGGTACCAGGGATTGCTGAAGCGTTTGCTGGAGATGGGGGTAGCCTGCATAAAAACCGATTTTGGGGAGGAGATCCATATGAATGCCCGGTATCATAGCATGGCGCCTGAAGTGCTCAGCAATCTCTATCCGCTGTTGTACCAGAAGGCGGCTTTTGAGGTCACCCGCGAAGTCACCGGTGAAGGGATCATCTGGGCCCGGGCGGCCTGGGCAGCGTGCCAACGGTTCCCGCTCCACTGGGGCGGCGATGCTGCCTCCTCCCACGATGGGATGGCGGGATCCCTGAAGGGGGGCCTACACCTGGGCCTCTCGGGATTCGCCTTTTGGAGCCATGACGTGCCCGGATTTCACGGCCTTCCCGATTTTATGAACCAGGTGATCCCTGATGAACTTTATGTGCGCTGGACCCAGTTCGGCGTCTTCTCTTCCCATATCCGCTACCACGGAACCTCAGCCCGCGAACCGTGGGAATTCCCCGCCGTGGCTGAACTAGTGCGGAAATGGTGGCGCCTTCGCTATACCCTCATTCCTTACATTCTGGAACAGAGTCATATAGCGATCACTACAGGGTTCCCCTTCCTGCGGGCACTGGTTTTTCACCACCCCGGAGACAAAATGTGCTGGCATATCGATGACCAATACTATTTCGGGAGTGACTTCCTGGTGGCACCCGTCATGAAGGGCGAAAACCGGCGCGACATTTATCTTCCCGAAGGATCGTGGGTGAACTTCTTCGACGGAACCACCTCCAAAGGCCCTCAGTGGCTGAAGGATTTCGAATCGCCCCTGGAGGAAATGCCGGTCTGGGTGCGGCAGGGGACTTCAATTCCTGTTTATCCCTTCGAAATCAGTTGTACCGATGAAATGGATTTCGCAAACGTGACCACCCTGAAGATGGATGATTCCTTCAAGGGGATTTTCAAAACCAGATGGGAGGGATTGTCATGAAGCTCTGGAAAAGTGGATGGGAGGAATCACGGCAGCGGTACCTCGATTGGTGGAGCGGCAAAGGATTGGTGATTTCCATGTGGGAGCACCTCAGGAAGGAAGGTCCGGCGCACGAGGAGGTTCCCGCCCCTCCTCCTCCGGCTGACATCAGCCAGTTTTGGTTTGACCCCGAGTGGCGGGCAGCATATCTTCACCACCAGTTGTCGGTCAGTTCATTCAAGGCCGATATTCTCCCGGTGGCCAATACCCACCTGGGACCCGGATCCCTGGCGGCATGTCTGGGCGCCCGCCTCGAGGGAAGGGAAGATACCATTTGGATCAGGGAGGATGCCGAGCCTGGGGAGGTGATTTCCTGGACGGAAGAGAATCCCTGGTGGAAGCTCCACCTCGACCTCCTTAAGGCGTGCAGGAGATTGTCGGAAGATCGCTATTTTGTCGGGTGCCCCGACCTGGTGGAGGGACTGGATACCCTGGCCGCCCTGAAGGGAACCGACCGGGTGCTCATGGAAATGATCACCGATCCCGAACTCCTGGAGAGGCAGCTGCAACAGGTGAACGACATCTGGTACCGGGCTTTCAGCCGCATCTATGACATCATCAGGGTGGGGGATGAAATGGCTTTTTGTTATTTTTCCCTTTGGGCGCCGGGGAAGGTTTCGAAGCTGCAAAGCGACATATCGCTGATGATTTCCCCGGAGGATTTCCGCCGTTTTGTGCAGCCCTACATCAGGGAGCAGGCAGCGAAACTGGACTATTCCCTCTATCACCTCGATGGGGTGGGCGCTCTCCGCCACCTGGATGCCATCCTGGAAATCGAAGCCCTCAAGGCGGTGCAGTGGACCCCCGGGGTGGGGGAACCCCAGGGGGGTGACCCCAGGTGGTACGCCCTTTACCGTAAAATCCTGGAGAGTGGAAAGTCCGTCATGCCCTGTTGGGTGGAACCCGGCGAACTGAAACCCCTGCTCGACCACGTGGGAGCCGAAGGCGTCCATGTGCTTATGCATTTCAAATCGGAAAAAGAGATTGAAGAAACGGTGAAAATCGCCGCTTCCTATAGAAAATGAACAGGTTGACGATGATAACAAATTCCCGGAAAGGGGCGTTCCCTTCCGGAGCGAAAACCGGACTATGGAAAATATACACAGTTTTTTAAAACCGGTCGATTTTGTGGTGGTACTCATTTATCTGGTGGTGCTCATCGCCATCGGTTATTGGGTGAGTTTTATCAGAAAACAGGATGACAAGGATAATCTTTTTCTGGCAGGGCGTTCCCTGGGGTGGGGCAGCATTGGTCTGACGATGTGGGGCACCAATGTGGGGCCCTCAATGCTGATAGCGTCGGCAAGCATCGGCTACACCACAGGCATCGTGGCCGGGAATTTTGCGTGGTATGCCTTTGTCTTCATCTTTTTGCTGGCGGTAGTCTTTGCCCCGCGTTATCTTCATTCCGGGGTCACCACACTTCCCGAGTATATGGGAAAGCGGTTCGGCCCTTCCACGCAGACCATCCTGGCCTGGTATTCCATTGCCACCATCCTGATATCCTGGCTGGCGCTCACCCTATTTGCCGGGGGGATCCTGGTGGGGCAAATCCTGGACCTTCCGATGTGGGCGGCGGTCATCGTGCTGGTGGCCATTGCGGCATTTTTCACCATTGCCGGGGGGCTGAAAGCCGTGGCCTATACCAATGTATTCCAGATGCTGTTGCTGATCGCGGTCTCCCTGATCCTGACGGTTGCAGGCCTCCACAAGGCCGGGGGAATTGCTGCCGTTTACGAAAACACACCTCCCGGTTTCTGGAACCTCCTCCGCCCCATGGATGACCCGAATTACCCGTGGCTGGCCATTATCCTGGGCTATCCCGTCATGGGTATCTGGTTCTGGTGCACCGACCAATCCATGGTTCAGTCAGTGCTGGGAGCCCGAACCCTGGAACAGGGACAGCTCGGGGCCAATTTCACCGGATGGCTGAAAATTCTCGATGTGGCCCTTTTTATCATCCCCGGAATCGTCTGCTTTCTGCTGTTCCCCGGTCTTGAGGATCCCGATGAGGCTTACATGACCATGGTCACCAGGCTCTTCCCCGCCGGAATGACGGGGCTGGTCATGGCCATCCTGATTGCTGCCCTGATCAGTACCATCGATTCCGCCCTCAATTCCCTGAGTACGATTGTAACGCTCGACATCTATGTCAAAAATTTTAAGCCCGCTGCTTCCCGGAAGGAGATCATCACTGTCGGCCGCTATGCCACGGTAGCCGGAGCTGGGGTGGCCATCCTCATTGCCCTGGCCATTGACAGCATAAAAGGGCTTAACTTGTTTGACATTTTCCAGGCGGTGCTCGGATTTCTGGCACCCCCCATGTCGGTGCTCTTCCTCTTCGGGGTTCTATGGAAAAAAACAACCACAAGGGCTGCCAATTTCACCCTGTTGTTTGGAACCCTCTTCAGCCTGGGAACCGGCGTTTTTTATCTTTGGGTATTTCCGGACGAAAAATATGGTTTTTGGCCTCATTTCCTGCTCCTCTCGTTTTTCATTTTTGTCATCCTGGCATTTCTGACCTGGGGGGTGGTCATGACGGACAAAAACAGGGTGAGAGAAACGGTAAACAGCATGGATTTCAGCGGAATGCAAAAACCGACCCGGCTTGTGTGGGGCTGGTGGATCGCCCTGATCACCGTCATGGTAAGTTTTTACATCTTTTTTAACGGCCATTCCTGAGGAGGCGGAATGTGAAACTGACGGGGCAGAGCCTGAAACTGAAGGAGCAAAATGCGGAACTGACGGGGCAGAGCCTGAAACCTGAAAATCCTGGCTTCAACCGGCAGAATAAATGGCTGAAGCAGCCTTGTGAAAATCTTAGAAACGTTTACAAAAGAGATATGAATGAAAAAGTTCCGGCAAAAAGAGAAAAATGCGCTGTGTCCCCGGACCGGTTCACCTCTCTGACTGCCATGACGAATGGCGGGGTGGTTGGACCGGTAGTGTCAGGCGGATCCCCATCCCTGCAGGCCGGGAATTTCTTGGCCAGAGTTACCCGAGGTTTTGCCTGTTCCCGGAGGAATTCCTTAGATTGGCTGAAGTTGTTCCCGGGACTTTTTTTCGGGATTTTTCTTACCGTTCCGGTCTGTGCACAGACGGTCACGGGTGAACCTGCCGGGATTCCCCCGGTACCCGGAATATATGTGGAAGAACCATGGCACGATCCCCTCGTGTGCGGCATCAACAGGGAACCGGCACGCGCCACAGCTTATTCCTTTGCCACCCCTGAAGATGCCCTGCGCTGTTTCCGGGAATACGCTTCGCGGTGGATGACCCTCAACGGGGCGTGGGATTTTTATTATTCAAAAAGCAGAGAGAAAGCGCCAAAGGATTTTTACCGTTCACGGGTGTCGGGGTGGGACAAAATAGAGGTTCCTTCCAACTGGGAGTTGAAAGGATATGGTATGCCCATTTACAAAAGCGCAGTATATCCCTTCCGTCCGGTCAACCCGCCATGGACCCCCGGAGATGACAATCCGGTGGGATCTTATCAGCGCTCTTTCACCATTCCTAAGGCGTGGAAGGGGATGAATGTGACCCTTCACTTCGGCGGGGTGAGTTCTGCCTTCCGGGTGTGGGTGAATGGCTGCTTCCTGGGATACGGGGAGGACAGCTGCCTCCCCTCGGAATTCAATGTCACCCCATATCTGGCGGAGGGGGAGAATATCCTTTCGGTGGAGGTGATGCGCTGGAGCGACGGTTCTTATCTGGAGGACCAGGACCACTGGCGGCTGAGCGGCATCCACCGGGAAGTGCTCCTGCTGGCGGAACCGAAACTGCGGATTGCCGATTTCCACTGGCAGGCAAAACTCGATAGCAATGACCGGGATGCGGTCCTAAGCATCCGTCCCCGCCTCGAAAATCTTGCCGGTGACACCGTCAGGGGAACCTTGCTGAAAGCCATGCTCTATGATGGTGATCGGAAACCCCTGTTTCGGGAACCTCTCATGATCAGCGCCGGCAAGGTGATCAATGAAAGTTATCCTCGGCTCGACAATGTGAAATTCGGCCTGCTGGAAGCCAAAATCGACAATCCTCGGAAGTGGAGCGATGAGGAACCTTATCTTTATACGTTGGTATTGTGGCTGGAGGAGGAGAGCGGGATGATTACGGAAGCGAAGAGCTGCCGGGTGGGATTCCGGAGCATCCGGTTTTCGGAGGAGAATGGCAAACTGCTGATCAACGGCAGGGAGACCTACCTCCGCGGGGTGAACCGCCACGACCATGATCCGGTGAAAGGGAAGGCCCTTTCGAGGGAGGATATCCTGAAGGATGTGAGGCAGATTAAACAGTTCAATTTCAACTGCATACGTACGAGTCACTATCCCAATGATCCCTGGTTTTACGAGTTGTGCGATGAATACGGGATATTGGTGATCGACGAGGCCAATCTGGAAACCCATGGGCTGGGGGGCAAGCTGAGCAATGATCCGTTGTGGATCCATGCCCACATGGAGCGGGTGACGCGCATGGTGCTTCGCGACAAAAACCATCCTTGTGTGATTTTTTGGAGCCTTGGAAACGAGGCGGGCCGGGGTCCGGCGACTGCCGCCATGGCAGCCTGGGTTCATGATTTCGACATCACCCGGCCGGTCCATTATGAGCCGGCCCAGGGGAGCCATCAGCTCGAAGGCTATATCCCGCCCGGGGAGCCGGGTTATCCCGTCGACCATGCCCACCGCATCCAGGTGCCAAAAGACCAATACTATGTCGATATGGTGAGTCGCTTCTACCCCGCACTTTTTACTCCGGGGCTCCTGGTGGAACAACCCGGCGACGACCGGCCGGTTATCTTCGTGGAATATGCCCACAGCATGGGGAATTCCACGGGTAACCTGAAGGAATTCTGGGATATTTTCCGGGCGACACCCCGGATCATTGGCGGATGTATCTGGGATTACAAAGACCAGGGATTGCTGAAAACCGATTCCTGCGGCACCGGTTACTATGCCTATGGCGGGGATTTCGGCGAGAAACTGCACGATAGCAACTTCTGCCTCAACGGAATTGTCGCTTCCGACGGCAGGCCCAAACCGGCCATTTATGAATGTAAACGTGTTTTTCAGCCGGTAGGGTGTGAATATCCGGGGCAGGGCAGGATCAGGATATCGAATCGTCATGCGGTGAAATCCCTGGCAGGATATGATGTCATGTTAACCTTCAGGGAGAACGGTTTCGAAATTGCTACCTTAAAACTGCCGGATATGCATGTGGCGGCGGGGGCCGATTCTGTCATTGACATTTCGGCCCGTGTCCCCGCCCTGAAAAGTGGGAACGAATACCATGCGGAGCTCCGTTTTCTCCTGAAGGAAGCGGTTCCCTGGGCACCCGCGGGCTTTGTGGTGGCCGCCTGCCAGTTTCCCATGACGGGCCTTGCCAGAGGGAGGATACAGCATGGAAAACTCCCGGCATTAACCACCCGTGAGGATGAACCCCATATTGTAATCACCGGAAAAGGGTTCCGCATCCTTTTCGACAGGAGGAACGGGGCGTTGGCGTCCTTGACTTCCGGGGGCGAGGAAGTGGTGGTGGGCCCGTTGCTTCCTTCTTTCACCAGGCCCCTTACCGATAACGACCGCCGCGGCTGGAAACCCCATCTCATCATGGAGGAATGGTACCAGGGGAAGCCCCTGCTTAAGAATATAGCATTGCTGACTCCCGAATTCGGAACGGTGAAAGTTAAAAGCCGCTATTCGGTCATTGCCGGAAAAGCGGAAGCAGATGTCATCTATACGGTGGCGGGGAACGGCACCGTGAAAGTCACCTGTGAACTGCATGCCGACACCGGTCTGCCTTTCCTTCCCAAAGTGGGAATGCAGTGCGCCATTCACAATGATCTGAGAACGGTCACCTGGTTTGGCCGGGGGGAACCTGAAAACTACTGTGACCGGCGGACAGGCATGGATGCGGCAGTCTATACCCTGCCACTGGCGCAATTTTTGGAACCTTACGTGATGCCCCAGGAAAACGGAAACCGCACCGATGTCCGCTGGATGTATTTGTCTGATAACAGTTCCGGGGGACTCCTTGTCGTGGCCGATTCGCTCCTTAGCATGAGCGCCCGGCCCTATACCGATGCCATGATCCACGGGGCACGCCATACCCATGAACTTAGGGAAGCCGGCTTCATCACCCTGAACATCGACCTGGTGCAGATGGGTGTCGGCGGAAACGACACTTGGTCTGATGTGGCCCGGCCTGCAGCTCCCTACATGATCCCGGCAGGGGAGTATTCCTGCACCTTTTACCTGGTTCCGGGAAAACTTTCCGGAAAAGATTTGAAAAAAGTACCTTTATCCGTAAAATTCTGACTGTTATGAAGTGGAAAGCAATTTGTGCCGTTGGGGCCCTTGCCGTGATGGGCCTGTTGTTCATGTCACCGGCTGTTCCGGGCCAGGAGAATCCAGAAACGGAGATTGTCTATTTATCGGGAACGGGTCCGGATGACGGGGTGGAATGGGATTTTTTCTGTACGGCGGGGCGGCAGAGCGGTATGTGGACCACGATAAAAGTCCCTTCCTGCTGGGAACAGCAGGGTTTCGGGGCCTATACCTACGGCGTTAATTTTTACGGAAAGGTATCGGATCCCGGAATTTCTGCGGAGCAGGGGATGTATAAAACCCGTTTTGACGTTCCTGCACGGTGGCAGGGGCGCCGCGTGAAAATCATCTTCGACGGGGTGATGACCGACGCCCGCGTGCTCGTAAACGGGCAAAAGGCAGGTCCGCTCCATCAGGGCGGGTTTTACCGCTTCAGTTACGATATCTCCAACCTGGTGCGGTTCGGGGAGAAAAATCTCCTGGAAGTGACGGTAAGCAAGGAGTCGGAGAATGCCAGTGTCAACCTGGCGGAGCGGAGGGGGGACTACTGGAATTTCGGCGGCATTTTCCGTCCGGTATTCCTGACTTCCTTTCCGCCACATTATATCGGCAGGGTAGCCCTGGACGCACAGGCCGACGGTCGTTTCCGTGCGGAAGTGTTTACCGGCGAAGCCCTTGACGACGGGTTCTCCGTCTCGGCACAGATCAATGATATGCAGGGAAACACCATCGTGGAAACCTTTGAAGAGCTCATCCCGCGGGGGAGTGACAGGGTCGTACTGACCGCACACCCGGCCCATGTTCGCACCTGGAACGCCGAAACCCCCCACCTGTACCGGGTGACCTTTGCCCTTAAAAGAGAGGGGAAGACCATCCACACGGTTACTGAACGGTTCGGTTTCCGCACTTTTGAGATCAGGAAAGGGGACGGCTTTTACCTGAACGGGCAGCGGATCCTGCTCAAGGGCGTCAACCGTCATACTTTTCGTCCGGAGTCGGGAAGAACCTTAAGCAGGGAACAAAACTATGCCGATGTCCGCTTGATCAGGGAGATGAACATGAACACCGTCAGGATGTCGCATTATCCCCCCGATGTGACGTTCCTGGATGCCTGCGATGAGCTGGGATTGTATGTCCTCGACGAGCTGGCGGGATGGCATGGCAAATACGATGCGGGGGTGGGCCGCAAACTGGTGGAAGAGATGGTGGTGCGCGATGTCAACCATCCAAGTATCCTTTTCTGGGACAATGGCAACGAAGGAGGATGGAATGAGGAACTCGATGATGAATTTGCCTGCTGGGATCCCCAAAAGAGGCCGGTACTCCATCCCCAGCAGGATCTGAACGGGGTGGAAACCATGCACTACCGTTCCTACGGCGAAACCCAGGAGTACCTTCGCGGAAGAGATATCTTCTTTCCGACGGAAATATTGCACGGATTATATGATGGCGGCCTGGGAGCCGGATTGCATGATTACTGGGAGATGATGCGCACCCATCCGCGGTGCGGTGGCGGACTCCTCTGGGTTTTTTCCGATGAGGGGGTGGTGCGCACCGACCAGGGCGGACGGATCGACAATGACGGCAACCACGGGGCCGACGGGATCGTGGGACCCCACCACGAAAAGGAGGGCAGTTTCTTTGCGATCAAAGAAATCTGGTCTCCCGTTGTTTTGCTGAATAAGAGTGACAGTGTGCCTGCCCATGGTGAGTTCCTGGTTGAAAACCGGTATGACTTCGTTAATCTCCGGGAATGCAGCTTTGTGTGGAAGGCCGCCCGGTTTCGCGCTCCCGGAGACGGGGAAGCTGGCCATACCCTCGTGGCGGAGGGCAGCATGGAAGGTCCTGATGTTCCGCCGCATGGCAAAGGCATCCTGAAAATGGATATGAAAGGAATGCCGGCGGGGGCGGATGTTCTCTATCTGACGGCCCTAGACCCCGGAGACTGTGAATTGTGGACCTGGTCGTGGCTGCTGTCCGGCGACAAGAGGATTCCCGCCGACAGGAAGCGGATAGCCCCTGACATTCTGGAAACGGAGGATGAGGTGGTGGTTCGCAGGGGCGGCAGGGAGATTCATTTCAGCCGTAAAACCGGCGAACTGAGCCACATCGCCGAGGGGGCCAAAGTACTCTCCTTTGGCAATGGTCCCCGTTTTGTAGCTTTTCGCCGCAGCGACCGCCATCCCGACGGATGGGTGGATACGGAAGCCCCCACAGGGGTGGACCGCACCTATCGCGATATTTCCGGGGAAAGCCGGCTCACCCGGTTTCATGCCACCAAAGAAATGGAAAACGTGGTGGTTGCTGCCGATTACTCTGGGGTGCTGAACCGGGTGAGGTGGATCATCGCACCCGACGGAACCCTGCAACTCGATTACAGCTACCGCTACGACGGGGTGGTGGAACTGATGGGAATTACGTTTCAGTATCCCGAAGAGAAGGTGATCAGTAAGAAGTGGCTCGGGGCTGGTCCTTACCGCGTATGGCAGAACCGGCTGCAGGGAACCTGTTCCGATGTGTGGGAAAACCAGTACAACGATCCCGTTCCGGGGGAAACTTTCGTATATCCTGAATTCAAGGGATATTTCGGGCCCTGGCGATGGGTGCAACTGGAAACCACCGAAGGAAGGATCCTGATGGCCACTGAAAAGGAAGATTCCTACTTTGGGATTTTTACGCCCCGTGATGGCAGGGACGCCCTGCTCTATACCTTTCCGGAAACGGCGGTTTCCGTGCTGGAGGTGATTCCGGCGGTGCGCAACAAGGTAAACACCACCGACCTGGTCGGACCCTCCTCCCGGGCGCAACATGTTTCGGGGGTGCAATCGGGTACACTCCGGTTTCATTTCAACCTTCATTGATGTTTTATAATAATTGATATTTAAAGTGAAACCCTGCCATTTATATATAATGCTCCTGTTGATCCTGATCGGGGTTCTATTCCTGTTGCAGGGATGCGACCGCCGGGGAAGGAATGACATGGCTGCTCAGGAGAGGAACCGGGAGCCTTCGTTTTTTGCGCCCCTGGTTTTCTGGTACTGGAACAATGCGGCGGTGTCGAAAGAGGGCATCACGGCTGACCTGGAAGCGATGAAGGCTGTGGGACTGGAAGGGGCCTACCTCTTCTTCATCAGGGGAGCCACGGATCCTCCCCAGGTGGAACCCCCGGCGGTACAGCTTACCCCCCGATGGTGGGAGATGGTTCGGTTTGCCTTCGCGGAAGCCCGGCGGCTGGGACTCAGGCTGGGACTGCACGCCTGCGACGGATTTACCGTTGCCGGAGGACCCTGGATCACACCCGAAATGTCAATGCAAAAGGTGGTCTGGAGAGATACCCTGGTCACGGGACCCACGGTATTCACAGGCCGGCTGCGGCAACCCGAAACCCGCCTCAATTATTACCGTGATATTTGCACGTATGCCTTTCCCGTGCCAGAAGATGCGGGCTTCTCTTCTTCCCTGATGAATCCGGAAATCACCACCGACCTGGAAGGGGACAATCCCCGGGTCCCCGGAGATCAGGCTTCCACGGTATGGTTCCGGAGTGATACTCCCTGTTATCTGCAATTCCGGTTTGAGAAGCCTTTTCTGTGCCGTTCCGTGGTGATGAAAAAGGGGGGCAACAGTTACCAGTCTTCCCGGCTGAAGCTGGAGGTGAGTGACGACGGGGAGCATTTTACCCCGCACACGCGGCTTATCCCGCACCGCCAGGGATGGATGGACGGTGAGGCTGATATCACCTTTGCCGTGGAACCTGTCAAAGCCCGTTTTTTCAGATTTTCATATGATCCTGAAGGGAGTGAACCGGGCGCCGAGGACCTGGACGGAGCCAAGTGGAGACCTTCCCTGAAGATGACGGGAATTGAACTGTCGTCAACTCCGGTGATCCACCAGTACGAAGGTAAGAACGGCAGCATCTGGCGGATCGCCAGCCGGACCACTCCCTTACAATTGCCCGATTCCCTGTATGTGAACCCCGGGGAGATCCGTGACATCACTTCTTTCATGGATGAAGACGGCATGCTCCGATGGCAGGTTCCGCCGGGGAAGTGGCGGATTCTCCGCATGGGGCACACCTCAACGGGAAAAACCAATTACATCGGGGGCGGTGCTATCGGACCCGAATGCGACAAACTGAATCCCGAAGCGGCAGCCTTGCAGTTTGACAAGTGGCTGGGGGAATTTTACCGGCAGGTCCCTGCCGGGGATATCGGCGAAGTGCTCCGATATTTTCATGTCGACAGCTGGGAATGTGGCAGCCAGAACTGGTCTCCCCAGTTTGCCGGGGAGTTCCGGAAACGTAGGGGATATGACCTGATCCCCCTGCTGCCCGTCTTTGCGGGCGTCCCTATCCGAAACTCCGCCTTTTCCGAAAACCTGCTCCATGATATCCGAATCACCATCGCTGAAATGGTGACCGACAATTTCTATGGAACCCTGGAACGCCTTTCCCGGGAGAAGAATTTGCATTTCAGCGCCGAGAGTATGGCTCCCGTAATGGTCTCTGACGCGATGCTTCATTTCCGGAATGTGGAAATTCCCATGGGGGAGTTCTGGTGGAACAGCCCCACTCATGACAAACCCAATGACATCCTCGATGCGGTATCCGCCGCCCATATCTACGGGAAGAAGATCGTCCAGGCGGAAAGTTTCACGGAGATCCGGCTGGACTGGGATGAATATCCCGGCCTGTTGAAACGCCTCGGGGACCGAAATTTCGCCCTGGGCGTCAACCGGTTGGTTTTTCATGTATTCACCCACAATCCCTGGGTGGAGCGGATGCCGGGGATGACTACTGGGGTGGTGGGACTTTTTTTCCAGCCGGCACAGACCTGGTTCGGTCCTGCGGATGCCTGGATGGAGTACCTCCGGAATTGCCAGGAACGGCTCCAGGAAGGAATCCCCGTAACCGACATTGCCGTTTTTACCGGTGAGGAACTCCCCCGGAGGGCCCTTCTTCCCGACAGGCTGGTTCCCCTCCTCCCCGGGATTTTCGGCCGCGAAACGGTCAGCCGGGAGGCCGAACGCCTGGCAAACCGGGGAAATCCCCTTCAGGAAAGACCCCGGGGTGTTACCTCCCAACAAAATATCGCCGACCCTTCCTGCTGGGTGGATCCCCTCCGGGGATACGGGTACGACTCTTTCAACCGCGATGCCCTTCTCCGTCTGATGCGGGTAAAAAAAGGAAGAGTTGAACTTCCCGGAGGTGCTTCCTATGCCTTGCTGGTCATCCCTGGTTCCCGGCGGATGATGCCCGACGGTCATGTGATGAGTATGGAGGTGGCCCGGAAACTGCTGCAACTCGTGAAGGCTGGCGCCACCATCATCCTGGAAGAGAAGCCGGTTGAAGCTTTCAGCAACCCCTCCTCCGGCTCCCGGGAGTTTCGGAAAATCATCGGTAAACTGGCGGGGGGGGAATTCGAAACCTGTGACGACGGGCTGTTCCGCATGAAAAAGGTGGGTAGGGGAAGGGTCATCCTCGGAAAGTACGGCGCCCCTTCCTTTGAGAGCATAGGCCTCGCCAGGGATTTCTTCGCCCGGGAGGATTCCGCTGAACGCGCGCCCCGTTTCGCCTGGACCCATCGCAGGTCCCGGTCAAAGGATGTCTGGTTTGTCAGCAACCAGGAAAACCGACCCAGGAAGGCGGAACTCTCCTTCCGGATATCGGGAAAGCAACCTGAACTTTATGATCCGGTGACCGGTCTGGTCAAGCCCTGCGGATCCTGGCGCACGGAAGGGGGGAGAACCATCCTTCCCCTTCGCTTTGAAGCCGGCGAATCGTTTTTTGTGATTTTTGAAAAAGAGAGTTCGCTGGCACAGGGGAACGGGGGTAAGAACTGGTCTCTCTTTGAACCGGCTGATACCCTGGAAGGGGGGTGGACGGTAACCTTTGACCCGGTGTGGGGCGGACCGCCGTTGCCGGTGGAATTTGCGGAACTACACGACTGGACGGAATCGGAAGATGCCCGGATCCGCTATTATTCCGGAAGTGCCGTTTACCGGAAAAGCTTTGTGTGGACATCCAGTCCTGCGGGTCGACAGGCGATTTTTGTGGACCTGGGGCAGGTGAACAACCTGGCGGAGGTCTCCCTGAACGGGATTTCTTGTGGTACAGTGTGGACGCCCCCCTTCAGGGCGGATATTTCCGGGGCGCTGCGGCGGGGTTCCAATGAACTGGAGATCACGGTCACCAACACCTGGGCGAACCGGCTGGCCGGTGACCATGCCCTTCCGGAAGAAGAACGCGTCACCCAGACTACAGCCCCCTGGCGGCTCGAAGGATGTCCCCTGCTGCCGGCAGGAATGAAGGGGCCTGTCACCCTCGTGCGGGAACTTCGGTAAGNNTAAGGAGAAGAGATAAGGAGAAGAGATAAGGAGAAGATGGTTTTTATAGTTTGTTAAAAAAGCGTTATGAAGAGAAGAATCCCCTGGTTTTGCACTGCCTTGTTCCTGTGGCTTGTCATTTCATGTTGCACGCCGGGAGAATTGCAGATCACCTCCCTGACTACCTGCTATAGGGAAGAGGCCACCGGTGTTCATCCCTCCCGTTTTTTCTTCAGCTGGAAAATCCGTTCCGGCAGAAGGAATGTGGAACAGCGCGCGTATCATATCCGGGTAGCCGCCGGAAAGGATTTCTCGGAAAAGCGGGTCATCTGGGATTCGGGGGTTGTGGATTCCGGAGAATCCATTCTGGTGCCCTATGGCGGCATTCCCCTGGACCCCGGAACGATTTACTCCTGGAAGGTGAAAATCAAAGACAATGACGGTCGTGAATCCCCCTGGAGCCGACCAGCCATCTTTATCACCCGGTTGAACCGGGAAGAGGAGTGGAGCGGGGCGGCGTGGATTGCGCTGGACCGCATTGATACGGCTGAACGGCTGGTTCCCGGGATCCATCTCCCCGGTAAGGAATACCGGGGCCTGGACCTCGGATTTCATGTTCTGCCCATCATGCGGAAGGAGTTTTCCGTGAGAAAGGGATTGAAACAGGCCATCGTTTTTGTTTCGGGGCTGGGCCACTACGAATTTTTTCTGAACGGGGAAAAAGTGGGCCCGGGTTTTCTGTCGCCGGGGTGGACCCACTATGACAAAACGGTACTGTACAACACTTTTGATGTCACAGCATTGTTGTCTCCCGGGAGGAATGCCGCCGGCATGATGCTGGGAAACGGTTTTTTCATCGTGCCCAACAACCGCTACCGCAAGGTGATGACGGCATACGGCCATCCCATGATGATTATAAAGCTGCAACTGGCTTATGAAGACGGCACATCAGAAACCATTGTGTCAGACGCCTCCTGGAAAGTGGCGGCCGGTCCGATCACCTATTCCAGCATTTTCGGGGGTGAGACGTATGATGCGACTCTGGAACGGGAGGGATGGGAGCATCCCGGTTTTGACGATTCCGGATGGGGGAATGCCGTCGTTGTGGATTCTCCCTGCAAACTGTTGCTTCCGGAAGAGAGTTATCCCGTAGTGCTGACGGATACCCTCGCGGTTAAGCGTGCAACCCGGACCGGAGATGCCGGGGAGCACTGGCTGTTCGATTTTGGACAGAATGCCTCCGGGATTTTTGAAATCAGGGTGACCGGGAAACGGGGGGATTCCATCCGGCTGGTCCCGGCGGAACTTCTCGGGCCGGAGGGAGAAGCGAACCAGGAGGCCACGGGACAGCCTCATTATTATACTTACGTATGCAGGGGAGGAGGGGAGGAAACCTGGCATCCCCGGTTTTCTTATTACGGCATGCGGTACCTGCAGGTGGAAGGGGCGGTTCCCGATTCGGTTTTTGTTGCTGCATCCAAACCCCGTATCCTGGATCTGAAAATGCTCCACAACCGCCATGCGGCTCCCGAGACCGGCAGTTTTTACACTTCGTACCCGCTTTTTAACCGGATTGACACGCTCATCAGATGGGCCATCCGGAGCAACCTCCAAAGTGTGGTCACCGACTGCCCGCACCGCGAAAAACTGGGATGGCTGGAGCAGACATGGCTCATGGGTGAAGGGATCCATTTCAACTACGACGTATACGGACTCTACGACAAACTGGTCAGCGACATGGCGGATGCGCAGACCCCAGAAGGTCTTGTCCCCTCCATAGCTCCCGAGTTTGTCCGGTTCATCGGTGGTTTTCGCGATTCCCCGGAATGGGGGAGTGCCGCCGTGGTGGTTCCCTGGCTGCTCTGGAAATGGTATGGCGATCCCGGTCCCATGGAAAGGGCATGGCCCATGATGACCCGCTACGCGGAATACCTGAGGGGCATGTCGGTAAACCACGTTGTTTCACATGGCCTCGGCGACTGGTTTGACCTGGGCCCGGAACGGCCCGGATACGCCCAGCTTACCCCGGTTCCTCTCACCGCCACCGCCGTTTATTATTATGATCTCGTCCTGCTCTCCCGGATGGCCCGGATCCTGGGAAAAAATGAAGAGGAAATCTCTTATGCCATGTGGGCCGATTCCGTGAAGCAAGCCTTCAACAATGCTTTTTTCGATTCTGTCACGAAAGTATATGCCACCGGCAGCCAGACTGCCATTTCCATGCCCCTGGTTTTGGGATTGGCGGAAGAGGAGAACAAAGCCGACGTCATCAGGACCCTGGCACATTCCATTCAGGAATCGGAAAATGCTCTGACTGCCGGCGATGTGGGTTTCCATTTCCTGGTGCGGGCACTCTCTGAAAACGGACTGGGAGAATTGCTTTTCAGGATGAATGCCAGGGATGATGTTCCGGGATATGGCTATCAGCTGAAAAAGGGAGCCACGGCGCTCACTGAATCATGGCAGGCCCTGGAGGTGGTCTCCAACAACCACCTGATGCTGGGCCACCTCATGGAATGGTTGTATGGCGGCCTGGCGGGAATCGGCCAGACGGAGGAATCGACGGCTTACAGGAATATCAGGATCGAACCGCAGGTGGTGGGAGAAATCAAATCGGCAGGTGCTTCTTTTGAATCTCCTTATGGACCTGTTGTCAGCAAATGGAAGAATGACGGAAAAAGGTTCACCCTCAACGTTGAAATTCCGGCAAATACGAAGGCTGTGATTGTCATTCCTGCGGCAGATCCGGCGATGGTTACCGTAAACGGCCGGCGGTTGATTACCGCTAAAATCGGATGGGGCAGGGAAGGGCAGGATAAACTCATGATCACCACCGGATCAGGGAAATACCATATTGAGGTAAAAAGGTGAAGATGTCAGATTCCGGGAGATCAGCGGGAGAGGGAGATCAGGGATAATGCTGTTTTTGTGATCCCCTCGGCCGAGATGCCGTAATGGCAGAATATCTCCGTCTGGGAGCCTGTCACAGTTTCTTCATCGGGGATTCCCAGGATTTTAAAGGGTTTGCAGATGGAGGCCTCCAGGAACAGGGAAGCACAGGCTTCGCCGAGTCCGCCTGAGATGCTGTGTTCTTCGGCAGTAATGACCGCCCTGCATTTGCTGGCGGCTCTGATTACGGCTTCCCGGTCCGGGGGTTTCACGGTATGCATGCTGATGACTTCCGTGGTGATTCCCATTCCCTGCATTTTCTGCGCTGCCTGGTAAGCCGGCGCTACGGTCTCGCCGCAGGCGATGATCGCCACATCGTTTCCCCGGCAGATCAGCGATGCTTTTCCCGGCTCAAAGCACCCTGACTCCCGCGGAAGATGGGGCATTGCCTTTTTGCCGAGTTTCAGGTACACCGGTCTTTGAGAAGCGGCGGCAGCTAGTACGGCTTCCCGGGTTTCGAAATTGTCGGCAGGAACCATGATGCCTATGTTGTGGATGGCTCTCAATACCGCCACATCATGGATGGAGTGGTGCGTGGACCCTAGGGGGCCGTAGCTGACCCCGGCGCTGATGCCGACCAGGGTTACCGGCTGGTTGGAATAGGCAATGTCGTTTTTTATCTGCTCCAGGGCCCGTGCGGTCAGGAAACAGGCTGGGGAAACGGCAAAGACGGTTTTCCCCGCCGAGGCCAACCCAGCCGCCACCCCCACCAGGTTTTGTTCCGCAATGCCCACCTCCACGATCTGGTCGGGGAGTCTGGCGGCGAAAGCGGCGAGTCTTGCCGAACCCCGCGAATCACTCGTCACAACCATAATGTTGCGGTTTTCCTCCGCCAGTTCTGACAGGGTCTCTGCAAAAACATCCAGATTAGCCTTTCCGGTTACCAACTGCTCCATATTATTACCGTGATTTTTGTCTTTCTTCATGACGGGTCGTCAAATCCCGTCAACCGTCGCAACTCCGATTCCAGTTCTTCCGTGGCCCTGGTATACTCTTCGTCGGAAGGAACGCCATGATGCCATCTTTTATCATGCTCCATAAAGCTGATCCCTTTCCCTTTGATGGTATGGGCGATGACCAGGGTGGGTTTTCCCAGTTCTGCAGGAAGATGGTGGAGAGTCTCCCGAAGTCGGGGGATGGAATGGCCGTCGGTCTCCGTCACACGCCAGCCAAAAGCACTGAACTTGTCATCGATGGGATAAGGATTGCAGACTTCGCGGACAGGTCCGGTAATCTGCAGGTCGTTGAGGTCCACAATGGCAGTCAGGTTGTCGAGATGATAATGTCCTGCCACCATGGCCGCCTCCCAGTTGGAGCCTTCTGCCAATTCTCCGTCTCCCAGCAGGGTGAATACCCTGAAGGGGGCCTGATCTTTTTTCCCGGCCAGTGCGATACCGGCGCTGATAGAGAGGCCATGCCCCAGGGCGCCGGTGTTGAATTCAATGCCGTTGACCTTCCGGGAAGGATGACCGGTAAATTTTGAACGGTATTTGCAGAGTTGCTCCAATTCCTTCTCCGGGAAAAAACCCCGGTCGGCCAGAATGACATAGAGTGCCTCCACGGAATGCCCCTTGCTCTGAATGTAACGGTCACGGTGATTGTCACTGAGATTTTCCGGGCTTACATTCAGCACGTCGTTGTACAACACATTCAGGATATCGGTGCAGGATAGACTGCCTCCGGTATGTCCGGCCCCGGCAGCTTTGATGTAATGCAGCAGCTTCAGCCGGTACCTGACCGACAAGATCTCCAGTTCCCTGTCAGTGAATTTTTTCTCAGTCATACGAACTTTATAAAGCGTTCATTTACCCGCAAAAGTTGTATTAATAAGCCGTTTAACCATGTTCTTCGTGGAAAAAACTGGAAAAGAGCTGCTCTTTAGGGGTGTCGGTAAATTTCCCAGCCCAGGTAATTCCCGATGACTTCCTCCAGGATATCGGCCACATGGCCGCGGACCATTGCCACGTGGTGTTCGAATCCGTTTTTGCAGAGGTATTTCATAAGGCGCTGCAGGTCGGGGATTTCGCATACGGCGATGCCGCCATCCATTCCATAAGGGTCGCCGGTGATCATTCCCTCGCCAACGTATGCTTTGATGATGCCTTTGGTATCGTCGGTGGAGATTCTGAAATAGGTCATTTCTCCCGGGGCTACTTTCCCCTTGACTGCCCCGAAGGTATCTTCCTGACCCAGTACAGTTCCGAGGACGTCGAGACTTCCGATGGTAATATCGTTCTGGATGAATGAGCGGGGCAGGTTGCTGCAGTGGGTGCAAACCACCTTGTTGCGGTCACCGTCGAAATTGTTGTTCCAGTCGAGCAAGGCCGAGGGCTTGTCCGCGGCCAGGGCCAGGGCATACATGGCGACTGCTCCGGCAACATCCACTTCGCAGGCCGAGGGCATCATTTTTTCGCCCATCATGGCCATGGTAACACAGGCGGCACACCCGAAATTCTTTTCCAGCGAATTCCAGCATTGCAGAGCCGTGATGTTCACATCGTTTTCATCGATCCACCGTTCCAGGGCGAGGCCGAAACGGGACTGCCTGAGGAGCTGTTCCCGGTGGCGGAACATACAGGTGCCGTAAGATTCGATCGCCCGGGCCCGGGCCATGACTTCCGGGGAATCCTCTCCGATCTTTTCCGCAGCGGCAAGGATCTCCGACATGTCGACAGGTACCACGGTAATGTCGCTTTGCTGGAGGATCTTCTCGCTGTACCTCATAGTCTGGAACCCGGCGGGACGGGCGCCCACAGCCCCCACACGGAGGTTTTTCAGCCCTTTCACCACCCTGCAGATGGCGGCGAACCGGTGAATATCCTTTTCAAAGGCTTCGCTTTCGATGCGGCAGGTGTGGTAGGTGGTATCCGTGAATTTGATGCCGTACTGGTAAAAGTTGTTGCATACCGACAGTTTGCCGCAGAAGGCATCGCGCCGGTGTTTGACATCCACCTTGTCGTTCTCGTCATCGCTGGCTTGCACCAGGATGGGAACGTCGAGTCCCGACAGCTTAACGGCATTCACCACGCCCAGCTCATCCCCGAAATTGGGCAGGATGACGATGATTCCGTCGATATCCCGGGCATGTTCCCTGAAAAAGGCGGCACACCGCACCCCGTCCCGGTACCCTTCAATGTTTCCCGTCGGCGTTTCTGTTCCGGGAAGTATGTAAGTGGTGTAACCCAGGCTGTCCAGTTTTTCAAGGACTATTTTCCGGGCTTCGATGGCAAGCCGGAAGTTAAAGATGTTCCGGGTGGCGATGATCACCCCAAAGGATGGTTTTTCGTTGTTCATGGTTGGTACTGTTTTGTTTTACCTTTTTGTTATTTGTTTTACTTCTTATTTTAACCTTGCCCTTTCGACGGCCTTTTTCCATCCGGCATACCATTCCTGGGATTTTCCGGAATTATTTTTCGGATAAAAAGCAAAACCCGATGAAGTTTTTATGGCCGGTTCATCGGGATTTTTCCAGAATCCGGCGGTCAGTCCGGCGATGAGGGCGGCGCCCAGGGCTGAGATTTCTTCGATATCGGGGCGGACCACCTTCAGGTTAAGGAGGTTGGCCTGGAATTGCATGAGGAAGTTGTTGCGTGTGGCTCCGCCGTCCACTCGCAGTTCCCTCAGGGGGATTCCCCCTTCTTCTTCCATGAGGGCTACCAGGTCCTTAATCTGGTAGGCGATGCTTTCAAGGGCGGCCCTGGCGATATGGGCTTTGGTGGTGTTTCGCGCCATTCCTGAGAGACAGGCGCGGGCTCCGGGATCCCACCAGGGGGCGCCAAGCCCCACAAAGGCAGGAACCAGGTAAACGCCGTTGTTGTTCTCCACCGAGGTGGCTAGAATTTCCGTTTCCGCAGGGTCGGCGATCAGTCCCACTTCGTTTTTGAGCCAGTTGAGGGTATCACCCGTGCAATGGATGTTCCCTTCAAATACATAACTTATTTTACCGGCAAGTGCGTATCCGATGGAGGTGACCAGTCCCTCCGGCGCTTCCAGGGGTTGAAACCCGATATTCATCATGATGGAGGAGCCGGTTCCATAGGTGGATTTGGCCATTCCCGGCAGGAAACAGCGTTGACCGAACAACGCCCCGTGGGAGTCGCCAATCACTCCGGTGATAGGTACCGGATGGCTGCCGACAATCCCCGGGTCGGTGAAACCGAAAATGTCATTGCTGGATTTGATCTCCGGGAACATGGAGGGATGAAGTCCGAAAAGGTCGATCAGTTCAGGGTCCCATTGCAGGGTGTGGATGTTGAAAAGCATGGTCCGGCAGGCATTGGTGTAGTCGGTGGCATGGACCCTTCCCCCGGTCAGTTTGTAGATTAGCCAGCTGTCGATGGTGCCCAGCATCAGTTCCCCCCGTTCCGCTTTTCCCTGCAGTCCGTCCACGTGGTGCATGAGCCAGTGCAACTTGCTTGCCGAATAATAGGGATCGACTCTCAACCCTGTTTTTTTGCGGATGGAATCCGCGAAGCCTTTTCTGGTGATTTCGAGGCAGAAGGGCTCTCCCCGTCCGCACTGCCAAACCGCGGCACGCGCCACGGGAAGACCGGTACAGCGGTCCCAGATCAGGGCGGTTTCCCGTTGGTTTGTAATGGCGAGGGCGGCGATACCGGCTTCGTCTGCCACTTTTTCAGAGGCGATCTGCATGAGTACCTGGCATACATTGTCGAAAATCTCCATCGCATCATGTTCCACAAAGCCGTCGGCAGGATAATACTGCCGGTGCGGAATCGACATCCTGCGGAGCAGCCGGGCATACCTGTCAAAAAGCATGGCCTTCGTTGCCGAGGTGCTCTGGTCTATGACGACGATGGTGTTGCCGTGCTCTTTCATCAGGATGCAATGGTTAATAATCGGATGATTTTCATGGAATAATCCCGCTCCCCAAAATAAATCCTGCATAAGAAGACTCCTCTGATTCCGGGGCCGGGTGTCCAGTCAAAATGATGAATCCCTTCAGGCAGGAATCCACTGTAGATCGTTTCCAGGATTCTTCCCTCCATGGTAAAGATAGTCATTTGAAGGATACCTGCCGAAGGCAGTGCGATGCGCAGGTGGGCTGATTCCCTCACCGGATTGGGATATATGGTGCAGACCAGGTTGTCACCGGTGTTTTTACCTGTCAGAAGGGCCGGGTTTGCAAAGTGATAGGTGGCTTGCGTCAGAGGAGACCATTCATTTCCCGATTTGGCCCTGGCTTTTACGACAAGGTCGGAGGCAATGGGAAAGGCCCCTGAGTAGAGGGCGGCAGCCGCTGAAACCCGGGAGGTAATTTGTTCCCGCGGGTCGGCACCGTCGGTGGTATAGAATATCTCTCCTGCATTGGCGGTCATTTCAAGTGAGATGGCGGAGGTCATGTCACCTCCCTGATGGCTGAATTGCGGTGCGGGGAGCGAAGGGAAAAGCCCTGCTTCGCGCAACTGCTGCACCACAATGTCACTCCTGAAAGGGAAATAAGTGTTTAATAGTTCATTCTTTTTCGGGATCCAGTGGTTATTCCGGGTATAGAGGATGCGTGTTTTGTCGGAGGGGTGGGTATCTTTGCGGTAATCACCCCAACGTGCTGATTCGGCGATGATGGCCAGATCGATTTCTGCCGCCAGTGCGCTGTACCGCTCAGCGGCAGCTTCGGGGGAAAGCGGTCCGCCGTTGAAGAAATTGGCCTGGACATGGTCTGCAAAAAGAATCCTGAAATCTTCATTCCCCCGCAGAAGATGGTAAAACCAACTGGGATTTTCTTCGTTATTTTCGTCGACGCAGTTGTAGTTGACACTTGTCATTGAGGTTTCGCAGTCCCAGGCGAAGAAGCGGAAACCGGCATCGTTGGTGACCCTGTTCCTGGCGGCGATCCAGTTGTTGTGGTCCCAGTCCTCATTCCCGATATAGAAATTATACTGCATGTAATCGATGAGGTTTTCGATGTCGAGGAGGTTGTCATAGGCGGGATTCAGGGTGCCGTCGGGATTTCTGCCCTGCACTTTCTGGTAGTTCACATTTCCGGCCAGACCATTTTTGGCGAGGTTGTACAATTTGCTCCATGCCGTCCAATAGCCGTCGACGGTGCCGCCATGGTCCTTGATGACGTCAAAATCATCTTCTTCACCGTTCAGATAGGATTCCATGAAGTCGTCGGTCAGTTTTTCCGACACATTGTAAATTCCCCAGTACAATCCGTTCAGGTAAAGGTGGACGAACCGTTGGTGTGCCGAAGGGTGGCCCAGGGCCCGCTGGGTATTTTTGGCAAAGGGGTCCTGGAGGTACTGTGCATTTATCCGCTGGTCGGGGGCATTTTTCACCCAGGAGAAGTTGTAACCGGCACGGAGCACCAGGGCGTTGAATTTATGGGCAGCATCCTCATCTTCGAAGAAGCGGAAGTTGAGTTTTGACGGGCCGTATTGGCTCCTGAAAGAGAGCCGGAAGGAGTGTTTCGGGCTGTTTTCCGGTACCCGGCTGTTTCCGCCATGCAGCCGTAATCCGCAGTTCACCTGGAACTGGCGCTGGTCTTGGGGAGAAAAGAATTCCACCGATGCCGGACGCTCCCAATCCGCGCCCATGCCGCCGGCTCCCGTATTTCCTGTGTAGATATAGATACCACCCGTTTCTCCGTCTTTCTCATGGGAGAAGAGGTACCCGGGATGGGTGACGATGGACAGGGAGGGGATCGATTTCAGGGAAGCTTCCATGAGGCCGGCATATTCGGCACTGTTGCAAATCTGAGGGTCCATTTCATAGTCTGCGGGAGCATTCCCCGAACTGAATTTGAAAGGGCTCCAGGTCGCGGGGTAGCCCGGAGGATTGTTGGGTTGTTTGATAATGCCATCGGTGAAGAGGTAAGTATGTGTGATGACTTCGCTGGCGACTCCCGCGGAATCCAGGGTCACTGCACTCAGGAGCGAGGTGGTGGTGACGGGGACCGGATCCTGGTAACGGATGCCGTTATCCTTGCCCGGACGGGTTCCGTCGGTGGTGTAAATGATGGTTCCGTTTCCCGGAGCCGAGAGCGTTACTGCAAAAGGAGCGGTATAAAAGCCCCGGCCCATGCTGAATTGCGGGGGAAAAGGCACCTCCCCGGCAACATTGTCCCCTCCCGGTGTCGGCCGGGAGAAAAAGAGGTACTGACCCATGTGCCAGCCATAGGAGACGTCATTGCGCTGGGCAGGAAAGAGTGGCCCATAGGAATGGGAAATGACGGTCCCTCCGGGTTCCGTCAATGCGAGAAATTCGCCAGACCCCGACAGTTTGAAATTGGTATGCAGGGGGCGGAGGGGATCTGAACGATCCTTTCCGGAAGCAAAGACGATCAGGTACTCCTCCGGGGGGAGGGTGATGGCGGGGAAGGTCCATTTGACAAGATTTCCTGCGTCATCGGTAAGGTGCCATCCCAGGAGCGAGACCAAACTGTCACCCGGATTGTATAATTCAATCCAGTCGGGATAGTCGTCGTCATCGTCCTGCAGTGTTTTTGAGTTGATGGCCATGAATTCAGAAATTCTGATTTTCCCGCTTTCCGCGAAGAGGGAACCGGCAGCCAGGAGAAGCCCAAGGAGAAAATGGAAGCGCATTCTGTTCATCTCCTGCTGGTTTTTTCAGGATTTTGCCTGCTCCGGGAAATGATCACCGTATCAAGTATGCCAAACGGTATGTGGTGGTAAGTATCGCTCCAGATGGCGGTGTTTTTCTTTTGTTTCCGGAGGTCGTACCAATCCTGTTCTCCCCTGCCGTCGGGGAATCCGCCGGCACCTGTGAAGCTGCCGGGGCCGACCTTTACTAGTTCACCTCCTTTGTGGTGGTGAGGTCCCAGCAGGTTCCGGAGGGAATTCACCAGGGTGATTTCAAGGATGTTCTCTCCGTTTTTCAGGAACCGGGTGATGTCGGTTTTAAAAGGCGGCCAGCCCAGGGTGTCGGCGACGTGACCGTTGACGGTGACGACGGAAACGATCGATTCCACATCGGGGAGTTCTGCGAAATAGCGGTAGTCCCGATCGCAGGAGTCCAGGGTAAAGGAGTGGCTCAGCCGGAAGCTGCCAGCATAAAAGGGATATCCTTCCGGTGTCAGGTCTCCCGTAAAAAGCGCTTTTTCGGCGGTAAGGGCAAAACCCGAAAACCGGTGGACGGCCCTTGGAGGGAAATTGCCGGTGCGGTTGCGCTGGGAGTCATTCATCGGGTTCAAGGGAATCCCAGAAACGGCAAAATCGCCGGTCAGGTAGATGCTTTCGATTTCCGTACCGTATCTTTCGGCGGGGTCCTTGCTGGCGGGCTGGGGGGGAAAGAAATCCAGGGTCATCTGAATACTGTTTTTTCCTTGGATGAGAAACGGGGTGATGTCGGCGGAGATGAACTGATGGTCAATGAAATGGCCGTCTCCGGAAAATGTAAATTCCCTGCCGTTGATTTTCAGGGAGTGAAAAAGGCCGGGTTGTTCAAGTACCAGCCGGCAGCGGGACGGGATCTCTTCAATGAGGACCGGGTATCTCAGGGTAAGGGGGCCTTTGTATTTATGCTCGGAAAGGCGGCTGAAGATGGCGATGACGGGTTCCGGGGCAGAGAATTCGTTGCCGTTTCCGGCGGTGTAAGAAGCAAAATCAAGGGTTATGGCATTGGGGTCGAGGCGTTTCCCCCTCCAGTGGCCATCGAGGACAGCCACCCTTTCCGTTTCCCCGGGAAGGTAGTAAGGAGCCTTTACGCGGGCATTCCGGCTCAATTCCCCCGATGTGATCCACAGGGTGGCTGCAGGTTCCATGCGGAGGGAGAAGGATGTGCTCTTTGCCGGAAGCCTATAGCAGCGGGCGGAGGCCGGATCCCAAACCATCGGATTTCCTCCCGGGAACTCAGCCGCCAGTTCAATGATGGCAGGATCGGTCCTGGAAGTGTTGAATAAAAGGAGAAGCTTGCCCTTCGGGGTAGTCCGCGTTTGGGACCATACGGTGCCGGCCCGGGGACCTTCTATCTTTACCGGGGCTTCGATGCGGGAAGCCAGTTCACGGGTCAGTGATTCCGGAGTGGTAAGAATCACCATTTTTTTCAGTTCTTCGAGGCGTTCCCGGTTTTCCAGACCGTCAAAATAGCGGGGAAGCCTTCCCGTGCCCATGATGATGCCACCTTGTCGGTAAAACCGGCTGATCAGCTGAAAGGTAGTTTCACGGAGGGACAGCATGCTGGGAAGGATTATCAGCCGGTAGCTCATGGCGCCGATGGTCACTCTGCCGTTTTGTACGCTGGCGGTGTCGGCCATGATCTGTTCGTCGCCGATATCATAATCATAATGATGGTTTTGCAGAACTTCAAGGATGGAAGCCATTCCGGCGGTGAATTCCCATTCTCCGCTACCTTTGATATATTCGCTTTCCAGGGGACTGACAACCAGTATCTGCGGATTGTACGAGCCGATGGAAGCTGCGTGGGCGATTCTAGCCAGGTAATCCTCAATTTTTTTATTGTAATTCCACCAGGGCTGGTGGTAGGAGAACGTGGGGGGGTAATCGCGTTTTCGTGCTCCCTTCATGCTGTAGAGGGTCAGGTGGGGGCAGAAGTGGTTGATCCCCAGAACGGCATGCCATCCGGCAATCCACTGGCGGTCGGTGAAATTAATGTTTTGTCCGCTGATGCCAAAGAGTTCGCTGAGCCGTTTCACTTTTCCGTACTGGTTGGCCGTGCTGCTGAGGTTTCTGGCGGTGATCAGCCGGTCGTCGATGGAGAGTCCCAGATGATCGATGCCTGGTTGTTGCATGTTCCGGTAGTGGAGCATGGAATTCCCGATACGGTCGCGGATTTTTTCCAGGCCGTCTTCTCCCAGAAAGTGACCTGTGAAGATAAGGTCGTTGTCAGCGCACCAATGCGAAATCTGGCGGGAGAAACTCTCTTCGAACAGGAGTGCCTTGGCCTGGTAATATCGGAGCCTGACCTGGCGCCAGTTGCCTTTTTCGGTAAAGAGGAGGGCCAGGCTGTCGCGCAGGGAATAGCCGTTAAGTTCGCTGAACTTCTTTTCCAGCCATGGGGACCAGGAAAGCAATCCGGCGTGTGGGGTGTTTTTGTCAAAATAGCGGGCATGTACATGGGGCTCGTCGGTGAAGATGGCAAATCGGGCGCTGCCGTTTCCACGGGTGAACCTTTCGGCGTATGGCAGATAGGAAGTTTTAACAAAGGCACGGACCATCTCAGGATTGAACAGATCGACATAGCAGGTTCCGTTAAAGATGTCATAGCCGGGTTGTGCGGTATACACAACATAGGTATACGTGCTGTCGCGGGCGATCACCTCCGCTCCTGCCGGCAACGGGGTCTGATTGAACAGCCTCGCCAGACATCTGGCCCGGAAGTCAGGAGTCATGTCCGGAATGATTCCTCCCGCATAACCGCTGGGCCACTTATCCTCATCGTAGAACATGGCGCTGATGCCTGCCTCACGGCCTGCCCGAACGGCAGCCTCCATTATCTTCCACCATTCATCGCCCAGGAATTCCGTGATCAGTCCCTCCCGGCTGTGGAGGTAAAAACCACCGAACCCCGCCTCTTTGAATCCCCTGACCTGGGTTGCAATCTCCGCTTCTCCCAGCGAATCATTGATGGCATAAAAGGGAAAAGAACGAAAATCAGCGGGAGGATTCCGGAAGGTCAAATCATCCATGGCGGGCAGATCAGTGCCCCGTTCCCTCTTCTTCTCTCCCGAGCCCTCGTCACAAGAAAGAAAAATGAACGTGAGAAGAACAAAACCCCAGCACCAGGCGCGGCAATTTATTGTCATAAGGCGATCCCTTGTCATTCAAACATTCTCAAACCGGGTATGTGTCAAATGTACGATTATTTTATTTTGTGTAAACGTTATCATATATTTATTTCAAATTTTCCCTTTTTTCGTCCGCTTTTCCTGTTGACGGATGCAATTCGGATCTGAAGCACTCTTTTCCTGATGGGTAAGCTCAGAAATGGGGTTGGTTTAAAAAAAAATCGGGGGATTCGGAAAAAATCATTCAGAAATTTTTTATTTCTAAATGAAAACGTTTACATTGCATTGGTTTTAGAGAAAGATTCATTTAAGCCCGAAGTGTATGGCCAGTATGAGTGATGTTGCCAGACGTGCCGGTGTGTCGATAGCCACTGTTTCACGTGTTCTGAACAACAACGGAAAAGTCAGGGAATCGACCCGAATACTGATATTAAAGGCGATCAAGGAGTTGAAATACCAGCCGAGCCGGGTGGCAAAACGGTTGCGGTCGAAGAGTGTTTCAGGAAATCTGCTGGGGGTGCTGATCCCCGACATCAAGAATCCCTTTTATGTGGAGGTGTTGGAAGGCATTGAGGAGGTTGCCTACCGGAACAATTACGCGCTGATCATGTGCAATTTCGGCCAGGATGATCAAAAGGAGCGGTTGTATTTGGAGATTCTTCAATCGGAGGGAATTGACGGATTGATCGCTGCTCCGGCGCATGAGAATGATCTTCAGTTGAAAAAGATGGTGAAAGAGGGATTGCCTGTGGTTTGCGTGGACCGGGGGTTGAAGGATACGGACGTCGATGTGGTGCTGGTCGACAATGTCAGGGGAGCCTTTCAGGCCGTGGAACATCTGATACTGGCAGGATACAGGCGGATTGCCTACATATCGGGATTGTCGACCATTCCTTCCAGTCTTCTCCGGGAAAGGGGATACCGTGAAGCGCTGGCGAAATACGGTGTGCCCTGCGATCCGGTTCTGGTAAGAAGGGGAGATTCCAAACACCAGAGCGGAATTCAATTATGTGGCGAATTGCTCGATTTGCCTGATCCTCCTGACGCCCTGTTTGCCGGGAACAACCTGATCACACTGGGTGCCCTGGAAGAAATCCACCGCCGGGGATTGAAAATTCCCAAGGATATCGCCATTGTGGGATTTGATGATATGTACTGGTCAAGTTCCCTGAACCCGCCTTTAACGGCCGTCAGGCAACCTGCCGGTGAAATCGGCAGAAGAGCCGGTGAATTGCTGATTCAACGTATCAACGATCCGAAAAGAACCAGCGTTCAGATGATGCTGAACGCGGAACTTATCCGACGAAAATCGACCTGAAAACGGCGGATGCTGATGAGTTTCTGAAAAGCTGATAATCAAAAGTGAGTTTATTCATAACGGAAATTGTACATTAAAACTTATGAACATGAGGGTTTTTACTTACAAAATGTTTCTGGTAACCTGTTTATTACTGGTAGCGGGATATTCAAACGCCCAGTTCAAGTTTACAACCAACACGAACATCGGGCAAACGCTGACTACGGATTCGGTCAAGGGGATACAAACCTTTCTCGTGGATTTCAAGACTGCCAAAGACAGCAGTTACTGGAAATACGACGATGATACCCAAACCACCTTCACGATCACCGTTTTCAAATGTCAGACCCAAAGGGGAATGCAGGTGAATGTTTATGAAGCTGATACGGCAGGGGCGCCCAAGGTCATCAACGGGGACTTTGAATGCCGCGATTACGGGGGCAACCGAAATCCGGTACGTGTCGCCAGCATCGCTTCCCTGATGGATATCCTTGCAAAGTATGAGGAAAAAAATAAGGGAACAGCTGACTCGTTAAAAAATGTAAGATGGAAACCGTCGGCGTGTCTTTTTGATACGGATGCTACCGGGGCTGACCAGGCTTTTGGTGCCCATCCCGGGAAATACAAGGTGGTGGAATATGGTTTTCAGTTCAATTTCAGCGGTTTTTCCGTCACCCCGGAGGATCTTTATTTCGAGATTGATACCTATGATGAGGGGAATACGGGAAAGACCGCAAGCTATAAGCTGACGGTGGCTGTCGGAAGCGCCACCGGTGTAATCAAGGAGATCAATGACTTTTATATTACGGGTTCAGGGAAGAAGAAGGTAAGTCTGGCCGGTGCCGCAGGTCTGCCGGTTTCGGACTTTAACAACAAAAAAGTGTTCTTTTTCCTACGTACATCGGGAACCGGTACTGAAATCGCTGAAGGGAGCGTTGATCCGACCATTGTCTTTGACAATTTTCAAGTCTCTTACCAGATGCCCTGCTGGGTATCTCCCGCAGCCGGGATTCAGGCCAATGTGACGCTGAACAATGCTGCCAATCCCGCCTGGGGAGCCGTCGGGACGGAAAACATTTTTTCCCTGCCGCTGAAAACCACCGGAAGGATCGGGACGCTGCAAATTACCAACGACTGGGATCTTTTCTCCAACAGGGTATTTGCCTTTTTGGCCGAAGGTGCCCTGAAGGCCAGGGATGCTTTCGGGAAATACAGCGTGGACGTGCCCTATACCTTCACCAACGATGATGAGGCGACCCCTGCCAAAGCCAAAATCGTGGTGGCAGCTCCCGCTTCGGGAGTGGTTAATGATGACCTGATGTTCTTTTTCAAGGCCACCCCAGCTTCCACCTCGGTTTCGAATGGCAAACTGGAACTGAATTGCGGAGTCAGGATCTGGTATGAATACCTGTTCAAGGGGGCTGGAATCATCGATCTGTCGGGAATTGACAACACCAATGCTCTGAAAGATACCATTGCCGACGTTCCCGATGGATCTGTCATCGTGCTGAAGCCGGGGATGAGGTACAGTACGGGGGTACCGGAAGATGCCAATTATACCTTTGATAAAAGCCTGGAGATCCGTAGCGCCGATCCTGCCGGGGAGATGCCGGTGATCGAATGTACGAAGAACTTCGTGACCGCCGACGCCGATACCATTGGCTCGATCGTCTTTAAAAACATTAGTTTTGTGGGCGACTACGACAATAACTATGTTTTTAATATCGACAAGAGCACTGTAATCGGGGAAATCAGGTTTGAATCCTGCAAATTCCACAAACTTAGGGGGATTGCCAGGATGAAAGGGGGGACCGGCGTACTGGACAAATTCACCATGACCGACTGTGTAATTGACAGCATCAAAGATTATGGAATTCTGTGTGTTGATGTGAAAACCTGGGCATGCAACCATATTCACATGGAGAATTCCACCATTTCAAAATCCATCATGCTCTTCACCAGCCGGAACAATTCCAAATCGGTAAATTTAGAAAGCTGCACCATTAGCGAAGCCCCGGAAAAGGGGAGGCAGATGTTCCGCTGGCGGGAATCGGGCCAGAATGATGTCCTTGATGGCATTTCCATCAGGAACACCATCTGGGGACATGGCTGGAATCTCACCGGTGACCTTGCGGATGTTTTGCTTGATGGTTTTGACGGGATGGGCAATACCAGCTGGAATGTTGAGAATCTTTATGTTCCCGGTGAATTCGGGTATGCTGCGGGAAAGGATTCCATCCCGGGATTTCCTGCTGTTAAGCTGGCAAAGAAAGCAGCTGACCTTTGGGTGGCACCGTACAGTTCCGATTTCAATTACAAGGATCTCACCTTTGCCGGAATAGGCAAAGCCGGGGATCCGCGGTGGAATCCGGCTATTCTGGGTACCCTGTATGCTTCCGCGGGTGAGCTTGATCCTGTTTTTGTCCCGGGCAGGAAAGCCTACCAGTTGAACCTTCCGGCGGGGACCTCCGCAGTTACTTTCACGGCACTATGCTCCGAACCGAGTGCGACTGTCACCCTTCCGGGGAGCGTAGCCCTGACCGACGGAAGCGACAAAGTCGTCGAAATCACCGTCGCCGGTCCGGGCGGTTATTCATCGTCGGTTTACACAGTGTACATCCACGTGGCCTCCAACAAAGAAATCCTTTACGTGAGCGGGAGTAACACCAGTCTTTTAAGCGAAGCCCTGGTCCAGGATGCAAAAATGATGGCGGTGCTGAAAAATGCCGGTTATTCGGTCACCTATCTTTACAAATACGGGATAACACCGTCGTTTAATAAATTCACTTCCTTTGACTTCTCGCCTTACAAGGCTTTGATATTCAGTCCGTCAGCACCCTCAGCAGGAACCATGGAATATGATGCGGACAACTACCCCATACCCTGTGTTTCTCTTCAGAAGGATGGTCCCAAAAGCGACAAGTGGGGATGGATCCATAAGTCGAATGAATACAAAGAGGTGAAAATTTCTTCAATTGCTGAAGCCGACCGGTTGAATGCTCTGAAGATGAAGGTAATCAATACCGGGCAGTATATCACCACCAACTTCACGCATGACGAGGTCATCACCTGGACAAGCAGTGAAGCGGATTCCACCGATTTTTCGAAGATCGTGCTGGTGGGTTATAAAATGAATGACAGCATTCCCATGGCCATTCCATTGATAACCCATATAGGCCTTCCCGAAGGATTTCACTGTGCCTGGGCGATTCCTGCCGGGGCATCTATCGGAAGGCACGGGGTCACAGACAAAAGGATTGTGATCCTTGGGGTTCAGTCCGATGCCATGCGTTTCCCGACCCAGGTGATGGATACTTTGGTAATCCGTTCCCTGGAGTGGGTACTGGGCGCCAGGACGGATGCCCGGCTCATCACGGAAACCCTGGGGCATCCGGTAGTGTATCCCAATCCCGCCGGCGATTATGCCAAAATCAGGTTTACCCTTGGCAAAGCACAGCAGGTCTCCCTCTCGCTGGTGAATATCATTGGTCAGGTCAGGGAGATGACCACCCTTTACCAGTTGCCCGGCGGGGAAAACGAACTAACCCTGAATACCGCCCGGCTCAGGGATGGTATTTACCTCTATATTCTGGAAACCGAAGATCAGGTGTATAAGGGTAAGCTGAATGTGGCTAGGTAATTTTTGTTCCGATGTGATAAAGGGTGGCGTGGAACTCCACTCCACCCTTTTTTAAATTATCACGGTATGGATTTTAAAACGAGATTCGGAGGCGTCATCGTACCCATGGTCACTCCCTTCAACGCCGATTTCACCGTCGATGAAGGAGCCGTCAGTGTTCTTGTAGAGTCTTTTGTTGCTGAAGGAGTAAAGCCGTTTGTACTGGGAACTACCGGAGAGGGTCCTTCTCTTTCCGGAAGTCAGAAAATGAGTGTGATAAGGGAGGCGGTAAGAAGTGCCGATGGAAAGGTTCCTGTATTTGCGGGAATCAGCAGTAACTCCCTGTTTTCCTCGGTAGAGGAGGCCAGCCGGTATGCCGGGATGGGGGTTGATGCACTGGTATCGACACTCCCCAATTTTTTCCCCGTCAATGAATTCCAGATCCTGCAATGGTTTGAAAAACTGGCCGGGAAGATCACCCTTCCGTTGTTTCTGTACAATATGCCGGCAACCATTCGCCATTCGCTACCCCTGGACACCATCGAAGAACTGAGTCATCATCCCAATATCGCTGGTATTAAGGATTCAGAACACGACCGGGATCGGCTGGGTCACTCCTTGGAACGGTGGAAAAGCAGGGAGGATTTTATTTTTTTGGTGGGATGGTCTGCCATGTCCGTTTATGGACTCAGCCGGGGGGCTGCCGGCATCGTTCCGGGCATGGGGAACCTGGTTCCGGGACTTTTCCGGCGATTGTTCGATGAAATGCGCAAGGGAAATGCCGACAGGGCTCAAAAAATCCAGGAACATACCGATATCCTCGCCCAAAGGTGTACGGGGGGCAAAACCCTGAGTTATTTTATCCCGGCGTTAAAAGCCCTGATGGCCATGGAAGGGTTGTGCCAGGCAACGGTTTTACCTCCTTTGGTACAGATGGACCCAAGGGAGGAAGCGGGATTTTGTGAAATGATGAACCCCCTGGTTCATGCCAATCCTGTAGTTATATGAAGTCTGAGAAACCGATACTGACCATTACCATGGGCGATCCTGCGGGGATAGGTCCTGAAATTGCGGTGAAGGCTTTTTGTGATCGGCGGATCCATACCTGGTGCAGGCCGTTGTTGACCGGGAATAGCGGGATAATGACCCGTGTCGCCCGGGAAACAGCCCCGGGGCTGAAGATCCGTACCGTCAGGAGCGCGGATGAGGCTGGATTTGAACCCGGAACTATGGATGTCCTGGATTTGCCTGTTGACCATCCTGAAGGTATTCATAACGGGCAAATTTCGGCAGTTGCCGGTGATGTAGCTTATCGCTCCATTCTGAAAGCGATTGAAATGGCTTTGAAAGGTGAAGTGGATAGTACGGTTACCTGTCCGGTTAACAAAAAAGCCCTGCAGGAAGCCGGATGTCCATTTGAAGGGCATACCGAAATTTTCGCCCACTTTACCCAAACCTCCTCTTATGCAATGATGCTTGCTGACAGGAGACTGAAGGAGGTGCATGTAAGTACGCATGTCCCGTTGAGAAAAGCATGTGATCTGGTCAGGAAGGAGCGGATTCTGGAGTGCATCGGGTTATTGCACGAAGGATTGGCAAGGCTGGGAATTTCTTTTCCCCGAATCGGAGTGGCCGGACTGAATCCCCATGCCGGGGACGAAGGGTTGTTCGGGGATGAGGAGATTGCAGAGATTGTTCCCGCCATTGCCGAAGCAAAAGACCGCGGTTTCCAAGTCGAAGGCCCGGTTCCTCCCGACACCCTCTTTGCCATGGCTGCCGGTGGCAGGTACGACGGTTGTGTGGCCATGTACCATGACCAGGGACATATTCCCTTTAAAATGAAAGGTTTCAGCTGGGATAGAAAAAGGGGGGCCATGAAAAATGTCAGCGGTGTTAACATAACGCTTGGATTGCCGATCATCAGAACTTCCGTTGATCATGGGACGGCTTTTGAAATTGCCGGGAAAAACCTGGCTTCTCCCGATGCTTTGCTTCAGGCGATCTATTATGCTAGCAAAATGTGCCGGAATTGAAAAACAGAGACCATATGATTGCTGTGATTGCAGATGATTTTACGGGAGCTGCCGAAATCGGGGGTATTGGTCTGAACCATGGTTTGCGTGTTCTGATAGAAACGAAAGTGAAGGCTGTTTCCGGTATCGATTTGCTGATTATTGCCACCGATACCCGGTCCCTCTCTCCTATGCAGGCTGTTCCTGTGATTCGGAAAATTACAGAACTTCTCAACAAGATTCAGCCATCGTTGATCTATAAAAAAGTAGACTCTGTCCTGCGTGGCAATGTAGGTCAGGAACTTCATACCCAGATGGAGGTTTCCGGAATTAAGAAAGCCTTGATTGTGGCCGGAAATCCCCATTTTGGGAGGACTATTCAAAACGGCATTTTCATGATCTCATCCGTTCCGCTGGCAGAAACTGACTTTGCCAATGATCCCGATTTCCCTGTAAGATCCTCCTCAGTCCTTGAAATCCTGCAGAATTCAGGATGTCAGGTCTTTTCGAAATCGGTGGAGGAGGATCTTCCCGAAGAGGGTATTGTCGTTGCGGATGTCAAAGATCAGAACGACATGCTGAAATGGATTTCAAGAACGGATGACACAACCGCACTTGCCGGCGGGGCGGAATTTTTTGACATGCTCCTCAGCAGCAAATTTTCGGGAAATCCGTTTTCGGAAAATAGCATTTTTTTCCCGGGGGAAAAGACATTATTTATTTTTGGCAGCAGATACCCCAAAAGACCCGAATTTGTGGACTCCCTGTGCTCCGCAGGGATTCTCTTCCAGAATATGCCGGAAGAAATATACCTCCGCAGGGATTTTGCCAGGATTCATTTTGACGATTGGGTAAGCGGAGTGGTTAAAAATCTCCGTGAAAACCGGAAAGTGGCTGTCATGGCCGGGTATTCGGGGAGAAGCGAAAGGATACTGGCCAAACGAATCAGGGAGACAATGGCGCTGCTTGTTCAACAAGTGATGAAAGAAGTTGACCTGACCGATCTGTTCATTGAAGGAGGCGCCACAACTTCTGAAATTCTCAGGGTTTTAAGAATTAAGAAGATGTATCCGTGCCGGGTCATTGACAGGGGTATCATCCAGATGAAAGTCAGAAAATACCCCGCTCTATGGATCACCACAAAACCGGGGAGCTATTCATGGCCTTCGAGCCTGCCATTGGAGAAAAGGAATGACTTAATAGAAATTGTATGACAGGAATTACTACTTCGGCTCATTTCATTGATTATGCCATTGTCATTGCCACGCTTGCTTTGTCGATCGTGGTAGGTCTTCGCTTTTCGGGGCGGCAGAAAGATGCCGGGTACTACTTCAAGGCAGGGGGGAAGCTTCCTGCCTGGGCCATCGGCATGTCCATCCTTGCCACGGTGATCAGCAGTGTTACCTTCATTGCCTATCCGGGCGAAGGTTTTTCTTCCAATTGGATAAGGCTGGTTCAGGGACTGATGGTCCCCCTCGTCCTGCTTATTATAGTCTGGATGATCGTTCCTCTGTACCGGAAAGTGATCCGGTTGAGTGCTTATGAGTATTTTGAGAAGCGCTTCGGCTTCCTTGCGCGCCTTTATTCATCGCTGGGATTTACCCTGAACCATTTTGCACGGATGGGAACGGTTTTGTATCTGTTGTCGCTGGCATTAAACAGTATGACCGGTATTGATACCGTCTACATTGTCCTGGTGATCGGGGTTTCCGTGGTCCTTTTTACCATCATTGGCGGAATGGAAGCCATCGTATGGCTGGATGTCATTCAGGGTTTTCTCCTGATTTCCGGGGGCATCATCGCCCTGGCCATTCTTCTTTTTTCGGTGGAAGGCGGTCCGGTGAGAATCTGGGAGGTGGCGGCAGAAAACGGAAAGATTGGATTCGGACCCTTTGATTTCGACTTTGTCAACCTGACCTTCTGGGTCATGGCGATCAACGGAATCTTCTATGCCATTCAGAAATACGGAGCGGACCAGACCATCGTTCAGCGGTATCTGACCGCCAAATCAGACAAGGAAGCCATAAAAGCCTCCTTGATCGGGATCCTCTTCTGCGTACCGGTATGGGCTATGTTTATGTTCATCGGTACTGCCCTCTTCTCGTACTACCATATCAGCGGGGAGGTTCTCCCGCCCGATATGAAGCCCGATTCGGTCTTTCCCCTTTTCATCATGACAAAACTTCCCGTCGGGGTAGTCGGACTGGTCATTTCAGCCTTGATCGCCGCTGCCTTTTCAAGCCTCGATTCCGACCTGAACTGTCTGTCAGCCATCTGCCTTGAAGATTATTACCTTCGGTGGAAACCCGACACCTCTGCCAAAGGTCAGCTGCTGGCGGGCCGGTTGTTTACCTTTCTGGCAGGGGCGGGAACCATCATAGTGGCACTGTTCTATGTTTTTTCGGGAGGAGAAGGTGTTCTGGGGATCGTCTTTACCCTGTATGCCATCTTTTCAGGGGGAATTGCCGGCATGTTCCTGCTTGGCATTTTCAGCAGAAGAACCAACAAAAAGGGGATGTACGCAGGTATTCTGGCCTGTATTCTATTCACCTTTTACGCCGTTCTGACCTCCACCACCGTGGAGTGGGGCGGTCGCGAGGTTTTACTGATGGACCTGGGAAATCTTAACTTCACGCACCACAAATACATGATCGGTGTGTACAGCCATGTGGTGCTGATGATTGTCGCCTATGGCGTCAGCCTTCTCTTTCCGGCAAAACCGGCTGAAGAGTCGCTTACCTGGTACGGCTGGCGCAAATTGAAACGGCAGCAGAATTCTGAACCGTCCTGAGTGAATTACGTAATTTCATAATAATTTCAATTTAAAAGAGAGAGACCAATGAAAACAAGAATTTTAATGATGACAATCTGTTTCCTGGCCTTTTCGGATCTTCCGGGCTTGGCCCAGGATATGGGCACAGGGGTGCCCTGGGGTGGTCTTTCCCCCTCGGAACCCTTATTGCTCATTGAAAATTTCCAGGGATTTACGTTTTTTCATTCTGATTCAACGGCCGACATGGGGAACAGCAACAATTCTTATGACAACGATGGGGAAACCGTGATCTATGGGTATAAGAATGATTCTGTGGAAGTTCCGATCCTTGGCAGCGCCAACGGAAAAATCACTTACCTTTTCAAGCAGTGTGCCTTTGCCCCGACGTGGAAGACAGCCTATGCATTCAAGAACAGTGTTGAAAATACGCCCAATGTATCCAACGGTTTTGTGGAGATCAGCAGGAATTACAGCTCTGATCCCCCGACGATTCAGGGGGAGTTTGTGGTGGACCTGCGTCAGATCGAATTTGTGGAGGTGATCCAGTGGACGCACTCCAGCTGCGGGGGGAACAAGCGGGGTGTCATGCTGGAGTTCTCCGTTGACGACGGAACCACCTGGGATACCTTGCGGTACCAGCCGGCGCAAAGTGCTTATGCCTCCAGCTTCACCAAAGATGTGGAAACCCGTGAGAAGACCTTCAATGATATCTATTGTGATCCTTCCGCCTATGGGATGACCTGGGAGGACGGAATCTGGGCGGGGAATGTCATGCTCCGTTTCGGGGTATGTAACGGCCAGGTACCCAGGATCCACGACATCAAGATTTACGGTACCTATTCTCCCCCCTCGGCGGTTCAACAGGTCGGTCAGCCGCAGTTGGGAATCCGCTGCTTTGATAGAAAGATCAGGATCTCAGAACCTGCCGACGTGGAAGTGTATTCCATCGCCGGAACCCTCGTCAGGAAAGCGGCCAACGCCACCATGGTCCACATGGGGGATCTGCCTGACGGAATTTACCTGGTAACGGCGATTGCCGGTCCGCTGATGCAAACGAAAAAAGTTATCATTCAATAAAAATTTAACGATGAAGAAAGTTTGTTCAATCCTCCTGATTTTGTCGGGTGGCTTTGGTTTTTCCCTTTACGGTCAGTTGAATACGGGCACAGGGGTGGTTTGGGGGGAATTAAGTCCGTCGGAGCCCCTGGTGCTGAACGAAAATTTCCAGGGTTTTGATTTTTTTCATACCGATCCTGATCCGGATAAAGGGAACAGTGACAACAGTTTTGATGACGATGGAACCACGGTGATTTACGGTTATAAGAACGATACCGTGGAAGTTCCGGTCCTTGGCGGAGAATTCGGGACCATTCGCTACTATTTTTACCAGTGTGCCTTTGCCCCGGCGTGGAAAAGTGCCTATGCCTTTTCCCAAGAGACTTCCAATAGCGCCAATGTGTCCGACGGATTTGTGGAAATCAGCAGAAATTACAGCTCCACTCCCCCGACGGTGCACGGATGGTTCATCGCGGATCTCCGGGCCCTTGAATTTGTGGAGGTGATCCAGTGGACCCATTCCAGCACCGGGGGGAATAAGCGGGGAGTGATGTGCGAATTCAGCATTGACAACGGGGAGAGCTGGGATACCCTGCGCTATCAGCCCGGGGGTGCGGGTTATGCCGCAAGTTTCACCAAAGATGTGGTATCACGCGAGAAGAGCTACAATGGATATCGCTGCGATCCTTCCGCTTTTGGGATGACCTGGGAAGACGGGATCTGGGCAGAGAACATCATGCTCCGTTTCGGGGAAGCCGGGGGCCAGACTCCCAGAATCCATGATTTGAAGGTGTATGGCACACCAAAGACCACTCCGGTGAGGGAAGTCTCTGCAAATAGCCTGAAGATTTACGGAGCCGGAAAGCATATCAGGCTTACTGAAACTGCTGATGTCGTGGTCTGCAACCTGTCGGGAATGGTTGTCAAAACGGCTTCTCATACCGCACTGCTCAATATGGAAGGGGTTCCTGATGGCATCTATGTGGTTAAGGCCCGGGCAGGCGAAAATGTGACGACAGCCAAGGTTTTGCTTAAGTAGCCCCTGGCATACCGGAAAAAGCAGGCATGGCCGGGAGAAATATCCCGGACGGTGGTTTGATAAGATCCGGGGAGAAGGGGTCAGGAGAACAAGTTTCAATCATTAAACCTGAAGTTAATGAAAGATTTGCGAGTGGAAAGAAAAGTGTTTCCCGGTGCGGGAAAAATCGGCGAAAGATTGAGAATGCTTTTCCTGGTGGCTTTTGCCCAGGTAATGTTCATCACCTGGTTGCCGGCACAACAGGTGCGGGTGACGGGGCAGGTCACCGATGAGAACAGGGAGCCCATGGCGGGGGTGAACATCAGGATTAAGAATACCCTGACGGGGACGGTTACCGACGGGAAGGGAAATTTCGCCCTGCTGGCCGGGTCGAATGATACCCTGCAGGTATCCTTTGTAGGCTATGACCAGGAATTCATTCCAGTAAAGGGGCGGACAGTGATTCAAGTAAGGATGCAGTCCGCCGCCACTGACCTGGATGAGGTGGTGGTGGTGGGTTACGGGGAAGTGAAACGGGTGAACCTTCTGGGATCCATTTCAAGCATCTCGGCCACGGAGATCGAGGATATTCCGGCGGTGAGCATGACCAATCTCCTCGAAGGGCGGATGGCAGGGGTTTCGGTATCCCCCGCCCAGCCCACGGGAACCCCGGGGGCGTCAACCAGGGTCCGGATCAGGGCGGAAACTACCTTCGGAAAATCGGGAGCCGGGGCCAAAGATCCCTCTCCCCTGTATATCGTCGACGGTTTTGAAGTGAGCCAGGAGCACTTTGACATTCTCGACCCTTCGGAAATTGAGAGCTATTCCGTGTTGAAAGATGCCTCCGCCGCCGTATACGGCAGCAAAGGGGCCAACGGTGTGGTGCTGGTGAAAACCAAACGGGGCAAGGAAGGGAAGCTCCGGGTCAATTATTCGGGGAGTTACGGATTGATGGATGCCACCATGCAGACGGAGATGTTGAGTGCCTTTGACCATGCCCGCGCCATCAATGCCCGGTATCCCGACGATACCACCGCGCTCATTTCGCCTACGGAACTGGAAGCCATGAAGAACCAGAACTTCACCTGGCTCGATGAAGCCTGGCAACGGTCCATGGTGACCCGCCATACCATCAACTTTTCAGGTGGGAGTGAAAGGGTGAAATATTATGCCGGAGGAACCTATAACTATACCGAGGGGAACTTTCCGGATCTAGGGGTGGGAAAATTCTCCTACCGCCTGGGTCTAGATGCTGACATTACGAATGATCTGAGCATTTCTGCCACCATCGCCCTGGACAGCCGCGATTACAAAAGACCTTACATTTCTGGTGTGGGTTCCAACACCATGGAGGACCTCTTTCAGCAACTGCTTCAGGCACCTAAATGGACCCCGGCTTATATCGGAGAATATCCTGTGGCAAACAACCTCTCCTTCAATCCGCTCTACCTCTTCGAAACCAAGAGTTACCGGCAGACCGTTGACAAGGGTAATACCCTCAACCTGAGGCTGGCCTACCAGATTCCTGGCATTAAAGGGCTGACTGCGTCGGCGACTTACAACAGAAGGGAAAGCCACGGCTACGGCAAAGATTACCTGATTCCTTACACCCTCTATGAATTTAAACTGCTGGGCACCGATTACAAGTACATCTTGGGGGATGAGATCAACAAGCTTGTCACCATTCAAAACAACAACCGGATCAATGAATCCTACAGCGGCAGCCAGAATTACCAGCTCAACCTGAGCCTCAACTACAGCAGGGAGTTTGGTAATCATTCGCTATCGTCCTTCCTGACCTATGAACAGTCGGAAGGGAGCGGGTATGGATTTTATGCCCGGGCTGAAAACATTGAGACATACGGACTGGAAATCCAGAATGCCTTTCAGACGAAAACCACGGGAGGGGATATGCGGGAGAGCGGAGACATGGGAGCTGTTTTCCGTCTGAACTATTCGTTTGCTGACAAATACCTCTTTGAATCCACCGTCAGGTATGAGACGACCACCCTGTTCGCCCCGGGGGAAAGAGATGGGATCTTCCCTTCAGCCTCCCTCGGGTGGATTGTGACGGAGGAGAATTTCATGAAGGAAAAACTCCCCTTCGTCGACTTCCTGAAGATCCGTTACTCTTCAGGCCTGATGGGTTACAGTTCGGTTTCTCCCTATGAATACAACCTGAAATTTGCCCTTTCGGCAAACCGTTACCTGTTTGGCGCTGACAATCCATTGGGAGGGTTGGGGATCGGAGGGAAAACCGATGTGGTGAGTTCCGGCGTGAGTTGGGAAAAATCCTTTATGCAAAACCTGGGGATAGACCTTAAATTTCTGGACAGCAGACTGGGTATTTCTGCCGATGCGTTCTACACTTATCAATATGATATTCTAGACCAGCGGACGGTGGAATTTCCCGAGACCGCCGGATTGGGACAATTGCCGGGTGAAAACATAGGGAGGCTTAAAGCCTGGGGTTATGACATGTCAGTGAATTACCGGGGGAAGATCTCCCATGACGTCTATTGGGATATCAGCGGGATTTTCGGATATGCCACCAACAGGATTCTGGAGCGGCCTACCGCATATCTTCCCATAGATTTCAGGTACCCGATCGGACAGAGCACTTCAGCAGCAGGAAGGGAAGAAGGTTTGATTTCAAAGGGGATCATTCGCACGCAGGAACAACTTGATGCTCTTAATGCGGAATGGATGGCGAAATGGGGGCACGGATACCAGATCGAGGGGAGGCCTGCCGGATTGGGAGCTTTGATTTTTGAAGATATCGGCCGTCCCGGAAATACCGGGGCGGGGGAGCCCAGAACGGTATTTGAACCCGATGGAGTGATCAATGAGTACGATAAAAAATACGTGGAAAGGGTGGGAGATAAATTCACTTGGAAACACCTGCTGCCCACCAATGTTTCATTGGGAGGCGGATGGAAGGATTTGAAAATAAGCATGTTATTCAGTATGGAGTATGGTATTACCAACAAAGCCGTTGACAAGCTGGCCCGTACCGTTCCGACGAAAACTGAAAATTCCCCGGCATTCTGGAGGGATTTCTGGACGCCGGAGAATCCGGATGCCCAATATCCCAGCCCTTTTTATGCCACTTCGAATCAGTGGGTATCCACCTTCTGGATGAAAGATGTGTACCAGTTAAGGATGAATAACCTGAACATTTCTTATAACCTTCCCGATGAGGTTTGCAAAAGACTGAAGATCCCGGAACTCCGCATATTCTTTGCCGGAACTAACCTGTGGTCCCCAGTGGTGACCTTTGATTACAAGGAGGACGCGATTGCCAGGTACAATACATATCCTTTGCTGAAGACTTTCAGCCTGGGACTGAATCTGAAAATATAATATTTTATTGGTGAACCGTTATGAAAATGAAACAGTTTTTCAAGCCGCCCATGAAATCATATAAAAGTCTGATCCTTGTATTGGCATTGGCTTTGCTGGCTTCCTGCCAGGATGTTCTTGACAAGCACGACCTGAATGTTTTGGATGAACAGATCTGGGAGGATGACGCTCAGGCTACCCTGTACATCAACAATCTGTATGTTTCCAACATGCCGGGTGCCCAGTTCGGGGACAACAGCGCCCTGAGCGATGAAACCTGGTCGGCCGATCAGGCTTTTACCGATCTGATCTATGGGTTCAAGACCGCCAGCGATATCAATACGGTGACGGTTTTTCACAAAACGCGGTATGAGTTGATACGGCGCATCAATATTGCCCTGGAAGGATTGGAGAGAAGTTCGCTGGATAAGGAAGTGAAAGGCAGGCTTGCGGGTCAGGCTCTCTTTTTCAGGGCATGGCGCTACTGGGAGATGGTACAGCTCTATGGCGGGATTCCCATGGTGAAAAAGGTGCAGGATCCCTATTCCGAAGATCTGAATGTTCCGCGCAGCAAAACCGGGGATGCCATTGATGCCATCGTGGCCGACCTGGACGAAGCCATCGATAAGCTCCCCGCGGACTGGGAATTATCCCAGGACAAGGGAAGGATCACCCGTGGTGCTGCCGCTGCTTTCAAGGGCCGTGTGTTGCTGACCTGGGCCAGCCCGCTCTTTAATCCTGCCGGCAAATCAGACCGGTGGCAACGCGCTTATGAAGCCAATCTGGAAGCCATTGACCTGTTGTCAAAAATGAAAATCCCGCGGGGACTGCATCCCGATTTCAGCACGATTTTCACCAGTGACGTCCTCAACAACATGGAAGCCATCCTGTTCAGGAGGTACAGCCTTTCAGCCGGCACGGAATACACCCAGGGTTGGGAAGGCAGGGTTCGTCCCCCTTCCGGTGGCGGAAACGGGGGCTTCAGCCCTACCTGGGAACTGGTTAAGGCATTTCCCATGGCCAATGGTAAACTGATCGCTGAACCGGAGTCAGGATATGATTCCGTCTGTTTCTGGAAAAACAGGGATCCCCGGTTTTATGCGACCGTCGGGTACAACGGGGCGGAGTGGAAAATGACAGGACGGGAAGGAACGACCTTGTGGTCATTCCGGAATGTGAAGGAAAACAACCGGGTGACGGCAACCGGCTTCTATAACAAAAAGGCTACCGATTCAGCCATTGCCAGGGAGAACACTTCCCAGACCAATACCGCCTGGATAGAACTCCGGTATGCCGAAGTGCTCCTGAATTTTGCGGAATGCGCCAATGAACTGGGAAAGACTTCCGAAGCCCTGGATAAAGTCAGGGCGGTCAGGGCCCGGGCGGGAATTGAACCGGGAATCGGGGAGTATGGCATCCCCGGGGATGTGAGCAAAGAACTGCTCCGGGAGATCATCATGATAGAACGCCAGGTGGAATTTGCCTTCGAAAACAAACGGTACTGGGACCTCCGGAGACGCCTGATGTTCCGCAGCGACCTGGGACAGTATGTGAAAAAACTGAACGGAACCCAGCGGCATGGCTTTACCTATTCGGCACTGAGTGGCTGGAGCAGCGAAATCAAGGATGAGGCTTCTCCCTGGTATGGAAAACTCCGCATTGACACGGCGTTGGTCAATGGCCATCTCGATCTGAACGATCCGGCAAGTTTCGGCAAGTTTTTCAGGGTGACCTATAAGAATCTCGATATCTATCAGGGGGTGAGCCAACCCATCTATTACCCCGTACTGTACGACTTCTTCGCCGTTCCTTCCTCCATGCTGGAGAAAAGCCCGGCGGTAGAACAAACCCTGGGTTGGATCAACGGTACCTTTGACCCGCTATCTGAATAAGGTTTTTTTGTTAATTCTTGTGACAAGTATGACAAAACAATTAAAATCATTTCTTTTCATTTTGATGTTTGAGGCGGCCGCGTTCATTTCCGGGGCGCAGCAATTGGCATTTCCTGGTGCTGAAGGATATGGCAGGTTCGCCTCGGGAGGAAGAGGCAACGGACAAACCGGGAGGGTTGTGGAAGTGACCAACCTAGAAGATGACCTTGACCATCCTCCGGAAGGGAGTCTGCGATGGGCTTTTTCCCAGGGAATTGAGGTCGTCGTGGATCCCATTCTGGGAAACATTAGTGTTAAGAGACCGCTTACCGTGGTCTTCAGGGTGGGGGGCGTGATCAACCTGAAGGGTGAACTCCGGGTAAACCGCAGCAACATGACCATTGCCGGGCAGACCGCTCCCGGCGACGGGATTTGCATCCGGGGGGCAACGGTGAACTTAGGAGGGTCGAAAAATTTGATTGTCAGACATCTCCGCTTCCGGCCGGGAGATGAATTAGGGCAGGAGACATCTGCCCTGCGGATTGAGAACGGGGGTAATTTCATCATTGACCATTGTTCCATGAGCTGGGCCATTGAAGAGACCACCCATTTTTCCAGTAATAAAAATATTACGGTACAATGGTGCATCATCAGTGAATCCCTTTACAATTCTCTGCATAAGAAAGGGGCCCGGGGCTATGCCACCCAATGGGGAGGTGAATATGCCAGTTACCACCACAACCTGCTGGCACATCACAATTCCCGGATGCCGAGGATCAACGGATCCAACAGTAACGACCTGGAAGCCCTGGTAGATTACCGTAACAACGTGAATTTCAATTGGGCCAGCTCAGGAGCTTTCTATGGCGGAGAATGGGAAGGTACGGCAGGAAAGGGATTCTGCCATACCAATGTGGTAAACAACTATTTTATTCCCGGACCGGCCACGCCGTCGTCGCTTTATTTCGCCCGCCCTTCATACAACCGGAGCGGTATTCAGGTGGACGGCTACGGAAAATGGTATGTTACCGGCAACATCATGGAAGGCAGCGAAGCCAAGACCAATGACAACTGGCTGGGGGTGGATGGCAGCAGCGTGGGAGGTATTGCCAATATCCGTTCTGAAACGATGTTTGTTAAAAGCGACGGTCTCCTGGAAGAATATGCCCGTTATACCGAAACTGCCGCCGTGGCATATCTTTCCGTGTTGCGATCAGCAGGCGCCATCCTTCCGGTGCGCGATACCATCGACCGGAGGGTGATCGCCGAAGCAGCCGGGGAAGTGCCGGTCGTCAGGTATTTTTACACCACAAATGACGGACAGGTAACCCCTGATAAGGGAGTGCCCTCCGGAATCATTGACACGCCGGTTAACCTGGTTCCTGAAGATCAAAGGGAGACCCGAACGGCATGGGATGTCTATGCGACATCGTACGATGCCCCTGCCGATACGGACCATGATGGAATTCCCGATGAATGGGAAATCTCGCACGGCCTGAATCCCGAAGACATCACCGATGGCAGGATCATTGCTTCAAATGGTTACAGCAATCTGGAAAACTACCTCAACAGGCAGGATCATATCACTGGCGCAACAGCGGCGAAAAGAACGGAACTTTTCAGGCTCTATCCAAATCCCGCGGATGACAGGGTTTTTATCGAATCAGATGATACCATCCTCAGGATTGAAATTGGTGACTTTTCGGGACGGATCATTTTTTCCTGTTACCATTCTATAGGAGTTGACGGATTTCAGACAGGACATCTGAAGCCCGGTATCTATCTGGTAAAAGGATACAGTGCCACCAACCGGCTTTGTTATCAAAAACTGATTAAAAGGTAAGCCTCGAAGAAAAGGGAGCCGTTTTATTAACTAAAGAATTGCAGATGAAGAAATTGATTGTTCTGGTTTTGCTTCTGGGCGGGTTCTCCCCGTGTAGTTACGGGCAATATCCTTCCGTACCGCAGGAAGTGCAGGAGGAGACCCGCAAAATGATGGAAGCGGCGTATGCCCGTTCCGATATGGCATGGTGCAAGGCGTTGCCGCAGATTGAGAAGGAAGCGCGGGAGGGGAGGCCTTACATTCCCTGGGCGCGGCGGCCTTATGATCTTCCGCAGGCGACGATTCCGGCATTCCCCGGTGCCGAAGGAGGTGGGATGTATAGTTTTGGAGGACGCGGAGGGAAAGTGATCACGGTCTCCAGCCTCGAAGATGATGGCCCGGGTACCCTGCGGGAAGCCTGCGAAACCGGAGGCGCCCGGATTGTCGTGTTTAATGTTGCCGGCATCATCCGGTTAAAAAGCCCGTTGATCATCAGGGCTCCCTATCTTACCCTGGCGGGCCAGACAGCCCCGGGCGACGGGGTCTGTGTGGCCGGGGAGAGTGTGTGGATTGATACCCATGATGTGGTTATCAGGCACATGCGATTCCGAAGGGGGGAAACCAATGTGGGGAGAAGGGATGACGCTATCGGCGGCAATCCCATCGGAAACATCATCATTGACCACGTGTCGGCGAGTTGGGGACTGGATGAAAACATGTCTTTTTACCGGCATATGTACGATGACGGCACGGGGAAGCCACAGGCGGAGAAGCTTCCTACCGTGAATGTCACCATCCAGAATTCCATTTTTTCAGAAGCCCTCGATACCTGGAACCACTCTTTTGGCAGTACCCTGGGGGGTGAAAACTGCGCCTTTATCAGGAATCTGTGGGCCAATAACACGGGACGCAATCCCTCGGTGGGGTGGTACGGCATTTTTAATTTTGTCAATAACGTAGTGTATAACTGGATGCACCGGACCGTCGACGGGGGTGATTACCGGGCCATGTTCAACATCATTGGCAATTATTTCAAACCGGGACCGGTGACCCCCCGCAATTCGGCAGCAGGCCACCGCATCCTCAAACCCGAATCGGGATTGAGCAGCAGGGAGGAGCGACTTTTTGGAAGGGCTTTTGTCGAAGGCAACATCGTGGAGGGGAATGAGCGCGTCACGCGCGACAACTGGGACGGAGGGGTCCAGGTGGATGACCTGCCCGATACAGGGCCTTACCGGGATCAGATCAAGTGGAACCAACCTTTTCCCATGCCTGAAATGACGATTCATCCTGCCGGAAAAGCCTATGAACTGGTGTTGGAGGATGCGGGAGCCACCCTCCCCGTGCGCGATCCTGTCGATCAGCGGATTGTCAGAATGGTCAAAACAGGAAAGGCAGAATATGCTGAAGATATGGATTCCCTGGATGTGCCTCAGTTCCAACATCGCCGGCTGCCTCCCGATTCCTACAAAATGGGCATTATCACCGATATCAGGCAAGTGGGAGGATACCCGGAATACCAGGGAACACCCTATCTCGATTCCGATCAGGACGGAATGCCCGATGCCTGGGAAAAGAGATATCAGAAGCTGGGGCTGGATCCCCATGATCCCGGGGATGCCCTTCTCGACTGTAACGGCGACGGCTATACCAATATTGAAAAATACATCAACGGGATCAATCCGAAGCGGAAAAAGGATTGGAAAGATCTCAGAAACAATTTTGATACGCTAGCAAAAAAAGGAGGACTTTAAAGCCGGGGAAATGGCTCAAAAGGTATATATGCATTTTGTCTGGGTACTGTTGTGGAGTGTCTGCTCCGGCGGGGTCTTGGCCGAGGGATTCGGCCGGCTGCCGGGTGGGCGCCCCGGCCCGAGAATTCCTGCAACGATTGCTCCTTCAGATGTGCCGTCGGTAGGTCTTCAATCGGGGAGACTCGTCTATACTTATGATTCGCTTGGGAACCGGATCCCCGATTATTCCTGTTGCGGTTACAAATTCTCCGGAACCCCCATCCCGGAAGTTCCCGTGCAGGTGGTGGTCCATCCGGTCGATGGCGATGCCACGGCCCTCGTCCAGCATGCCATAGATAAAGTGGCTGCCCTTCCGGTTCAGAAAAACGGATTCCGGGGGGCTGTTCTGCTCAGGGAGGGCATTTACAACCTTTCGGGAAGGTTACAGCTCAAAGCTACAGGGGTCGTTCTCCGCGGTTCCGGGGAAAATACAATTGTTAGGGCAACAGGACATGACCGGGAGACCCTGATCAGGATCCACGGGAAAAATGACAGGGTCATGGATGCGCCCCGGCTGATAGTTACCGGTTATGTGCCCGTTAATGCCACCCGTTTGGAAGTTGACGATGCTTCCGGGCTGGAGGCAGGTCGGCAGGTGAGTGTGCACCATCCCTCTACCCTGGAATGGATCGGCGCACTGAAGATGGATGAGTTTGGCGGGGAGACCGCTTGGCTGGGATGGAAACCCGGACAGCGCGATATTTTCTGGGAGCGCGAAATCGTGGGTGTAAGGGGAAATACCATCACCCTGGATGTTCCCCTGACGGCCGCCCTGGATACGACATACAGCCGGGGGAGGGTGGTCCCCTTCTCCTGGCCGGGGAGAATTTCGCAGGTGGGCATTGAGCGGATGACCCTAGAATCGGAATCTGATCCCCGGAATCCCAAAGATGAAGATCACTGCTGGTTTGCCATTACCATGGAAAATGTGAGGGATGGATGGGTCCGGGAGGTCACTTTCCGCCATTTTGCCGGTTCGGCGGTGGCCCTTTATGAAACCGCCAGCAGGATCACCGTTCGGGACTGCATCTCCCTTGACCCGGTTTCTGAAATCGCTGGACAGCGACGGAATACCTTTTTTACCATGGGGCAGCAGACCCTTTTCTTGCGGTGCTATGCCGAAAACGGAATCCACGATTTTTCCACCGGATTCTGTGCTGCCGGGCCCAATGCATTTGTGGAGTGCGAGTCGGCCATGGCTAATGGTTTCAGCGGAGCTGCCGACAGTTGGGCGACAGGTCTCCTCTTCGATATGGTCAGGGCCGATGGCCAGGTGTTGAGTTTTAAAAACAGGGGACAGGACGGGCAGGGAGCCGGGTGGACGGCCGCCCATTCGATGTTCTGGCAATGCTCAGCCGGAAAAGTCGAATGCTTCAGTCCGCAGTTGGCACTGAATTATGCCTATGGCACCTGGGCTCAGTTTGCCGGGGATGGGGTTTGGGTGGAGCCCAACAGCCACATCGCGCCCCGAAGCCTCTTCTTCGCTCAGCTGGCAGAAAGACTGGACAGGGAAATCAGCGAATTCGGGGATGAATATCTCCCCTTTTCCGGGGAATCCACCAGCAGTCCGACCCCGGAAGAGGCACAGGAATTCTCAGACCGGTCGTTGCATCCTCCGCTCCTCCTGAAAGATTATATCCGGTCCAAATGGAAGAAGAATCAGGATGCCGGAGCCATTGACCAGGGAGGAATTCCGGAGGAGGCATTTCCGGAATCTTCCGTAGCAGCAAGAGGCGCAGAGCCTGTGGAGGCGATCCGGATCAAAAACGGATGGATGGTGCAAGAAGGGAAGGTCATCACGGGTACCAGGACCGGAGTCCCCTGGTGGCGTGGGGACCCGAGGCCTTATGCCGCAGCATTGGCCATGCCGGCAATTACCCGGTTTGTGCCGGGCCGGACTGGATGGGGGTATACCGATGACCTGGCTGAGGTCGTGAAATTCATGGAAGAGAGGGGGATTTGTGTCGTGGATCACAATTACGGGCTTTGGTATGACCGGCGGCGCGACGACCACGAACGGGTGAAACGCACCGACAGCGAATCCTGGGCTCCTTTTTATGAACAGCCCTTTGCCAGAAGCGGAACCGGAGAGGCCTGGGATCGCCTGAGCCAGTATGATCTTACCCGTTACAATCCCTGGTATTGGAAACGGTTGGCTGATTTTGCCCGTCTTGCCGGAGAAAAAGGAAAACTGCTGATCCACCAGAACTATTTCCAGCACAACATTCTGGAAGCCGGCGCCCATTGGACAGATTTCCCCTGGCGGAGCGCTAACAACATTAACGGTACCGGATTCCCGGAGCCGCCCCCTTATGCGGGTGACAAGCGCATCTACATGGCGAATCAGTTTTATGATATTACCCATCCTGTTCGTCGCGACCTTCACCGGGCATATATCCGGCAGTGCCTCGCCAATTTTGCAGGATCCGCCAACGTCATACAATCCCTGAGTGCCGAATATACGGGTCCCCTCCATTTCGTGGAATTCTGGCTGGATGTGATTGCCGGCTGGGAGGCCGAAACCGGGTTCCATCCGGTGGTTGCCCTGGGTGCCACCAAAGATGTCCAGGATGCCCTTCTCAGGGATCCCCTCCGTGCCTCGATGGTGGACGTCATCGATATCCGTTATTGGGCCTGGCGTGACGACGGAACCCTCTATGCTCCGCCGGGGGATCAGCAGATGGCCCCTCGCCAGCATGCCCGTAAGATAGCGCCGGGAAAACGCTCCTTTGAGTCGGTATACCGTTCGGTTTTTGAAATCCGGTCCCGGTTTCCCGACAAAGCCGTCATCTATACCGAAACCCTGGGCGAAGATGAGGGTTGGGCGGTGCTGATGGCCGGAGGATCCCTGGCTCCCCTGCCCGGCGGACTGCCCGTTGAGTTGCTTTCCGCAGTGACGGAGATGAAACCGGTTCCTCCCTTGAAAGAGATGAAAAACAGCTTCCGCCTGGCCAATAAAAAAGGCATGCTGGTCTATTGCAGGGAGGGCGGAACCATCCTTTTGAACCTGAAAAAGTACGGTGGTCGCCTAAAGTGTCGCTTTCTCGATCCCCGTACGGGAGCATTCCTCCCGGAAACCATGGACCTCATGGGGGGGAAAACCGTGTCTCTGAAGCGTCCCGGCAACGGAGATGTAGTCTTGTGGATTGAAAAACTAAAGTAATAGAGATGAGGAATTATTGGTTTTTTATTTTGTTGTTCATGTTGCTTTGTGGTTGTCAGAGCGACAAGGATTCCAATGGCGGACTGCCCCTGTTACAAGTATCTCCCAACGGCCGGTTTCTGATGGGGGAAAACGGAAATCCCTTTTTCTGGTTAGGGGATACGGGATGGCTCCTCTTTTCAAAACTCACCCGTGAAGAAGCTGACTTTTATCTTCAGAAAAGGAAGGAACAGGGTTTTAATGTCATCCAGGTGATGGTGCTGCACAGCCTGGATGTGGTTAACGCGTACGGGGATTCTGCCCTGGTTTGTGGTGACCCCTCCCGGCCGTTGTGTACGCCGGGAGCAGGTTTTGAAGACGAAAAGGCTTATGATTTCTGGGATCATGCCGATTATATCGTTGATCAGGCCGGGAAGAGAGGGATTTATATGGCCTTGGTGCCGGTATGGGGGAGCAACGTAAAAAAGGGGGCTGTCAGCCGGGATCAGGCGGATTTCTATTCCTCCTGGCTGGCGGAACGGTATGCGGGAAGAAATAACGTCATCTGGCTCAACGGGGGGGACATCAGGGGGAGTGATTCCACCGCCGTATGGAACATCATCGGGAACAACCTTCGGGAAAAGGCTCCGGGTCATCTGATCACCTTTCATCCTTTTGGCAGAATGAAATCATCGATGTGGTTTCACAACGCCCCATGGCTTGATTTCAACATGTTTCAGTCGGGGCACCGCCGGTATGACCAGGATGATACCGCGCTGGGGTACGGTCAGGATAACTGGAAATACGCAAGGGATGACTATGCCCTTCTTCCCGTGAAACCCACCCTGGACGGGGAACCTTCCTATGAGAGCATTCCCCAGGGGTTGCACGATGCAACGCAACCTTACTGGACAGCCGCCGATGTCAGGAGGTATGCCTGGTGGTCCGTTCTGGCAGGCGGATTCGGATTTACCTATGGACACAATGCCGTGATGCAGATGCACAAGCCGGGGGATCAGGATTCCGCCTATGGGGTGAAAGAGTACTGGAGGGATGCGCTGGATTTCCCGGGTGCCTCAGCCATGGTCCACCTCAAAAACCTGATGCTCGACTATCCCTTTTTTGAGAGGATTCCCGACTCCTCCCTGATTGCCGGCAGCAATGGGGAAAAATATGATTACCTGGCTGCCTCACGGGGAAGGGATTATGCTTTTGTTTACACCTATACCGGCCGCGGGATGGAGATCAACCTGGGCATCCTGGAAGGGGATTCCCTCCGGGCTTCGTGGTACAGTCCCTCCGATGGACGGATGACCCCTGCCGGAACCTTGGAAAACACGGGGACAGCCCTCTTCAACCCCCCGGGAGAACCGGCTGAGGGAAATGACTGGGTATTGGTTCTGGAGTCGGGTAACGGTTCGTAATACAATATTGAATTCTCATAAAAGTGATGCAGGAGTAAAGAAAATTGACTGGAAATGTAAACGTTCTCATAATTTTTTAACTAATCTTTAAGTATATGTCAGGATTTATTATTTATTTGATTAAAAAGAATTTACATCTAACCGGAATGCGATTTCTGGTGTTGGGTGTATTGCTTTTGTCCGGTGTGGTACTGACAGCCCAGACGGTGAACGTCAGGGGCAAAGTCACGGATTCCGCATCCGGAATGGGGATTCCCGGAGCCAATGTTTTGGTGAAGGGAACTACGATGGGAACCGTCACAGACATTGATGGCGGTTTCGCTCTGGATGTTCCGGTGAACGGAACATTGGTTGTATCCTTCATTGGTTTCCGGATTGAGCAGGTGAATGTGGAAGGAAGGAGTGAGATCAACTTCTCTTTGCAGGCTGAGACCATCGGTTTGGATGAAGTGGTGGCCATTGGCTATGGAACGGTAAAAAAGAGGGATTTGACAGGGGCAGTTGCTTCGGTCAGGTCGGAAGAGATTAAGATGGCGCCGGTAGCTAATCCCGTAGAGGCATTGCATGGGCGGGTGGCCGGTCTGGATATCACCCGGCAATCCGGGAAGGCGGATGCCGGGAGCAGCATCCTGTTACGGGGGAACCGCTCGCTGACGGCCAGCAGCGAACCCATCTACATCATCGATGGCATTCAGGGGAGTATCCGCAACCTGAATCCCAATGACATTGCCTCCGTTGAAGTGTTGAAAGATGCTTCATCCACGGCTATTTACGGATCGGCAGGTGCCAACGGCGTGCTGATCGTCACCACAAAACAGGCTGAAAAGGGGAAAATCCAGGTTGACTTTGATTCCTATGTGAGTATAAACGGGTGGGCTTCTTACCCCAGCGCCCTCCAGGGGGATGCCTGGCTCGATTATCTGGAGGAAGCATTTTATGCCACCAATGGCGTACGGCCTTCAAGCCGCGATGAATTGCTGACGGCCTGGAGCCTTGATGCAACCATTCTGAACAACTATATCAACCAGAACAAATGGGTGGACTGGGTGGACGCGACCCTGAAGACCGGGATCCAGCAAAACTATGCCGTGTCCCTGCGGGGCGGAACAAACAGTGTCAGGTCCAGCCTCTCCCTGGGTTATAACCGGACCGACGGCATTTACATGAATGATTATTCCGATAAGATCACCATGCGGGGAAGCGTAAACATAGAGGCTGCCAGATGGTTCAATGCCGGCATCCAGACCGGTCTGACCTTCAGGGATGGCGAATCACGCGGAAGCAGGATCAATAAAACCTTTGGTACGGTACCCCTCGGCGATGTTTATGATGCGGAGGGAAATATCAAACAGGAACCCATCGACGGGATGACAGTGATTAGCCTGATTGCCGACGATATCGAAGGAACCCTGAAAAACAACAACAAACTGATTGCCATCACCGCCAATCCTTTTCTGGAGATACTCCTTCATAAAAATCTGACTTTCAAATCTATCCTCGGAACTTCCCTGTCAACCAGCCGTTCGGGTGTGTTCAACAGCGACCATACTTACATGATGCTGGTAGGTAGTCAGACTCCGATCCGGAATGGAAGTTACGGCATGAGCCTGGGATATGGTTACACCTGGGAGAACATCGCAAATTATCATTTGCAACTGGGTGAAATCCACGATTTCACTACAACGCTGATTACTTCCTGGAGCCATTACCAGAACGAGTCAGGCTCAGCATACAATGAAAACTTCCTTTACGACGATTTCCTGTTCTACAACCTTGATGCAGGGACAAATCCCGCTGTCAGTTCAGGTTACAATCACAAAAAGATGATGTCCTATGCCGGCAGATTGAATTATTCCCATCGGGGAAAATATATGCTGACCGGTTCGGTCCGGTATGATGGCGCTTCGCAGCTTGCCAACCACTGGGATGTTTTCCCTGCAGGTGCCGTTGCCTGGCGGATATCGGAGGAAAAATTCCTGGAAGGGACAAAAAACTGGCTTGACAACCTGAAATTGCGGGCCGGATATGGCGTAACGGGGAATTCCAATATTAACCCGTATGTTACGAAATCGGAGGTGACCAGTGGATCTGATATGCTCAACCTTGGCGCAGGTGAAGTTTCCACCAACATACCCACCCAGGCTACTGGAAACGCTTCCCTGGGATGGGAAAAATCGTATAACCTCAACATCGGATTGGATTTCAACCTCTTCAGGTCCAGGATTGAAGGGTCGGTTGACTGGTATGACACTGATACCCGGGACGTCATCTATGCGCGGAGCCTGCCCTTTTCGGGAGGGGGTTATACCGCAAAGCTTCCTTACCAGATGAACGCCAACATCGCCAGGATGCACAACAAGGGTATTGAGGTCACCCTGAATACCCGGAATGTTCAAACCCGTAATTTCGTATGGACGTCAACGGTGACCTTCTCCCGGAACTGGGAAGAGGTGACTTCCATAGACCTGGGAAGTGCCACGACAGTTGACAATCTGATTTCCCTGGGTTTGTTCATGGGATCACCGAAGAATACGGTGTATGGATACAAAAAACTGGGAATATGGCAGAAAGGGGAAGAAAGCGATGCAGCGGTCTTCGGATTGAAACCCGGGGACGTGAAGATAGAATCGTGCCTTAAAAAACAGTCGGACGGTGTCTGGATCCGTTCATTTGTCAATGCCGCCGGGCGTGATACGGTGATTGAGTATTCGGCGGCGAACCCCTACACGATCAACGCCACCAACGACCGTCAGATTCTGGGCCAAGGCACGCCGAAGTGGATGGCCGGCTTTCAGAATACTTTTACCTACAGGAATTTTGACCTGAATATTTTTGCCACGGCACGTTATGGTCAGATGATCTCAGGTCAGCTGCTGGGTTATTTCGGCTACCAGAATATCAACATGCCTGATAATTATGATTACTGGACCGAAGACAATCCCACGAACGATTTTCCGCGTCCCTACTTGTCGAGGAGTCCTAAATACTCATCTCCGACGGAAGCCCTCAGCTATGCCGATGCTTCCTATATCAAAATCAAGAACATAACCCTGGGATATACCATTCCCCGGGTAATCGGCAATAAGATAGGCCTAGCCAACCTCCGCATTTACGGAACGGTCTATGATCCCTTTATTTTTGCCAAGAGCCACCTGTTAAAGGGGGTGGATCCGGAAACAGGGGCGACCGATTCCTTTCCGTTGTATAAACAACTGGTTTTTGGCGTTAATGTCTCATTTTAATACTGCATAAAAATGAAAGTAACATATAAAATCATCGCAACAGGCACAATCCTCCTGTCGGGATTGTTGTCCTCCTGTTCCCTGGATGAATTCAATCCTTCGACCGTCGATATGGATATTGCTTACAAATACCGGGATGGTTACGAAAGTCTGGTTAATTACTGTTATGACGGCTTGTATTATTTCTATGGGAAGATTGACGGGGTCGGTCCCATGGAGATGGGTACCGATTTGTGGGTCAGTGAGAGCAAGGAATCGGCATATGCTTTGTATGACAGTAAAATGAATACAACACTGGGAACCATCAAGACCATTTGGCAGGGTTTTTATTCCACAGTGAATTATTGCAACACAGCAATTTACTATGCAGATATTGTAAAGGGGTATACCGATGAGGAAAGAAATGCCAAGGTAGCAGAGGCCTATTTCCTGCGGGCCTGGAGTAACTGGCATCTCGTTGAACAATTCGGGGGTGTGGTACTCAGGAAGGAACCCTCGACCGTAACGGGTCCCGACAATTACCCAAAACGCAGCACGGAGGTTGAATTTTATGATCTGATTATTGAAGACCTGAAATTTGCCTGCCAACATCTTCCCTATACCCAGGGAGCTGAGCGGGGTAGGGTAACCAAAAAGGCGGCGTATGCCATGCTGGCCAAAGCGTATCTCCAGCGGACACGGCTCGGGGAATCCAACGCTTCCGAATATGCCAGACTGGCGTTGGAAGCGGCAAAGGAACTGATCGATAATCCGTCAAAATATGGATGCGCCTTGTATGCCAGTGATGCCGAAAAATCAGGATTCGCCAAGCTCTGGGATGGAGAGAACAACAAAAACAATACGGAATTTCTGTTTATCGAAGCGGTTGACCATGACGGATTCAAAAATCCCGAGGGGAATAACCGCGGAAGAACCCGCCAATATTATCTCATGGATTTAAAAACTGTAGGCGCAGAGTGGGGGACAGCCGAAAAGAATTGTGCCTGGTACAGCCGGGCCAATGACAGGGGCTTTAAACCAACCAGATTTCTGATGACGGAAATTTTTCCGCCGGTAGAAAATCCTGCCGATACCCGTTTTGAGGAGACCTTTTTTATCCGCTATTTTAATTCCCTGTGGGTTGACAAAACCATTAACCAGGCCATGGTGGACAAATACGGCAAAGATCCTTCCCTGGTGGGGTGGGTCATCAAAAATACGGCCGGCACGATGAACAATACCGATGTCTATTACGGAGGAAGGAATTACTATGGCGGCAAGAACTGTTCCGGACAAACCAATATGGTGGATCTGAACGGGGATGGCTACCTTGACGGATTGTCGGTATATACTCCCAACTGGACCATTCCGGCCGGGGAAAAGAGGATGTTGCCGTTCCTGTGCGTTGATCCTTCCGATATGTTCGATTCCTCCGGGAAATGGGTGACAGCTACCACCAGTGCAATGGGTACCTATTATAAGGAGTGTTATCCCTCGCTGCGGAAGTTTTCCTCCCTGTACTGGATTTATGATAACCAGAAGTGGGAGGGGGATGTTCCCATTATCCGGCTGGGAGAAGTTTACCTGCTTGCTGCAGAAGCGGCCTTGCGTTACAACAACGACCAGGCGTCAGCCGCTGCTCTGGTGAATACCATCCGTCAGCGTGCTGCGGTTACCGGGCGTGCCAGTGAGATGACTGTCAATCAGGGAGATGTTACCCTGGACTTCATTCTGGCTGAACGTGCCCGTGAAACCGCCGGTGAACAATACCGGTGGTACGATCTGAAACGGTTCGGAAAACTTACAAATGCTTATCTCGGGCAGACAAATCCTGATATCCTCAACTTTGATGAGGCAAAACACAAGGTCAGGCCCATTCCGCAATCCTTCCTGGATGCCATTGCCAATCCGGAGGAATTCGGCTCCAATGGTTACTGACGATAACCCGTTGAAAATGATCACCACTCTGACTAATGTACGAACCTGATCACAGAGGGGGAATCAAGGTGTTTCTGCCTGATTTTCCCTCTGGTTTTTCAGTTACGCAATTATATCCTACATTTATATCATGATTGAAAAGGTTCACGTGAAACGGGTATTGCGTTTGCTTGTGTCCTTCGGCGGAATGCCGGGTTTGCTTCTTATTCTTTTGGTGCTGGCGGGATGTCGGGGATCCGGTGATGTTTATCTTTTCGCCACCTTCCGGGAACCTGCTACGGAAGGGTTGTATCTGGCCTGGTCGGAAGATGGTTATTTCTGGCATGACCTGGGAGGACCATGGCTGAAACCTGAAGTGGGTCTTCAGAGGGTGATGCGCGATCCTTCTGTCGTGCGGGGTGAGGACGGGACCTTTCACATGGTATGGACCTCTTCCTGGCAGGGGGACAAAGGCTTCGGATATGCTTCCTCCCCGGATTTGATCAATTGGTCGCCCCAGCAGTTCATTCCTGTTATGGCCTTTGACACTTCTACGGTGAACGTATGGGCGCCGGAGTTGTTCTATGATGAGGAAAACAAACGCTATGTCATCGTTTGGGCTTCCACCATCCCCTTCAAATTCGCAAGGGGTGCTGAGGAAGAGCGGAACAATCACCGCCTTTACTACACCACCACCCGGGATTTCAGGGAGTTCTCTGGGGCGGAATTGTTCTTTGACCCCGGATACAGCGTCATTGACGGGGTCTTGGTGCAACGGACTGCCCGGGATTACGTGCTGGTGTTCAAAGACAATACCCGTCCTGAACGCAATATCAGGGTGGCTTCGGGAGTCAGCCCTCTGGGTCCTTTCGGCAACATTTCCGGACCGCTAACCGCCCCGTTTACGGAGGGGCCCACCGTTCTGAAGAGGAAGGGGAAATGGCTCATTTTCTATGATGCCTACCGGGAGAAAAAATACGGAGCCCTGGAAACTTCCGGCTTCACCCATTTTGCCAACATATCTGACAAAATTACCCTTCCGGAAGGTCATAAACACGGGACGGTTTTCAGAGCAGAAAAAAAAATGGTAGATGTGTTGATCCGGCGTTCCGTTTTAAAGGAGGGAATGATCCATGAATAAGAAGGTCATGCATCTGGCTTTGATGCTGGTGATGATGGGGTGGGGCGCCGGGGTAACCGGTGGGGATTCGGTTCGCTATTCTGGGGGGAAGCTCGTTAACATCGATTTCCACCACGGGCAGCTGACGCCTGTTCTGGGCGTCCACAACATTCAGGTGATGCGTGCCAGCCGGGAATTCCCGGAAACTGCCGACGGGATGGGGTGGACGTACAACCATGCGCCGATGCTGGCGTACTGGAATGGGAGATTCTATCTCGAATACCTGACCAATCCGGTAGGGGAACATATCCCGCCCAGCCAGTCGATGCTGACGACTTCCGCCGATGGCTATCATTGGGATAAGCCGGTTTCCGTATTTCCGGTATACCGCATCCCCGACGGAACCGTAAAGCCTGGTGTCAGGGGGGTAGCGCGGAACCTGGATGCCGTCATGCACCAGCGGATGGGTTTTTATGTGTCGGGGCAAAACAGGCTGCTCTGCCTGGGCTACTACGGCATGGTGCTCTCCGGAGACGACAGTCCGAATGACGGGCACGGCATCGGCAGGGTCGTCAGGGAAATCAGAAAGGACGGTTCCTTTGGTCCTCTCTTTTTCATCCGGTATAACAAAGGATGGAATGAAAAAAACAGCCGCTTCCCCTTTTTTAAAAGCAGCTCCGACACCGGTTTTGTAAACGCCTGTGATGAATTGCTGGCCCGGCCGCTGATGATGCAGCAATGGGTGGAAGAGGCCGACCGGGATGATCCCCTGATCCCGCTGAAAAGCCAGTATAAAGCGTTGAGTTTTTACCATCTCCCCGATGGGCGGGTAGTGGGCTGGTGGAAACATGCCCTCAGCGCCCTCACCACCGATGAGGGGGTTTCCTGGAGCACACCCCGGAGAGCCCCCGGCTTTGTTAACGGAAATGCCAAAATCTGGGGGCAACGTACTTCCGACGGGAGATTCATCACCGTTTACAATCCTTCCGAGTTCAGGTGGCCGCTGGCACTGTCGGTGAGCGATGACGGACTCGACTACAAAAATCTGTTGCTCGTCCACGGTGAAATCACGCCCATGCGTTACGGGGGAGCATACAAATCCTACGGACCCCAGTATGTGCGTGGAATCCAGGAGGGAAACGGAAACCCTCCCGGCGGAAAAGCATGGGTGACTTACAGCATGAACAAAGAGGATATCTGGGTATCCTCCATTCCCGTCCCGGTTACCGGCAGGGAAGTGGTTCCTGTTAGGGACATCTTCCCGGAGATGAAGGCGGAAACCGAACTGGAGAGATGGAATATCTACAGCCCGGTATTCGCCCCGGTAAGAATGGAAATGGTTGGAGGGGAGAGATGGCTGGCCCTTCGCGACAGCGATGAATTTGACTTTGCCAAAGCCGAACGGCTTTTCCCGGAAACAAAAACTGCGGAAGTAGAATTTGTGATTCGGGCCGGACAAAACGACCACGGCCTCCTACATGTGGAATTGGTTAATCCGGAAGGGACTCCGGCCATCCGGCTGGTTTTTGACAACGACGGAAATATCCGTTACAAGGATGGATACCGGGTGAAAAATTTGGCGAAATACCAGCCGGGAGAGAATTATACGATCAAGATTTCTGCCGACGCGAACTCCCGGTTTTATTCCGTCTTCCTTGATGGCCGGAAAGTGCTGACTGCGCTGTTGTTCGCTCCGGTGAATACTTTTCAACGGATCACTTTCCGAACCGGGGAGCCCCGTCGGTTTCCCGATGTCGATACCCCTACCGACCAGGATTTCGATATCGTTCAGTCCGGGAAGGCGGTTCCCGAAGCCTCTTTTTACCTCCGGAGCCTGGAGGCATTTCCTGCTTCCCAAAATTACCAGGGCCTATTACTCAAAGCATCGGATTATGAGCACTATGTGGACTATTTCAATCGGATGGAGGATGAGAACAGGGTTACGGACATTCCCAACAGCAGGGCGTGGACATGGATGGAGGAGAACATACCCCTGTTTGCGTGTCCGCAGGAAAACTTTCAAGAGATTTATTATTTCCGGTGGTGGAGTTTCCGCAAACACCTGAAAAAGACGCCGGCAGGATGGGCTATCACCGAATTTCTGGTAGAACGCTCCTATGCCGACCTTTATAACCTGATAGCCTGCGCCCTGGGGCATCATACCTATGAGTCACGGTGGCTGCGCGACACCCGATACCTTCGGGAGAACCTGATGACCTGGTACCGGAGTAACCAAGGCGGACCGATGGCGAAATTGCACGCTTTCAGCAGTTGGACGCCGGCTGCCGTATACCAGTATTTCCTGGCAACAGGTGATTTCCCTTTCGTGGCTGATATTCTTCCTGACCTCGAGGCAGATTTCCGGAGGTGGGAAGCTGAAAAACGGCTGTCCGGCGGTCTCTTCTGGCAGTATGACGTGCGCGACGGCATGGAGGAACAAATCAGCGGAGGACGGCGTGAAAAGAACATCAGACCTACCATCAACAGCTATATGTACGGGAATGCGGCTGCTTTGTCGAAAATGGCGGAAATCACCGGGAACCGCGATTGGGTAAGGCTGTATGCCGCCAAAGCGGATACCCTGAAACGAAAAATAGAAACCACCCTCTGGAATCCGGAAAGCGGTTTTTTTGAGACGGTGAAGGAGACGGGAGGTTTCGCCGGTGTACGTGAAGCCATCGGATTCATTCCCTGGTATTTCAATCTTCCTGACCACGGAAAGGAACTTGCCTGGCACCAACTCACCGATACGGAAGGATTTCTGGCGCCCTTCGGCATTACGACGGCGGAACAGCGCCATCCGGAATTCCGGTCACACGGATGCTGCAATTGCGAATGGGATGGCGCGGTATGGCCGTTTGCCACTTCCCAAACCCTGACGGCCATGGCCAACCTGCTGAATAATTACCACCAGAAGGTCGTGACGGAAAGTGATTATTTTGATTTACTGGAAACCTATGTGGAATCGCAATATTACCGGGGAAGACCTTACATCGGGGAGTATCTCGACGGGGCTACCGGGTATTGGCTGAAAGGAGACCAGGAACGCAGCCGTTATTACAACCATTCTACCTTCAACGATTTGATCATTACCGGATTGGCTGGGTTAAGGCCTCGCGCTGACGACCTACTGGAGGTTCACCCGCTGCTTCCGGAAGGGAAGTGGGATTGGTTTTGTCTGGACAGGCTCCCCTACCATGGGAAAATCATTACCATCATCTGGGATAGAACCGGGGATAAATTCGGAATGGGCAAGGGATTGACCCTGTTTGTGAATGGCAGGAAAGTGGCTGGCTCCGAAACCCTGACGCGCATTATTTGTTCTTTTAATGACCAGCTATGAGAAGATTCTTATTTTTTCAGGGCATTGTCCCGGTATTTTTCCTTTTTGCAGGCTGCGGCATGCCCCATGATTTCAGGAGCGGGATTCTCGTTGATGAGTTTATTTATACCGAAGCGCCCTATCCTTCCTGCCATGCGGCCACGATTGCGGAAACTCCCGACGGGTTGGTGGCTGCCTGGTTCGGAGGCACCCATGAGCGTCATCCCGATGTTGGCATCTGGGTCAGCCTTCACAGGAACGGCGGTTGGAGTATTTCAAAAGAGGTGGCTAACGGGTATGTCAACGACACGCTCCGCTATCCCACCTGGAACCCTGTCCTGTACCAGGTGCCGGGAGGGAAACTGATGCTTTTCTTTAAAATGGGCCCCTCTCCCTCCACTTGGTGGGGCATGGTGACAGAATCGGAGGATCACGGCATTTCCTGGGCGCCATCGCATCCCCTTCCGCAGGGATTCATAGGACCTGTTAAAAACAAACCGGTATTGCTCCCTTCCGGGGAGTTGCTCTGTCCGTCAAGTACCGAAGGGAACGGCTGGAAACTCCATTTTGAGATGACGGCCGACTTTGGCAAGACATGGAGCAAAACCGATCCGGTGGAAGGGGGCGGAAAAGATGCCATCCAGCCCAGTGTGCTTTTCCATCCAGGGGGGAAATTGCAGGCCTTGTGCAGGAGCAGGAACCGTGCAATACTGGAAACCTGGTCCACGGATGGGGGAAAAACATGGTCTCCCCTGGTGGAGACCTCCCTGCCCAACAACAATTCGGGAACTGATGCCATCACCCTGGCCGACGGAAGACATCTGCTGGTTTACAACCACGTGCTGCCTCCTGAAGGAGAGGCCAAAGGCCCCCGGACCCCGCTGAATGTCTCCCTTTCCAAAGACGGTAAAACCTGGTTCGCCGCCCTGGTGCTGGAGGATTCCCCCATCTCGCAATATTCCTATCCTTCCGTCATCCAGTCCTCCGATGGCCTCGTCCATGTGGTGTATACCTGGCGTAGGGAAAGGATCAAACATGTGGTCATCGATCCCCGGAAACTGAAACTGAAAAAAATCAAAGGGATGGAATGGCCCGATAAGGAACTCAATGAAAGAATGCCGGAAATAAAGGAATTTGACGAAATGAAATAGTGGGTACAGGGGGCGGAATAAATAATAACTCCAACCAATGAAGAATTATCTGTGGAATGGAATTGCAATGAAAACTGCCTTTTATATGGTGGCTGTTCTCCTTGTGATGAGCTGCAAAATCGTTTCTATTCAGGAGGTATCGTTCAACCAGGGCTACCAAATTGCGGTATGCGACTGGATGATCCTGAAACGTCAGAACCTTGGGGCATTTGACACGGCCGGGGAAATCGGTGCCGATGGTCTGGAGGTGGACATGGGCGGGCTGGGGAACCGGATTACCTTTGATAATAAATTGCTGGATCCCGTGCAGCGCAAAGTTTTCCTGGACAAATCGGAAGAGACGGGTGTTGCCATCTCCTCCATTGCTATGTCGGGATTTTATGCCCACTCGTTTCCCTCCCGGGAAGGTGTGGACAAGCTGCTGGATGATTGCATCAATACCATGGTTCTCATAGGTGTTTCCGTTGCCTTTCTGCCGCTGGGTGTGGAGGGTGACCTGGTGAAGTTTCCGGAGCGACGTGGGGCGGTGGTGGATCGGCTGAGGATGGCAGGCAAAAAAGCGGAAGCTGCCGGCGTTGTCATCGGTATCGAAACATCCCTGGATGCACAGGGAGAAATTGATTTGTTGCGGGAGGTCGGATCACCTGCCATAAAGATCTGTTTCAATTTTCAGAATCCCTTGGAAGCCGGGCGCGACCTCTGTGAAGAGCTGAAACTGCTGGGCAGGGAGCGCATCTCCCATATTCACTGCACCGATACCGACGGGGTTTTGCTGAAAGATAACCAACGGTTGAAAATGCCGGAGGTGAAGGCGGTACTCGACGGGATGGGATGGTCGGGATGGCTCGTGGTGGAGCGTTCGCGCGATGCATCCCGGATCTCTGATGTGACGGGGAATTTCGGGGCCAATGTGGCCTATCTGAAATCCGTTTTCCAACCGGCAAGGCTGAAACCCTGAACAGCATATCCCACCGGGCGTGGTAACATTCATGATGAACGGCATGGAAGAAGAAAGCGGCGAAGCTGATTGCATCTAAATCAAGGAAAATACCTGAATAACTGTAAGAATTACATAAATGAAAAAATGGATATTTATTTTGGCGGGATTCCTGGCCGCGTGGATCTTACCAATATCTGCTGCTGAAATCTGGGTGGCTCCTGACGGAGATGACCTTCACCCGGGCACCCGGGAGGCTCCCATGGCGACCCTGTGGATGGCTCAGCGAAAAGCCCGTGAAATGAGGCGTCTGAATGATCCTTCAGTACGCGGTGGTATTACGATTTTTCTGAAGGGAGGCACATGGTTTCTCAACGAAACACTCTTTTTCAGGCCTGAGGATTCCGGAACGGAAGAAAGTCCGACCATCATCATGTCAGTGCCGGGGGAAAGGGCAGTCCTCAGCGGGGGCGTAACAATTTCCAGTTGGAAAAAGGCAGGGAGAATCCATGGATTATCCCGGGAAGCTCGCGGAAATATCTGGATGGCCGACATCCCCCAACATTCCGGGAATTTGCATTCTTTCAGACAATTGTGGGTAAACGGGCGAAAGGCTGACCGGGCTTCCTCCCTCGATGGCACACCACTGCCTAGGATCCTTTCCGTCGATCCCGGCCGGCAGGAGTTTTGTATTCCGGCGCCTTCATTCCCAACCAGTGATCTTGCCGGGATGGAGATGGTGATCCATCAGTGGTGGGCCATTGCCGTCCTCCGCGTGAAAAACATCAGGGTAGCGGGAGACAGCGCCCGGATATCGTTTATACAGCCGGAAAGCCGTATCGAATTCGAACATCCCTGGCCCGCCCCTTTTATCGATCAGGAGAAGAAACTGAACGGCAATTCAGCCTATTATTTTACCAATTCGATTTCCTTTCTCAATCGTCCCGGGGAGTGGTTCCACGACAAGATGAGCGGGAAATTGTACTATTGGCCCAGAGAGGGTGAGGTGATGAGCTCGGCGGAAGTGATCGCCCCATGTCTGGAAACTCTGGTCTCCCTTCAGGGGACCTTTGACCGTCCGGTAACCCATCTGGAATTCCGGGGGATCGGCTTTGAACATACCTCCTGGCTGCGGCCGGGAGAAGCCGGCCATGTTCCCCTGCAGGCAGGATTCTTCCTGCTTGATGCCTATAAGTTGAAGGTTCCCGGAACCCCTGATAAGGCCTCCCTGGAAAACCAGGCGTGGATTGGGCGGCAGCCGGCTGCGGTTCAGGTTACAGCTTCCTCATCCATACGTTTTGAACGCTGCAGGTTTGAGCATTTGGCAGCCACTGGGCTTGATTTCATCATCGGGGCAAACCGCTGTACGGTGCAGGGCTGTCTCTTCCGGGATATCGGAGGAACAGGGATCCAGTCAGGGTTTTTCGGGGATGCCGCCACGGAAGCGCACCTTCCTTATCTTCCATCGATCGAACGGGAAATGTGCCGTGATATCCTGATCGCGGACAACCGGATTACGGATTGCTCCAAAGAGGACTGGGGCTGCGTGGGCATCAGCGTCGGATTCGCTGCCGGCGTAAATATTGAACACAACGAGGTGAGCCACCTCAACTATTCTGGGATTTGTGTGGGGTGGGGGTGGACCCCTTCCCTTTCCTGTTCTCGGGATAACAGGGTGCATGCCAACCACATCCACCATTTTGCCCGCAATATGTACGACGTGGGCGGAATCTATACCCTTGGCGCCCAACCTGGAATGGAAATCAGCAACAATTACATTCACGACCTGCTGGAGGCACCTTACGCGCATATTCCCGACCATTACCAGTATATATATCTCGATGAGGGTTCTTCGTACATCCAGGTGAAAAACAACCGTACCGAAAAGGAAAAATTCTTTTCCAATACCCCGGGACCTGGCAATGTATGGGAAAACAACGGACCAGACGTTACGGAAGAGGTCATCCGGGCTGCCGGTATCAGGGAACCCTACCGGGACATCCAGTAAGATTCACAGTGAATAAATGCAAGTCTCCTGAGTTCAACGAACGGGTGGTGTTGTTCCATTCAGGTTTCTTTCACCGGGAGGTAAAAAATCAGCTGGGAGGATATCATAATAATCCAATGTATACACCGGAAAAGAAATCACCTGCCGAGTTCCTGGTTATTACCAAAGAGTTGAACGAACTGTTCAGGTTATTCAAAGAATAAACCTGATTGTCAGTCGGGGCGAAAGGATTCTAACGGACTGATCACTCAATGTGACAAAAAAACAGTACTATTGAAATTTCCAAGTGGAGATTAGAAACCACTCAAATAAACAGGGCGAAATCCGAAAAGCCAAATGAGTAGGAAGAATTAAAATAATTACATTAATGAAAAGAATTACCTCTGTAATAGCCATTATGGTTCTGTCCTTTTCTTGTTTGCAGGCACAGGAAAGGATTGTAAAAATCGACTTTGAATCGGGCTCCTTTTACAACAATCCAAAAGTCCCATTTGACAATTCATTTGTAATAATGGGTGAAACCGGCAAAGAGATTGAATTTGTGAAAGCAAATATTTCCTACGAGGGGAAAAATTATAATCTGCATTCCTTTGTATGGAACAGAATTGAGCAAAACAAATCAGAGACATTCAGTATTGTTATACCTCCTGTTTTGAGATCCAACACAAAATATGATTTTGAAATTATTACTTACCGACTAATAACACCACTCCAAAAAGAAAATTTAGTCAAAAATGTAGAAGATCGGGTACGATTTCTTTTGATGAACAATATCTATTTTGATGGGAAAAATGTTGTAGTGAACAAACCAAAAGAGGTTTACAATAAATTAAATCAGCTTATCACCGAATCGTTCAAACATTTTGAGTCAAAAAATTTCATCCCCATACAAGCGCCTTCTTCTTTAGTATTGGAAGAACTAAAAAAACAGAGCGACTTCAGGTTTGGCAGATTTTTTAAGCGAACTACCCAAATGGAAAGAGATGATATTGCAAAGGAATTTGTTTCCGAAAAGGTAGAGCATCTTGTAGCTTTGATCAAATCGGAACTCGCGCCCTTTACCAACAGCCAATTAGTACAACATCACAGACATGTAAATGTCAAATCTGTTGAAACAGACAAAGAACCTTTTACTCTTCCCGTAAATATCGGAATGTATGCCTGGGACAAAACGGCAAGCATAAATAATACATCGGTACACAACATTAATTTTACCCCGGGAGTAGGATTAACTATACCTTTTAATAACAAAAGCCAACTGATCTCAAGATCGCGAATGTTCGATTCTTTTGGATTTTCTGCCGGGGTGTTGTTAAAACCCGTTGTTGATAACAACGGCATCGAATTCCTAACCCCGGGTGTAAACCTACCCGTTTATACCGGACTTGGATTCAGGGTGTTTAAAGTGGCCCGTTTCAATGCAGGAGTGCTTATTTTAGGAGAAAAAGGGAATCAGGGTTTTGATAATCTTTCAGTCATACCAACCGCCGGATTGGCTTTAGAACTTAACCTATGGATGGGAATAAAAAAATAAGAGGAATTGTAATTGTTAGTGCTGTTGCACTTGCCCTATTTTCATGCAGGGTGCACATACCGACCTACATAGGGCTGTATGTTGACAATTCCATCCCGTATAGTGATTCTGCCACATACACCGGTGAAGTTTCTTTGGACTTAGTGAATACAGCAACTTTCATTGAGACAGGGCCGAAAAGTGATTTGCACCCTGCTAAAGAAATGATTATGGTATCTTCTGACAATGTATATCAGCATGAAATTAAGGAGTTGCTTAAGGGGATTGCTGACTCTGTTCAACTAATTCGTTGTCAGGTATTTGAACTTCAAAAGCAATTTGCAGGATTACCCGTTACGGGTATTGCCGGGGAAAAGCTGCAACAATTCCGGCAAGCGGAAGGTTTGCAAAAAGAACCTGATTTTAAACAACTGTTGCATGTAAAAAATGATTCGATTTCCATGTTGCGAAATCAGGTAAATAAACTGCAAAAATATACTGACCTGAAGGCAGATACTGTTTATGTGATAAGGGAAACGGCAGGATCACCGGTGGTAGAAAATCAGCAAAACGATCAACTTATCCTGCAGCTTCTGAGGAGTAAAGATGAACAAATTAACAATCTGCAGAATCAGCTGGATCAACGGCAGGATCTTCAACTTCTGCCTCAAAAACGAGATACTGTTTACATAGAAAAAGAGGTAAAGGAACTGCAATCCGTAAAAGAAATTGCCGGCCAACAAAAAGAAACTGGCTTGCAGTCATTACACGACACTATAAGGCTGCTTAAATCCCGTGTGCTAAGCCTTGAGGAACAAATTATGTCCGGTAGGGATACAACAATTACTGCAAGGCAGGATGAAAAAGATGAACTTCTTACCGTGATAACAGATACTATCCTCTATGTTGCCTATTACTTACGGGGAGAAATAAAACCAATTGAGGAAGAAAAGATTTTACAACAGATTAAAGAACTGTACAGGGACACAGTCGTGGCGAAAGTAACGCTTTCGGGATATACCGATAGTTCGGGCGATGAAATCATAAACAAAGAAATCACCAACCGGCGATTAAACTACTTATCAGAAATGATTGTTCCGTGGATCGCAAAAGAGAAGATCTTCTTTCAAAACTTTGGAGATGTTTTTGCATCGGACACTGTGATAGAGGATGAACGCAGGGTTGAAATAAGAATATACACAAAATACGATAACAGTTTTATAAAAACGGATTCGGAAAAGCCATAAGAGCAGGAAAAACAGATTAATAAAAAGTCAATAGTGTGATTTACTTCTGATGCAGCTACGTTTATTCATTTACGGAAGCAATGCTTCCAATTTATCTAACTGCTCCTTTATTTGGACTTTGGCGATTTCGTCCTTTTCCGTTTGATACGCGGCTCGCATATCGGGCAGGTAATGCAGGTAGTGTATGTCGGCTATATATTGTGCCGTTCTAACTCTGACGTTCACATCGCCGTCAAAAAGCAATCCTTGAATCCAACGTTTGGCATCCCACGAATGTTTGTTTTGCAGCCAATTGAGGGCAGCAATTTTTTCTTCGGTTGTGCCGTATAAAAATGTTCGAAAATAACTGCTCTCCTGTTTCAGATCTGCTATCGACATCAAGATTTCTTTATTGAAAATTGTGGTATTTACCACGTTTTCGGCATATTCCGCAATCGGTTCATTGAGCGTCCAGCGTACCATGCGTGGGATCATCCACATCATGCCCGGCGTAGCTTCGGGATGCGCGATGCTACTAAAAACGCGTCCTTTCCCGTATTGATTGGCAATAAAAAAAGGCTTGTTGTTGGTCATGTTTTTCGGGGCGTTACCCTCTTCGTGAACATCGCTCTCCATTATGGCAAGAGTTTCGTATTGGACGGTGTCGCCTACGGCAGGGATAAAAACCGGACCTTCGTAATACATCATATAGAGTGTATCACGCCCGGCAACTTCGGGGAAAAGTTTTTTCCCTTCGTCCGTGAGCGTAAATTTAGCCATTCCGTGACCACGGTTATCGTGCTCAATATCTATCGCTTGCGCACCGTTTAGTTGCATGCACGAATATTCGGGCGTATTGGAAAAGAGATAGGCGCCTGCGCAAATACCCACGGCACCGCCACCCCGCGCCACGAAATCTTTAATACGCTGTTGGTTTTCGTTTCCCAAATTCAGGTATTGACGGCTTCCGCCACCGCCAGGGATAATGATTGCATCGAGCGAATCGAGTACGTTGTTGGCAATATCGGCGGTTGTAATGGTGCGAACTGCCATTTCGCCATCTAACTTTATTGCTGCCACCGCTTCCCAGATACAGGTTTGCGCGCCGCCGTGACCGTCAAAAACAGCTATACGCATTTTATCGGTTTTTCTCTCATCCGTTTTTTCAGTTACGGGCGAAGTGCATTGAATAAATTGTAACAATGCTAAGATTATAAGTAAGTTGTGTAATTTCATTTGTCAGTTTAATTAATATGAGTCAGAATAAATCCTGACAAAGATAAAGGTTAATTTTTACGAATTCGGATGTATTTATTTAACGTACTCTTACTTTGCCCGCGCAGGGTAACCTGTTGCTCTGGTTAGCAGACCACATGTTGAAATTCAGGGACAAGCACAATGGCCTGCTCTACAAAAGTAAACCGCGGTTTCTTTCTCATGACCAGAAATTTTAAGGTGAGACGATTTCAAATTATGAAAAGAGCAAAGTGAAAGTAAGCTCGTAGTAAGTTCTTTTTGTTCTCCGGGTAGTGAATCCAATAAGCAAATGTTGCACTTATGTTATTCCCATTAGAAAAAGAGTTAGAAATGCTATCCTAACTCTCTGATTTTCAGTTGTCGGGGCGAAAGGATTCGAACCTTCGACCCCCTGCTCCCAAAGCAGGTGCGCTAGCCGGACTGCGCTACGCCCCGAAAGTATGTTTTTATGTTTTGTCGGTGGATTATCCCCGTTCCGGAATTCCCGGAAGCGGTTTTCCTTTGGTGGCGGAGAGAGGGGGATTCGAACCCCCGGTACAGTTTCCCGTACGACAGTTTAGCAAACTGTTGGTTTCAGCCACTCACCCACCTCTCCGTTTTGTCCCGGGAAACGATCCGGGCAAACCTGTGAAACATCTCCTGGAAATGTGGCTGCAAATATAATGCTTTCTTCTCCTTTTCAAAATATTCATCTCTGATTTTTCCTGTTTTGACAGTATTGAAAATCGGGGCATGCAAAGACCGGAAATGACAACCGGCTCTTCCTGCTCATTTTATCGTTCATCAGGAAATTAAAAGAAAATAATATATTTTTGTAAGCTTCCATACACCAGTTTAGCATCGTGAACAGGAATGGACGATACCAAACCGTTTTTTATTGAGAAGATATGACGGAATTTAAAATTGCTGTTATTGGACTGGGTTACGTCGGTCTTCCTCTGGCGCGCCTTTTTGCAACGAAATATCCGGTAGTGGGGTATGATATCAACCGGAACCGCATCTCGGAGCTCATGGAGGGCAACGATTCCACGCTTGAGGTGGAATCTTCCCAGTTACAATCGGTCCTGGTGCCGGATAATCCGGTTGCTTCGATGCTCACAAAAGAGGAGGGCGGCCATTCTTCGGGGCTTTTTTGCACCTTCGACCAGGGGGAACTCCGAAATTGCAACATTTTTATCGTGACGGTTCCGACACCGGTGGACAGGAATAACAGGCCTGATTTGACGCCACTGATAAAGGCCAGCGAAACGGTGGGAAATGTGATTTCCTCAGGGTCTGTGGTCATTTATGAATCCACGGTGTATCCGGGGGCCACCGAGGAGGATTGCATCCCGGTGATAGAGCGCGTTTCAGGATTAAAATTCAACCGGGATTTTTTTGCCGGCTATTCGCCGGAAAGGATCAATCCCGGCGATAAGGAGCATACGGTGGAGAAGATCCAAAAGGTGACCTCGGGTTCAACGCCTGAAGTAGCTGAATTGGTTGATGATTTATACCGCTCGGTCATTAATGCCGGAACCCATCGGGCTCCGTCGATTAAGGTGGCGGAAGCCGCAAAGGTCATTGAAAACACACAACGTGATATCAACATCGCTTTTGTCAACGAACTGGCAAAGATCTTCAACAGGATGGGCATAGATACCCATGACGTGCTGAAAGCCGCTGGTACCAAATGGAATTTCCTTCCCTTCAAACCGGGTCTTGTGGGCGGCCATTGCATCGGTGTGGATCCCTATTACCTGGCGCAGAAATCGCAGGAATACGGATATCATCCGGAGATTATCCTGGCCGGACGACGGATAAATGATGGCATGGGAGAGTATGTGGCTTCCGAAGTGGTAAAACTGATGATCAAAAAGGGAATACCGGTGAAGGGCGCCAAAGCGTTGATGCTTGGAGTCACTTTCAAGGAAAACTGCCCCGATATCCGGAATACACGGGCGGTTGACATATACCGGGAACTTACAGAATACGGACTTGAGGTAACCGTTTATGATCCCTGGGCCAATCCCCGGGAAGTCTTGGAAGAATATGGCATTCCCTCCATCCCGGTCCTTCCTGAAAAAGACGGATACAATGCCATCATACTTGCCGTTGCCCACCGTGATTTTATCAATCTGAACCTCCGCGAACTGAAAAAACCGGAGACTGTGATTTATGATGTGAAAGGTATTCTGGATGTTTCCATCGTTGACGGAAGGCTATAATCAGAAACATAAGCATAGGATTCATGACAGCATCGGCTTCCCGGAGTAATGATACGGCTGCCCCCGGACAACTTCAGTGGTATGCCATCTATGTGGGCTCCAGGGCGGAAAAGAAAGTGGATGCTGCCTTGAATGAAAAAGGGATGGAATCCTTTCTCCCCCTGAAGAAGTCCCTCCGGAAATGGAGCGACCGGAGAAAGTGGGTTGATATGCCACTCATTCCAGGGTATTGTTTCGTAAGGATAGACATCCGGAATTATATTCACGTCCTTCAAACCAATCATGTGGTGGGCTTTGTCAGGTTCGAGGGAAAACCGGCAGTGATCAGGGATCAGCAGATAGAGTTTCTCAAGCGGATGCTGAAACAGTCGGATTACACCTGGGAAATCACCCATGAAGAGTTCACCCCCGGTCAAAAGGTGGAGATCATTGCCGGGCCTTTCATAGGATTGGAAGCTGAGCTGATTTCCATCAAAGGGAAGAAAAGGGTGGTCGTTCGTATTGAACAAATCAGCAATACCCTCATCATCGATATTCCCCAGGAGGACATAACCGCTGTTGGCTGACATCGGGGAGCCATACGCGACATTCAGGCTTTCCGCCGATGTTCGCGGCATGAACCCAAGGCCGGGAATCCTCTTTTTTTTATCTTTGCACGCAAATTTTGATTGAAAGATGAACAATTTTGCTCTGATCGGTGCGGCGGGATATATTGCACCCCGTCATATGCGGGCCATCAAGGAGACCGGTAATGAACTGGTGTGTGCCCTTGATCCTTACGATGGAATCGGCATCATGGATAGCTATTTTCCAGAAGCTGATTTTTTTACGGAACCGGAACGTTTTGACCGTCACCTTGATAAATTGCGCCGCCAGGGGAAGAGAAAAATCGATTATGTGAGCATTTGTTCCCCGAATTACCTTCATGATGCACACATCCGCATGGCGCTCCGTAATGATGCGGATGCCATTTGTGAGAAACCGCTGGTTTTGAATCCCTGGAACCTGGATGCCCTCCAGGAAATAGAGCATGAAACCGGAAAGAAAATTCATACCATACTCCAACTGCGTCTTCATCCTGCCATATTGCAGTTGCGGGAGAAAGTTTTACAGGAAAAGAGAGCGGGAAAGGTGTTTGACGTCGATCTGACTTATATCACCAGCAGGGGGAAGTGGTATTTCATCAGCTGGAAGGGAAACGTCCAGAAAAGTGGCGGGGTGGCCACCAATATCGGCGTTCACTTTTTTGATATGCTGGGATGGATTTTCGGCGATTTCAAGGGGGTGGAACTGCAAACCAGCCGGCCTGAAAAGATGGGTGGCAAGCTTTTTTTAGAAAGGGCGAACGTGAACTGGTTTTTAAGTGTCGATGAGGCCGATCTGCCCGATGAAGCATTGACTGGGGGCAAGCGGACCTTCCGGAAGATCAGCATTGAAGGGACGGATCTGGAATTCAGCGAAGGATTCACCGATCTGCATACCCGGTCCTACGAACAAATCCTTGCCGGCAACAGCTATGGCATCGAAGATGCCCGCAAAAGCATTGAGATTGTTAGTCAGATCAGGAGAATGGCATAAACCGGGCCGCCTTTGTTCGAAAATCCGGATTAATTGTGGTTACCGGTTATTCCCGGCGTTGCTGCCCTTTAATTCCTCAGAATAATATTCATTCTAGCGTCACACACTCCCTGTGTCCCTCAGGCCTTTCTCTGGTTTTTTCCTCAATCCGTGTGTTTATTTTTAACTTTACCCAGCAAAAGTTTTACCAGGTTGTTGGCAGCCTTGCCGTTTTCGAAATCGACGGTCAGCCTGCTGTGACCGATGTATTCGTTGTAAAGCCAGGGATCACCCACAGCCATGACATATCCTTTTCCGAAATTGGTCTCGGCAATGAAAATGGAACCGTCATCATTTTTTAGCACTGAGGAGGCTTTTCCTGCCAGCGTTATGGGTGCTACTTCCTTCATGTAAATTTTGGACACCCCTTTGAACAGGGGATGATCCGGAAAATTTGTTTCAGCACCCATTTCCCAGTTGCGCCCGGTAACCGGATTGAGAGTCAGGGGATGGAAGGTGAATCCGAAGGCTCCTGCCAGACGGTTGAAATGGGTGAATTCCGCATTCGGACCATCATTCGACATCAGCAGCAAAACTCCGCCTTTCTTTACCCAACGGAAGATTGTCCTGACATCTTTGTCCGTCACGTAATTGGGTGAAGGGTTTTCACGGGTGGTATCCGGATCAACGATGATGTAAACGCCGGCGTTTTTCAGGCTTTTTTTCGTCGGCGGACCGGCCAGGGTAAGTAACCGGGCTCCTTGTAGCGTGAAAAGGTCTCCCAATTGTGAAAAACCACTGTCCAGGGTATCTTCCCACGTATAATGGAAAACATTCCCGGTTTTTGCATGAATCTCATGATTAAACCAGTTGTCGAGGGCAACAGTGGTCTGGCTGCAGACCGGCATGGTCCCGGTCAGGAGAATGGCGGCCAGGAACACACAAAGTCGGGAAATCACCTGTTTCATAAAAGTAGATTTTTAATTGCGGATTCAAATATACCTTTTTTGACGACAGATTTTTTGTTTGCGGCAGTACCGGGCTTTGCCGTTTGGTTTTCTTCGCTGCTACCGTTGCCGGTAACCAGTTTGCCACTTTCTGATGCTTCGGACACGACTCCGCGCATAAGGGACTTTTGCCCTCTGGGATAATACACGTTTGCTGTTTGGCTGTTAACAATAGCTTATTTGTATTTTTAAACTATTTCAAGAGGTTACAACCAGCCGTTGTGGACTGTCAACATTTTACACAATGAAAAATTAGAAAAGAATAATTGAGCTATTTTTGTGAAAATGACACGGTAATAATGGAATCACAGGAGATTCTTTAAGCCATAAAAGAACTTCCAGTAAATAAGCAAATGCTTATTATTGAGAAAACCTTGAAATCTGAAAGAGAAAATGACACAAGGGGAAAAATGATTGACGCAGCAAATGCTTGCATTACTATTTTTATTTCATTGATCCCCAGGTTGGTTTGGGATATGTGCGTGTTCCAACATGGTGTCCTTTCCGGTTGCAGATTTATATTAACGGTCATAATATATTAGCCTCTGAACTAAAACAGGCAGGTATTGATTATACCATGATAGACAATGCTTTTGACAGCTTTCAGGATGTCGGTAAATCGTAAGAACTTTCAGACAAGATAAGCATTGAAAAACTTCACCGTAAATTAAAAGAGTTTGCATGGCAATTTTGTCCGGTGTATAAAGATTTTAACCTGAGGTATCATTGGAGTGTTATGCAAGCTGAGTACGCCACCGATATTGTTTTTAAAAGCAGGAAGATCTCCAACAAATTTACAGTGAACTTATGGCCACTGCCATCCACACAGTCAAACCTGAAAACATTGCCACGTTTTTGGGACTAAAACTTGACCCCAGATACCAGGGTGAAATTGGGAGCAATTGCAATGTCCGCATCGAAGGCAGCCGGATAAAACACACCATGGGTTCGGTGTCAATAAAGATGTACGATAAATTCAGCAAAATACTCCGCATTGAAACAACAGCCTCGGAATTACAAAGGCTTTAACTTTTTTTGCAAAGAGGATTTAATTGTTTTGATGGCCATCGTCCGTGGTGAATTTAATATTTATGGCTTTAGAAACAAAAATCTGCGAAAACTACTTGGATTCACAAGCAGTAAAATTAGCAGGTTAATTAAACGATTGATGGTTCATGGCCTTATCAAAAAGACGGCAAATTCGTACAAATATTACATCACCAAAATCGGAAAACAAACAATAATTATGGCTCAGAAAATCGAAGAGCTGGTGCTGGTTCCAGCTTATTGCTATTGAATATTATGCCAAATAATACATCAAATTAATAGTTAAGCATACTAATAAAGTATTCAAAATTTACAAGTCAAATTGGGAACAGGAGCAAAATCAAAGTCAACTTAAATCAGAATGATTGTTATAAACTACAGTATACAAGAAACACAAAACTGAATGCCCATAGGATTCCGGTTGGCGGCCTAATCCAACTTGGTTTTATTCAATATTTTATTCAATATTTTCCCCTGCCATTTTAATCATATTTTTCCGGAATTGGTTGCCTGCCAGCTTTAATAAGCTTAATTTTGGAGGAACGTTGAATAAAACGCTATTTCGTTGGCCTCAAGTTGAGAAGCCTTGCGATAATATCGTAATCTGAAATGCCTTTATTAGTATTAACTTTCAACTTGTAAAATGATGATAAGGAAAATATTAGCTTTACTATTGATTGCTTTAAGTATTCATTCTTTTGGACAAGTTACCGATTCATTGATACAAAAACCAAAATTGTTGCCATCCTGGACATTTTTGGTTCCAGGTTCTTCATTTTTTTACCAAGGTAAGATTATTCAAGGTTCAATTTTTTCAACTCTTGAAATAGGGGGTATTTATCTTGGAATCAAATATGATAAAGCCTTGAAAAATAATAGTTCTTCCCCATATTATAATTACCCATTATTGATAGGATTACAGGCGTTTCAGACAGAAAAACTGGCCGGGTTTAAAAATCAACTGGAATTTTTCAAGTATTATAGACCTGATTTTAAATATGATGATTTGTCCGATAAGGATTTATATTTAGCACCTTTTAAAATTAGAAACATTATAACTCCAATAACTGGTGGAATGGTGTTATTGGCTACTGCATTTTTGGGAATTGAAAAATACAATGAAACAAATAGATTCAGAGATATTGATAAAATGTATTTTCTAAATCGTTATATCGACAGAAATCAAGGATTAGCAGTTTTTGGCACGACTTCACTTGCCATTAGTTGGAGCGCCGGTGTTAGTGAGGAATATGTTTTCAGAAACTGGATGATGCCTCTTCTTGATTATAAATATGGACAAAAAAAAGGTTTGATAATTTCAAGTGCAGTATTCGGAGGAATGCATTTCTCTAATTTATTATTTGCGGATAAACCAGATTATAAATCTGCACTTATTCAAGTTGGAGAGGCTACTATTGCAGGATATTTTTTAGGTCGGGACGTTCAAAAGAGAGGATATGATATTGGTCCAGCTGTGGCTGCTCATATGTGGTATGATTTTACATTAATGTTAGGTTCATTTCTGATAAATCCGAAGAATAATTTTCTTGGTGTAAATTTGAAATTTAAAATTTGATTATAATAACCAGCGGCAATCTATCAGACGGCCGGTGAACCGTTAAGCCCACCGGAGCACCCCTCGCACCACTTGTACGTGTACTTATAGTGTAATCGGGAACGACAAATTCAGTGATTCCGGGGATGGGTGTACAGTGAAGATGGCATCGAGAACCGTATGGTTCGATATTCGGACAGAAGAAGATAACAGGGGACTTTTATGAATTATGTAATTTCGGTTTCCAATTTACGGCAGCAACCATAACTTGCAGCCAAATTATAGATTATGATTGATAAAGAAAAAATAACATCAGAATGGATTGAAAAAGTATCCAAAGCGAACCGAAATGTTGTTCCAGGTTTCAGTTTCGGTAGCGCCATGAAAAAACCTCTATAATCTCTTGATAATTTGTTGATTATAGAGGTCTTTCAGTGCCCAGAACAGGACTCGAACCTGCACATCCTTACGGACACTAGTCCCTGAAACTAGCGCGTCTACCAATTCCGCCACCTGGGCATTTTACATCTTATGAACCCCGCTTCTGCTGTCGTAAGCTTTAAAAAGCGGTGCAAATATATAAATTTATGGATTAAAAGCAGGTGGGTGGGTGCCAATATTTTTATCATTTTAACCACGACCTCAGAGGATGTGCAAATGTTCCTGGTCGGTAATCTTTTCACAATAGTGGCATTTCATGGCCAGGGACGCCTTGGAAACCACGGTGAACTTGGTGGTGATGCTTTCGTTGTTGGTGATGCATTTAGGATTGACACACCTGACAATCCCCTGGATCTGCGACGGAATTTCCACTACTTTCTTCTCTGTGACGACATAGTCGTGGATAATGTTAAGCTTGGCGTGCGGAGCAATCAGGGCAATCTTGTTGATTTCGTCATCTTCAAAGTATTTGTCGCTAACCTTTATGATTGCCTTGCTTCCCAATTTTTCACTCTCCAGGTTGGTCCCGAAGGTGATCTGGTTCTCGATTTTGTCGAGTCCCAGTATGGTGATTACCTTGAACAGGTTACGGGCGGGGATATGATCGATGACGGTGCCGTTTCTGATGGCGCTGACTTTCAGCTTTTTCTTGATAATCTCTTCCATGGCTGATCACTTGAGGTTTAAGGTGTAAGCAATGATGGCCTCGCGGGTGAAGATCCCGTTCAGCGCCTGTTCAAAATAATAAGCTTTTTCATTCTTATCCACGTCGGTATGGATCTCATTTACCCGGGGAAGAGGGTGGAGAATCCTTACATTGGATTTTGTATTTTCCAGCATTTTACCCCTGAGGATATAGACGTTCTTTACCTTTTCATATTCGATGGGGTCGGCAAACCGTTCCTTCTGCACCCTGGTCATATAAATGATGTCGGCAGCGCTGATGATGTCGGTGAATTCCCGGTGTTCAAAGTATCTGATCCCTTTTTCGCGGAGGTGCATTTTATATTCTTCCGGCAACAGCAATTCATCGGGTGCGATGAAGTTGAAAATGGGATTTTGAAATTCCGACATCGCCATGAGCAGGGAATGGACTGTCCGGCCATATTTGAGATCCCCAACCATGAAAATGTTGAGGTTGTCGAGGGTTCCCTGGGTTTTCAGGATGGAATACATGTCGAGGAGCGTCTGGGTGGGATGCTGGTTGGCCCCGTCTCCGGCATTGATGACAGGGACGGCGGAAATCTCTGCGGCATAGCGGGCGGCGCCTTCCAGGGGGTGGCGCATCACAATCAGGTCGGCGTAGTTGGACACCATCTTGATGGTGTCGTGAAGGGTTTCTCCTTTGGTGACGCTCGAACTCCCCACATCGGCGAATCCGATGATCCGGCCTCCCAAACGCGAAATCGCCGTTTCAAAACTTAAACGCGTCCGCGTCGAAGGCTCAAAAAAGAGGGAAGCCACAACTTTCCCCTTCAAAAGGTCCTGGTTGGGATTCTTCTCGAAATCCGCGGCCAGTTCCATGATACGGAGATACTCTTCCTTGGTGTAATCGGTGATGGAAATCAGGTCCTTCTTCATATCGTGGTTTCGTAATTAATTCCAATATTCAAAAAAACCAACACTCCGGGAAGGGATGTTGGTTTTTCGGGGAAAAAACTGAAAACGGGTTTTCCTCCGATCATGTAAATCAGATTGAAAATCAGAAACCACCTCCTTAATGGATTTTTTTGCTTCAGGCCAAAGATGGCTTCTGTTTCAGAAATGGGTTGTGATTCTTGTCGGAATCTCATGTGACAAAAATACTTGTCGGAATCTCATGTGACAAAAATAATAATTATGCCCTTGTTACTGACAAAGGGGGGAAGGTGAGTTTTTAGTTAATTATTAACAGAAGTGCTGCCTGATATTTCAACTCCATAAATATTTCTGAATAAGGACAGAATTCTTTCGATGTCGGATTTTCTTACGGAAAAGGTGATCTTACACTTTTCGGTCAGGTTAACAGAGGTTTGGGTAAGATTTTCATTTTTAATGATTTGCATGACAGCATTCAGTTCGGAATAGTTGAAGTTGAGTTGGAATTCTTCTTCGATCAGGCGTGTTTCGATGGAGGCATTACGGATGGCGTCAGCGGCGGCCTCACGGTATGCATGGATCAGTCCGCCGGTTCCCAGCAGAATTCCTCCGAAATAGCGGACGACAACCAGCAGTACCTGGGTAAGCTCCTTACTGACCAGTTGTCCGAGGATGGGTTTGCCGGCGGTGGAGGAAGGTTCTCCGTCGTCATTTGCCCTGAAGCGGATCTCCTCTTTGCCCAATCTCCAGGCATAGCAATGATGCCGGGCGTTGTAATGCTCCTTTTTGATTTTCTGAAGGAGTTCCCGTATTTCTTCTTCATTCTTTACGGGATACAGAAACGCGAGGAAACGGCTTCCCTTGTCCTTAAAGATTCCTTCGGAAGGGGCGGAGACAGTATTATAGGTATCGGTCATCCTGGCTGTTCATTCGGGAGAATTACTCCCGGGCTTCATCGCTCCCGGGGAATCAGCATCGCTGGTCAGCACGCCGGCAAGTGATCGTGAAACTACGGGATCATCAATAACATTTACATTTTCAACTTCTTCTCGATTTCATCGACATAAATCCTGAAATTTTTATCGGTCTCTTTCAGGTTGTTTACCGTTTTGCAGGCATGCAGCACCGTGGCGTGGTCTTTATTGCCGATTTGTGCGCCGATGCTGGCCAGGGAATACTTGGTCATGTTTTTTGAGAAGTACATGGTAATTTGCCTTGCCTGTACGATCTCGCGTTTTCGGGTTTTGGCCTGCAGGTAGTCGACCGGAATGTTGAAATAGTCGCAGACCACCTTTGAGATGTATTCGATTGAGAGTTCGCGCCTTGAATTCTTGACCAGTTTGTTGACCAGTTTACTGGCCAGGTCGAGGGTGATCTCCTTTTTGTTGAGCATGGACTGTGCCAGAAGGGAAACGAGTGCTCCTTCGAGCTCCCTGACGTTGTTGGTGATGTGCGAGGCAATGTATTCCAGAACTTCATCGTTCAGGATCAGGCCGTCTTTGTAAACTTTTCTCCTGAGGATTTCCATCCGGGTTTCAAAATCGGGGACGGTCAGATCGGCTGTCAGACCCCACTTAAAGCGCGAGAGCAGCCGCTGTTCCATCCCTTTTAGCTCAATGGGGGGTTTGTCGGATGTCAGGATGAGTTGTCGCCCCGTCTGGTGAAGGTGGTTGAAAATGTGGAAGAAAGTTTCCTGGGTTTTCTCTTTGCCGGCAAATTCGTGGACATCATCAAGGATGAGGATGTCAATCATCTGATAGAAATTCAGAAAATCGTTCCGGTTATTGTTGCGGGTTGATTCGGTGAACTGGGTTTGGAATTTGTTTGCGTTGACATACAGGACCACTTTGTCGGGGTACCTTTCTTTGGCTTCTATGCCGATGGCCTGCGCCAGGTGTGTTTTCCCGAGTCCTGAATTTCCATAGATCATCAGGGGATTAAAGGCCGTCCCTCCTGGATTCTGAGCAACGGCAAAACCGGCACTCCGGGCCAAACGGTTGCATTCCCCCTCAACGAAATTTTCAAAGGTATTTTCCGGCTTTAGCTGGGGATCAATCTGCAGTTTCTGAATGCCGGGAATGATAAAGGGATTTTTAATGGCTGCCTTGTCTTCACTGCTGATCGGAAGGGTAAGCGGTCTGTTCTGAATCCTCGTGTTGTTGGTGGTGGGGTATTTCACCGTATAGGGAACTTCAGCAGTATTGTTTCCCATGACTACATTATATTCCAGTTTGGCTCCGACTCCCAGAACCATGCGCAACGTCTTCCTCAGAATATCAATGAATTGTTCTTCAAGGTATTCGTAAAAGAAGGCACTGGGCACCTGGATGGTGAGAATCCTCTCTTCAAGCCGCACCGGAACGATAGGCTCAAACCAGGTTTTAAAACTGCCGGCAGGTACATTGTCCCGAATAATACGCAGACAACTCTCCCATGCGGTCCAATGCTCGTTAGTCATAATCGGATTGAAGGATTATCTGATTTACAAAAAAACTCCCTTATATCATTTCGTAACAAAATTTGTGAAAAAAAAGTAATAAAAAAATTGTTTTGCTCTTGATTTTCTGAAAAAGAATATATGGCTTTCTTAATCAAGATCTTAAAATTCAATATTTTTCTGCGAGTGTTAATGTCTTGAAAATCAATCCATTTCTAATAAGCTTTTGATAGCTAACAACATATCAGGTCGGGGGGGGTGGGGTTTGTTCCGGAATAGTCAGGGATATTAACAATCGGGGACTCATTTCGCTTGCAAACGGAGGGCTCTTTCCAAAGGAATGATTTTTCCGTTCCTGAAAGGGACCACAGTTGCATCGGGAAAATTCCGGAGCAGGATGATCCGGGCTTTCTCGGCATCTGCATAGTAGGCATATTCACCCGAGAAGTAGGTGAATTCGCCGTTGATATTCATCTCTGAAATCACGCCTGCTTTTTCAAAGAGGGTTGATTCGGGGGGGAGTTGCTGTCTGGAGGTGATCAGCCTGATTCTGTAAAGGATGCTCTGGCTGCCTGACGCATCACTCTCAGGGGAATTGATATATACTTGTTTGCCAAAATCGAAGGCTGAAAAATGGATGTACTTCTTCGGATTGCTCCGGATATCGGCCAACAGCAATTCCAGATTGGTTGTCAGCCCGGTCAGGTTGTTGTAAAGTTCGTCATCGTTAAGTAAAAGTCCGGCGCTGCTCTGGTCGGAATTTACCTTTTTAAGGATGAAATGGATGGAATTGACCGCATCAGAAAGATCGGCGAAGAGGGGGGTGAGGGGTTGTGAGGCGAGGGTATCGGTGATTGCAGCCAGTTTGGTGATGATGTTGTCAAAATGGGCGGAATTGTTGTTTAGCGTGCTGCTGAAGCCTTCCATGTTCCGGATAAGGCGGCCCAGGTTCGATTTTTCAGCCGACATCAGCTGCTGAAGATCTGCTGAAGTCAGCTCCAAATTATTGATGGTACGGTTGATATTTTCAAAACTTTCGGCCAGGTCCTCCCGCGCATCTTCGTTAAAAATTACCGTCAGGACGGTAATGGCTGAATCGAGGGTTGAGAGCAACTCCTCGGCTTTGTATTTTAGCGGCAGCACCTGCATGCTTACCTGTTCTTTCAGGTCGCTTTCGATTTCTCCGGGAATGGTATCCCCGGCCTGATAGTACGCTTCTTCTCCGCTGAAAACCAGTTTAACCGACCGGGATCCCATGATGTCGCTGCTCACAATGCGGGCGATCGATTTTACAGGTATCCTGAAATCATTGTCAATCATGAAAGTAACGATCAGGTCACCACTTTTATCATTGGCAAACCGGATGTCCTTGACGTTTCCCACCCGGTAGCCGTTAACGGTGACCAGGCTCGATTCCTGCAACCCGTCTACCCTTTCATACCGGGAATAATAGTAATCAACCGGTTTAAAAAAATCATGCCCTTTGAGATAACTCAATCCCCAGATCAGCACAAAAATGGTGAAAACCATGAGGATCCCCAGTTTTACGTATTTCGAAAGCTTCATCTCTCCTTTATTTTACCGGTAAAGGTACATCAAAGTGGTGGAATCTCAAATTATGGAAGCTCATTCTGAGGCACTGCCCGGGGTATGTCATTTTCGATGACGACGACAAATGCTTCGGGGAATTTTTCTGTCAGGCGTTTCTTTTCCTTTACGGCGTTTGCGACTGTTGAAAATTTCCCCGAGAAAAATTTGTAATACGGAGCCACCCTGATCCGGTAAATGTTTTGTTCACCCTTGAAGTTGGCAGGTGAGGGTTCGGCTGCGTTTGACACCGCCCCTACCTGTACCGAAAACCATCTGGTCGGGTGATGATTCGTTTCTTGTGTGTTTTTTTCCTCTGTCTTTTTCAGGATCGTATCCGGTTTTGTGACCACCGCCGGTTCTGGGGCAGGTTTTGCAGAACCAGCCACATTTGTTAAAGTGAATGTAGCGGTTTTGCCGCTATCCCCGGCTGGTTTTGTATCTGTTGCAGCCGACGTGGGGGTAGCAGCGGTTTTTGTATTTCCGGCACCTCTTTTTTCCGGCGCGGCGGGACCGGGGGGTGTGGCATCGGCCACTTCGTCCACCGGCTGCAGAGTAAACCTGCTTTTACTGTCGATTTCTTTTTTGTAAATCGAAAAAGCCTTAAAAATGGATTCGGCAACTTTTTCTTTGCCCCCTTCCGACACCAGAAATTTACGCTCTTCAGGATTGCTGATAAAGCCCACCTCCACCAGCACTCCGGGCATGGTGGTCTGGCGAAGCACCAGAAAACCGGCCTGTTTTACACCCCGGTTCACCAGACTCAGGTTCCTGGTAAATTCATTCTGGATATAAGCCGCCAGCCCTATGCTTTGCGTCTGGTACTCTGCCTGCATATTTTCGAACATGATATAGGATTCGGTTTCGTTGGGATTGAATCCTTCATAATTGGCCGAGTAATCTTCTTCAAGCAGAATTACCGCATTCTCCTTTTTTGCAACCTCCAGGTTTTCCTGACTCCGGTGCAATCCCAGGGTGAATGTTTCGGTGCCTCGTACCGCAGTGGTTTTCACATAATTGGCATGGAGCGAAATAAAGAGGTCTGCCTTATTTTTTACCGCCATGGAAGCACGCACGTGGAGCGGAATGAAAACATCTTTTGACCGGGTATAGATCACCTTGACGTCGGGATAGTTTTTCTTAATCTTATCGCCCAGGCGAAGACCAATAGCAAGGACCAGGTCTTTTTCCTTGACTCCCCCCGCAACAGCTCCGGGATCACTCCCTCCGTGCCCCGGATCAATAACCACGGTCCGGAGTTCCCGGGACTCGCTGCCCGACTGACCATAATCCCTGGTTGGTATCATCAGCAGGGAGGCTGTTATTAAAAGTGTGATGGTTGTTATGCGTGGTTTCATGTGTTTATATTATTACGTTGTAATGGTTCACTTGGTGAAACACATGTAATGACTATGTGGAAATTAATGCGGCTATTGTCCGTTTTTAGCGGTTGCAAGGAATAGCTTCGCAATTTCATCCCGGTTGGTGCATAGTAGCACATGGTCATTGCATCTTTTTATAATACAGGATAAACGGCAAAATTAGAAATATTAGTATTATTTTGCATTTTACGGGCGTTATATAATCCCCCTAATTTATATTTTTGCCCCCTCGGGCTGCTTTGCAAGCGTAAGTTCCGGAATGTATTGAAGAAGTTGACAATTACATATTTGCTGGCTTTGGCAGCCATGGTTGCATCAGGGCAGGTGGTTCCCGACACCCTTCAGGGATCCGTCCGGTCAGGAGAACTTGTCCCTGATTCAACTCTCAGGATGTTTATGCTTAACGACAGGTGGGTCGGTGAAACCGGACCAAAGGTGGAGTCTCCCGATTCCCTCAGGGAAGAGAATGCAGGAACAGAAGCTCCTGCTCCTGTCGTGCTTCCTGCTGATACCCTTGCTGCCGATTCCTTGGCTTCCGACACTGCGAAAAAAGTGGTCATTGAAGCGCCCATCGATTACATCGCCAAGGACTCCATTGTGGTTTCTTTCGACGGACAGGAAGTTTACCTGTATAACGATGCAAAAATCAACTACCAGGATATCGAACTGACGGCGTATTACATGGTGCTCAATCTGGAAACCAAGGAAATTTATGCAGAAGGGCGGATTGACTCGACCGGTACACTGATCGGAAAGCCTGTTTTTCAGGAAGGGGATGACAGGTTCGAATCCAAAACCCTCCGGTATAATTTTCAAACCCAGAAGGGGATCATCACCGATGTGATCACAGAACAGGGGGACGGATTTGTGCACAGTTCGCGGACAAAGAAAATATCAAAGGATGAGTTTGTGTTACAAAAGGGGAAATATACCACCTGTGATGCCGAACATCCTCATTTTTATCTTCATCTGTCGAAGGCCAAGGTGATCAGCAAAAAAAAGATCATCACGGGGCCTGCTTACATGGTTCTGGAGGATTTTCCCCTCTATTTTCCGGTTCTTCCTTTCGGATATTTTCCGAATTCCCCGAAATATTCATCGGGAATTCTGGTACCTTCATACGGAGAAGAGGGAAACCGCGGATTTTTCCTCCGTGAGGGGGGATACTACTGGGCGGCCAACGATTATTTCGACGTGTCGGCCAGGGGAGATATCTACTCCAGGGGTTCCTGGGCCGCCAAGTTGCATACCAATTACCGCGTGAGATACAGGTTTAACGGCGGATTTGATTTCCGGTATGCCGTGAATGTATATGGAGAAAGAGGACTGGATACCTATACCCGGTCTCCACAGTTCCAGGTGATGTGGTCGCACAGCCAGGATGCCAAGGCCAATCCCAACCGGACGTTCAGCGCAAATGTCAATTTCTCGACCAGCGGTTATGACAAACAGAATTCCCTGTCGGCCGAAAGTTACCTGCGCACCCAGAAATCTTCCAGCATTTCCTATACGAAAAGGTGGGAAAACACACCTTTCAACATGTCGGCTAATCTGCGCCATTCGCAGAATTCCACGGACTCTACCCTTACGCTTTCGATGCCGGAGATGACCTTCAGCATGGCTAAGATTTACCCCTTGAAATTCAAAAATAGGAAAGGACCCCCGAAATGGTATGACCAGTTCGGATTCAGCTATTCGGCAAACATGCGGAACACCATCACGGCAAAGGAAAAAGAGATCCTCAAAAAAAATTTTGTGACCGACTGGAAGAACGGAATCCAGCACAACTTGCCCATTTCCCTCCCCAGCTTCAACCTGTTCAAGTATATCAATATGAGCCCATCTTTCAGCTACAATGAAAAATGGTATTTCAGCCATATTGAAAAGTCCTATTATCCTGACCAGACTTTCCGTGACAAAAGCGGGAGGATCACCCATGTGAAAACCGATACCATCACCGGACTGAAGCGCAACTATCAGTACAGTTACAGTCTGGGCGCCTCCACCAACATATACGGGATGTTCATGCCCCGGAACACCAAGTCAAAGATCAAGGGGATACGGCATAAGATTTCACCATCGCTCAGTTTTAGCTACAATCCTGATTTCGGAAATCCCAAATATGGTTTTTGGAAACAGGTGCAGACCGATACCACCGGGAGGATGGAGTATTATTCGATTTTTGATGGCGGAATTTATGGTTACACCGGACGGGGAGCTGCGGGGAACATCTCTTTTTCGGTCACCAACAACTTGGAAATGAAGGTTCTGGATACCAAAGACTCCACCAAAACTACAAATTTCAAAAAGGTCAAACTGATTGACAACCTAAGCCTGGGGACTTCTTACAACCTGATTGCCGATTCACTTAACCTGACCCCGGTCAGCATCAGGGGAAGAACCACGGTACAGGGGGTGGGTATCAATTTCGGGACAACCATTGACCCATACATGACCGATAAAAACGGCAGCAAGATAAACCAGTTTGCCTGGAACCACAACCGGGGACTGGCAAAACTGGGCCGGTTGACCAATGCAAACCTCTCCTTCGGGTTGCAGTTCAGTTCAAATAAGGGAAAGAAGGAGTCAGACCAGGCCCGGGAAGCCATTGAATCGGATAAACTGCTCCCCGGTGATTATGCCAATTATGAAGATTTTAATATACCCTGGGATTTTGGTTTTGACTATTCATTTTCTTATTCTCGGTTCAACCCCAACCAGAAGGGCAGGATCACACAAACCCTCAACATGCGGGGGAGCCTCAACCTGACAAAAAACTGGCGGTTTAATATGAATACCAATTACGACATCATGGCTCAGGCCTTTTCGTTCACCAGTTTCAGCGTTTACCGCGATCTCCACTGCTGGGAAATGTCACTCAACTTCGTTCCCTTCGGGCGGATGAAGAGCTACAGCTTTACACTCAATGCCCGAACATCCATGCTGAGGGATTTGAAAGTGACTAAGCAGAGGAGCTTCTACGATAATTTCTGAGATCAGGCAGGCTGAAGGTGATTATGTAAAATAAGGAATGATGAATGACCAATAGTAAATCAGGAACTGGTATGAAAAAGATTATTTTTACAGAGATGGCGCCCCGCCCGGTCGGACCCTACAGTCAGGCGGTGGAAAAGAACGGAATGCTTTTTATTGCCGGCCAGGTGCCGGTTAATCCGGAAACAGGGGCGGTGGTGCCGGGAGGGATTCAGGAGCAGACCCGTCAGGTTATGGAAAATACGGGGGCGATTCTGAGAGCGGCAGGGTATGATTTCAGTGATGTTGTCAAGTCCACCTGTTTCCTTTCCGATATGTCTGATTTCAAAGCCATGAACGAGGTCTATGCCGGGTATTACCCGGTCGATCCGCCGGCACGTGCCGCCTTCGCCGTCAGGCAACTGCCGCTGGGTGCCCTGGTGGAAATCGAAACCATCGCCGTAAAGTAGCCTTTCAGGCAGCTTCTGCCATATTAAACACCAGGATGACAGTTGGATAAAAAAGAGGCCGCCCCGCTTGTGAGACAGCCTCTGATTTGTCCTGATGCAATAAATTATTCGGCAACTACTTCTAGAGGGATATCGACAAAAACATCCCTGTGAAGTTTTACCTTGACATCGTAATTGCCAACTTCCTTGATATGATCGTCGGAAACGATGACTTGCCTGCGTTCGATTTCATACCCGTTTTTGTTGATGGCTTCCGCAATCATCAGCGGAGTCACAGAGCCGAAAATCTTCCCGGCACTACTGGCTTTCACCCCAATGACGAGTTTGAGATTCCCCAGCCTTGTGGCCATTGATTCGGCATTTTCCTTCAGCTTGGCTTCCTTGTGCGCCCGTTGTCTCTTGTTCTCGGCAATCACCTTGCGGGCTGAATCGGTGGCAATTATGGCCAGCTTTTTGGGAATCAGATAATTCCTTGCATAACCATCTTTCACGGTGACCAAATCGTCCTTTTGACCGAGATTCTCTATGTCCTGAATTAAAATTATCTGCATTTTCTTTCCTCCTTTACTTTATTTCAACATATCAGTGACATAGGGCAGCAAAGCCAGGTGGCGTGCCCTTTTGATGGAACGGGCCACTTTACGCTGGAATTTCAACGAGGTGCCGGTCAAACGACGGGGAAGGATCTTCCCCTGTTCGTTCAAAAATTTCTTCAGAAATTCCGGATCCTTGTAATCGACATACTTGATGCCGTTCTTCTTGAACCGGCAGTATTTTTTCTTTTTGATCTCAACTGACGGCGGGGTCAGGTATCTGATTTCACTCGAATTTGCTGTCATGGTTTATTCCTCCTTTTCTGTGGCTTTTTCCTTTAATAAATTCCTTCTCTTCTGACTGTATTCTGCCGCATACTTGTCAAGTTTCACGGTCATGAACCGGATTACTTTTTCGTCGCGTCGGAATTCAGTTTCCAGTTTGTCAACAAAAGCCGGAGTCGACTTGAATTCGAACAGGTGATAAAAACCTGTGGATTTTTTCATGATGGGGTAAGCCAGTTTTTTCATCCCCCAGTCCTCTTCATGGATCAATTCGCCACCATTGTCGGTGATGATGTCCCTGAATTTTTTTACCGCTTCCTTTATCTGTGGCTCAGATAAAACGGGAGTTGCAATGAAAACGGTTTCATACTGATTCATCATTTGACATCAATTTTTAATTATACACTTTTTTGAAATGAGGGCGCAAAAATAGCTATTTTTTGAAAAGAATAAAAGACTTTGGACTAAAAGATTATATTCATCTTCCCCGAAGCCTTCTGATTTTAAATTTAGGCAGGATATGAAGCGATATTAAAAAATTCTATTTTTGAGGCGAATAGAAACCTGCGCATGAATTTCACCCGTCATTTTTTTCTGTGGTTGTTTGTTTTGCTGCCATTCTGTTCCCTTTCCCAAAACGGAAGTTACACGCTGTCATCCGATTCCCTGGTGAATTTCCATGCCAGCAACAGACGGATATACACCGCAGTGAGGACGCACAACAGGCCGAAAACCGACGGGCGGCTCAACGATGAATGCTGGCTTACAGAAGGGGAGTGGCAGGGGAATTTCATCCAGCAGACACCGGAACAGGGCACAGCACCCTCCCAGCCCACGGAAATGAAAATCCTTTATGATGATGATCATTTGTACATTGCCCTGAGATGTTACGACAGCGAGCCTGAAAAGATCAGTCCGATCTTGGGCCGGCGCGATGATTTTACATCGGGCGACGTGGTGGGGGTAGCCCTGGACAGTTATCATGACAAACAGACCGCTTTTGAATTCAATGTAACCGCTGCCGGACAAAAAATCGATCTCATCCATCTCGGGGCTTATGAGTTGGATACCAATTGGGATGCCGTTTGGGAAGGAAAGGCGTTTGTCGGGGACTCCGCCTGGACGGCTGAAATCAAAATCCCCTTTTCGCAGTTACGTTTCAGCGATGAGCGGGAGCAGGTGTGGGGACTCCATGTCTGGCGCTGGATAGACCGTTTGGATGAAGAAAGCCAGTGGAAACTGATTCCCATAGATGCCCCCGCCTCGGTTTATATTTTCGGGGAACTCCATGGAATCCGTGATATTCCGGCGAAGCGTCATTTTGAGATGATGCCGTATGGTGCTTTTAGATTTATAAAAAACGGGGGGAAGTCTGAACGTTTTGGGCTTGGACTGGACGGCAAGGCCGCCCTTTCATCCAGTTTTACCCTTGATTACACCTTTTTGCCTGACTTCGGCCAGGTGGAAGCTGACCCATCTGAACTGAACCTCTCCGCCTACGAGGTCTTTTATGATGAAAAACGCCCTTTCTTTCTTGAAGGGAATGCCATCCTCGATTATTCTGCCGGGAATGACATGCTTTTTTATTCCAGGCGGATCGGCCATACGCCATCCTATATCCCGCCAAAGGAGGGAGAGTTTTATTGGAGGATCCCTTCCGGAACATCCATCCTGAATGCACTGAAGGTGACCGGAAAAAATAAAAAGGGTTTTTCATTGGGTATCATCAATAGCATGACCGAAAGGGAATTTGCCACCTTGAAACAAGACCAGGAAACCGAAAAAAGAGCCGTGGAACCTTTTACTAACTATTTTATCAGCAGGGCCCGGCAGGACCTGAATGGCGGTAATACCCTCATCGGTATCATGGCTACTTCGGTTCTGCGTTCCACCAGGGATGATCATCTCAGGTTTTTGCCTGATAAAGCAACGGTGGGAGGTGTCGATCTGATTCAATACTGGGCGGGGAGGAAATATTTCCTGGATGCAAAGTCCTTTTTTTCGCATATAACAGGAACTACCGAAGCCATTTCAAAACTTCAGTATTCGTCACAACACTTTTACCAGCGTCAGGATGCAGACCATATCGACCCGGATCCCGCTGCAACTGTGATGAGTGGTTGGGGAGGCCAGCTCAGGGGAGGCAAACAGAGTGGTAAATTCAGGGCCACAGGTACCATGAGCTGGCGTTCTCCGGGCGTTGATCTCAACGATGCCGGCTATCTCCGTGATGCCGACCTGATTACGCTGCGTGCCGACCTGCGCTACCAGGTAAACAATCCCGCAGGCATCATGCTGAATTATTACATCAATTACAGCCAGCGGCATGACTGGACTTTCGGCCGTGAAAACATCAACAACAACATGAGCCTTCATGGTTTTATGAAATTCAGAAACCTGTGGAACATTCATTTGGACCTGGTTAGGAATTCGGGAAAAATTGACACCCGACAACTCAGGGGCGGACCTGCCCTGAAAACAGATCCCTATTCCATAGCGGAAGTCTTCGTGCAGACAAACAGTGCATACAAACTTTTCGCAGGTGCGGGTGTGGACCGGAAATGGTCGGACGGGGGTGTGGGAGGCGCCATCGACTATACCCTTTACCTTCAATGGAAAATCAGCAACAGGTTTTCCATCACTTCCCATAGCAACCTGGAAAATCTCATTGATAACAATCAATATATAACCCGGAAAACCTCCGATACGGGAACAAAGTATATCGTCGGAAAAATAGACCGGAAAACTCTGTACACAACGCTTAGGGCTGAGTTTTTCGTTTCTCCCGAACTTTCATTCCAGTTTTACGGCAGTCCCTACGCTTCCACCGGCAAATTCAGGGAATTGTACAAAGTGGCCGATAGTTATGCCCGGATTCCCGGTAACCGCTATTCTGGTCTGGCAATTCTCGAGGAAATGCGGGGAAGATACGTGATCGACGAAAACCAGGATGGTTCCCCTGATTTTATGCTGGAAAATCCGGATTTCGACTTCGGAGAGTTCAGGTCAAACCTGGTCCTGCGCTGGGAATACCTGGCGGGATCAACCGTTTACCTGGTATGGTCTCATAACCGGACCCGGTATGAGGACGGTTACAATCCTTCCATCACCGACAGCTTCGGAAAAATCGGAAAAATCAAAGGGGAAAATGGCTTCATGCTAAAACTGAGTTATTGGTTCTCACTGTAAGTTGCCCGATCCCCTGCGGGTGATTCTCCTTCCCCGAATCGGGACAAAAAAAGGTTACCGGGCAACCGGTAACCTATTTTCTCAGTTTCGTTCAGCCAGCTTAGTATTTATTGATTTAAAAAGAGAAAAGGTAGTTTTAATTTTGTAATAATTATTCATTGCGAATATAGTCAAAAAAGAATACGGTATTCACCTGTTAAAAAAAATTATCAAATATTTGTTAAAATGTATTAAGTATGATTTGCTAATTAATTGAAATTTAAGATTGAATTTCAGGAAATATGTTGTAAAGTATGTTTTGTGACCCAAAAAAAGTGATACAATTGATTAAAAAGGAAAGGTTATGATGGCAGTGAAACTGACGGGGATTCAGCAGATGACTGTGACAGAGGATGAGAAGCCGGATATTTCGGGAGATGATGATGTTTTGATCAGGTTGAAGTCGATCGGGGTTTGCGGATCGGACGTTCATTATTACCTCGATGGAAGGATAGGGAGCCAGGTAGTGCACTATCCCTTTGTGGTAGGTCACGAATGTTCAGGGTTTGTGGAGAAATGCGGAAGCGGGGTGGACCGGGTGGTTCCGGGCGATTTGACAGTGATTGACCCGTCGGTACATTGCGGACAGTGTGACCAGTGTTTGGCAGGAAGGCCTCATACTTGCAGGAACAACCGGTTCCTGGGTTGTCCCGGTCAGATTGCGGGGTGCCTCACCGAATACATCGTGATGCCATCTTCTGCATGTTTCCCGGTCACCGGAAGGCTGGATGCTGAGGAAGCCGCCCTTGTCGAACCCCTGTCCATCGGAATATATGCGGTCCGGTTGGCGGGGATTTGCGGCTCGGACACTAAAACGGCCATCTTAGGTGTTGGTCCTATAGGTCTGAGTNNCTTGCAGATGGTATTTTGTCAGCCGGGATTATTGAACCCCTGAACTACCGGCTTGAAAAAGCGTTGCAGATTGGAGCAGCATGGGGTTTAAACCCTGCAGGCTGTGAAGTGCCTGAGGAAGTCTTAAAAATGGAACCCTGCCTGTTGGACGTGGTTTTCGAAGCCAGTGGTGACCAGGAGGCTGTTGACACTGCCCTGAAGATCGTCAAACCTGGAGGAAAACTGGTGCTGGTAGGAATCCCGCCTTTGGCAAAATACGTTTTCGACATGGACCTCATGCGGCGGAAAGAGATAACCGTGATTAATGTGAGAAGACAGAATCATTGTGTGGAGGAAGCCATTGAAATGGTGGCATCAGGGAAGATTGACGTGAAAAGGATGGTAACCCACCGTTTCCCCCTCGATAAAACCCCTGCGGCTTTCGACATGGTAGCCCGGTACCGTGACAACGTGATTAAGGCGATGATCTGTCTGTAGCCTGCATCCTGCTTATAAAGTCGTCTACGGAACTTTCTCTTCCCAAACTCGGCTTTGACCTGTTAACAGGTAGCACCTCTGATCTTAACCTCAGCCTTCTTCGGACACAGTAGCTTTAGAGGAGGTGACTTCTTGTCCTCGGTCTCCTTTTTAATCTTAATCTTAACTTTTTTATACCTTAGTTGTCTCCCCCTCCGATTTGGCGATGGTGACAGCTCCACAGGTATCGCTCCACACGTTCACGGTGGTTCTTGACATGTCAAGGATCAGGTCAACGGACAGGATCAGTCCGATCCCTTCAAGTGGCAGGTGAACGGAAGTCAGTACCACCGTCATCATTACCAGTCCGGCCATCGGAATTCCGGCAGCCCCTATGGAAGCTAGCAGAGCGGTGGTGACGATGATGAACTGCTGTGTCACAGTCAGTTCAATGCCATACACCTGGGAGATGAAGATGGCTGCCACGCATTCATAGAGTGCCGTTCCGTCCATGTTGATGGTTGCTCCCAGGGGAAGGATAAAACTGGAGATTCTGTTGGATACGCCGCTTTTATGTTCCACGGCTTCCATGGTCAGCGGCAGCGTGGCACTTGAAGAAGCCGTTGAAAAGGCGGTCAGCAACGGAGTGGCCATGTTGCGGAAGTGTTTCACAGGATTTGCCTTTCCGATAAACCTGACAATAAGCGGAAGGGTGACAACGGTATGAAACAGAAGCCCGGCGAAAACCGTGATCATATAAATGGCCATACTCCCGGCAATGTCACCCAGTTTGTCGGCATTGGCCGCTACTTCACGTGTCACGATGCCCAGAATTCCAAATGGTGTGAAGCGGATTACGAACATGGTGACTTTCATCATGACCTCGAAAAAGCCCTCAAAGAAAGAGGTCATTTTAACCCTGTAATGGTCCTGCACCCGGGTAATGAAAAAACCGAAAAGAACGGCAAAAAAGATAACAGGAAGGACTTCCCCGCGTGCCATGGTATCCACGATATTTTCAGGGACGATCCGCATGAAAATGTCAGAGAGTTTACCTGAAGCCCCCTGCACTTCCGTTACGGTTTCGGTAAAGCCCAGGTGTACCCCAACGCCCGGTTTGATGATATTCACCAGAAACAGGCCGGTCAGGATGGCCAGTAAACTGGTCACGATATAGTAAGTAATCGTTTTAAGGCCAATCCTTCCCAGACTGCGGCCACTTTCTATACTGGTGACTCCACTCACGATAGAGCTGAAAATCAAAGGGATGATGACCATTTTGAGGCCTCGGAGAAAAAGATCCCCCATCCAGGAGAGATATCTTGCGGAGGAGGGTACAAAATAACCCAGAATAACCGCCACAACCAGTGCGATCAGAATCTGCCAGTGTAACTTCAGTTTTAAGAGTTTCATAACCGGTTAATTAGTCGGCTTAAAAATAGTTAAAAATGAATGCCATCATCTTTATTTTCCATTTTAAGTTGTAGATTGCAGCACAGTACAGTACAATACAGTTTTGAAAATTTGTAAACCAATTAAATCATTAAAGCTATGTCATTCAGATTGATAGGAGAATATCCAAAAGTAGGTATCCGGCCTGTGATTGACGGCCGTCAGGGAGGTGTCAGGGAGAGTTTGGAAGAACAGACCATGTCCATGGCGAAAAATGCAGCGGCGCTGATTTCGTCCCGGTTATGTTATCCGGATGGTACTCCGGTGAAATGTGTGATTTCCGACTCCACGATTGGCAGGGTTCCCGAGGCTGCAGCCTGTCAGGAAAAGTTTGAGCGGGAAGGGGTGGGATTGACCCTGACGGTAACGCCATGCTGGTGTTACGGTACGGAAACCATTGACATGAATCCCTGGTATCCGAAGGCCATCTGGGGGTTTAACGGAACGGAGCGGCCGGGAGCCGTTTACCTGGCTGCGGCCCTGGCGGGCCATAACCAGAAGGGGCTTCCTGCCTTCGGCATTTATGGCCGTGATGTGCAGGACAATACCGATACCTCGATCCCCGTCGATGTGGAAACAAAAATCCTCCGTTTTGTGAAAGCCGGACTTGCGGTTTCCATGATGCGGGGTAAGTCCTATCTCGGCATTGGAGGACAGTGCATGGGCATCGCCGGGTCGGTGGTAAATCATGATTTCTTTCAGGATTACCTGGGAATCCGGGTTGAAGGAATTGACGAGGTGGAGATTCTACGTCGTATTGAAAAAGGGATGTTTGATCCTGAAGAATATGAAAGGGCCATGCGTTGGACCGAAAAGTACTGCAAGGTCAATGAGGGTGCCGATTATAACACGCCTGACATCAGGAGTGACAGGGCACAAAAGGATAAGGAATGGGAGTTTGTGGTGAAGATGACCCTTATCATCAGGGATTTGATGACGGGTAATCCGGTTTTGAGAAAGATGGGATTTCTGGAGGAAGCCCTGGGGCACAATGCCATTGCGGCAGGTTTTCAGGGACAGCGGCAATGGACCGATTTTCTGCCTAACGGTGATTTCAGCGAAGCATTGCTGTGTTCCTCATTTGACTGGAACGGGATCAGGGAAGCCTTTGTCCTGGCTACCGAAAACGATTCCCTCAACGGGGTCGCCATGCTTTTCGGCCACCTGTTGACCAATTCTGCCTCCATATTTTCAGATGTGCGTACTTTCTGGAGCCCTGAGGCAGTAAAAAGGGTTTCGGGATATGAACTGGAAGGCGTCGCAGCCAACGGGATCATTCACCTGATTAATTCAGGTGCCACCTGTCTGGATGCTACCGGGATGCAGGAAGATGAGCATGGAAATCCGGTCATGAAGCCTTTCTGGAAGATCACTCCGGGAGAGGTTGAAAAATGCCTGAAAGCGACCACCTGGTATCCTGCAAGCAAAGGTTATTTCAGGGGTGGCGGATTCTCATCCAATTTCCTGTCGAAAGGCGGCATGCCGGTGACCATGTGCCGGCTGAACCTTATCAAGGGACAGGGGCCGATACTTCAGATTGCCGAAGGATGGACGGTGGAAATTCCCGCACATGTCCATCAGTTGATCAACGAGCGGACCGACAGGACATGGCCCACCACCTGGTTTGCTCCCCGGCTGACCGGTAAAAGCCATTTCAAGGATGTTTACAGTGTGATGAACAACTGGGGAGCCAACCACGGCGCTATCAGTTACGGTCATATCGGCGCCGATCTGATCACCCTGGCTTCTATCCTGCGTATTCCCGTGTGCATGCACAATGTGGAGGAGAAAGAAATTTTCCGTCCGGCTGCATGGAACGGATTCGGAATGGACCCGGAAGGGGCTGATTACCGGGCTTGTGCGAATTTCGGACCGCTTTACAAATAGTTCTTTCCCGATTCATGGCTCGGTGCATTTCCCGGGATGAAAATCATGAGGAAAGTTTTCTATGAACAGAACGAAGATTCCCGCAAAGCAGGAGGATGGTTCTACCAAGATCCGCACCCTCGTGAATTATCTGACCGAGGCGATGGGAAGCGGGACTTTTGCTGAGGGGGGGCAATTGCCTTCCCTCAACGAGGTCAGTCGTCAGACCGGTTTCTCGCGTGATACGGTAGCCAAGGCGTATGCTATTCTGAAAGCACGGGATTTGATCGAATCCGTTCCGGCAAAGGGATTTTTTGTTAAAGGCCAAACCCGGAGGATCTTCATGCTCCTTGACGATTTCAGCTCTTTTAAAGAACAACTTTATCAGGCATTCCGCGAAAATCTCCCTGACTTGTGGACCGTCGACCTTTTATTCCACCATTATAACGAGGAAATTTTTGACCAGTTGGTGCGGAATGCAGCCGGAAGATACAACATGTATGTGGTGATGAACATTTCCAACCGGAAGCTTCACCCTGTTTTGAAAGAAATCGATCCGGCAAGGTTGCTTATTCTCGATATGGGAAGCGGTGAACGACCGGAAACCAACTATCTGTTGCAGGATTTTGATGAGGCTGTCGAGATTTGTCTTGAAGGTGGTATCGACCGTATCAAAAAATACAGGCAGGTTATCCTGGTGTGGTCGGCCCGGAAAACACCCCATCCCCCCGAAACCATATCTGCCGTTCGTCGGTTCTGCAGGATGCACGACCTTGGTTTCAAGCTGATACCGGAGGCTGATGAAAAAATGATCCAGCCTGGCCACCTCTATTTTGTGATCAGGGAGAGCGATCTGGTGAAAGTGGTAAAAGCTTGTCAGGATCGTCAACTGGTGCCGGGTCAGGATGTGGGTATCCTGGCATACAACGATACGCCCATGAAAGAGATTGCAGGCAACGGTATTACCGTTATTTCCGTTGACTTCAGGGAAATGGGAAAAAAGGCGGCCGGTTTTGTTACCACCAGGCAGAGAATAAGGGAATTTTTACCATCTTCACTCCTCATTCGTCAATCTTTGTAAAACAAAAGAATTATGGTTCAGCATTTCGTAATGATAATCAGTCTCATGCTCTTTTCTTTCGGCGGGATCTCCCGGAAACCTGTAAATGAAACGTTCCCTGTTGCTACTGACATAGGAAATCCGGCCATCAGCGGGGGATTTTATTATGACAAAAATTTTCAAAGCTGGCTTTTGACTGCTTCAGGCATCAACATGTGGGGCAATCGTGATGAGTTCTTCTTTCTTTCTCGCACCATCGTTGAGGACTGCATTTTCTCTGCGAACGTGGTCTTCCGGGGTGTCGGGACAGATCCCCACCGGAAGGCGGGCGTGATGTTCCGGGCTTCGCTTGACGATGATTCCCCTTATGTGGATGTTGCCGTGCATGGCGATGGCCTCACCTCCTTACAGTACAGGTCCGAAAAGGGAGGCAAAACCCGGGAGGTGACCACACAGGTGAAGGCTCCCGGTTTCATTCAGCTTGAGAAGTCGGGAAATACCTACATCATGAGGGTATCGAAAGATCAGACCCCCCTGGATGAAGTGGCTTCGGTAACCGTATCGCTGGGGGAGGAAATCCATGCCGGATTGTTTGTCTGTTCCCACAATGCGCAGGTCACCGAACAGGCTCTTTTTACAAACGTACGGATTGACATTCCCGCGGAAGTGCGGGGTGGGGAGCAGGCTCCTCCATCACCTTCCCGCCTTGAAATTCTGGATGTGATGACCGGAAATCGGAAAGTGGTGCTCACCACGGAAAAGCATCTTGAAGCCCCCAACTGGTCACGCAACGGAAAGTTTTTGATTTATAACCAGGAAGGAAAGCTTTACCGGTTTTCCCTGAAGCGCAAAAAGAGCAGGGAGATCAATACCGGTTTTGCCGATGCCAACAACAATGACCATGGTATCTCCTTCGATGGGAAAACGCTGGCCATCAGCCACCATCTCCGGGAGAACGGTCATCAGCACTCCATCATTTATACCCTGCCGGTGAAAGGCGGCGTTCCCGACAGGATCACCCAACTGGGACCATCCTATTGGCATGGCTGGTCTCCCGACGGGAAATGGCTGACCTATTGTGCAGAAAGAAATGGTAACTACGACGTGTATAAAATTCCATCGAAGGGCGGGTCAGAGGTACGCCTGACCACGTCAGCGGGGCTCGATGACGGTCCGGAATTTTCTCCCGACGGGGAATGGATCTATTTTAATTCGGTACGGAGCGGTACCATGCAGATTTGGCGGATGAAGTCCGATGGATCGGGCCAGGAGCAGGTAACCCATGACCAGTTTAACAATTGGTTTGCACATCCTTCACCCGACGGCAAGTGGCTCATTTTTATCTCTTACCGTCCGGAAGTGCCCGCCGGTGACCATCCCCGGAATCAACGGGTCATGTTGCGCATGATGCCCTTAGGGGGCGGCCCGGTGAAGACGGTAGCCTTCCTTTATGGCGGACAGGGAACCCTTAATGTACCATCCTGGAGCCCCGACTCCCGGAAAGTGGCCTTCGTGAGCTACACTTACTAATTCTGAGGTTAAGGTTGAGGGTGAGATTGTCGGCTCCCCCAAAGCTTCGGCGACCGAAGAAGCTTGAGGGTGAGGGAAAGAGGATCAGTTAGCAGCTTCCTTATTCCTGGCGCGCTTCCGGTCATTCTCGTCAAGCAGGATTTTCCTGATCCGCATCGACTTAGGGGTGATTTCGATGTATTCGTCGACGGCGATGTATTCCATGGCTTCTTCGAGTGAAAAGCGGATGGGCGGACTCAGGATTGCTTTGTCATCGGAACCCGAAGCCCGCATGTTGGTCAGTTTTTTGGTGATGGCCACATTGACGGTGAGGTCGTCGTAGCGGCTGTTTTCCCCGATCACCTGTCCGGCGTAGACCTCTTCCCCGGGAAAAATGAAAAACCGGCCACGGTCCTGTAATTTGTTGATGGAGTACGCGATGGCCGTCCCGGTTTCCAGCGCGATTAGCGCCCCGTTGCGCTTGATGCCCATATCTCCCTTCCAGGGTTCATAATCCTTGAAACGGTGTGCCATGATGGCTTCGCCTTCCGTGGCTGTCATCATCTGGTTTCTGAGTCCGATAATTCCCCTCGACGGGATGGAGAATTCCAGATGGGCGCGTTCATTCTTTACTTCGAAGAGGATCATCTCTCCTTTGCGTTGCGAAACCAGTTCGATCACTTTGCCGGCAAATTCTTCCGGTACCTGAACTGTAAGAGATTCCACAGGTTCGTGCTTCACTCCTTCGATTTCCCGGATGATGACTTTTGGCTGACCGACCTGGAGTTCATACCCTTCCCGGCGCATGGTCTCAATCAGGATGGATAGATGAAGGATACCCCTTCCGTAAACTATGAATGTGTCAGCAGAACTTGCATCCTCCACTTTCAGGGCAAGGTTCTTTTCGGTTTCCTTGTACAATCTTTCACGTAACTGGCGTGAGGTGACAAAGATCCCTTCCCGTCCGAAAAAAGGAGAGTTGTTGGAGGCGAACACCATGCTCATGGTCGGCTCATCAACATGGATATGGGATAGGCCTTCAGGATCAATAAGGTCAGCGATGGTGTCGCCGATTTCGAAATTCTCCATGCCAAAAATGGCGCAGATTTCACCGGACCGGACTGGTTTTTTGGTTTTTTCTTTTCCGAGACCCTCGAAGAGATATACTTCCTTCGCTGTATTTTTCACTTGGTTTCCATCGCGTTTTACCAGCATTACCTGGCTTCCGGGGATCAGGGAGCCGCGGCTCACCCTGCCCACCGCTATCCGTCCCAGGTAAGAGGAGTAATCCAGCGAGGTAATCCGCATCTGAAGTGAGCCTTCCACATACCGGGCCGGAGGAATATGTGTGATAATGGTATCGAGCAAATAACTGACATCTTCGGTGGGCGTTTTCCAGTCAGGCCCCATCCACCCTTGTTTTGAGGAGCCATAGACCGTGGGGAAATCAAGTTGGTCCTCCGTGGCATCCAGACTGTACATCAGGTCGAAGACTTTTTCATGAGTTTCGTCGGGATTGCAGTTGGGTTTGTCAACCTTGTTGATTACCACCACCGGTTTTAGCCTCAGTTCCAGGGCTTTCTGCAACACGAAACGGGTCTGGGGCATGGGGCCTTCAAAGGCATCCACAATGAGCAAGACCCCATCTGCCATGTTCAGTACCCGCTCCACTTCACCTCCGAAATCGGAGTGGCCGGGCGTGTCGATGACATTGATCTTCACATTTTTGTAGCGTATCGACACGTTCTTGCTCAGGATGGTAATCCCCCTTTCCCGCTCCAGTTCATTGCTATCGAGGATCAGTTCCCTGACCTCCTGGTTTTTACGAAAAAGCTTAACCTGATAAAGAATGCGGTCAACGAGGGTGGTTTTTCCATGGTCCACGTGGGCAATAACGGCGATATTCCTGATCTCTTCCATCTGTTTCTGAATTTCGGTGAGCGCATTGACTATATCTGTTCTCTGAGCCAGTTAAGCGTTAATGCTTGTTCTCTTCTTATGGCTGATCCCGTGCTGAAACCCGTCGAACTCATCCCGGTTTCGCAGGATTTGTTTCTCCATTGCTCTGCAGCGGGGAGTTTCAATTGGGCTGCAAAAGTATAAAAGGAAATACTTCCTGTGTTGGGATGACGTTTTTTCCTGATAAGTACGATGAAGTTTTAACATTAGAATGGCACATTTTTAATATCTTTCCGGCATAATCCTAAACTCCGTTAGGTGAATCATGATTCAATCAATAGAAAAAATAAGACATGCCGGTTCGGGGAATTTCCTGTTAATGGCAGGTCCCTGCGCCATTGAGGATGAGGCAATGGCCTTTCAGATTGCCGAAAGGATTTATGGCATTGCAGAACGTTTGGAGCTTCCCTGGATTTTCAAGGGATCTTACAGGAAAGCCAACCGGTCGAGGCTTGACTCCTTTTCAGGGATAGGTGACAATCAGGCTCTGAAAATTCTCAGAAAGATAGGCGAGGCATTCGCCATTCCGGTGGTGACCGATATTCATGCTGCGGCGGAGGCTGCAATGGCTGCAGCCTATGTCGATGTGCTGCAGATTCCGGCATTTTTGTGCCGGCAGACCGACCTTCTGGTGGCCGCGGCCGTAACGGGGAAAGTGGTCAACATCAAAAAGGGACAGTTCCTTTCCCCCCAGGCCATGAAATTTGCCGTTGACAAGGTGCGGTTAAGCGGCAACAACAGAATCATTCTTACAGAGCGGGGTGCCATGTTCGGGTACCAGGATCTGGTGGTGGACTACCGGGGGATTCCGGAAATGCAGGCTTTCGGATGTCCCGTGGTCCTGGATATCACCCATTCTCTCCAACAGCCCAACCAGGCGTCAGGGGTGACAGGAGGAAAGCCGCAACTCATCGAAACCATCGCACGGGCGGGGATTGCTGCCGGGGCTGACGGGATTTTCATTGAAACCCATCCCGATCCGGCTGCCGCCTTGTCGGACGGCGCCAATATGCTCCACCTTGACAGACTGGAAAATTTGCTGCAACGATTGACACAAATCCGAAAGACCATATTAAGCTTTTCTGAAAGATCAGAGGATCAGAATATCAGAGGGTGAGCATTGCGAAAGAAGGAGGAATGGAAAATTGGTGCGGGAGTGTAATGGCACCGCAAAATGTAATACTAATTTGCTGAAATTAATAAATTCGGAGAATGAGGATACTAGGAAATATCATCTGGCTGATTTTCGGAGGATTGGAGGCTTTTATCGGATATGTGGCGGGAGGATTGGCTTTGTGCGTGACAATCGTGGGAATACCTTTCGGCCTTCAGGTTTTTAAACTGGCGGAGGTTACCCTGTGGCCATTTAACAAAACCTGGGAAACGAAGGATTGGGCTCCCGGTTGTCTGTCAACCATCATGAACATCATCTGGCTGATCGTGGCGGGTTTCTGGATTGCGTTGACCCACCTTCTTTTTGGACTTCTCCTTACCATTACAATCGTAGGGATCCCTTGGGGGAGGCAGCATTTCAAACTGATGTCCCTGGCCATCACTCCTTTCGGCCGTCGGGTAATCAACAAATAGGCAGAACTTTGTCGGCTCCATTTCTGCTGGGCAGTGTGAAAGTACCTGACGGGGAAATGGTTATCATTTTACTTCGCCCAACTGAAAAAGAAGCTGGAGGATAATTCCTCGCAACCGGTCATGATCATCACCGAATCGGGGATTGGTTACCGGTTTGTGTAATCTGGCGACTCTTTTGTATATTTACGACCATGAATTATTTCATGGTTATGAAGGGATACTTTTTTCTGCCGTTTATTTCCTCCCTGTTTGCAGCGACACTGTTGATGGCGCAACCACGGGAGTTGTTGATCCAGGTTGACAAACAGGGGGCTGAAATCCAGCCCACCATGTACGGGTTGTTCTTCGAGGACATCAACTATGCCGCCGATGGTGGGCTTTATGCGGAGTTGGTGAAAAACCGCTCCTTCGAATTTCCACAAAGTTTTACGGGGTGGTGTACCTTTGGCAAGGTTGAACTCAGGGATGACGGACCTTTTGAGCGGAATCCCCATTATGTGCGCCTTTCCTGGCCGGGGCACGACCACAAACACACGGGATTGGAGAATGAAGGATTTTTCGGAATCGGTATTGAAAAGGAGGAGAAATACCGTTTTTCGGTTTGGGCGCGATCTCCGGAGGGAACGCGGGATACCCTCAGGGTGGAGCTGGTGGATCGGGCCTCCATGCAGGAACAGCAGGCTTTCGCAGCCGCCGCTTTGGTCGTGGATTCCAAAGAATGGAAGAAATATCAGGTGATCCTGACTTCCCGTGAGAGGATTCCCAAAGCACGGCTCCGCATATTCCTCAACTCCCGGGGGCCCGTGGATATGGAGCATATCTCACTGTTTCCCACGGATACCTGGAAGGGCCATGAGAACGGACTCAGGAAGGACCTGGCCCAGGCCCTGACGGATATCCGTCCGGGAGTCTTCCGCTTTCCCGGCGGATGTATTGTGGAAGGGACGGACCTGGCTACCCGCTACCAATGGAAAAATTCGGTGGGGCCTGTTGAAAACCGTCCTCTTAACGAAAACCGCTGGCATTATACCTTTCCCCATCGTTTTTATCCCGATTATTATCAAAGCTATGGTCTTGGCTTTTACGAATACTTTCTCCTGTCGGAGGAAATGGGCGCCGAGCCGCTCCCCATTCTGAGCTGCGGTCTTTCTTGCCAGTTTCAGAACCAGGACATGGCCTGTCATGTTGACGTTGATGACCTGAAGGAATATATTCAGGATGCCCTTGACCTGATCGAGTTTGCCAACGGGGAGATTACCTCCCCTTGGGGTAAGGTTCGGGCTGAGATGGGGCATCCGGCTCCCTTCAACATGAAATTCATCGGAATCGGCAACGAGCAGTGGGGACCCGAATACCCTGAACGGCTGGAACCTTTCATCAAAGCCATCCGCCAAAGCCATCCCGAAATAAAAATTGTCGGTGGATCAGGTCCCGGTTCCGAGGGGGAACAGTTTGATTACCTCTGGCCGGAAATGAAACGGCTGAAGGCGGACCTGGTGGATGAACATTTCTATCGTCCCGAGAGTTGGTTTCTCAGCCAAGGGGCGCGCTATGACAGTTATGACCGCAACGGGCCGAAGGTCTTTGCCGGCGAGTATGCGTGTCATGGCCGCGGAAAGAAGTGGAACCATTTCAACGCTTCCCTTCTGGAGGCAGCCTTCATGACCGGAATGGAACGGAATGCCGACATCGTGCACATGGCCACCTATGCGCCGTTGTTCGCCCATGTGGAAGGATGGCAGTGGCGTCCTGACCTGATCTGGTTTGATAACCTGCGGTCGATGCGTACGGCCAGCTATTATGTTCAGCAACTCTTCTCCCACAACCGGGGAACGCATGTCCTCCCCCTGACCATGGAGGGAAGAGCAGTCACGGGAGCCCAAGGGCAGCACGGACTCTTCGCCAGTGCCGTATTGGATGACGTGCACCAAACCGTGATCGTGAAAGTGGTGAATACCTCCGAAGCTTCGCAACAGATTACCCTGACTCTGCAGGGGCTGAAAAAGAAGGAATCCCTGGCAGGGGGCAGCCTGGTTACCTTGCATTCACCGGACCCTGACAGGGAGAACTCCCTGGACGAACCCAATGCCATCCTGCCATCCCATCAGTTCATCGAGGCAGCAGGGAATTCATTGACGACATTCGTGGGGGCAAAAACTTTTGCCATTTACAAACTGAACAGGATCACTGCCAGGTAGCACAGCAAATTCCCACGAGGTCGCAGCAGACAAAGCCTTCCGGAAGGATCCTGTTTTTATTTTGGTATAACAAGACCATGGAACGAATATTTTTACATCAGGGGCCACGGTTTCTTGCGGCCAGTGCACTGTTTTCATTTTCAGTCCATTTGGCCGGAGCGCAGCAGGCTTTGCTGCCACAGTCCATTCCTGCCGAAGGGAAACGGATGAACGTGCTTTTCCTGATCTCGGATGATATGCGGACTGACCTGCATGTTTACGGACATGCGCTTGCCAGAACCCCCAACCTCGATCAGTTGGCCAGTCGGGGGGTGATGTTCGAGAGGGCTTACTGCCAGTATCCCTTGTGTGGTCCCTCGCGCTCTTCCCTGCTTACCGGCCGGCGGCCTGTCACCAGCGGATTGTATTCCAACCGGGAATGGTTCGGGGCAACCTATCCCGATTGGGTGAGCCTGCCAAAATATTTCCGCCAGCAGGGGTATGCGGTAGTGCGTACCGGAAAAGTTTTCCACGGGGGCATTGATGATACCGATGCCTGGAGTGAAGGGGGAGAAGAGCGGGTATATAATAATCCGGTGAACCTTTCTCCACCTGCTTCGTTGACCGAAGCTGAAAAAGCAGCTCATATCAGGAGAGTTGCGCCCAAACTAACCCCCGGTGCGCTGATCAACCCGCAATCTGACCGGTGGGAGGCTGTAGTGGGGGAAGCTGCAAATAATCTGGGAGATACACGGGTGGCTGACAAAGCCATTGACTTTATCCGGAGGTATGGGGAGAGCGGTGAACCTTTCTTCCTGGCTTGCGGATTTTCCAAGCCCCATTCGCCACTGGTGGCTCCCAAACAATTTTTTGATCTTTATGATGCGGATGAGATCCCCTTGCCTCCCGATTTTGCATCACTCCCCGTTGTTCCGGTGGGATTCCCCGCAGGATCTGTCAGGCCCGTCAATGCAGATCTCTTCATCAACAGGAGTGCCTCTCCTGAGGAAGCCCGTGCGATGATAAAGGCCTATCTGGCCTGCGTCAGCTACGTTGACTGGAATGTGGGAAGGGTGATTGATGAGTTGGACCAGCAGGGACTCCGGGAGAATACAATCGTCGTATTCTGGAGCGACCATGGTTACCAGCTTGGTGAAAAGGGAAAATGGTCAAAGGCTGGTTCCCTCTGGGAACAGGGTACCCGGGTACCTTTTATTATCCACGATCCGCGGATTTCGGGTCACGGAAAGAGTTGCCCGCGTGTCGTTGAGCTACTTGATATTTATCCTACCCTGACAGATCTTTGCGGACTTCCGGAGCCCGAAGGCCCTGAAGGTGTCAGCCTTCGCCCACTGCTTGAAAATCCTTTGGCGGAATGGGACCGCCCGGCTTTTACCGTCTGGAATGAACATGGCAAAGGTATTACCGGCGTAGTGGTCAGGACTGAACAGTGGAGATATGCCGAATTCTTCGGAACCGGGGAGGGGAGGTTTCTTACCGATCCCGCCGGCGACCCCCATGAACTACGCAACCTGGTGACTTTTCCCGAATACAAGGAGATTGTGGCGAAACTGCATGAACTTGCTGCAGGTCATGTACGGGATAAGACCGAACTTCCTTGCCGGGAGTGATTTCTCCTGAGAGAACTCTGAAATACGATACAGAAAAAATCAAGCCATCCTGTGCTTGAGAAAAAGGGATACTTCCAACGTGAAGGGGGCCTATGGTTTGATGGACTGAACAATCAGCTTAAAGCGGAGATAGGTCTCCTGCCAATCCCTGACTCCAGAAGGAAGGTACTGGATGTTGGCAAATGAACTGGAAACGATTTGACGCATCTCCCGCAGAGAATCGATATATCCCAGTCCTCGGGCCTGCATGAGAATATTCCCGATGGCGGTGGCTTCCACCGGACCGGCAATTACGGGAAGACCGGTGGCGTTGGCGGTAAGCTGGCACAAAAAGCGGTTATTGGCACCTCCTCCGATGATGTGGATCTTCTCGACCGGTTTTTTGATCGCTTTCTCAATCTGGTCCAGGGTATATTTATATTTCAGGGCGAGGCTGTCGTAAATACACCGTGATATGGCCGCCATGGTAGCAGGCACCGGCTGTTCTGTTTTCCGGCAGAATTCACGGATCGCTTCGGGCATGTCGGGCGGGTTAAGAAAGGTATGGTCGTCGGGATCCACCAGGCTGATAAAGGGAGGAGCGGTCTTGCTCATCTCCACGATGTCACTCCACGACAGGGTGGTCCCGGCATCCCATTTCCGCTTACACTCCTGGATGAGCCACAATCCCATGATATTTTTCAGAAACCTCGTCGTGCCGTCGATTCCTCCCTCATTGGTGAAATTCAGGGCCAGCATTTCTTCTGTAACCAGTGGAACAGGACTTTCAATGCCCATAAGGGACCAGGTTCCTGAACTGATGTATGCCCAGTTCCCCTCTTCGGCGGGGACGGAGGCAACGGCTGAGGCGGTATCGTGTGAAGCCACGGCAATACAGGGGATGGGATCACTCCCTGTTTCGGAGCATACTTCGGGAAGCAACGGCCCCAGAATGTTCCCTGGAAGAATGATCTCTTCCGCCAGATCGTGGGGAATCCCCGCCACATCGAACAAACGGTACTCCCATTCCGCTTTCCCCGGTTTGAGCATCTGCGAGGTGCTGGCGATGGTATACTCATTTTTCCGGATGCCGGTGAATAAAAAATTGAGTGCATCGGGAGTGAAGAGCATGCTGTCGGCAATTTTCAGGGTTTCTAAGCGGGACTGGTATGCCGAAAAAAGCTGGAAGAGGGTGTTGAACTGCATGAACTGGATCCCGGAAAGTTCATATGTCTCTTTTTTGGACAGGAGACTGAAAAATCGTTCCATGCTGTTATCAGTCCGCCCGTCGCGGTAAGCAAAAGGCAGTCCGGCAATGTGTCCGTCAGCGGTTACCAGGCAATAGTCAACGCCCCAGGTATCGATGCCTATCGATTCCGGCTGGATGTTCAATTCGCGGACGCATTTTGTGAGGCCCGTTTTCAGCTCGCAAAACAGGGAAAAGATATTCCAGAAGTAGTGGCCGTGAAGCAATAACATCTGGTTGTTGAAACGATGGACTTCGGTAAGGGTGAGTTTGTCGCCTTCCAGGCTGCCAAGCATGGCCCTTCCGCTGGAAGCCCCGAGGTCAAAGGCCAAAAAATGGTGAACGTTCATCGGAATTGTTTATGATAGAAAGGGTGCAATTTACGTTTTTTAAGTGAGAATGTGCCCTTCCCGGGCCTAATTCTCATAGAAAAGAAGATTGGCAAACCTGATGTACTGTTGCCGGTCATGGGGTGATATCATGTTCTCCTTCCCTAATGTGGCATCCGATCCGGTTCATGACAGGTTCGTTCATCCGGGGCATCCCGGGGGAAATCAGCCCTGTCTGACCATAGAGGCCATCTGTCGGAGAGGCATGATAGCCTGAGAGGTATTCCACGCGGGGATCGGGTTATCTTTTTCTGAACCGTTTGCCCCACCAGGAGACCAGCCTTTCGAGGATTTTGGTTTCTGAAGGATTGTCTTGCGGAATATAAAACCTTTCCTTCCTGATTTTTTCAGGAAGGAAATCCTGTTCCACAAAATTTCCTTCATAGGAGTGGGCGTATTTGTAATTTTCGTGATAACCCAGCTCTTTCATTAGTTTTGTAGGGGCGTTACGGATGTGCAGGGGCACGGGAAGGTCTCCTGTTGTGCGTACTGTTTCCTGGGCGGCGTCGATGGCGGCGTAGGCTGAATTACTTTTGGGAGAGGTGGCCAAGTAAATGGCGCATTCCGACAGGATGATCCGTGATTCGGGAAATCCGATCTGGTGTACGGCATCAAAAGTGCTCTGCGCCAGCAGCAGGGCGTTGGGGTTGGCCAGGCCGATGTCTTCCGCAGCCAGGATCACCAGCCTTCGGGCAATGAATTTCAGATCTTCCCCGCCCTCGATCATCCGGGCAAGCCAGTATACGGCCGCATCGGGGTCACTCCCCCTGATGCTTTTTATAAATGCGGATATGATGTCATAATGCATCTCTCCCAATTTGTCATACAAGGCCAGGTTTTTCTGCAGGAGAACCAAAACCCTGTCGTTGGTAATATAGACCGGATCGTTTTCCGGTTCTCCGGCATTGACCACCAGTTCCAGCACATTCAGCAATTTGCGGGCATCGCCTCCTGAAAACCGCAGCAATGCTTCATCTTCCTGAATCACCACCTTCCGGTGCTTGAGTTCGACATCCTTTTCAAGGGCGATTTCAAGGAGTTTTAACAGGTGTTCTTTGCTGAGGGGATTGAGCACGTATACCTGGCATCGGGAAAGGAGGGGTGAGATGACTTCAAAGGATGGATTTTCAGTAGTTGCTCCGATCAGGGTGATAATTCCCGACTCCACGGCACCCAGCAGGGAATCTTGCTGTGATTTGCTGAAACGGTGGATCTCATCGATGAAAAGGATGGGATTCGGCCGGTTGAAAAACTGTTGTTTCTTGGCCTTGTCGATGATTTCCCTGACATCCCTGACCCCTGAACTGACGGCACTGAGGGTGTAAAAGGGACGGTCGAGGGTGGTGGCGATGATCCTGGCCAGGGTTGTTTTACCAACTCCCGGCGGACCCCACAGAATAATGGAAACCAGGTTTCCTGACCGGACCATTTTCTGCAATACTGCATCGGGGCCGACCAGATGCTCCTGCCCCAGAAACTCTTCCAGGTTCCTGGGCCTTAATCTTTCCGCTAGTGGCTGTGTGCTGGTCATTTTATCAGTATGTAGTCGTCATGTTCCGGTATTTCAAATAACAAAGAATCAGCGAAGGCTCTTAACCTTAACCTNNCCTCAACCTTAACCTCAACCTTAGTTGCAGTATCGTTTGATGATGCTGTAAGCTTCCACAAGACCGAGTTCCCCTGCCTTTGAGAGATCGAGCGCTCCTCTGGCTGGTTCATCCAGAAAAATCAGGGTCAGCCCGCGATTATAATAGGCTTCTGCAAATTCCGGTTCCAGTTCGATGGCTTTGTCCAGGTCGGCCATGGCTGTTTCATAATTCTTCAGTTTCAGGTGGATAAATGCACGGTTGTAATATCCGAAAAAAAGATCGGGACGTAAACCGATGGCCCTGTCAAAGTCTTTCAGGATCAGGTCATAATCGGACATCACGGTAACCTGCGTCTCCGATTCCCCCTTTCCTTCGGCATTGTTTTGTTCCCTTACCGGCATTTGTGACGGAAAATCCATCAGCATTTCGAAGTGTTCGGTCATCCTGTAACGGCAACTTCCCCGTGTCATGTAGGCCAGGACGCTGGCGGAGTCAAGTCGGACAGCTATGTCCAGGTCGGTAAGTGCCTGGGTGTAATTTCCTGCCAGACAATGAAATATTCCCCTGTTGAGGTAGTTGGTGCTGCCGGGTGAAACGGCTATTTTTTCATTGAAAAACAGGATGTAATTCTGAAACAGGTTCTGGTACCCGTCATTTGTTTTGTTGGTAAAGGTAAGCAGGGGATTGTAATTGTTTTCTTTGTTGAGGCTTTCAATATCCTGGTTGAAGTATTGAAGCCGCTCGTAGTTGACTGAATTTTTTTCGAGTGCCGAGATGAGGAAGATCGGCTGGAGGTCGATGACGATGGATCGGTTCTGGACATGCGGGTCATCGGGATTCACAATTTTTTCCACCGGCAGGTTGCGGGTGTCTGACAGGATCAGGTTCAGCCTTCTTCGTCTTCTGGTCTCTTCTTCCCGCTCTTTTTCTGTATTTATGTTGTTTTCGGCAGCTATGCCGCCCTCTTCATTTTCTTCTTTGCCATTGTCTGAGGGTGGTGTTCCCGGCGATGGTTGTTTCGCCTGCTGCTGTTGCTGCGCAAGTTGTTCCGCGCTGAGTGTAAACCGTGAAAGGTCATACTGCGGGTTTAGGTCCCCTGCGATCTGGTAGTCACTTTCATATCCCGGTCTTTTAAGGATTTCCCTGGCCATGGCACGGTTGAAATAGGCATTGGCCATGCCGGGGTCCAGCCTGATGGCCATGTCATAATCCATGATGGCTCCGTTGTAATCCTCCAGCTTATGTTTGACGATCCCCCGGTTGTTGTATGCCAGTGCATTACCAGGCTCAAGGCGGATGCACTGGTCATAATCCCGCAGGGCTGACGCGAAATCGTTGAGCTCAAAACGGGCAATCCCCCGGTTCAGGTAGGCCGAAGCATAATGAGGCCTGATGGTGATCACCTGGTTCAGGTCCTGAATGGCACCCCGCGTATCTCCTTTGATGATCTTCGCATTGCTCCGGTTCATCAAAGCTCCGGTCGATGAGGGATTGACCTCCAGTGCTTTCTCATAATCGCCGATGGCCCCATCCACATCCTTCCCGGAAATCCGGGCAATACCCCGATTTATGTAAACCCCTTCGTTCTTCGGATCCAGTTCAAGCGCCTTGTTGTAATCTTCGATGGCCTTGCCAAAATTGCCCAGCTGGTGGTACGCCAAACCCCGGTATGAATACGCATCGGGATAAAACGGCTTGATCCCGATTGCTTTTTCATAATCCAGAATGGCCCCCTGAAAATCTTCAAGTTTGTGTTTGGCAACCCCCCTGAAAAAATAGGGCTCCGGCATGTGGGGCTTGAACTTGATAACAATATTGAAATATTCAATGGCTCCGACATAATTGCCTATCGAAATTCTTGTTTGCCCGACCCGCATGTAATGGTTGATGTTGAGCTGGGCTGGCGAACTGATTGCGAACAGGAGCAACAGCTGGGTGAGAATCCCTCTATGTGACGGGCACTTTTTCATAAGGCAAAAATAGTATTTTGCTGCATTGCGACCGGAAATGGTTAATTTTATTTAACGAATTGCCATAAATGGCATGTTGTGAATTCATTTGTATGCTATCATATAATTTTTATTTTTGAAGTTTACAAAAAATCCCTGTGATGATGAAATCATCGGTGAGCAAATAACGCGCCAACACCATTGGTTATGCACCTGGTCATCTCATCATTTGCACCGGATTTAACAGTACAACCTAATAATAAAAACAGATGAACAAACTGATCTTTTCCATCACCCTGGGTTGCCTGGTGATGCCTTTTTTACTTTCGGGTCAGGATCCTCAGGATGATACTGCCGGTTTTCGCTTTACCGATGAGATATCCCTGCCTGCCACACCTGTCAGCGATCAGCACCGGACGGGCACCTGCTGGTCTTTTAGTGCACTCTCCTTTCTGGAATCTGAAATGCTCCGGTTAAAGAAACCGGAGACGAATTTTTCGGAAATGTTTATCGTTCATCATACCTATGCGGAAAAGGCCAGAAAATATGTGCGGATGCACGGAAATACAACGTTCGGTCCGGGAGGAGCTTTTCACGATGTGACCAATATGATGCGGAAATACGGGATCATTCCGGAGGAGGTATACGCGGGACTGAACTACGGGGAGGAAAAACATGTTCATGGGGAGATGGATGGAATCCTTAGCCAACAAGTGAATGCGGTGGTGAAAAATCCGAACCGCAAATTGTCGGAGGTTTGGTTTGAACCCATCCTGGCTACGCTGGATGCTTACCTGGGAGTCATTCCGCAGAGGTTTGAATATCAGGGCAAAAGCTATTCCCCGCAAAGCTTTCTCAGGGAGTACACCGGTTTGAACCCCAATGATTACGTTGAGATCACATCCTTTTCGCACCATCCTTTTTATCAGCGGTTCATCCTGGAAATTCCCGACAACTGGTCATGGGATGAGATGTACAACGTTCCCCTGGATGAAATGGAGGAGATTATTGACAATTCCCTGAGAAATGGGTATACGGTGGCCTGGGCTGCCGATGTGAGTGAAAAGGGATTCCTGACCAGCAACAAAGGGGTGGCCATGGTTCCCGTAAAAAAGGTCGAAGATATGACTAACGCTGAAATATTGCGCTGGGAAAAGCTTTCAGACAAGGAAAAGGAGGATGAGACTTTTAAACTGGACAAGCCTGCTCCGGAGCTCGAAATTACCCAGGAACTCCGTCAGTTGGAATTTGATAATTACATGACCACCGATGACCATGGAATGCATATCATAGGCCTTGCCAAAGACCAGACAGGGAAAATCTATTACAAAGTGAAGAATTCCTGGGGTGATTATAACAAGTTCGACGGTTATTTTTATGCTTCCAAAGCTTATGTGAGGTACAAGACCACCTGTCTGATGGTGCACAAGGATGCCATACCGCAACACATCCGTGAAAAGCTAAAGCTTTAGCCTGAATGAGGAGTGGTATATCTCCTGCGTTGCGGAACGATTTTATCATTTTGTGATTCTGTACGGGCTGATGAGAAATGTTTTGCTGCTTTTGTTGCTCATGTTGAGGATTTCTGTTTTTTCACAGGAAGATACTTGGCAGTGGTGGAACCAGGAGCATGGCTGGGATTGGGGTGAGCCGGGCTGGCGTAACTGGGTGATCTTTGCTCCCGGAAACCTGGGACCCAATGCTTTGCCGGTACCTGAAATGAAAAGGGGGATCCTCCCGGAAGCAGGCGAAATAAAATCCACATTTTCATCCCATTTTCACCCTGGAGATCCGACCCAGGATCTTTCCTTTCATCTGACCGTCCCTTTCGACGGTGGAAAAGTAGCCGTGGAAGCCTATGGTGTGGCGGCTGAATATTACCATTATGACGAAGAGATCAGGAACCGGCGCTTTTCACGCGACGTGGACGGCAAAGGGCTTGCCTGGGGCGACTTTTATTTCAGCACACTCATCCAGATATGCAAGGAAAGGGCTTTCCCCAATACGTTGTTGCGCCTGGCCTGTAAAACTGCCTCCGGCGATTTGTTTGCCGCACGGTATACCGATAGTCCCGGCTATTTCATGGATTTAAGTTCTTCCAAGAGATTCAGGTCCGGTAAAAGCGGTTCCCTGAGACCTTTCGGTTCGCTGGGGTTTTACAGTTGGCAGACCAACGACGAGGCTACCCTTCAGAATGATGCCCTAATGTATGGCCTTGGAATCGATTGGTACAACGACCATTTCCTGGTTTCGGGGAATGTTTCGGGTTATTCAGGATATATGACAGGCCCTTACAAAGGGAGAATGATCGATTTTTCGGAAAAATTCAGGGATATTGTCATTCGGGACCGGCCTGTGACGGCGACCTTCGAGTCGAGGGTTGACTGGGACCGGACGGCTGCGGAAGTACGGATAGTGCACGGACTCCGGGATTGGGATTACACCACGCTCTGTTTTTCCTTTATATGGAAATTTCATGCACTCTGAAAATTGTTTTACCGGGCCTTGATTAAACTAGTAAATTTGCCGGCAAAATAAACATCGAATTCAACTTCGGGTTATGAAAAAAATTTCCGTAGTCATCTGTGTTTACAACGAAGAGCTCAACATCAGGCCGCTGAGCCTTCAGATCAAGGAAGCACTGGGGCATCTTGATTTTGAGGCGATTTTTGTGGATGACGGGTCGACCGATGGTACCTGCCGTGAAATAGCTGCAATTAACGATCCCCGTTTTATTCTGGTGGAACTTATGCGCAATTACGGGCAGAGTTCTGCACTTCAGGCCGGTATCGATGCGGCCGGAGGTGAATTCATCGTTTTGTTGGACGGGGATCTGCAAAATGATCCTGCCGACATCCCCGGCATGCTGAAGATGGCTGAAACCGAAGGATGGGATATGGTTGCCGGGGTTAGGATAAATCGCAGGGACGGAATGGTGCTGCGCAAAATTCCGTCGAAAATTGCCAATTATATGATCAGGCAATCAACGGGAACACGAATGAAGGACCTGGGATGCACGCTGAAGCTCTTTTCACGGGATGCCATCAAGAACATCCATATATACGGCGAACTGCACCGCTTCATCCCTGTCCTGGTAGCCCTTGAAGGATCAACACGATTCACTCAACTGGATGTAAACCACCGTCCCCGGCAGTTCGGCAAATCGAAATACAGCCTTAGCCGTACTACCCGGGTGATGAGCGACCTGCTGCTGATGTGGTTCTTTAAGAAATATCTTCAAAGACCCATGCACTTCTTCGGGCAAATCGGCTTTTTTACCCTGGCCATCGGGTTGATTATCAATTTTTACCTGCTTGTCCTGAAAATCCTTGGACAGGATATCTGGGGGAAACCCCTGCTTCTGCTGGGAATTCTGCTGCTTGTCGCGGGAATCCAGTTCCTGACCACCGGCATTATCGCTGAAATGCAGATGCGCACCTATTTCGAATCCCAGAAAAAAACACCCTACCGGATCAGAAGAATCACCAATACCGGATTGCCCTTGTGAAATCAGTTTCCTCTCTTCTGGAAGAAAAAGTTAATTGTGGTGACCCCCCAGGGAATAACCGCCTCCTGGTGTCCCATCCCCTCAATCGTAACCAGGGAGATCAACCCGGGATCAGTACCCGCTGCCAGAAATTCCGAGTAAATCCTGGACGACACCGTGGGAGTCACAAAGGTGTCTTTCGTACCATACACAATGACCATGGGAGTGTTCGTCTTCCAGGCTTCCACACTGTTGTCCGAAAGGGCCTTCCGGACCGATGCATATTTCGACCCTGTCGCCACGTTATCAACGAAATCTTTGACAAAAAGGGTGCTGATATTGGTTGACAGCTTCGAATTGATGTAATCTGGATCATTCTTCCCGTTGAAAAGATTTGAAATATAATCGTTCCCGGAATAGGGCGGATTGAAAATGTCGGCATAGGTCAGGGTAATCTCCCCGGACTGAATATAGGAATTCATAATATATGCCAGGAAATAGGGCATTTCATACGTCTTGGCGGAGAGAATAACCCCGGCGACTTCAGCCAGGTTATATGGTCCAGCCCCGCAGGAGGTGGCTTTTAATTCAAATTCAGAGGAGAGGTTCTGCTCTATGTGCTTTTTCAAAGCCATGGTAGCCCACCCACCCTGGGAATACCCCATCAGGTAAGTCTCTTTGGTAAGCGTGAAGGAATAACTCTCCTCCACCATCTCCCTGACAGCCCTGAAGAGATCGGTGACGGATCCCACCGTGGATTCCTTGTGCAGGTAAGGATGATACATGGTCGAAGAAGAACCGAATCCCAGGTAGTCGGGCATCACCACGACAAATCCGGCCGATGCCACGGCCTCTATCAGCTGGAAAAGATAATCATTATAATTTTCGGATGGGGCCTTCGCATGAAGGGTATTGGTCCCGTTCTGAAAACTGAGCATGGGAAAGGATCCGGAGGCTGTCATGGGAAAACAAACCACCCCTGACGCAAGAACCTCTTTGCCCTTATAAGTGGTTTTGTAAATGATTTTGTTTACCCAAACCCCGTACTTCATCTTGTCAGATATGCCCGATAATTCATCATATTGCTTCTCCAGAGCCTGAAAAACAGGCTTTATAATCTGAATGGTAGAGGCGGCCAGGTTTTCAGACGATAAGAAGTACTTGTTTTTCTCTTCAGGCTTCTCCCCGTTATCCTCAAAGAGCGAACAAGCGGAAACGCCTAACAAAAACAAAAGCAACAAAATCCGAAGGGAAAACAGTTTGTCATTCATGGCTGTATCATTTTATCATTGCAAAAGTATCAAAAAAAATTCCCGATTGAAAAACAGGACGGGAAATACCGCATTTCCAAAAACGTGTGATTCGTTCATTTATTGGAAAGTGCCTTCAATTTCATACGTTTATTTGTTGATTATTGTGCAACTCTTCATTCAATCTTTGCAGACAGGTATGTGAGGATTCTTCATGCCATGTAATTGGCTCCACGTTGCCCCGCCGAACTTCGTTACGCATGGAGGCAACAAAAATGTCCTTTTGTGTAAACCGTTACATGTTCGTTTCATGTTATAACCGATTCTACCAAGAATAATTCTAAATAAACGTTAAAGAAGATGGATTAATCTTTTTTATTTGGAAATCATTTTTTATTTTTGGAGAATAATTTAAATCATACGACCATGTTAAAAGAGAAAGTTCTAAAAGCTATCAATCAGCAGATTAACAATGAATATTATTCGGCATTCCTCTATTTATCGATGTCGGCCTGGTTTCAGGGGAAGGGATTGCCTGGTTTTGCAAACTGGATGTACATTCAGTATCAGGAGGAGCTCACCCACGGGAACAAATTTTTCAAATATGTTCATGATCGGGGAAGTCAGGTTGATTTGAAATCGATTGCTCAGATGGATACTGATTTTGAGAATGTGATTTCTGTTTTTGAAAAGACCCTTGAGCACGAGCAATTTGTGACGGCGAGCATCAACAAACTGATGGATACGGCCATTTCTGAGAGTGACCATGCCACGCAGAGTTTTCTGAAATGGTTTATCGACGAGCAGGTAGAGGAAGAGGCCAGTGTAAATGAAATTCTTGACACGTTGCGTCTCATCAATGGGCAGGGCAACGGTATTGTCATGCTCGACAGGGAGCTTCGCCAGCGGGTTTTTGTGGATGACACTGTTACGGCAGCTGAATAAATGACAAAGTTTTTATTTTAGGAAGGCTGTCGGCAAAGGCAGCCTTTTTTATTCTTCGGAGGCATGGAAGGGCTTGAGGTTACGGACCTTTTTTTCAAGCGGTTATATGAGAAGTGGTCTCTCACTTATGACCGGCGGGGGTTGGAACTGATCGGGAAGGCCTATGATTTTGCCAGGGAGATTTTGGGGAGCAGGACCTTTGATTCCGGGGAGGTGATCCTGTTTCATTCCCTGGAAGTAGCTTCGATCATCGCCGATGAGATAGGGCTCGGGTATGAGCCGGTGGTTGCCGGCATCCTGCACAATGTGATGTATCATGATCTTGAGCGGAAGGCCACATCAGAAGAGGTGAATGCTGTTTTTGGCGGGACTGTGGAGGGGATGCTGGATGGGATGTCAAAGATCAATGCCCTTGGAACGGATACGGTAGAGCTTCACCCCGAGAATTTCAGGATGCTGATGCTGGCGTTAGCGGGCGATGTGAGGGTGATCCTGGTTAAAATTGCCGACAGGCTCCAGATCATGCGCAACTTTGACCGGTATCCCACGGCTTCGGTTCATCGGATTGCCACGGAGACCAGCCACATTTACGCCCCGTTTGCTCACCGCCTCGGTCTGTACAAACTGAATGCGGAGTTGCAGGATCTGTGTCTCAAATACCTCAAGCCCGAAGCCTACCGTGAAGTCGTTAACCGGTTGAAAGAAACCGAGCAGGAGCGGTCAAAATTCACCGCCGAATTTGTCAGTCCCATTGAGGAAAAATTGCGCAGCCGCGGATTCCGTTTCGAGATGAAAGCCCGCACAAAATCGGTCAACTCCATTTACAACAAAATGCAGCGGCAGAATGTCCCCTTTGATAAGGTTTATGACCTTTTTGCCATTCGGGTGATTCTGGATTCGGAACCTCAAAATGAGAAAGCTGACTGCTGGACGGTTTATTCTGTGGTGACCGACGAGTACCAGGCCAATCCGGAGCGGATGCGCGACTGGATCACCATTCCCAAATCGACAGGATACGAATCGCTCCATGCCACAGTGATGGGCCCCCACAAAAAATGGATCGAAGTTCAGATCCGCACCCGGCGCATGGATGAAATGGCTGAAAAAGGGGTGGCCGCCCATTGGAAATACAAGGGGGGTAAGGAGAACAAGGAACTCGACCAGTGGTTGTCGGGAATCAGGGATATTCTCGAGAATCCTGATGTAAACGTGGTGGACTTCATCGATGAATTCCGGAAAAATGTTTACAGTGACGAGATTTACGTCTTCACCCCCAAAGGGGATCTGAAGAAACTCCCCAAAGGGGCCACCATCCTCGATTTTGCCTATGATATCCATTCCGATCTGGGTGATAAATGTGTGGGGGGCAAGGTGAATGACCGCAAAGTGACCTTGCGCCATAAACTGAAAAATGGGGATACCGTTTCGGTGGAAACCAGCAACAACCAGCGGCCAAAGATGGACTGGCTTGAGATCGTGGTTACCTCCAAAGCGAAGAACAGGATCAAAACCTCCTTGAACGAAGCCCGGAAAAAGGAAGCAGCCAACGGGAAAGAGATGATCTACAGGAAGTTCAAAAATTGGAAGATTGACCTGACCGATGAAATCATCCGCAAACTGCTTAAGCATTATAACTTGAAACTTGCCAGCGACCTCTATTACAACATCTCCACCGGAAAGATCGACACTCTCCAGATCAAGGCGCTGGTCAGGGAAGAAGAAAAATTGTCGGTCAGGTCAAAACTGGAGGAGATCCTTCCCGCTGAAACGGTAAAGGAAATTCCTTTCGGGAGTGGCGATGACTATATGATCATCGACGGCAACATCAACGATGTGAATTACAAACTGGCTCCCTGTTGCAATCCTGTTTACGGAGACGACATTTTCGGATTTGTGACCATTCGTGAAGGGATAAAAATCCATCGTGTGACTTGTCCCAATGCGCCCCAGATGATCGAACGGTTTCCTTACCGGCTGGTCAAGGCCCGGTGGAGACCTTCGTCGGGCAGGGGATCCTTTCTTACGACCCTTCACGTTACGGGGAGTGACTCCATGGTGATCGTTTCGGAGATCTCACGTATGATTTCAAAGGATTTCGGGGTTCAGATGCGTTCCATCCATGTAGAATCTGACCAGGGTGTTTTTAACGGCGTTCTAAAGATCTGGGTGCACGACCTGGAACACCTTGATTTTTTGATCCATAAGCTGAAAAATATGAAGGGGATTTCATCGGTGTCGAGGGGTGATGCCTGATTCACGATCCCTGAATTTGCCCCGGAACGGAGCCGTAATATCAGTAGCCTGGTTTTTCTGACTGTCTGTTTAATTCTGTAATCCAAAGACAATGAACATCTTGATTGCGCCAAATCCCATGAAAGGCAGCTTGGATTCCAAATCCTTCGCTGCCTGTATCGGAAAAGGTTTTCGCGAGGTGTCGCCGGTATTCAACCTCAGGGAGGTACCCCTGGCGGATGGGGGGGATGATACGGGAAAGATTCTTACGGCACTGATGCAAGGGCGGATTTTCCGGGAGTCTGCAACCGGTCCGGCAGGCGGAGAAATCTTTGCCGAATACGCCATTGCCGGTCGCACGGCCATCATTGAGATGGCTTCCGCTTCGGGGCTCAGGTTGCTTGGCCCCGGTGAAGCCAATCCGGAAAAGACCACGAGCCGGGGTACCGGCGAACTGATAAGGGCTGCCGTGGACAGAGGATGCACCCGGATATTGCTGGGTGCCGGGGGAAGCGCAACCGTCGACGGGGGAATCGGGATGCTCGGTGCATTGGGTTTCAGCTTCTTTGACGTTCACGGCAGCGAACTGAAAGCTCTTCCCTGCTCTTTGGGCCTTGTGGAAAGGATTCAGAGGAGTGCCGAATGGCCTGAAGGGGTGGGGATCACCATTCTTGCCGACGTTGACAACCCCTTGTGCGGGGAACAGGGGGCTGCCAGGATATTTGGTCCCCAGAAAGGTGCAGATCAGGAGATGGTGCTGCGCATTGAAGAACGGCTTTCGCATTGGATAGGAGTCCTGGAAAGAGAAGCCGGAACATCGCTGCGGGACATTCCCGGGATGGGTGCTGCCGGAGGCGTCGCTTCCGGACTTGTAGTATTTCTGAACGGCAGGATCGTCAATGGTGCCGGTTATATCTTTGACTTGTTGGAAATGGAAAAGCAGATTGCCTGGGCCGACTGGATCATTACGGGGGAGGGGTGCGCCGACAAAAGGGGAGGATCCGCAAAAGCACCGGGAGCCCTTGCCAGACTCGCTTCGGCGGCAGGCAAACCCGTCACAATGATCGCAGGTTCCTATGACCCTGACATTTCCGCCGGCTATGACGGGACTTTTTCCATCAGCAACGGAAGCGAACCCCTGGCTGAGCTTCTCAAAAAAGCCGCGGAAAAAACAACCCTGCTTGCCCGCCAGATTGCAAGCATCCTGCTGAAGAGCTATCCCGAAAATTTTAAGGCCCATCAGATTTTTACCGAAATCGAAAATCTGATCCGTGAAGGCAAGAACGCCAGGGCACAGGAACTTCTGGAAGTGATCAGCCAGGATGCGTGTTCTCATTTCTGGTACCTGAAAGGGCTCATCAGTTTCAAATCTCAGGATTGGGGCAATGCCATGAACCACTTCCGGAAAAGCTTCGACCTGGATCCCGGGAATTCCAAACCGGCGACCAACCTGACTATCATTCAGCAGATCCTTTCCTTCAGAAATCCTGATTTATTGAACCCTTGAAAAGTTGGCATTTTTTTTGTAATACCTCCAGCAGATTTGTGAATCAGGGAAATCAGGAAAAAAATTGGTCATTTACAATCAAATTTATATTTTTGACCATCCTGAACAACGGGTTCTTTTTGTTGAAGTAGTTCTAAAATAATTTTAAACCGTAAGATGATGAAAAAGAGTTTTTTACTGGTCGTTGCAGTTTTTGTGGCCTTTGCGGCTTTTTCCCAGGATGCCGCTGAAATGATTACCAAAGCCAATGAAACGTTGAAAGCCAATGATTTCGTGCAGGCTTTCGAACTTTATGACAAGGCGATGACCAATCTGGGGGATGTCGAAGTGGACAAAGCCATTAATTTTAATATCGGGTATGCAGCGATGCAGGCAAATAAAAATGAGGAAGCGCTGAGTTATTTTGACAAGGCTATTGAAGCGGGAGCAAATGTGTCGAAGTGTTATGAATACAAGGGGAGTGTTTATAATAAAATGAAGGATTATCCGAATGCGCTGGCAAGTTATGAGAAAGCCCTGGAAGTCTCAGAAGGAAATGGAGGTGCTCTGTTGCTGAATGCCGCTGTTACAGCTTACAGGCTTGAAAACTTCGAAAAGGCGGTCAAATACTTTGATCAGGCTTACCAGGCCGGTTTTAAAGCGGAAGATGCTCTTCTGAACAAAGCGATGGCCCTTAAAAAGATGGACAACGATGAGGCCTATAAGGAAACTCTTGTTACCGGTGCCGAAAAATTCCCGGGGAACAAAAAGATTACGGGTGCTCTTGCCAATGTCTATGTACAGGAAGGGAATGCCCTGTACAAGGATGGCGTGGAAATTCTGAATGCCGCCAACACAAAGGTTAACGACGGATCACTTACTACCGATGATGATGCTTATAAGGCAGAAGTGGAAAAAGCCAAGGCTGAATTCGGAAAGGCCGCCGTAGTTTTAGAAAATGCTCTTAAACTGGATCCGGAAAATCAAAACGCGCAGAAATTGCTCGAGGCCATCAATGCTGTGAAATAAAGATTTCCATATCAATATTTCCCGACCGCTCTGATTGCCATCAGGGCGGTTTTTTTTAAATAGAGTCAAGTGGGGTTGGAATTCCTGAAAGCATTGCGTAGCTTTGGAATATTAAAAAAGATCGGATTATGAAAAAACTGATTATCCCTGTCATCCTGGTTTTGCTTCTCGGATGCAAGGAAAACGAAACTTTCAAAATCAATGAATCGGAAATTGATATGAATGTCATCAGACAAAAATCGGATGAATTTGCACCCTTTCAGCTGACCACTGATCTTACGGTGCTGACGGCGAAAGAGCGGGAGATGCTCCCTTTGCTTTTCGAAGCGGCGGGAGTGATGGAGTCCATTTTCTGGAAAGAGGCCTATGGAGATAAAGAGGAGTTGTTTCAAGGGCTTACGCAACCTGACCTGATCAAGTTGCTTTCCATCAATTACGGGCCCTGGGAGCGGCTTGGCGACAACAGACCTTTTGTCCCCGGTTTTGCCGGCAAACCTGCCGGTGCGGGATTTTATCCGGAGGACATGACCAAGGAGGAGTTTGAATCCTGGGACAATGAGCTGAAGGCGGGATTGTACAGTTTGATCGTCCGCGATAAGGAAGGGGGCCTGAAGGTCTTGCCGTACCACGAAGCATTCAGGGAGGAAGTTGAAAAAGCTGCTGCCTTACTCCGGCAGGCTGCCATCCTGGCAGAAGATCCCGGACTGAGGCGTTATCTGGATGCCAGGGCTGAAGCGCTCCTCACCGATGATTATTTCGATAGCGACCTTGCCTGGATGGACATGAAAACAAACACTATTGATTTCATTATCGGACCTATTGAGACTTACGAGGATCGTTTGTTCGGATACAAAGCAGCTCACGAGGCTTTCATCCTGGTAAAAGACAAGGAATGGAGCGGCAGGTTGGAGAAATTCAGTGCCCTTCTGCCGGTACTTCAACGGTCGTTGCCTGTTGATGAAGCCTATAAGAAGGAGACGCCGGGGAGTGAATCGGATATGAATGTTTATGATGCGATCTATTATGCCGGTGACTGCAACGCCGGCAGCAAGACCATTGCCATCAACCTCCCCAACGATGAAAAGGTACAGGCAGCCAGGGGAAGCCGCAAATTGCAGCTTAAAAATTCCATGCAGGCGAAATTTGACAAGATCCTGGTTCCCATTGCGGAAGAGATGGTTGCTGAAGATCAGCGGAAGCATGTTAATTTTGACGCCTTCTTTGAAAATACCATGTTTCACGAAGTGGCGCACGGTTTGGGTATGGGATTGACAATCGACGGGAAGACCACGGTACGTGAAGCTCTGAAGGATACATACACTTCTATGGAGGAGAGCAAAGCTGATATCCTGGGATTGTGGTGCGTGTATGAATTGCACGAGATGGGCGAATTCCCCGAAAAAGATCTGATGGATAACTTCGTGACATTTATGGCGGGAATCTTCCGGTCGGTCCGCTTCGGAGCAGCGTCAGCGCATGGAAAAGCCAACATGATCCGCTTCAATTATTTCCAGGAAACGGGAGCTTTTGAAAAAGACAGGACTACTGGAACATACCGCGTCAATTTTGAGAAAATGAAGGAGTCCATGCTTTCCCTGTCGGCGATGATTCTTAAAATCCAGGGTGACGGCGATTATGAAAAGGCCGGTGCACTGATTTCCGAAAAAGGGATCATCCTGGAAGAACTGCAGCAAGATCTGGATAAAATTGCCACCGCCGGAATTCCTAGGGATATATTCTTTGAACAGGGACCCGATCTCCTGGGCCTTCGGGATTTCACCCCTTGAAATCCGGTTCGCGGATCTGGATTGACGCATTTTTCTGCTTTAACTTTTTATTAACACAAGTGAAGAGCAACTTGTCTTAAAATTGCGGCATGAATCTTTGGCGAAAAATCACCGCAGTTATCCTGATTTTTCCGTTTCTTCTATCGGTGACAGGTGTACTGGTGCTTCGTACCCAATGTTCGTGTACCGGCAGGCAGGCGGTGGGTATTTACATCATGCCGGAGAGTTGTGAGTCGTTGCTGGCTTCCCACCAACATCTCTTTGAATGTCATTCCGCTGACCTGAATGCCTCCTCCCCGGACACAATGGAGGAATGCACCTGTGAATCACACCGTGATTGCGGTTGCAACTCCCCCGATGTGCAGTTTTTTAAATTGAAGAACCACTTTACCGATAAAAAGGGCTCATCTGTTGAAATTGACTTAACTCCGGTAACGCTCGCCCTGTTTATTCCCGCTCTGGCGGTGGTTCCTCCGGATACGGCAGGCCGGCAGAAACTCCCTGATCAGGCCTCGCCGCCACCCCTGATTCATCGTGACGGAATCCTCCACCTTTATTGCCAACCCAAAATCCCGGATCTCATTTGATTTAAGCCGTTTCATTACCAGGTTTGAAATTCTTAAATCATTAATAATGAGATCTTTATTAGTCTTTACTTGCATTTTGTTACAGCCGTTGATCTCGATATCCCAGGAGATCACCGGAGTAGTATCGGGATTGGATGACGGAAAAGTCCGCACGCTTCCCGGAGTAAATATTTACTGGGAGGATAGCCACCAGGGGACGGTATCCGACGGGGATGGCCGCTTCACCCTCAAGCAGAAGAGTGGTCAGCACATGCTGGTTTTCAGTTTTGTGGGGTACGAAACCCGGGTGGTCCATGTCAACGGCAATGGTCCCCTACAGGTGATTCTGGAACCCAACCTGGAGATCGGAGAAGTGGTGGTCACTGAGAAGGACCGCGGCAGTTATCTTTCTACGATTGATCCGATTCACACCGAGAGGATCGGAGGGGCTGAGTTACACAAGGCGGCGTGCTGCAGCCTGGCCGAGAGTTTTGAAACCAACCCGTCGGTCGATGTGAGTTACAACGATGCCATTACGGGTGCCAAACAGATACGTTTGCTGGGGCTGGACGGGATCTATTCCCAGTTGCAAACCGAAAACATCGCCAATTTCCGGGGGCTTGCAACCAATTTCGGACTTACCTATATTCCCGGACCCTGGATGGAGATGATCCAGGTATCTAAAGGGGCTGCTTCGGTGGTCAACGGGTACGGTTCGATTACCGGACAGATCAATGTGGATTTCAAAAAGCCGGACAGCCAGGAGAGACTGCATCTCAATCTCTTCGGATCTGCCGACGGGAAGCTGGAATTCAATGGGAACGGGAACATCAGGTTGTTCCGGGACAAGCTGACGACGGGGATTTTTCTTCATGCCGAAAATCTGAGCAACCGGATAGACCACAACCATGATGGTTTTCTCGACCATCCCTTAAACGACCAGTATCACCTCTACAATGTCTGGAAGTACAACAACCACAAAGGATTCATGATCCACGGGGCGTTTCGATTACTCAGCGATGACCGTTACGGGGGATCGGTGGATTTCATCCGGAAAGTACCGGCTTCCGGACAAAGTGCCTATAAGACGGGTATCGAAAACATTCTGGCCGAAGTTGTTTTCAAAGCGGGGTATGTCTGGCCTTCTCAAGATGTGGCCCTGGCCCTTCTTTCAAACATGGTCAGCCATGATTATTTATCTTCTTTTGGCAGGACAAGTTATGATGCCGTGGAGCAGCGCATGAATCTCAACCTGGTCCTTACCCTTGACCTGGATGATCACGGACACCATAACCTGAACATCGGAACAAGTTACTTCCGGGATGCTTTTGACGAAATCCTGAATGACCGGAATATGAACCGTCATGAGTCGGTTCTGGGTTTGTTTGCGGAGTATACCTTCAAACCCTCTGAAAAGCTGACGCTGATGACCGGGATAAGGGGTGACTTTCACAACATCCGGGGAACCTTTTATACTCCCAGGGCGCATGTCAGGTACCAGCCTGATCCCCGGTATACTTTCAGGCTCAGTGCCGGGAAAGGGTACCGCACTGCCAATGTTCTGGCCGAGAACAACCATCTCCTTGCCAACTACCGCCCCCTGGTTTTCGAAGAAGCCGTGTGGGAAGAGGCCTGGAATTACGGAGCCAGTTTTATCCGGAAATTCAATGTCGGGAACCGCGATCTCCAGATTACCGCGGAGTATTACCGGACTGATTTTTTGAACCAGCTGGTAGTGGATAAGGAATCGGTTGCAGAGCATATCCTCCTGCAGCCGCTGGAAGGCAAGTCTTACGCCAACAGTTACCAGGTAGACGTGCGCTACCCGGTGGTGAAGAACCTCGACGTGACGGTTGCCTGGCGGGTTAATGATGTCAAACAGACCATCGGCGGGAAACTCCTGGAAAAGCCTTACACCAGCAGGTACAAGGGACTTTTTACCGCCAATTACACCACCCGGCTGAAGAAGTGGATGTTTGACTATACGGTCCAATTCAACGGGGGCGGGCGCCTGCCGGCGCCGGGGATTGCCATCCATGACGGCTCTTCCCTGTTGATCCCTGACCCCGTCACCTTCCCATCCTTTACCCTGATGAATGGCCAGATCACACGCTATTTCAGGTACTGGAGCATCTATGCCGGCGGGGAAAACCTGACGGATTTCATACAGGACCATCCGGTCCTGGGAGCTGATGATCCGTTCGGACCCGGTTTTGATGCCACCAACATCTGGGGCCCTGTTTCGGGCAGAAGATTGTATGCTGGATTACGTTTCACCCTAAATTACAAATAAGATGAATTACAAGCTTTTATTAACCGGAATGCTGGCCCTGTTTTTTGCGACTTCACCAGCCGGCGCACAAAAGGTCAAATCCGACACCGTTTGCTTCAAGAGCAACATGCATTGTGCAGCCTGTGAAAAAACGGTCTTTGAAAACCTCCGTTTTGAAAAAGGGGTAAAGGACCTGAAGGTGGACCATGTTTCCAACACCATCAGGGTGGTCTATGCCCCGGGTAAAAATTCTTCGGAATCGCTTGCCGGCGCCGTTGAAAAGTTAGGGTATGAGGCCACCGAGATATCGGCGGACGAATATGGAACCCTGGTGAAAGCGGGTGAAAAGAAGCCCGCCACTTCAGCGGGGCAACCACACTGACCGGAAAACCCCACCGAGCCTCCAGGACAGGTACGGGCTACAGCCCTTTCAGGATATAGGCGATAAACACTCCTAAATAGTTGCCTATGGCGTAGCCGATAAGACCGTTTGCAATTCCTGTGAGAATGATTTCCTTGTTCCTGATCGAGGCTGCCACCGCCGGAACGAAGGGAGGGGAGAAGGTAAGCGCCGTGATTGTAATGATGGTGGTATCGGTATCGGCTTTGAAGATTTTCGATAAGCCGACGTGGACAACAATCGATCCGAAAACGGCGATCGCCACAAAAAGGAAAAGATTCAGGAACTGAATCTGAAATATCACACTAAGATCTGCCATGGATGCGATGACCAGAGAAAATACGATGATGAAGTACATCCCCAGTTGAAAGGTGTGTTCGATAGAGTTTATCTTTTTTACCAGCGATGCCAGGAGACCCAAGGTTGTGATGGAGAGGATGATGACTGTCGTTTGGATCTCTTTGGAAAACAGCAGGCTGATCCCAAAGCTGATTCCGACGATCACGACGGAAATGGCCAGTGCCAGGGAAAGTCTTTTGACGTGTTTCCAGGAGAGCATACCCAGGTAGTTGTCTACCCCTTCCGTATCCTGTATGACTTTGCACACGGCCTTGTGCCTTTTGGTATCGGAGAAGTGGGGAAGGATGAGATTCAGGGTCCGTTGGGCAATGGTCATCAGGAACAGGAGGACAAATGCGCTGAGCACCATGTCGTAGGTGTTGGTCAGGATGAAAACGGTGGGGGTTACTTTTAGTGCTGTGGCGATGGATACCAGGTTGGGGGTTCCCCCCGTGTAAACGCCGGTCAGCATTCCCCCTACTTTCCAGCCTTCCGGTATTCCATCCCCCAGCCAGAGGTAACCCAGGATAATGACGATGACCAGGGAGGAAACACCCAGAATCAGGGATTTTAACGCTTCGGGAGCCAGTCTGATCCACCTTCGCAGGTCGAGGGAAAAGAGGAGCAGGGGGATGGCAATCAGGATCATCACGTTGGAGATCATACTTTGCATGGAGGCGATCTGGTTGGCTGTTACATCACCGGCAACCAGGGTGCCCTGCTGTAGAAGGGATTCCACCTGGTCCGCAGGAAGGAAGAGTGAACCGTCAGGGGCAGGGAGCATGGAGCGCAGGGCAGCACTGCCTTTGGGCATAATCCCGATGTTTCCCAAAATGATCCCTAGCCCATAGGCAAAAGCAATCGCCCCCAATTTGTTGATCGTCTTGTTGATGTGGGTGAGATAAATGATCAGAACCGGCATCAGGAAATAAAAGAGCAGCAGAACAATGGTAAATATCATTTGGCTTCAGGTAAGTGTTTGCCAAAATTAATTTTTCTTTCCTTAACTCGTTACACCGGGAATCCTGAAATTATATTTAAATACAACGGATCTGCAGGTTAACTTGCCATCAACGACAGAAAGAGCCTTTGTATAGCAGTTTCCGGAATTTCAGCATTTTAAATTCTTCAGAAAAAATGGAATGATATGATCAGAAGATTGAAAGAACGGGACGTTCCGGGGTGTGTCAGAGTTCCAGATCGGCATCATGGATTTCGTTCCAGGGAAGGCCATGCTGGTTTAAGGCATCCATAAAGGGGTCAGGATCAAATTCTTCCACGTTGAAAACACCCGGTTTTTTCCAGAGTTTTTTCAGATACATCATGGCTCCGATCATGGCAGGCACACCCGTGGTATAGCTCACCGCCTGGGTTCCTGTTTCGGCATAAGCAACTTCGTGGCTGCAGTTGTTGTAAATGTAATACGTCTTTTCCTTTCCTCCCTTGACACCTCTGATCCGGCATCCGATGGAAGTCCATCCTTTGTAATCCTTCCCCAGATCTCCGGGATTCGGCAAAACGGCTTTCAGAAACTGGATGGGTACGATTTCATGTCCTTCGTACAGGATGGGATCGATACCGGCCATTCCGATATTTTGGATCACCCGGAGGTGGGTGAGGTATTCCTGTCCGAACGTCATCCAGAAACGGGCCCTTTTCAGGGTAGGGAAGTTCTTGACCAGTGATTCCAGCTCTTCATGATAGATGAGGTAAGATTCCTTGGGTCCGATCCCGGGGTAGGTGAGAGGTTTGTGGATTTCATGGGGTTCGGTCTCTATCCATTGTCCGTTTTCGAAATATTTGCCTTTCTGGGTTACCTCCCGGATGTTGATTTCCGGGTTAAAATTGGTAGCAAAGGCTTTCCCGTGTTCCCCTGCATTGCAGTCAACGATGTCAAGGTAGTGAATTTCATCAAAATGGTGCTTGGCGGCATATGCGGTGAACACGCTGGTCACCCCCGGGTCAAATCCGCAACCCAGGATGGCGGTGATGCCGGCATCCCGGAACCTCTCCCGGTAAGCCCACTGCCATTTGTATTCGAACCGGGCTTCGTCCCTCGGTTCATAATTGGCAGTGTCGAGGTAACTGGTCTCAGTTTCCAGACAGGCATCCATGATGGTTAAGTCCTGATAGGGAAGGGCTACGTTTACCACAATGTCGGGTTTGAAAGTGCGTATCAATGCCACCAGTTGTGGAACATTATCGGCATCCACCTGGGCAGTCTTCACCCGGTCCCCGCCGATCTTCCTGGCAATGGCATCACATTTTGACTTGGTACGGCTTGCCAGCATAATGTCCGTAAAAACTTCGGGCAGAGATGCCATTTTGTGCACGACGACGGTGCCCACCCCGCCTGCTCCGATGACTAAAACTTTTCCCATGGGACGGTATTTATTAAATCCAAATGCAAATATGCATTTTTAATTTCACTCTCCCGACAAAGCCTTCCTTACATTTTCCAGTTTTTCACCCGTGAGGGGATCCGAGGGTTTCAGTTCGCGGGCCCGGTGATACCACACTCGGGCGATGTTGTAATTCTTACTTCGGAAGGCATTATCCCCCTCTTCAATATATTTCCTGAAGACGTTCTCGGTATTCCCCTGCAGCCTTTCTTCGACCTTCATCTGGATATCGGCAATCTGGGAAAGGGCATAGCTGTCATTGGATTTTATGTTAAGCGAGCGGTTATACCATCCTCTGGCGACAGCCAGCTGGTCCGTCCGGAATGCCTCATCCCCCTTGTCGATGTAACCCTGGAATTCCCTTTCCAGTTGCGAGAGCTGTAAAGAGGCGATGATCCGGTTGATTTCCGCAATCCGGCCCGTAGGGTAAGGTTCCCCGGGCTTTACCGCCAGCGCCTTGTAATACCAGGCTCTTGAAACATTGTAACTCTTTTCGTCGAAGGCCTGGTCAGCCATGGCGATGATGCCGTTGTACAGGGCACTTGTCTCGTCAGTGATGGTTCTTCCGGGGCCACTCCCTTGTCCGGTGGAAGGTGCGGATTGCTCAACAGGGGTGACCGGAAGGACCGGTGCATCCCCTTTGTTGTTTTGCGCCAGTTTCTGCAGAATTTCGTCTATCTCCCTGATCTTTCTCTGGGGATACTCTTCTTCCGGTTTTATTTCTGAAGCCTTGCCGTAATTTTCACGGGCTTTCTCCCATTCGTTACTCCTCATCCCGGCGTCGGCGGCAACAAGGAAGTGACGGTATTTCTCGTCGTTTTGCTGCACCACCTGAAGACTGTCAATGGAGACCAGTCGGTTTTTCGGATGAATCTCATTTGGCTTCAGGAGCAGCGCATTCTTATAATTTGAAGCTGCCAGAACGAGTTGTTTGCTTTCGAAGGCCTGGTCCGCCAGCATGATCAGCCTGGCGTACTCTTTATTTCTGTTTTCTTCTGCGAGCCTGACTTTTTCTTCTTCCTGCCGGGCTTTTTCGGCTTCAGCCGCCAGCCGGGCGGCTTCTTCGCGGGCGATCCTTTCAGCTTCGAGGCGTGCCTTTTCAGCTTCGGCGGCTTCGCGTGCTGCCTGTTCTCTGGCCAGTTTCTCGGCCTCAAGCCGTGCCTTCTCTTCGGCCAGACGAATCCTTTCAGCTTCGGCGGCTTCGCGTGCTGCCTGTTCTTTGGCCAGTTTCTCGGCCTCGATCCGTGCCTTCTCTTCGGCCAGACGAATCCTTTCAGCTTCGGCGGCTTCGCGTGCTGCTTGTTCTTTGGCCAGTTTTTCAGCCTCAAGTCGTGCCTTCTCTTCGGCCAGACGAATCCTTTCAGCTTCGGCGGCTTCGCGTGCTGCTTGTTCTTTGGCCAGTTTTTCAGCCTCAAGCCGTGCCTTCTCTTCGGCAAGTTTTGCTTGTTCTGCCTCGATGGCGTCGATCCGGGTCACCATTTCCGCAGGATATTTCTCTTCGCTTTTTAAGGCCTGGGCTTGCTGAAAGGATTCCCGGGCGGGACCGTACTGTTTCTGCCTGAAAGCTTTGTCGCCGGCAGCGATGGCCGCATCATATTCTTTTTGGAGTGCGGCAAGGTCCGCCAAGATCTTTTCACTCTCGGTGATTTTCTCCTGAGGATAAGATTCTCCGGGTTTTTCTTTCAATGCATTCCGATATTCGGTGATGGCCCGGGCATACTGTTGCCGGTTGAAAAAATCATCGGCGAGGGCCACTGTTTCGTTGTACCGTTTCTCCTTCTCTGCCGCAGCCGCCAGCCGGGCGGCTTCTTCGCGGGCGATCCTTTCAGCTTCGCGGCGTGCCTTTTCGGCTTCGGCGGCTTCGCGTGCTGCCTGTTCTTTGGCCAGTTTCTCGGCCTCAAGCCGTGCCTTCTCTTCGGCCAGACGAATCCTTTCAGCTTCGGCGGCTTCGCGTGCTGCTTGTTCTCTGGCTTTTTTCTCCTCCTCCAGCCTGTTCTTTTCTTCCGCCAGCCTCATCATCTCTTCCTCAATGGCATCGATCTTATCCAGCATCTCTTCCGGATATTTTTCCGAGCTCTTGATTTTCAGGGCATCTTCATATCCCTTTCGGGCTTGTCTGTATTGTTGCTGTCTGAAAGCTTTGTCCGCCGTTGCAATAGCTTCGTTATAAGCCTTTTGGGTTGCAGTAAGTTCGGCCATGATTGCTTCTGCCTCTGCGATTCTTTGAGCGGGATAGGGTTCACCGGGTTTGATCTTCAATGCATTCCGGTATCCCTCGATTGATCCGCTATATTGCTGTAAGTTAAAAAGTTGTTCGGCCGAAGCAACTGCCTCCTGGTACTGTTTTTCAATCCGGGCCTGCTCTGCCTGAAGAGCTGCTTCCCGGGCAGTCTGCTCGGCCATAAGCCGGGCCTGTTCGGCAGCCTGCTTTTCCGCCAGAAGCCGGACCTGTTCAGCTTCGGCTATGAGACGGTCTATTTCACTGATCCGGCCTGTGGAGTATGCGTCACCGGGCTTGAGATAGAGTGCCTGGGAGTAATTATCCCTGGAAGCAGGGTATTCCCTGGCAGTGAATTGCCGGTCGGCTTCCCTGATAAACTGGTTGTATTTTTCCGTGGTCTGTTTTTCCAGTTCCTCCTGAAGTCCCAGGATGGCGATCAGATCATTAATTTCGGCAATCCGGTCTTTGGGATATTGTTCGTGGGGAAAAATCCGGCCGGCTGCCTTGTAGTCACCCAGGGACAATATGTACTCCCCCCTGTCGAATTCACTTGCTGCTTTAACCAGGAATTCGTCGTACTCCTTTTTCAATTCTGCCAGTTCGGCGGCAGTCAGCCGTTTCAGCAGGTCATACTCCCGGGTCACATTCTGGGACTGGAGGATCGCCTGGTCGATCAGCTTTTTGATCTGGGGATTGTTGTAATAAATTTCAGGGATGAAATTATCCACCGAGGGTGAATAAAATATCTTCATGATGGCATTTTCGGAAAAAGTGCGGTCAATTCCCTTGATTTCAGTAAACAGGGAAATGTCGACCGGGAAAGGCGGAAATTTGCGGTCCCTTCGGAGCACATCATTGGGAACATGCGTATTGATGGTCAGTTTCTGGGGAAAATTTTCAGGGCGGGTAAAAACAAGAACATAATCGTTATTAAATTCAAACCGCAGGTTGAACCTGCCGTCGGGAAGCACCTGGTAATCCTTCATAGGTTGACCGTTTCGGGTCATTCTGATGATAGTGCCATCCACACTGCCCTGTTCCGTAGTGATCTTCCCCGAAAGAAAAAGCCCTCCCGCCTCCTCCTGTCCGGCTCCTTTCAAAGGTAAAAGAGAGATCAGGAGGATGACGGGGGCAAACATCCTGTAAAACTGTTTCATATTCCTATGCTTACCAAACAAAAACGCAAAATAAAAGAAATAATTATCTGCTTGTTTTTTTTGATTCTAATCCCTCCATTTTTTGTGCCGGAAATTGGCGTTATGTCGGATTATTTGTGTTAGTTTGAATTAGCATGTAAAAAACAGGATGAAAAAAGAGCGGGCGGAAGTTAAAATAACTATTTGGGAGGCGTTGATACCGCTGGTTGCTCTGATCGGGATGCTCACGGCCAATGTTTTTATTTTTGAGGACACGCTGGCCGGCTCGAACCAGATGGCATTGCTGCTGGCAGCGGCCATTGCTTCATTGTTGGCCTTCAGGTTGGGGATCAGTTGGAAAAGGATCCTGAAGAAGATGGTCAATACGATTCATTCCGCGATGCCTGCTATACTGATTTTGCTGATTATCGGTGCTTTGGCAGGTGCCTGGATGATCAGCGGGGTGGTTCCGGCCATGATCTATTATGGCCTGGACATCATTTCGCCGCGTTTTTTTCTGGTTACGGCGGTAGTTGTGGGATCCATTGTCAGCGTGGCTACGGGGAGTTCCTGGTCGACCGTAGCCACCATCGGGGTGGCTTTATTGGGAATTGGCAAAGCCATCGGGATCAGCGATGCTGTTGTGGCGGGAGCGATCATCAGCGGGGCTTATTTCGGGGATAAGATGTCCCCCCTGAGCGACACCACCAACCTGGCACCGGCCATGGCAGGCACCGATGTTTTTACCCATGTGAGATACATGGTATATACAACCACTCCCTCAGTGTTGCTTACCCTGGGGATTTTTCTTGTATTCGGCTTCAGTTATGATTTTTCAGAGATAACGGTCGATGTAACCAATACCCGTACCGTCATCGGGGAGACTTTCAACATCAATCTCTGGCTGTTCTTGGTGCCGTTGTTTCTGTTAGCGATCATCATACTGAAGGTGCCTCCGTTGCCTGCTTTGCTGGCGGGAGCGCTGGCAGGCGCCCTTTTTGCCATCATTTTTCAGCCCCATATCATTGCTGAAGTTGCCGGAGGTTCGGGAAATCCCTTCAGGGACGGCTATCATGCTGCCATGCAGGCGATGTTCGGACAGGTGAATCTGACCACGAGAGACGCAGGTGTCAATGAATTGTTGAGCACCACGGGAATGCGGGGGATGCTGGATACCATCTGGCTGATTCTCTCGGCCATGATTTTCGGGGGAGCCATGGAAGCGGCCGGTTTTCTGCGGCGGATCACCCGGCCCATTATCCGGTATGCCAGAAGGCAGGGCTCTCTGGTGGCGGCCACCGTAGGAACCTGCATCTTTTTCAATTTTACTGCATCAGACCAGTATATCTCGATTGTCATTCCCGGCAGAATGTACCGGAAAGCCTATGCGGACCAGGGATTGAAACCCGAAGTGCTGAGCCGTGCCCTGGAAGATGCAGGAACCATGACTTCCGTGTTGATCCCCTGGAATACCTGTGGAGCTACCCAGTCCAGGGTGTTGGGCGTGGCCACCTTCGACTACCTGCCGTACTGTTTCCTTAACCTGATCAGCCCCCTGATGTCCATTTTCTTTGCTGTATTTAACATCAAAATAAGAAGAATAGACCAAAAATCATCCGGCCACGTACAACGAACAAAAAAAGAGGACGGGGAACCTATTTGAACAGCTTTTTAAGCCCTTCCCCGATTTTGTTGATCGATTTCTGAATCTCCTCTTTTGCCGCACTACCGACCTCTTTTTTTACCATTCTTTTGGCTTCCGTCAGGTCAATTTTAACTTCCGGATTATTTACCGGCCCCTTGATAGCGACGGCAACGGGTATGACTTTGATATTTTGTTGTCCGGGAAGAATGCCGATTGTATTTTGGACATTTGTACTCAGGGCATCGCGGTTGATCATGAAGTCGATGCTCATGTCAATGAGGTTTTCGGCATTCAGCTTCCCGGAGAACGTCGCTTCCTGTTCCGAGATCTTTGTTTTAAAAGGTTTCAGGAGCAGATTTCCGTTTTCAATGGTAAAACTGGCGGCGAAATCATCGATCTTGAGATCGCGGAGGCGCTCTTCGTTCAACACGCTTTTGATTTTGTTGAAGACCGGGGAATTGAGGATTTGCAGGTTCATGGTATTGAGTGATCCATATCCGTTCAGGCTACCCATCCTGAGTCCCATATTTTCGTCGAGCTGACCTTTCATCTGGATGCTGGTAGTGAATTTCCCTTTGCTCTGTGCGGCAATGGGAATGTAATTCCTGACCAGTTTCAGTGACCTGAAGGCAGTAGGGATGTCAAAGCTGACCAGGTCGAGGGACAAATTGACCAATGGTGATTTCTCGGGCGTATTCTGGTAGGTGCCTGCAAGTTTCAGTTCACCGTCCATGATGTTCATGTTCAGTCCTTTCAGGTCAAGTTTTCCGTCATTGACCTGTATCTGTCCTTTGATATTGCTGATGTTCAGCCTGTCGTACAATACTTTGCTGACGTCGGTCTGCAAGGTCAGGTTCATTCTTTCGGGGACTTCGAATGAAGAAGGTGCTGTTGATAGGGTATCGTCTGTTGGCCCTGAAGGAGGCTGTTTCGTCGGGCTTGCATCACTCCCGGCGGGTTTCATCATGCCCATCAGTTCATTCAGGTTCAGAAAATCAGATTTCAGAGATACGTTGCCGGTGAGGTTCCCTTTGTCAAAGAGGTAGGGATAGTAATCGGAGACCGATCCGGCCAGGGCGAAGTCACTCTGCCCGATTTTTACGTCCATTTGGCGGAGGTTCACCCTTTCGGGTGCAAAATCGAGATTTCCGGAATGGACAGCCACAGGCATGGTCAGTTTGTTGCTTTCATACGAGAAATTGTTCAGGGCAATGATGCCGTCGGTTTTGATCTGCTCATACTGCTTGTTTTCTATGGCCGACATGTTGCCGGCCACGCCGATGTTGACATCCAGCAATCCTGAAACCAGAACGCTGTCCATGGGAATGGCGTCCTTCAGATGATCGAAATTCACCTTGCCGGTCAGATTGCCGGCAAAGCGCATATCTCCCAGAAGGTTGTCAAGTCCGAGGGATAAATCGAGGGGATTGTTCCTGACTTCGGCGTGGGCATCAGAAATGCGGAGGGAAGTCAGTTCAAAGCCTCCCTGTGGTTTTGTTATAGCAAGCTTTGCGCTTACATTCCGGATCTCTTCAGGCAATCCGGCATATTGCAGATTTCCGTCTGAAAGGCGGAACATCAGGTTAAGAGCGGGATAACTCTCTTCAGCGTTAAATCCCTTGAAAGATCCGGAAAGGTCGGCCTTCCCCTTTGCCCTGAGGTCTTTCAGATAATGTTCATAATCAGTGGGTACAAGGGATAAGAAATCGGCCAGTTCTGATACTTTCGATACAAACCGGAGGTCAAAGAGGATGGAATCGCCGGGGATTGAGAATGTTCCGTCCACGGCGAGGGGCAATTCGTTCACCAGCAATTCACTTTCGCCGAACCTGAAATTCCAGGTGTCAAAATTGATGTCGAGGGCTGACTTCAGGGTAAGCCGTTTGTCGGCGATATAGGAGACGGAATCGTAAATGAGGTTGAATTGTCCGGCGGCGCCTTCTGCTTTCAGACGGGTACTGCTGCCGTACATGTCCCCCTTCAGCGCCAGGTTAATATCGTTGAATCCGACAAAAAGGGGAAGTAGGAGGTCGGTATAGGTAACCTGGCTATGGTTGATGACGATTTTGTTCAGTTCCATGCCGAAGGAGCTTTCACTCCCTTCCTGTGCCGGGGAGGTGCTTTCCTCTTCTTCAGGAAAGATGTCCCAGTTGGCAAGCTCCTTTTCATTAACCTGCAGCATTAACCTGGCGTCGTCGATGATGAGTTCGTTAAGCGTCAGATTCCCGGGTGTCAGCAGGTCAAACAATCCGAATGTGGAGGAGAGTGATTTTATGTGGAGCAGGGTATCCCCGGCGAAGGAATCTTCTCCGGTGATCACCACATTCCGCAGTGAAATTGCGGCTTTGGGGAAATTCCTGATCACGGACAACCTGAAGTCGTCAAAGGAGACCTCTGCCCTGAGGTTTTTGTTGATGGTGCTTTTGGTTTTTTCCAGCAAGGCATCACGGAACAAAAACGGGGAGAGCAGCAGGGTCGTTACCAGTAGTAATGCCACGACGGCAGCAATGATATAGCCCTTTTTCATTTTTTATTTTATAACTGTTGAACTATTCCTGTACGATAAGTTTACGCAGAAGTTGCAACGCGGATTGTGATGCCCGCGTAATATTTTTCTCTCTGTCATTTCCGAAAACGAATTTTTCACAAAAAAATTTTGCCGGACCCGTTGCTGCAATCCAAATAGTTCCGACAGGTTTTTCTGCAGAGCCTCCCTGGGGTCCAGCAATTCCTGTTGTAGCCAGAGCGTAGGTGGTTTTCATCAAGGTTGCTGCCCCGCGTGCCATTTCCAGGGCTGTTTCACGGCTCACGGCGCCGTGGTTGCGGAGGGTTTCGGGATTCACACGGAGAAGTGCGGTTTTCAACTGGTTCGAATAGGCGGTGACGGAGCCTGAAAACCAGGCGGAACATCCCGGTGTCAGGGTGATCAGGTGTGCGATATTGCCTCCGGTACAACTCTCGGCCACTGATAGGGTGGCTTTTCTTTGCGCGAGCACTCTTCCGATGGCCAGGGCCAGGGTTTCATCATCGTACCCGTAAACGGCGTCTCCGACGAGGGGTAAAAGAAGAGCGATCTGCCGGTCAATTTCCGCTTTGAGTGCCTCAAGGTCTGATCCGGAGGCGCTGAGTCTGAGCCGTACGGCCATCGGACTGGGAAGGTAGGCTAACCGGATATGGGAAGGCAGGGCATTTTCCCAGGTTTCAATTTTTTCGGCCAGCACCGATTCGGGAATTCCCTGGGTCAGAACGGTTTTGTGAAAGATGGCTCCTGTGCGCCCTGTCGCGATGAGCCGGGGAAGGATTTCTCCGGTCATCATGGTTTCCATTTCGTGGGGTACCCCCGGCATGGAGATATAAATTACAGAATCCTTTTCGAACCACATGCCCGGTGCAGTGCCATTTTTGTTGGGAATGACGGTGCAGGAGCGGGGCACCAAGGCCTGATCGCGGTTCAGCCGGTTCAGGGGAATCCCTCTGTTTTTGAAACGCTCTGAGATGAAATCGAATGTTGCCTGGTGAAAAACCAGTGTGGTTCCGAAGAAATCGCAAAGGCACTTTTTGGTGATGTCGTCTTTCGTGGGGCCCAGGCCTCCCGTCATCAGCACCAGGTCGCACCGCTTCCCTGCGTCGGCGAGGGCGGCGTGAATGTCACCGGCATGGTCCCGGATGGAAACGATGCGGTTGGTTTCAATTCCCGATAGAGTGAGCTGACGTGAAATCCATGCCGAATTGGTGTCTGATACCTGTCCGATCACAATCTCATCGCCGATGATGATGATTTCAGCTTTCATTCCTGGTAATAATTATCTGACGACCTGATGAATCTGATCACCGGAATTCCGATACCGGTCTGTTCCGGGGATTCTTCCCGAAATCTTCATTGGGGGTACTTCCCATTTCGAGTTCCAAAACGCCTCCTCTGAGGATATCGTTGTGGGTGATATAACTCTTTTCCCAGGGCGATCCGTTCAGCCGTGCTGACCGGATGTAGATTCTGTCAGGGCCGTTGTTCAGGGCTTTGACAGTAAACCGTTTTCCATTGGTAAGGTGAAGTGTTGCCTCCTCATGGAGGGGGCTGCCCAGGACGTATGCTGAATTGACGGGATTCACGGGATAGAATCCAAGGGAGGAGAAGATATACCATGCTGACATCTGGCCACAGTCTTCATTGCCGCAGATGCCGTCGGGTGTGTCGTGGTAAAGATGTTCCAGGATGTACCTGACTTTTTCGGCGCTTTTCCATTGCCGGCCCGCATAAGCATACAGGTAGACGGTATGGTGGCTGGGTTCGTTACCGTGGGCATACTGGCCTATCAATCCCGAAATGTCGGGAGAAGCGCCTTCGTTCAATTCCGAACTGATCAGGAAGAGTGAATCAAGCCGGTTAATGAAGCGGTCATCCCCGCCCAGGAGAGAAATCAATCCTTCCACATCGGTGGGAACCATCCATAAATATTGCCAGGCATTCCCTTCCGTGTAATTTCCCTGTTCATGGAGGGTGAAGACCGGGTGGAACGGAATACTCCAGCTTCCGTCATAGTTTTTCCCCCTGAAAAAACCTACGGCAGGATCGAAATAGTGACGGTAATAGCCGGCCCTTTCTTTAAATAGCAAGTAATCCTCCTCTTTGCCCAGGGCTTTGGCTGCCCGTGAAACAGCCCAGTCATCCACGGCATATTCAAGTCCTTTGGAAACCGATTCGCGCACGGAGTCTGCGGCCACCCATCCGATGGAGTTCACAAATTTCAGCCCGTCACCGTCATCTGATAGTGCTGTGTTTTTCATTGCTTCGAAGGCTTTGTCCCTGTCGAAGGTTCCGATATCCTTCAGGATGGCATCGGCAATCACCGGAATCGAGTGATTCCCTACCATGGTTCCTGTTTCATTTCCCATGAGATGCCATACCGGAAGGCTTCCCTGCTGTTCATAGATGGCAAGCATGGAATTCACAAAGTCGCTGACCCGCTGAGGGTCAAGCAGCGTGTAAAGGGGGTGGGCCGCCCGGTAGGTATCCCAGAGTGAAAACACGGAATAATTCTGAAAACTGGCATTCCTGTAAACTTCTTTGTCGCTTCCCCGGTAATCGCCGTTGACATCGTTAAAGAGCGACGGATGGATCATCAGGTGATACATCGCCGTGTAAAAGGTTCTCAATTGGGAAGTATCACGCGTTTTTACCTCTATTCGGGAGAGTTCCCGGTTCCATTTGTCACGGGCTGAGGAAACCACCATCCCGAAATCCCAACCGGGGATCTCTCCGTCGATGTTGGCGCGGGCATTCTCTTCCGAAACCGGCGAGATGCCTGCTTTTATCATAATTTGTTTTTTTACGGGAGGATAGAAGGTCAGCACTCCTTTCATAGCTTTTGAGGTATCACCAGGGGTAATTTCGCTCAGGTCGGGGGAAAAGAGGCGGATTTCATCCGGTTTTTCCGACAGTTCCAGGGCAAACCAGAGCCGCTGATCGGGCGCCCATCCACGGGAATAACGATATCCTGAAAGCAAAGCATCCCCGTTGGGCTTGAGTTCCGCGGCAGTGACCATGTCCCATCCTATGCCCTGTCGCAGGTCGATGATGATGCGCGCTGTATCCCCTTCCGGAAAAGTGTACCGGTGGAATCCGACCCGCTCCGAAGCAGTAACTTCCGCTTTTATCCCGTAAGTTTCCAGATCAACGGAATAAAATCCGGGAAAGGCTTTCTCTCCTTCATGGGAGTAAAAAGAGGCATACCCGCCGGAAATATCCTCCTGTCGGCCGGGGAGGAGCCTGAGCTTGCCAGTATATGGCATCAGATGAAGATCTCCCAGGTCCCCAATGCCTGTTCCGCTCAGGTGTAAATGGGAAAAACCGGTCAGGATGCTGTCGGAATAATGATATCCTGAACACCAGTCCCACCCTTTGATGAAATTCACGGGGCCCAGTTGAACCGCACCATACGGGACACTGGCTCCCGGAAAAACATGACCGTGGAAATCAGTTCCGATAAAGGGATCGACATAGTCGACAGGATGAAAACCCGCATCCGGCCTGTTGCATGCCACCAGGGCAGACAAAAGGAAAAAAGCTGCTGATAGCCTGATCTTCTGCATGATTCGATTTTTTTTTTTTGAAACAGCCGAAAGTACAAAAAAATACCGGCGCAGGCCGGTATTTCATCCATTAAAAATTTTACGATCGTATAACTATTGGAGTAATCTCATTGGTTAGTCGACAAGAGGAATTTATTGATGTTGTCAATGAACATTTTTTTTGTGTCCTCCTTCGTCCGGGCAATTCCGGCCATCATGGTAGGTTTACCACTCTTCGGGATGTAAAGGAATAGCGGGATGCTGCGCACTCCGAAAACCGCTGCCAGTTCCTTCTCTTTCTGGGTGTCAATTTTATACACATTGATTTTGTCGGCGAATTCATGCGAAACTTCTTCCAGAATCGGGGAAGCCGTCCTGCACGGTCCGCACCAATCCGCATAAAAATCGATGATGGCTGGTTTATCCCCCAAAAAGATCCATTCCTTGGGATTCTTCTCATAGTTCCATACCGACTTCAGAAATTCGGCCTTGGTAAGCATCTTTGTTCCCCCCTGCGAAGCTGCAGCTGCGTATGGTGCCGGTTCCCCGGCCCCGGCAGATTCAGCGGTCTGCCCTTCACTGGCAGCCGGAGCAGCCATCTCCGCGGTCATTTCTGTTCCCCTGCCGTCCTTCATCTCTATCCCGCTGTTCGCCCTCGAATCTCCGCAGAAAACAGCGACCAGGGCCGCAATCATTATCAAAAATGCTAACTTTTTCATCCGTAGTTTCCTTAAATTCTTAAAACAATTTTTCGGTTCTTCTTTGCAAAAATATCAAATTTGTTATTTCTGCAGGTTAATTTGAACATCAATAATCACGCCACAAATATAATATATAAATATATAAATTATTAAATATAACAATCCGGATTAGAAAAAGTTTAGTAATTTCATGACCGGATTTAATCGGGAAGACGCAACGCTATGCCGGGATTTTTCGTCTTTCTGGAAAAGGAGGGAATACTATGAGACGATTGATTATTGCAGTGATGGCAGCGGGACTTGTTTTGATGACATCCTGTCTGACCGATGATGACCATTACTCATTGGACAAGATGTGGATAGGTCTGGGAATGGCAGATAAGGGGAGCGACGATGGCTTCAAGATAGAGATGGATGACGGATCGGTTCTTTTCCCTGCCGTTAAGAATTTTAATGAGAGCCAGTTGGAGGATAGCGACAGGGTTTTGGTGAATTACACAATCCTTGGGGACAAGGTTATCACGGAATTGCAAAAAGAATATTATGTCAGGATCAATTCTATAAGAAAGATTCTGAAGAAGGGGATTCTGGACATCACGCCGGCCATTGCCGACAGCATCGGAAACGATCCGGTCACCATCAATAAGGTTTGGCTAAGCAGGAATCAGTTGCTCAATTTTGAGTTTCATTATTTTGGCGAGAGCAAGGTACATTATATCAACCTGGTAAAAGAGCCGGGGGATCTGCATGCTGAGGATCAACCCATTAAGTTGGAATTGAGGCACAACAGCAATGGGGATGCGGAGCGTTTTCCCATGACCTCCCTGGTTTCGTTTGATTTGAAAGCTATCCGGATCGTGGGGCTTGATTCGGTAGCCTTCCATGTCACATCGCAGGATTATGACGGTGAGGAGCACACTTTTGATGGGGTTTATCATTATTGATCGCAGGGAGGCCACGCAGTAAGAGATCATTTTTAGTTTTCATAAAATCGGCTTATTTTCGGTGAAAATTAAAATGATCGTTATGAAGCGGAGTATACTCATTGTTATTTTGTTTTCCCTGTTGGCTTGCCAGGAGCGGCCGTCAGAACAGGAATGCGGGAATAATTTTGTGCCTGAGACCCCCCGGTTATCGTCACCCGTGATGACTCCGGAAGTTTTGTGGTCGTTCGGCCGTTTGGGGGATGGTGTGGTTTCACCCGACGGGAAATCGGTGGCTTATACGGTAACTTACTACAACATTTCGGAGGACAAGTCGTACCGGGATATTTATGTGGCGGACACGGAGCATGGCGGGGGGGACCGGATAACGGACACTGCAGACCGGGAATCAGGGCTTCAGTGGCGGCCTGACGGGGAAAGGATCGGGTACCTGTCGGCGGCATCGGGAACGATCCAACTGTGGGAAATCAATCGGGACGGAACGGGAAAGAAACAGGTATCCCGGTCGGATGCCGATATCCATGGGTTCTGCTACAGTCCTGACCAGACGAAAATTCTCCTCATCAAAAGCGTTAAGCTGGATCAGGACATTCATGATCTTTTCCCGGATTTGCCGAAAGCCGATGCCCGGCTTGAGAATGATCTGATGTACCGTCACTGGGACAGCTGGCATGATTACACGTACAACCATATTTTCGTCGCCGGTTACGAAGACGGCACCATAACGGCGGAAAAGGACATCATGGAAGGAGAGCGTTATGACAGTCCGACAAAACCCTGGGGCGGTATTGAAGAGATTGCCTGGAGTCCTGACGGGAAAAAGGTGGCATACACTTGCAAGAAGCTCACCGGAAAAGCCTATTCCCTTTCGACCAATACCGATATATACATATATGACACGGAAACGGGTGAAACGGTCAACCTTACCGAGGGGATGCCGGGATATGACAAGAATCCCCGTTTCTCGCCCGATGGCCGCATGATTGCCTGGGAGAGCATGGCGCGTGACGGGTACGAAGCCGACAAGATCCGGCTTTTTGTCGCTGATTTGCTTACCGGTGAAAAGAAAGATTATTCAGCTTCCTTTGACCAGAATTCGGAACAGTTGTGCTGGAGCAGTGACAGCCGGTCCCTCTTTTTTATCAGTTCCCGGGAAGCCACTTCCCAGGTTTTCAGGCTGAACATTCCGGACGGGGAGATTATGTGCCTTACTGACGGCATTCACAATTACGGTTCGCCGGCCATTGCAGGAGACAAGCTTGTGGTTACAAAAACATCGATGTCGCAACCTGCGGAATTGTACCTGGTGGATCCTGTTTCCGGGTCATGCAGTGCTCTCACGGAAGTGAACAAGGGACTCCTCGACCAGCTTACCATGGGGAAGGTGGAGAAGCGGTGGATCAAAACCACTGACGGGAAAGAGATGCTGACCTGGGTAATCTATCCTCCTGAATTTGACCCTTCAAAAAAATACCCTGCTCTGCTTTATTGCCAGGGCGGTCCCCAGAGCACCGTTGACCAGTTCTGGTCCTATCGCTGGAATTTCCAGATGATGGCTGCCAACGGTTACATCATCGTAGCTCCCAACCGGAGGGGGGTTCCGGGATTCGGGCAGGCCTGGAATGAGCAGATCAGCGGAGATTACGGAGGACAAAACATCAGGGACCTCCTTTCTGCCATTGATGAAGTTTCCAAAGAGCCTTTTGTTGACAGCCAGAGGTTGGGAGCGGTAGGTGCCAGTTACGGGGGATTTGCCGTCAATTATCTGGCGGGGAATCATAACGGCAGGTTCAAGGCTTTCATCAGCCATTGCGGCATTTTTAATTTTGAACAGCAATATGTGACCACGGAAGAGATGTGGTTTGAGAATTTCGATATAGGCGGTCCTTTCTGGGAGGCTTCCAACGAGACTGCCCGGCGCTCCTATTCCTTTTCTCCTCACCGCTTTGTGCAGAACTGGGATACCCCCATCCTTGTCATCCACGGGCAGAACGACTTCCGGATTCCCTATACCCAGGGGATGGGAGCCTTCAATGCGGCGGTTCTGAAAGATATTCCCGCCCAGTTCCTTTTCTTCCCGGAGGAGACACACTGGGTGCTGAAACCCCAGAACGGAATTCTTTGGCAGCGTGTCTTTGCCCAGTGGCTGGATAAGTGGCTGAAGTAGCTGAGGCTCAAGCTGAGGCTGAGGCTGAGGCTGTTACTTCCGCTGAAGTTTCGGCGACTGAAAAAGGCTGAGGCTCACCTCGGCTAAAGCTTCGGCAACCGAAGAAGGTTGAGACTGAGGTTGAGATTTGTGGCATAATTGGCATAAATTCAGGATATTCTATTTGAGGTTTATGGCTTGAGATCCCAGATTTATGACTCAATATTCGGGATGGAGAAGGGTCGGATTTATAATTTCAGATTTCCTTCATCAGGTCGTAAATCGATGCGAAAGTCCGGGTGTTGCCGCCTGAAGTGAGCTGCCACAGGGTGTTTCCCCCTTCTTCCGGGCCGATAATCAGGATATGGATGGCGGCGTCTTCTTTTGAGGAGATGGTGAACCCCCTTCTTGCGAGTGCGCGCCTGGTCCAGTAGGCGGTTTCACCGTCACCTTCAACCCAGGCGTTGCCTGAAGCATTTTTATGAAAGAGGAAGTCGCCCGTGGGTTTGTAAAATCCGATCAGCGGATTGTTGAAGAGAAGGCCGAGCCATCCCTGCATTACTGCATCTTCAGGCGCGCCTTCAAAGGCACCGTTGTCAGTCAGGAGCCAGAATTTGTCCATTTCACGAAGGGCGATATGAAGGTCATGGGTCGAGAGGAGGATGGTTTTACCGGATTGCCGCGCCAGTTGATGGAGCAGGTGGAAAATTTCGTATTTTCCGTTCACATCCAGGAAGGCGGTGGGTTCGTCCAGCAGGATGAAGGGAGTATCCTGGGCGACGGCTCTGGCGATCATTGCTCTTTGGCGTTCCCCGTCGCTTAATTGGTCTGCCTGGCGCCGGGCATATTTTGTAAGTCCCGTTTTTTCCAGGGCTTCAGCTACCGCTTGTTCATCAGAAGCTTGCATCCTGCCGAACCAGTTGGTATAGGGGAACCTTCCATAGGCTACCAGGTCGGCTACCTGCATATGGGTCAGGTGAATCCTTTCCGTGGATACGAAGCTGATCATCCTGGAGCGTTCCCGGGGGGTTAGTTTTTCGGCGGTCATGCCGTTCCACAGGATTTCACCCCCCAAAGATTTCAAAAATCCTGCCATGGTGTGCAGCAAGGTGCTTTTGCCGATTCCGTTGCGACCGATCAGGGCGATCATTTCTCCCCCTGAGGCAGAAAAGGTGATCCCTTCCCGCGTAAAAGCGGGTTCCGGAGCGGTAGTGGCATATCCGATTTTCAGGTTGTTCACCCTTATTCCGCAGGTATCGCAGCTACTGATCACAGGGCGGTGAATTTCTTATTTTTCACAATCATCCAGATTACGACGGGGATTCCCAGCAAAGCCGTTACGGAATTGATGGGCAAAGTAGTGGAGAATCCCGGAAGCTGGGCGATAATGTCGCTCACAAGCATGGCGTCGGCTCCCAGGAGGAGGGTTGCCGGCAGGAGAATGCGGTGGTTCTGGGTTTTGAAGATCACCCTGGCCAGGTGGGGGACGGCGATCCCGATAAAGCCGATCGGGCCGCAGAATGCGGTAATGGTGCCTGCCAGCAAACTGGCGCTGAACAATATGACCAGCCGGCTTCCCAAAATATTGACCCCGAGTGAACGGGCATAGGTTTCGCCCAGGAGTAAGGCATTCAGCTCTTTCATTTTGAGGAATGCCAGAAAGATGCCTGCCGCAACTGCCGGAACCACCACAGCCAGTTGTCGGGTGGTTATGCTCCCCAAGCTTCCCATGGTCCATACGATGAAAGCCTTCAGCATGGACTCGTTGCTGAAATACTGGAGAATGGTGACAATGGCTCCGGCAGCTCCCGAGAAGAGAATCCCCAGGATCAGGATAGTCATGTTGTCGTTAACCCGTGCGGAGACAAAAAGTATGAGGAGCATTACGGCGAACGATCCCCCCCAGGCTACCATGGCCAGGGACCAACTGCCCGTTAAGGAGAGTCCCGTCGTCAGAAGTGAGGAGAATCCGAGGGCAAAGATGGCCACTGCCAGGCTTGCGCCGGCGCTGATCCCCAGCACATAAGGCCCGGCCAACGGATTCCTGAAAACGGTCTGCATCTGCAAGCCGCTCACCGACAAGGCAATGCCAGTCACCAATGCAGTGATTGCCTTGGGCAGTCTGAAGTCAAAAACGATACTCCTGACTTCTGACGAAGCGCTTTCAGGGGACCAGAGGGCCGTTAACAGTTCCCGGAGAGGGATCAGTACCGAACCGGACAAAATGTCAAGAATAAAAAAAAGCGCCACCGCCACCGTCAGGAGAAGAAAAAGGAGGCACCGTCTTTTCCGCGAAACAAACAATTCCGGTGTGCTCATTTGATTTCCCGGTAATAGGTTAACTCTTCTTCCGGCAGCAATCCCGGATGAAATATCCTGATCAGGTCAGAAAGGATCAGGTCGGGGCGAAGGGTGCCGCTTTCCCAGAAATCCATCCCTCCCCCGGGTGTGGAACGCTTGTTGTTGTTGTAAATCCGGGCATTTCTGAAAAGCGGGAACTGACTGAAACGGCTGTCGGCGGCGATGATGTCGCTTTTGGATGCGACATTTCCGGTATTGATCCATATAGAGGCTTCCGAAGAGAGGGTGATGGCCTTTTCCCGAGAGATTACATAACTCTCATGTGAAGGGTTGTCCCGGCCGACATATATCCCTCCCGCATCGGCAATCAGTTGGGCCAGGTAAGATCTGCCTCCGGGGATCCACCAGACATCCCGGTAAGGTAATCCGACCATCACGAAGGGACGTTCATCTGCCTGTCCTGCTTTGTTCGCCAGCTTGAGGTATTTTGTTTCGATCTCGCTGAAAATGGAGTCTCCCTTTGACGCTTTCCCGAAAAACTCGGCAGTAAACCTGATCCATTCGGCTTTTCCCAGAGGGGTTTCCTCGAGATATTCCGCCAGGATCACCGCCGGAATCCCCAAATCCCGGAACTTGTCGAGAAAACCCACGATTTCATTGTCGACCCCGTAAACCATTACCAGGTCGGGTTTCTGACGAATGATCCCTTCATAATCGAGGTTCGGTCCATATCCGACATCCGTGATTTTTCCTTCCGCGATACGCATCTCGATTTCCGGATTGCTCACATAGCGGATTCCGGAAATGCCGGAAATGCTTTCCGCTTCTCCCAGCGCTTCCAGAAATGCCAGATGGGAAGTGGACAGACAGATCACCCGTCTGACAGGTACCCTGATGATATTTTTGCCCGTCAGACCATCGGGAAGAGTGTCCCCACGGGGTATCAGGTAATATTCCACCTCCACATTCCGGGCTTGTTCCCAGGGATTACGGACCTTCAGCACGGAATACCCCTCATCCTGTTGTATGGTAAATCCCATGGCATAATGATTCCCTTCGGGCACCGCAGGTTGTTGCCGTTCTGGATGGCATGACTGAATAACCAGCATCCAGGAAATCATCAATAATAACCTCTGCTTCATGCTTAACGGTCTCTGACAAGGAGAATTTTGTGGCGTGCAGAGAATGCGCCACTACCTACGTTTACGATATAGATTCCCGGTGTATTCCCGCGGAGGTTGATTTCCACATGTCTTCTGCTGATCCGGTTCAGGTAAAAGGGAACCTGCTGACCGAGCAAATTACAGACGAAGAGCGAGTGTTCATCAATATCATCTTTCGTCAGGATATGGAGGGTTGAAGTGACCACCGTGGGGTAAAAAAACGCCGGGTCCGGTTCGGGTGTGGAAAAGGTATCCGTATTTTGGTTCCCGATGTTGCAGGCGAGCAACTCCATTGCCAGGTTTCCGTGATATCGGGATGGATTGGTACTGTAAAAATCCTGCCAGCTACCGTTCCTTTTAAGGAAAAAACTATTTTCCGGCCCATCGGTCCGGAGGGAGTGGTAAATGGCGACGGTATCGCCGGTTCTGATATTTTCTAAGTTAACGGCCACCAGGAAAGTATCCACTGGTTGCACCGCCGAAGCGAATTCTAGGAGATTCATGGCATCGGGAAAGAAGTTCTTCAGAAAAACAGTATCGGCCACCGTTCGCAATGATATGACTTCCCCCTGAACGTCATAAATTTTAATTGTCAGGTAGCTGTTGGGATTGTCATTTTTTATTTTTCCTATCCCCAGGGAGACTCCGCGAAGGGTTTCTCTTCCCGGAAGGCTGAATTTTTCGGCTACTTCGGTGATCCCCGAATTGTTGGTTCCGCTCCAGTAACCACTGTTTACTCCGTTGGTGTCCATCATCCTGAGCAGTTCATGATGGTCGCCGTTTCGCATGTGGGTATACGTTCCACAGAGGTTTTCCCCTTCGTTGAATTGTTTACCGTCGAGGGAGGTCGGATTTGTTTTTGCCGGATCGAGCCAGTATTTCAGTTGTTTTGTTGAATCGGATCTGTAGTTCCAGGCCATGTCAAAGCGGGCAAAATAGTCATTTACCGGGTTGGCGCAATTGGCGGCACCTCCCGACAGTGTTCCGGTCAGCTGACTGTCGCTGTTGAAGAGAGGCCCGCCGGAAGATCCGATTTCCGTAGTGCCGGCATCCCATCGCTGAACCTTCCGGAATCCGTTCTTCAGAAAACCGGACTGAAATGATGATATCGCAGGAGATTGATAATCAATGGCGATTTTTTTGATATCCCCCTGGGGGTGGTGAATGGATGCCATGGTGTCGGGCTGTATGGAACTCCTGTTCCATCCGGCATAGTAAGGACGGAAGGAGGGGGGCGGTGGCGTTGAAAGTTCCACGAGTGAAAAATCGAGACTATCGAGGGTGGCTTTCAGTTTGCTGCCTGACAGGGAATGGCTGACATCGCCGTCGAGGGGACCGCAATAGGGACTTTCGTAATTGAAAAGAAACAGGGATCCGTTGGCTTTGAGCGACGTACTGATGCAATGGTTTGCCGTGAGAACATAGGGCTTTGCATTTTTTGCCGTATTGTTGACCAGGGCTCCCGAACAGAGATCCCTGCCCTGGACCATGATCCGGCAAACGCTGTTCTGCACGGCCCTCCAGCGGTCAGCGACGGCGCAATTCACATCCTGATTGCACGATTCTGCCATGATGCCCATGGGTCTTCGCTCGTCCACATATTTCAGAATTCCCAGAAAATCGTGGTTGACAGCCGTGATTACAAAATCGTCAACACTGGTGCCATGTTCCGGAATCTCATATTGAACGGTGAGTTCGTCTCCCGGAAGCGGGGAAACAGAAAAAATCCCTGATTCGCTGTTGTTCCGGGCAGTGAAAGCCCCTGAAACAAACTGCTGCCCGGAAGTGAAGAGATACATACGCGCCTGGCCGGGAAGTGCGAATCTTTCAAAAATCAGGTTGAGGGAGAGGGCTCCTTCCGACCGGATGGTGAATTGCCAGATGTGCCATCCGTCTTCAGAAAGGTTCCAGGAGCCATGGGTCGACGGGGAAAATTGAACTTCAAAGGTATGCGCAAAACGAAGGGGCTTTAAACCTCCGGCTTCCTCTTGTATCTGGCGGCTTTGCCACATGAGGAATTCGTTGCTGACAGCCGGCATGGTCACCACGTCCGCCGTGCCCCGTTTCAAAGGAGCGATCTTCCGCGGAGTTCCTCCTGATGATAATTGCCCGCGTGCTGTCCCGCAGAACAGAAACCCAAATAGAAGCGTTATGGTAAAAACTCTGTTCATGTTATTCTTTGCAGGTCAAATGTAAGATTTTTCAGGAAAACTTGCTATCAGTTTTTCATCCTGGGGAAGTACTGGGCGTGAAACTCACCTGCTTTTGTTCTTCAATTCCCGGGCCGGGAATCTGAAAAATAAACGGGGCCGTCAGCCCCGTTTACATCCGGCTCGTTATGCCGGATTATTAGTCAGATGTACCCTGAACCAGGGTAACAGATCACTCATTAGTATTTGTTGTAACCGCCACGGTCCCCGCCACGGTCCCCGCCACGGTCCCCACCCCGGTTACCACCGTAACCGCCACGATTGCCACTATAACCGCCACGGTTGCCACCATAACCGCCACGGTTGCCACCACGGTCACCACCACCGTAAGGCTTCCTCTCCGGGCGGTCTTCGCGTGGTTTGGCCACTGATACATTGATGGTTTTTCCATCATATTCCGCTTGATTCAGCTCCTCGATAGCCCTGTGGCCATCTTCATCATTTGTCATTTCCACAAAACCGAAACCTCTCGATTTTCCTGAAAACTTGTCGGTGATAACCTTCGCTGAAGAAACTTCGCCGTATTCTTCAAACAACTCTCTTAAATCGCTGTCATTGACATCGAAACTTAAGTTTGAAATGTAAATGTTCATTTAAATAAATAAATTGATAATTAATTAGTGGTGATGAGGTTGATAACAGTTAGGCCGGATAAAACTTTTCAAACGGTGAAGCTGTGAAAGTAAAATGTGACATGCTGCTGTCAATACTCAAATCAGGTGCAATGATAGTTATTTTATTTCAATGTCGGTTAAAATCACGTTTTTTTTTTAATTTAAACGCCTGACTTTAAATGAAGAGGGGAAAGGGGGGATCATTAATTTAAATTATACTTCCGACAGATGATAGAACTGCCGCGCCACTTTGCGGAGAGGATGAAAATAAGTCTGGGGGATGGTTACCGGGATTTCGAAATTTCGTTGGGTGCAGTGCCTCCCGTTTCAGTCCGGCTGAACCCGGAAAAGTGGAATGGAGCTGTTCCTGCGGAACGGGTTCCCTGGTGTTCTTTGGGGTATTACCTCTCTGAAAGGCCTTTGTTCACTGCCGATCCGTGGTTTCACGGCGGCGCCTATTATGTCCAGGAGCCTGCCTCCATGTTCCTGGAGCATGCTTTCAGGTCTCTGAAGCTTCCTTCCCGGGCGTTGGTTCTCGACTTATGCGGCGCCCCGGGCGGGAAAACCACCCATCTGCTCTCCCTTCTGAGGCCGGGAGACCTGCTGGTTTCCAATGAGGTGATCCGCAACAGGGCTGCCATCCTGGTCGAAAACTGCGTGAAATGGGGCTTCCCCAACATGGTGGTGACAAACAACGATCCGGCGGATTTCGGAAAGGTGAAAGAACTCTTCGACCTGATCATCACAGATGCTCCCTGCTCGGGAGAGGGATTGTTCCGTAAAGATGCCGCTTCACTCCGGGAGTGGTCTCCTGAAAATGCAGCCCTGTGCGCAGCCCGGCAGAAAAGAATTCTCGCGGAAGCATGGAAATGCCTGAAACCGGGAGGAACCCTGATCTATAGCACTTGCACCTGGAACCCGGAGGAAAATGAAAAAAACATGGAGTGGCTGGTGACAGAATCCGAAGCCGTTTCCGTAGAACTGAAACCTGAACCTGCCTGGAATATTCACACCCTCAGGTACAGGAATATTACCGGTTATCAGTTTCTCCCCCACAAAGCCCCTGGCGAAGGATTTTTTCTTGCGGTGGTCCGTAAGCCGGGAATGCCGGGACCGACATCCTTCCCGGGACTTCCCCTGAAACAGTTGCTTCCCGTTCGGAAATCAGCAGCTGCCTCCTTTGCCCATTGGATTCAACCCGGTTTGCCGTGGACTTTTCTCGCTAGGGGAAACGAGATTTTTCTATTTCCGGAACCCTGGCTCCCTGCACTCTCCCTTTTTGAAAAACAGCTTCGCATACTTCAGCCGGGAACAACTGTTGCGACAGCTGTCAATGATCAGTTTAATCCTCATCCTGCGCTGGCCCATTCCCTTTTCCTGAAGCGGGATGCATTTCCCTGTGTCATGCCCGAACTGGCCGATGCCATTCGTTTTTTGCATCGGGAGGGGATTCCGGCTGGTCAGGCGGGAAAAGGGTGGGTGTTGGTGACTTACCGGGATGTTCCCCTCGGTTGGTTGAAAAATCTGGAACACCGTACAAACAACTATTTCCCCCCTGATCGGCGGATCAGAATGGCAATCAAGGATGTGCCGATTCCCTGGCATGAGCGATTCTGACAGGTTGAGGTTGTCACCTGCGCCATCTACCTTCGTAAACCTTCGGTGGTCATAGAGGCTTAGGGCTGCGGTCGACAAATTCGCCTCCGTCCGACGAAACTGGTGCCGGAAGAAGGTTAAGATCAGTGGCCGAAAATTCTCATCTTTATTATTTTCTTATTTAAAAATGATTATATTATAATCGTAGATATGATTAAGATATAGTCAAAATGTATTTAAACTGTCACAGTTATTTCAGTTTATGCTATGGTACGCTTTCCGTGGAGCGGTTGGTGGAGGAGGCTGTCCGGAAGGGGGTGCGGGCCATGGCGCTGACCGACATCAACAATTCGACGGGGATTCTGGATTTCGTAAAGGTGTCAGCCGGAGCGGGGATCAAGCCCCTTGCCGGGATTGAGTTCAGGAACGGGCAACAAATGCTCTACACCGGAATTGCGCGGAACAACGAAGGTTTTTATGAGCTGAACGATTTTTTAAGCCGCCACCTTATTGAAAAAAAGCCGTTTCAGGACATGCCTCCTTTTTTGCCCAATGCCTGGTTTATCTTTCCTTTTGGAAGCCGTAAACTTGAACAATTCAGTGAGAACGAGTTTCTGGGGGTGCGGATGACTGATCTTAACCGGCTCAGGATTCTTCACCACCGCAACGATTACCGGAAGATGGTTGTCTGGGCTCCGGTCACTTTCGGCTCGCATGATGATTACCTGCTCCATCGCCATTTGCGTGCAATCGATCAGAATATTTTACTGAGTAAACTTACCCGTACCATGCTGGCCTCGAGTGACGAGCATTTCCTTTCTGAACCGAAGTTGACCGAATGGTATGCCGACTTTCCTGAATTGCTTCAAAATGCCCGGCAGATTCTTGATCAGGGGAGTATCAGCTTTGAATATGGTTCTGTCAAGAATAAGCAGACTTTTACCGGGAGCAGGTATGACGACAAGGTACTGCTTGAAAAACTTGCCCTTGACGGCTGGAAATACCGTTACGGCAATAACGGGGATGCCCTGGAGCGTGTGCGCCATGAACTGGAGATCATTGACAGGCTGGGTTTTTCCTCTTATTTCTTGATCACCTGGGATATTATCCGTTATTCGATGGGTCGCGGATTTTACCATGTGGGTCGCGGCAGCGGCGCCAACAGCGTGGTGGCCTACTGTCTGCGGATCACCGATGTCGATCCCATCGAACTCAACCTCTATTTTGAGAGGTTCATCAATCCGAAGCGCTCTTCTCCCCCCGATTTCGACATCGATTTTTCATGGAGGGAACGGGATGAGGTTCAGGATTATATTTTCAAACGATATGGTTTAAAGTACACGGCATTGTTGGGAACAATCACCACGTTTCAGGGAAGGTCGACCCTGCGGGAATTGGGCAAGGTCTATGGGCTGCCCAAAAATGAAATTGACATGCTGGTAAATGAGCCGGAAAACAACCTCAACGAGAGTGACCTCACCCGTAGGATATTCCATATCGGCTCCCTGATGGAAAATTTTCCCAACAACCGGAGTATTCATGCCGGAGGGATCCTGATCTCGGAGAAACCTGTCAATTATTATACGGCATTGGATATGCCCCCCAAGGGGTTTCAGACTACCCAGTGGGACATGTACGTGGCCGAATCGATCGGATTTGAAAAAATTGATATTCTCAGCCAGAGGGGGATAGGGCATATCCGTGAAAGCGTGGAGATCATCCGTAAAAACCGGAAACTGGAGATTGACATTCACCGCATCCAGGATTTCAAAACCGATGAACAGGTGAAAAAGCAGCTCAAATCGGGAGAGACCATCGGCTGCTTCTACATCGAGAGTCCGGCCATGCGCGGATTACTCAAAAAGCTTCGTTGCGACGACTACATCGCCCTGGTGGCCGCCAGTTCGATTATCCGTCCGGGAGTGGCCAAAAGCGGCATGATGCGGGAGTATATCCGGCGGTTTCACGACCGGGAATCGATCAATTATCTTCACCCGGTGATGAAAGAGCAGTTGGAGGAGACCTTCGGTGTGATGGTGTACCAGGAAGATGTGCTGAAGGTATGCCACCATTTCGCCGGTCTCGACCTGGCCGATGCCGATGTTCTGCGCAGGGCGATGAGCGGTAAATACCGGTCGAGAGTTGAATTCCAGAAGATTGTGGAGAAATTTCATGAGAACTGCAATCGCAAAGGATATCCTGCAGAACTTACCTCGGAGGTGTGGCGCCAGATCGAGAGTTTTGCCGGGTATTCCTTTTCGAAAGCTCATTCGGCCTCCTATGCCGTGGAGAGCTTTCAGAGCTTATACCTGAAATCGCGCTTCCCTCTGGAATTCATGGTAGCGGTAATCAACAACTTCGGGGGGTTTTACCAGACCTGGGTGTATGTGAATGAAGCCCGTCGCTGCGGTGCCACGATTGAACTGCCCTGTGTGAACCATAGCGACCGGCTGACAACTATTGAGGGGAAAAATGTCTATCTGGGATTGGCATTGCTGAGCGGCCTGGAGGAGAAGACATCGGGAATGATCGTTGACGAACGGTGCCGTTTTGGTGAATTCCACTCTCTGGATGATTTTGTGAGCCGGGTACCCCTGACCAAAGAACAGATCACCCTGCTGATCCGCATCGGGGCTTTGCGTTTCACCGGCAAACCGAAAGCCTGTCTTTTGTGGGAAGTTCATATGTTGCTCACAAAAAGGCGGACTTTGCAGGTGCAACATCAGTTGTTCACACAGGCGCGGAAGAGTTTCGAGCTTCCTCCTTTTGAGGAGGAACCCCTTGAGGCCGTCTACGATGAACTGGAATTGCTGGGATTTCCGGTGACGATGACCTTTTTCGACATGCTGCAAACCACCTGGCGAAATCCTGTCCATGCCGGCACCCTGTCGGATTATGACGGGGGAACCATCAAATTGCTGGGTTTGCTGGTCACCATTAAATATGTGCGGACTTCGCGGGCGGAAATCATGCATTTCGGCTGCTTCCTCGACCAGTACGGGGAATTTTTCGATACGGTCCATTTTCCTGATTCTCTGCGGGATTATCCCTTCAAGGGGATGGGGGTCTATCTGTTGCTGGGGAAGGTGACCACGGAATTCGGCCATCCCACCCTGGAAGTCCGTAAGATGGCGAAGATGCCGCTCCGGGGGGATCCCCGGGAGAAGTGATCCGGCGGTGACCCCAGGGCGAATGGCGGCGTTAACACCTGTACCCGTGAATCCCGGAGGGGAATGCCGGGGGAGCGTGCAACAGGGGCCGTAAACGGGTGACATCAAAAAGCCTGCTGAGGATATGGGGAAAGAAAGGATATTAGCGGCCTGAGATGACAATCATTTTTTCAGTGATGGAATGTTCCCGGGTTCTGAAGGTGACGGAATAAAAACCAGGATCAAGTTTCAACGTTATGGCTGAAAAGCGGGCGGTGCCCGGTGTAGCCGTCGTACTGAACAGGAGTGCTCCCGCAAGGTTGCGGAGTATCAGTAACCCGGAGTCATATGTTTCGACAGTGAACTGGTCATGGACGGGATTGGGGTACAGGCTGAAGAGGTGCGGACGGTTATTGGCGCTTTCCTCAACTGCAACGGGGTTGGCAAAGAAATCGACTTTTCCTGCCCCGGAGGAGGCTTTTACCATGTCAGGGACGGCCAACGCATCGGCAGCGGTGTAACTGTAATAAGCATGGGGATCGAAAAGTGAATCCGGATTCAACTCGTCAAACCGGATGGATTTGTTGCCCGGATTGAGCATGTTCACATTAATGTCGGATGAGGTAAAAATCCTGGTCAGTCCGCTGTCGTCATAGAGGTTGCCTGACTGCTTCAGTCCGGCTGCCGGATAGTTTCCCGTTTCGGAGCTCCAGGGGCCGTAAACGGCGGTAAAATCGCTCTTGGTGCGGTCGGCATACATGGGCCATACCGTATTGCGGAAGAAGTTTCCTTCGGCGACCACCCGGGCCTGGTTGGCCGCGGCAATGCCGTAATTGGTGACCCCTTCGTAGTAGTTGTTCAGGACATGTACCTCGCCGAACCTCACCCGCGGATGGCGCGAATGGGTGTTCTGGTAGTAATTCATGTAAAAGGTACTCTTCAGCCGGCCGGTATCGGCCGCCCCGTTCTTGTCGGAGTGCCCCACCAGTCCGGTTTTCCAGCTGTTGCGGAAATGACACCATGAAACGGTGATGTAACTGGCGCCATCCTTGATGTCGATGCCGCCGTCGGGGTGATCCTTGTTGGCCGGACGGGTGGCGGGGTGCCCGAATGTGCAGTGGTCCACCCACACATGATGGGTCTCCGGTTCTCCGATGTTGATGCCGTCGTCGTAATAATCCTGAAAAGTGATGTTCCGGATGAGAACATTCCACGATCGTTTTACGTTGATGCCGAAATTCAGCACAACATCCCCCCGGCCGATGACGGTCAGGTCGCCCTGTTCCTGGATGGCCAGCATGCTGTTCCCCCAGACACTTCCGCTGTTGGGTACTTCCGCGGCTTCTCGATAAATGCCCTCTTCCAGGATAATGACCAGGGGTGCGTAACGGGCTGTGCCGTTGCCGGACTGGTTCTTGTAAGCTTTGATACGGTCATAGAGGAGATAAACCAGTTTCGGAAACTCCCCGGGTCCGTTGATGGTTACCACGTTGCTGCTGGTGAGCGCATCCCCGCCGCCGGTGACCGGCCCCGAAAAACCGTCGCCATCGACGGAAGCAAAGCCTACCGGACCGCTCCCTTCCATACCGGTCGCCTGGCTGCAGGCTTCCCTGGCCTGCATCGACAGGAGGAGGATCATCGTGGCGGCTAAGAACCATTTCTTTTTCATCAGACTACCAAGATAGTTAAAAAAGTATGCCGTTTCTCGGTTTTATCCCTGACAGATCCGAAATTCCCTGCTTTGCACGATTAATCTTTGAATATTAAACTTTGATGGGGAAATCCTGTTTATTTTTGGAAAGATGGAACCGGTTTTCTTTGGCCGGTATTCCGGGAAACAGGTACTATGAAAATGAATCCTTTTTTTATGATATTTTTTCTTATCGTCATCACGGTGTTGACGCTGGTCAACCTCTATATTTTTTACCGCACCAGGAACCTGATTCCGGTGGAACAGCCTTTCCGATGGGTGGCCATTGCACTATTCTGGATGGTGACCTTCGGATACATGGCCGGAAGGATCCTGGAGCGCACCGGCGCCGGGGGTGTGGCTCAGGTGGTGATCAAAGCAGGCTCCCTCTGGCTGGGGGCCATGGTCTACCTGACCTTGTTGTTCCTGCTTGTTGACCTGCTCAGGGGTGTAAGTCATATTTTCGGTATGAAGGGGTTCTTTTCTTTTCCGTGGGCGAGTGAAAAGGGACGATGGATCACAGCAGGCGTCTATGGGATGACCGCCCTGATCCTGTTGGCGGGCTTTTTCAACGCCCGGAATCCCAAAGTGGTGCGGCAGCCCGTGGTATTAGACAAGGTGGTGCCGGGAGGAACCTACCAAGCCCTGCTGGTCTCCGATATCCACCTGGGCATCACGATTGCCAACGGGCGGCTCGGGAAACTGGTGGAACTGATGAACCGGCAGGAAGCTGATGTGATCCTGATGGCCGGAGATATTTTTGATGAGGAGTTGGGACCGGTCATCAAAAATAATCTGGGCGACCTTCTGAAAAATCTCCGCGCGAAGGAGGGGGTTTACGCTATCCTGGGAAATCATGAGTTTTACGGGAATGCCGCGGAGGCAGCGCAATACCTTCGTGATCACCGGATTACTGTTTTGCGCGACAGCGCGGTGACCTTGCCTTCGGGGGTTGTTCTGGCCGGAAGGGAGGAACTCACCGGGGAGCGGATGAATCAGAAAAAGCGGAAAAGTATGGGCGAATTGCTGTCGGGCAGCGATACTGCCCGTCCGGTTATCGTGATGGACCACCAACCCTATCACCTTGCGGAAGTGGCCCGGAACCCGGTCGACCTGCAGGTGTCGGGGCACACCCACCACGGCCAGCTCTGGCCATTCAACTTCATCACCAAAGCCATCTTTGAGATCAGCACAGGCTACGGGAAGATAGGGAAGACCCATTTTTACGTTTCCCCGGGGGTAGGTACCTGGGGCCCTCCCATCCGCACCAGCTCCCGATCCGAAGTCATTGTGCTGGAAATAACCGGAAAATAGTGGATTTTGGTAAGAATGATGTGATATTTGAATGAGCCTGAGAACGAGTTTAAAAGGATGGATCCCTGAAGTAGGTAAATTTCCGTTAATTACTTATATTAGTAAAAAAGAGATGGAACGCATTGTAAATTTACACATAGAAAAATTACCTGAGGAATTTTACCTGGCAACTTCGGAGAGTGTCCAGGGTCTTGTTGCGCAGGGAAGGACCATTGCTGAGACCATCGAAATAGCCAGAGATGTGGCAAAAAAGCTCATTGAGGCACAGGAGAATGATATTTCTGAATTTATTTCTTTTTCCGATAGTTTTGATTATCCCCTCGTTGTAGGATTGTGAAATTGGATGACTTTCAGGTTTCAAGTATCGGGAGATTATCCGAATCCTTAAAAGATTCGGATTTATGTTTTTTCGACAGGAGGCTGGGAGCCATGAAATCTGGTACAATCCATTAACCAACCAGTATACAACAATAGCGAATCACCCCGGAGATGTACCAGAAGGAACGCTGAGTGCAATACTAAAACAAGCCGGAGTGAATGTGGAAGAGTTTCTGAAGGAGAAGTAGTGGATAGTATATTTCGGCGAGACAGCTATTATGACCTTCTCCTTTACTCCTTCAGCCGACAGTTACCCAGGTTCCAGGCAAGGTCGTAAAACTAAAGTTTCTGATATTACCCTAAAAGCATTATTAAAAGATGGTCGGGGGAATAATTGCGCTGAACAGATAGAAAAAGTGTATGAAAGTGGTTATTCTGGTCCCCAAACCAATTTGGAAGTTAAAGTAAAAAATAATTGTAAGGATCCGACGGTTACGCTGTCTTTAACAGACCCAACAGGTAAAGTGCTTGGTGAAAAATCTTTTGCCATTGAAACTCAAAGCAATGACAAAAGCAGTGAAAAAGCCTTAATTATCTTCGGTGTCATCATTTTAATACTCCTTATCGTATATATTGCAATGAGCAAAACCAATAAATCCGGAACTAAAATATCCTCTTTTCTCTTTCTGCTTATATTCTCAACAATTTTCCTCTCCGGACCACTCATCCCTGTTCCAATGACATATACCGACCTGTTATAGCCAGTGCCCTTTATTAAGGTCTGTGTATAAGGTTTATTTCTGATAGTTCCTTTCCAATTTGATGAATTCCAAGCAGTATTTTTTCAGTTTGTGCATCAGATGGTTTCTTACGACCCTGTACATACTGAGAAAGTAAGGTTGGATTCATACCAATCTTATTGGCGAGAAACTTAGCGTTAATTACTTTGTAGTACTATGATACTCCCCTTTTTTCGACAACCGGGATTGGTTACTAAGTTTAGTTGTTTCCATTGTA